>Ga0207667_10000019_pt1 | contig 386233 bp, 344 predicted proteins | sample KBSCornC52_FD_184301 | JGI IMG/M metagenome (GOLD analysis project Ga0207667, IMG submission 184301) | Corn rhizosphere microbial communities from Kellogg Biological Station, Michigan, USA - KBS Corn C5-2 (SPAdes) (version 2) | ecosystem: Host-associated > Plants > Roots > Rhizosphere > Soil ...
TGCTTGCGCTCGCCCTCCTCTACATCCTGCCCGGCCTGATCGGCCGCGATCCCTGGAAGAACGAGGATGCCACCAGCTTCGGCATCATGTGGACCATGGCCCATGGCAACCTGGCCGACTGGCTCACACCCAATGTGGCCGGACTCCCGCTGCCGGCGGAAAGTCCGCTGGCCTACTGGTTCGGCGCCGTCTGCATCCAGCTCTTCGGCTGGCTACTCGGCGATCCGCTGGCCGCGCGCATCTCCACCATCGGCTGCTTCCTGGTCGGTTCGCTCTCGATCTGGTACACCACCTACCTGCTGGGCCGTCGTCCCGAGGCGCAGCCGCTCAAGCTGGCCTTTGGCGGCCAGCCCGAGCCCAAGGACTTCGGCCGCACCCTGGCCGATGGCGCCTTCCTGATCTATCTCGGTTTCCTCGGCCTGCTGCTGCATAGCCACGAGACCAGCCCCAAGACCTTGCAGATCGCCCTGGTCGCCTACGCCATGTATGGCGCAGCGCGGGTGTTCGATGCGCATCGCGTGCGCCACGCGCTGGGCCTGGGTCTGGCGCTGGGCATGCTGGTGCTGACCTATGGCTGGCTGCTGCCGGTGGGCGTGCTGCTGGCGCTGGTGCTGCTGACGGCGCTGCGCAAGGACGGTCGCGCCGCGGCGCTGGTGCTGGGCCTGGCCCTGCCGCTGGCGCTGCTCATCTGCGCGGCCTGGCTGCTGGCGCTGCATACGCTGATCCCCAGTGAGGCCGCCGGCCAGTTCGAACTCTGGATGAGCTGGAACACCTACCAGTTGAACGTCCCCACCCTGGCCACGCTGGCCTTCCTGGGCAAGTACGGCGTCTGGTTCGCCTGGCCGGCCTGGCCCTTTGCGGGATGGGCACTATACGCCTGGCGACGCCAGCTGGGGTCGCTGCATATCGCCCTGCCGCTGGCCTTCCTGATCCCCATCACGCTGCTGGTGCTGATGAACATCCACCGCGAAGAAGGCATGCTGCTGCCGCTGCTGCCGGCGCTGGCGATCCTGGCGGCCTTCGGCCTGCCGACCATGAAGCGCGGCGCCATCAATGCAGTGGACTGGTTCTCGGTGATGACCCTGACCACGTCGGCGGCCTTCATCTGGATCGGCTGGATCGCCAAGGAAACCGGCTGGCCCGCGCAGATCGCGCGCAATGCCTACAAGCTGGCGCCGGGCTTCAAGCCGGGCTTTGCGTGGATCTCGCTGGCCATCGCCATCGCCGCCACCATTGCCTGGATCGTCGTGGTCCACTGGCGCATCTCGCGCCGTCCCTCGGTGCTGTGGCGCGCCGTGGTGCTGTCCTCGGGCGGTGTGATCCTGTGCTGGGTGTTGCTGATGACCTTGTGGCTGCCCTGGGTCAACTATGGCAAGAGCTATGCGGGCGTGGCCGAGCAGATCGAGTCCAGGCTGGGCTCGGTCAAGCAGTGCGTGCAGACCAATGTCGGCCCGGCCCAGCGCGCCTCGTTCGCCTACTTCGGCAATGTGCGCTTTGCCGATGAGCACGGCCAGCGCTGCGACTACCTGCTGCTGCAGGATGACATCAGCAACCAGGACGCGGCGCTGATGCTGCGCCAGTATCCCGGCGCCTGGCGCATGGTCTGGGAAGGCCGCCGCCCCTCTGACCGCGACGAGCGCTTCCGCCTCTATCGCCGCAGCAAAGACTGAGCGGCCTTCATGATTGCCTGCGCGTGACCACTGAACTGCCCGCCCTGTCCTCCCGTCACCACGTCGGCCGCATCGCGCGGCTGGCGTGGCCGCTGCTGGTCGGCCAGCTGGCGCTCATCGCCAATGGCGTGATCGATACCGTGATGGTATCGCGCTTCTCGGCGCTGGACCTGGCCGCGCTGGCGTTGGGGGTATCGATCTACGTGAGCGTCTTCGTGGGCCTGTCGGGTGTGCTGCAGGCGCTGCAGCCGACCATCGGCCAGCTCTTCGGCGCTGGCCGTCACGACGAGATCGGCGACGAAGTCAGGCAAGGGATGTGGCTGGCCGTGTTCCTGTCGGTCATCGGCGCGCTGGTGCTGATGTTCTCGCCCCTCTTTCTCAGCGTGGCCAAGGCCTCGCCGGAACTGGTGGAAAAGGCCACGCTGTACCTGCGCATCGAAGCACTGGCGCTGCCAGCCACGCTGTTCTTCCGCGTCTATTCGGCGCTCAACACCGCCATCGCCCGCCCCAAGATGGTCATGGCCATCCAGCTCTGCGGCCTGCTGCTGAAGCTGCCGCTCAACGCCCTCTTGATCTTCGGCGGACTAGGACTGCCGGCCTTTGGCGGCCCCGGCTGCGCCATCGCCACCACCCTGATCGCCTGGCTGATGATGCTGGCGGCCTGGCTGCTGGTGGCGCGCCTGCCGGTGTATCGTCCCTTGAAGCTGTTTGGCCGCGGTTTCGTCGCCCCGTCCTGGAAGACCCTGCGCCGGCTGCTGTGGCTGGGCATTCCCATCGGCATGTCCTACTTCATCGAAGTCACCGCCTTCACCCTGATGGCCGTCTTCATCGCGCGCCTGGGTGCGGTGCCGGTGGCCGGGCACCAGATCACGGCCAATGTCGGCACGGTGCTCTACATGCTGCCGCTGTCCATTGCCAGCGCGACCAGCACCCTGGTGGCGCAAGCCATCGGCGGCAACAACTTTGCGGTGGCCAAGAAGATCGGCAATGCCGGCATCCGCCTGGCGATCTCGCTGTCGGTGCTGGTCGGGCTGGTGGTCTACTGCCTGCGCGGGCAGATCATCCGCGCCTATACGCCTGATCCGCTCATCATCGGCGCAGCGCTGCCGCTGTTCCTCTACATCGCTTTCTACCAGCTCTTCGATTCCCTGCAGGTGACTACCGCTTTCGTGCTGCGCGCCTACAAGGTGGCGGTGGTGCCGACCGTGATCTATGCCGTCACGCTGTGGGGCGTGGGACTGGGCGGCGGCTATCTGCTCGGCCTGGATCCGCTGGGCCTGACCCCGCCGAACCTGTTGGGGCCGGCTGGCTTCTGGCTGGCCAACAGCGCCAGCCTGGGCCTGGTTGGATTCGGCCTGCTCTACTACCTGCGCCACATCCAGCGCCGCTGGCTCAACGCTCAAGCTTGAGCACAACGCTCGCGCCAGCCGCCGCGCCGAACAGGTCATCGTTGCTGGCCTGCACCAGCCCCGGCACGCTGGGCGCTTCCGCCGGACGTCCCAGCAGGAAGCCCTGCACCTGATCACAGTGCAGCAGTTGCAGCTCGCGCAACTGCCCTTCGGTTTCCACACCCTCGGCCACCACTTCCATCTGCAAGGCATGGGCCAGTGCAATGATGGCGGCCACGATGGCGCGTCCGGAATGATCGTCGCCATCCAGGCGCGAGGTAAAGAAACGGTCGATCTTGATCTGGCGACAGTGGAACTGCGCCAGGTAGGCCAGGCTGGAATAGCCCGTGCCAAAGTCATCGATGGCGATATCGAAGCCCAGCGCCTGCAATTCGCCGATCACCCGCTGGCTGCGCTCCACATCCTTCATCGCCGCCGTCTCGGTGATCTCGAACATCAGCCGTTGCGGGGCAATGCCCGCCGCGCCCACCAGTTCCACGATACGCGCCACCAGATCGGTGCGCATCTGCAGCGGCGACAGGTTCAGGGCCACCTTCACCGGCTTCATCCCCGCCGCATCCCAGCGCGCGATCTGTTCGCAGACCGCCTGCAGCACCCAGTCGCCGATGCACAGGATCTGACCGGAACGCTCGGCAATGGGGATGAATTCGGTCGGGGCCATCTCGCCCAGTTGCGGATGGGTCCAGCGCAGCAAGGCTTCCAGCCCGGTCAGCTCCTTGCTCGCGCCACGGTACTTGGGCTGGAAATGCAGGCGGAACTGCTGCTCGTCGATGGCCTGCTGGAGCGCCTGGCGCACCTGCAGGTGACGCATGGCGCTGGCATGCATGGCCGGCTCGAAGAAGCGATAGGTATTGCGCCCGCTCTGCTTGGCTTCGTACATGGCGGCATCGGCATTCTTCATCAATGCATCGACGCTGTCGCCGCTATTGGGATAGACGGCAATGCCAATGCTGGAGGTCACGCGCAGGGTGGCGTCATCGATCTGGAAATCCTGGCGCAGGGCGGCAAGGATATTCTCCGACAACTGCTCCACCACATCCGGCGAAGACAGGTTGCCCACCACCACCACGAACTCGTCGCCGCCGATGCGCGCGACCATGTCTTCGCCACGCAGACATTGCCGGATGCGCTGCGCCACCGCCACCAACAGGCCATCGCCCACCGCATGGCCGAGCGAATCATTGATGGCCTTGAAACCATCCAGGTCCATGAACAGCACCGCAAAGATCTTGCCGTTGCGGCGCGCTACCTCGACCGCGTGCTGGATGCGGTCGGCCAGCAGGGCGCGGTTGGGCAGGCCGGTGAGCACGTCATGGGTGGCAAAGTGCAGCAGCTTGTCATTGGTACGGCCGACGATGCGCTTCAATACCTGGTTGCGCTGTGCGCCGCTGATCACCAGCGCCAGCGCCATTGCCAGGAAAGCCAGGAAGACGATGCCGTTGACCAGGTGCTCGCGCAGCAGGCTGGCCACCGCCAGGCTCTGCGTGTGCGGCGCAATGACCAGCGCACGCAGACCGGCCATGGCCGCAGCGACCAGTCCCAGACCCACCAGCAACGCCGCCAGCACCCGCCGCGTCTGCTGTGAATTGAGCGAGCCCGCCTTGGGCTTGCGGCCATTGCTGGCCGAAAACAGGGCCACGATGAAGACCCCGATCAGTTCGGTCAGCAGCAGGGCCAGGCCCAGCAAGACCTGCTGATACAACAGCGCCGGCAGCAATTGCATGGCGGCCAGCGCCATATGGAAAGCCGCGTTGATGGCCGCGCCGATGGACAGCCCGCCGATGGCCAGCCGGCTCGGATGGGGCCGCCGCAAGCCGGACAGGTGCATCAGGTAGAAGGCGCTGCCCAGGCACAGCAACAACGCCAGCACGGTCAGGCGGATATCGAAGCCGACCGGCATGGCCAAGCCCAGGGCCGCCACCGTCAGGAACAGCGTGGCCCACACGCCCAGGCCGAGCACGACCGCCCCGACCGACAGCCACAGGCGGCGATGCTGGGATTCCTGCATCACCATGCGCTCGGAGACTTCCAGCGCAGCATAGGCCGACAGGCTGGCCACCAGCACCGCAAAGGCCAACAGCAGGAAATGGAATGAACCTGACATGGACGAACCCGGAACGATTGCCCATTTCCTCGCGGGCGATCGCTGGGAGCCCGCGAGGAAATGCGCCTGTACGGTACCGCGGCCATTCCGTCCGGACCACCCGGGCCAGCAACAGTGGCTGGCTGGAGGGCGTGCGGACGTCAGTCGATCCACCGTTGCTGCGCAACGGGTTGCCGCGTTCCATCCCGGACCTTTCCGGTCCGGAAAAAGCACTTAAAAGTTACGTAACTGAAAAGCGATAAAAATCACTGAAACTTATCACAAGGACGCCGCTTGCTTCTTTGATTGTTCGACTTGTCCTGACTTGCAGCAAATCCGGCCGGCGATCCGCGCTCAGCGGCCAGACCCAGCCCCGTCCACATTGCGGACTGGTCTGGCTGACCCACCCCATCCTCGCAGGATGGGAAAACTTTAAGCTGCCCACCTGCAGCATCAGTGATATCCCCCTGAAGGTGCGCCGCCATTCCAACGCGCCGGCCACTGCCGAAACCGCGCTGCACCCGCTGCGGCGCTGGTTTGCGCCGCCTCGCGCTGTGTCGCTACAGACACAGAAAATAAAAAAACATCAATAAGGGCTGACGCCGTCAGTCATCTGGACTAACAATAGTCCAACCCCAACGAGGACGCCTGCAGAACAACAGCCGGTCCATCGCACGCCCCCGTCGCACCATCACGGCGCAAGTCACCGACGTACTTGAAGTGGCCTGATGACCTGACATGCGGCCCCGCGTCCGAACGAACCTGCACCATCGTACAAGGTGTTCCACCATGGCATCGGAGACTTGCGCATGGCCGCCTTTCCGCTCACTGCAAACGCTTGCCAGCCTTGCCTGGCGCAGCTTTCCATGGGGTCGTGCCGACGCCGACGGCGTCTTCATCCCAGCTGGTGAGTATAAATCACGTTTGCTGCGTAACTCATCCCAAATGCAAACGTACCCCGGAAAGCTCTACCTCAAAGTACCTTCGAAACCATGGAAACCGCCAATCAAAAATTCGCCAAGCGCTTGCGCACCGCGATGGAAAAAGCAGGATACGAACCCAAGCCCGCCGTTCTGGAACGGGAATTCAATTTGCGCTACTGGGGCAAGCCGATGACGCTGCACGGCGTGCGACGCTGGCTGCTGGGCGAGTCCATGCCCAAGCAGGACAAGCTCGAGACCCTGGCCGAGTGGCTCATCGTCACGCCACAGCATCTGCGCTTCGGCGAAGAGATCGGCAAGCGCATCGACAAGCGCCGCGCGCGCTGGGAAGAAGCCATCGGCTACCGCGAACGCGAAGCCTTCGAGGCCTTCATCAACCTCCCTGCGCCACAACGCAAGGTCGTCAAGGAAGTGATCTTCGCCTTCGCCCAGGTCGCCGCCAGCACCGTCGAGAAGGCCGCTGCTCCTGCCAAGGCCCCCACCCGACGCCGCTCCCGCGCTTGACGCGTCTGACTGATCGGACGCGTTTTCTTCGGCTCCTCTGCGCTGCACGATCCCGTTTCCTGGGATCCACGCCACCCTCTTCTTCCTGCCTCCATGCCGCAGCGCCGGCATTATTTCCAGCGTTTTTTTACTGACCAATACTGACATGGCTTGTGCGCGAAGCTGTCAATGTGTCAGCTTCCCGCACGACAGGATAGAGTGTGGTGAATCATCCACGCTGCGCAACAAAAAATCAACGTAATCGTGCTGCCACTGCCACGCAGTGCTCGACCTGCTCGGCGATGGCTTCCGGCACCGGTCGCTGGCCCTCCAGCACCTCGCGGATCCAGGCCGCGGTGGCAGCGGCATCCTGTCCCTCGGGCAGATCGGGCAGTTCTTCGGCCACGCTCTGTTTTTCCACCAGCACGGTGCGCGTACCGCCACTGAACCAGTCGATGCGCTGGGCGCGGCGCGCATTGGCGACCGTCTCGCCTTCGGTGCCGCGCATGAGGAAGGCGTCGCCACGCTCATGCGGCGCGGCGTTGCTGAAGTAGTCGGTCAGCATCTCCAGGTATTCGGGATGGGTGTACGACGTCAGACGCAAGGCCGGCCCCTCGAAGGGTTGCATGATCTTCACCACGGTGTGGGTGGAGTTGCGCACCCCCAGGATGCGGCGCATGCCCAGCAGGCGCGAAATGGCCGGGGCCAGCACGGTGATCGGCACGAAGGCCGGCTGACCGGCCGCCATCAGGGCTTGGGCCTGCTCGATGCTGGCGGCGTGCGGCTGGCCCAGGGCGGTGAAGATTTCGGCGCTGGTGACACGCTGCGGATCATGGGTGACGCCGTGCATCAGCACCGGCACGCCCCGGCGCACCAGCAGCATGCACAACAGCGGGGTGAGATTGGCCATCTTGCGCGAGCCGTTGTAACTGGGCAGCACCACGGGCGCGTAAGGCCCGGCCGGTGCGCGCAGTGCAGGCATGGAGGCCTCGGCCGCATCGAGGAAACCGGCAATCTCTTGCACCGACTCGCCCTTGATGCGCATGGCCAGGAGGATCGCCCCCAACTCCAGGTCGCTGACGCGGCCATCGAGCATGGCCTGGTACATGGCCCGGGCATCCTGGCGCGAGAGACTGCGCGCACCATCCTTGCCACGGCCGATTTCCTTGATGAACGGCGCGGCCACGAAGCGGGCATCGGAAGACAGATCGGAAGCAGGCTCGACGGCCGCAGCCGGAGCAGGGATATGGGCATCGTTTTGCATGGCCGAAGGGTACACCAAAACCGCCGCGCCCCACAGCGCGGGGGTGTGCGGCCGGGCTTTCCATTACAATAGCGCCTTTGCCGCGCCTGCCTCCCGCCTGTCAACGGGGGCAGCCCGGCCGCTTCATTGAGTCCATTCCCATGTTAGTTCTCGGCGTCGAATCCTCCTGTGACGAAACCGGCCTCGCTCTGTACGACACCGAGCGCGGCCTCCTGGCCCATGCCCTGCATTCGCAGATTGCCATGCATCAGGAATATGGTGGCGTGGTCCCCGAACTGGCCTCGCGCGACCACATCCGCCGCGCCATTCCCCTGCTCAAGCAAACCCTGGCCGATGCCCAGGTGCAGGCCCAGGACATCGACGCCATCGCCTACACCCAGGGACCTGGCCTGGCCGGCGCGCTGCTGGTGGGCGCCTCGGTGGCCTGCGGGCTGGGACTGGCGCTGGACAAGCCGGTACTGGGCATCCATCACCTGGAAGGCCACCTGCTGTCGCCATTGCTGGCGAGCAAGCCGCCGCGCTTCCCTTTCATCGCCTTGCTGGTCTCGGGTGGTCATACGCAGCTGATGCGGGTCGATGGCGTGGGCCGTTATGAATTGCTGGGCGAAACCCTGGACGATGCCGCCGGCGAAGCCTTCGACAAGTCGGCCAAGCTGCTGGGCCTGGGCTATCCGGGCGGACCGGCGATTTCGCGGCTGGCCGAATTTGGCGATCCGAACGCCTACCAGTTGCCGCGTCCGATGTTGCATTCCAAGAATCTCGACTTCAGTTTCTCGGGCCTGAAGACCGCGGTCCTCACCGTGGTCAAGCAGCAGAGCACCAATATCTGCGAACAGGACAAGGCCAATATCGCGCGCGGTTTTGTCGATGCCATCGTCGATGTGCTGGTAGCCAAGTGCATGACGGCGCTGAAGCAGACCAACCTGAAGCGCCTGGTCATCGCCGGCGGCGTGGGCGCCAATGCGCAGTTGCGCGCTGCCCTCGATGCGGCAGCGGCCAAGCGGCGCTATGAAGTCTTCTATCCGGAGTTGCAGTTCTGCACCGACAACGGCGCCATGATCGCCTTCGCCGGCGCCATGCGCCTGCGCGAGGAACCGGGTGCGGCGCGCAAGCAATACGGCTTCGGCGTGCGACCGCGTTGGCCGCTGGATGAGCTGCGGCCGCCTCAGCAGCAAGCCGTCTCTAATACCCTGGAAATCATTTAAACGATATAGACAAGAAGGGCCGCAGTGCAGATTGCGGCCCTTCTTCCCTTTGCTTTCTTTTCTTCCGCTTCCCCGGCTGGCTGGCTTACTTGCCAGCCTTCTTCTTATCCCCAATCCGGCTTTCCTTGCCCGCCAGCAGATTGCCGATGTTCTTGCGGTGGCGATAGATCAGCAGCGCCGCCATGGCCACCACGGCCAGCAGGATACCGTCGGTAGTGCCGAACAGCAGGCCGTAGTAGAAGGGCGCGAACAAGGCCGCCACCAGCGCCGCCAGCGAGGAATAACGGAAGGCGAAGGCCACCGCCAGCCAGGTCGCCAGCGTGGCCAGGCCCAGCCATACGTCCAGCGCCAGCAAGATGCCCAGCGCGGTGGCCACCCCCTTGCCGCCGACGAAGCGGAAGAACACCGGCCACAGGTGGCCCAGGAACACTGCCAATGTCACCAGCGCAATACCGGTTTCATCCACGCCATAGTGCGGGCCGAACTTCTGCGCCAGCCACACCGCCAGCCAGCCCTTGAAGCCATCGCCCAGCAAGGTCAGCGCGGCGGCCTTCTTGTTGCCGCTGCGCAGGACGTTGGTAGCGCCGGGATTCCTGGAACCATAGGTGCGTGGATCGGACAGCCCGAACAGCTTGGAGACCAGCACCGCGAAGGACAGCGAGCCGATCAGGTAGGCGCCGATGGCGAAGAGGATGTTGTACATGAATGCGTTCTTTCTTGTCTCGGGGTTCTGGTCAGGCCGGGTCGGCCAGGGCGCACTGGACCGGCTTGGCCGGCAGCACCTTGAGGATCACGGCCGGGTCGATGCCGACCAGGAAGCCGCGCCGCCCGCCATTGATATAGATCTTGCCGAGTTCCAGGATGCTGGACTCGACATAGACCGGCATGGCCTTGCGGGTGCCGAAGGGCGACGTGCCGCCGATCAGGAAACCCGAGTGGCGGTTGGCCACCTCGGGCTTGCAGGGCTCGACCGACTTGCAGCCGATCTGGCGCGCCAGGTTCTTGGTCGAAACCTTGCAATCGCCGTGCATGAGCACCAGGAGCGGCTTGGCGGCCTCGTCCTGCATCACCAGGGTCTTGATGACCGCATGCTCGTCCACGCCCAGCTCGCGCGAGGACACCGAGGTGCCGCCGTGCTCCTCGTAGTCGTAAGGATGTTCGGTGAATGCCACGCCCTGCTTGCGCAGGAATTGCGTGGCCGGGGTTTCGGAGATGTGTTCTTTCTTGGCGCTCATCGGTATTCTTCCTGACGGCGGCTGACCGGCCACACAGGCCGGGCCGGGCCGTCATGGGCGCACATTATGCCGCAAAGATCAGCCGCGAGGGTGATGTGCGGCATGCAGTTGCTTGAGGCGCTCACGGGCGACGTGGGTATAGATCTGGGTGGTGGAGATGTCGGCATGGCCCAGCAGCAGCTGCACCACGCGCAGGTCGGCGCCATGGTTGAGCAAATGGGTAGCGAAGGCGTGGCGCAAGGTGTGCGGCGACAGGCGCGCCGTGATGCCGGCCTGCAGCGCATATTTCTTGACCAGGGTCCAGAACATCTGGCGCGTCATCGGACCGCCGCGCGCGGTCACGAACAGCGCATCGTCGAGCTGCCCCTGCAGGATCTGCGCCCTCGCCTCGGCCAGGTAGCGCATGAGCCAGTTGCCGGCTTCCTCGCCAAACGGCACCAGGCGCGTCTTGCTGCCCTTGCCAGTCACCCGCAGGACGCCCTCGTTCATGCCCACCTCGATGCTCTTCAACAACACCAGTTCCGAGACCCGCAGCCCGCTGGCATACATCAGCTCGAGCATGGCGCGGTCACGCAGTCCCAGCGGGGTGGACACATCAGGCGCGGCCAGCAAGGCCTCGACCTGGCCTTCCGAGAGGGTCTTGGGGAAGCGCTGCGGCTGGCGCGCCGAGCGCAGCTTCAGGCAGGGATCGGCGGCTACGTGATGCTGGCGCAGGGCCAGCTGGAAGAAACGTTTCAACACCGCCAGGCGGCGGTTGGAGGAGCTGGGCTTGGTCTGGTCGTGGCGTGCAGCAAAGTAGGCGTTGAGGTCCTCGGCCTGCGTCTCGTAAAGGGCCTTGGCGCGCTCCTGGTAGAGCCAGTGGGCGTAGAGGATCATGTCGCGCCGGTAGGCTTCCAGCGTGTTCTTGGACAAGCCATCTTCCAGCCACAGGCTGTCGCAGAATTCGTCGATGGCCTCACGGCTCACGGCCGGAGCCTCGATCTTTGGTGTGGTGCGTCCCATGCGTGTGCGTCAGTATCCGGCCACGCCTTCATGGCGCAGCAGCCAGCGCTTGACCTCCAGGTGGAAGCCATCCTCATCGTCGTGATGCGAAAAGCCGCCCAGCCCACCGGCAGCGGTCACCCGATGACAGGGAATGACCAGGGGATACCAGTTGGCCCCGCAGGCCTGGCCCACCGCGCGCGGCGCGGACTGGATGCGTTTGGCGACCTGGCCATAGGTCAGTACCTGGCCACAGGGAATGGCCGCAATGGCTTGCCAGACCCGCTGCTGGAAGGCGCTGCCGACGCTCAGCCGCGGCAGGTCGAAGCGGTAGGCGGGGTCAGCCAGATAGTGCGTGATCTGCTGTACGGCCTGCGCAGCCACGGCGTCGGTGGCGTCCTTCTCGGCGTAATGCGGCGGCAGGTAGACCATCTCGACCAGGGCCCCGGCCTCGGTGCGCACGCCCATGCCGCCGAAGGGCGTAGGCACCACGGCGGAGAACAGGGCGGTCAACGGGGAATCGGCTGGGGTCATCGGAAGGCGAGGCAAACAGGGCAAACGCGGCATGGGCCTGGGGCCCTATTGTAAGCAATTCATGCGCGGGCTTGATACCATCGGGCAAAACTTCCTGGAGACCGCATGAGCACCACCCACTTGCACACCGCCCCCGACCACCTGGTCATCACCGCCCCCACGCTCAAATCCGGCATGGCCTGGGTCGAGCAGTGCCTGGGCGTTTCCATGGCCCCGCGCATCGGTGGTCAGCATGTGCGGCTGGGTACGCACAATGCGCTGCTGTCGCTGGGCGAAGGCTTCTATCTGGAAGTCATCACCATCGATCCCAACGCCGATGCGCCAGGGCGGCCACGCTGGTTCGGCATGGATCAACTGAGCAAAGATGCCGCCCCGCGCCTGGCGCACTGGGTGGCGCGCACCAGCGATATCGCGGCTGCGGTGGCGGCCAGCCCCATTTCACCGGGCGTGATCGAACCCATGAGCCGGGGTGCGCTGGACTGGCTCATCACCATTGCCGCCGATGGTGCGCTGGCCTGCGACGGCGTGATGCCCTCCCTGATCCAGTGGCTCAGCCAGCCGCACCCGGCCAGCGCCCTGCCCGACCGCGGCTGCCGCTTGCAGCAACTGATCCTGGAACATCCCGCTGCCCAGCAACTGCAAGCAGCATGGCAGGCCATCGGGCTGGCCGATGCGCGTATCGTCTTGAAGGAAGGAAAGCAGGCAAGCCTGCGTGCTGTAGTGTTCACACCACACGGGGAGCGTGTGCTGGGCTGACGGATTCGGGAAGAGCGTAAAACATATAAACCGTATAAACGATTTACAGGCACAGCCAAGACCGCGCGGCACGAAGAAAAAAGGCGCATCCGCAGATGCGCCTTCAAAATACTCCTGATGCATTCCCGACCGTTTGAACGGTTTCAATCGAATGCACGTCTCCTCAGTTTCCCGGTATCGATACCGTTTGTTATGCACCACCCGCTTTGTATCCGGTGCCGCCCGGGTGCGCCGTTCCGATGATTCGGAAGGGTCGCCGGCCAGGCGCGTACATCAACAACAATGAACCAAAAACAAGACTGCTTTATTCGATTGCTGGGTCGGCAATGGCTTCTGCCGGTTCAGCGAAGCCCGCACTTTAGCAGTACTCTGCGCGCTTTCAAAGCACTTTTTCAGGGCAAAAACAACATGCTTTTCAGCAACTCAACAGACATCTGATGAAGCCGACCCCGCGCTGCAGTGCGAGGTCGGCGCGGGCTCGGCCCATTTCCCCCCGATCAGTTATAGATCAGGTTGGGCAGCCACAGCGACAGGGCCGGCCAGTAGGTTACCAGGGCCAGGAAACCGAGCATGGTCAACAGCCACGGCATGACCGCAATGGTCAGTTCGGTGATGCCCATCTTGGTGATGCCCGAGGCCACATACAGGTTCAGGCCCACCGGCGGATGGCACATGCCCACTTCCATGTTGACCACGATGAGGATGCCGAAGTGCACCGGATCGATGCCCAGCTTCATGGCCACCGGGAACAGGATCGGCGCCAGGATCAGCACGATCGACGAAGGCTCCATCACGTTACCGGCCAGCAGCAGCAGGATGTTGACCACCAGCAGGAAGGTGATCGGTCCCAGGCCCGAATCGGTGATCCATGCCGCCATTGCCTGCGGGATGTTCTCGCTGGTCACCAGGAACGAGAACAGCACCGCATTGGTGATGATGTAGAGCAGCATGGCCGACATCGAGGCCGAGTCCAGCAGCACCTTGGGCACCTGCTTCAACGTCAGGTCCTTGTAGACGAAGACGGCGATGAAGAAGGCATACACCGCCGCCATGGCGGCTGCTTCGGTCGGCGTGAAGACGCCCGTGTAGATGCCGCCCATGACGATGACAATCAGGAACAGGCCCCAGCCACTCTTGCGGAAGGCCGCAGCGCGCTCGGCCCAGGTGGCCTTCTTCAGGCGCGGGTAATTGTTCTTGCGCGCCAGGAACCAGGTCGTCACACCCAGCAGGAAAGCCAGCAACAGGCCCGGCACCACACCCGCCATGAACAGCTTGCCCACCGAGGTATTGGTCGAGACCGAATACATCACCATCACGATGGACGGCGGGATCAGGATGCCCAGTGCGCCGGAGGTGGTGATCACGCCCGCACCGAAGCGGTTGGGGAAGCCCTGCTTGACCATGGCCGGCAGGATGATGGAGCCGATCGCTACCACGGTTGCCGGCGACGAGCCCGACACCGCTGCAAACAGCGCGCAGGCCAGCACGCCGGCCAGCGCCAGGCCGCCATGCCAGTGGCCGACCATGGAGGTAGCGAAGTTGATCATGCGCCGCGCCACGCCGCCATGGGTGAGGAAGTTGCCGGCCAGGATGAAGAACGGGATCGCCATGATCTCGAACTTCTCGATGCCCGTGAACAGCTTCAGCGCCACCGACTGGATGGGCACGTCGGTCATGGTGAAGAGGAAAGTCAGTACCGTCAGACCCAGCGAGATCGAGATGGGCATCCCGGTCAGCATCAGGGCGAACAGCAAGACGAAAATGATCAGTGCATTCATGCTTTACCTCCGCTGGTTTCTTCGTCCAGACCTTCCACGTGGGCATGGTCATGCTTGGGCAATTCGCCGGTCCTGTGGAAATTCCACGCGACCTGGAGGAAACGGAAGCACATCAGGTAAGACCCCAGCGGCACGGCCAGGTAGACGATCCACATCGGCACTTCCAGGACCTCGGAGGTGCTGTCGTGCTGGGCGATGTCATAGACGAACTCGGCGCCGAAGGTGCCGACGATGCCGGTGAAGAGCGCGCCGGCAAACAGGCCAAAGAGCACGAACTTGTTGCGCCAGGGGGTGTTCAAGCGGTTGATCAGCACATCGACGCCCACGTGGATGCCGGTGCGCACGCCATAGGCGGCGCCGAACTTGGCCATCCACACGAACATGAAGATGCACAGCTCCTGCGCCCAGCTCATGTTGATCTGGATGAGCTGGTCTTGCAGCCAGGGGATATCCAGGCCGGAGGCGTAGCGGTGGACCACCGCGACGAAGATGATGAAGGTGGCCGCGGCCATGAGGAACGCGATCAGCCACTCTTCCAGATGGTCGAGTAACTTCATGATGTCTCCTTGCGCCAGCAGGCCGGCCCCCATCGGGACCGGCCAGTGGCTCAGGTTGTTCGGATTGTTATTGGTTCTTGTGCGCTCGCGCAGGCGCAAGCGCCCGGGGCAGCGTGGCCGTGCTTACTTCTGGCCCAGCGTTGCCGCTTCCTTGTTGACCGCGTCGATGAGGTCCTTGCCGATGCGGCTGGCCATCTGCTGTTGTACCGGCAGCAGCGCTTTGCGCCATTCAGCCTTTTCGGCGTCGGTGAGGCGGTAGACGGTGGTCTTGCCGGTCTTCTCGACGGCGGCCAGCGCAGCATCGTTTTCTTGCTGGGCGATGGCGTTGGCGTACTTGGTGGCGTCCTTCATCGCGCCTTCGAGCTGGGTGCGGATGTCAGCGGGCAGGCCATCCCAGAACTTCTTGTTGACGATGACGGCGTAGCCCAGGTAACCGTGGTTGGAGACGGTGACGTGCTTCTGCACTTCATGCATCTTCTGGGTATAGAGGTTCGAAGGCGGGTTCTCGGTGCCATCGACCACGCCGGTCTGCAAGGCCTGGTAGACCTCGGAGAAGGCCAGCACCTGCGGGTTGGCGCCCAGTGCGCGCATCTGTGCGTCGAGCACCTTGGAAGACTGGATACGCATCTTCAGGCCACGGAAATCGGCCGGATGATGCAGCGGCTTGTTGGCCGACATCACCTTGAAACCGTTATCCCAGTAGGCCAGGCCGGTGATGCCCTTGGGCTCCAGCTTCTTGAAGAGATCCTTGCCGATCGGACCTTCGGTCACGCGATACAGCACTTCCTTGGTCGGGAAGATATAGGGCAGGTCGAAGACCTCGAACTCCTTCACGCCCAGCGGGCCGAACTTGGCCAGCGAGGGCGCCAGCATCTGCACCGCGCCCAGTTGCAGGGCTTCCAGTTCTTCCTTGTCCTTGTACAGGGTGCTGTTGGGATAGACCTCGACCTTCACGCGGCCCTTGGTGGCCTTCTCGGCCAGTTCCTTGAAACGCTCGGCAGCCTTGCCCTTGGGCGTGTCATTGGCCACGACGTGGCTGAACTTGATGACGATGGGCTGTTGCGCGAAGGCGTTGGTGCTGACGATGGCTGCGGCCGTCATGGCCAGCAGGATGGACTTCAGTTTCATGCTTGTCTCCCCATTGAGGTGTAAATCGTTTATTGGATTTTCTTTATTTTTCTGTGAAGCTGGCGCGGCCAGTTGATGCCGGCGCATTTTGCCTAGCATCACCAGAATGGGGCAAGTGTGGTTAACCACAATGCCACCAGGTCTCACGGCCTGTCATTCCCATCGACCGGGATGCTGGCGCAAGCCCGGCACGGCCGCTACACTGGCGGCGTCATGAAATCCATCCCGCCGCCACCGATCGCTCCCCAGCCCAACGCCGCCTCGCAGCTGCGCGCCTCGGGCCGCAAGACCACCATGCGCTGGCTGATCCCCTTCCTGCTGGTGTGCCTGTTCCTGGCCACGCTGATCTGGCTGCCGCGCCAGGCGCAGCAGATGGAAGCCAGCGAACGGCTGGAACAGCTCATTGCCGATTCGCTCTGGGTGGAACAGGCGATCCGCTTCCAGTTGAGCCGCGACGACGAGAGCATGCGCATCATCGGCCGCGAGATCACCAATGGCCGTCTGCACCAGGAGCATTTCCGCAGCCGCCTGAACGCCCTGCTGCGCAACAACCGCGAGTTCTATCGCGTCACCTGGTTCAATGCCGAAGGCCGTCCGGTGGCCTCCACCGACGATTTCCCCATCACCCGCGCCGACCTCTCCAAGTCCTCGCTGATGACCGGCGAGCGCGCCCGCCAGATGCGCCGCCCGCTCTACAGCCCGCCGGCCGTGCCGCCGGGCATCGCCGAGCCCATGTTGATGGATTATCACGTGCCGCTGTTCCATGACAATCACTACGTCGGCAGCCTCGTGGCCAGTTATGCGGTGGCGCGCATCCTCAATGAAATGGTGCCGTGGTGGTTTGCGCAGGACAATGAAATCTCCCTCACCGACACCGACGACAACGTGGTGGCGCGCCGCACCTCGGGCGGTCCCGGCCTGAACGTCTATACCCACCGGCGCGAACTGGAATTGCCGGGCATCACGCTGGTGCTGCATACCAATAGCACCAAGAGCGCGCCCAAGCTCTTGCCCAATTTGCTGGTGGGCTCGGTGATCGTGCTCTCGCTGGGCCTGTTGTGGAGCCTGTGGGCCTTGTGGCGCGACATCAACCGCCGCACCAAGGCCGAGAAGGCCTTGCTCAACGAAGCGGTGTTCCGCGCGGCGATGGAAAACTCGCTGGTCACCGGCATGCGCGCACGCGACCTGGAGGGCCGCATCACCTATGTCAATCCGGCCTTCTGCAAGATGGTCGGCTTTGCCGCCGAAGAACTGGTGGGCAAGATCCCGCCCATGCCCTACTGGGCGCCGGAAGCCATGGATGAATACCAGGAACGGTTTTCCAACGTCTTGGCCGGACGCGCCACACCGCAGTTCGAGACCATCTTCCAGCGCCGCGACGGTGAGCGCTTCCCGGTGCTGATCTTCGAATCGCCGCTGGTGGACCAGGATGGCAAGCAGACCGGCTGGATGGGCTCCATCCTCGACATTTCCGAGCGCAAGCGCGCCGAAGACCTCAACCGCACCCAGGAAGAAAAGCTGCAGGCCAGCGCCCGCCTGGCCAGCATGGGCGAGATCGCCTCGACCCTGGCGCACGAGCTGAACCAGCCGCTGGCGGCCATCTCCAGCTATACCACCGGGGCGCTGAACCTGATGCAGCAGGGCCAGGCCGATCCCAAGGCGCTGCAGCCGGCGCTGGAAAAGATCCATGCCCAGGCCCAGCGCGCCGGCCACGTCATCCGCAGCGTGCACCAGTTCGTCAAGAAGCGCGAGCCGGCGCGCCAGCGGGTGCAGATGCGCCAGCTCATCGACAATGTCGCCCCGCTCATCGAATTGCAGGCCCAGCAGTTCTTCGTGGTGCTGCAATTGCAGGTGCCGCGCTCGCTGCCGCCGGTGCTGGGCGACCAGATCCTGCTGGAGCAGGTGATCCTGAACCTGACCCGCAACGGCATCCAGGCCATGGCGGCCGTGCCGTCGGCGCGGCGCATCCTGCGCGTGGCCGCCGAGGTGACGCGCAACGAGGATGGCGCCGAATCGGTCACGGTGTCGGTGACCGACCAGGGCCACGGCATCCCCGAGGATGTGGCGGCACGCCTGTTCTCCCCCTTCTTCTCGACCAAGGCCGAGGGCATGGGCATGGGTCTGAACATCTGCCGCACCACCATCGAATTCCACGGCGGCACGCTGACTTACACCGATAACCCGGCAGGCGGTACAATCTTCCGGTTTTCGCTGCCCGCCCAGAGCGGGTCTGACTAAACCCACAAGACAGGCTGCCGACCGGCTTGCCCGACCGCCTTCGCCCCATACCGATGCTGCACATAGTTGACGACGAAGAGATCATCCGCGATTCGCTGACCTGGCTGGCGCGTTCACGCAACATCGCCGCCACCGCCTACGACAGCGGTCCGACCTTGCTGGCCGCGCTGGCGGCCAGTCCCGGCATCGATGCCGAGGGCGAATGCCTGCTGCTGGATGTGCGCATGCCCGGCGCCAGCGGGGTGGCGCTGTTCAACGATCTCAAGACCAAGGGCCTGTTGCATCGTCGCCCGGTCATCTTCCTCACCGGTCATGGCGATGTTCCCATGGCGGTGGACATGCTGAAGAACGGCGCTTTCGATTTCTTCGAGAAGCCCTTCAATGACAACCAGTTGATGGACCGCGTGCTGGAAGCGCTGGCCAGCTCGCGCGCCGGCGGCGCCGAGGACGCAGTGCAAAGCCGCCTGGCGGCGCTCTCAGTGCGGGAGCGCGAGGTGCTGGACCTGATCCTGGCCGGCAAGATGAACAAGGTCATCGCCGATGAGCTCGGCATCAGCATGCGCACCGTGGAAGTCCATCGCGCCCATATCTTCGACAAGATGAACGTCAAGACCGCCGTCGAACTGGCGCGTCTGCTCAAGTAAAACCTGTAAAGCCAATTGGAAATCCTCAATCTCCTGCTGCCGGACTTCAGCCTCATTGCGCTGGGCGTACTGGTCTACCGCATCTCCAACTGGGGCGATGAATTCTGGGCCGGCATGGAAAAGCTGGTCTATTTCCTGCTGTTTCCGGCATTGCTGTTCTATTCCACGGCGCGCCTGAAGGTCGATCTTTCGGTCACCGGCGGGATGGTGCAGACGGGGGTGCTGTCGCTGCTGGCGGGCATTGCCCTGACCTGGCTGGGCAAGCCCTTCCTGCGCAGCACGCCCATGACCTACGAGTCCGGCATGCAGTGTGCATATCGGTTCAATTCCTATATCGCCCTGGCGCTGGCCACCCGCATGGCCGGCGAGGAAGGCGCGGGCCTGATGGCCATCCTGCTGGGCTTTGGCGTGCCCTTGTGCAATATCGCCGCCGTCCATGCATTGGCCCCGAAGAACAGCAATCTGCTGCGCGAACTGGCCAAGAACCCGCTGCTGGTGGCCACTGCGGGCGGGTTGACGTTTTCTGCACTGGGCCTGCATCTGCCGGAAGTGGCCGGCGTGGTGCTCTCGCGCCTGGGCGCGGCGTCCATTGCGCTGGGCCTGCTGATGGTGGGCGCCGGGCTGCGCCTGTCGGGACTCAAGGAAAGCAAGCCGGTGGTGGGCTGGTTCGTTTTCATCAAGCTCTTCGCGGTGCCGGCGGTAGCCTGGCTGATCGGCCAGCACCTGCAACTGCCGCCGCTGCAACTGCGCATCGTGGTGCTGTTCTGCAGCCTGCCCACCGCCTCCAGCGCCTACATCCTGGCCGCGCGCATGGGCGGCAACGGCCCGTTCACGGCATTCCTGATTTCCTTCGGCACGCTGCTCTCGGCGCTGACCATTCCCTTCTGGCTGGCGCTGGTGCATTGACGACGCGGCGACTCAGCTGACCCCGTGGCGCGCCAGCGCCCATTGCACATGCTCGACCACCAGCGCCGAGGGATGCGCCAGGCGCGCCCGCAAGGCCGCCACGATGGCGGCGTCGCCCCGGTGCGAAGGCGCATCGGCGGCATTGCCCAGCCCCACCGCGAGGTTGCGCAGCCAGCGCTCATGGCCGATGCGGCGGATGGCGCTGCCTTCAGTGTTGTTCAGGAATTCTTCTTCGCTCCAGCCGAACAGCCCGACCAGACTGGCGCTATCGAGGCCGTGGCGTACGTCGAAGTCCGGCAGGCTGGCGCGCTGGGCAAACTTGTTCCAGGGGCAATACAGCTGGCAATCGTCGCAGCCATAGATGCGATTGCCGATCAGCGGGCGCAGATCAGCGGGGATGCTGCCCTTGAGTTCGATGGTGAGGTAGGAGATGCAGCGTCGCGCATCCAGCTCGTAAGGCGCGACGATGGCGCCGGTCGGACAGGCCGTGATGCAGGCGCTGCACTGGCCGCAATGCGGGGTGACGGGGTCATCCACCGGCAGCGGCAGGTCGGTCAGCATCTCGCCCAGGAAGAACATCGAGCCGGCCTCCCGGTGCAGCAAGAGCGTATGCTTGCCGCGCCAGCCCAGGCCGGCCTTTTCGGCCAGCGCCACTTCCATGACCGGCGCCGAATCGGTGAAGACACGGTAGCCGAAGGGACCGATGCGGCCTTCGATACGCGTGGCCAGCTGCTGCAGGCGGGCGCGCAAGACCTTGTGATAGTCGCGGCCACGGGCATAGATCGAGACCTGGGCCGCACCCGGATCGGCGCTGCGCGCTTCTTCGCGGGCGCGCCAGTCAGGCTCGGCCGGGCCGGTTGCCTTGGGCAGATAGGGCATGCGCACGCTGACCACGCGCACCGTGCCCGGCACCAGTTCAGCCGGACGCGCCCGTTTCAGCCCGTGGCTTGCCATATAATCCATCTCGCCGTGGTAGCCCTTGTCCAGCCAGGCCTGGAAGCCGGCCTCGCGGTGCGACAGGTCCACATCGGCAATACGCACGTCGGCAAAACCCAGCGCGCGCCCCCAGTCCTTGATGGCGGCCGCCAGCGCCGCCAGGTAGGCGGGGTCGGCCAGATCATTGGCGGTAGCGGCGGCGGCGGGGACGGCGTTAGCGGTCATGAAGCAATTGATGTAACTGATGTTGATGTAACTGATAACGTACTGATAACGTAACAAACAAGATCGTATGCAAGCACACCATCTCCACCTGCCCGACGAAGCCGCGACCGCGCACCTGGGCGCCGACCTGGCGCGGGTGCTGGCGCCTGGCCTGGCGATCTACCTTCATGGCGACCTGGGGGCCGGCAAGACGGCGCTCACGCGCGCGCTGCTGCATGCGGCGGGCTATCAGGGGCGGGTCAAGAGCCCTACCTATACCCTGGCCGAACCCTATGAAGTGATGCTTGCAGGGCGCATGGTAACAGTCATCCACTTCGACCTGTACCGCATGGCCAGCCCGGAAGAATTCCTCGATGCGGGTTTTCGTGAACATTTCAACGAAAACTCCGTCTGTATCGTCGAATGGCCCGAAAAGGGTGATCCGGTGTTGCCGCCACCGGACATCCACGTCAACCTGTCGCTTGCAGGTGACGGTCGTGATGTAGAATTGCGTGCGTTGTCCGACAAGGGTCATCAATGCCTCGCTCGCCTGAACTTCGCTCCAAACCTGTGAAATCCAAAAGCCGCCGTACCATCCTCAAGGCCGGTGGCGCACTGTTCGTCTCCGTCATCACACCCCTGCCCGCCCTGGCCTCGCAGATCCTGGCCGTGCGTGTCTGGCCGTCCGACGACTACACCCGCGTCACGCTGGAAAACGACAGCGACCTCAAGGTCACCCACTTCGTGGTCAAGAATCCGGAGCGCCTGGTGGTGGATATCGAGGGCATTGATCTCAATAGCACCCTCAAGGACCTGGTCGCCAAGATCCAGCCCAACGATCCGTATATCAAGCAGGTGCGCGTGGGCCAGAACCGGCCCAGCGTGGTGCGCCTGGTGTTCGACCTGAAGGACGAGATCAAGCCGCAGGTCTTCACCCTGGCGCCGGTGGGCGAGTACAAGTACCGCTTCGTCATCGACCTCTATCCGGCCAATCCGCCGGACCCGATCGCCGCCCTGATCCAGAAGGGCGACTGGAACAAGGAAAGCCCGGCCAATCCGCCGCTGGCCCAAGGTCCGGTCGCGCCGCCCAAACCCGATCCCGCTCCGCTGGCCGAGATCAAGCCGCAGCCGGAAGACAAGAACGAGCGCAACCCCAAGGTCGCGCCGGACGAACCGCGCATGCAGCTCACCCGCATGATCACCATCGCGCTGGACCCCGGCCACGGCGGTGAAGATCCCGGCGCCACCGGCGCGCGCGGCAACCGCGAGAAGGACGTGGTGCTGTCCATCGCCAAGCGCTTGAAGCGCAAGATCGAGCAATACCCCAACATGCGCGTCATGCTCACCCGTGACGCCGACTTCTTCGTACCGCTGGGCCAGCGCGTGGTCAAGGCGCGCAAGGTGCAGGCCGACCTGTTTGTCTCCATCCACGCGGACGCCTTCGTGCAACCGACCGCGCGCGGCTCCTCGGTGTTCGCGCTGTCGGAAAAGGGCGCCAGCTCCACGGCGGCGCGCTGGCTGGCCAACAAGGAAAACTCGGCCGACCTGATCGGCGGGGTCAACATCAAGACCCATGACCGCCAGCTGGCCAGCGTGCTGCTGGATCTGTCGACCACGGCGCAGATCAACGACAGCCTGCGCGTGGGCAATGCGGTGTTGAAGGAAATCGGCGGCATCAACAAGCTGCACAAGGGTGCGGTGGAACAGGCCGGCTTTGCCGTGCTGAAGGCCCCGGACATCCCCAGCATCCTGATCGAGACCGCCTTCATCTCCAATCCGGAAGAAGAAGCCAAGCTCACCGACGAGCGCTACCAGGAGCAGATGGCCGACGCCATCCTCACCGGTATCCGCAACTACTTCGCCAAGAATCCGCCGCTGGCCAAGAACAAGCTGACGTAAGGGCTCCATTCCGGACGGCGATAAAAAACCCGGCGCTGGCAACAGGCCGGGTTTTTATTTATCGATGCCGGACTCAGGACCTCAGTCTCAGGCGTTACTGACCTTGCGCTTGCCGCGCAGCTTGCGCCAGATCTGCCACAGTGCGCCCAGCACGATGGGAAAGACGGCGGCGACGATGCCGATGAGCACCAGCGTATTGAGATTCTGCTGCACCACCGGGATATTGCCGAACAGGTAACCCAGCACCACCAGTCCCACCACCCAGAGGAAAGCGCCCAGCACGTTGAAGAGCTGGAAGCGCGCGAAGCGCATGGCCGACACGCCGGCGATGAACGGCGCGAAGGTGCGCACGATAGGCGTGAAGCGGGCGATGACGATGGTCTTGCCGCCGTGCTTTTCGTAGAAGGCGTGGGTCTTGCGCAGGGCCTCGGGATTGAGCCAGCGATAGTTGTGGGTATAGACGCGCTGGCCGACCCAGCCGCCTATCCAGTAATTGAGGGTGTTGCCGGCCACTGCCGCCACCACCAGCAGCGTCATCAGCAGCCAGATGTCCATGGCGCCGGTGGCGCAGAAGGTGCCGGCAATAAACAGCAGCGAGTCGCCCGGCAGGAAGGGCAACACCACCAGGCCAGTCTCGCAGAAGACGATCAGGAACAGCACCGCATAGATGAGGGTGCCGTACTGCTCAATGAGGACACCCAGGTATTTGTCCACGTGCACCAGCACGTCCAGCAACTGCAAATAATCCATAACACCCAATCGTCCGTGAATCATCGATGCCGGGGCTCCCCATCGCCACGCGGCAAGAATATTTCATGCCAGAAATATTACGCAGGGACGGCAAGGCGTCGTTGCGCCGGCTCATCATACACCATGGCATCACCGTCTCCCGCTGTCTCCCGTTGACTTCGTGTGGCAATTTGATCGCCGCATTGCCGCTGCTCGCATCGAGCAATGGCACAAGGGACAGGTTTTGGCATATGATCAAGTCAGGTTCTTTACATCTGACATGCAAAAGGTGAAGCGTTATGTGCGCTCCCTGCATGAGGGCAAGACGCCTGGCCAGGCGTCATCAACGGCGACAGGAGGGGGCCGTATGGGGAGCCAGGACTCGTTCACGGGCGAAGTGGATCACCAGCGCCTGTCCGGCAGCGAGCGGGACGCGCTGCTGGCGGCCTTATGGCGTTCCATGGCCATCCTGGAGTTTTCCGCTGATGGCACGGTGCTGGAGGCCAACGACAACTTCCTCGCCATGCTGGGCTATCGCCGCGACGAAGTGGTCGGGCAGCACCACCGCATGCTGTGCGACCCGGCCTACGTCCAGACCGATGCCTACCAGCAGTTCTGGGAACACCTGCGCAAGGGCGAACTGATCGCCGGCACGCTGCAGCGGCGCCATGTCGGCGGCGCTACCGTCTGGCTGGAAGCGCTGTGCAGTCCCATCCTCGATGCCCAGGGGCAACTGCTGAAGGTGATCTCGGTGGCGGCCGACATCAGCGCGCACATCGACGATTCGCGTCACAGCAACAGCATCCTCTCGGCCCTGAATCGGTCTTTGGGCGTGGTCGAGCTCTCGCCCGAGGGCATCATCCTGGCGGCCAACGGCAATTACCTCAAGACCATGGAATACCTGGCCGAAGACCTGCTGGGCCAGCCGCACAGCATCCTGTGCGAGGCCGACTATGCGGCCAGCGAGGAATACACCTGCTTCTGGCGCGACGTCAGCCTGGGCCGCTTCTTCTCCGGCCGCTTCCCGCGCCGCACCCGTAGCGGCCGCACCATATGGTGGGAAGCCACCTACTCGCCCTTGCTCGATGCGCATGGCAAGGCCGAACGGGTGATCTGCATCGGCACCGATGTGACCTACCGCGTCACCCGCGAAAAAAGCGACCGCGAACACCTGCACCTGCTCTCGCTGGGCATCAATGAAACCGACAATGCGGTGCTCATCACCGACGACCAGAACCGCATCGTCTTCCACAACACCGGCTTCACCCGCATGCTGGGCTTCGAGAGCCAGCAGGTAATCGGCCGCCTGCCGGGCCAACTCTTCGCCAGTCGGCCTACCTTCGTCAAATCGCTGGAGCGCTGCCACGGCGAACTGGTGCAGGGCCACAGCTACCATACCGAAGAACTGATCCACGACATGCACGAGCAGCCGGTCTGGATCTCGGCGGTGGTCAATCCCATCCTGGACGGTGCGGGCAAGCTCATCCATGCGGTGTGCGTGATGACCGACATCACCAATACCAAGGTGCATGAGGTGCTGCAATACCGCGTGCTCAATGCCATGGCACGCGACTCGTCGCTAAGCGAGCAGATGAATCTGCTGTGCGAAGAAGTGGAGCGGGTCGCTCCCGAGGTGATTGCCTCGGTGCTGCGCGTGGATGAACACGGCTGCCTGCGCACCCTGGCCGGGCCCAGCCTGCCGGAGGCCTATATCAAGTCGATCGAAGGAGTGCAGATCGGACCGCTGGTAGGCTCCTGTGGCAGCGCCGCCTATACTGGCGAGACCGTGATCGTGGAAGATATCCAGACCGATCCCCACTGGAACGACTACAAGCACCTGGCCCTGCCTCACGGCCTGCGCGCCTGCTGGTCCACGCCGATCAAATCGGCCGATGGCAAGGTAATCGGCACTTTTGGCTTCTATTACCGCCATCCCGCCCGGCCCAGCCTCTTCCATCACCTGCTGGTGGAAGCCGGCCTGCACCTGTGCGCCCTGGCCATCGAGCGCGAGGACGCCCGCGCGCGCATCCACCAGCTGGCCTTCTACGATTCCCTGACCGGCCTGCCCAACCGCAGCCTGCTGCTGGTGCAGGCCGGCCAGGCCATTGCCGCCGCCGAACGCAACTGCAGCACGGTGGCGGTGATGTTCATCGACCTGGACCGCTTCAAGCAGGTCAATGATTCACTGGGCCACCAGGCCGGCGACGAGCTGCTGCGCACGGTGGCCACCCGCCTGCAATCGCAGGCGCGCCGCTCCGACATCGTCGGCCGGCTCTCCGGTGACGAGTTCGTGGTGGTGCTCACCCAGTACGACACCCAGCACCTCACCGAAGTGGTCAAGCGCATCCAGGAGCGCCTGGCCATGCCCTGCCACATCAACGGCACCCCGCTGAACCCCTCGGCCAGCATCGGCGTGGCCATCTTCCCCGACAACGGCAATGACATCGAGACCCTGCTGCACCGGGCCGACATTGCCATGTACCAGGCCAAGGCCGTCAACCGTGGGCGTTTCAGCTTCTTCAGCGAAGAGATGAACAGCATGGCCCAGGAGCGCCTGGCGCTGGAAAGCGCCCTGCGCGACGCCCTGCGCGGCGGCGACCTGGAGCTCAACTTCCAGCCCCAGATCAACCTGCACGACCAGAGCCTGCACGGGGTCGAGGCGCTGGCGCGCTGGCTTCATCCGCAACTGGGACAGATCTCGCCAGGGCGCTTCATTCCCATCGCGGAAGAATGCGGACTGATCGGCGAACTGGGCAAGTGGGCGCTGGAAGAGGCCTGTTTCCAGCTGTCCGACTGGCGTCGGCGCGGCATCCAGGTACCGTCGATCTCGGTGAACCTGTCGGCCACCAATTTCCACGATCTGGACCTGCCGCAATTCGTCACCGGCCTGCTGCGCCGCTACGCCCTCGAACCCAGCGACCTGACCCTGGAAATCACCGAAACCGTGCTCATGGACACCAACCCCAGCACCAGCCAGACCATTGCCGCCGTGCATGCGCTGGGCATCCGGCTGGCCATGGACGACTTCGGCACCGGCTATTCCAGCCTGGGCTACCTGCGCAAGCTGCCCGTCTCGGAACTGAAGCTGGACCAGAGTTTCGTGCGCGACATGGCCAAGGACCCCGCCGTGAGCGCCCTGACCAATGCCGTCATCCGCATCGGCGAGAGCCTCAAGCTGACCGTCGTGGCCGAAGGGGTGGAGGACGCCGAGCAATATGCCTTGCTGATGAGCCAAGGCTGTGATGTGGCGCAGGGCTATCTGTTTTCGCGGCCGATGTCAGCCGATGCGCTGGAAAACTGGGTGCGCGATCTGCACGCCGGGCGCGGACATACCGGCGAATGGACGCCCCAGTACCAGTCCGCCGTACCAGGCTGAAGCATCGGCCTGCATCAATACGATGCAAAAAGATTCACTTTCCCAGTGGAAAAACAACAGCACAGTTAAATGTGGGCGCAAACATTCGAAGTATTTTGATGCAGCGCAATAAGCTGACGATATACTGACGCATTCCCCAGCAGATACCGCGATTTGACATCCGCGCCCGGAGCAATCCAGGGCGCAGGGCTAGTGCGTTCTTCGCTTTCGTTGCCTCTTCGACAACAAAGGAAAACAGATTGGATTCAAGCTCGCCAATCAGGGCGAGTCGCTAGCGTCGCCGAGGTGACCTGAACCGGTCCCGTTCGGTATTTGCATTTCCACATTATGCGTTTCAAAAAAGAACAACAGCCATGGCTAATTCGACGTCTGCTGCGCGTAGCGCATCCCTCTTCCATCGTTCGGTGGGAGCCAAACTGACCGCCCTGACGGTGGCCCTGGTGGGCATCGTCTTCGTGATCGCCTTGCTGCTGATCACCTATTCGGCCTCGCGCATGATCGAGCAGCGCTCGGTAGAACAGATGCGCAACGATACGCGCGGCATCGCCAACATGGTCGGCCTGTTCGACCGTTCCGTAAACAGCCAGGTCGATCGCTTCTCCACCATGTTCGATAGCGAATTCGGCAAGCTGAACCTGGATGAAACGCGCACGGTGCAAATCGGCGAGCGCGCCACCCCGGTGCTGCAGAACGATGGCCATGAACTGAACCTGGACTTTTCCATCCCCGACCGCTTCACCGCCAAGACCGGCGTGACCGCCACCATCTTCGCCAAGACCGGCGAAGACTTCGTGCGCATCTCCACCTCGGTGAAGAAGGAAAACGGCGAGCGCGCCATCGGCACCCTGCTCGACCGCAGCCACCCCGGCTACGCGGCGCTGAAGTCCGACAAGGCCTATAGCGGCCTGGCCACCCTGTTCGGCAAGCAATACATCACCAAGTACGTGCCAGTGAAGAACAATGCCGGCCAGATCATCGCCGCGCTCTATGTGGGCATCGACATCTCCAGCGACATCAAGGCGCTCAAGGACCAGATCAAGGCGCTCAAGATCGGCGACACCGGCAATTTCTTCGCACTCAACGCCCGTGAAGGCAAGGACCAGGGCGTGATGATCGCCGGCGCTGCGCGCGAGGGCAAGGAAGAAGGCAGCAGCCTGCTGGAACTGAAAGACGCCGCCGGCGACACCTACATCAAGACCATGCTGCAACAGAAGGATGGCTCGCTGGCCCACACTGCCGCCGATGGCCGCAAGAAGATCCTGGCCTTCACCTACTACCCGGGATGGCACTGGGTCATCGCCGGCGAGGCAGCGGTCGACGAGATCACCCGCGAAGTCAGTTCCATGCGCAACCTCTACATCGGCCTGGGCCTGCTGTTCCTGGCGGTGCTGGCGGCGATCCTGACGGTGATGGTCAACCGCATGGTCTCGCGTCCGCTGGATGCAGCGTGCCAGGCCGCCGACCGCATCGCCGGCGGCGACCTCACCACTCGCCTGCACGTGCACAGCAGCGACGAGATCGGTCGCCTGATGGGCGCCTTCAACGGCATCAGCATGGGCTTGAGCGACGTGGTCTCCAGCGTGCGCGCCGGCACCGAAGAAATCAACACCGCCGCCAGCGAGATCGCCTCGGGCAACCTCAACCTGTCGGTGCGCACCGAACAGCAGGCCGGCGCCCTCGAAGAAACCGCCTCGGCCATGGAAGAGCTGACCTCCACCGTCAAGCAGAACGCCGCCAACGCCGAGCAGGCCGACGAACTCTCCAGCGCCGCCTCGGAAGTGGCCAGCCATGGCGGCGAGGTGGTCGGCCAGGTGGTGCAGACCATGGACGCCATCAACAGCTCGTCGCAACGCATCGTGGACATCATCAGCGTGATCGATGGCATCGCCTTCCAGACCAATATCCTGGCGCTGAACGCCGCCGTGGAAGCAGCCCGCGCCGGCGAACAGGGACGCGGCTTTGCCGTCGTGGCCACCGAAGTGCGCACCCTGGCCCAGCGCAGCGCCGCCGCCGCCAAGGAAATCAAGGAACTCATCGACGCTTCCGTGCAGACGGTGGCCGGTGGTGGCCAGTTGGTCACCCAGGCCGGCAACACCATGAACGACGTGGTCTCCAGCGTGCAGCGCGTATCCACCGTCATCAGCGAAATCACCACCGCCAGCCGCGAGCAGAGCGAAGGCATCGACCAGATCAACCGCGCCATCGCGCAAATGGACGAGAGCACCCAGCAGAACGCCGCCCTGGTCGAACAGGCCGCCGCAGCCGCGCAATCGCTGCAGCAGCAGGCCGAACGCCTGGCGGCCGCCGTGAGCACCTTCCGCATCTGAGGGGTATTTCCGGGCAGACCATCCCTGAGCAAACCCGCCTTCGAAGCCGCCCACGGGCGGCTTCGTCACATGGGCGGCGGCGGCCAGGCGGCGCCGCTTGGACGGTATAATCCCGCCATGAACGCACCGCACTCCCCTTCCGCTTCCGACCCGGCCGCAACGCCGTCCTATCGCCCCATCCAGGCCCTGCCCGATCAGTTGATCTCGCAGATTGCCGCCGGCGAGGTGATCGAACGTCCCTCCGCCGTGGTCAAGGAATTGCTGGAAAACGCCCTCGACGCCGGCTCCACCCAGATCACCGTGCGCCTGGAGCAAGGCGGCGTCAAGCGCATCGCCATCACCGACAACGGACGCGGCATTCCACCGGAGCAATTGCCGCTGGCCCTGGCCCGTCATGCGACCTCCAAGATCGCCTCCCTGACCGACCTGGAAAACGTCTCCACACTCGGTTTTCGCGGCGAAGCGCTGGCCTCGATCGCCTCGGTGGCGCAACTGACCGTCACCAGCCGCACTGCCGATGCACCGCACGCCTGGGAAATCACCGGCTCCCAGTTTGGTACCGTCGCTCCCGCCTCGGGAGCGCAGGGCACCACCATCGACGTGCAAGACCTCTACTTCAACACGCCGGCGCGGCGCAAATTCCTCAAGTCCGAGCAGACCGAATACGGCCACTGCGCCGAAGTCGTGCGCCGCATTGCGCTGGCGCGTCCGGACGTGAGTTTCTCGCTGTCGCACAACGGCAAGACGGTGGATCACTGGAACGTCGGCGAATTCGCCAAGCGCAGCGCCCACATCCTCGGCGACGAATTCGCCAACGCCCGGCTGCCGCTCGACGAGAGTGCCGGCCCCTTGCGCCTGCACGGCTTCGTCGGCCTGCCCACCGCCTCCAAGGCGCGCGCCGATGGCCAGTACTTCTACGTCAATGGCCGCTTCGTGCGCGACAAGCTGCTCACCCACGCCGTGCGTGCCGCCTACCAGGACGTGCTGCATGGCGACCGTTATCCGGCCTACGCCCTGTCGCTCACGCTGGACCCGGCGCTGGTGGACGTCAACGTCCATCCCTCCAAGATCGAAGTGCGCTTCCGCGATAGCCGGGCGGTACACCAGTTCGTCTTCCATGCCGTCTCGCGCGCACTGGCGCAGACCTCGGCCGTTTCTTTCGGCACCCTGCCTGGCGCCGCGCCCCAGTCCGACGACAGCGCCGGCGCGCCACCGCCGGCCGCCAATGCCCCGCTGCCGTGGATACGCGAACAGCAGCAGCAAAGCTTCTCGGCGCAGTTCGCCGAAGCCCCGCGCCCCTTCTCCTTCGGCGGCAACAGCGGCTTTGGCGTACGCCAGAACACCGAAGCCTACGGCAGCATGTTCCGCAGCGCGCCCGCCAGCGGCAAGCCTGACGGTGCCGCCCCGGCGGCCTATGGCGCTGCGCCCGCCGCCGCCCCGGCCACGCTGCCCGAGGGCGATTTCCCGCTCGGCTTCGCCCTGGCGCAACTGCACGGCATCTACGTGCTGGCGCAGAACCAGGCTGGCCTGGTGGTGGTGGACATGCACGCCGCCCATGAACGCATCCTCTACGAACAGCTCAAGACTGCACTGGACGGCAACGAGATGTTCGTGCAGCCGCTCTTGATTCCCGTGACCTTCTACGCCGACCCGGTCGAAGTCGGCACCGTGGAAGAACATCAGGAAACGCTCTCCGCCCTGGGCTTCGACATTGCCGTGATGTCGCCCACCACGCTGGCGGTGCGCGCCGTGCCGGCGCTGCTCAAGAACGCCGACGCCCAGACCCTGGCACGCGACGTGCTGCGCGACGTGCGCGAATATGGCGGCTCACGCGTGCTGCTGGAGCGCCGCAACGAACTGCTCGGCACGCTGGCCTGCCACACCGCCGTGCGCGCCAATCGCAGCCTGACCCTGCCGGAGATGAATGCGCTGTTGCGCCAGATGGAAGCCACCGAGCGCTCCGACCAGTGCAACCATGGCCGCCCGACCTGGACCCAGATGGGCCTGTCGGACCTGGACAAGCTCTTCCTGCGCGGCCAGTAGATGACAGACCAGACGCTTCCCCTGGCCGTCTCCATCATGGGCCCCACCGCCTCCGGCAAGACCGCGGCGGCGCTGGAGATTGCCCGCCATCTGCCCTGCGAAATCATTTCCGTGGATTCGGCCCTGGTCTACCGCGAGATGGACATCGGCACCGCCAAGCCCACGCACGCCGAGCTGGCCCAAGTGCCGCACCACCTGATCGACATCATCGATCCCACCGAAGCCTACTCGGCCATGCAATTCCGCCAGGACGCGCTGCGCCTGACGCAGGAGATCATTGCCCGCGGCAAGCTGCCCTTGCTGGTCGGCGGCACCATGCTGTATTTCAAGGTCTTGCGCGACGGCCTGGACGAACTGCCGCAAGCCGACCCAGCCCTGCGCGCGCAGCTTGACGAAGAAGCGGCGCGCGTCGGCATGCCAGCCATGCATGCCCGGCTGGCCGAGCTGGACCCGGTCACGGCCGCGCGCCTGAAGCCCAACGACAGCCAGCGCATCCAGCGCGCCCTGGAGATCAGCCTGCTGACCGGCCAGCCGATGTCAGCGCTGCTGTCGCAAAAGCCGGCCGAAGCGCTGCCCATGCGTTTGCTGCCGCTGGCGCTGGAGCCTTCCGAGCGTGCCGTACTGCACGACCGCATCGCCCTGCGCTTTGACCTGATGCTGCGCGATGGCGGCCTGGAACGCGAAGTCCGCGCCCTGCGCGCCCGCGGCGACCTGCACCTGGGCCTGCCCTCGATGCGCTGCGTGGGGTACCGGCAGATGTGGGAATACCTGGACGGCAGCATCGACGCGGCCACCATGCGCGAGAAAGGCATCGCCGCCACCCGCCAGCTGGCCAAGCGCCAGCTGACCTGGCTGCGCTCCATGCCGGAGCGCATCAGCATCGACTGCAACCGGCCCGAGGCCACGGCAGAGGTGCTGGCGCGAGTGCGCGAGGCTGTGGATAACTAAAACCCGGGATATGCAGAAAAATGTTGACAGCAAGCCCTTGGACCCTTATAGTCTCGGGCTTGCCTCCTGGTGATATAGCTCAGCTGGTTAGAGCACAGCACTCATAATGCTGGGGTCGGTGGTTCAAGTCCACCTATCACCACCAGATACCCGTCGCTGCATGTGCAATCATGCGTATGCGGCGCCGTCCGAGAAACCCGCCTCTTCGAAAGAAGGGCGGGTTTTTTGTTTTCTGGATGTTGGGTTGCTTGTTGATTCCCCTCTTCCAGTTGTCCCGCCTTCGATTGTCGCCGCTAAGTCAGTCAAACCCAATCGCGCACTATCCATCCCCTCCCCCCCTAGAGCCAGTTAGCCTGACCTGACGCTGGTCAGGCTCCTGACCGGAACCCCGACCGGCCTGCCGCCACTCATGAACAGCCGCATATTGCGCCGCCCTGCAAGCAGGCGCGGATTTCATCGCCCGCGACCGGATGCATGGCATCGCGGCCGGGTGGCATCCCACACCCCGATGGTTCCCCTATTATGGTTTCCGCTCTCTCCAACAAATCACAGACGCTGTACGATGCCCGGGTCGAATACTCCGAGCAGGCCGCAAGAAAAATCAGGGAGGCCGTCCCGAAGAAACAATACATCCTGAGCGGCAGCCTCAAGGAGTACGCAAAGCGTGGGCCTAACGAAAACCAATGGGTACAGCGCTACTGCAATCTGATCGTCGCCAAGGCAGGCCTGAAGCCGCTCATCGAAACTGCCGACGAAGAACTTACCGCCATTGGCACCCAATGGTGGGCAGAAAAACACATGCTCGATCACCTCGGCGAGCAGCTCGACGGCTTCACCACCTTGCGCACGATTCCCGACGCCTGCCGCCTCCTGTATGAGCGCATCGACATGGAAGCGGCGCTCGCCGAGGCGCATCGGCACAGCGGCGTCAAGCAAAGCAACGCCGAATTGCGCAGCTATCGTGAAGAAAAGCAGGATTGCCAGGCCTCGCTCCAACGTCTCCAGAGCCAGCTCGACGCTCTGTCGAATCCACCCGCAGCAAGCGAAAGAAGCCGGACGAAAGACAAGAAAAGCCACCGCAGTGAAGCTCCCTCGAGGTCGGAACTGCACAGGCAAAAGAAATCCCTGCGTACCAGGATCGAGGCCAGGCAGTCCGATATTGCGGCCCTCGACAACATGCTGGCCGAGGCGCAACGCAAGCTCGATGGGCAATATGCCGCACTGGCCCCGCAACAACTGGAACTGGCCACGCTGATCGGCGCCCTGGCCGCAGCCGGAATGGCCGATGAGGAACAGACGGCCATCACCGCCCTGCTCCGTCAGCTCGACGACTATACCGAGCGCCACGACAAGACCACCTCCCTGCTGGACCACGGCAACATGCCGCCCTTCATCCAGCCCGCCGGTGAGATCGTGTTCTCGGCCGGTCCCCATAGCGCTCAGCAATTACGGGACTTGCTTGACCATGTATCCGATGAGCTTAGAGACGCCAAGGAGCTGCTCGAGACAGAACTTGACCGCCTCAATCTGCATGTCAAGGACGGCAGCGAGCAACGCCGTGAGCGCATCGCGCCGAGAAGGAGTCACTACCGGCAGGAGCAACTCAATTCCAGCTATGCCCGTACCGACCTGCACCAGCGGTTGCTTGAAGGGCAGGACGATGCGTCGGACCTGCCTGGCGCACTGCGCTTTTCACGCGTGGCCGCCAGTTTGCCCGCACCGGAAGAGAGCGATGAGGAGCTCTTGCCCGAGGCGGAACATGGACATGAAAACGCCAACGAGCAAGGGACAGAGAAAGGGAAGGAGAAAGAAAGCACCCTGCCGCTACCTGCACCTGCGCTGCTCCACCCACGTAAGGAAGATGACGAGAGCAGCCAAGACGAGGGCCACGACGGACTTGACGATGGCCGCGCTCCGCGCCTGCTCACCGCACCGGCGCCAGCGATGTCGGACGCCCTGGTCCCGTTTGCCGATGCTGCCCGCCTGACCGTTTCAGCACCACAGGCGCTGCGCAAGCCTGATCCCTCGGTAGCGGGCGTCATCCAGGTGATGGATGTCGCCACAGTGGCCCCACCTCCGAACAGGCTACCCGCCGTCGAGACCATCAGCGTGCAGCCTGCTTCCATCATGAGTGGCATGCGGCTGGCCTTGATGGCGCCGCCCGCTCCCGAACGCGCACCCGAGCCAGTGGCGGCGGCTGCCACCGTGGTCTTGACAACACGTCGGGACGACCGCGCCAAAGCCCCGTCGGGAAGCGCCAGCCGCACATCAGGCAAGACAAAGCCCAGCGTTGAGGCCAGCAAAAAAGACGGCAAGAAAGACAGCAGCAGGGCTGTGGAAAAAGTATCGAAGTCATCCTCCAGCGCCGAGCCGGCCAAAGCGGCCGCACCGCTCACAGCGGCCGAACCGCAAGCCGCATCGACTTCTGTCCTGCTCTTGCCTGAACCGGAAGAGCGCCCCGGCGTCTACCATTTCGGTTCAGCCGACCTGGACTGGGATTGGCAAGAGCTGACCGTCGAGTTCCGTGTACCGGCGCCAATGCCGCAAGCGCCACAGGACGCTATCGAACTAGCCACCCTTCGCGATAACGGCCGCCAGCGCACGATCAGCGATACCGCCTACGAGGAGCCGGAAGCGATCACCGCACCGACGCCAGCGGTCACCGCCGAGCAAGCGTCGTCCAGCTACGGCTTCACCGCACAAGAACTGCGCGAGCAGGGGCGCAGCGCCACGCTGCCCGACCTGCGCACTCCCGCCGCCGATACCGCCGCAGACACCGGCGCGGATGCCCCTCCGCCCCAGCGCCGCGCTACCGCGCCACAGACGAAGGATGAAAAGACGCACGCCAGTGCAAGTGCCGGCGCGCAGGCAGCACCGCAAGCACAAGCCACGTCCGCGCAGAGCCCCCAAGCGGGTGCGCAGGCCATGCCGCCACCGCCGCTCTACTACGCGGTACCGGTACAGGTGCCGGTAACTGTACCGGTGGCGGTACCGGTGGCAGTACCGGCCTACGTCCTGCCGCCCGACCCGCGCGTTCCCTGGTGGGCGACCGGGACGATCGACGCCTTGCCGCCCACCATGCGCTTTGCGCTGATGCAGGCCGCCATGCGCAATGAGTATTGCACCAGCGTCTGGCACATGGACATGAGTTACCCAAGTTCAGGCAAGGTCAAGCTGTATTACGTGGTGCGTGACAATATCCCTTCCACCAGCTCATTCCAGCTCAGCCCGCCGGGTACGCCCAATCCCATCGTCTACACTGTCCACCCCGGCAATCCCTACTGTCATGTGATGGAAATCCTGCCGCCGCGCCCGGTCTACGCTGCAGCGCCGGAATACCAGCACGCGCCGCCACCACAGCCACAGCCGCGCAGGATGCCTTCTGCCCGCACAGCCGATGCGGGCATGTCCGGCGGCCTCTTCGCCAACCCCAGCACCGATCCCAGATCCCCGCGCTACGTCGATCCGAGGCGCACCGGCGCGTTCAAGACGGAGCCGGCCCCTGAACCGGTACGCCGCCCGCGTGTGCGGGTCGACCCGCCGTCCTTCAACACCCGTCCTGCCGAAGCGCGCACCGATGAACGTGCGGGTCCATCATCGCGCCACTCCCGCTCGCATCGATACGGTCGTGAACCAGCCCGCACCGACACCAGCACCAAGGCGAAGACGAGAACTAGCGGAACATCCGGGCGCAAGACGCGCGAGGCGCCTACCCCCGACGAGTTCTGGGAAGAGCAGGCACGCCACCGTTCGCACACCTCCAGGAGCAAGCATTCCCGGCACGACCGGCATGAGAAGGAGCAGAAGCAAGACAGGAGAGAACGGCGCACTCATCGTGACAGCGCGCGCCAGCCCCAAGCCGCGTACCAGGCCGACGTACGAGCCAGCCAGATGGAGGTGGAGGAAGAGCCGATCATCATCGAGATCGCAGCGATCGACGTAGGGTCTCACGCTCCCTTGCAGGTGCTCGGTACGGCGCTGCCGAAAGAGGCGCGCGCACGAGCGCTCAAGGAGGAACTTGAGCTACGTGCCGACGAGGGGCTGCCGCCGCCTCGCCATCCCGAACGGGAGGTGAGGCTGAGCGACGAACAGGTCAACAACGCCATCGACAAGATGCTCAACGATCCTCGTGACCTCAACAACCCTGAGTTCAAGGACGCCAAGCCTTCGCTGGCCCGCGCCGAGGCCATCGTCAATGCGCTCAGGGAGATGGGTTTCGACCTGGGACGGCTCAACGACTTGCACGTCGACCTGGGCTATTTGTGGAACAAGGGCGAGCGCGATACGCGTCGTGCCGAGCTGGGTCTGGCCAGCGACATCAGCAAGGTCGAGCCACCGCCGGCTTTCGCCGCTGCCTTCGCCGCCTTGTGCGACAGGCTGATGGAAAACGAACGCAAGGCCAACGCACAGCAATACGACAAGATGACGCCGCAAGCGCGCGAGGCCGCACTGGCGGCCAAGCGCGCCGAATTCGAGGCAGCCGACCACGCGGCCTACATGGATTACCTGCGCCAGCGCTATGCCAAGGTGTTTTCCTTCGCGATGGATCACCCCATGCTCAAGGCCATGTGGACGCGCGTGCGGCACAAGCTCAGCGCCAAGGTCAACGAACTGGCCGCCGCCGCTGTCACTGGCAGCGCCGCCTTCCAGGCCTATGACCAGGCGCAGCGCCAACGGCTGCAACACCATCTGAGCCTGCAGAAGAACGGACTCAGCGAGGCTGGCATCGACAAAGACCCTGGCTTCAGGAAAGTGTTCGACGAGCGCCTGGAGCAGAAGCTGCACGCGCTTGCCCAGTCCGAGCCGGAGAAGATGTCCACGCCCGAAAAACGTCAGGCCCAGCGCAGCAACCTGAGCAACATGCTGCTGGGAAGCGAAGGTCTGGCCTTGCATGAGCAGTATCTGCTGGAGAGCGAATTCGGCGCGGTATTGGGTCCGGTCAAGCAACAGCTGGCCGCCAATACCTGGGCCTCGGTCATGCACAGGCTGGCCAGCGATATCGAGGTGTCGCCATGAACCCGTCCTTCCCCGCGCGCCCGGCCACCGGCGCAGGCGCAGGCGCACGGGCCGCCGACCTGTACACCCTGCAGCAAGACCCGGCAGCCCGCCGCACCCTGATGGCCTGGCAAGCCACGGCCGCAGACACGGTCACCAAGCTCATCGATTCGCTCACCCAGCAATTGGCAGGCGCGGCCGGGCCGACCACACCGACGCCAGCGCCGGAGGTGGCGGATCACTACGACATCATCCGGGCGCGCGCCCAGGCGCAACGTCGGCAGGCGCACCTGGAGCAGTGCCGTCAATTGGCGCAGGACATGGTGTTTGCAGCGCTACATCACCTGGACGATCCGCAGTGGCGTCCGCTGGAGCGGGAGAAGGAGGCACACGGTGCAGTAGCAGCAGGGGCAACAGCACCACCGGACAATCTGCTTCTGACGTTGCTGAAGCTGGAGCTTGCAGGCTAATGAGATTGCAGGGAACTGCGCTCGCACACCGCGCCACTGACTACGACGCACACCATCACCACCGGTCCGTCCGGACATGGTGTGTTCCTGTTTGCCCTACCGATGTTTCCTCGACCAGGAGCCCCACATGACTTCCCCCGCCGTCATCCGCCTTGCCATCGTCGTACTGTCGCTGCTGTCCCTGCCCGCCTGCACGACGGCGCCGGTGGCCAGCCTGATGCCGCTCGAAGATGGAAGCTATCGCAGTGTCGCGTATTCGGAAAATGAACAGCAGGCGCTGGGCAGTTCGCTGCAGCTGGCGCAATCCACCTGTCGCGAACGCAACCTGAGTCACGCCGTCGTCAGCGCCGATACGCATTTCCGCGGCTTGCCGGTGCGCCGCGCCGAACCGCAGGAGACGGCGGCGGGCCTGGCGACCTATGTGGCCTCGCCGCGTTTTCCATCACTCACCGCCAGCGACGACTATGAGGCGAAGGTCCACTTCAAGTGTCTCTAGCCGAGACCCACTGCGACTTCATCCAGGGGAACACGCCAAGGTCGGCACTTCGAATAACAGGACATCCCCGGTCACCGGCTTTGAGATTGACGAGATAGCAACGACGTGCGCGCCCCGTCCACGCCATCCTCGCGCGCCAGCGATGAGCGCACTCCCCTGGCGCCGTTCGCACATCTCCTCGGACGACAGCAATCCAATACCGCGAGCCATCGTTTCGACGATGGCGACATCGCACGCCACCCCGTCAAAAGAGCGAGTTCATGCACCGACGGCAGTGCCGCGTATCTTTGATCACACGCGTTCCAGCACTTCCAACGCAGTTCAACTTCCGGACATGATGCGAGCGCTTGCAGAAAGAGTAGGCACGCGCAGCATGCCGATCCGGCTGCTTCTCAAACGTCCGTCGCGCATTGCCCGCACCGGGTGTCGGAATGCGGAAATGTTTTACTGAAAATCAAACGCGAACGTGGAATTTCCCAGATAGAACTTGGGGTTTTGGTCTAATATAGCTGTTCCCAAAATGCGGAGGGAACCTGCAGTCAAACCCTTCCTTCAAGCCCGGCGCGTCCTGTCAGGCGCAGTGGCAAGTGGCCATAGTAACGACCGATTGTCAGCCAATGAACATCGCCTGTTATATCCGCAATTCCAATGTCTTCGACCAGGTCAGAACTGCGCTGGCCCGGGTCGGTTATCTGCCGACGCAGTTCGACGCGGAAACCTCTTTGCTGCGCACCTTGAAGCGCAAGACCTTCGATTTCGTCATCATCGACCTCTCCAGCGCCGAAAGCGAAGACAGCATCTTTTCATGGCTGAGCCTGCGCAGCGGCGATCCCATTCCTACCCTGATCCTGTCGTCGGCCTCCGGTGGAGACGTGGTCGCCCGTGTGCTGGACAATGGGGCCGACGACTTCCTGCAACGCCCCTTCGACGCGGTCGAACTGGTCGCGCGCATCAACGCAGTGATGCGCCGCTGCGCGCCGAAGAACAATCGCCGCGTGATCGAGTACGCCGGCTTCCAGCTGCAGCGCGATACCGCCAAATTCAGCTACCAGGGCATGGGCATTTCGCTCACGCCGCGCGAGTTCAGCATGGCCTGGTTATTCTTTTCCTCCCCCGGCGTCTACATTTCGCGGGAAACGCTGGGGTCGGTGATCTGGAGCACCGACAGCGAGATCGCCGGCCGCACCATCGAACAGCACGTCTACAAGCTGCGCAAGAAACTGCAGATCGACAATCGCAATGTCGTGGTCATCCGCACCGCCTACAGCCAGGGCTATCGGCTCGATCCAGTCGACCACGAAGGCGCGTCACCGGCAACCGATGCCAATCGAACTTGACTGCAGAGCTGGCTTCAAGACATGCGTGCAGCCCTTGCCAACGCACCCCGGTAAAAAAGGTGGCGAATCCAACCAGGCATTCGCCACCAGGCCAGGATGAGCCAGTCTCCAGCGAGGGTATCCTCCCCCACCGAGAGATCAACGATCCGTCACGCGAATATCGATAGCCCGGCCGTGTTCGCCACCAGTTCCAGCGCCTTCATTGCGCGCACCGAATTGCCTCGGGGGTCCAGTCGCGGCGACCAGGCGCAGATGCTGCCGCGCCCCGGGATCACCGCCAGCACGCCGCCACCCACACCGCTCTTGGTCGGCAGGCCAATGGCGAAGGCGGTCATGCCCGAATACTCATAGGTGCCGGTCGTGAGCATGAGCGCACAGACCCGCTGCGCCTCGCGCGCCGACAGCAGTTGCCTGCCGCTGGCGATATCGCGCCCGCCATTGGCCAGGAACAGTCCTGCACGCGCCAGCTCCACGCACGAGGCTTCGATGGCGCAACTGGCGCAATAGGCGCGCACCACCTCGCCGACCTCGTTGGCGAAATTGCCATGGCTTTGCATCAGATAGGCCGCCGCATGGTGCCGGGACGAATTGCGGAGTTCGCTGTTGAAGACCTCCGAATCATAATTCAGGTCCGCGCTGCCGCTGAGCTCGCGCATCAGCGACACCATGGCGGACTCCAGATGCGTGTGCCGGCTCAGCAAGGCGTCGGCCACTGCCAATGCACCCGGATTGAGAAAGGGATTGCGTGGTACGCCACGCTCCAGCTCCAGCTCGATCAAGGAATTGAAGGGATTGGTGCTGGGGTGTTGCCCCACGCGTTTCCACAGGTCTTCGCCGTAGCTGCCATAGGCCATCGTCAACAGAAAGACCTTGCTGATGCTCTGGATGGAAAACCGGGTCTCTCCGTCGCCGACGCAATGGACGCCACCGTCGAGGGTGGCCACGGCCATGCCGAACTGGTCCGGTGCCACACACGCCAACGCCGGGATGTAATCCGCCACTTTGCCTTCATGCCGGCAGGCCGCCGAGAGCTGCGCGGCGCGTTCCAGAATCTGCCGCCATGGCAAGGCGGCAAAATCGGCTGCACGTGCGGCCTCCCCTTCGCGGGCTGGCTCCCCCATGACTGCAGACTGCAGCAGCATGGGATCGATCACGGGTGATTTCACGCAGCCACGCCCAGATACTGCCTCACCAAGCTGATCCAGTAGGCGACGCCGGCATCGATGATGTCATCATTGAAGTCGTAGAACGGGCTATGCAATTCACGCGAGGTGGCCTGCGACCCGGCCTGCTTGCCGTCAGCAATCACGCCATTGCCGAGGAAGGCGTAGCACCCCGGCTTGTGCTGCAGATAGAAAGCGAAATCTTCGGAGGCAAAGGCGGGCTCGGTGTCGCCATCGACCTGCTCGGCCCCGACCGCCGCCATCATGGCCTGCATCGCCTGCTGGGTGGCTTCGGGATGATTGACCACGGCCGGATAGAGGCGCTCGAAATGGAACTGCACGCGCAGATCGAACATCTGCCCGATCGCTTCGGCGATGGCGGCCATGCGGTGTTCGATCAGGTCCAGCGTCTCGGCGTCGAAGCTGCGTACCGTGCCCGACAAGGTGGCCTGCTCGGGAATGACGTTGTCCGCCGTGCCGGTGTGCAGTTGCGTCACCGAGATCACCGCCCGATGATTGGGATTGATATTGCGCGTGATGATGCTCTGCCAGGCCAAGGTCAATTGCGCCGCCGCCAGCACCGGATCGATGCTGCGATGCGGCTGGGCGCCATGCGCGCCGCGTCCGAACAGGGTGGCGCTGAAGGTATTGCTGGAGGCCATCAACGGCCCCGGGCGCAGGCCGAAGCTGCCGGCCGGCAGCCCCGGCCAGTTGTGCACGCCAAAGATGGCGTCCGCGGGAAAGCGCTCGAACAGACCATCCTCGATCATCAGGCGTGCGCCGGCGCCGCCTTCTTCGGCAGGCTGGAACACGAAATGCACGGTGCCGTCGAATTCCACCTCGCGGCTCAGCCGTCGGGCCGCACCGAGCAGCATGGTGGTGTGGCCGTCGTGGCCGCACGCATGCATCTTCCCGGCGCAGGTGGAGATGTGCGAGAAGTCATTCTGCTCGCTCATCGGCAACGCATCCATGTCCGCCCGCAGTGCAATGGCGCGCGTCGATTTTCCTTTGCGCAGCGTGGCCACCACGCCATAGCCACCGATGTTCTCTGCGACCTCGAGACCATAGCTGCGCAGCATGTCGGCAACGAAGCCGGCGGTGCGTTTTTCCTCGAAACGCAATTCGGGATGGGCATGCAGATGCCGTCGGATGGAGACCAGATCCATTTCCTTGGGCAATTCCTTGATCCCATCATTGACTATATCCATGTGTGTCTCTCCTAAGCTTGCTTGATTGATGGCGGCACAGGGCGACGGACCTCAGGCGGGCACGGGCTTTCGCTGCATCCGGACCAATGCGCCGATCAGCGCCAGGCTCAGCAGCGCGGCAGCGGTCAGGTACAGGCCGATGATGAGCTTGTCGCCGCTGACCTGGATCAAGGTGGTGACGATCATGGGGGTGAGTCCACCGAAGATCATCACGCCCAGTGCATAGGAAGTACCGATGCCGGTAGCGCGATAGCGGGTCGGGAAGATGTCGGACATGACCAGCGGCGCGCAGGCGGCATACAGGCCCAGCGTCACCGAGATGGCAATCTGCACCAGCAGCAGCGTGGGCAAGGTCGGCGTCGCGACCAGCATCTTGAACAAGGGATAGGCCAGCACACCTGCCAGAGCAGCGCCTAAGGCCATGGGCTTATAGGGACCGATGCGGTCGGCCAGCATGCCCACCAGCGGGCAGATCGCCAGCAAGGTCAGGCCGGAGGAAATCTGGCCGAGGTAGGTCGAGGCCACCGGCATATGCAATTCACGCACGGCATAGGTGGTGAAGTAGTTCGACACCTGGGTCGCCACCGTCCAGAAGATCATGATGGCAATGCCGATCAGGATACGGCCGAAGTTGGCCTTCACGCCCACCAGGAAAGAATCGACCGATTCCTTTTTCTTGCTGCGTTCGAACTCCGGTGTTTCCGGCAGCACGCGACGGATGTACCAACCCACGGGGCCGATCACCAGGCCCACGAAGAAGGCCAGGCGCCAGTAATCCTGCAGCATGCGTTCCTGGCCATACACCACCGCGATCACATAGCCGACGATGCCGCCCAGCAGCACGCCGCCACCCTGGGCCATCTGCTGGAACGAGCAGAACAGCGCGCGATTGCGGCTGGAGGCATTCTCCACCAGCATGGCCACATTGCTGCCGATCTCGCCGCCGGCCGAGAAACCTTGCAGCAGACGTCCAAACACCAGGATCACGGTGGCAGCGATGCCGATGGAATCGTAGGACGGGCACAGCGCCGGAATGACCGTGCCAACCGCCATCAATATGAGCGTGAAGCTCAGCGCCTTCTTGCGTCCGACCTTGTCCGCATACTGCCCCAGCACCAGCGCGCCGATGGGACGCACGACGAAGCCGGCGGCAAAGGTCATGAACGTAAACATCAACGCCGCATACTCATCGCCACTGGGAAAAAAAGTCTTGGAAATCGCCACGGCAAAGATGCCGAAGATGATGAAGTCGTAGATCTCGAGCACATTGCCCAAGGTTGCAGCGATGACTGCGCGACGTTGTGTCTTTGGGTCCGTGCCTTGGACTGGGTGATTCATGATGTCTCGTCTCCACTTGTTATTGATTAGTCTGCGAAGTATAGGACTTGCGATCTATACTTAAAAATTCCTTTTCAGTATAATTTTTATACTTCACAGGTATATCTCATTCGCCATGGAATTCCGCCATCTTCGCTATTTCCTGGGTGTGGTCGAGCACGGCAGCGTGGCCGAAGCTGCGCGACGCTTGCACATCGCGCAGCCGGCGCTAAGCCGGCAGATCAAGTATCTGGAAGAAGAACTGGGCGCTGCGCTGTTCGATCGCAGCGTACGCGGTGCGACGCTCACTGCCGCTGGGCACCAGTTGGTGACCGACGCCCGTCGCATGCTGGCCGACCTGCAGGAGACGCGCCAGCGTGTGGCCCGCGTGGCCGAGGGCCTGGAAGGCAATCTGCGCATGGGCATCACGCCCAACTTCGGCTGGCACCCTAAGATCCTTGGCTCGCTGCGCCACTTTCACCAGGCTGAACCGCAGATCGCTGTGTCATTGGAGCCAGGCCTCTCGGCTCGGCAGCTGGAACGGATCAGGAGCGGTGATCTGGATGCCGGTTTCCTGGCTTGGCGATATCCACCCAATGACCAGTTCCTGGCGCACGAATTCGGCGAGATCCAGGTGTTCGAATGCCGGCTCAAGCTGGCCCTGCCGAGGGACAGCCAGCTGGCCCGGCAGGTGCCCAGGCACTTGTCGGCGCTGCACGATGAGCCGGCGATCTGGTTCCCGGCCGAGGTCGCGCCGGGCTACGACCAGTTCCTCAACTACCAGTGCCAGATGGTCAACCTGGTGCCGCGCAAGGCCCAACTGGCCAGCGATGTATTGAGCATTCTCGGTCTGGTCGCCGCCGGTGTGGGCTATGCCATCGTCTCCGACGTGAGCGCCTATACCTGCCCGGAAGGCGTGGTGCTGGTCGATCATCCGGAACTCACGCTGCGCCATCCGGTGTCTTTCGTCTATCGCGCCGACAATGGCAATCCGACGCTGGGCCGCTACATGGCGCATCTGGAACGAGTGCGGTCAGCCGATGAGAGCAATCAGGGTGGGGACTAACAAAATCGACCGAGACGTGATCGACTGAGGCAGGGAGGGTCGCGCATGCGCCGACCATGCCATTGCATGTAGGTAGGGACGAGTGTAATCACCAACGCTCGCGCTGCAAATGACCGATTTGCGATAGGAAATATACCCAAAAAGTATATAGAAAAAATAACATCGCGAAGGCGCTACCGCGCCATGAGCAACGGCTGAGCTTGGCACGTCACCCTCTGCCAAATGCATTGACATAAAAAATCCACAGGCCCTATAGTGCGCAAGGCGCCCTCAGAACAGTCGGCCGATCCCTCCCGGATTTCCGGCACATCATCGTGCCGGCGCAGCAAGTCCGCTCCGCCCTCGCCGCGGTCCACGCCAAGGCACGGGCAGTCGTCCTCCCCAACTGACGGATATCATGATGAACGCACGCGTCCCCCCCTCTTGCGTCGAAACGGAAACGAAGAAGCATGGTTTGGCCAGCGTCGGCTGGATCTGGATCAATCGTCCCTATGACGGCAACACCATCGACCGCCTCACGGCCCGCGATATCATCCGCGCCGTCGGCGTCTTTTCCAAGGACCCGGAGGTGCGCGCCATCGTGCTGGCGGCCCGCGGCGACAGTTTTTCCCACGGCATCGAAGTGCAATGGCTGAGGGCGCAGGCCGAAGCCCCCATCAATGGTGCATTGGACGATACGCGCAAGCTGGCGCAACTGTTGCAGGTCCTGGCTGAATGTGAGAAGCCCACCGTGGCCCGTGTACAGGGCAAGGCCGCCGGCATCGGTGCGGGCCTTGCAGCGGCCTGCGACATCTGTATCGCGGCCGATCACGCGCACTTCACCATGGGGGATGACCGGCTCGGCATGGCGCCGGCGGTCATCACGCCGCATCTGGTGCGCGCCATCGGAGCCCGGCAATGCCAACGCTATTTCCAGACCAATGAATTGCTCACCGCAGCGCGCGCCTGTGAGCTGGGGCTGGCGCATGAAGCGGTGCCGATCGAACTGCTGGACGAGAAGATCGGCGCCTTGCTGGCCTCGCTCTTGTTGGGCGACGTGCATGTCCAGCACAGCGCCAACAAATTGATTCGCGCCATCGCCGCCGCGCCGCCGACGATCGACATGAGCGTGGACGCCGTGCGTATCGGCGTACGCATGCGCGCCTGTCCGTCGGTGCGGGCGCGATTGGGCCTGCATGCCGAGCGCAGCTCGCCTGGGCCACGACGCATCGTCGTGGATGGACAGGATTGGGACGTCGACTGAGGATAGGCCAGCGGGCAAGGGGAAAGGGGCGCCTGCCTCGACGGCATGACGCTGATAAAGACTCAGGTCTCTGCGCTGACGTTCACCATCGATCTGTTCTTGAAAAAGGCCGCGCTGCCGCCGCGTTTGACGGTCGTGCCGGAGGCCGCTTCCTCGCTCGGCAGGAAGTAGCCCGAGCGCCATTGCTTGGCCTGCGCCGCCAGTCTGGCCAGCATGTTCAGCGTATCCAGCGCAGTCTCCGCATCGAAAGGAACACGGTCCATCAAGACCACGTGATTGGACGTCGTATCGATGGAAAAGCACGGTTCCCTGTTGGCGAAACATTCCAGGTTGAGGTCCAGCAGCCGGTAGCACACCGTCTGTCGATCCGGCCCATTGGGCAAGGGACCGAAATCACAATAGACATGCATGCAGCGGCCGGTCTTGCCGCTCGCGTCCACCAGGGTGAACTTGACTTCGTCCACCTCGATGTCCGCGCGTTCATACAGCGATTGGGGATGGGGGATGCGAGCCAGCTCGCAGATCTTGTCGATGAACCGATAGAATTCTTTTAGTGCCATTGCGTCCTCGTTGAGGGCTGAAGTGTTGACAGACAACGCGGCCGGCTCATGGCCGACCGCGTTTCGATTCTCCTGTCGGACAGGTCACGCTGTGCTTGCAATGAACCCGTCCGGATCACCGAGCCGTTACTTGTCGTCCGTGGGACTGGGAGGACCAGAGGGCTGCTTGGGCCGGTCTTCCTGTTCTTCGAGGGACAGCGCCTCTAGCGGCGGCGGTGCGCTTGATTCCGAGATTTCCTGGATCGCGCCATGCATCATCTCGGCGTTATCCAGCAGCGCTTCGCTTTCCTTGTGCATCTGTTCTGCCAATTCCGGATTCTGTCTTTCGATTTCCTTCTTGATCGTATCGAGTGTTCCGACCGACTCAAGGAAGTGATCTCTGGCCTTGCCAGCGGGGATCGATTCCCGCGCCAGCACGGTCAGCCGCCTGACGATGGTCTTTCCCAGCTCCTTGCTGAAGCCGGCGCCCATGCCGGTGCGCTGCAATCCGGCGTCGGCGTCATCGCGGGTGCGTTCAGCGCGATGTGGTTCACGGTCCTTCAGCAGACTGGCCAGATAGGTCGTGTTCGCCTCGGCGCTACGGCCACCTGCCAGGGGACCATACTTCTCCCGCTTCATCTTGGGATGCAAGACGATGCTCAAGAGCTGGTACGAGGAATAGATCAGCACGCCCGTCACCAGCAGATTGATACCGGCCAAGGCGGACTGCAATGCGATGGTGGACTTGTCGCTGGGCGATTCCTTGGTCATCCCGTAAGCCGCTCCGGCCAGGCAGAGCTGGGCCAGCTTGGACAGGATAAGCGGACCATTCTCGCCGCAGATTCCCAGCTGGAATGCGGCCCAATAGGACATCCCGTAGGTGGTCATCACTTCCTGAGGCAATTCCATGCGGGCCTTTCCTTGCTTCATCCCGATCAGGAATTCCGGGCTGAAGGGGCCGGCGAAGAAGTTCTTCAGGCCTTCCAGGATGCCCGAGGAAGGCGGCGTTATCTGCAGGCCTTGATAGACTTCCCCTTGGTTGAGTTTCGACACTTTCGAAAACTCGCTGGCGGCGACATGCCGGATATCCTGCGCCGTGTCATTGCGCTCGCTGATCTTCTTTTCCAGCTTTTCCTGGTCCTTTGCCGGCAGCGCATTCTTGGTTGTCTGGATGCGGGCTCTCACTGCCAGGGCCGCATCCATGTCGCCCTCGAAGACGCCCGGTTCACCACCGGCCTCTTCAAATTCGTTGAGCTTGACCACCATCTGCCATTCGTTCGGCTTGATCTTGAGGGTGTCGGCGATGTCCGTATCGAGCTTGCCCACGCGGGCGGTGAAGATCTGTTGCAGCGCGCCTTCGGCCACCTTGAAGGGATCGCGGATCTCCTTGCCGAATCGTTGCAGCGTTTCTTCCCGGGTCTCTCCCGGCCTGGGCGCCGAGGCCCGCATACGCAGGTAGAACATTCTCAACTGCTTGTTCTTCTCGTCATAAGGCGAGACCGCCATATGGGAGGCGAACTGCGCCCCGGCGATACCGAGCTGGATACTGGCGCCGGCGGTGGAGCCCAATACCGCGGCCAGGGGGCCCAGCGCCACATTGCCGTAATACTTCGCGCCGTTGTTCAGCCCCTGGATCCCGAATCCCTGTATATACACGCGGTTGAGATCCGCGCGCATGAGGTATTCATGGTTGGCCGCTTCCAGATCCTTGACGGCGTCCTGCAGCCCTTGCAGCGCCGTCTCCTTGGCGTGGACATCGTCACCGCCCTTGACGGCATTCCAGCCTTGCAGGGCTTCATTGGCCTTGCCCTGCTTTGCCTGCAACTGCTTGTCGACCTCGTCTATCATCTTGGTGCCGAGCAGATCCTGGATATCTGCAGCGTGATCAAACAGCCGGTCCGACCACGTTACCGAGGTCAATGTGGTGCCAGCATACGTCAGCGGATGAATCAGGCTGGCAATGAGCAAGGTGGTCAATGCACTGGCCCCGGTCACCCCCAGGCGGCCCTCCGGGGTCGAGGCGTGGATGAACGAGGGAATGGCGGTAGCAGCGCTCAGCAGCGCCGGGGCGATGACACGCGAGGCGTAGGCAGGGGAACCTGCCCGCGCAAAACCCTTTTCCAGCTCCGGGCGCTTCAGTTGATGGGCGTCCAGATAATCGACCAGCGCCTTGTCCCAGGCCGTATCCACGGCTTTCCAGGCCTGCTCCACGCTCTTCTTCATTTCGGCCACCACGCCTTTTCGCTCAGCGTGCGGGAGCGTGGCCACGGTGTCGGAAATCAGCTTGGCCACATTGTCCGGCAGGTTCTCTACATTCAACGCCGCGTCGGCGTGCTGCTGGATGTCTTCCAGCATGGCGAGCTGCCGGGTCATCAGGGCCGCCTTCGATTCCAGCTCGAGCGCCTCCAGCCGCTTGGTCTGGAATGCCTCATATTTGGTTTCGTCAACCGGCCGCGACTCGCGCACGGTCCTGATCGCCTCCTCATAGGAAGTCAGGATTTCCCCCACATTTTCCGGCGGCGGCGGGAAGAAATGATTGACGATCTTTTTCGGGATATTGGCGGGATGCACCCGTGCCGGAACAGCAGCGGGCGCCATGGCCGCGACGTACTGCGTGGGGAGCGGGCCTGAGGCCGCAGCTTTGGCTTGCTTGCCCAATGCCTTGGAGGAGAGATTGCTCGGCGCAGCCTTGACGCCCTCGCGTGCGGCGGAAGACGGATTGGTCTCCATCTCAATGACATCGGGGCTGATTGATACCTGTTTTGTTCGATCTGTCGAACCGCTTGCCTGGACCATTTCCATGCCTTTCTTTGGGGATCCAATCGACCGTCTTGACCGTGTATGCGCAGCCGCTTTGCCATGGCGCTCTATGCCAGGGAGGTAAGCGAGATGAAATGCCGCGACCGTGGTGCGCGCCGATTGGAGTGAGGTGACTTGCAGCCGGCCACTGCCGGCTGCAAGATTGATCAGTTCTGTTGGATGAGCAGGAGCTTACTTAAGCCGCGACCTGCTCGGCTTGTGCTGCCTGCTTTTGCTGCTTTTCCTGCTTGTCCTTGGCTTGTGCTGCGGCGTACATATCGACCGCGCCAGCATAGACGTCCAGCTTGGAGAAGTCGGTAGAGTCCTGGGTGGCCTTGCCAAGCGCCTTGCCGGTCTCCTTGATCTCTGCGCGCAACTGGGGATTGATGCGCATACCGACGAGGGGCAGGTTGATCGTGGTCGGCTTGCCATCGATCTCGGTCTCGAAGACGAATTTATCCCATGACGGCTGGAAGTGCTTCGTGTGTTCGTCGCTCCAGCCCGGAGTGTGGTCTTTGGCCTCTTTGGCGACCACGCCAAATGTTTCGGCGCCGCATTTCTTGTTGTACAGATCCGCGATGGAGGACAGGCAGGCAAAGTGCAGCGGCGTGCCATTGCGCTTGTAGTTGACCTCGTAGAGGACATCCATGATGTCGGTAAACCGGGTGTCGTTAGGCATCTTGCCGCCACCCTTGCAGATGCTGATGGCGGTGCCCTCATGGGTGACGCCGCCGACGGTCTGGAAGTTGTCTTTCTCCAGCGCGAACAGATCAGAACCCGGATATCCGGTCTTGGGGCGGATCAGCACTGCCACGCCGTTGATTCCCATGGCTTCCTTGGAGGCCGCCAGGAGGCTACGGAAGTTCTGGATGCCTTCGTCGTCGTCCTTGAACTTGAGTGCGGCCACACCGCCGATATTGACCAACTCGCCGTAACGGCTGTAGTCGCCCGACGCTTTGCAGGCCTCCAGGTTGGTGCGCAGCTCACGGCCTGCCGCTGCCAGGGTTTCCAGCTCATCACGGCTACCGCTGCCGGGGCCCGCCGAGGCGATGGAGGTGCGCGATGGGGGCCGCTCGATCGACTCCTGGCTGGCACGGCGCGGAACGCTATCGTAGAGTGCCGCGACGTTGCCGCGACTGGGCGGAATGAAAGCCGGAAGGTCTGCGTGCGGCTGCGGTTGCTCGGTAACCGTTGCGCGCTGTTGGCCCGCCGGTTGCGCGCGGTCCTGCAGTTCGTTGACTTCGGGCGGAGGAGTGGAGCTGCAGCAGGGAGAAGGGATATGCATGATTTTCTTCAATATGAATGTGATGAAAAAGGCTTTCGTTGCGCAGGACGTCGGCGACGTCGTCATCAAAAGCCGATGTGTGCTTGCACCCGCCGTGCTCGGCCAGTGCGGTCGCGTATCAAGCCCGCGGCGGCGTACTGCAATCGCATCGCGTCAACAACAGACGACCTCGATCACGGCATTGCGCCTTGGGTAAGGAGAGAGCGAATTGCCGGCCTCGCGAGAATCGCGTCCTGCCTTGCCGGGGATCGGCCCTATCGATGACTATGGGTGGGAGGTGCGGTGAGGACAGTTCCATGCGCGCATGCACGTCATCACGGCAGCGCAGCGGTCACTACCGCGGCTGCTTTTCAGTACAGGGGAGTGAGGCGGGTGCACCCCGGTTCGCAATCGATCTGCGACCGGGGTGGATGGAGGATATTGAGGGTATTGATCGGATTGACTGCGGCGCGACAGGCGCCGCAGAAGACCTCAGGCGGTCAACGGTGCGAGCGATGGAAATGGTGCGGATGGTGCGGACAGTGCAGACTGTGGCGGCATCTCGCTCTCAGCCTGGTATTCCCAGGGCCAGCGCAGATAGTCGTCGGGCGCGGCCGGCAGGCTATAGTCGGGCACATACATCTCGGGCGCGTCGCAGCGAAATACGCTGAAGGTCCCGGTGACGTTGCCCAGCGCCGCGCAATAGGCGCGCGCCCGCTCGAAGGTCCAGCCGCTGCCGCAGACATCGTCAACCAGCAGGATGCGACGGCCACGGGGCGCACGCGCCGTCCCGTCCAGGAAATGCGGCTCGGCGTTGCGCCGGCTGCAGACCAGGTAATCGATCGGCATGCCGGTGTGACGCGCGATAAGCGCCGCCACCGGGCTGCCGGCGCGCAGGATGGCCACCAGCAGGTCGTAACGCGCAGCGATCTCATGCAGATGGGGCCGCACCATGTCTTCTATCTCCTGCCAGCCTACGATGCGGGTGCGTCTGAAATCCATCCACGCGGGGGGTTGCGATTGCGTCAGATCCAGCATGCCAGTCTCCTCTCTCAACGCTCGTCACGCTCGTCGCCGGGACGACGCTGCCAGGGCAGTGGCTCGTTCAGATCAGCCTGGGCTGGAAAGGCGTCGTTCTGGAAATTGCGTACCTCCTGCTGCTGCAGCGTTTCCATCAACTTGCCCGACCAGGCCGAGCGCCGCGTCGCGTAGGCATGGGAAGACTTGGCCTGCGCCGTATTGCCACGCTGCCACGCGTCCTCGTAGCCGCCCTCCTTTTCCTGGGCGGGGAAGCCGGCCAGCTTGGCCTGGGCGATCGCCACGTCAGCTCCCGCCCGCCGTACCTCACGCTTGTTACGCAGGTTGCTCACACTGAGCACGAAACGTCCAAGCCGGCCCGGCTTGCGCTGTGTGGTCTGTTCCTGCTCCACTTCTTTCTCGTCCAGGGAGCTTATGCTGGAGGCGTCATCTGCAGCCGCGGCGGCCTCGGTCTTGGTCGGTGTAGCGGCGTAGAACTGGTTCACCTTGCGATCCCAGAAACGGGTCTGCGGTGGCTTCACACCCTCGTGCGAGGCCCGCACCACGTACTCCGGCAAGTCCTCTCCACCCGGAGCAGCGCGCGCATCCTTGCGCCTGCCGGCCGCGGCGATCTGCTGCTCCACCGTTTGCTGGTAGGCCCCATTGAGCGCCACGTTGCCGCGCAAGGAGGCCTGCAGCATCTCGCGCTTCTCGCCCGCGCGGGCAGCCCTGACGTCCATGCGTGCGCGGCTGCCCTGGTCGAGGATGCGGCTGCCAGCCAGTTGTCCGGCCACGCCCCCCTTGATCGACAGCGCCGCCCCCTGGATGCCGACCAAGGCGTGCTGCATGGCGCTGCGCGTGCGATTGGAAATGCCGCTCGATCCGCGGTCATATCCCGCGCTGACCTGGTTGGCGACCATGGCCGCCAGGCGCGGCGGTCCCTCCGAATGGATCTTGATGCGATGGCCGTCGCCGGTGGCGCTGAGGTAACGGCTGCTCACGCGCTCATGCTGGACCGCGCGCAGTCCCTCCAGGGGCTGGTAATCGAGCGACGCAAGACGTGCCTGCAGCATCTCCTGGGCCTCCTTCGTCTCGACCTCGAGGGCCTGATGCACCGCGGCCTTGCCGATGATGCGTTTGTCCGCATGGCGTATTTCCTTGTGCTCGCGGCGCTCGACCGAGGCCTGCAGGCGCTGCCTCTTGTCGCCGCCCTCGCCTTTGGCGCGCAGGTCATCGATCTTGTTGCGCGCGCTGGCCAGGCGGTTGCGGTTCCACGACTGCCGGATCGACAGATCGAAGTCGCGCACGGCATTGGTGAAGCCGGCCATGCGCGGCATGTCCATGCGCGCGAACTTGTTGGTGATCTTGTTGTTGAGGCTGGGCTGGTACGTCGCCCGCAGGGCGGTCGCCGTCTTGGTGGTATCGTCGACGTGATGGAAATAGCCCGCCGTGATATTCGCTTTATCGTTGATTGGACCCATGACGGCTCCTCGGTGGATGGAAGGTAGGGGGAATGACGGCCAAGCGCCCTTGCTCAGTCGCCCAGGAAGTGGTCGGTGCGCCAGTCGCGCGCCTGTTCGGCCAGGTTCAGGAAGATGTTCATCAATTCCGGCGCGCGCACTTCATTGAGGCGGCACTGGTAGCCGAAGACCACGCGCTGGTCCGGGCCCAGCATGAATGCGGGCGAGTTGGCGGCATAGATCAGCATGTTGGTTTCCAGCAGCGCCTGGTACGCCTGCAGCAGTCGCGCTGGCGGCGGTTCTCCAAAGTCGCAGTAGACGATCAGGTGATCGGGGGACAGCTCTTCATCGTATTGCACGAAGAAATCGACGCCATCGACTGCGATGGCATTGCCCTGCACCATCAGCTCTGGTTGATCGACATGGGCGAGCTCGCAGAAATCATTGGTCAGTTCGATAAAGCGGCTTCTGGACATGGGGTTCCCCTTGTTGTGGAATAACCCATGGGTGCCGCTGACCGGCATCGCGGTTCCTGCCAGTGAACATCATTGAGCTTCAGCGAAGGCAAAAAAAAAACGACCTCTTGCGAGGTCGTCGTTGCCCGAACGTCTGTGCAGGCCTGTGTCCGATGAAAACCGGATCAGCGTTTGGCGCTGTTGAGCATCTCGTGCAATTCCAGCCGGTTGTAGGCCACCCGCAAGGCATCGCGCGCCGAGACGCTCTTCTTGTGCACCAGTTGCAGCAGCACTTCATTGAGGCTGCGCGACATGTTGTCTTCCTTGCGCTTCATGAAATCGCCGATCAGGTGCAGCTTGGCCGGGTCATTGATGAAGGCGGCGATCTGCTGGTTGTTATTGAAGACCATCTCGCTGGCCATCACATGATGTTCGCCATCCTCGGAAGGCAACAGGCTCTGGAAGATCACGCCCACCAGGCTTTCGGCCAGCGTGGCGGCGCGCTGGGCGCGCTGCTCCTGGGGGAAGAAGCCCAGCAATTTGGTGATGGCGCGCACGGCGCTGCTGGTGTGCAGCGTGGCCAGCACCAGGTGGCCTGACTCGCCGGCATGCAAGACCGTGTCGGCCGTGTCGAAATCACGGATCTCGCCCACCATCAGCACATCCGGCTTTTGCCTGAGCGCCTCGCGCAGGCCCGAAGAAAAGCTCTCGGTATCGGTCGGCACTTCCTTTTGCGAAATCATCGACTGCTTGCGCTGCAATTCGTATTCGATGGGCTCTTCGATGGTGATGATGTGGCCGCGGCGGGAGGCGTTGATATAGTCGAGCATCGACGCGATCGTCGTGGTCTTGCCCGCGCCTGTCGGACCCGTGACGAGGATGATGCCCTTGGTGGCTTCCAGTACCGTCTTGACATAGCTGGGCAGGCCCGTGCGTTCCAGCGCTAGCGGTTCCAGCGGAAAGCGGCGGATCGACACCGCCACCTTGCTGCCGCGCGCCATGCGATAGATATTGCAGCGTAGCCGCCATTCGCCCAACACATAGGGACAATCGAGCGCGCCGTCGATGATCTTGTCTTCCCAGTCTTCGTCGATGGCCGACAGCAGGGGCGCGAGCTGCTCGATCACTACCGGCATGTCGTGCACCGGCTGCCACCCGCGCGGCGTCTTCAGCATGAGCGGCTGATCCTGCTCGATATGGATATCGGAAAACGTCTGGGAAGAATTGACAAGCGCCAGCAGTTCTCTTTGCAGGTCCCGGGCGAGGAAAAGATCATTTGACATTCAGCCACCTGATTTGTTAGCACTTTTTGTCTTGATTGACGGCGTTTGGCGAGACGCCAGCGAATGAGTCTACTATACCTGCTTGGCGCGTCGCAAATGTTCAAGAATCTTCAACACGCTGGCTTCCAATGCCTCTGCCACGGACGTTTGAGGCCACGTGGCATTGAGCAAAAAATGCTACGGCGAGCTAAAAATCAATGTTTTCCATGACCTTGCGGTCACATATCCTCACTGCGCCTGCGCCATCACCTCTTGCGGGATGTTCTTGTAGACCTTCTGTGCGTACTTCACGCGCAGCTTGGGATTGCGCGCATTGTAGGCACCCACGGCGTCCCAGGTCAGGCCCATGCGTTGCATGTTCTGGGCCAGGATCCAGGCGCCCACCTGCAGGTTCACGCAGGGGTCGCGCAGGTTCTCTTCGGTCACGCCGTATTTGCGCAGCGTGGGTAGCCAGCTGCTGTTGATCTGCATCATGCCGATGTCGTAGCTGCCGTTCTTGTTCTTGTTCATGGCCTTGGGGTTGAGGTTCGATTCCGTCTTGGCGATGGCGTACAGCAGGTGCACATTGACGCCATACCAGGAGGCGGTCTCGTTCCAGCAGGCCAGCGCCAGGGTCGGGGCATAGCTCAGCGCGGCCAGCATGAGCGCCACGGCTTGCCACAGGAGGCGCTTGCGCCAGCTCGCTCGTTCAGGATGTTCAGGGTATTCAGGGTGTATAGGTTCCATTTGCGTATCTCATCGTTTTGTCGGCGCCGCAGATCAGCGGCACATAGTTGGCATCCATGACCACCGTTCCTACCGGGAACGTGATGTGATTCGTGCCTTCCCAGGGGTCCCACTCCGAGTAGTGACAAGGCGCGCCGGCAACGAAATAGTTGATGCCGACCGAGAACGCCGGGCTGGACGCCCAGCGGTTCACCTGCAGCCCTTCGGTCACCACGTTGTGAGCGGCGTACAGATCGACCGTATTGACGGCATGTGCGGCGTTGACGTCATAGTCGGCCGAGACGGACCCACCTGTACTAATGTCTTGATCGGCATGGATGGTTCCATTGGCCACGATATTCTGCGTGGTGCGCACGTTGCGGGCAGTCATGGTGGCGGGTACGTTGAGATCGCCGTTCTGGTCCACCGCCAGGGCGACCCAGCCGCTGCCGTTGTAGGTGAAGGCGCGCGACAGGCCGGTCACCATGCGCACGTCACCCACGCTGTTACCCGCAGCGGGCAGGCTGGCATAGCTGGCCACGGGATTCTTCCACTGCGTGGGCGAGGTCCAGACGCCGGCCGCGCCGCACACCGCCAGGCCGCGCGTGGCGCTGTCGATGGCCATGCCGGCCTCGGCCACGCCGGCGCTGTTCAGGCAGGACGAGCCCATGGTCACCAGGGCGTTACTGGCCATGCGGATCGGGGTATTCATCCGGTTCAGCTCGGGACGGCCCGGCACCGCATTGCGATAGAGGAAGTCGGCCGCGACCTGCCCCGGTCCGTCATAGAAGAGGTTGGAGGCCAGATGGCCGCCATCGCCGCTGCCGCCGCTCAGGTTGCTGCCGCCGGCGCAGGTGGTGCTGCGATAGAACGCCGTGCTGTTGCTCCAGTTGCTGCCGCGCGCATTACCGGGGTCGGTGGTGCTGATGTAGCCGCCGCCCGGCCCAGCGTTGGCGGCGATCATGGCAATCGCCTTGGCGGGGATGGGCGTGCCGCCGCTGGTGACCACCAGGGCGTCGAACTGCCCTGGCGCCCCCGCCGGGTCAGGCTGGCGGATCAGCAGGCAAGGTGTCTGACCATAGACGTTCTTGGTCAGCGTGCCAGCGGCCAGGAACTTGCCGGCGATGAGCTGCGGTACCCCCACCGCCGTCAGCGACGAGGCGGCGGGCAGCGCGCTCTGCAGACTGGCGCTGTTGGCGGCGATGTACTTCTGCGCGGCCGCCACGATCTGCGACTGGTGATAGGCCGCCTGCTGCCCTTTCACATCTTCCAGGGAGGTATCCATCACACTGGACAAGCCCATCACCAGGGCCGCGCCGATGGCCAGCGCGCCGAGTACTTCGATCATGGCGATACCGCGCTGGCGGTGCACCGGGGGAGGCAATCTGCTGGGTATCTTGTTCATTTCGTCATTGCGAGCCAGACCGGCGCGCCATTGGGAATCGACAGGGAAGAAAGCGCCGCCACCGGGATGTGGGTCTCTCCGTACACCGGTGACTGCAAGGTGGCGTGGGCGCTGTCATAGACGCCCAGCAACACCGAATTGCGCGCCAGCCTGGCCAGCTCAGCCGCCAGGTTGCGCGGCGGCAGGCTGGTGGCGTAGACATAGATGACACCGTCGGCGTCGCGGTAGTTGGCCCAGGACAGCGCCCCGCTCTGCTGGTACAGCCTGCTCCAGGACGGCAGGTAGGCACCGCTCTTGAGGCTGGCGGTCGACACGCTCGTATTGACCACGTCATGGTCGCTGAAATAATCGATCACGGCGTTACGGTAGATGCCCACCTCTTCCGCATCGGCAGAGGCCAGCGCCTGATGGGCCTGATCGACCGTCTGGAGATTGCGGGTGGTGTACACCCCCGCAGCCGCGATCATCACGGCCAGCACTACGACATTCCACATGCACGACTCCCTGGCGATGCGCGCCGCCGGCGCCAGGTCCGGCGGCAAGGTTGGAACACGGGCGTTGCAGACCGGACGTCAGGCCTGCGCTCAGCTGGAGGTATAGACCACGGAGTTGTCCGCCGCCGAGCATAGGCCGGTGGCCTGGGAGGCCGTCACCGGGAAGGTCTGGATGGCGGTGCCGCCATTGGCGTTGACCGAGGTCCAGCCGTTGGCGCCGGAGAGCATGCTCACGCAGACATCCTTGGGCACCTGCGGATAGGTGATGGTGAACCCGGTGCCGCTGCCCGCCACGGCCACCGTCCCGCCCCAGCTGTTCTTGAGCGCGCCGCCATCGACGGCCAGCGTGCCGGGCACGGCCTTGGCGGCGATCAAGGTATCGACCACCGCCGTGCTGGGATAGGTCTGCCCCATGTAGAGCTTGCGCACCGCCGTGCGCAGGCCGATCACTTCTTCGTTGGCCTGGTTCGATTTGGCGCTGCTGAAGGCCCCGGTCAGCAGTGAGATGGCGCCCATGACTACGATGGCCGCGATCCCAAGGTAGGCAATGCCCTCCAGCAGCGAGGCGCCTTGCTGGCGTTGCAGCGGACTATCGGAACGGATGGCTGGCCGATGGCTGTCTTTTACTTTTTCGTCTTGCATGATGAACCCCTATCAAAGTTGAGTGCCAAGTAGAACTCGTTGAAAAAACCTCGCTTGCGTGGACGTGCTGATGGCTAGTGCGCACGGGCCAGCGCCGCGATTTCCTGCTGGATGCCAAAGAATCCGATCACCAGCCAGCCGATGACCATGGCCATGGTCACCACCGCAAAACCATTGACCACCTTCATGCGCAGGGAAATCATTTCCACCCCCTGCTCCATCCATTCGTCGGCCAGCAGTTTCAGGGCTTCGGCGAAGCCTTTGTATTCGGCATAGACGCACAGGTCGTCGATGACCTCCCGTGACGGGAATCCGTAACCGGTGTTGCGCAAGGCTTCACCGCAATTCAAGCCGGATCGCACACCCAGGAGCGCGCCATCGAGCCGTTCGCGCAGCCACGGCTGGGCCACGCCCGACAAGCGCATGAGCGCCTTCTCGACCGTGACGCCGGCGCTTTGCAGGGCCGAGAACGCCATCAGGAAACCGCTGCCCACCATCAGCCGATAGATCGAATAGGGCGGCGTGCGATCGACCCAGATGCGCAGGTTGCCGCGCCAGCGCGGCATCGATACGATCAGCAGCACGATCAGCAGGGCCAGCGCTACCAGCGTATAGCCCATCCACTGCTGCACCCAGAGCGACATCAGGTACAGCGAGCGTGCCGCGCCATGCCATTTGGCCGGATCCATCATCAGGGTGAACTGCGGGATCACCTTGACCCCGAACAGATAGACGTAGGACAGCACCAGCGCCAGGATCGCCAGCGGATAGGCCATGCCGCCCACGATCACCGAATGGATCTTCTTGCGCGCCTGCACCACGTTGACCACCGCCACCAGGGTGCCTTCGAGCTTGCCGGACTGCTCCCCGGCCATCAGGATCATCTGCTCGGCGCGCGGCGCCCAGCCTTCCAGCGCCTCCGAGAGCAGCCGGCCGTTCTGCACGCTGCGGCGGCAATCATCGAGAATGATCGCCAACGGTTCCTTGGGCTTCTTGCCGTAGTGCGACTCACGGTCGCGCAGCTCTTCGAGCACCTTCAGCAGCGGCAGACCGTTGCTGAGCATCTTGGACATCTTGCGATACAGGCGCAGCCGCGCCGTATCGGTGAACTGGGCCTTGGCCCACCAGCGGTTCAGATCAGGTAGCACTGCGCCCCTCCACCACGGTTAGAAACGGCGCCACCGGCGCGCGTTCGTAGGTCAGATGGCCGACCACCTTTTCGGCCATGCGCGGATCGATCTCGCCGCAGGCCACCTTGTCGATGGCGTGCGCCAGCATCGTCTTGCCGCCCAGCTCGTCGATCCAGTATTGCAGCGCCTCGCTCTTCTCACCCTGGCGCACCAGGCGGAAGAAGTGGTCGTCGGGAATGATGATCTCCGCCACCACGGTGCGCCCGACGGTGCCCTGCCCGGCGCAGTGCTCGCAACCCGGACCGGTCACACATACGCCCTCCAGGCTGGGCGAGACCGCCTGGCGCACCCGCGCCAGCACGGCCGCAGGCAGCGCCTCCGGGCGCGCGGCCAAAGGCTGGCGGCAGCACGGACACAGCTTCTTGACCAGGCGCTGGCTGATCAGGCCGGTGACCACCGCATGGTCGGCCACCAGGCTGGCCGGCAGGCCCAGGTCGAGCAGCCGGTCGATGATCGCCAGGGCGCTGTTGGCATGGACCGTGGTCCAGACCTGGTGGCCGGTCATCGAGGCCCGCAGCGCATTCTGGGCCGTGGCCCGGTCACGCACTTCGCCGATCATGATGGTGTCCGGATCGAGCCGCATGGCATTTGAAATGGCGGCGGCAAAGGCGCGCGAGCGCTCTTCCTCGCTGCCGGCATTGGTCACCGCAGTCTGCACCGCGCCGTCGATCGGGTATTCCACCGGATCTTCGATGGTCAACACATGCAGCTTGCCTTCGGCCTCGATGATCTCCCCCGTAAGCACGCGCTGCAGCGTGGTCGACTTGCCCGAACCGGTGGGGCCGCTGATGATGTTCATGCCCACCGGCTGTTCCTTGAGTTTCTGCAAGGCGGTCGCATGGGCCTCCGAGAAACCGAGCGGGCGCAGGTCGATGTTGTCGCCCGCATCGTTGTACAGCAGGCGCAGCACCATCACCGAGCCTTCGCTGGTGGGCACCGTAGCGATGCGCACGCCATACAAGGCCGGCGGCAGCTTGTCGCGATCCGCGATGGCGGCGTCCTGGCGCTCGGTCGGCTTGTACGAACTGTCCGAGACCGAGGTCATGGCGCCATAGAGCGTGGCCAGCAGGCGCTCGCCGTATTCGCGGGTCTGGCCGCCCACCTGCACCAGGTCGTTATGGATGCGGAAATAGATTTCCGTGCAGTTCTTGCGCACCCGCAAGTGGATGTCGGAGGCACGCGAGCGACAGGCCTTGTTGAGCAGGTCCTTGGCCGTGACCTGCATCATGGTGTGTTCCTGGTGGCGCTCTTCCGGCTGCGGCCCGCCGATACGCGTGCTGATGCGGTTCATCCGATAGATCACCGCGATGTCGCCCGGCACCAGCTGGTAGGGCTGCCCCAGGCGCTCCAGCCGTCCGATGTAGGACTGCACATGGGGATTAAGCTCCTGGCCGGCCACCACCAGCAAGCGGCCATCGGCCAGCAGGCACAGCAGCTTGCGTTCTTCCTGGCCGGCTTCGAGCATGCCGGAGTGGCTCAGGATCTGGGCGCCGTCGAATCCCGGAACGATTTCAATGGCGCCGCCGGCAGGCGCGAGCGCCGGTTCGCGGCGGCGTGGCAGGCGCAATTTCATCTTGCCGCTCCCCGTAGCGCTGCCCCCGGCATGCCCGGCGGCGGGAAACTGGGATTGAAGCTGCTGGAAGGCGGCGCGTAGCCCGACAGTCGCAGGCGGCGGCCATTGGACTGCGCCAGCACTTCGCGCTGGCCGATGGAGACGATCTTCATGCCGCCCGGCAGGGTATCGCCCTGTTGCACATCGATGATGCTGCCATCGCTCATCTGCAAGGTCGCATACATGCGCCCACCGATGCCCTCGATGGCCCGCACCACGGGATCGCCCACCACCTCGGCCTGGGTCATGGCCGCCGTCAGGCTCTGCTTGGCGGCGATCTCGTTCTGCCTGCCGACGATGCTGGCCTGGATCTCCAACTGCTTTTCGCGCGCCTTGAGGACCATGGTCTCGGCCTCGATCCGGGTCAGGCTTTCCGATGTCGTCTCGGCGGCGCAAGCGCTGGCCCAACCAGTGGCCAGCGCTGCCATGGCCACGGTGACCAAGGCGTTGAAATGCTTACTTTGCATAGATCGTTCCCTCCATGATCCATTCGGATCCTTGATAAAGCACTTTGTCGACCCGCACCCCGGGACGGTTGAGAATGCCGGCGATCTCCTGCGGCTCCATGCCGGCGGCGTTGAGCTTGAACAGATAGCTGCGCCAGTTCGGCTGCCACTGCTGCTCACCGTTCTGCAACTGCAGCGCGGGCGCCGCCACCACCTTCATGGGTACCCCCATCATCTGCAGGCGCGAGAGCACCTGCTCCATGGCCTGGCGCTGGTCTTGCAGCTCTTCGTTCTGCGGATTGCCCGGTTTGAGCGCACGCACATAGCTGGCGTGTTCACCGGAGGCGTCCACCTGGGCCTCGGGCAGTTGCTCGCGCAGCATCGCAATGGAAGAGCTCCCGCGCTTCCAGAGGTAGGTCTGCTGGTCCTGGGTGCAGGAATAGGACTCCAGCAACCAGCCACCTGCGGTCGGATGCACGAACTGCTTCTGGCAGGCGCGCACCAGCATGGCCGGCGCCACCCGCTTGGACCAGGGCCGCGCCGCCGCCGAGGCTTCGCGCAGGATGCGTTCGCGCGCCTGCTGCATGGCGATCTCGCGTTCGCGCTCTTGCTGCTTCTGCTGGTAGAGCTGCCAACCCCATGCGCCCGCCAGCGACAGGGCCGCCAGTGCGGCCACGCCAGCGGCCATGGGCAGCCACGAAGGACGACCGCCAATCTGGCGCAGGCCCCACCATTTGTGGATGCGCAAGCTGCCATCCGCACGCTGCGGAATGAAGCTGCGGATGTCGCGCGGCTGGAAGTTGTGGAAACCGAAGGACTTGAGCTCTTCCTCGCCCAGCACCACGTTCCAGCCACCGAGGGCGTAGTCGTTGTGCAGGCGGTCGAGCACCTCTTCCTTGCTGCCCACGAAGTCGCCGTTGGGCAGGAAGTTGGCGTCGCGCACGGCGAAGTAGATCCAGTTGCCCTCGGGCAGCTTGAACGCCCCCAGCCAGTTGTGGACCGGTTGCTGTTCGCCGTCGTAGAACGCGCCTTCGATGGCCAGCGTCTTCGATACCACCGCCGCCAGCGAATACATGCCGCGCCGCGTCCCTTCCCGCGACTGCGCAAAACCGGCCTGGGCCGTGGTGTGATCCATGCGGATCACCATCAGGTCGGAGTCGATCTTGCGACCCAGGTCGGCCGCCTCGCGGTTCAGTTCGCGCGGCTTGGACAGGGACTGCCAGAACAAGCCGCCGACGAACTTGTGCTTGTCCAGTGTGATGACGATGCTGGCCATGACAACCCTTTACGAGGCAGAGCCCATGGCCACCGGGGTGATCAGCACCACAATCACTTCCTTGTTGGTGGCGGCCGAGACGCCGCCGCCCAGCAGCAGGTTCTTCGGGTCGCCCACGCCGCTGCGGCCGAGGTTTTCATCGGTCTGTTCAAAGCCGCTGATGATGAGCGTCTCGTTGGACTTCATCGCCACCCGCTGCAGGAAGTTGCGCGTATCCAGTTCGGGCGATTCGATCAGCGCCGTGGCCCTGCCGGAGGAATCGGTGCTGGCCGTGATCTGGCGGATGCGGCGCAGCGTCGAGATATCGGTGGAGAACTGCAGCATCACCGTGCCGTTGGTCAGCATGTGCGGCAGGATGCTCATGTTGAAGCCGGCCGTCACCACGCCTGGCGTCAGCGAGGTGGTGGTCCCGACCTGCGCCACCAGCGAGCTTTGCAGCGATTGCAGATAGGTGGTCTGGCGCGCCACCTGCACCGGCACCGGTTGGTTGTTCAGCGTGACCACCGAAGCGGTGGTCTGGCGCCTGACCTTGCCCTGCTGGGATAGCGCCTGGATCACCGCCTGGCTGCCGGAAAAGCCCGAGGTTCCACTACTGGGAATGCCCGCCGTGAACGACACCAGGCCAGTGCTCAATGCACCCTCATAGGCGTTGGCGATGCCGAAGGTGCTGTTGAGGCTTTTGTACACCGCACTCCAGTTGATGCCGTACTGGTCATCGTCGCTCAAGGTGACCGACAGGACCGTGACGTTGATGGCGATCTGGCGCGACAGCGACTTGTTCTCGCCGTCGATGTAGGTGGCGATGCGATCCAGCGAATCAGGGGTATCCACCACCGTGATCGAGCCGGTGGCCGGCGAGGCCAGCACCTTGCCATAGGGCGAGAGCATCACCTTGATGGCCGACTCGATGCCGGTATAGACCGAGAGCTTGGAGGCGACGGCGGTATTCTGCGTGTTGTTGGCATTGACGCCGCCACCGCCGCTGCCCGCACCGCCACTACCACCACTGCCGCCACCGCCATTGGTGCCGGCCGTTCCTCCGGTGGACGTCGCCCCGCTGGTCACGGTGGCCGAGAAGGTGGAGTCGCCCGGAATCGCACTGATCTGGAAATTGCGCGATTCGGTATGGAAGAACTGGATCACCCCTTCACTGAACTTCCAGGACACCCCGAAGCGTGCCGCCGCCGTATCGAGCAAGCCCTTGAGCGAACCGCTGTTATAGGCAATGCGCACGCCATTGGGCAGGTCGGTAAAGGTCGGCTGGGTCTGGCCGGTGCTGGCAGCCGGCCCCCGTCCGGGTTGCACCGGGCTGCTCTGTCCTTCACCCGGTGCGCCCAGGGGCAACGGCAGCATGGCGACCGGCGCACCGCCGCCCGGAGATGGGGCCGCGCCCATCATGCCAGGACGTAGAGGCATGCCGCCGCCGCGCAGTCGGAAGGCGGCCGAGGAGACCTCCAGCGCATCCGGCGTCACCTTGCTGGGCACGCCGGAGCGCAAGGTGATGCGTTCGGCCAGTTCGGTCAGCGAATTGATGGTGCGGTCGAAGGTAGTCGGCTCATAGAAGATCGGCGGCAACGAGGGCTGTCCCAGCTTGATGGCGGTCTTGCCCAGCCAGATGCCGGACTCGTGCTTGACCAGCGGAGTGGAAGGCAGCACCGAACCCGGCGCGGTGCGACCGACATCGCGGCTCAGCCGCGTGGCGCGATCGCCTTCCTGGTTGACGTTGCCCTCGATGCGATCAGCCAGCGCACTGCAGCCCGCCATCACCACCACCAAGGGCAAGAGGATCGGCAATTTCATGGATGCCAGGTTCATTACTCGCTCCCTTTGGCAATGATGCGCAAGACCTTGTTACCCTGATAGAACACCGCCTTCATCGGAATCTCGGCGCCTTCCATGCTGCGCGCCACGATGGCCACGGCCTCCTCGAAGGTGCCGCTGACGCGGGTGCGGGCTTCCACGGCGTAGTCCACCGGCAGCTCCCACAGCAATTGCCAGCCAGCCGCCGCAGCCCAGCGGGCCATGGTGGCGTTGAGGGTCTTGTCGGAGACGATGATTTCCCAGTCACGCGTGGCGCTAGCGGCAATGCCCACAGCTGCCGGCGCAACCGACAATGGCGTGGCGGCAGGCAAGGTGCTGGCAGCGGTCGATGGCGTATCGGCTGCGGAGGCGGGCGCGTCGGTCACGGTTGCAGCCTGTCCCTTCTTGCGCGAGGCGCTGTCGCGTACCGTCTTCTTATCGATCTCCGCCTTGGCCAGCATGAAGACCGTATCGACGGCCGGGCCTTGCGTGAGGCAATCGTCGGCCGCGCCGGTGTCGCCGGCGAGCAGCTCGAAACGTTGGTCGATTGCGCTGGAGAACGACAGCGCCGAAGCGACATCGGCCGGCGCTGCGATCCCCGCGGCGCGGACTTCTCCGGCCGCGCCCAGGGCGGCCAGGAACATGAGGGCACAGGCGGCGCCCAAGGGGCCACTGCGATGCTTGCCTGCTGTGATCGTGCGATTCATATGCTTCCCATGAACATCATCGTTAAAAAAAGGCAAACGCCGTCCCCGGCTCCCTGCGGAGTCCTGGTCGCACCGGCGGACGACGGCCGCCAGCGCCATCGATGTCGCCGACCTTCTGGTACGTTCGTTGCTGCTGAGTGATGCTGGTTGGTACTGGCTGGTGCTGGTTGTGCCGATTGATGATTGCTACCGTTGCATCTTCCTCACCGCATCGCCTGTCGTTGCGACAGACGAGCTCTACATCGGCGCGGTACGCCTCGCGATGAGCCACTTCCCTGCAGGACTGTTGCTGCGTCCTGTCTGTCAGGCTTGTCGCAGATATTAACGAAAAGCCGGAAAAAATTTCTCAACAAATATGACCGCCTGGAACTGGATGGCGGACATCTTTCCTCTCCGGTCCAGATCCCTGTCTTGCGATCCGTATGGAGCCCCCTTGCCTTTTGCTACCTTTGTTGCTGCTCTTGTCACTAGCTTTCTTGCCACCCGGCGCTGCTCTACCGGTCACTGACGCCAGGTGATCTATCCATGAGTGCGGATGCTCACCTGGGCGGTTCCATCGTTGAGGAAATATTTTTCTCGCCGAGCACAGCCGCGCTACAGCATGCCCACGCTGCCCGGTCGCGCACACCGGTTGGCGGTCTTGCGCAAGGGCATGCGTACCCCCATCAGCGATCCGCCAGCCGGGGCCGCCGCCGTGGCGGGTTCTTCCGCCCTGGGCGTGGCCGCGCCTACAGGCAAGGGCAGCATCACCGGCGGCGCACCGCCGGAAGTGGCCGCCCCGGCGGGGGCCGGCAGTGGCAGCGAAGTCTGGTTCGGCGCCGGTACGGGAGCGCTGGGCATGCCGGGCGCATTCGGCGGCAGCGACGGCGCAGCCGCAGCTGCACCTGCAGCCCCCGCCGTCGCATTGCCAGCACGCGCGGCAGTAGCATTGGAAGCCAGGCGTGTTCCATCGAAGCTGGTAATGCGCGGCGTGATCAGGAACAGACGCTCGCGGGTGCTGTTGGAGCGCGATTCGCTGCGAAACAGTCCGCCCACCACCGGCAGGTCGCCCAGCAGCGGCACCTTCTGCTTGTTACGGATGAGCGATTCGGCACGATAGCCGCCAATCATCAGGGTCTGCTGTGCATCGATGATGGCCTGGGTGTTGATGGTGGAGCGGGTCACGCTGGCGGCGATGGTGGACGCGCCGGTGCCGCCGGAAGAGTTCGCTCCACTGTCGTTGTTGCCGTTGTTGAGTGAACCGTCTTCGATGTCGACCTCCAGCCGCACGCGCGTCTGCCCGCCATCATCGATGATGCGCGGGATCACCCGCAGCATGGTGCCGGCGGTGATGTCCGACATGTCCGCTACGCGCTCGCCGATCAGGGACACGTAGGCGCTCTGGCTCAGGTCCAGCACGGCCGCCACGTTGTCCAGCGTCAGCACGGTGGGCGTGGCCAGCACGCGCGCTTCGCCGTTGGACTCCATGGCCTTGAGGCGCGCATAGAAGCGGGCCGCATCGCTGATGAGCAGGGTCGCGCCCGGCAGCGGCAGGTCGGTGCCGCTGGACTGCGTGGTGGTGCCGTTGACGGTGGTATTGACCACCCCGGCCCGCGCGCCCCATTCCACGCCCATCTCGGCCAGGCGGCTACGGTCGATGTCGACGATCAGCGCCTCGATCTCCACCTGCTGCGGCTTGACGTCGAGCTGGTTGATCAGGGCGGCGTACATGTCGCGCTTGGCGATGTCGTCATAGATCATGATGGCGTTGAGGCTGGAATCGGCTTCGATGCGCGGCGGCTGCTTGCCTTCGGCTTCCTGCGCAGCGCTCGCGCCTGCGCCGGCATTGTCGTTGCCCGCGCCGGTCATGAGCTGATTGCGGCCATTGCCGCCCGGCGGCGAGAACAGCGGCGTAAAGCGTTGGCCCGAGGACTCCGCTGCGGCCTCGTCGCCGTCGCCGCGAGCAATGCGCCCGGTGCGCGAGCGCTTGCGGCTGTCGGCGTCGAAGCGGTTGTTGCCGGTCACCTTCTCACCGCCGTGCGCGCCCATCAGCAGATTGGTCAAGATGGTCTTGATGCCGGGAATGGTCTCTGCCTTGCCACGTGAATTGATGACCCGGTCATTGGCGCTGGCGTACTTCAGGCGAAACAGCATGATCTGCCGTCCGCGCAGCTTTTCCTTCTTGCCGGCCGGCATCAGCACCTCGCGCGCCAGGTCCACATAGACCCGCGGACCGCTGACGATCACCACGCCTTCGTCGGGAAGCTCGCCCCAGCCGAAGCGTTCGTCGAACAGGCCCAGGCCCACCAGCGCCGCCTTGGCGTCCATGACGGCGTCCTCCCCGACCTGCATGCGCGAGGAGGTGTTGTCGGCCGCCGGGGTTACGTACAAGGTATCGTTGTAGACGAACCAGCGCATCCTGTGCGCGCCGGTAAGCCGGTTGAGGAACTCGACGCCATTGTCGGCCTTGAGCCGGCCCTTGACGATCTGGGCGCCGTCGGCGCTCAGGTTCAGGCGCACGCCATAGGTACGGCTGAACTCCTCCAGCACGCCGCGCACCGTCATGCCATTGGCGCTGATGGAAAAGCCGCCGTCCTTCCAGGCCGGCGGCACGGCGGCGTGCAAGGTGGTGCCCCACAACAGCAAGCCTGCCAGCAGCAAGCCCATGCCCCAGGATTTGATGATCTCACGCGCTTTCATGATGTTCCCCCGTTGAGGGCCGCGCGCATGCGCAGCTCGGCCCGGTTTGCCTCTTGCGCCGGCCGCGCCGTGGACGGCTTCATCGCCACGCGGCATAAGCCCGCCTGGTTGAGGATGTCCTCCAGCGCCTCGGCCACATCGACCCAGGTCTCGGCCTGCGCCAGCCAGCGATTCAATACCAGCGCCCCGCTGTCCTCGGCAATGGCCAGGCCGGCCTCAAAGTCGAGCGCGCACTGAAAGCCGCTGCGCATGGCCTCGGCGATCTGCGCCTGGCTGGGCTCGCGCAGCAGCACCAGCACCAGCTCGGCGCCGTCGTCATCGACCAGCAGGCAGACGCTTTCACCGCCGATGTCGATCGGCTCGCCCAATGGCAGCGCTTGCAGCCACTGCTCCATTTCCTGGGAAACCATCGCCTCAGCGGGTTTCGTTGAGGACGGTCTTGAGCGGCTTCTGCATCAGGCCGAACTGGGCCGTCATGGCAGTGCGGGTCACCGACTGCTTGCTGAGCAGATCCATGAATTCGGCGGGATCGGGATGTTCGCCATCGGCCTGGCGACGATTGAAATCGCTCAGTTGCGCAGCAGTGGAATCGAAACGGGTATTGAGCTGGCGCAGGTTCTGCAGGAAGGGATTGGATTGGGCTGACATGCTCTGCTCCTCGAGGGGCCGGACCGGCAAGCGGCTTGTGCTGCGGTGGTCCGGCGGTCGGTTGACTAAGGTGGTTCTCTCGATAGGTAACACCAGCAGTCATCCGGTTCGCCTGGAAAAGTCTCAACTTTGTTCGCCGTCCTCCTCTTCCTGGTCGGGATCGTCATTCGGTTCATCGTCCTGACCGACGCCGGACGTGTCCTCCTTCGCACCGCCTTCCGGCGCATTCCATTGCTGTAAGGTGGCGCGCAAGGCCTCGGCCGCCAGGCTGAAGTCGGCGCGCCATTCGCCGCTGGCCGCCTCCAGCCGGCAAGTGCCGGGCGCAAGCCGAGGGTCGGCGCGCACTTCCCATGGCAAGGCATCCTCCTGCGCCAGGCCAGCGGCATCGTCAGGATGCAGCCAGGCCACGGCCTCGGTCAGCTTGGGCGGTGCTTCTTCGCGCACGCGCCGGCAGGCGGCCAGCACACGTTCGCGGGGCACGGTATCGGCCAGCAGGCGCTCGAAGATGGACAGGGCCAGATCGACCGCCAGAGCGGCGACGCCCTCGAGCATGCTGGCCTCGCGTTCGCGCAGGCGCGCCAGCAATTGGCCGGCTTCGTGGGCGATGCGCCGCTCTTCATCCTGCAAGGCCGCCAGCGCGTCGGCCCGGGCCTGCTCGCGAATGCCGGCGGCCTCGGCCTGGGCTTGCTGCACCAGCTGCGCGGCGGCAAGGCGGGCGTCTTCGGTCACCAGGAAATCGACACTGCTCACCACGCCGTGGCGCGGTCGCAGGCTGGGCGGCAGGCAAAGCTCTGCGGCAAGGAATGAAGGGGTCGCTGGCGCCACGTAAGAACTCGCTTAGGCTAAAGGTCAGGCCCGCAACAGGGCCTGGGTTGACGATGCGCCAGCGCGCGCCTGGGTCAGGCACAGCTGCCAGCAGTTACGTTCGCGCTCACGCGGGGATGACGGTGCAGACGCCGACAGCTCCGGCGTCAACACCTGCGCCAGTTGATACGCCTCATGCTCCGGCAGCAGCAGGCGCAGCCGCGACCACAGACCGGGAAAGGCGCGTTCCAGCCGCAGCGCCAGTTCGGCCATGCCGCGTGCGCGTGCGCCGATGGCGCGCAGATCCTCCGGCAGCGGTCCCGACCAGGGCTGCAGCGGCTGCGTCAGCGCCACGCTGAGACACCAGCGGCGTTGCGGCAGCGTCAGGCAGGCCAGTTCGGCTTGATCGCGCTGGCGCGCGGCAAAGAGGCCGCCATAGAGGGTGGCGGCGTGATGGAACTCCTCGCTGTCGCGTATCGTCATCTGCCAGCGCAGGTCGCCGCTGTCCGGCAGGTCCGCCGCGACGCCGGCCACCCGACACCAGTCCCGATACGCGTCGCGCTGGGCCAACATGCCTTGGCACTGCGGCGGCGGCCTGTGCGCATAGCGCCACGGCGCAAACCACCAGTCCAGGAAGGAGGCGCTCGGTGCGGACGCGGCCATCGGGTCCATCCGCTCCTGCATCATGTGCCGCGCCCTGCCGTCGGCTCGGGCGCCTGGGTCTTGGCCTGGGCCTGGGCCTGAGCCTTGGCCTTGTCCTGGGCTTTCTTGATACGGCGGGCGGCGAATTCGGCCACCATCCGCGCCACGCGCGGATGACGCAAGGCGCGCTGCAAGCCGATGTAACCCAGGCTGGACAAGGTCGTCAGCAACAAGGCGCTCATCGTCAGCGCCAAGCCGCCAGCGGAGGCTGCGGCCACCGTAAAGGGCCCCAGCATGGTCCATTCGATGCCCGGCGTGGGCGGTTCGCCCGGCATCATCACCACCGATACCTTGCTGCGGCCATCCTCGCCGGCCAGGCCAGGAATGCTGGAAGCCACCAGCCGACGGATGCGCGGCATCACCGCATCCTCGTCCAGCGGCGGACGATATTTGACGAACACGGCTGCCGACGACGGCTGGATCGGCTCGCCCGGCGCGATGCGTTCTGGCAGCACCACATGGACCCGCGCCGAGACCACATGATCGAACTGCAGCATGGTCGATTCGAGCTCTTCCGACAGTCCGTGGATGTAGCGGATGCGTTCCTCCATGGGCGAAGAGATCATGCCCTGCTTCTTGAACACCTCGCCCAGATTGGAGAGACTGCGGCGCGGCAGGCCGGCGGCGTTCATGGTTTCGGTCGCGCGCGACAGCTCCACGTCCTTGACCAGCAAGGTCACGCCGTCCTTGCCTTTCTGTTTGTCGACCTCGATGCCCTTGCGGTTGAGCACCAGGATGATTTCATTGGCATCGGCGTCATTGAGCGCGGCCTGCAGGACAACCATCCTGGAGCAGGCCGCCAGCGTTGCCAGCAAGAGCAACAGGCAGCCCATACGCAGCATGCGGGCGGTAATGGACATCGGACGCCTTTCGGGTTACTGGAGCTTGGTCAGCGAATCGACCGAAGTCGATGCCTTGGAAACGCATTTGGAGATGGTCTGCACGCGGATCTGGTAGTCGCTCAGCGCCATCATGGCCTTCATGAGCTGCATGGAATCGCCGGTGCGGGTGGCCTGCTCCAGCAATCTGGAAACATACAGCTGATCCTGCTTGACCTCCGAGGCCAGCGACGAAGTCCGCTGCGCCAGCGCGCTGCCCAGCGAATGGGTATTGGGCTTGAGCCGCAGGGCGTCCTTGTTGAGGTATTGCTCGAACATGGACTTGAAATGCTCCGCCTGGGCCCCACCCGGCTGGATCTCCATGTGGATGCCGGCGTCGCGGGTCGGCCCACCGGCCAGGTCGTTGGGGGTAATGCTCTGCTGCAATGAGGCCTGTTGCATGTGGATGGCTCCCTCGGAATCCGGATTGGACAGTGTGTGGGTGGGCGCCACGCCCCTGCCGGTTCCCGCGCTATGCATTCAGAGGGTGGCGTAGCGCCCACCGGCACAGTGCAGGCCGCCGCAACCCAGCTCCGAGGCCGGGTCGCAGCATGCGCCCAGGCCGCAGCGTCGGCGGCAATCGGCGCGCGATCCGGGGGACGAGCGGGCGATCAAGGGCTCACCTGGTGCGGGCGCGCCCCGTCCTTCTCGCCCGCGCGGGGGACGCGGCGCACGCAATACGCTGTGGCCAACGCCCGGCGCCAGCGCCAGATGGTGGGCGCGGTCGCCGCTGCCGATGATGAGCTCCTGACCAGCCTCGCCACGCCCAATCGGCACCGATGCCGGGCTGCGCGCCGATTCGATCTCCGGCTCGACGCCGTGCGCGGGCGCGGCCTCGCCCAGCGGCACCTCGCTTTCCGGGCCATACCGGGTGACCGGTTCAGCGGCCGGCGACGGCGAGCTGCGCTGCGCCGGCGGCTCTTCCGCCGATGCTCTGGGACGGCGCGGCGCAGGTGGACGGGTGTTGACCAGCTCGCTGAGATCGGGTGGCCGTGCCATGTTCATCCTTTCGGGAGGGTGTCGCGTTCGGGCGGCTCGCCCAGGGATTCCAGTTCGACTTCGCGCTGCACTTCGCCGCTGGCGACCAGCTCGTGCACCACCGCATAGACCTGCGCCACGGCCTGGTAACTGGAGCGCGGCACCGGCATGTCGTCCTGGCAGGTGGCGTAGAGCGTGCGCGCCAGCCAGACATGGCGGATCACCGGGATGCCGCAGGCATGCGCGCGCGCGATCATCGCCTGGGCGATCTCGTCGCGGCCCTTGGCCAGGACGAGCGGCACCATGGCCTCATCGGCGTCATAGAACATCGCCACCGCGAAGTGGGTCGGGTTGACCACCACGGCATTGGCCTTCTCGGTCTTGGCCGCGGGCGCTTCATTGGCCCACTGGCGCGCCAGCTGCTTGCGCTGTCCCTTGACCATGGGGTCGCCTTCGGATTCCTTGAACTCGCGCTTGATCTCTTCCTGGTCCATCATCAGGTCCTTCTTGTGGAAGTATTTCTGCACCGCGTAATCGATCACGCCAAGCACCAGGCAGACCACGATGATGAGATGGAAGATATTGCGCAACAGCGTCACGAAGGCTTCATAGACGTCCTTGGGTTCGCCCCCGGCCAAGGTGAAGATGGCGCCCAGCTGGCTGTGGATGGCGCTATACATCATGCCGGCAATCAGGGCGGCCTTGCCCACGGTGATGAAGAGCTCGACCAGCTTCTTCTTGGAAAAGATCTGCTTGATGCCGTTGACCGGGTTCAGCTTGTCCAGCTTGGGCTCCAGCGCCTCGGTAGCGATGAGCATGCCGAATTGGCCCCAGTGCCCGACCACGGCGGCCAGCGGGCAGATCACCAGCACCGCGAAGAAGGCCACGGCCAGGAAGATCAGCGCCGCCGTCAGCTGGTTGTTCATGGCGCTCTGGAAATCCTGCCCCACCCCCAGCACCCCGCCTTCCATCAGATTGAAGACCGCGCCGCGCCACAGACTGTCGGACGCCAACGCCGCCTCCATCACCGCCACCAGCGTCACCAGCCGGGCCAGGTCGCGGCTGACGGCGATCTGCCCTTTCTTCTTGGCGTCCTCGATCTTCTTGTCTGTCGGTTCTTCGTTCTTGTCGTCGCTCATGTCATCCTTGCCGGGTCAGCGCTGGTCCATGAGGACCGTCAGCAGGTCGAGCAGGTGGGCAAAGTCGCCAGCCACGTAATGCGAGAAGGTCGACCAGTACAGCAGCATGATCAGCAAGCCGACCAGGCTCTTGACCGGCGCCGAGGCGAAGGACACCTGCAGGTTGGAGGCGAACACACCGACGATGGCAAAGCCGAACTCGATGAGCACCAAGGGAATGAGCACCGGCGCGCCGTACACCACGATGTACCAGAGCAGCTCGCCGAAGCGCTTGACCAGCACGTCGAAATGACCGGGCTCGAAAGGTGGGGCCAGCGTGAAGGCCGGCCATACCGCATAGCTTTCGATGAGGATGCGCGCCATGCCGGCAAACATGCCCGCCTGCACCATCACCAGCACGACCGCCTGCAGCAGCAAGGCACCTACCGCGCTGGCATCGCGGTCCACGCTGGCGTTGTTGGCCTGGATCTGGATCGGTGAGCGCTGGCTGTCGAAGATGGAACCGATGGACTGCACCACCCACAAGGGGATCGCCATGAGCACGCCGAACATCAGGCCGATCATGGCCTCCTTGAAGACCATCACGCCGGTGGTGAGCATGTCCGGCGCGGTGCGCTGCACGAACAGGAAGGTCGGCAGCGCCGCCGGCAAGGCGATGGCCATGGCGGCGGTGTTCTTGGCCAGGCCGGTCAGCACGTTCAGGCCGAAGCCAGGCAGGATTACCAGACACACCAGCACGCGCGGCGTGACCAGCGCCATCGTGACCAACACCGCCTGGATATCGAGCAGCAGCGAAGCCGGCATGATTCAGCGTCCGATGTCCGGCACCATGGTGAAAGCCAGGTCGGCCAGGCGCAACATTTCCACGCCGATCCAGCGGCCCATGCTGGCCAGGGTGACCGCCACGGCCACCAGCTTGACCACGTAGGGCAGCGTCTGGTCCTGGATCTGGGTCACCGCCTGGATCAGCGACACGCCCAGCCCGCACAGCGTGGCAATGAGCAGCGGCGGCGCCGACATCATGATGGCCATCCACAGGCTCTGCTGGAAAAAGTTGATGGTATCGGCCATGGCCGTCTCCTCGGGTTCAAAGTGGGTTCAACGGAGATTGAATGTGATGGGAAAGGCGACCCGCCGCTCAGACATAGGACATGGCCAGCGCGTTGAGCAGCTTGGCCCATCCGCCCACCAGCGTGAAGAGCAACAGCTTGAGCGGAATGGTGATGGTCTGCGGGCTCACCTGTTGCATGCCCAGCGCCATGAGCAGGTTCGAGATCAGCAGATCGATCACGACGAAAGGGATATAGATCAGAAAGCCGATCTCATACCCGGTCTGCAATTCGGAAACCACAAAGGCCGGGATCAGGATCAGCGCATCGGTGGGCTGGGCATCCCTGGCGGCCTCCTTGGGCCAGAGCTTCTTGGCCGAAGCCAGGAACATCTCGCGCTGCTCGGCATGACTCATCTTGAGCATGAACTTGCGCAGCGGATCGAAGGCATCCTGGGCGCGCTCCAGGATGGGCACGGTGCGCGAAGACGCCGGATGGGACACATCCACCGCCATGGCGCGCTTGCCCACCTCCTGCACAGTGGGCGCCATGATGAATACCGACAAGGCCAGGGCGATGCCGTAGATGGCCAGCGTCGGCGGCACCTGTTGCACGCCGATGGCGTTGCGCAGCACCAGCAGCACCAGCGATATCTTGAGAAAGGAAGTGGTGGTCACTACCATCAGCGGCACCAGCGCCATGAGCGCCAGCAGCACCGAAAATGAAACGACATCGAACTGCCCGCTCAGCATGCTCCGCTCCAGCGGACGATGCGCACACCCAGCCGGCCATCCACCGACACCACCTCGCCCCGACCCAGTTCCACGCCTGCGCTGGTAATGCGCAGCGCCTGGGCGGAAGCGCCGTGCAGCTCCAACACCACCTGTTCGCCCAGCGCCCGCAACTGGGATAGCGACAGGTTCAAGCGGCCAAGCTCGACGTGTAGCGTCAAAGGAAGCTCAGTCGCTCCATCCAGCCCATCGTTGCCATCGTCAGCGCTGGCACCGGTCGCGTCAGCTTCCAGGCCTTCCTCGGCGGCATCCTGGAAGGCGTCGTCATCGAGGTCGGCGTCCAGGTCTACGGGCGATTGCGCCAGGTCGGTCTCATGGTTCAAGGCATTCTCCTGTGAAATGATCTGCAAGCGCTGGTGAGCGATATGGCGCACCCGCCACTGGCGTGCGCCCAGCCTCATGCGGCCGTAGCCGTGGATGTCGAACAAGGGCCGCTCAGGCAGCAGCAGGTCGCCCACCCGCAGCGCATCCATCGCCCTGCTGGGCAGGCGATGTGTGGCCAGCAGCACCGTGCTCGACAAGGGCAGGCCTGACCAGGCCGATAGGGGCATCTGCATCGGTTCGGCGGCTTCCAGCCAGCCGCGCCATAGCGAGGGCGCTGCCCAGGCCAGGGTCTCGATGGCATGGGTCGGATCGCGCAGACGCAGACGCAGCGCGACCAGGCCGGCTTGGGTAGCCTCGCCCGCCGCGCACGGCTGGAGGGCGCGCAGGCTGGCCAGCGCCGTCTGCTGCAGACGTCCCGCCAGCGCCGCCGCCAGCCAGGGTGCGAAGCTACCATCGGCACGTCGGCTGGCGGCGGGATCGATGCCGGTCAGTCCCGCCAGCAAGCGCTCTCCCTGCGCCAGCAGCAATGCACCGTCCGCGGTCTGCAGTCGCAGGTCCGGCGCCATCGCCGCTGCTACCGATGTTGCCGTGGCCGAGGCCGGTAGCGCCAGCAACTCCATGTCATCCCGGCCCAGCGCGATACGCATGCCGCGTCCGAGCAACCGGCTCAATTGCGCCTGTTCGGCGACGATGACCGGCGCACCGCTGCGCAAATCCAGCGGCAAGGCCAGCGGCGACGAGGAGAGGGCATTGGAAGATTCGGACATGGCAGCCTGTTGGGTCGCAAAGGAAAGCACCAGGCTGCGACAGAGCGATCAGCCAGCCAGGCCGCATCACGCCGCCGCTCCTGCCCGCCCCTTACAACACCGTCAGCCTGACGGAGGTCTCCATACGTTGCGCCAGCGTGTTTTCCAGTTCCATCCTTTTCTTTTTTATTTGCGCCCGCAGGCGTTCGGTGGAAGGCATCAGCAGCAAGGAGGTGTAGCGCGGGCCGATGTCGATCGCCACGCCCAGCCGCGCACCACATGGCAGCAGCACCTCGAAGAGGCCGCTGGCCCCGACCGGCGGCAGGGCCTCGGCCAGCAGCGCGCAGTCCAGCTCGCCCGCATCGTCCGGCACGCCACGCACACCCGCTGCGCCCGTGCCGCCACTCTGCTCATCGCCCTCGCTGCCGCCTCCCTGCCCGCGCTGTCCGCCCTGCCCGTCCACCGTCAACAGCAAGGGCAGCCCGCCAGGGGAGCGCTCCTGCTCGGCGCTGGCGGTGCGCGTCTCGCGTTCGCCAGGCCCACGCTGCGCGGCGCGCGGCGTGGACTGGGCGTGCGCTGCATTGCGCTGCGCCCGTTGCGGCTGGACTTGCCTGGGCGCGGCTCTGGCCTCCTCTGCGGCGGTGGAGGCCGCAACGGGCGGCCTGGGCGGCAACTTCAACCTGGCCGGCTTGGGCGCCGGCGGTGCAGGCAGGGGGCTTGCTTCGGCGACCAGTGACAAGGACAGGGGAAAGAGGGGAGCCGACATATCAGGCCTGTTCATTCTGCGCCATGGCAAGCGCCTTCATCTCGTCGCGCAGGACGGTCAGTTTTTCCTGCTGCTTGTTGGCGTCCTTGACGCGCTGGCGGGCGATGAAATAGTCATCCCCGGCCTGGCGGCAAGCGCGCGCCAGCGACACGCAGGCCAGGCGCATCTGGCCGGCCTCCATCTTCATGCGTTCATAGGCTGTCTTGGCGCGCTTGAAATCGGCGTTGGTGATCGTCATGCCGAAGAATGCCGCCCGCGCAGCCATCCATTCGGATTGCGCGCGCTCCCTGGCCTGGCGCCACTGGTCGGTCTTCTCGCCCAGGTCGGCGCGCAGCACGCGCCACGACGAGCGCGCTTCGTTGCGCTCTCGCTCCAGCCGGCCAAGGCGTTGCTTGCGCACATTGAGCAACTGGTCCAGGCGGCGGTCCGGTCTTTTCGGTTCAGCCACATCGACCACTTCGCGCTTGCCCGCAGGCTTTCCGAATGCGGCTTCCATGGACGCACCTGCCCTCATTGGGCCATCTCCATCAGGGTGTCCAGCGTTTCCTGGAAATCGGCGCTGCCGCTGGTATCCTGGCGCAGGAAGCTCAGTTGGTCCGGGCGCAGCTCCATGGCGCGGTCGGCCACCGGGTCGGCCCCGGACTTGTATTCGCCCAGCCGGATCAGCAATTCCATCTCCTGGTAGCGCGCCAGCAGCTCACGAAAGCGCGAGGCGGCGCGGCGATGCTCGCGCGAGGTGACGTTGCTCATCACGCGGCTGATGCTGGCCAGCACGTCGATGGCCGGGTAATGTCCTTGTTCGGCCAGCTTGCGGGTGAGCAGGATATGGCCGTCCAGCAGTGACTTGGCCTCATCGCCGATCGGGTCGGAGCTCGATTCGCCGTCCACCAGCACCGTATACATGGCCGTGATGGACCCTTGGGGGGTGCCGCCGGCACGTTCGATCAGACGCGGCAGCATGGTGTAGACCGAGGGCGTGAAGCCGCCGCGTGCCGGCGGTTCGCCGGCGGCCAGGCCGATCTCCCGCTGCGCGCGTGCGAAGCGGGTGAGCGAATCGACCAGCAGCAATACCTTCATTCCCCGGTCGCGGAAACCTTCGGCGATGGCCGTGGCCGTGAACGCTGCGCGGGAGCGTTCCATCGAGGTTCGGTCGGAGGTGGCGCAGACCACCACGGTCTTGCGGATCAGTTCGGCGTCCAGCTCGTGGTCGAGGAATTCGTTGAGTTCGCGCCCGCGCTCGCCGATCAGGCCGAAGACGATAGCCTCGGCCTGGCAGCCGCGCGCGATGGCTGCCATCAGCGTGGTCTTGCCGCAGCCCGGCCCGGCAAAGACGCCGATACGCTGGCCCATGCCCATGGTCAGCAGTCCATCGATGGCGCGCACGCCGGTAGGCAGCGGCGTGGCGATGCGCGGGCGGCTGGTGGCGGGCGGCGCATCGCGGATCACCGGCGACATGGCGCGCCAGGTGGCGACATTCTCCTGCGCAGCCGGCGCCCGGAACATCCAGCGGCCAAAGCCGTCGAGCACGCAGCCGAACAAGTGGTCGCCGACCTCGATCGAATGGGAACGCCGCAAGGGTTCGATCACCGTGCGGGTGGAAACGCCTTCCAGCGGACTCAGCGCCGAGAGGATAGAGGCCTTGTCGGTGAACCCGACCACCTCCGCCAGCATGGTCTTGCCGGGCTGCTCGGGATTGAACAGGTTGCACAGCTCGCCGATCTGCACTGGTGGCATATGCGCCTCGATCAAGGTGCCCAGCACCTGCGCGACCCGGCCCTGGCTGAAGAAGCCCGGACGCAGCGGCAGTGCGGCCTGCCAGGCCGGCAGACGCTCGCGCAGCGCGGCCAGCCGCCCCTCCAGCGCGGCCTGGAAGACATCGTCGCGCTTCACCATGACACGTTCAAGGCGTGCTTGCCGGTAAATCTGATCTGGTTGCCGGCCACTGCGGCCAGGCGCACGCCGCGATACTCGTCGCCGACGTAGAGGCGGCGGCCATCATCGGTGACGATGCTAGGATCGCTGCCGTTGAGCACCTGAACGATGCGGAAGGGCAACATCGATTCCGGGCTGCCGATCTTGACGTCGATGGGAAAATCAATGACGTAGGCCTTGGAGAAATCACGCAGCATGCGTTGCAGCCGCTCGGCGTCGTCATCGCCCATGGCGCCGCGCAGGGTCCATGCACCCTCGCGCAGGTCCAGCGTCACCCGGGAGAGCAGATCGACCTCGGCCAGGCGCTTGCGTAGCGCAGCTTCCAGCTCGGCTGCGGGCAGCTTGCGCGGCAGCGCCGCCAGACGCTTGAGCTCTTCGGCGCGCGCCTGGGCCTGCTTATCGGCGGGCGCCGGATGGCTGCTCAGCGCGTAGGCGGCCGCACCGGTCAGCGCGGTAGCCATGAAGAACGGCAGCAAGACCATGCGATAAGCCCGTGCGCGCCGCGCCGGGGCTGGCTCTGCGGCGGTGGCCTCGTCCGGCGTCGGGGCAGGCGCGTGCGGGTCATCCTCATCCGTGGCTGGCAGCGGCAGTGCGTCGCTGGACGCAGTCTCGTGGTCCGCTGGGGCGGCCTCCTGCCCGCCAGACGAGTGCGGCGTATCGACCGGTTCCGGCGGCGGGTCGGTCCATGGCGCATCCTGATCGACCACGGTCAACCAGATGCGGTCGGCGCGCGCCAGCTCGCCAAAGGCCAGTTGCAATGCCGACTCCGGCTGGTTGCTGTCGGCCCGGCGCAGGCAGCCGTCCATCGCGGTCAGGGTCCAGCCCGCAGGCGTCAACGCCAGCCTGGCGTGCTGCCCGACGATGCCGGGATCGGCCAGCACCACGTCGGCGTCTTCCTGTGCGCCCAGAATACGTTCGCCGCTATCGGCCAGCGGCAATGTCGCGCCACGGTGATAGCCGTTGAGAATGCGCAGTTCTTGCATGATCTTGCTCCATCGGACAGTAGGATGCCGGGCGCGGCAAGGCTTGCCGCGCACCATGCTGCGCTATCTGTGTGCGCGGCGGGACGGTGGTTCCATCGCCTACCGGAAGGCGCTCTTGAGCAAGGCGATGAAGAAATTGTCGCTGCTGCGATGGGTGGCCGGATTGCGCGGGTCCCAGTCGGGATTGTCCATGTTCAGCAGCGCACCCAGCACCATGGCCTCGGCCAGTTCGCGGCGCTTGCGGGCGGTCTCTTCGCGTTTCTGCGCGGTCGCGCGCAAGGAGATCGCCGTCACCGCCTGCTCTGGCCGGCTCTTGAGCAGGGCCGGCGTGTGCTTTTCCTTTTCGGCCAGTGCCTTGGTCACTTCATCCATCATGTCGCTGACGAATGCGTAGCATTTGTCGCGCATCAGATCGAGATCGCGCGCGAGGTACTTGTCCTTGCTGGCGCGCTCGATGATCTCCATGGCTTGGTCATGGGTCATCGGCTGCGTCGATGGGGCCGCCGCATCCGGCGAGCGCAACTGTTTGGCTGAGAGGCTCATCATTTCATGCTCCGGTTTCACCACGATTGTTTCTGCTTGCCGCCGGATGCCTGAGCTCCGGCGGACCATGCCACGCTTCTTGTCAGAGCTCAGATCTTGGGCGGACGTGCTGGCGGGCGCTCGCCTTCGCTGTCGGACTGCACCGTGGGCGGGCGATAGGTGACCGTCGGCGAGGAGGGTGGCGGGGCTGCCGGCGGCTGCGGGTACACCGGCGCGCCAGCATCGCTCTCCGGTTCCTGCGGCTGCGGTTGACCGTCAGGGGCCAGATCGGGCTCCCATGGACCACCGCTTTGCCCATGCTCGTGCCCCGGCCGCGGACGCGGCACCTGGCCCACGCCCTGCATGGTGGCCTGATTGGCGCGCTGCTGGAGCTCGCCATCGGCCTGGACGATCTCCAGCAGGTCTTCTGCGTATTGCCGCGCATCGCGCGGATCGAGCTGGGCTACCGCTGCATGCAGATGGCGTGGCAGCGATCTCGGCGGCGCCGGAGGCGGGCCGCCGTGTTCGCGGTGGTGCAGTAGCTCGGTCCGGAATTGTTCCAGTTCGCGCGTGATCTGCTGGGGCCGCTGTTCCAGGAACGCGGCCAGATTGGGAGGCATGACATCGTCGAAGAGACCGCGAAAGCGTTCTCGCAGACGGTCGCCGAAATAGTCCGCCGGCCTGGCCTGGTCCTGTGGCGCAGGCGCGGCAGCATGCTGACCCGACACCGGCGCAGACTGTCCGATATCCCAGCCGGCGCCGCGGAAGATGGCGTTCAGGGCGCGCTCGGTGTCCCTGGCAGGCGAGTGGGCCTCAAGCAGGCTGGCCAGGATGTTCTCCCCCCTCTTCAAGAAGAATTCCTCGAATCTGCTGGCGATGCGGGCAAACCCTTGCCCGCCCGGTCGAGACGCGCCCTCATGCGGGGTGCGCGACGACTGGCTGGAGCGATCCTCTGGCGGCGCTACGCCGTGCAGACTGGAAAACAGGTTGTGTATATCGAATGAAGGCATGATGCTTCCTTATCGACCATCGACGGCAGGCGCAGACGCCGGGCCGCCGGTGGCGCAATGAGACGGTGGTGGGCAATGCGCCACGCTAGAGGCGGGCGCGGGCGAAGGCGACGATGCCGTCGCGCTGCGCTTGGGTTCCTTCATGAATGTCGGCGCAGCCGGTGCGGTTCCACCGCCGCCACCGCCATCGCCATCGCCATCGCTGGGCTCACACCTCGATCATCCCCACCGGCTTGACCTTGGCGTGCTGAGTCAGCTCGGAAAATGCAAACACCGGGACCGGGAAGAATTCCTCTTCGATCAGCTTGCGCACGGAACGGCGGATATCGGCCGCCGTGACCAGCACCGGCGGCACGATGGGCGTGCTGACATTGGTCGAGAGTTCGTTGAGACGGTCCAGGATCATCTGTTCCAGTTCGGAATCGATGTCCAGGTAGCTGCCCTGGCTGGTCTGCCGCATGGCGTTGCGCAGCTGGTCTTCCAGCTCCGGCGACAGCAAGATCACCTCGATGAGTCCCTCGCGCGAGGCCTCGAAGCAGAGCTGGCGCTTGAACGCCAGCCGCACATAGTCGGCGATGACGTCCGGATCACGCTCCTTGGGCGCCCAGTCCAGCGTGGTTTCCAGCAGCAGCCGCGCATTGCGCAACGACACCCCTTCGCGGGTGAGCCGCTGCACCACCTCGGTCAGGCGCGGCAGGGTGACGGTCTTGACCACTTCCTTGCCCAGCTCGGGATAACGGCGCTCGGCCCAGCGGGTGAAGCGGATCACCTCGTTCACGCCCACGAACATCTGGCAGTTGCGCAGCATCTCCACTTCGATGTCGGAGGCGAATACCTTTTCCCATGGTTCGGCCAGCAAACCCGCCTCGCTCAGTTTCTCCGGGTCTTCGGTCTTGACCCAGACGCGGCGCCGGCGCGAACCGGGAATATTGCGTTCGAATCCCTGGAAACCCAGTTCCTGCACCCGCTCCAGCGATTCCCTGGTGGCGCTCCAGCCCAGCATGATCTCGGCGTCCACCAGCGGCACCTCGGACATCATGAAGAACACCCGCCCTTCCGGCACCGTGCTGCTGAACTCGAAATCGATGGGCTTGAGGTCGGGAATCCCGCGCCGTTCCAGCATGGCGTTGCGCATGATGCGCACCGCCGTGCGGATCACCTCGGCTTCGGCTTTGCCGCGCATGGACTCGTTCATGCGCAGGATGAAGGGCGTGGTCGCGGCAAAGCTGGTGAGATCGACGATGCCGGCGTTCTTGCGTTCGAGTTCCTCCGATTCGCGCGCCATCTCGGCGTCGGCCAGCGGCTTGAGCAGGCCCACCACGCCGGCCACGCACAAGCCCACGGCCAGCGCCACGAAGATGACCGTCGGCATGCCCGGGATCAGGCCGAACAGCAGCATGATCCCGGCTGCCGTGAGCAGCGCCTTGGGTTCGCCGAAGAGCTCGCCGACGATGTCGCGGCCGATGTTGGTTTCACCCTCTTCGTTATCATCGCTGACGCGGGTGGTGATGATGCCGGCCCCCAGCGAGATCAGCAGCGCCGGAATCTGCGCAATCAGCGCATCGCCGATGGAGAGGATGGAGTAGACCTGCATGGCCTGGCCGGCATCCATGCCGCGCTGGATGATGCCGATGGAGATGCCGCCGATCAGGTTGATGGCGACGATGCAGATGCCAGCAATGGCGTCGCCCTTGACGAACTTCATGGCGCCGTCCATGGCGCCGTGCAGCTGGCTTTCCTGGCCCAGGTGGGCGCGCTTGGCCTTGGCTTCCTCGGGCGTGAGGATGCCGGCGCGCAAGTCGCTGTCGATGGACATCTGCTTGCCCGGCATGGCGTCCAGGGAAAAGCGCGCCGACACTTCCGACACCCGTTCCGAGCCCTTGGTGATGACGATGAACTGCACCACCGTCAGGATCAGGAAGATCACCAGCCCCACCACCAGATTGCCGCCGACGACGAAGTTGCCGAAGGTCTCGACGATGTGGCCGGCGTCGGCTTCCAGCAGGATCAGCCGCGTGGTCGATACCGAGATCGCCAGGCGGAACAAGGTGGTCAGCAGCAGCACCGCCGGGAAGGTCGAGAAGGCGGTCGGCCCGGCCATGTACATGGCCACCACCACGATCAGCCCGGACGCGCACAGGCTCATCGCGATGAGGATGTCGAGCAGCCAGATCGGCATGGGCAGCACCAGCATGAAGACGATGCCGATGACCAGCGCCGCCGCCAGCAATTCGGCGCGCTTGCCGAGCTGGATGGCGAATTTGTTGAGCAGCATCACGATGCCCATGGCTTTCATGGCGATTCCCTTGTGATCGGTTGGAGGCGGTAGCGAATCGGGCCGTCTAGGCCGGCGCCCGATTGTCCTGGGCGTATTGCAGCCGGCGCAGCACCAGGTCCACCCAGGCGGCGTTGTGCGGCGTGCGCATGCTGCGCAGGCGCTGCTGATCGACCGGCTCCAGCACTTCGGCGGCGGCGAAGTCGTGCATCAACCGGAGCTTTTCATCGTCCGGCCATAGCAGCAGGCAGCCGCGGCTCAAGGCATAGGCTTCTTCGTACTGGTAGGCGTTGAGCAGTCCCCACACCAGGCCCAGCGCGGCGACCAGCTCGGCCTGCATGCCCTCATGCTGTCTCTTCTTGCGCATGCGCGGCCTCCGTGTCAGCTGCGCCAGTAAGCGCTTCGGCGTGCTTCATCTGCAACCAGCGCAGGCGCATGCGCACCGCCAGTTCGACCTGGCGCAGGGCGTCCATGAGCGGCGCCCGCGCCGTCCCTTCAGGCAGGGTCAGGGAATGCGCGACCAGCAGGCGCTGCAAGCCGCGCAGCGAGGGCACCGGATCACCGCGCCAGACCGGATTGTCGGAGGTCAGCGTCGGTCCCAGCAACTCGGTGAGCACCCGCTGCAGTGGATCGACCGGCAATTCCAGCGCGGGCAGCGAGGCGGCTTCTTCCTCGTTGGACAGCAGCGGACGCGACTTCTGCAGCGCCGTCAGCGCCTCGGCGCTGTGGATTTCGGCCAGTTCGCCCGGATCGACCGGCAACTGCCGGCCAATGCCGGGGGAGGCAATGCGGGCGTTCAATTGAGCAGCTCCAGCGCGGCCTCGAGCTGGCTGTCGAGCTCGTCGCCGCCCTCTTCCTCTTCCGAGCTCAGACGCCGCACCACATAGATGCCGCCATCATTGAACAAGGCCGGCAGCCAGCCGCCGAAGAGGTGCAGTTCAGCGCCGCGCCGGCGCAGGATATCCTCCGGCCGCATCGGCGCCTCGGCGCTCACGCCCAGGGCGATCAACATGCCCACCTCCAACGGATAGGCGAACACATGCATGCCGTTGTCCACATGGCTCATGGCCACAGCCTGCTGGATGCGGGCCTCGCCGATCAGTCTCATGATCAATTCCTTCATCGTCTACTCACCTTTTTCTCGAGGGCGTGCGGGCCGGCGTGTCGCCGGCGGCGCGATAGAGGGCGTCCAGTTCCAGCCGCCACGCGTCTTCGCGCAATTCTTCCGGGGTCGGGAAGTTCGACATGCCGGCCTGCAAGGCGGTCACCTGCCGGTTCAGTTCGTCCAGCAATTCGCGTCGCGCATTGAGCTTGTCCTGCGCCCAGATCGTCAGCGGCAACTCCACGATGGCGTCGCGCACCAGCCGATAGGCGCGCGCGCGGGCATTCTTGTCGATGCCGCCGATATCGACGATCTGCGCCATCAGCTGCGGCACCTTGCCCTTGCCCCAGCCAGCTTCGGCGGCGGTCAGCAGGATCACGGTCAGGCCGACGTCATCTACCTTGACATGCATGGTTCCCCCTCATCGATATGAGCGCGGCACATTCGCCGCGGTTCAGGGCTTGATCTCGGACAGGTTCACCAGCAGCTGCCTGGCCACACTGAGGGTCGAGCGCAGCTGCATGAAACACTTGCTATCGGAAATGGCCAGGGCGTACGCGCCCCGGTTGCGTACCGGGTTCTTGCGCAGGTTGTCCTGGTTCAGCGTGGCGCCGACCATCTGGCTGCAGATCACGTCGGCCATTTCGCTGAAGCAGTCAGGCGCGTGCCGTTGCAGGGCGCGCGCCATGACGGCCACCGACAATTCGGTTTCGACCTCGCTGTCGCGCGGCGCGCCGATGATGATGCGCAGTTCGCGACGCAGGCCGCGCTGCGGCTCCAGGCTGGGATCGCCGACCTCGGCCGCCTCTTGCACGTGGGTGAACTCACCCCGGATCTCGCCCATGCGATTGCGGATCAGTGAACCCAGGATCTGGGTCACGGAATTCTTGAGCTTGTTGGACTTGAACAGATCGGTGGACGGCAGGCCGCCCTGCTGGCGCGCCTCGACCTCGCGCCGCGCCCGCAGCATGGTGCTCACGGCGTCCAGCACGGCATGTTCCTTGAGTTTCTTTTCCACCTCTTCGCGGGCTTCGCGATCCTTTTCGCGCGATTGCCCCAGCTTGCGCTCTAGCACGTCTCTCGGATCGAAGGCGGCCTCGGCATGCGTGGCCAGATCGACGGGCGCGTCCAGCAACGAGGCCGCCGACTCGCCATTCTTCTTTTCGCCCTTCTCGGATCGTCCACGTCGCCCTGGCGTCTGGTCGCGCTGCTGCCGTGGCTGCACCGGCACGACAAAATGCTTCAGCGTTTTTCTTGAGAACGGCAGCGATCGCACGCCAGCCGGCATGTTGATCGCATCGAAGGGGACGACTTCGGTATTGCCCAGTCCACCTGGCGCCTGCCGTCCCGTGTGGGGCTTGTGGATAGGGCCGCGTGTGGGCGTGAGACCGGGAGGAAATCCCTGTCCGGCCTGGCCAGGTTGCGGCTGGCCGATGGATGGATTGAATGGTTTGAAGGAAGCCATGATGCCATTGGGTGGCGGCGGCATGGCGGCAGGTTCCATCGCCGCGCCTGGCGCGGTGGAGCACAGAAGAAGGGAAAAGGACACTGCCACGGTTCCCTGTCGCACGCGGCAAATCCTCAACATTCTTCAAAGTCTCACGAATGTTCAACGAACGCATGCGGGCCGTCGGGCCGCTGATATCTTGCGCCCATGCCAGACGAGCAGCGGCTGAAAAAAACGCACAAGCAGGCCGCGCTCGATCATCCCACACACCTGATTTGCCAAGGAGAACACGATGCACACCGCATTTCACATGCAAGCCAGCGAGTCCGACGCCCACCATGCTTTCGAGCTGGAAGCCGCCGCATCTGAAGACGAAGGCGAAGATTCCAGCACCATCAGCAGCCCCATAGCCAGCGCCCCCCTCCACATCGCCGCCCCTGCAGTGCCGGCGGAGGCCGCTACCGAACAGGCCGCCGCGCCCATCGATATCGTGGCGCTCTACACCAAGCATCGCACCCATCTGCTGCGTTTCGTGCTGCGCTACGTGGGCAACCACGAAGACGCCGAAGACGTCGTGCAGAACACCTTCATCGAAGCGGTCAAGTGCGCCCACCGCTTCTCGGGCTTGTCCAAGCCCTCCACATGGCTATTCGGCATCGGGCTGAACCTGGCACGCAATCAGGTGCGTCGCAATAGCGCCGATCGCTATGAGATGGTCGAGGAAAACTTCATGGAGCAGCTGGTTGACGCCAGCGCTGACCCAGCGATGGTCTATGAGCTGCGCCAGATCGCCCAGAAGGTCGATGACATGCTGAGCGAACTGCCACCGCAGATCCGCCATACCTTCGAGGCAGTGCTGGACGGCGACGCCACCTATGAAGAAGCGGCGCAACATCTGAATATCCCGATCGGCACCGTGCGCTCCCGCGTCTCACGCGTGCGTGCCGCCGTGCGCCAGGAATACGGCGATGACAAGGCAGCGACTCGCCGCGTTGCGGGGCGTGGCAAGGGACGTTGAGCGAGCAGGCCCGGCGGCATGCCGGGTCATCCTGATCAAACGCAGGGGCGATGCAGGCGGCGCAGCGAGAGTCCGGTCAGGACTTGGCGTCGGCGGCGATCTCCTGCGCACAGCTGGCGGCCAGATCGGCCGTGGCGAGGATCTCATCCATCACGCTGCGTTCATCGGTGAGCATGCGCAACGGCACCTTGCGCACCAGCACATAGCGCCCTTCATCGGCGTGCCAGAGGAAGTCGAGGGAATTGATCGGCGCCGCCTCCAGTGCCGCAGGCGGCGTCAGCAAGGCGGTCGCCGGCGCGCCCACGGGAGGCAAGGTGGCGGTGACGCACAGATAGAGGTCCACCCCGGCCGGTTCTACCGAGGTGCGGGTGAAGATCTCGCCGATCTGCAATTCCAGCGCGGGGCGCGCTGCGGTCTGCTGGTCGCAATACTGCATCAGGTCGAGCAGCAATTGCTTGACCTCCTGGCCGGAAATATCGTCGTGCTGTTGGTCCACGGTAGTGATCCTGGTTGGATGGGCGGCGCCCCTGTGCGGCGCCGGTAGATGTGGGCCATTCTAGCAATGAAAACGGCCCTTTCGGGCCGTTTCCCCTGTGAACCCGGTAACCCGGTACCCCCTGTAAGTCCCTGAAGCAGGCTACTGCTGAGCCTTCATTCTGGCGATGTCGCCTGGTGCGGCGCCATGTTCAGATTGGCCCAGACCGGCAGGCGCTGCGCACAGATGGCCTGCGCCAGCGCCAATAGTTCGGCGTGGATTTCCTCGCGCGTGGACAGCGGCGCACCGCCGCGCTGGAGATGGGTGCCCTGACGATGGATGGCTTGCGCCATGGGCAGCACCCATTGCTCCGGCTGCGACTGCGCCTGCGACAACTGGTCGAACGCCACCCGCTGCAACAGTCCCGAGGGCAGGCCATTGCCCAACAGCGGCGAGGCCAGCGCCTGGAAGCAGTCCGACTGGGCCGACCAGCCAGCGATGAGGCGGTTCAGGCGCTGGGCCGGCTGGCGCGGCTGAGCGGCAGCGGACAGGAAGAAGGGGGCGGCCTGGCGTGAGGCCGACAGCAAGATCGCCATCGAGGCGATCTCGCGCAATCCCCGTCCCTGCTTGCGCAGCGCCGGCAATGCCGCCAGCTCGGCGAACGAATGCGGACGCTGGCACAGCGCCTCCATCACCGGCTGGTAGGTATGTGCATCGGCACGCACATTGCCGATGGCCAGCGGCAGCTCCAGCGTGAGGCGCGAGGGTGCTTCGGTCAGCGCCAGCCCGCAGCGCTCCAGCCAGGCGTCGCGCTGATGCGGGCTCATGCGGCGCGCCCCACGCACGTAGATGTCTTCGCGGAAGCTGCTGTTGCAGATCTGGTCCCACACCAGCTCCCGCATCCCGGCATTGGGCTGCTGCGCCAGCAGCGATTGCTGCGCATGGCTCAGGTACAGCTCCGGAAAACCGTAGGCCAGTTCGGCCGAACCGACATAGTCCAGCTTGGCCTGCGCCAGGTCCTGGATCACGTCGATGGAGAACAGCGCATCCCAGCCCTGGTTGAGATATTCGTGCGCCAGGTAGCCTGGCTCATCGCTCTCCAGCGCGCGCAGACGCCGACGCAGGCCGTTGGCCTCGGCAGCGCCGAAGGCAGCGGCGCCGGCCTGCGACAGCGCTCGCACCAGCGCACCGCCCTGATGCAGCTGGGCCTGGCGATCACACATGTCGTTGCGGCCGAATTCGCGCAGCATGCGCTGCAACGACAAGGCCGAGCTCCAGCCGGGCAAGGCGTTGTAGTTCAGGTAGACGATGCCGCCCGGTTTGAGGTAGCGGCGCAGGAAGTCGAGGATGTGGCCCCGGTTCGTGCGATCGACCCAGCTGTAGACGCCATACATGGTCACGAAATCGAAGGCCGGCAGATCGATCTCGCCACGCGCCATCTGTTCGAAGCTGCATTCCAGCACCGTCAGGTTATCGATCCCGGCGGCGCTGGCCATATCCTGTGCAGTGCGCACCTGGGTCGGCAAGAAATCGACCGCATAGAAACGCCCCTGAGGATTGGCCGCCGCCAGCACGGTGGAGGTAAGGCCCTGGCCGCAGCCCAGTTCCATATAGGTGAATTCCCTGTCCAGAGGGACCGGCTCCACACCCTGCGCGAGGCAGGCGAAACTGAGATGGACCGGGCTCTGCTCCGGGAAAAATCCTACCGGGTAATCAATCCCGTGCACGTAACCGCTGCTCCATTGCATGTCGTTCTCCGCTTGTTGAGAGGGCTCGCTGCATTCACTTGCGCGGCAAGCGCCGGATGCGATGCCAGGGAAAATCTTCGTCCAGCAGCGGCATGGCGCCGTCCGCCGGACTGCAACCGGCTTGCCGGGAAACCTCGTCTGGAGGGAATGAATCGGCTTTCATAGCCTGCATCCTTTCGTCAAAAGTAGCGCTGTGCCGCAGCGTTGACCGCCGCCGCGTGGATCGCGTCAGGCGGCGTAAGCGCCGAGGTAGGCGCGATAGATATCGCCGCCCGGCCTGATGAAGAGGTTGATGATGGCGCGGTCGCGCCCTGCCCGAGCCCGCGCAGCGCCGTCACCGTTGACGACAGCGGCCGGCTGCGCCGCCACGTTGGCCGCGCGGCTGGCCGGTGCACTGGCCGGGTCGGCCATGGCGGGCGTACGGGTGCGCCGGGTCGGGTCCGACGCCAACGGGTTGTCGTTGCGGCTGTCCTCGTGAATGGCGTCCACGCGCGCCTCGCCTGGTCCCATGCCCGGCATCGGCGGCGGCTCGGCGGCAGCCTGGGCCGGACCGCGCACGGTATCGCCGCGCCTCTTGTCGGCCGCCGCTGCGCCTGCCTTGCGCGGGGTGCGCAGGCGATGGAACACGCCCGCCGATGTCGGGCTGAACAAGGCGCGCGTCATCGGCGCGGCGGGCACGGAGGATGGCTGGGTGACAGCCTCTGTGGAAGGGTTGGCGTAATAGTTGTCGGCGAACTGCCCGTACTGGCGGAAGAAGCCGGCGTTGGCCCGTGCGGCGGAGGCATGCGTGGCCGTCGCCATGATGGGTCGGATGGATGTGATCATGATGCTGTTCTTTCATGCCGCGCAAGCGGCCAAGGCAGCTTGCGCGGCGTTATGCGAGCGGACTCAGGCAGAGACCGTACCGTCCTCACGGGCTTGTCCCGGATCGTTCTGGCCGAGCAATCCGTCATGCTTGCCGGTGACGGCCGCTTCGATCTTCTTGAACAGCTCGCCGCCATTGGCCATGTAGGCCTGTGCGGCGGCCTGCACCTCGGGCGGCACCTGTTTGGTATTGCCGTCCTTGTCGGTGAAGTAGCCGGTCTGCGCCATCTGCAGCATCTGGTCGGCCGAGATCAGGCCGATGCCGTTGTCCTTCTGGTACTTCTCGATGGTGTTGACGGCGGTGGAGTCGGAGGGCAGAGTACGTCCCCCGAACTGCGTCGGATCGTAGCCATTGTTGTTGCCGTTGCCGACACCGTAGTTGCCGTTGCCATTGCCGTTGCCATTGCCGTAGCCCGGCGCGATGGTGCCATCCTTGATCGCTTCGGTGAAATCGACCTGGCTCAGCTTGCCGTCATGCTTGCCATTGAGGGCCGACTCCAGCTGCTTGAACAGCTCGCCGCCATTGGCCATCATGGCCTGCGCAGCGGCCTGCACCTCCGGCGGCACCTGCTTGGTATTGCCGTCCTTGTCGGTGAAGTAACCGGTCTGCGCCATCTGCTGTACCTGCTCCGAGGACAGCAGATCGATGTTGTTGTCCTTCTGGAACTGGTTGATGGTCTTGGCCGCGTCGTAGCCGCCCGGCAGGTTGCTGCCGCCGCCGAATTGCGAGGGATCGAGACTGAAGCCGAAGCCGTTGCCGTTGCCGTTGCCGTTGCCGTTGCCGTTGCCGAAGCCGAAGCCGTTGCCGTTGCCGTTGCCGTTGCCATTACCGTTGCCATAGCCCGGTGCAATGGTGCCGTCCTTGACCGCCTCGGTGAAGTCCACCTGGCTCAGCTTGCCGTCATGCTTGCCGTTGAGGGCCGATTCGAGCTTCTTGAACAGCTCGCCACCGTTGTCCATGAACGCTTGCGCGGCAGCCTGCACCTCCGGCGGCACCTGTTTGGTGTTGCCGTCCTTGTCGGTGAAGTAGCCGGTCTGCGCCATCTGCTGCATCTGCTCCGAGGACAGCAGATCGATGTTGTTGTCCTTCTGGAACTGGTTGATGGTCTTGGCCGCGTCGTAGTCGTCCGGCTGGTCCTTGGAGACATGACCGTTCATCAGCGCCTGCAGGATGAAGTCCAACGGCAGGCCAGGCTGGTAGGGCGCATTGCGCTGACCGGGCGTGTTGGACAGGCTGCCGTCCTGCAGCGCATCGCTGTAATCGACCTGGCTGAGCAGACCATCATGCTTGCCGTTATGCGCGGACTCGAGCTTCTTGAACAGTTCACCGCCGTTGTCCATCATCTTCATGGCGGCCAGTTGCACCTCGGGCGGCACCTGCTTGGTATTGCCGTCCTTGTCGGTGAAGTAACCGGTCTGCGCCATCTGCTGCACCTGTTGCGAGGACAGCAGATCGATGTTGTTGTCCTTCTGGAACTGGTTGATGGTCTTGGCCGCGCCCGATTCGGAAGGCAAGCCATTGCCACTGCCACCACCGGCGCTGGCCTGCCCCATCATTTCGCGCAGGAGGTTCTTGAGCACATCAGGAATATCCAGGCTGTCCAGGAAACTGTCTCCCTGCTGCCCCGGCGAATTGCCGAACAGATGGATATCGCCATATTCCTGCGGCTGCTGATTGCCGAAATTGAACAGTCCCGGCGGGGCGCCTGGCCCATCGGTGACATAGGTCTGGGTAGTGGTGATGGTAAAGGTTGTCGACATGCGGATCTCCATAGATTGGGCTCGAACTACAACGGCGCCGCGCTACCGCGCGTTACCTGCGGAACTCGACGTTGCCTGCCGACGACGTGCGAAAAGACAGGGATAGCGGACTCGATGGATGAGTGACAGGGCGGGTTCATTAGTTCCGGCGTTGGCCTCGCCGCTGCCGCTGCGCCGCCAGCGCAAGCGCCCGGCCGTTCCTCGCGAAACGCCGGGCGCTGTGGGCGATGGCGCTAGCCGCTCTTCAGATGGAAGCCTGGGCTGTGTCTTCGGCCTTCTTCATGAACTTGGCGAAGATGGCGACGTTGTCCACATTGGCCGCCGCCGCGTTGGTCGCCTCGACCGTGCGCACAGCCTGGCTGGCGGCGCGCCGCACTGACAGGCGTTGGCTGATCGATGCATCGGATGTGTTGGGCAGGTTCTGCATGCTGGTCCTCGCGACAGGAAATTCCCCGTTTTGCCGCGCAACCTGCGCAGCCACGGTTCGGCTATTGCTGATCGTTGATGTTCTTTGCCATGGTGCTGAACACTTTGAGCTTGGCCAGCGAAGTCGCCTGCTGGGCCACCCAGAGCTGGAATTCCATGGCCTGTTCCGATCCGAGCTGGGCGCTCTGCACCGAGGCATTGGACGCATCCTGGCGCATCGATGGATTGCCGGCGGCGGGCGTCGCATTCATCTGCTGTTGAAAAGTGGTCATAGAGGATCATCTCCCGTAAGTAACAAAAACAGAAACCGCCGAAGGTGGCGTCATGCGCTGCCAGGTCGGCGGAACCGGATAGCCTGCAATCCGGTTCCGCCACCCTCCTGCACGAACTGTTTCTTAAATGTTCTGCATCGCGTAGTCGCGGCCCTTCTTGTCAAACTTCACGTAGGTGTTAGCCGCGTCGACCATGGAGCTCATTTGATTGCCAAACATAATGTCGCCGGTTGCCTTCAATGCGCCTGCGCCGGCGGCTGCGTTGTTCATGCTCATAGAAACCTCCAATCAGATAGAAAATTAAGAAATACCGCACCGCACCTTCAGCAGTCCGGTCCCCCTTATGTGGGGACGACGGCAACGACAGTTCCACGGCTGCGCGGCGATCAGTGCGGCTTTCGCCTTGCGCGCATGGAACTGCCGCGCCACGCGCCGTTACCCACGTTGGCAATACCCCCGCGCTCTCTGACGCTGAGCACGCCTCTCCCATCTATATTTCTGTAAGGATCGAGCATGAACATGAATGTCACTTTCACCGGCGGATCGACCGGTCCGCTGGGCGGCGCCGACACCCCCTCGCAAAGCCAGATCGACGGCTTCAAACAAGGCTTGCAGGGCAAGTCCAACGAAGACCTGATGAAGGGCCTGATGGACCCGAACACGGCGCAATGGCAGAAGGACGCCATCATGCAGGAGCTGCAGAACCGCGCCGAGAAGAGCGGCGGCTCGCAAGGTGCTGGCGGCGCTGGGGGCGGCGGTGACGACGACATCCAGAAGCTGCTCAAGAAACTGATGGACGGCAGTATCTCGGACGAAGAGCTCAAGAAGCTGGCCGGCCTGATGGGCATGAAGCCGGAAGACCTGCAAGCCATCAAGGGCGCGGTCCAGGGCGAGGGTGTGGGCGAACAGCAGGGTGATATCAGCGGCGGCTGACCCGCACTGCTGATGCATCCTCTGCATCATCTTCATCCTCTTCATCATCACTGATCCATGCCCCGCCTAGTGCGGGGCATGTCCGTTTCAGGGCGAGATGAGCGAACGGTATCAAGGGGAAAGCAGGGAGCAGGGAGCAGGGAGCAGGGAGCAGGGAGCAGGGAGGATGAACGACGGAGAACAGGAAAGGAAATGCGCCAGGGATAGAGGTGGAGCGGTCTGGAATGGATTACCGATCCAGGCCAGTGCCGTGCCCAAGACCGTGCTGGCAAGACCGGCTAGTCCAGGAAATGATCCTTGCGCCAGCGCATGGCCATGCCGGCGAAGAGATGCAGCAACTCCAGAGTGGATTCGGTGGGTTGCTCATCCCGCAGGGGAAAGCGACACATGAGCGTAATGCGCTCCTGCGCCGCATCGCAGGAAAAGACCGGCGCGCATACGCCGAAGAGATGGGATTGGGTTTCCAGCAGGCGCAACAGGATGCGCTCCCGGGACGCCGTGGGCAGTGTGCCGAAGGTGCAATGCATGACGACACTGTCGGGCGCCAGCAGGCCACCGTAGAACAGGATGAAATCGACATCGTCGATGCAGAGCTGAACCGCCTGGCGCATGCCAGGTGCAGCATCGATGCCAAGCTGGCGGTACAGATCGGTCACCAGCGCCCAGTAGCGTTGTATCGACATCCCCTTCTTTCTTCTTGTTGCGCTTGGCTGCAAGCGGACGCCGGAACGGCGTGTCTTCGCCCCGGCGCGCACCGGGGCGAAGACCCACACGGCATCAGTTGATATCCGTGTTTTCCTTCTTCTTATCACCACCTAACAGACCTTCGACACCTTTGGACAGGATGTCCAGACCAAGCGGTTTCGCCAGAGCACCAAGAATAGGCAACATGATGTTTTCTCCAAAAGAGTGGTTGGGACTAATCTGTGGTCGCCAGAGCGGGCTTGGTTCCCAGCATCAGGCGCGCGGCGGCGACAGCAATGCGCAGATCAGATTGTCGCCCTCTTCCGCATAGGAGCTGGCGACGGTGGGATCCCACCCAGGCTGGCCAAGATTGGAAATGCCGGCCACCACCAGATACTGGGACATCAGCCTGCGCTCGTCATGACTGCTGCCAGAGCCCGACAGATTACGCCGCGAGGCCGACATCAGGTCACGCACTTCCATGGTCGTGCCCATGGCCACATTACCGGCGATGGCGCTGCTCACGCCCACCGGCGCCAGTTGGTAAGCCTCGTTGAGCAATGCGGCAAAGGCTTGCTCGGCCCGCGCTCGCAGTTCCTGGACGTCGCCGGCGAAACGCGGGTCTTGCGCCAGCTTGTCCAGCATGTCGCGATTGATCGCATTGCCTTGGCTGACCGATGACGGTTCGAACGGTACGAGAGGCGCGTCGACCACGTCCTCATCACGGGTGGCCGCCGCCTCCAGCGAGGCTTGCTTCATCGAGGCGAACAGGCTCTCCATGAACGCCCCGATATCCTCCGGCTCAGGGCCGGACCGGGCCTTGTCTTGCATAGTGCCCCCTTTCATGTAGACGATACAGTCCGACGGCCGGACTGGCCGGCGGGTCGGACTGCATCGGAAATCAATCGAAATTCAGTCGGATCAGGAATCAGGTGCGCGCCGTTCTGCGCACCAGTGCCTGACGATCGCTGGCTGCGCGCACGACCTCATCGTCCATCACTTCGATGACGAAACCTGGCTGGTCCTGCGCTGCGGCCCTGGACTCTGTCGGAGCGTGCGCCTTGGCTTGGCCTGGACGCCGCACACCGCTCGCGCCGCCCGGATCGACCAGACTGAAGCGGCCATCGGCCTGCTGGTGCAGCAGCTTGAACGAGACCGGCCCGCCATCTGCGGGATAGTGAAACACCGAGCGCATATTGCCGCCGTCCTGGGCCGGTTTGGGATCGCCCATGGCGATCTGGTCGCCCACCTTGTTCTGCATCCAGTTCCAGTTACGCTGCGTAGCAGGCTCCCAGGTCTTGCAGGTGTGGATGCCGTTCGCACCGGTTTGCCAATCCGTCCGGCTCACCGATGCACCCGCTGCACCCGCTGCACCCAACGCCGGGACCAGCACATGCCAGCGCTCCTTTCCCACCATGGCGCTGACCATGCTGAGCTTGCCGCTGAACGACTGGGACGACAGCGTGTGCGCGCCGGGCGGGAACAGTTGTTGGTAGGCGTTGAGGTCATGCTGCTTGACCGGCTTGTCCACGCTTGCCGTGGCCGCGTTGTGGACTGCATCCTGCAGGTACTCCCCGGCATGTTCGCGCAGGCCCTGCATCAGGCGCTGGAATGCGCTGCTGTTTGTCAGCGAGCTCGTCATCTTCTGGATATGCGGCCCCATCTTTTCCATGGCCCCGGCCAGCCTGGGATTGGCGGAGAATGCCTGCGCCATCTTCTCGGGCGTGCATTTGCGCAGCAGCGCGCCGAACTGCGAAACCGCAGAGCTAACGCTCCGGGCGACGGGCGCGAGCGCCTTGGTGACGGCGGCCGCAGTGGCCGGATTGAAAGCGATGACTGGAAAGGCCACGTCCATTTCTCCTGGAAGAACGCAACGCAGGGCCGCGCCGCAATGTCTTTCTGTCGTCTCTGTCGGCCCTGTGGTTCCATCCCGTCCTGGATGCGGATCGCGGAACCGCGCCCTGTTCCCTCCCCACCCATCCTTGTCCGCGTGACGGTCTGGACCGGTTGCGCCTTTTCCAACGTATCGATAGAACCCTCATGAACCATTTCATCGGCCACGCACTGGCCCGTCCCGGGGAAGATCGGCACACCCTGCCGGCGGCCTTCTTCCGCATCCTGTCGCAGGCCACCGGATGCGCTATCGTGCGCGGGGCCGGCATGCAGGTATGGGACGAGCATGGAGCCTGCCTGCTCGACGGCGTCTGTGGCTTGTACGGCAATACCCTGGGCCACGACCATGCGGCGTTGGCGGCGGCAAGACAGATGAGCGCTGCGACTGCCGACCCGCTGGCCGCGCAGCTAACGCTGAACGCGGCCTTGTCTTCACATCTGACCACCGACGGTGCTCGGGTGCTCAGCGCCAGCTCGCATGAGCTCGCCTGGCAGGCCATGCTGCGCACTGTGCGTCAATACTGGACGGCTGTCGGCCAGCCCGACCGGCGCCTCATCATCACTTGCCATGATGGCGAAGCCGGACCGCAAGGACCGGGCCGGGATCACCGCCGCGCGCCGGATAGCAGCCTGCGGATCGCAGCGCCCGACTGGTTTGGCCATGACGGCTATCTGAACCAATATGAATTCGGGCTGGCGGCGGCCCGCACACTGGAACAACGCATCCTCGAACTGGGCCCGGAGCATATCGCCGCCTTCGTTGCCGAACCCTTCACCGGAGCCAGCGGCCTGCTGCATCCGCCCTACAGCTATTGGCCGGAGATCCAGCGTATCTGCACCCGCCATCACGTGCTGTTGTGCATTGACGAAGGCATCGGTGGCTGCGGTCGCACCGGTCAATGGTTTGCCCATACGCAGTTACGCTTCAGCCCGGATATCGTCCTGCTGGCGCAGGGGCTGACGTCGGCCCTGGCCCCGCTGGCCGCGCTGGTGCTGTCCCCGCAGATCATGGACGCGCTGGCTGCCATCGAGGGCGCCCTACCCGTTGATGGCCGCATCGACCAGGCCGACCCGACCGCAACGGCCATCGCCCTGGCCAACCTGCGCGCGCTGGACGAAGGCGGCCTGACGCGCCAGGTCGAGCACGGTACCGGTCTGTATCTCCAGCACTGCCTGCGGGAGCGTTTCGACAACCATCCCCTGGTCGGCGACATCCAGGGCAACGGCATGCTGGCGGCCCTGCAACTGTCGCCCGACCCCGCACGCCGGGCGCGCTTCGCCGATGAAGCGGCGGCGGGCATCGATTGCGCCCGGCAGGCGCTGGCGCAGGGTGTGCTGGTGCAAGCGGCGGCGGCGCGCATCCTGCTGGCGCCGCCGATGATCGCCACCCACGCCGACATCGACGGCCTGGTCGAACGCCTGGGCGCTGCGGTCGATGCCAGCGCCCGCAGGATGCTGTAGCGCGGAACCAGCCTGCTGCGGCGTGCCACGCATGCTTATCCGGCAGCCGCACGGCTGCGTAACCTGGGAGGCCGCCATGAGAACGCCCAACATCGTCTATCAAGATCAGACCCTGCCCCTGTGGGGACTGGTGAGACTCACAGGCAGCGAACTGCCTGGCGACGACAGCCACGTCACCTTCTACCTGCGCACCGCAGAGGACAGCGGCGTGCTGGCCTTCGCCTCCGCCCTGGATGCCGAAATCTATCGCCAGCACCTGTTGAGCTGCGGCCTGTCCGGCTGGCAGCGCGCACCGCTGGAACAGATCGATCTGGAACGGGTCCTGTCCGGCCGCCCCGAGCACCAACGGCGGCTGATGCTGGCGCTGGGCTTTTCAGCCTCGGACACCCAGGCGCTGCTGCAGGACGACCAGCAATTGCTGATCACGCCCCTGTTGCCGGTGCCCGTCAACATGCACCATAGCTTGCACGGCATGTCCCGCTTGCATATCGAGCAAGAGGTCTTCGATTTTGTCGAGCAATGGTGGAGCCGGGTCGGCGGCGACCACTACGGCCATCTCATGCGGATCACCGCTGGCTGGAGCGACAACCGACTGGCGCAAAGTGCGCATCATGCGCTGGATCGCGCCGCCTTCGCCAACCTGCGGCGCTTGCGCGAGCAATGGGGCAGCACCGGCTGCGGGGACGAATGCGCGGTGTTTTCCCCGGACACCAATGCCTGGCGGTTTTCGAATCTGTCCGGGGCGCGGGTGCGAGCGTTGCACTGAATCGCTGTTCTCAACGTGTCCACCGCCATGCCTGCAGCAGAGATGGCCAAAGAAAGATCAGAGGACATGGAACCGACAGGCCGCCAGCGACATTCATGAACATGGCAGGCGCGACAATCTCCGGTTTGTTGTCGAACGGCGTGCCGGAGAAGGAATTCCCCCGTTTCGTCTCCGGCACATGACCGCGCTTCCCGCCGAACAGCCCCGTTCAACAGGCGCTCCGTTCGGCGGCAAGAAGGAGAGCGACGTTCTGCCTGGTCAGGCGCCTGACCGAAATAGCGCAAGCGGCCGCGGCGGAACATCGTCGCGGCCGGTTCCCCGGCCACGCGCCGACATACGAGAGACCGGCCCCTTGCTTACGAGGCTCGTGGGGACGTAACGGCCGGACCAATACCGTTGGTCTGTCTCACCCTCCTGCAATCAACACCTTCAATCAGAATCAAAAAAACGCTGCGACGGATGTCTTCGTCGCAGCGTTTCCCTGATCCTGAAAGGGCGTCAGGCCCATGCAGTGGCCCGCGTATGCGCCTGCTCAATGGATGTGCTGATGCCAGAACGCTTCCATCTGCTGGTATTTGCGGATCACCTGCTTCTGGGCGGCGTCGTAGATGCGCTGGGCTTCGTCGGCTTCGCGTTTGATCCCAAGCGCTTATCTGATCACAGGTTTGAGCTCGGCCTCCCTGCCCTTGAGAGGATAGTCCGGGTGCCAGAGCGCATAGCGGGTGACGAAGATCTTCACCTCGCCATCGCGCAGGAAATGGACAGAGACGTGCCCAGCCTGTTCGGGTGTGTATTGGGGAATGAGGACTTCCTTGGCGATGTCGTACTTTTCGCCGGATTGGCGGTAGACCTCAGCGCTGACCTTCGCTGTGAGGTCTGGCTGCCACTTCTGAGGAACGGAAACGCAGCAGATCATGCTGCCGCCGCCGCTGCCCTCACGGAGGAATCCGCCACCGCTCTTGCTCCCCCCTTTGACCTCGACATCGAAGTTGGCAATGCCGTCGGTCATGTGATTGTAGGGAACCAGGTTGAGCGACATCCTGGCCGGGGGCGCTTCGGCATCGCTGCAACCAGCGACGATGGCGACCGTCAAGACCGCCATCAGGCTCCGGAAGCATCCAAGATTGGACCGGGGAATTCTTGCCATCTCACCCATCCCTGCAATCAACACCTTCAATCAAAATTGGAAACGCCGCAACGGATATCTTCGTCGCAGCGCCTCTCGTGCCTCTGGCGCGGCATCGAGCCAATGCTGAGGCATGAGCTATCCGTCGATCAAGGGAAGTGTTGATGCCACAGCGTTTCCATCTGCTGGTATTTGCGGATCACCTGCTTCTGGGCAGCATCATAGATACGATGGGCTTCGTCAGCCTCGCGTCTGATTTCGGCCATCGTCTTTCTCTTGAATTCCGATGCCTGGCGCTTGGCCGCTTCAGCTGCCGCCTCCAGTTCGCGCTTGGTGCGTTCAGCGGCGTCGCTGACTGCTTTCTCCGCGCGATGGGCCGCATCGACCGTCGCCTTCTCGACCCGATGATATCCCCGCACAATCCGGTCGCGCGCCGCGACATAGGTATGCACGGTGTAGTCCCGGATGGCCTGCGCATCCTCGACCATCTCGGCGGCCTGGTCCGCACCCTTTTGCGCCACCACGCTGGCCAGCCTGCTCAAGGGAGCATCGGCTTCGCCTTGCAGGAAGACGTGCCGGAAACGGGCGTAGCCGCCGGTCAGGAAGACGGGTTCATGCTGGCCCACCACGCGGAAACCCGCCCGCGAGTCGTGGACATAGTCTTCGAACAACCTGATGCACGCCGCATGCGGCATCGGACCTTCCGTCATGATCGCGAGGAATTTCTTTTGCTCGGCGCTCAACTGGTTTTCAAATGGATTGTCCACCACCGCGCCGACGCCCTTCGACAAGGGTGAATAGCGCCAGGCATACTTCGGCCCCACCAGGGCGGCGCGTTCTCCTTCAGTGAGGGAAGCAAGCCCGCGCCACGCCTTGATCATCTTCCCCAGCTCGACATCGGCCTCCAGCAAATCCTTTTTGTCGGAGACGGACGACTCCTTGTAGAAACGCTCCTGCAACAGCAGCCCGCCCTTGCCGGCATGCAGGGAGCCACGCCAGCGCAGGTACTGACGCGTATGCGCCTCGGTATATTCGCGCACAGACGCAGCCTTGATCCCGTTATGGGCCAGCCAGTCGTTGTAGGCTTGCAGCAAACGTGGATCACTGGCGAAGTCACGTTTGAGCTTGGGCTCTGCAGCGATCTCGTCCATGGTCCGCAGCGGCACGCCCGCCTTCAACGCGGCGTAATGCATGTCGATCAGAGGGACCTGGGACAGCTGGGGCGATTGCCCCCATGCCGGCATCGACTTGCCCTGCTCGCCCGGCTTGTAGCCACCGCCGACATCGGAGTGCATGCCCGGATAACCGATGTTCTTCCAGCCGGTGGAGGACTCCAGCGGAAAACTGGCCCGCTGTTCGTGCAGGGCCACGAAGTGAGCGCACTCCTCCACCGCCGGCAAGATGGTCTGTGTCTTGTGCGCCCATGCCATGTGCCCGAACGTCACCGGGGTGACATCGCCCACGCCGACAGCGGCCACCGTATCGAACACGCCGAGGAAACCGATACGGATGGGAATGTCCGCGATCTGGAAAGCGCCGTTGACCGGCGTCAGCAGTTCATGCAGCCAGTGCGTGAAAGCACGCGACTCTGCCGCGCCGCGCGAGAAACCGAACACCGAGACATTGACCTGGATGACCTTGCGCTGGCTGCCCTTGACGGCCGCCTTCAGTTTCTCTTCGAAGTTCTTGTAGAGCGCCTGGCGACGCAGGTTCTCGGGGGCAGACGTCAGATAGCCGGGTACATCCCATTTGCCGATCTTCCAGTCAGACGGCGCGGCGTAGGCGCTGCCGTTCTGCAGCATGAACATGCTCATCAGATTGACCAGATCGCGCCGCTCGTTGCCGGCGAACAAGCGAGTGCCGGTCGCATAGAGATGCAGGACGTCGAATATGTAGGTGATTCCCCAGTTGATACGATCCGCGCCCATGTACCCGAAGCCGCCGCCGCCCTTGTCGGTGACAATGGCAACGGTATCGCCGATCTCGGGAAAGGGCGTGCCCACGCCGGGAATATATTGCTTGAAGAAGCCGTTGTTCTCGTCGAAGAGGTAGGAGTCGAACAGGCGAGCAACGTTGCTATGCCGGTTCAGTGTCTGCTGATCCTGGGTCTCGCCCTTTTCCACCCATTTGGAATTGTTGCCGGTGCCATCGAAGAAGATGCCAACGAAGACCTGCCCCTTGCATTCGGTCATGCCGCGCGACCGCAGGCAAGCCATGGCCTTGGCGCGTTGTGACGCCTCCTGTGCAGAGAACTTTCTCTTCCCATCGATGGGAACGGGGCGGCCGGTGTAGAGCATGCTCATCTTTGCCTGCTCCCTGCTCAATGGAGAACCGATTTCAATTCGACATCCTTGCCCTGCAAGGGATAATCCGGATGCCAGGTCGCCAGTGAGGTGACAAAGACCTTGACCTCACCGTTGCGCAGGAAATGGATATCGAAATGTCCCGTGTCCTTGCGGGCGTATTGAGGCACCGGCACTTCCCGGGAAATGTTCTGCGCGGCGCCGGCGCTGTCCTTCCAGCTCGCGCGGACTTGCACGGTCATGCCTGGCGTCCATTGCGCGGGGACCGATGCGCAGCAGATGTCACCGCCACCCTCGCCCTTGCCGACAAAGCCTCCGGCGCCGCGCTTGCCTCCTTTGAACTGGAATTCGAAGTCATCGATACTGTGATCGGTGTGGTTATATGCCGTGAAATCCATCGTATAGCCCTCCCCGCGCGATTCTGCATCCTTGCAGCCGATGAGCATGGCCAGCAACAGCAAGGCGGATATCGAGGCACGCGCTCTCAATGAAAAAGCCTTCATTCCATTCTTCTCCAAATTTTCCTAGCCTTCTGAGGGAAAGCATTCTTCTCCACCTGCGCGATCTCGCGCTGCCGCCGATCAGGCTGCTGTCCGCTTTCGCTCAATGCACCGCTTCCTGCTCCCACAGCGGCGTCCCGGCTTCCCACACCTCTTCCGGCATGGCCTGGATGGCCTCATAGTAAGCGTCCAGGGAAGCAGGTGGATCGGCCATCAACGCCTGCATCAGCGGATGCGCCGTGCCACGGCCGGAAGTATAGAGCGCCAGCAGCACATATTGGGCCTGGCGATCGATATCATCCAGACCCGCCGCCACGGCCTCTTGCTGATACTTCGCAACAAAGTCCAGCAGCGTACGCGGCGCAAGCTTGCGGGTCTCGTCCGGGATGACGAATTTCAGATGATTGACCAGGGTATCCAGATCGCCTGCATCGACCAGCAAGCCAAACTGCTGATCATCCAGTGTCACCAGCGGCTGATCCAGCGGCGGCGGCGCGCTCGGTGGTCCGGCTTCGCTGGCCTGATGAATGGTCTTGGCCTCGCCGAAGCGATCGACATAGGCAATGCTGAACATGCCGCCGGTGAACAGACTATGTTGCTGCGGTGTCAGCGCCTGCAACCAGATGGGCAGGATGCGTGTATCGTACCAGCGCATCATCATGGCCTGGCCGTCGCTGAGGCCCACCTGGTGGAAATTGCGCAGATGCGCTGCGAAGGCCTGCAAGGGCAACGGGCTCTCATACCAGCTCAGGCATGGCGCGCTGAAGGCCAGTGGCGATATCCATGAGGCCAGCCGTTCACGCCGCGGCGCATCCAGTCCGGACAGGGCAATGAGCAGCGGAGCGATCTCGGGCAGCGCCTCTTCACGCTTGCCGTCGAACAGCGAGGCATAGGGCAGCCGCATCGCCTGCAGCTTCAGATGGCTGCCTTCGGCCTGGGCGCTGTCCAGCAGCAGATAGGCGCCATGGCCTCTTTCAGCGCATTCCAGCGCCCAGGCCTGCAGGCCCAGTGGATCGCCCTGGTTGGTGCTCATACCAGCACTCCCGGCGCACCCTGCTTCATGGCATTGAGGATGCAGTCCTTGCAGACGCTATTGGGCATCTGGGGCAAGGGCAGCGTCTTGGACACGGGGCCCGCGAACAGCTTCTGGGCGGCATGAATGGTCAGCTTGCCCGGACATTGCACGGTGATGTTGCCACCCTCGATGGTGATGTTGGCCCCGCCGGCGGTGGAGAGCGTGATCTTCTTGGCGGCGGCCCAGTCCACGCCGGCGTTGGCGCTGATCACGCGGACCTGGTCGCGCGCCTGGGCGGTGAGTCCGTCCGCCTGGGCCTGTACGTCGATGTTCTTCTGCGCGGCGATCATCTGCAAGCCATTGCCGCCCTCGCCTGCCGCCATCGCCCCGGCCAGCACGCCCAGCGCCTGGCCGCTGCGCAAGCGATACTGGTTGCCGGCGACCTGCTGGCTGTCGGCGCCGGAGAGGAGATTGACCGTCTCGCCATTGGCCAGCTGCATGTGCTGCCCGGCCACCGCGCCAAATCCTTCCTTGGCCGCGATGCCGATCAGCGCCGCGGTGCTGTGCGGGAGCTTGCTGTCGCCGGTTTGCGTATTGGCCGCTGCCACGTCTGCGCCACTGTTCTCGGGCGAACCATCGACCATCCCGGAGGCCGCCACGCGAATGGCTTCCAGCGGTGCGGCACTGTCGTTGATGGTGCTGGCGCTGGCCTGGGTCGGTCCCAGATGGCTGGCCAGGCCGACCGTCTTGTGGGTGACGGCGGCGTCGTTGAAGGTCTTGCCCAGCAAGGCGGCCTGCTTGAGCAAGGCCATGCCGCCGGCATTGTCGCCGGCCGGGTCCCGGGAGGCGGCGTTCTGCTCGATCTTGTAGCTGGAGAACAGGATGCCGCCGCCGGCGCGCAACGCGCCATAGGCATCGGTGCGCAACTCCGCGCCCGTGCCTCGGAAGCTGCCGCGATAATTGTCTGCAGTATGGATCAGGTGACCGAGATTGAGCTCGCTGCCCGACTGGGTGGTCTTGAGCTGGATGCGCCCTTGCGCATCGGTGTCGTCGAAGACCATCTGGTTGTAGCCCGAACCACCGAATTCCTTGGAGCGGATACCCCATTGCGCGGCAGGGTTGCCGTGGCCATCGCTGTCCTGGCTGCCGCCGTGCCAGGTCGGTGCATTGCCGCCGGCCAGGTTGCCCTGGCCGCTGGCCTGCAGGTCGGTGGCGCTGGTGAAGGCGCGGGCGGGATCGTCGCTGCCGGCCTGCGCAGTATCGCCGCCGGGCGTGGGCGCGGCGGCGCCCTCGCCGCGGCCGTTGTAGAGCGCGCCGACGATGACGGGCCGATCGATATCGTCCTCGATGAATTGCACCAGCACCTCCTGGCCGATGCGGGGAAGGAACTGCATGCCCGCGCCACCGCTGGCAGCGCGTTGCGCCACGCGCACCCAGCAGGTGGCGGCGGCGTCATTGTTGCGGCCCTGCCAGTGGAAGCGGATGCGCACGCGACCCAGGCGGTCGCAATGGATCTCGCCGGCGCTGCTGGCGCTGGTCTCGCCCTGCGGCCCTACCACGATGGCGCTCTGGCTGCCGCGCGCAGTGGCGCGTGCGTGCAGGCGCAAGCCGGTGCCATCGGCCAGTACCGGTCGCCAGATCACATCGGCACGAATCGCCTCGAAGGCATTGGCATACCCCAGTTGGCGGGCTTGCGCGATCACCCCGGCAATGTCGGTCTGGGCAAGCAGTTGCAGAGAGTCCGGCCCGGACTGGCCATGCAGCAGCGACTGGCCTTCTTCGCAGGCGGCCACGCAGTCTTCCAGCAAGGGCGGAATCGGACCGAACAGTTCGGCCAGGCCTTCGGCCGCATCCTTGGGCAGATTGTTGACGCCCACGCTCAGCACCGACAGCACGGCGTACTGCCTGGGCGCGCCATCCTGCGCAGCGGACAGGCCCAGCGGACCGTCGGCCAGCGTAAAGCGCGTGCCGGGACGCAAGGTGCGCACGGTGCTGCGCGCCTGCCAGAGCTTGTTGCGGGCTTCACTGGCCTCCAGGTGCAGGCGGGCATAGTGATCGGCCTCGGCCGCGTCGGTATAGGCATACAGGCCTGGACTGTCATAGCTTTCCAGGCGCGGCGCATCCTTGCCGCCGAATTCGTGACGGGTGGGCAGGCTGGCTGCCACCGCCTGCTTGCTCTTGTAGTCGTAGGACAGCAAGGTGAACGCAGCCGGCTGCAAAGACCGGCGGGCGGCCAGCGCCTGGATGGTGTCCTGTTCCTCGCGGGCGGTGCCGGCGTGGAAGCGGATGCCGCTGCCGCCGAGCGGACTGGTGCTGGTGAGGTCTTCGGGGAAGGCGCGCTGCGAGGTCGAATCGGCGAACAGCACCAGCCGGTGGCCGGAGGCTGCCTCGGCAGATTCCTCCACGCGCCATGACAGACCCTCGGCGGCCAGCAGGCGGCTGACGAAGGCCAGATTGCTCTCGCGGTACTGGATCGTATAGCTGCGCGCCTGCACCTGCTGCATGAAGGGCGCCACCTCATCCGTCCAGGTCCAGGCGGCGTGGGGCGCATAGTCGGCAAAGACATCTTCGACGATGTCGATGACGGTCTTGTCCTGCCATACCCGGCTGTTATGCGACTGCGAGAGCAGCCAGACCCAGGGCACGATGCGCAAGCGGTAACGGGCCAGGCCACCCTCACTGCCGAGCTTGGCGGCCTCGTTGATCAGTCCCGAGAACTGGGTTCGGCTGCCATCGGACAGGGTCGTCACCAGGGTGGCGCGCTGTCCGATCAGGGACTTCAGGCGCAGTCCGGCGTCCAGGCTCAGGACAATGACTTCGCGCAGCCCGACCGCATGCAGCCCTTCCGAGGCGGCAAATGCCTCCACCAGCAACTCGCCAGCCGGCGCGGCGTCGCCCAGCGAGAGGCTGTAAAGGCGACTCGCACCGGTGAATTGCATCAGTTGCGTCAGCAGGTCAGACATGGGTCACAAGCTCTAAGTAATACGCCCGGCGGCCAACAGGCTAGCGGGCGCGGCACGGCAGTTCCGCAAGGGCCGGAGTTCAGTTGGGATTGGCATTGGCCACCTTGCAGGCGGCATCGGTATCCCAGCGGCCCGAGCAGATACGCCAGCGGCACAATTCGCCTTCGATGAAACCAAGGGCGTGGCAGCGTTGCAGCAAGGATTCCGTGCTCTCCTTGCCGGAGCGCTCGACTACATCCACATTGCGCGCACCGGCGTGCTTGGGCGGTGTGCCCGCATCACCCTGGGCCAGCTTGCGGCCAGATGCGCCTGCTGCGCCATCGCGCGCCTGGCTCTTCTTGTCCGCTTCCGGGGTGCGCGCCACCAGCGCCTTGATCAGATCGACATCGCTGTCATTCTTGGCCTCGGCGGCCTTCTTCCTTTTCTCTTCGCGGGCAGCCTGCTTGGCCGACTTCTCTGGCTTTTCCGGCTTGGCTTCCAGGGCGTTCTTCAGCGTGGAGGGAGGCGGCTTGACGCCTTCTTCCAGCGCATTGGTCAATTGGGCCTGGCTGGAGGGCGGCTCAGGCTGGGCGCTGCCGGGCGCGGTGTCGTTGATGACCGCGGTGTCGGCGCTGGCCGTCGGCGGCGTCGATGCAGAGGGCGCGGCCGGGACCGGGTTGGGTTCGGCCGCCGCCAGCGGGGCGACCGGCTTGGCGTCTGGCGCGGCCGCCACCGGAGCGCCAGATTCGGAGCGGCCATTCAACACCAGCGCACCGGCGCCGATGAGCAACAGCAGCAGCACGGCCACGGCGGCGATGCGACCGCCCTTGCCACGCGCGGCGGGGGCGCTGGCGCGGCTGGCGGACTTCGTATCCGAGATGGAATTGAGGATGCGAACTTCGTCCGCCCCGGGCGTATCCGAACCGGACAGCAGGCTCGGTCTGGTGGATGCAGGTTTCTCTTGTTTCGGGGGCTGCAAGGCCGTACTCCTGTGTTATGCAACTCGCAAGAGTTGTTGGATTTTTTATTGATTTCCTGTTACTGCTTGTTCATGCGATTGCGCCACCCTCCGTCCACTGCCGCAGGAGCGCGACCAGTACGGAAAAAGAGATGCCGCATTTTCCCTTGAGATCGTTTTCTGCCTATTGCCCAACTCTTCTGCAGCGCTTTACAGCAACTTGCAGGATGGCTGATGCTTTTTCACGTCCCGTGATGCAAGCACATTGCACTTCCTCGCCAGCCACATGGCTGGCCTCATCGCCATCGCAAGCGATGAATGCAAAACACGATGAAGTGTTTGCAGGGACAGCGCCGATACTCAAGAGTTCCCTCGCACCTCATCCGCAGCAACGTACATCACGGTTACGTAATTGCCGCATGGACGGATTTTATTGCTTTCCAGTCAAGTAAAAGTCACCCCCTCAGATGACGCCAAGCCGATTGCAGGGCGACCGTTGGCCACGCCCGCCGTACCGGCGTTGTCAGGCAGACATGCCAGCCAGCAGATTTGACGCAAAATCGGAGGGCGCATGCGAACTTCATCAGTGGCCAAGCTGTCGGAGCCATGAAATGAATGGGATCTTGCCGATACTGACTGTATGGCTTCCGGGGTGATTCAAAATACTTAGCGGTATGACGGGGTACGCAGAGGGCGAACCCTTGAACCCATTTCATAAATAGGCGTGAGATGCGTTCTGCCCAGAAAGGGCGCTGGCAAGGCGCGCGACGCGTCGTGTGGCGGTGCCACACGCAAGGAGCGCAACGCGGCCAGCGCCCTTTCTGGGCAGAACCCGGAGGGAGCGGCCCGTTTGGGCGAATTGCTGCGTTACGAATTTGGGTCAAGACGCCCAGTCTTGACCCAAATTCGCGCCTTGCACTTCATCCCAAACGGGACTCGCTCGCACTCACGCCTATTTATGAAATGGGTTCTAGATAGTTATTAATTGATAGTTAATCCGCCGTTGCCGATCAATCGGCGTTCGCCCAGAATGCGCTGCCCTACGCAACGTTTTCTTCCGGCGATACGGTGGACAGAATAAAGACAGAATAAAAAAGGGGATGTCGTGCTGTTCCTGGTAATCATCTTCTACCTGCTCATTACCGGCTTTGCCATGTGGCTGCTGCTGTTCCCGTCGGGCAGAGCGCTCACGCTGGCCTTCCTCAACAGCCGCAGGGCCAGCCTGAGGCAGCGCTGGGACCGCTGGAACAGGAGGGGCGACGCCGTCCTTGCCGGGACCGCTTCGGGCATCAGGCATACGTTTTCCGCCAGCATCGGCTACGTACGCGGTAATTACGTGATCGTCGCCCTTGTCCTCCTGTTACTGATAGGTCCGGCAATACTTGCTTTTATGTTAAGCGGCAAATCCATGCTCGGCGGCTTCGAGCCTACCGATCGCGTGGCCAATGCGCAGATCGCGGAACTTTTGAAGGGCGAGTTACTCGTACCACCGCCTCCTCTGCCGCCGGACATGTTCACCACTGCAGAGGTTGTTCAAGTAAGGCCGATGCTGGTCGATGCCAGCCGTAACTGGCAGCTGCTCAATCCTGAATATGCGCAGCGCCTGCTTCTGGTCTTCAAGATCATGAAAGAAAAATACGGTATCGAGATGGCGCTCATCGAGGGTTACCGCAGTCCCGAACGGCAGAACATGCTGGCCGGCATGGGCGGCAACGTCACCAATGCGGCGGCCTTCCAGAGCTATCACCAGTATGGCCTGGCCGGTGACTGCGCCTTCGTGCGCAATGGCAAGCTGGTCATCAGCGAGAAGGACCCATGGGCGATGGAAGCCTACCGTCGCTACGGAGAGGTGGCCGAATCGGTGGGACTGACCTGGGGCGGGCGCTGGAAACTGATGGACTTCGGCCACACCGAATATCGCCTCCCGGGCGTCATGAAAAAATAACTTTTTCTGCACGGCCCCGCCGTCAACGGCGGGGCTGGCAAGAGAATCAGGTTGTCATTACATGCAACAACGACAAGGGGAACAGCAATGAGCCAGCCGGTCATCGTGCTCGGAGACAAGACCTCCCACGGCGGCACCGTCATCCAAGCCAGCGGCGTGACCATGGTCGGCGGCAAGCAGGTGGCGCGGGTTGGCGACAAGGTCAGCTGCCCCAGACACGGCTCCACCACCATCACCAGCGGCGATCCGACCATGATCATCGATGGTGCGCCGGTGGCGCGCGATGGCGACAAGACCGCCTGCGGCGCAGTGCTCATTGCAAGCCAGGCGACTACCTCCGTTTGAACGTTTGAACGACTGTGGGGCAAGGGCTCAAAGAACAATAAAAGGTGGATGCTGATGGGAACATGGATCAAACGCAGCCTGTTCGTCTGCGCAATTTTTGCAGTGACCTGGGTGATGTTCATCGCCTACTGGTCCGGCTCCAACCACATGCCGGACACCAGCGATGTCGTCCTCTTCCTGCTGGTGCTGCCGGTCTGCTTCCTGCTGCTCGTGTGGGGCGTGCGCAAGCTGCGCCTGAGCCTGGCGGCAGCGGCCGCCGCCCGCCAGGCCGCCGCTGCCCAGACACCCGCCCCTGAAGTGCCGGCCACCCCGGCCCACCATGTCGAACGACACTGGACGCTGGTCATCGCCGCCAGCGCCCTGCGCTCCCCGCAAGGCGACGACGCCGCCACCCTGCTCTCCCAGTTGCAGAAGCAGGACGCCCGCCTGGATCTGGACCCTGAACTGACTGACCGCCAGGGCTTCCCCATCCTGGCAGGCCGGATCGGCGCGCTGGATGTGGAAGGCGCCCAATCCGACTACCTCGCCTGGCAGGAAGCCCAATCCCCCGAAGCCGCCCAGGCACCCACCTTGGCGACCGGTCACCTGCGCACCCTGGCGCTGGCGGCCGATATCACCCGCGAACTGGGTCAGCGCCTGCTGGCCCATCCTTTCCTGACCCAATATCTCGAGGCCCCTGCGCATCAGCGCGAGGCCGTCGGCCTGCCGCAGGTCCATCTGCTGGCCTTGCTGCCGGCGCGCTGGGAAGGTGCGCAGCGCCTGCAGGCGGCGCAATGGCTGGGCGACCTGCTGGCCCAGGAAGGCTGGCCGCGCGAAAAGATCACGGTGCTGCCGGTGATTGCGGGAGAGTCGGTGCATCCCATGCTGCATCTGGATCGTCTCATCGCCACCAGCCGCGACGTCAACGCCAAGCAACCGGCCTCGCAGCTGACCTCGCCTTACCTGGCCGTAGCCGTGGCCGCCGAATCCTCCCTCGATGAAGCCATCATCGAAGAATGGGAAGCGCAGCAACAGCTGCTGTGCAGCAGCGCCAACAACGGCAAGTCGCCCGGCGAGGGCGCTGCCGGGCTGATCCTGGCCGACGCCACCCAGGCCATTGCGCTGGGCGCCGATACGCTGGTGCTGCTGCATCGCGCCGCAGTCGGGCGCAAGGACAAGTCAGCCGATGCGCCCGGCCGCATCGAGGGCGAATTCCTCTCCCGGCTAGTGCAGGGCGCGCTGCAGGACGCTGGCGTCGCCCCCGCCGCCATCGGCCTGTTGGCCACCGACAGCGATTTTCGTGGCAGCCGCACCGAAGAAATCATGAAGATGGGCTACGACAGCCTGCCCGAGATCGATCTCGGCAGCCAGTGCGTGAAGCTGGGCGCCGGCTGCGGCGCGGCAGGCGCGGCCACCGTGATGAGCGCCCTGGTGCTGGCCCACAGCGCCAGCGAAGCCTCGGGACAGGCGGCGCTGTGCGTGAGCAATGACCACGCCCATGAACGCGCGGCCATGGTCGTGCGGCCCCAGGATTCCCCCAGCACCGTATCAACGCCAACCCCGCAAGCGACGGCGGCCCCAGCTGCGACCGCATAAAAATAACTCTTACCAAGAATCGCCACCATCATGCAACGACTCTGGCACTTCCTCAGCGATACCCGCACCCTGGTCATCATCGGCTTCGCCGCACTGGCCGCATTCCTCTTCATCGGCGCCAGTACCCTGGAGCTGGCCCTGACCTGGGCCGCCGTGATCCTGGCCATCGCCCTGCTGTGCTGGCTGGGATACTGGCTGTACCGACGCTGGAAGGTGCGGCGCGCCGCCGGCAAGCTGGGCGAAGTGCTGGAGCAGCAAGCAACCCAGTCGGTGGCCGCCAGCAGCGATGGCGCCCAGCGCGAAGAAGTCGCCGCGCTGCGCACCCGCATGCTGGAGGCGATCAACACCATCAAGACCTCCAAGCTGGGTCAGAAGTCCGGTTCGGCAGCGCTCTACGAGCTGCCCTGGTACATGGTGATCGGCAACCCCGCGGCCGGCAAGAGCACCGCCATCGCCAACTCCGGATTGCAGTTTCCCTTCGCCGACAAGGGCGGCAAGATCGTCCACGGCGTGGGCGGCACCCGCAACTGCGACTGGTTCTTCACCACCGATGGCATCCTGCTCGATACCGCTGGCCGCTATTCGGTCTATGAAGAAGACCGTAACGAGTGGTTCAGCTTCCTGGGCCTGCTCAAGCGCTATCGCAAGCAAGCGCCGATCAACGGCATCATCATCGCGGTGAGCATCGCCGAACTGACCGGCAACCGTCCCGAATTCGCCATCAACCTGGCCAAGAACCTGCGCCAGCGCGTCCAGGAACTGACCGAAAAGCTGGAAGTGTTCGCCCCGGTCTACGTGGTCTTCACCAAGGCCGACCTGATCACCGGCTTCAATGAATTCTTCCTCGACACCGAAGGCAGCGAGCGTGACCGCGTCTGGGGCGCTACCCTCGCCTACGACCGCAAGCGCAGCGGCCAGGAAGTGGTCAGCTTCTTCGATGAGCGTTTCGACGAACTCTACGCCGGCCTCAAGGAGATGAGCCTGGCCAGCATGTCGGTCAAGCGCGGTGAAAACATGGCGCCGGGTGTGCTGACCTTCCCGCTGGAGTTTTCCTCGATCAAGGGCGTGCTGCGCTCCTTCGTGGCCACGCTGTTCGAAGAGAATCCCTTCCAGTTCAAGCCGGTCTTCCGCGGTTTCTATTTCACCAGCGCCGTGCAGGAAGGCGCCACCGTGAGCGCCTCTTCGCAACGCATCGCCGACCGCTTCGGCCTGGGGCTGGAACACAAGCCGCAACGCGAAATCTTTTCCCAGCACGGCTTCTTCCTGCACAACCTGTTCAAGCAGGTCATCTTCGCCGACAAGCAGCTGGTGGCGCAGTACACCAGCCGCACCAAGATCCGCATGCGCTATGCCACCTTCTTCGCCGCCATCGCCATCCTGGGCGTGCTGCTGGGCGGCTGGAGCTGGTCCTACATGGGCAATCGCCAGCTGCTGGCCAATGTGCAGGCCGACATGGACAAGGCCGTCAAGCTGCAGGAAAAACGCCTGGACCTGCAATCGCGCTTCGAAGCACTGGAAATCCTGCAGGACCGCATCGAACAGCTGGACCGCTACCGCGCCAGCCGTCCCATCTCGGTGGGCATGGGCCTCTACCAGGGTGATCTGCTGGAACGCAAGCTGCGCGAGGAATACTTCTCCGGCATCAAGGAAATCATGTTGAAGCCGGTGGCCAGCAACATCGAGAGCTACCTGATGGAAGTCAACGCCAATGCCGCGCGCCTGGAGCCGATGTCGCGTCCGCCGCAATCGGGCGGCATCACGCCAGTGGCCGACAATGGCGCGCAAGCCGCCAACGCGCTGCGCACCTACAAGGACAGCTCGGCCACCAGCGTCGAGGATGCCTATAACGCCCTGAAGACCTATCTGATGCTGGCCGACAAGTCGCGCGCCGAATCGAGCCACCTGAACGACCAGATCACCCGCTTCTGGCGCGGCTGGCTGGAAACCAACCGTGGCACCATGCCGCGCGAACAGATGATCCGCAGCGCCGAGCGCCTCATCAGCTTCTCGCTGGAACAGATCAACGATCCTTCCTGGCCGACCATCGACAACAAGCTGACCCTGGTGGACCAGGCCCGCGAAAACCTGCGCCGCGTGGTGCGCGGCATGCCCGCGCGCGAACGCGTGTACGCCGACGTCAAGGCCCGCGCCGCCACCCGCTTTGCTTCCATGACGGTAGCGCGCATCGTCGGCGACAAGGACCGCGAACTGGTCATGGGCAGCTATGCCATCCCCGGCACCTTCACCCGCGACGCCTGGGAGAAATTCGTCCAGGAAGCCTTCAAGGAAGCCGCCAACAAGGAACTGCAGAGCGCCGACTGGGTGCTCAAGACCTCGGCCAAGGATGACCTGACGCTGGAAGGCAGCCCCGAACAGATCCAGAAGGCCCTGGTGACGCAGTACAAGACCGAATATGCGCGTGAGTGGCAGAAATTCCTGCAGGGCGTGAGCATCGTCGAACTGCGCAACCTGGATGACGCCACCAATGCCATGAACCGCCTGGGCGATCCCATCACCTCGCCGATGAAGAAGGTCATCAACACCGTCTATGACGAGACCTCCTGGGACAATCCCTCGCTGGTGGACGCCGGCCTGGCCAACGCCAAGAGCGGCTTCATGGGCTGGTTCAAGGAAACCATCCTGCGCCGCTCCCCTGCCCCCGCGCCGACCCAGTTCAACGCCGATGGCACGACCGCTATCCCGATGGGTCCGGTCGGCCGCGAATTCAGCGGCGTAGCGCGCCTGGTGGTAAGCAAGGACAAGAACGGATCGCTGCTGCAGACTTATCTGGACAACCTCTCCAAGCTGCGCACGCGCCTCAACACCATCAAGAACCAGGGCGATACCGGCCCCGGCGCCAAGCAGCTGATGCAGCAGACGCTGGAAGGCAACGGTTCCGAACTGTCTGATTCGCTCAAGTTCGTCGATGAAGAAATGCTGCCCGGCCTGAACGACCAGCAGAAGACCGTGCTGCGTCCGCTGCTGGTGCGTCCGCTGGTGCAGGGCTTCAACGCCCTGGTGCGTCCGACCGAAGGCGAGGTCAACAAGATCTGGCGCGCCCAGGTGTACGAACCCTTCCAGAGCAATCTGGCGGCCAAGTACCCGTTCTCGCCCAACTCCAAGATCGAAGCCAACAGCGGCGAGATCGGCACCGTCTTCGGCGAGAATGGCGCCATCTCCAAGTTCGTCACCACGGCCATGGGGCCGCTGGTGGTGCGCCGTGGCGATACGCTGTCGCCGCGCAAGTGGGCGGACATGGGCATTAACCTGTCACCGGCCATTACGAGCAACTTCGCCAGCTGGATCAGCGCCCCGGGCGGCGGCGGCGATGCCAATGGCGGCGCCAACAGCGCCCAGACCGTGTTCCAGATCCAGCCGCAGCCCGCCCCCGGCGCCCTGGAGTACACCATCGAGATCGACGGCCAGCAACTGCGTTACCGCAATACCCAGGCGCAGTGGACCAACTTCATCTGGCCCAATCCGCAAGGCACGCCAGGCGCCCGCGTGACGGCCCAGACCTACGACGGCCGCACCATCGAAGTGGCCAGCCAGCCCGGCCGCTTCGGCCTGGAGCGCCTGATCAACTCGGCCCAGCGCAAGCGCAAGGACAACGGCGTCTTCGAGCTGTCCTGGACCAATGATGGCGTCACCGTGGTGGTCAACCTGAAGATCATCAGCAGCGCCGAAGTCTCAGGCACCGCCAACGGCCCTGCCCGCGGCACCGCCAGCCTGCGCGGCCTGAAGCTGCCGGAGACCATCGCCGGGGGCGCGCCTGCGCCCGTCCCCGCCCCTGCTCCTGCCGGCGCCGCTGGCACTGCGCCGATGCAGCCGGGGCAGCCGATGGCGACCGACGCCGCAGCACCCCAGTCCAACAATCAACCAACCATTACAGGGGTCAAGCAATGAGTGCAACCGGCACCCCCATCAAGGTCGGCTACTTCGGCAAGATCCCCACGCGCGGCGATTTCATCAAGGCCACCGACAACGCCTCCCTGATCACGCTGCTGGACAACTGGCTGGCGCAGACCATGGAAATGCTGGCGCGCGATCCGCGCTGGAAGATCATCTATGACGGCGTCAAGCCGCTGCATTTCGTGGTCATGGGCCCGCGCAGCCGCCGCGCCGTGGCCGGCCACCTGCGCGCCAGCAGCGACCAGTCGCAACGGCGCTTCCCGTTCATCTCGATGAGCGCCATCGACGTCGAGGATCCCGGCGCCTTCGTGCGCAACAGCCCGCTGATCCTCTCGCGCCTGTGGACCCGCCTGGAGACGCTGACCAACGGCGTGCTCAGCGCCCCTGACCCCGCCGCCCCATTGCAGACCCTGGCCACGACCACGCTGGAGCTGGACATCAACAGCGCCGGCTACAACGCCGCCTTCGCCGACTTCCTGGACATGCAGACGCTGGGCGGCCTGCAGCAGATGCTGGAGCAGGCCGGCTTCACCGGCACCCCGCGCCAGCTGCTGCTGGCCCTGGGGCTGCTGCTGCAACCGGTGATGGCCAGCACCTCCAGCCGACTGGACAAGAACCTGATCCTGCCGCTGCCGCGCGACCCGATGTACCGCGCCCTGGTGGCCAGTTTCTGGATGAACCTGATCACGCCTTTCCTGAGCCGTGCCGATTTCGAACTGGCGCTGTTCCTCACCATCCTGGATGAGCAGCCCTGCATGATCCTGGGCTTTTCCGGGGCCTCGCCGCGCACCCTGCATTCGGTGCTCGACAGCCAGGCCGGAGCCGAGCACAACATCGCCTTCGACCAGGCCGACTGGATCGAAGAACATGTCAGCAGCGACTACGGCATCCAGAAGCTGTCGAGCTATCTCTCGCACCCCGGCCTGTCGCTCAAATCGGCACTCGACTCATTCCGCGAAGCCTTCATCGGAGCCTGAACCTTGGATACGTCCTTCTTCCCTTCCCTGCGCCGGCCCGCCTGCGTATTCGCCGCGGCCCTGCTCTGCAACCTCGCCAACGTCGCGCTGGCACAGAACGCCGCGCCCCCTGTGGCCACGCCCGCCCCCGGCCAGGTGCTGGTCACCGGCACCGTCCCTGACGAAGCCAGCAAGGCCGCCGCCCTGGCCCGCCTGCGCGAAGTCTATGGCGCCGACCGCGTGGTCGACCAGATCGCCGTGGGCCAGGTGGTGCTGCCGGCCAACTGGAACAACCATGTGCAAAGCCTGATCTCGCCCAATCTGAAGGCGGTCAGCCGTGGCCAGCTCAAGATCGACGGCACCACCGTCTCCATCACCGGCGAAGTCGCCAACGAAGCCCAGCGCCAACAGATCGCCAGCGACATGGCCAGCAGCCTCAACTCGTCCTATACGGTCAACAACGGGCTGCGCGTGTCCACCTCCGAGCAGGGTCTGCTGGATAACGTCCTGGCCAATCGCGTTGTGTCCTTCGAAAGCGGACAGGCCACCCTCACCCCCGAGGGCAAGCGCATCCTCGACGAGATCGCCGCCACCATGCTCAAGCTCAAGGGCCGTCATGTGGAAATCATCGGCAACACCGACAACGAAGGCCTGCGCGCCAGCAATATCTCGCTGTCGCTGGCCCGTGCCGATGCGGTCAAGGCCTACCTGGGCGCCAAGGGCGTCGATGAGAGCCTGCTGAGCACCTCCGGCCAAGGTCCGGATCGCCCGGTGGCCTCCAACGCCACGGCGGAGGGGCGCGCAAAGAACCGCCGCATTGAATTCCGTATCGCCAAGTAAGGACGGCGCTGCTTACGTAATCATTAGTTAGTAATTAATATTTAGTAATTAATAGCTGGTAATTACTAGTTAGTAATTGGCAGTGATTAATTAATGCTCAGTAGTCAGCAAATGCGGGCATAAAAAAACGGAACCATCGGTTCCGTTTTTTTTGGGGGCAGCGCCGATCACTCCCTGCGCGGTGGCAGCAAGCCCAGCAATTCTTCCACATGCGAGAGCGTGGAATCATCCTTGATGACACTCTTGAGCCAGGCATGCAGCGGCATTTCGCCCCACTGCGCCGCCTTGTCGGCCAGGTGCGCGACCGGGCTATGGGGTTCAGTGCGACGGAAGAACTCCGCCACTGCGCGCAACTGCGCAATGGCTTCGGCACGGGTGCGGATCGGACCTTGCTGCATCATTGCACCTCCTTGCGGCGCTTCTTGCACCGACGTTGGCGGGGCTGACACATCGGCCGCAGCACCACTGGCCGCGCTGTCCTGCAGTTGCGGGCTGCGCAGCCCGGTATCGGCCGCAAAACGCGCCACGGTCTCACGCACCGCAGTGAGCGCCTCGCGCGCGGCCGAGAAGCCCGGACCATTCACGCCCAGGCGCGCATCGACGGATTTTTCCAGTTGCTCCAGGGCTTGCACGCAGTATTGCGAATCGGCCAGCATGGCCTCGTAGAAGGCATGGGAGCTACGCTTGCGCGCCGCCTCCATGACCGCCAGCTTGACACCCTCTTCCGGCTGCCCGCCCTCGTTGGCGATCCGCTCGGCATTGGCAGCGCGGGTGCGGGCGGCCTCGAAATCGATCAGCGAATAGGCGCTGCCGCGCCCTTCGGTCAGCGCAATCTCGCGCGACATCGCCACGCTGCGGGCCAGCAGCCAGGTCAGGTTACCGACCCGCTGGTCGTGGTCGCCCTCTTCCGACTGCGGGTACATGTTGTCCCAGAAGCGATCGAACAGCCCCGCCACCAGCAGGAAACCGTCACCCAGGCCGCGCAGGCCACGCGTCTTGCAGGCCGCCTCGGAGTACCACACCGCCAGCCGCAGGTCCTTGCTGCGTCCCTCCAGCAGGCGCGCGCAGTGTTGTTCGACGAAGGGCCAGTCGGCCTCCTTGATGTCGATCACCCACTCGCCCTGGTCCAGGGTGGGATCGTCGAAGCGACGCGCCTCGGCGATGGCGTCGAGGTCGGCCGTGAAGGACAGATCCTCGCCGGCAGGCGCATTGTCGTTGATGGGATTGAGCAGAGGTTCAATGGCGGACATGGCTGGTTTGCCCCCCAAGAGGGATTTGAGCGTTGGTAGCTTCATGTTGTTGTCGTTCCGGTCTGTTTTATTGTCTTATGTTTAAGATCCGGGACCTGGCGCCGTATGGGCCAGCCCCTTTCCGGTTTTTTGGACAAGCGGGGGCGTGCTGCGTTCAGGGGCTAGGGGTTTATTTTCCGGCGGGCAGTAAGGCTTGCCGTGGTGATAACGTGTCGGGCCAGTGTGGCTGGGGAGCCGGTCGCCGCCATTGCGGACTGACACGCGACGTCCTCATGAACGACTTGCTTCTTTGCCCTGACGGCTTTCTTCGCCCACCTCTGCCGGCCAACGCGGCTCAGGTGCGCATTTCATTGCAATGTAATAACAAAGCCCAAGAGGTAACCATATCCAGAAAAACCAGATCGTCAGGAAAATGATCGGATAATCCAACCAGCGCATCTTGCTGCGGAAGCGTCTTCCTTCCTCGGTCGGTGAAATGTAGGGCATGAAGTGGAACAAGCTGCTGACGAAACTCACACCTTGCACTCTTGCTTTCAGATCAGGAATGCGGGCCGGTCCGTATGCCATGAACCGGCGGATGTAGGACCATAATTGGTACAAGGTCTCGACGGTGACGTCATTGCCCTTGAGTGAAATACGGTCAATGACCTCGTTGCTTCCTGCCTTGCAGATCACCAGCACCAGTTCATGCCGCACGACGTAGGTCTTTCCTGTGGATGCCGACACCTTGGCAATCTCGGCTTCGACCTGGTCCCAATCATAGATCTTGATTTCCGTGCGCCAGCGCTGCAGACGCCGTAATGAGGCTTTGTATTCGTAGACGTATATTTTTCTGGTGTTTCGATTGAACCGGACTGGCGTATCCCTGGGGAGCAGACAGTCATGCAGAGCGAACAGACTCGCCGCCAAGGTCGCTCCCAAGAGCATGGTGCAGTAATAGAGCCCGAACCAAGGAGCCGTGACGAAATAGTCGTACCACTGCTCGATGAGCATAGGGAAAAGGAACGAGACAGCAAACAGGAAATACATTATCCCGATCAGGACGCCAAGCCCTCTGATCACAGATGACGTACGGGAAATCTCCAGGTAGTTCTCATCGACGTGATTCAGGTCCTCATCGAGAGCGGGGCTATCCAGACGCTCGTTGAGATCGATTTCTGACTCGCGTGCTGCGAGGTCCTCATACCAGGAAGGGTTTTTCGGGGTAAATCGGGTTCTACTGCTCGCTGTCACCTATCCTCCGTGATCAATTTCCCGGCCAGGCGATTTCCGCTGTTGGCTTCCACACTGCCATGTCACGGCAAACCTTGGGCGGAATCGCATGCGGAATTGCTCTGGCAGTGGCCGATATTGTCCCCTGACCTGATCGCGCGAAGGTCGTTAACTTCGGTCCGATGACCGACATGCATTTGATACTGTCGTTCTGATCGCTGGCGGAGGTGGTTCGTCAGACCATTGTGTTCTGACTGAGTGCCACAATCCCCGCTTCAGGCCGACCGAAGAGATCGGCTTTCTGCATCAATCTCAGCCGGCCATTTAGGCTCGGGCGCACACTTCATTGCGATGTAGTTACAGATCCCAAGAGGCAACCATATCCAGAAAAACCAGATCGTCAAGAAAATGATCGGGTAATCCAGCCAGCGCATCTTGCTGCGAAAGCGCCGTCCTTCCTCGGTTGGTGAAATGTAGGGCATGAAGTGGAACAAGCTGCTAACGAAACTCACACCTTGCACTCTTGCTTTCAGATCAGGAATGCGGGTCGGTCCGTATGCCATGAACCGGCGGACGTAGGACCACAATTGATACAAGGTCTCGACGGTGACGTCATTGCCCTTGAGGGAAATACGGTCGATGACCTCGTTGGTTCCTGCCTTGCAGATCACCAGTACCAGTTCATGCCGCACGACGTAAGCCTTCCCCGTAAATCCCGACACCTTGGCAATCTCCGCCTCGATGTTATCCCAGTCATAGATCTTGATCTCCTTGCGCCAGCGCTGCAAACGCCGTAATGAGGCAGTGTATTCGTAGACGTATATTTTTCTGGTGTTTCGATTAAACCGGACTGGCGTATCTCTAGGAAGTAGACAGTCATGCAGAGCAAACAGGCCCGCCGCCAAGGCCGCTCCCACGAGCATGGTGCAGTAATAGAGCCCAAGAAAAGGAGCCCTTGTGACAAACACGTTCCACTGCCGGATCAGATCAGGAATAAGAAACGCAATAGCGCTTGCGAGAAACATTATTCCGACCAGGACGCCTAGCCCCCTAATTACCGATGACGTACGAGAAATCTCCAGGTAGTTCTCATCGACGTGGTTCAGATCTTCATCAAGAAGCGGGCTATCCAAACGCTGGTTGAAGTCGATTCCCGACTCGCGCTCTGGAAGATCCTCGTCCCAGAGCGGATTTTTGGGAGTAAATCGGCTTGTCTTACTTGCTGTCACACATCCTCCGTTACCACTGTCCCTGCCAAGCAATCTTCGCTATTAGTCGCGTCCGGCCAGAAGTTGATTACCACCGTGGTTTCTTTATATTTTCCTGAGTGGACCCCGGCGTACATTTCTACGACCTTGAGTGAGTTATCCGGGCCTGGATACACCGTCGGCAAATCGACGCCAGAAAGACCCGCATGAGATTTTAAGGTCGATGTCGCCAGCGGACGGGGAACCTTGCCAAACTGTCCTCGCTTCAACTCGATATTTCCTTTGGACTTGTGGCGAGCGAACCATACCCATTCGTAGGCTGAATTCTCTGCGCTGAAAATGCCGAATGTTATTCTCAGCTTAACATTGTAATCTTCAAGCTTATCATCGCCAAACCAACGGGTTGAAAAGCTTCGGCTACCCAGTTCGACTCTCAATCCCGACACGATGCTATTGAGCTCTTGCATTTCCTCATCCATCTGTGCGTCGGACCAGAGGCCCTTTCCATTGATGTTCCGTCCAAAATAGCATCGATCGGCCCACAGCTCAGCGGGAGAGGACTCTGCGTTCATCGCCATCCACGTGAAGAATATACCCACGCCGACTAATAGGATGACCCAACCCATTGGGCCCAGTCCCAGCAACCCGCCTAATAGCGCCGGGTTACCTATGGCGAAACCAGAGGCGATGACACCGAACGTAAACGTAACTGTAGCGACACTATAATAGCTTGAAGCATCTGCATCACCTTTTTTACCTGCTCTCACCGAAGCGGCGTGCGATTGCAGGACATCAGTGGCACCGGAGAACATGCCGATGATCCCTGCCCAGCGCATCAGAAATTTTCCCGCTGCCTCGGCGCTAAAGAGCTTGAACAAACCGCCCAAGGCTTCAGTGCTAGCGGCCAGCACGCCGATCCCCGCAGACACCAAAGATAATTGGGCTTCGGTCCCTTCTGCGCCGACTTTCTCCTTGACCGACTTCATCGAATCCTTCCACGCCCACAACTGAAAATAAAGAGAGCCTGCGGCCAGCGCAGGTTCGCCTACAGCACCAAGCTTAAGGTTTCTCGCCATCAGGTCACGCGCCAGCACACGGGCCTGCTGCGCGTTGAGCTCTATTTTCCCGACCAAGGAGCGAAGTTCCTTCCTGACTTCGTCGCTGACCATCGCCGCGGAGACAGAGAGCTTACTTAACACTGCCTTGCCAGTATCAGCCGCAGACTTAGCAGCATTAGAAATGGCCGCCTTGATGACTGAAACCTTTTCAATGCTCCAGATAGTGACGTCGATGATGCGATCACGAATCCTCGCATCGGAGATACTAAGAAAGCCCGCAAACAGCAACGAATTGACTCGCTTGCGCATGCCATCCCGTACTTTCGTCCCTAATTCATTAAGCAACTTGAGGTAGTCGCCAACCGTCATCCTTACTTTGATGAAAGTCGTGCTGATCCCGCTATACAAATATTGGCCCGCCTGGATGGCGCGGTTGACGGCCAATGACGCCACTTGACTCAGTTTGGCGTCCACTCTCGTGGAAACCGCGCTGATGGTGGTCATGAGGCTCGCAGCCCATGTCTTGACACGACCATCGATGAAGTGCTCTAACTTCTTCGGTCCGTCTACTTCTTCTGAGGCAGTGATTCCTTTAGCGGTCTCGTACAGTTTATCGGTCTTGTTCAGCTCGTTATCTTCGCTCCACAGAGAAGGTTTTTCTGGGAGGAGGAAGGCTAGCAGTTCCTTGCGACCGCCGAACAAGCCCTGAAACACTGGATTAGTCACATCATCGGGCTTGGCGGAAAACCATTTCATCCATAGCGCCTGCGAATACTCGTCCTCGCCGGTTCCGCCAGACAAGCATACGGCTGACATCTCGACAAAATCCTTGTAGTCAGATCCGTAGTTCGTCACATAGTCTTTGAAATGCAAGCGCCAGGCATCGTGCCCGGCCCATAAGGCCCAGTCGTGACCTTGGTTCTTGATGCCCTCCTGGAAACCCTTCATCGCCTCGGTATAGCGCTGATCGAAGGCCGCGCGGGCGCCTTCGTCGTAACGCCTGGCGATCCGGATCCACGCATCGTCGGCGTCCCGCTGAGCGCGCTCTGCGCGGGTCGTCGTCTTCATGTTGTAGACGGAGATGCCTGCTGTCCCCGACATTGGTATGGATTCGGTATCCAGCTCGTATTGCTTGTCCGGCTTCTTGTCCTTCTTCTCTTGAGCCTCACGATTGGCGGAAGCGGCCTGTTCAAAGAATTTCTTGAGGCCGAGTATCGACTGAGAGACTATCAGCGGCCGCATCACGGCTGCCCCAAAGTCCTGACGCGCTTTCACCACGCGGGAAACTGCGCCGTTCAGCTCCTGCACCATACCAACCGGATCATGCAGAACGAATGCTGCCATCTTCCGCTTCGTCTTCTTCTGGTAGGCGGTAGCATGTTCGCCAACGGCGGCCAGTTGACCGCTGCGGGGATAGTTGCCGTGCAGACTCTCCCACTGGAAATCGCCTTTGGTTACCTTCTCGGCAGACACCACTGGCGCCGGATACCGTAGACGCTTGGCATAGTCACCGGCATCCTTGGCATATTCCTCGACATAGGCATGCAGGCTCGTCCCGTCGGGGGTGATCTCCAGCGCATTGGGAACCTGTGCAGGCGCGTTGGCCATCTGGGTCAAGTCAACCTGCTGCATCCGGGCATCCGGCTTCGCCTCAAAGGCAGAACGCACTTCCTTGCGCCAGGGAAGTTCAGAGAAGCCGATCCATACCTTCTTGTACTTCTCGGGAATGTTGATAAAACTGGCCGGTATGTTATGACCATCCCGCTTGCATGCCTCGGTCAATGGACGGTTACCCTTGGCATCTGGATCGTCGGGATTCTTCAGCAAGCGCAGGTAGCCATCATCGGTTACCGCGTAGGTCTGCCAATGACCTTTGACCCCCATGTAGACATGGACATAGCCTTTGCGCAGCACGCGCAACGTGTAGCGATTTCCTTTGAGCGGCTGCGCCGCGAACTTGTCCATCTGCGGTAGCGACTGCGGGCCAGCGCCTATTGCAGTGACATAGGAGGGCTTGACGGCATAGCGCAGTGGCAGGATAGGATAGCCCGTGCGCTGGCAGAAACTGCATTGACCATTGCTGCCGAGCGCGCATTTCTGTGCACTATTGGCATTGGCGCGCATCGTCGCCGCGCCAGTGGTCGATTTAACTTGAGTGACTTCAGTGCCCATCAGAACCTCTCCAAATACAGTTTAATCAGCCCCGCGTGACGCGGCGATTTCTTCCAGCGTGTTGTCGGACAGTTCGCACATCAGTTCACTCAAGGTCTGTTCGCCCTGCTGCGCCTGTCTGATCGCCTTCGCCGCGGCGGGATGCGCGGTCCAATTGCGTGAAATCGAAAAGTCGTTGAGCGCGAAGAAGACCAGATCTTCAGTACGTTGCAGTCCTAGGTCCCCGGCCCGCTGCAGGGACGCATCGATGGCGGTTTCCGGGTGGGTGGGCAGGATGATCCCGGCGTCTGCCATTGCCATGGCAACCAGCCGCGCATTGGCTACCCGCTGCTGCGCCTGCCAGTGCCGCTGGTTGAGGTGTTCCTTGCTGGAGATTCCTTCGGCCAATTCATTGACCGCGAGACTATGGAGTTCACCCTGCATGTCCAGCCACAGCCAGTGGCTGATCGGTCCCAGCCAGCGGCGCAGGAAACTCTCCAGTCCCGCATCGGCCACCAGCGACAGGCGATGGGGCTCAAACAACGGCAGTACACGGCGACATCCGCGCAGCACGTCGAACAACTCACATGCACGCGCCAGATGGGTGGCGACGTCATGGGCCGGACTTTCCGACACCAGCCATCCACAAACGTAACTGCCATTAATGCTGTCACGCCGACGCCATGCGTGGTCGATGCTCAAATCCAGCAGCAACTCGTCGGGATATCCGCGATCGCCAGGTGAATACAGCGTTACCAAGGAAGGGCAAATCGCGGGATCGTGTACAAAATCGGCGCGCGGCACCGGGACTGCCTTGGCCGGAATATCGCGCTTGGCCAGACGGGCAATGTGCAACGCATCATCATCGGCGCAGGGGTGATTGCCATCCAATAGCAGATGCACATGGCTGCGGGGATGGACTTCGCGCAACTGAAACAAGACGGCACGCAGTTGTTCATTGACTTGGGATTGGCTCATGATGCGATCCTTCTTACGCCGTTCACAGAATTCGGGCACCCTCAGGCGCCACTCTTGTACTCACAATCAGCCAACGGCCCAGGCGCCGGCACGCTAGCACTGGCGCCAGAACTGGCCGGCCCAGTCAATTCCTTGGCACTCGCCCTGAACTCCATCGCCCCCGGCCCATGCACCTCGATATTGCCGCCTTCCAGCCGCAACCACGCGCCTTGCGCCGCCAGCTGCACATGCTGTTTGCCCGCAACGCTGACATCCTTGCCCACGCTGGCCACCGTCAACTGCTTGGCCGAGGTCAGCAAGGTCTGCCCGGCCTGGCTCTGCACGCTGACCTTGCCCGCCGCTGCATGCAGGGCCATGCCGATTTCCTGGTTCGGCTTGCTGCCATTGCTGGCCTTGCCATAGGTGAAGAGGCTGATGCCGGATTTGCTCAGGTAATGCAGATTGCCCTGGGCGATCTGGTTGATATCCTTGCCCGCCGTGACGCTGCTGGTCACACCCGCGGCGATGATGGCGCTGGCCGGGGTGACGGCGGCGATGCCGGCCGGGCTGGAGAGCTGCAGCTGCGGGGCGCTGAAGGCGGTGGTGGCGCTGCTGCCCTGGCCATCACTAGCACTGCTGCCGGTGCTGGCGCTCTGGGTGGCCTTGAGCACCTCGATGCTCTCTCCCATGGCTTCAACCGCCGGTAGTTTGGCGGCGTCGCTCTCGCCTTCCAGGCGGGCGTTGTGCTTTTGCGCGGTCTCGGCCAGCTGCTGCTGCTTTTGTGCGCTCTCGCTCAATTGCGACAGTCCCTGCGTCATGTCCAGCTGGGCGCTGATGCTCTTTTCGGTCGAGACCAGCAGGCCTTGCCCTGCGCGCAGCGCAGCGCTGTACAGGGTCTTCAGTTCGAAGCCCTGGCCGGTCGTGGCCAGGCGCTGGTTGTCGGTCTGCTGGCGCAGCAGGCCGAGGTTGAGTTCGCTGGCGCCGTCGTGGGCGTCGGCGTGCTGTTGCAGCGCTGCGCGCGCCTGTCCGGGGCTGTCGTCGAACACCAGCTGGTTATAGCCTCCGCCGCCGCTCTGGCTGGCGGAGAGGGCCTGGGTCTTGATGCCGGAGAGCACGGCGGCATGATTGTGCGCGCCACTGCTGCCCGGGAACCAGGCCGGGGCATTGCCGGTGGCGCTGCCTGCGCCCTGCCCGGCCTGGTTGCCCTGGGCATTGTCGACGCCGCGGCCGTTGTAGAGGGTGCCGATCACCACCGGTCGGTCGATATCGCCTTCGATGAAATCGATCAGCACTTCCTGCCCCACGCGAGGCACGGCCTGGCCGCCCCAGTTGGCGCCGGCCGTGGGCGCAAGGCCGGCCAGCACGCGCACCCAGGTGCCGGCCTGTTCGTTGGCGGGGGCGCCCACATGATCGTCGGGCGTCGGTGAGGACAGGCCGCTGTGGCTGCGCTCGCCGCGTTGCCAGTGGAATTGCACGCGGATGCGGTTGTCGCGGTCGGTGTGCACGGCCTGGCCCTGCGCGCCTACGACCACGGCGCTCTGCTGGCCATGGGCCTGGGGCTTGGGATAGAGGCGTTCGCCCTGGGCATCGACCAGCAGGGGGCGATAGGGAATCTTGTGGCGGATGGCTTCGAAGCGGTTGCGATAGACCGGGCGCGCCTGCGTATCGGCGGAGCGCAAGGCGGTGTCGAGCAGGCTGCCTTTGTGGTCGTGATCGTCCAGTTGGGCTTGGCCCAGCAGCGCCGTCACGCCGGCCTTGAGGTCGGCGCTCAGGTTGTTGTGCGCCTGGTGGACCACGCGCAGCAGGACGAACTGGTCGTCGTCGCCGCCGTCGTGGTCGTAGTGGCCGGTGAGCGTGAAGGTGGTGCCGGGCAGGAAGCTGCGTACGGTGCCCGCGCCGGTGAAGACCTTGTTGCGCACTTCGATGGCCTGCATCTGGTTGAGCGCCTGGCGCTGCGCCTGTTCGGGGCTCTCGTTGATGTATTGGCCGGGGGCGTCGCGACTGGTGAGGACCAGCTTGTCATGGGCGTTCTCGCCGCTGCTGGCGGTGCTGGCCGCACGCACGGCGGCCTGGCGGTAATCCCAGGTGAGGATCTCGACCGCATTGGTCTGCCAGCGGCGCACGCTGCGCCAGCGGTCGATGTTGTCCTGGGCCGTCACGGCGCTGGTTTGCGCAAAGGCGACGGTGGAACGCGCATTGGGCTTGAAGCTGCCGTTATGGTCGGCGATCACCACCGTATGGCTGCCCAGGCTGGCGCTGTTGCTGTCGCCCTGGTGTTCGATGTAGTAGAACAGGCCTTCCTCGACCAGCAGGCGGGTGATGAAGGCCAGGTCGGTTTCTTGGTACTGCGTGGCCAGGCTGCGCTTGGCATAGGCCGAGGCATCCTGCAGATCCAATCGCCAGGCGGGTTGCAGACGGCCCTGGCCGCGATAGTCGGCGAAGACGGCTTCGATGATGGCCGGTGCACTCATGTCCTGGAACACGGCGCTGTCGCGGCGGTGGCGCAGGAAGGAGAGCCAGGGTTCTATCGTCAGCAGGTAGCGGGCCATGCCGCCATTGGCGCCTTCCATGCGGCAGGCGGTCACATGGCCGTGGAAGGCGCGCGCGCCGCCATCGGTATCCAGTTCCAGCAGCACCGGCTGGCCCAGCAGCTTGCGCAGCGAGATGTCGGCGTTCAGGCTCAGGCACGACAGCTGCAGGCGATAGCCGGCGATGGCTTGGTCGATGGCGCTGCTGTCCTCCCCCGGGCCGACCTGCTCCACCGCCTGCAGGCGCTCGGCCATCAGGGCATGGGGGCCGTAGTGCTGGTCCAGCGTGGTATGCAGGCGCATCACGCGGGCCGACTGGCTCCACGCGCCGAACAGGGCGGCCAGGTCCGGCATGTTCATGGCCGGCCCCTGGCGGCGCCGGGTGGTGGCGAGGTCGAAGGATGGGGAGCTGCTGTGCGCGTCATGATCTCACTCAAGCATGGTTACTTATCATTGATTACTGGTTACTGGATGGTGTATTTGAAGTCGCCCTTCTTGCCGGCCGACACCTTGATGCGGCTGATGCCCTGGCCTTCGGCCATGCGCGCCAGCACGCTCTCGGCGATCTCGGGCAGCAGGCTGCCGTTGAGGATGTTGTCGACATTGCGCGCGCCCGAATCCACTTCGGTGCAGCGCGCCAGCACGGCTTCGACCAGTGCCTTGTCGTAGCTGAACTCGGCCTTGTGGTTCTCGGCGATGCGATTGGCGATGCGTCCGAGCTTGAGCTTGATGATCTGCTCGAGCACCTCGTCGCTGATCGGATAGTAGGGAATGACCTTGAGGCGCCCGAGGAAGGCCGGTTTGAAGGCCTTGACCAGTTGCGGACGGATCAGTACGTCGAGCTCGTCCGGCGTTGGCAGCTCGGCGGCGCTCTTGTTCAGGCAGGCCTGCATCAGCTGCGAGGAGGCGACGTTGCTGGTGAGGATGATGATGGTGTTCTTGAAGTCGATCTCGCGCCCTTCGCCGTCATCCATCACGCCCTTGTCGAAGACCTGGAAGAACAGCTCCAGCACGTCCGGGTGGGCTTTCTCGACCTCGTCGAGCAGCACCACGCTGTAGGGATTGCGTCGCACCGCTTCGGTGAGCACGCCGCCTTCGCCGTAGCCGACGTAGCCGGGGGGCGAGCCTTTGAGGCCCGAGACGGTATGGGCTTCCTGGTACTCGCTCATGTTGATGGTGATGAGCTTGCGTTCGCCGCCGTAGAGCACGTCGGCCAGGGCCAGGGCGGTCTCGGTCTTGCCCACGCCGGAGGGGCCGACGAACAGGAACACGCCCTTGGGCTTGCCCGGATCATCCAGGTTGGCGCGCGAGGTGCGCACGCGCTGCGCGACGGCGGCGGTGGCCTGGGGCTGGCCGAGCACGCGCTCCTTGAGCAGCGCATCCAGTCCCAGCACGGTCTTGATCTCATCCTTGACCATCTTGCCAAGCGGGATGCCAGTCCAGCCGGCGACGATCTCGGCCACCACATGGCCATCGACCTGCACCGGCACCATCGGCGTTTCGCCCTGATGTTGCTTCAACTGGGCCAGCAGTTGCTGCAACTCGGTGCGGGCGGCCTCGCTGTCAGGGCTGCTGGCGCTTTCCTGGTTGGCCTCTTCCAGCGCGGCGCGGGCGGTCTGGATGCGGCCATTGAGTTCGCGCTCCTGCTCCCAGCGTTGCTGCAGATCGGTCTGCTCGGCGATGGCCTGCGCGTGCTGGGCCTGCAGTTCACCCAGACGGGTGGCGTGGGAAGCGCCGCTACGGGTTTCGCGCTCCAGTGCGGCGATCTCGGCGGCGAGCCGTTCCAGGCGGCGGGTCACGCCTTCCAGGCGCGCGGGGGTGGCGTTCTGGCCCAGGGCTACCTTGGCGCAGGCGGTATCGAGCACGCTGATAGCCTTGTCGGGCAGCTGGCGGCCGCTGATATAGCGATGCGACAGGCGCACGGCTTCGGTGATGGCTTCGTCGTAGACGCGCACGCCGAAGTGCTTTTCCATCAGCGGGGCCATGGCGCGCAGCATGGCGCAGGCGACTTCTTCGGTCGGCTCCTCGACCTTGATGACCTGGAAGCGGCGGGCCAGGGCGGCGTCCTTCTCGAAGTACTTCTTGTACTCGCTCCAGGTGGTGGCGGCGATGGTGCGCAACTCGCCCCGCGCCAATGCTGGCTTGAGCAGGTTGGCGGCGTCGTTCTGGCCGGCCTGGCCGCCGGCGCCGATCATGGTGTGGGCTTCGTCGATGAAGAGGATGATGGGATGCGGGCTCTTCTTGACCTCGTCGATGACGCCCTTGAGGCGGTTCTCGAACTCGCCCTTGACGCTGGCGCCGGCCTGCAGCAGGCCCATGTCCAGCGTGTGGATCTCCACGCCCTGCAGGGCCTGCGGCACATCATCCTGGGCGATGCGCAGCGCCAGCCCTTCGACCACGGCGGTCTTGCCCACGCCGGCTTCACCGGTGAGGATGGGGTTGTTCTGGCGGCGCCGCAGCAGGATATCGACGGCCTGGCGGATCTCGCCATCGCGGCCGACGACCGGGTCGATCTTGCCGTCGCGGGCGCGTTGGGTGAGGTTGGTGGTGTACTGGTCCAGCGCGGGCGTCCTGCCGCCGGCGCGCATCTCGCCGACCGGGTCGCCGCCCTGCTGCTCGTCTGCCTGCCCATCAGCGGCTGCCGATGCGGAGGATGGGGCTTCCACCGAACCTTCGGTCAGCTTGGCCAGGTCGTGCTTGAGTTCATCCACCTTGAAGCGGGCAAACAGTTTGGAGCCGCGATAGGCCAGCTGCGCCAGCTCGGTCTGGGTCAGCAGCGCCAGCAGCAGATGGCCGCTGCGGATGCTGGGGCGCTCGCCATCGAGCGAGGCGATCAGCCAGCCATGTTCGAACAGCGTCTGCAGATGGGACGAGAGCACCGGGGTGCGGGTGTTGCCGTTCTTGAACTGGCTGATCTCATGTTCCAGATCGGCCTGCAGGCTGTCAGGGCTGATGCCGCTGCGGCGCACGATCAGGCTGAAGTCGGTCTGCGGGTTTTCCAGCAGCGCCAGGAACAGGTGCTCCAGGTCCACTTCATACTGGCCGCGCGCCATGCACAGGCTGGCAGCACGTTCGGTGGCGAGGCGGCTGCTGTCGTTGAGCTTGCTGATCAGCGATTTGAGGTTGATGCCCATGGTGTTGGTTTTCCCGTTTTGTCGTTGTTGGCGGTGTCGTCAGTGCACGGCGAGCTGATAGCAGATATCGGCCCGGTCCTGCTGTTGCGGTGCGGTGGCCACGAAGCTGTCCCAGCCCAGGCGGCCGCCGGTACGGTCCGGTGACAGTCCCAGTCCGCGTACGTCTTCGGCGCGCAAGATCAGCTGGATCTCGTACTCCAGCGTGGGGCCGGTGAATATGCCCAGCATGCGCGAGAGCGCCTGCGATGCGCGTGCGCCCGGCAGGAACTGCTCGAAGTCCGGCAAGGCCAGCGGCCCCAGGCGCAGGCGCATGCGCAGGTCGCGCTGCCAGACGCGCTGGCCGGCCATGGCGGTGCCCAGCGCCGAGTTGGTCGATCCCAGCATGGTCTGGTGCTCGCGCGGTACGTCGTACCATTGGCCGACGAATTGCTCGATGGTCAGCGGTATCGAGAAATACTCGCTCAATACCTGCTGCATGTAAGGTGCGGAGGCGGGCCGGTGGCTCAGTGCGGCGGCGAAATGGGCGATGGATTCATCGCGCACACCGCGGCCATCGACTTCCAGCAGGCGTTCCCGCAGCGAGCGAAAACCGATGCCCGACAGCGACAGCAGCAGCGGCAGGAATTTGTCGCGGCGTCCCATCTCGTACTGGAAGGCCAGGCGGTACTTGCTCCAGGCCTGGTAGAACAAGGCCAGCGAACGCGTGGAGAACACATCCAGGAAGGCGCGCGGACCTTCGTCGCGGTGCTCGATCTGGTGGCGGGCGATGCGCTCGGTGTAGTGCGCGGGCAGCGCGCCGTTGCCGCCCAGGAATCCCATGAAGGTGGGCGTCAGGCGCACGTATTTCATCTTGCCTTCGCGCAGCGACTGCGCCATGCCGGCCACCGAGGTATCGTCGCTGCTGGCGACGGCGTCGATGGCCTCGATCTCGCTGGCAGGAAAACCCAGCGCGGTGCGATTGGCGAAACGCAGGAAGTCGCACACCGCGCGCTCGGGCGCCACGCCATTGCGCTTGAACCAGAGTTCGATCATGCGCACGGCCTGGAAAAACTGGAAGCGATGAGGAGCGGCGAAGAGCCGCTCGATCACGCTAGGTTCAAATCGCCGCTGCGTGGCTTGCATATCAGCAGTTCCTCTGCGGTGCGTTTGGATAACACGCGTAATTGCGTAAAGCTGTTGGCGTGCACGTACAGACCCAGGAAGCGGTCGATCACGCCGGCAAAGGCGTGCAGTCCGCTACCGACGAAACCCTCTTCATCGACAGTGAGCTTGACCTCGATGCCCCGCACCAGGCTGGCAAAGGGATTGCCAGGGAGCCAGGCGGTGCTGGCCTTGTGGTCGATGGACACGATGGCGCCGATCTGGCGCTGCGAGATGGGTGAATTGGACAGGTCGTAGAGGGTGAGCATCTCCTGGAAGGCTTCCAGCCCGCCGCGCATGAGCGAGAGATGGTTCAGCGACAGATGCGAGATCAGCCGCCAGTGCGCACCGCGCCCGCGCTCAAAGCGCGCCGGCAGCGTGGGCTTGCGCAGCAGCGCGGCCGAACGCACTAGTCCGCCGCCTTCCATCTGCAGATCGCCGCCGGGCAGGCCATAGGTGAGCGAGGCCGGCAGGTCGCGGTTGGTGCAGGTCAGTTCGATGGATAGCGTATCGGTCTCCACCTCGGCGGGATCGAAATCGATATCGACGATGGAGATCTCGGTCTCGTAGCCGGGGCTCTTCAAGGCCACCAGCTCGTCGCGGCGCATGGCCCAGTAGTGCCCTTCCTTTTCCGGCGACTGCCCATGGCGCAGCGAGTAGAAGGGACGGAACTGGGTCACCGATTCGCCCTGCGGGGTCTGCCGCACCAGTTGCACCGAATCGATGGAATAGACCTCATAGCCGAAGGCGCGACGGGCGTCCGGCACCACCGGATAGGAGGCGCCGGCATGGGTCAGGCGGATCGGGTCACCGCGCTGGCGGAACAGGTTGATGACCGGGGTGCAGCCCAACAGCAGATTGGCCGCGCTCACGCCGCCCAATTGGCGGGCTACGTGGGAATCGGCGCGCAGGCCCGACAGGCCCAGGTGCAGCGTGAACTTGCGCGTGCCGGTGGGCAGCACGGCCAGGATGGCGGCCAGGTCCAGGTCAAAGAAATTGAATTTCTCGGGGAAGCTGAAATATTCGGTCAGCAGCCGATAGGCCGGGTGCGAACGCGCGGGGAAATCGATCAGCGCATCGTCTTCGGCAAAACCCACCTCGGCCAGCGGTACCTTGCGCAAGGCGGTCCAGCGACCACTGTTGGGCAGTTCCACCCAGGCTGCGACGCTGCGCATGAACAGGCTGTCACGCAAGGCTGCGCAGAACGAGGCCTCGCCATCGATGAACACGCGCAGCGAGGACAGGCCCAGTTGCGCCAGCGTGAGCTGTTCGGAGGTGGTGTCGATGACGATGGACAGCGACGAGCTCACCGAGGTCGGCAGCGTGACTGCCTCGGGGGCTTCGATGATGGGGGCGAAGGTGGCGTGCGAGAGGCGGATCGGCGCTACGGTGACGTCGTAGGCGGTCTGGAACTTGCACGCCACGCCCTTGACCTGGCGCGTGGTCAGCGCAGTGCCGCGCGGGATCACGCTGGCGGTGGTCAACTGGGCGGCCGAGGCGGCGTAATCCATGCGCGCAATCGAGCAGGATGGGAAAGGCCGCAGGTAGTGCGGATAGAGCACCTCGAAGAGGGCTTCGGTGAATTCCGGATAATCGTCGTCGAGCCGCTTGGAGACGCGCGCATTGAGCAGTGCATAGGACTGGATCATGCGCTCGATGTGCGGATCTTCGCAGACCTCGCCGGACATCAGCAGGCTGCCGGCGATCTTGGGATAGCGTTCGGAAAACTCCCGCGAGTAGCGCCGCAGGAAGCTCAGTTCGCGTTCATAGTAGGGAAGCAGCTCTTGCACTTAGACTCCTATGCGCGTGGCGCGCCCCTTGCTGATCGAATACTGCAGGCTGGAAGGCTGCAGCACGGCGTCGAAGCTGACCGCCTCGCGGGCCGCATTGACGACCAGCAAGGCGCTGATGGCGAAATTGAGACGGTTGATGCTGCCTTCCTGCACCTCCAGCGAGGCGCGCACATTGCGCAGGCGCGGCTCGTGGCGGGCGATCGCCTCTTCCAGCGAGCGACAGATGGCGGTGCGGTCATCGAGGCTGGCCAGGCTCATGCCGGCGAAGTCGTTCAGACCATAGGCCACGATGGATTTGCCGCATTCGGGGAAATGCCGGAACAGCTGCTCCGGGACCACGGCGCGCGTATTGAGCATGGCCTCCAGATCGCGGGCCACGGCGTCCTTGAGTTCTTCGATCGACAGGCGGCTGACCACGGTATTGGGCGACACCCGGTCGCTCTCGTGCATGAGCCTGTCAAAGAGGCTGGGAGCAAAGCCTTTCATATGCCTTATCCGACGTTTAAGGTGTTCGAATTATTCAGCCGGGAACAAGCAAGACCCGCTGGCGCTGATGCCGCCGCGGGTCTCTTGCAACAGCGCGTGCGCCGCCGCCCAGGACGGCTGCGCACGCAGGTACAGCCAGGGATCAGATGACCTTGTTGGTCGACAGGTCCCAGCCGCCCGAGGTGTTGCCGGCGGTGCCGCCATCCTTCTTCTGCTGGGTGTACTTCCACTTGACGGTGGAGTACTTCAGGCCGACGGTTTCGTTGAGGATCTCGCCGGACTCGATGCTGGGCTTGACGCTGCTGATCATCACGTTGGTCAGTTCGATCTCGAAGTAGCGCACGCGCTCGCCCTTGCCGTCGGCGCGCATGAATTCGAACTTGGCCTTGGGAATGGTCTTGCCCGAGGACGAGTTCTGCAGCAGCAGCGGAGAGGCCAGGTCAGCGACCTTGGTGAAGACGATATCCTTGTGCTCGCAACGCTCGGCGGTGTGACCGCCGCCGGTGGAGGCCGTAGCCGACTTCGGCTGCAGGACTTCCCAGTCGACGGTCTTGCACTCGATCCAGTCCTTGTGCAGATCATCGGTCGATTCGCCCTTGATACCGTCGATTTGGAGGTAGACGTCAATTGCCATAACTTATCCTGTAAGTGTGAGGGAGGGAAAAATCAGGACTTGCCGGCCTGCGGCAGCTCCGCCACCAGGCGCAGCGACACAGACAGTTCATCCAGCTGAAAATGCGGACGCAGGAACGACACGGCGCGATACACACCCGGCCGTCCCGGCACTTCCGACACCTGTACCGAAGCCTCGCGCAGCGGGAACTGCGCCTTGGCTTCCTGCGTGGCATTGTCATCCAGCAGCACGTATTGGGAGATCCAGCGATTGAGGAAATCTTCCACGTTCGAGGCAGCGGCAAAGCTGCCGATCTTGTCGCGCATCATCGATTTCATGTAATGCGCGATGCGCGAGACGGCGAAGATGTATTGCAGCTGGGACGACAGGACTGCATTGGCATTGGCCGAATCGGTGTTGTACTTCTTCGGCTTCTGCGCGGACTGCGCGCCGAAGAAGGCGGCGTAGTCGGTGTTCTTGCAATGCACCAGCGAGATGAAGCCCAGGTCGGAGAGCTCCTTTTCACGGCGGTCGGTGATGGCGATTTCGGTGGGGCACTTCAGCGCCACTTCGCCCTCGTCGGTCTTGAAGGTGTGGGTCGGCAGGTCTTCCACCAGGCCGCCGCCTTCCACGCCGCGAATCGCCGCGCACCAGCCGAAGTCTTCGAAGGCCTTGGTCAGCTTGGTGCCGAAGGCGTAGGCGGCGTTGCACCAGAGGTACTTGGAATGGTCGCTGCCGTCGACGTCCTCGACGAAATTGAAGCCCTCGACGGTGGTGCCGTCCTTGGGATTGAACGGCAGGCGGCCCAGGAAGCGCGGCAGGGTCAGGCCGACATAGCGTGAATCCTCGGATTCACGGAAGGACTTCCACTTGGCGTATTCCACCGTATCGAAGACCTTGGACAGATCGCGCGGCTTGCCCAGGTCGGCATAGGACTCCAGGCCGAACAGTTCGGGCGAGGCGGCCGTGACGAAGGGTGCGTGCGAGGCCGCGGCAATGCGCGACATCTGCTCGATGAAATACATGTCCTCGGGCTGGCGGGTGATCTCGAAATCGCCCAGCAGCACGCCGAAGGGAGCGCCACCGAAGGTGCCGAATTCTTCTTCGTAGACCTTCTTGAACATGGCGCTCTGGTCGAATTCCAGTGCGGAGTTGAAGTCCTTGACCAGTTCCTTCTTGGTGGCGTTGAGGATCTTGATCTTCTGGTTCTCGCCCACCGTGGTGTTGCGCACCAGGTAGTTCAGGCCGGTCCAGCTGCCTTCCAGCTTCTGGAATTCCGGCGCGTGCATGATGGCGCTGACCTGGCTGGAGATCAACTTGTCCAGCTCTGCAATACGGGCATCCAGCGTCGCCGAGAGATTGCTGGAGACCACCACCGTCCCCTCCATGACCTGGTTCACCAGTTCGGTGATGAGGTCCTTGGCACGGTCATGTTCAGAGGCGGACTTGGCGACCTTGCTCTGTTCGACGATATCGTCCAGCAGGCTGGCGCTGGCCGCTGCGGGGGCAGCGGCCGTTTCGGAATGGAGTTGAGCGGACATGGCGTTCTCTTTTACTTGTTGGTTTGCTGACGCAGCTCGGCGAGCTTTTCGGTACTGTTGAGTACATCGTTGAGGATGTCTTCCAGCTTGTCATTGCCGGCGATCTTGTTGCGCAGGTCGGCCAGCTTGGTGCGGGCTTCGAGCAGCTTGCGCAGCGGTTCGACCTGTTGCACCACCGCCTCGGGACGGAAATCCTCCATCGAGCGGAACTTCAGTTCCACCGCGAATTCCCCGCCCTTGTCGGAAAGTTCGTTGGGCACGCGATAGACGGCGCGTGGTTCGATGGCCTTCATGACCTCATCGAAATTGTCGGGATCGACATTGACGAACTTTCGATCCTTCAGGCGCGGCTGCGGCACTTCCGAATTGCCGCCGAAATCACCGACCACGCCGGTGACGAAGGCCAGTTCCTTCTTCTCGATCGCGTCGCCGATCTCGACGTCATAGGTCATCTGCACACGCGGGGGACGGACCTTCTGGAGTTTCTTCTGGATGCTTTCTCTTTTTGCCATGACTGCTCCGCTGCTAAGGAATTAGGACGCCCCACCGCGATGAGGCCTTTCTGGAGGCGGGAGCACGCTCCCGCCCGCACTGCTTCACTTCAGGTTGCCGAAGGGATTGGGGCCGCTGCCGCCGCTGCTGGGCGCACTGCTGCTGCCAGCGTCGTCGTTGTCAGGGGCGACCGGCTGGGGCGCGGCCTTGCGTAGCACGCGGCCACGCTTGGCCACCGGGGGCTTGGCCGGCGGCGGCACCAGGGCGGCTTCGCCCAGGCTTTCGCGCAGGATCTTGGTCAGGTCCTGGGCTTCGGTCTTGACAGAACCGTTCAGGGCGTTCTGGGTGCGCAGATCGCCCAGCGCCTTGGTCGCCAGGCGCAGGCTGGCCACGGTCACGATGCTGTTGGCCACCTTGTCGGTCGGGTCACGCTTGAGGGCTTCCTGGGCGTTGACGATGGCGTCGCTGTAGTCGCCGCTGTCGAAGCGGATCTGGGCAATGCGCACCCACGGCGTCTTGTCAGCAGGGAAACGGGCGGCCACCACCTTCAGCACCGAAACGGCTTCATCGGTCTTGCCTTCGGTCTGTGCGGCATTGGCCTTGGCCACGCCGCTTTCGAGGGTGTTCTTGGCCTCGTCTTCCGGGCCGGGCTTGGATGAGGTATTGGCGCAGCCGCTGAGGACGGCCAGCAGTAATGCCGGGATGACCAGGCCTGTTTTTATTTTGTTAATGCGCATGCGGGATTACTCCTTTTTGTTTTTCGACAAGAAAAAACATCTGCGCGCGGGGCGCGCAAACGATCCATGCAGCACCCGGACATCTCCGAACGCTTACTATTCGAACTATTCAGACTTCAATGAATTCCCTGAGCGAGCTTTGCGCGAAAATCTGTGCGAAAAAAAATGCACTTTTTATCCATCCCGCGCTCCAATCGCGACCAGCCGGTTGATGAGGCTGGTAACCAACTAATTAATTAAGTTTTAAGTTTTTTAAGTTAATTGTTTTTCGTAAGTTGAACTTAATGTTGCTCAAACGTATCGCATAGACAGAACAGTAGCGGGCCAGTTCCGCAATATGTAAAAACTTTCTAAATCGAGTGCATCAGGCACCTCCCGCTTACACAAATAAAACGCACGGGGCAGAGTTGAAAAGACCATCGATTACTAACAGCCTGGCCATCGGGACTGTTATTTTTTCCCTTTCCGGCTGCGCCGCCGTCGGCGCAGCCTCTGCCGTAGGGCAGGTTGCCAAATCGACAATGGAGGCGCTGGGCCTGAAGAAGCCCGATGCGCCCGAAGTACCGGATTCGATGAAGCAGCCCCGCTCGGTCTTCATCAAGCTGCACGCCTCCAAGGCGCTCAACCTGGATGCGCAGAAGCGGCCGCTGGCCCTGGTCGTAAAAATTTATAAGCTCAAGCAGAACATTAGTTTCCAGCAGGCGTCATATGAGACGTTTCTAAGTCCGCAGAAGGAAAAGGAACTGCTCGGGGCCGATCTTCTGGAGGTCAAGGAAGTTACACTGGTGCCCGGCCAGCGTTACGAAGCGGTCGAGAAAGTCAGTTACGAAGCCGGTTACGTTGGCGTGGTGGCGCTGTATGTCAACCCCGCCCAGCAACGCTGGCGCCTGGCTTTCAAGGCGGACGAGAGCGAAAAGAGCGGCATCACCGTCGGCTTGCAGTCCTGTTCAGTCACCGTCGGGGCAGGCGCCGCCGCCATCGACGCCCAGGGCCAGCCGCTGGAAAAGAACCTGATGCTCGCGCCCGTGCAGTGCCCGTCAAGCTGATCCGTGGCGGTGTCGATGGGCAGGCAAGGGCAATAGCAGAAAGATGGACATGACAGCAATAACAACATCATCACGTCAAATGGGGCAATACAAGTGAATCATTCCAATAAAGTCCTGTGGGGAGAAGGCCTGTTCCTGCGGCCGCAGCACTTCCAGCGCCAAGACCTCTATCACGAGACCCGGCTGCGCCAGACCGCCTCGGCCCTGCATCCCTATTGCTGGGGCGTATCGGCCCTGCAGGTGGACCGCGATGCACTGAACAACAATACCCTGCGCATCCTGGAGCTGTCGCTGATCTTCCAGGATGGCGAGATCTACAAGGCGCCCGATGGCGACGACCTGCCCGATCCCATCGAGCTGGGCGAGATCGCCCTGACGCAGCAGTCGGTCACCTTCTATGCGGCGCTGCCGGCAATGAAGAGCTTCGGCAGCAATTTCGCCCAGGCCGCTGGCGGCAACCAGTCCAATCGTTACCTGCTGGACAATAGCGAGACCCCCGATCTGTTCACCGAGGCCGCCAAGGCTGAGATGAGCTACCTGAAGAAGGCGGTGCGCCTGGTCTCGGAAAACGAACCGCGCGACTCGCTGGTGTGCATCCCCATCGTGCGCCTGCGTCGTTCCAATTCCTCGGGCTTCGAGATGGATCCCAACTTCGTGCCGCCCAGCCTGTCGGTGCATGCCGCGCCGCTGTTGCTGCTGCGCCTGCGCCGTCTGATGGATGCGCTGCAGGCCAAGGTCAGCGCGCTCTACGGCCATCACCGCGAGCCCAGCAAGAGCGTGGTGGAATTCCGTTCCGGCGACATCACCTCGTTCTGGCTGCTGCACACCGCCAGCACGGCCTACGCCAGCCTGTCGCATTACCTCCACAATCCCTTGCTGCACCCGGAACGTCTCTACGAACAGTTGCTGACCCTGGGCGGCTCGCTGATGACCTTCTCGCGCAGCGTCGCGCTGGCCGACCTGCCGGCCTACGATCACCAGGACCCAGGCCCGGCCTTCGTGCGCCTGGATGGCATCATCCGCGAATTGCTCGACACGGTGATTTCCTCGCGCTACTTCGCCATCGCCCTCCACGAGTCCAAGCCCTCCTATCACCTGGGCATGCTGGACTCGGGCAAGATCGACGAGAAGACCAATTTCTACCTGGCCGTCAACGCCGACCTGCCGGCCATCGAACTGGTCGATGTGGTGCCGCTGCGCTTCAAGATCGGCGCGCCGGACGATGTCGAGAAGTTCGTGCTGGCCGCGCTGCCGGGCGTGAAGCTGGTGCACTCGCCGCAAGTGCCTGCGGCGCTGCCGGTGCGGCCGGATACCTACTACTTCGCGCTGGAGAACAAGGGCGCCATGTACGAGCGCATGTTGCAGGCGCAATCGATCTGCATCTATGTCCCGGCGGGTATCCGGGATCTGAAACTTGAACTGTTGGCGGTGACCCAATGAACATGACCTCGGCTCCCTCCCTGCTCGACCAGGACAGCTTCCCGTCCTCCTCTCCATCGCCGACCTCGGCCAGCGCGCCGGTGAAGGCCAATTCGCTGCTGGACCTGATGTATGACGGTTTCTATGCCCTGTTCATGCTCAGGAATGGCAACGCACCGCTGGATGAGGCCTCCTTCGCCATCAAGATGCAGAAATTCCTCGGCGACGTGGAGCGCAACGCCAAGAAGCTGGATGTGTCGCCTGAAGATGTCTACGCCGCCAAGTATGCGTTCTGCGCCTCGGTGGATGAAATCATCCTGCGCTCCAACTTCACCATCCGCGATGCCTGGGAACGTCGTCCGCTGCAGCTGACCATGTTCGGCGACCAGCTGGCCGGCGAGAATTTCTTCAAGCAGCTGGAAGACCTGCGGGTGCGCGGCAATGCCCACGTGCAGGCGCTGGAAGTGTTCCACATGTGCCTGCTGCTGGGTTTCCAGGGCAAGTACGCGCTGGAGGGTCCGGAAAAGCTCGGCTACCTCACCGCCCGCCTGGGCGATGAAATCGCCCACATGAAAGGCAAGAGCGCCGGTTTCGCACCGCATTGGGCGCGCCCCGACGCCATCGTCAACAAGCTGCGCAACGATGTGCCGCTGTGGGCGGTGGGCTCGCTGTTCGCCCTCATCGCATTGTTTGCCTACCTGGGCTTGAACTGGATGCTCACCAGCGGCACCGAGAACGGCCTGGCCGGCTATACCGACATCGTCAAGCTGGCCCCGCGCACCGCCAACCTGACCATCACCCTGCCCTGATCCCATGCAGGGAGCGTAACCGACGACGTCCATCGCAATGAACCTGCCACTGCCCGATTCGCTCACCGCCGCCGTCACTGAATTGTTTGGTACCGGCCTGTCGCAGAACGCCCGCCTCATCACCATGACCACGGCGCAGTCCGCAGGCCTGCCCGAGACGCTGGCGGTGGAACGCTTCGAGGGCGAGGAAAGCGTCAATGACAACTTCCGCTTCGACATCGATGCGCTGTCCATCTCCACCGACCTCGACCTGAAACAGTTCATCGGCGCCGAGATCAGCCTGCGGCTGTTGCAGGCCGATGGCGGCACGCGCGCCTGGCATGGTTACTGCACCCAGGCCTCGTGGCTGGGCGCCGATGGCGGGCTGGCGCGCTACCGGCTGCGCCTGGAATCCTTCCTGGCCTTCCTGGATCGCCGCCATGACAGCTTCCTGTTCCAGGACATGACGGTCACCGATATTGCAGCAGCCGTGCTCAAGGAATACCCGCAGGCCAATTTCTCGCTGGACGTGACGCAGACGCTGGCCAAGCGCGACATCTGCACGCAGTATCGCGAGACTGACTACGCCTTCCTGCGCCGCATCCTGGCCTCCGAAGGCCTGAACTTCCGCTTCGAGCACGAACAGGACGACGCCCCGCAGCAGCACGACCAGTCGCAGCCGCATGCGCGCCACAAGCTGGTGATCTTCGACCGCAACGCCAAGGCGCCGGCACTGCCCGGTGGTGATGAGCACATCCGTTTCCATCGGGTGGCGGCCATGGAAGCCAGCGACGCCATCACCGACTTTGCCGCCGTGCGCAGCGTGCGCCCCAATGGCGTGGCGCTGGCCAGCTGGCATCCGGAAAAGCTCTCTTCTCCCTCGCATGAGGAAGGCTCGACCCTGGAGGCCGGAGAACTGCCTTCCCTGCCGGTCTACGACGGCACCGGGCAGCAGGACTTCGCCGACCAGGACGCTGCCGCCGCCCATGCCCAGCTGATGCTGCAGGCGCTGGAGATGCAGAACAAGCGCTTCGAGGGCGCTGGCGCTGCGCGCCAACTGGCAGCGGGAGCGCGCTTCACGCTGCTGCAGCACGAGCGCTATCCCGAGGGTGAGAACGCCTTCAAGGTCGTGAGCGTGCGCCATGCGGCGCGCAACAATGTCAGCGCCAACATCACCCGCATCCTCGCGCCGACGGCGGGCACGCTCTTTGGCGGCAGCGCTACCGCCGCCAGCGATGACGGCCTTCAGGCCGGCACCTACCGCAACAGCTTCACGGCCATCCGCGACAGTGTGCCGATGGTCCCGGCGGCCATCGCCGAGCGCCTCAAGCCGACCGCGCGAGGCACGCAGACGGCATTGGTCACGGGCGCGGCCGATGCGGCCGTCACGACCGACCGCAACCACCGCGTGAAGGTGCAATTCCACTGGCAGCGCGGCAAGTCGCCCAATCCGGGCGGGCTCAGCGATACCGGCAATCTCGACGACAAGGATGGCAACGCCAACGGCAACGACAGTTCCGGCACCTGGATCCGCGTGGCCGAGGCGCAGTCCGGCCCCAACTGGGGCAGCCAGTTCATCCCGCGCGTAGGCAGCGAGGTGCTGGTCGATTTCATCGAAGGCGATATCGATCGTCCGGTGGTCGTGGCCCAGCTCTACAATGGCAGCGACGCGCCGCCCTTCCCGGCCGGCGCCGATTCCGGCGTCAACCATGCCGGCACCATCTCCGGTTGGCATAGTACCGCCCATGACGGCAGCGGATTCAACCAGTGGGTGGTGGACGATACCCAGTCGCAGTTGCGCATGCGCCTTGCCTCCAGCACGGCCAAGTCACAGTTGAACCTGGGGCACCTGGTGGAACAGGCCGATACCGGCGCCCAGCGCGGCAGCTACCGGGGCCAGGGTTTCGAATTGCGCAGCGATGCCTGGGGCGTGGTACGCGGCGGCGAAGGCCTGCTGCTCTCCACTACCGCGCGCCCACTCAACGGCGCCAGCGTAACTGGCACGCAGATGGATGCGGCTGGCGCCATTGCGCAGCTCAAGGGCGCGAAGTCGCTGGCCCAGACGATGAGCGACTCGGCCACGCAGCAGCAAGCCCTCAGCAGCACCCAGGCGCTGCAGGCCAAGACCGATTTCCTGGCGCTGATCGATCCCAGTGATCAGGGCAAGCATCCGGCCAGCGTGAATGGCCAGGACGCGCTCAAGTCCGACGGCAGCACACGCAATACCGACGCCGCGCAGCCGGTGGAAAAATTCGCCAAGGCTGCCGTGCTGATGGATTCCCCCTCCAACATCAACTGGACCAGTAACGCCTCCACCTTGCTGTATGCCGCAGAGAACCTGCAATGGACCACCCAGGGCGACGTCCACTGGAGCGCCGCCGACACGGCCAGCGCCGCCGCCGGCAAAGCGGCCAGCTTCTACAGCCATGATGGCGGCATCCAGGCCTTCGCCGCCAATGGACCGGTTTCGCTGCAGGCCCATACGGACGCCCTGGAGATCCTGGCGGACAAGGATGTGACTGTTACCAGCGTCAACGACAGCATCGAGATCAAGGCGCGTCAGAAGATCGTGTTGCAGGCAGGACAGGCTTCGGTGACGCTGGAGGGCGGGAATATTACGTTTGCTTGTCCGGGGACGTTTTCGGTGAAGGGGGCGACGCATGCGTTTCCGGGGGGAGCGAGCGTCTCTCCGGATCTGATGGCGCTGCCAGACACCAAGTACAAGCTCTTCGACGAAGCCTTCGTGGTGAAGGACCCCAATGGGACTCCACTCTCTGACATCCCTTATCGGATCAAGAGTTCAGCCGGAGACCAGCTGGCGACCACCGCCAAGGACGGCATGAGCGAGCGCGTTAGCACGGAAGCCAGCGAGAACGTGGAGTTCGCCATGGAGTGGTTCAAGGTCGTGCCGGCCAAATCTTGAGCGGACAAACCAAGGTGAAAGAGGAAGTTGCATCGGAGCCTCGGAGAATGAGGGCATCTCGCTAAAGCCATACGGATTGATGCTTACGGATCAGGAAAATGAAAAGCAAGATACTTTTTTTCTTTGCTGGTACCGTTATAGCGAGTTTGTTTTTTTATGGCTATCTTGCCTGGAAATCCAGCATAACAAAGATTCACCGCCTCACCACACCTTTGCAGCTCAGTACCGAACAGGCGTCCAACGGCATGCTGCCAATCGGCACAAGCCTTTATTACGACACCTCCTTCCCCGAAGGATTTTCCCGCTACAAGATCTACGTCAACATTGATCGGATGCCATTGGAACTGGAGACCCTGCAGGATCCCACCATGATCGATCCGGTAGAGGCAACTGCGTTCAGTCAGGACGCACTCCTCAAACTACTCAGGCATCATCCCCTCACTAAAGATGACCTCCACGCGATCATCAATTCCGGCTATCTTTCCAAGGATGAAATTAAGGAAGTCCTGTCTGAATTCACGGACGGGAAATGATACTGTCCTACAAGAAGATCCGTGCTGACCATCAAGTATGCTGGCCGTCATGTGGCAGATCGCATGCACGCGAACAGGCTAGGACCCACTTCCACGGCGGCCAGCGAGAACGCGGAATTTGCGATGGAGTGGTTCAAGCTGCTGCCTGCCAAGACCTGGGCCGCTGCCCCTGCAACGCGCGACAATGCACCTGTGCATAAACTGTTGCACAACAATCCAACGTAACAAACATAAACTCATAAAACATCACAATACGTAATTGCCCTGTCTTCCCATGGGGTAGCCGCTGTTAGAATTCACGAGCTTCGTCAATCCTGGCGGGGCCACAGAAAAAACAATTTCAGCGGGGAAACGAATGGAAGATACCAAGGCATTGCCACGGCGCAAATTCCTTCAGACTGGGGCGGCGCTGCTCTATGCGGCCAGCGTGCCGGGGGTGGTCCAGGCGGCGCCGGCGCTGCATACGCCCAAGAACCTGCGCGCCCTGCGCAACAGCCTGCATGGCCGGCTGATCCTGCCGGGCGAAATGGGTTACGCCATGGCGGCGGCGCCTAACAATGCGCGCTATGCCGACATCCTTCCGCGCGCGGTGGCCATGTGCGCCGATGCCCACGATGTGCAGCTCTGCCTGCGCTGGGCGGCCGACCATCGCGAGAAGTTCGCGGTGCGCTCCGGTGGCCACAACTATGCGGGCTTCTCCACCACGACCGGCCTGCTCATCGATGTCAAGGCCATGAACAAGGTCTGGTACGACCTGGCCAAGAATCGCGGCTACATCCTCGCCGGCGCCAGCAACCAGGACATGGCCAATACCTTCAGCGGCACCGACTTCGCCATCCCTTCGGGACGCTGCCCCACCGTGGGCGCGAGCGGGCTGGTGCTGGGGGGCGGCTGGGGCTTCTCCGCCACCCATGCGGGCCTGACCTGCGACAGCCTGGTGCAGACCGATATCGTGCTGGCCAGCGGCCAGCAGGTCAGCGCCGACGCCCAGGGGCCGCATCGCGATCTGTTCTGGGCGCTGCGTGGCGGCGGCGGCGGCAACTTCGGCATCAATACCGCCTTCAGCTTCGAGCTGCATGAGGTCAAGGATGACGTGACCATCTTCAACATCGTCTGGCCCGGCCAGAAGCAGATCGAACTGCTGACCCTGCTGCAGGAAATCCAGAGCAACCACGCCACCCAGATCTCTACCCGCACCAAGGCCTACCCCGACGCACCGGGCCCCTTCCCGCGCCGCGAACAATTGCAGGTGACCACGCTGGGGCAATTCTTCGGGTCGAAGGACAAGGCGCTGGAGGCGCTGGCGCCGGCGCTGAAACTGGTCAAGCCGCTGCAGAGCGACATCCGCCAGATGCGCTACTGGCAGGCGCGCGACTATCTCATCACCGATGATCCCAATGGCATGTACGACCTGCGCTCTTCCTACGTGGCCGAGGCGCTGCCGCCGCAGGCGCTGGAAACCATGCTGCGCTACATGATGAAGTGGCCGGGCGGGTCGCTCCTGCCGGAGAACATGGGCATCCTCTTCGCCATCGGCGGCAAGGTGCGCGACGTGGCTGCGGACGCCACGGCCTACGTGCATCGCAACGCCAACTACATCTTCGAGATGGAATGCGCCTGGGCGCCCATCGACAAGCCCGACGTGGTGCGCCGCCAGCAGGAATGGCTCACGGAATACTTCGCGGCGATGCAGCCCTACATGCTGCCGCAGTCCTACGTCAACTTCCCCAGTCGCGAACTGCCGAACTGGGCGAGGGCCTATTACGGCAGCAACCTGGAGCGTCTCAAGCACGTCAAGCGGCAGTACGATCCGTCCAACCTGTTCAGCTTCGAGCAGAGCATCCCCCGCGCCTGAGACGATGAATCTGCTTTCCAAGAACTCCCTGGCGGTTCATCTGCTGCGCATCATCTTCGGGAGTTACTTCCTGGTTACGCTGGTGGTGACCTGCGTACAGCTTGGGGCGGAATACCGGCATGCCCGCTCCAGCGTGGACAATGAACTGCTGGCCATGGACCGTACCTTCGGTGCGAGCCTGGCCAGCTCCACGTGGCGCTTCCAGGGCGACGTGCAGAAGGCAACCCTGGCCGGCATCAGCAACCTGCCGGTGGTCACAGGGGTGAAGATCGAGGATCCTCAAGGACGGCTGGTGATGGCGCTGGGCAATATCATCGACAGCCACGGAGCGCAGGTGCATATCGAAGAAGACGGCAGCCAGAGCGCGGTGCGGACCGGCTTTCTCAATGCGGCCACCAGCCACCGCTTTCCCATCCTCTATCGCGATGAGCATGGGGTCGTGCACGACATCGGCAGCTGGACGGTCTATTCCAGCCGCCATGTGGTGATCGGCAAGGTGGCTTACGGCTTCACGCTGATCCTGATCAATTCGGTCATCAAGACGCTGGTGCTGTGGTTCATCTTCCTGTACGTGTTCCGCCGCTGGCTGGGCCAGCCCATCACGCGGCTGGCCGACTTCGTGCGCGAGCTGGACCTGAACCAGATGGAAACGCCGCGCAGCATCCACCTGCCGGGACGGCGTCGCCACGAGCTGCACTTCCTGGCCGACGCCATCAATCTCATGCTGACCAAGCTGCATCGCCACACCATCCACAACCACGCGCTCTACAAGGAACTGGAACAGGAAAAACAATCCCTGTCGGCGCTCAACCGATCGCTGGAACTGCGCATCGCCGAGCGCACGCGCGACCTGGCGCAGGCCAATGAACAGCTGCGCTCGCTGAGCCTCACCGATGGTCTCACCGGCATTGCCAACCGCCGCAGCTTCGATGAAACGCTGGAACAGGAGTGGCGGCGCAGCATGCGGCACGGCACGCCGCTGATGCTGGCCTTCATCGATGTGGACTGGTTCAAGCCCTACAATGACCACTACGGCCACCTGGCCGGCGATGCGGTGCTGCGCCAGGTAGCGCAGACCCTCAAGCAGTCCGTCGCGCGCGTGGGCGATACGGTGGCGCGGTATGGCGGTGAAGAGTTCGCCATCATCGCCGCCGATACCGATGGCCAGGCTGGCGCCGACATGCTGCGCCGCATGTGCGACGCCGTGCATGCGCTGGCCATTGCGCACGCGGGCTCGGCCATGGGCCGCATCACCATCAGCGCGGGCGTGGCCAGCTGCAACCCGGGCCAGCCCGGGGCCAGCCTGGACGGGCTGCTGCAGGCCGTCGACGCGGCGCTCTACCGCGCCAAGATGGAAGGACGCAACCGCGTCGTGCTGGCCACCGAACTGACCGTATCGCATTGATCCTGCACTGACCTGCCCTGAAAGCCAACCATGTGGTCCCGCCTGCTCCTGCTTCTGCTCACCTGCCTCCCGCTGCTGACACTACCGCCTGCGGGGCGGGCCAGTGAGCCGGACAACCAGATCATCTGGGGCCGGCACCATGTGCCGCCCTACATGATCCGTGAAGGGGAATGGGCGGGGCGGGGCATTTTCGATCTGACGCTGGGGGTGGTCACCTCGCACCTGCCGCAATATCAGCACGTGGACCTGGCCGCGCCCTTCCCGCGCGTGATCAGCGAGATCCGCAAAGGCAGCCACTGGTGCTATATCGGTGCGCTGCGCACCAGCGAGCGGGAGGCCTATGCCTACTTCTCGCTGCCGACCTCGATCTTCCTGCCCTTGCGCGTGATCGTGCGGCGCGACCGGCTGGCGCAGTTCAACCATCCGCAATCCTTGAAGAGCCTGTTGCAGAATCGCCAGTTGGTGACGTCGGTGATGCGCGACCGCTCCTACAGCCCGACGGTAGACCGGCTGCTGGCCGAGTATCCGGCGCGGGAAAACTATTCCGAACAGATCGAGGCCATCAGCATGCTGCTGGCCGGGCGCATCGACTACATGATCGAGCTGCCCTTGCTGGCCTTCTACCAGGCCCGTCTGCTCGGCCACGCCGATGAGCTGGCCGCCGTCCGCACCGAGGAAGCGGACGAGGTCGTGTTCAACCGGGTGATGTGTCCCAGGAATGAATGGGGGCGGCAGGTGATCGAGCACGTCAACCAGGTGCTGCTGGCCCAGCGCCCTACGCCGGGCTACCGCGCCATGGTGGAACGCTGGCATGACCCGGAATCGACGGCCGAGATCCGCAGGCTCTACGACAAGGTCTTCCTGAAGACGCCCTGAGCCTCCGGGCCGCGCCGGGGCTGTTGTCTCTATCCGGTCAGGCCGCCCACGGCCAGCACATCCCAGCAGGCGCCCATGGTGTGATAGTCCACCTTGCCGGCGGGGGACTTGGTGTCTTCCAGCTTGCTGCCATCGGCGGCGAGGATGCGGAACCACGCACCGTGCTGATGATCGACCATGTGCTGCCAGCTCCAGGCCCACAGCATGCGGTACTGGTCGCGGAACACCGGCTCGCCGGTGGCGCGCCACAGCCGCCAGGCGCTGGCGAAGGATTCGGCCTGCACCCAGAAATACTTGTCCTTGTCATAGGGTTCCAGATCGAGGCCGAAGCCGTAGATCAGGCCGCCGTGGATGGCATCCCAGCCGCAGGTCCAGGCCGCCTGGTGCAGTTCGATCGCGCGCGGCAGGAAGGCCGCATTGGGCGCGTGGCCGTGGGCGATGAGCAGCAGCTTGGCCCATTCGGTCTGGTGCCCGGTCTGGAAGCCCCAGGGCTTGAAGATGTTGCTGCGCTTGCCCTTGTTGTAGTCGAGGTCGGGCGTCCAGTCCTGGTGATAGTGCTCCCACACCAGGCCTTGCGTATGCCGCGCCAGGTCGAAGAAGAAGCGCTCGATCAGGGCCAGGGCGCGCTCCAGGTAGCGGCGCTGGCCGGTGACTTCATAGGCGGCCAGGCAGGCTTCGCACATGTGCATGTTGGCGTTCTGGCCGCGATAGCCGATCAGTTCGCCCGCCGGCGTGATCTCATCGGCATAGGCGTTATGGGCTGGTTCAAAGAAGGCCGTCTCCATGCGGTCGAAGGCGTCGGCCACCGCATCCTCGCCGCACAGGCCGATGCGATGCGCATGGGCGCAGGCCAGCAGCACGAAGGCCTGGCCATAGGCCATCACAGTGGCGTCATCGATGCGCTCGTCCTGCAGGGTCCAGGCATAGAGTCCCTGCAGCGGCCCGCTGGCATGGCGAAAGCGCGCCAGCTCATCCCACGCGCGGCGCGCCTGCCGCAGGTAGCGCGCCTGGCCAGAGTGGGTGTAGGCCATGGCCTGCGTGAAGACCAGCCGGGTGGCGCTGACCAGGTGCCGATGGCCGGCGTTGTAGACGCGGCCATTGTCCTTGAGATAGTGGAAGAAGCCGCCCAGCGGATCGATGGCGTGACGGTCGTAGAAGGCCAGGGTATCGGCCACGTGGGCATGCAGGAAACGGCGGCTTTCGAAATCAGGCTGTGGCATGGTGCTTCCTTATCAGGCGAATCAGGCAGATTGGGCGGCGTCCTTCTGACGCCATTTGTCGAGGATCACGGCCAGCACGATCACCGCGCCCTTGGCCACGTACTGCCAGAAGGAGGACAGGCCGAGGATGGTCAGGCCGTTGTTCATCACCCCGATGATCAGCGCCCCCACCACGGTGCCCCAGATGGTCCCCACGCCGCCCATCAGGCTGGTACCGCCCAGCACGACGGCGGCGATGGCGTCGAGCTCATAGCCGCTGCCCCAGTTGCCGTTGGCGCCATACAGGCGGCTGGCCGACATGGCCCCGGCCAGGCCCGAGAAGAGGCCGCTGATCGAATAGACGAACAGCAGCACCAGGCCCACGCGAATACCCGTCAGGCGCGCTGCCTGCAGGTTGCCGCCGATGGCGTAGATGTGCATGCCCAGCACGGTCTTGCGCAGGATCACCCAGGACAGCAGCACCACCGCCACGGCCACCCAGATCAGCCAGGGCACGTGCAGGAAGTCGCCATTGCCTATCCATTCGAAACTGGGGATGTCATTGTTGAGCACGGTGGTGCCGTCGGCCAGCAGGTAGGCCGCGCCGCGAAACGCCGTCATCGTGCCCAGCGTGACCACGAAGGCATTGATGTTGAGGAAGGCCACCATGGCCCCGTTGACCATGCCCATGACCAGGCCGGAGAAGACGAACATCGGAATCGCCCAACCCGGTGCGGCGCTCAGCGAGACCTGCATGCCCAGCACGGCCGAGACGGCCAGCACCGAGCCCACCGAGAGGTCGATGCCGGCGGTGAGGATGACGAAGGTCATGCCGGCGGCCAGCACCAGGTTGATGGCGACCTGGCGCAGGATGTTCATGGTGTTTTCGGCACTGGCGAAATTGGAGGTGCCGTCGCCGCTGAGGTAGAGCGTGAGCGCATAGAACAACAGGTACAGCACCACCAGCACCGGCAGCATGCCCAGCCGGTGCAGCAGCCATTGCGCGGTGGTGGAAGAAGGCCGGCGGGCGCCGGGCAGGACGGCATCGTTGGTGTGCGTCATCTTGGTATCAGCCATGAGAGGGAGCCAGGGGAGTAGGAGAAGAGTGGGAGGCCGGCGCGGTGCGCGGGACATCGGTGTCGGTGGCCAGGCGCATGATGTTTTCCTGGGTGATGGCCGCGCCGGCGAGTTCGCCGGTGATCATGCCTTCGCGCATGACCAGCACGCGGTCGCAGATGCCGATCACCTCCGGCAGTTCGCTGGAGATGACCACCACCGCCACGCCCTGGCTGGCCAGCTTGTGGACAAGTTGATAGATCTCGCTCTTGGCATAGATATCCACACCCCGCGTGGGCTCGTCGAGGATCAGCACCTTGGGGGCGATCTCCAGCCAGCGCGCCAGCAAGACCTTTTGCTGGTTGCCGCCGGAGAGCTTGCCCACCGGGGTCTCGGGATGGGCGACCTTGACGTTGAGGCGCTGGATCGCCGCGCGCGCCACGCCGCCCAGCGAACGACTACGCACCAGGCCCAGGCGGGTGTGGCGCGAGGCCACGTTCATGGTCGCATTGGCAGCGACGGCCATCTGCAGGAACAAGCCCTGGCCCTTGCGGTCTTCGGGAACGTAGGCGATGCCGGCCCGCATGGCCGCACGCGGCTGGTCGATATGCACGGGGCGGCCATCAAGCAGGATCTCGCCGCCCGACCGGGGATCGGCGCCAAAGAGCAGGCGCGCCAGTTCGGTACGACCGGCGCCGACCAGGCCGGCAAAGCCCAGCACTTCACCGGCGCGCACGTCGAAGGAGGCGGGCCGGATCTTGCCGCCGGCCAGCGCGCGCACCTGCATGACCGTGGGCAATTGCGCCGCGTCGGCGGGGGCGATGCGCTGGTGCTGGTAGAACTCGCTGAGGGAGCGTCCCACCATCATCTGCACGATGCGTTCCGAATCGATTTCGTCTCGCGCCAGTTCACCGACGAAACTGCCATCGCGCAGCACCGTCACCCGATCCGCCAGGGCATACACCTCGGCCATGCGGTGGCTGATGTAGATGATGGCCAGGCCTTCGTCGCGCAGGCGGCGCACGACATTGAAGAGCTGCTCGGTCTCGCGTTCTGAGAGGGCGGCGGTGGGCTCGTCCATGATGACGATGCGGCTGCGATGCACCAGCGCCCGGGCGATCTCGACCTGCTGCTGCTCGGCAATGGAGAGCCGACCCGCCAGGTCGCTGGCGCCAAAGCCCGCGCCCAGCTGGCGCAGCACGGCGTCGGTGCGGCTGCGCATGGCGGCGTGGTCGATCAGGCCCAGGCGGGTGCGCAGCTCGCTGCCCATGAAGACATTGGCGGCCACGCTGATGTTGGGCGCCACCGCCAGTTCCTGGTAGATGAGGTTGATGCCGGCGGCGCGGCTGGCGCCGGGGTCGCGCAGGGTGACGGGCCGGCCATCGAGCAAGATCTCGCCCTGGTCGGGCGCATGCACGCCCGAGAGCACCTTCATGAGCGTGCTCTTGCCGGCGCCATTCTCACCCATGAGGGCGTGGATCTCGCCGGGGCGGATGGTCAGGTGCATGTCCGACAGGGCCAGCGTGGCGCCGAAGGACTTGCGGATGCCGCGCATCTGGAGCAAGGGAGTCTGGGTCATATCAACAGGAGTAAGGTCCGGGAAGCCGCCTTGCGCATGGTTCGCATGGTTCGCTTGGTGCGCGTGGTTCAGGCTGTCGGCGTGGTTCACGTTGCTCGCCCCGCGCGCAGGGCGCGGGGCGCATCCCGCGCCAGGCTTACTTGGCCGGCACCCAGCCTTGGTAGTCGGCCACGTTGTCGCGCGTGATCAGCTTGACCGGCAACAGCTTGACCTTCTGCTGCGGTGCGCGGCCGTTCATCACGGCGTAGCCGATGGCGACGCTCTCGGCGGCCATGCCGTAGGGGTCCTGCGCGGGGGAGGCGGCAAACAGCGACTTGCTGTCCTTGAGCGCGCGCTCGGCATCGGGCGCGCCATCCACGCCGCTGATCCACTTGATGTCGCTGCGCTTGGCCTGGCGGATGGCCAGTTCGGCGCCGATGGCGGTGGGATCGTTGATGGCGAAGACCGCATCGATCCTGGGCTGGGCCGCCAGCAGGTTGGACATGGTGGTCATGCCGCCATCACGGCTGCCGCCGGCGTTCTGGTTGTCGGAAAGGATCTTGATGCCGGGCGACTTCTTGAACTCGGCCTTGCAGCCGGTCACCCGGTCCATCACCGCCGAGACCGGCGGGCCATTGACGATGACCACATTGCCCTTGCCCTGCAGCTTCTCGGCCAGGAACTTGCACGACTCGGCTCCGGCCATGGTGTTATCCGACATCACCGTCACGTCCGCACCCTCGGCGGCCACGTCGACGGCCACCACGACGATGCCGGCCTTCTGCGCCTTCTTCACGGCCGGGCCGACGCCCTTGGAATCGGCGGCGTTGAGCACGATCAGGTCAACCTTGTTGGCGATGAAATTCTCGATCTGGCCGACCTGGGTGTTGAGGTCGTACTTGGACGAGACCACGGTGACCTTGGCGTCCGGGTTGATCTTGTGGGCGCCGCTCTCGGCGCCCTTGGCGATGGCCACGAAGAACGGGTTGGCCAGGTCGCCCACGGTGACGCCCACCGATTTGAGCGGCTTGTCAGCGGCCAGGGCGGGCTGCGCGGCGGCGGCCAGCAACAGGGTGGAACAGGCGATGGCGAGGGTTTTCTTGATCATGCGGGTCTCCGTGAAGGGGGATTGTTGGTCTTCGGGCAGTACGGGGGCAGCAATGCCGGGACCTCAGTCCCAGCGAAAAATCAGATCGGCGCGGGGGCGCGTGGTCTCGATGAGGGCGGCATTGGCTTCGTCGCTGTCCATCACCCAGGCGCGGGCGGCCTCGGGGGTGCGGCCGAACTGGACGTGACGGGCGATGAGGCGCTGCACCCGCAGGGCCGGGTCGACATCCAGGTACCAGCATTCATCGAGCAGCGGCTGCACGCGCGCCCAGTGGCCGCGATCGAGCAGCAGGTAATTGCCTTCGGTGATGATGAGCTGGGTGCTGGGCGGGATGGGAATGGCGCCGGCGACGGCTTCCTCGATCTCGCGCAGGAATTGCGGCGCATAGATGAGTTCATCGCCGCTCTGGCTGCGCAGGCGGCTCAGCAGCGCCACGTAGCCGGCGCTGTCGAAGGTGTCCTCGGCGCCTTTGCGGGCGGCGCGTCCCAGCCGCGCCAGCTCGGCATTGGCGAGGTGGTAGCCATCCATGGGCAGCACCACCGCGCGCTCCCCGGCCTGTTCCAGCAAGGCCTGGGCCAGGGTGGACTTGCCGCTGCCGGGCGCGCCGGCGATGCCCAGTATCTTGCGTTGACCACTGGCGAGCAGGGCTTGCACCCTGTCGCGATAGACTGCCGACATCATCTTCGATCTATCCTTGTTGGGCTGCTGCCATTTCGGCAAAGCGAATGCAGCATCTGCATTCTGTTAGGGAACACGCCTGGTGCGCGCATGCTCCGATCTTCTCTCCCAGCCCATGAGCCGCGCCGGTCCTGCTATTGCAGTCGATGGCGCCGGATCAGGGTGGTTTTTGGGCAGCCGATAAACTAACGCATGTACCTGCGCTTGTTCCTTGTCTCCACTGATTCTTGGTTTCAATTTCTAATTATTGCTAGTTCCTCGCCTTCAACGTGATGAAATTTTGTGAGCAAAACGGCGATATCGATCCGCTTCTCGATAAGTCGTGCAGTGAACGCAAAAAAAAAAGAGGACGCAGACGCGCCCTCCCCTGTGCTGATAAAGCGTTCTCAGACTGCTGGCAATGCGCCGGCATGGGCCACCACGGTGGCGTAGCGATCGGCCAGCTCCGCCAGCGCCACGCGCTGGATCTCGGCTGCCGATAGCGCCGGCCCGCCCAGCGGATCAGGCAGGTCGCGGGTGGCGCAGGCGGCGGCCACGACGGTACTGGCATAGCCATGGTCCAGCGCCGAGCGCACCGTCGCGCTCACGCACATGTGGGTGGCGAAGCCGGCGATGATGAGCGACTTGCGGCCGGTCTTCTTCAGGGTCTCATCCAGCGTAGTGCCGGCAAAGGAATTGGGCAGGCTCTTGGTGATGACGGCCTCGTCCGGCTGCGGCTGCACGCCGTCGATGATGGCCACATGCGGCCCCTGGGGATCGAACATCGCGCCGCCCGGCTTGCCGTGGTGGACCACATGGATCACCGGCGCAGCGGCCGCGCGCGCGTGTTCCAGCAGTACGGCGATCTCGGCCACGGCTGCGCCGATGCCGGCCAGCGGTGCGCGGCCAGTGGTGTATTCGGTCTGGTGGTCGATGATGACCAGCGCGGCTTCCTGCCACGAGGAGGCGCGTGGCGAACCGCCGGCGATCTGGATCAGGGTCTGGGGTGTGTTCATGGAAAACTCCTTGCTGAAAAGAGGACGAAGCGGGATGCAGGCATCTTAGTCCGATAAAATTCGCACCACCATTCAACGTGATCGCCATCTGACTGTGAAAAAATTAACAGCCCGTCCCGCCTCCCGCCACCATGCTGCACGGGCGGCCCTGCATGCCGACTGGGAAAGCCTGCGCAGCTTCGCCGCCTTCGTCGATGCGGGCAGCTTTTCGGGCGCGGCGCGCGTGCTGGGCGTGACCCATGCCACCATCGGCCGGCGCCTGCAGCAGCTGGAGCAGACCCTGGCCGCGCCCCTGTTCATCCGCCGCGCCGACGATATCGAACTGACCCGCCTGGGCGAGAGCGTGCTGGTGGCCGCGCGCGCCATGCAGGACCAGACCCGCCAGCTGGCGCGCACCCTGGCCGGCGAAGACCTGCGCATGGAAGGCAAGCTGCGCCTGGCCTGCACCGATGCCATGGGTACGCTGTTCCTGGCCCCGCGCCTGCCCAGCCTGTTGCAGCAATGGCCCGCCCTGGACATCGAACTGGCCATGGGCCACCAGACCTTGAGCCTGGCCCGGCGCGAGGCCGACCTGGCGCTGCGTTTTGCCCGGCCCCAGGACGGTGAGCTGATCGCGCGCCGCCTGGGCGTAGTGCGCTTCTACCTGTGCGGCACCGCCGATCAGGTGGCGGCCTGGCGCCGCCAGCGCGGCAGCGCCCCGGTGATCGGCTATGACGACAGTGTGCCGGACATCCCCGAGACGCGCTGGCTGGCCGCCCATGCCGACGGCAACCCGGTGCGCCTGCGCAGCGCCAGCCTGGTGGCGCAGTGCATGGCCGCGCGCGCCGGGGTCGGGCTGGCCTTGCTGCCCAGCTATCTGCTGGCGCCTGAGCTGCAGACTGTAGAGAGCACGCCACAGCTGGTGCGGGAGCTGTGGGCCGTGTTCCACCGCGACCTCAAGGCCTTGCCCAGGCTGCGCGCCGTGCTGGAGTGGCTGCAGGCTTGCTGCCAGGAACTGTGAGCACGCCGCCGCAAGCCCGGCCAAGCGCCTGCCCGCCCCGCCTGGCGCGACTTGCGGTGCTATAATCGCGTTCCTCCGGAAATGGGCTCCTGCCCCGCTGCAAGGGCTGTTCTTCCTGTCTGGCAAGAGCGCATCCGAACCCGATTGTAGCGGTCCTCCGCCACGCCGGCGCGCGCATGTTGGCATGCGTTTTCCCAGCGCTCATGGCGCTCATGGCCTCATAACGATCTATGCAGAAAAAAGTATTCATCAAAACCTTCGGCTGCCAGATGAACGAGTACGACTCGGACAAGATGGCTGACGTGCTCAATGCCTCCGATGGCCTCATCAAGACCGACCGCCCGGAAGAGGCGGACGTGATCTTGCTCAACACCTGTTCCATCCGCGAAAAGGCGCAGGAGAAGGTGTTTTCGGACCTGGGCCGGCTGCGCGCGCTGAAGAAGGACAATCCCGACCTCTTGATCGGCGTGGGTGGCTGCGTGGCTTCGCAGGAAGGCGAGGCCATCATCAAGCGCGCGCCCTTCGTGGACATGGTGTTCGGCCCGCAGACCCTGCACCGCTTGCCGCAGATGATTTCGGAGCGGCGCTACAGTGGCCGCCCGCAGGTCGATATCAGCTTTCCCGAGATCGAGAAATTCGACCACCTGCCGCCGGCGCGCGTGGAAGGGGCGAGCGCCTATGTCTCCATCATGGAAGGCTGCAGCAAGTATTGCAGCTACTGCGTGGTGCCTTACACCCGCGGCGAGGAAGTCTCGCGCCGCTTCGAGGATGTGCTGACCGAAGTGGCCGGGCTGGCCGACCAGGGCGTCAAGGAAATCATGCTGCTGGGCCAGAACGTCAACGCCTATCGCGGCGTGATGGAAGATGGCGAGATGGCCGACTTCGCGCTGTTGATCGAATACATCGCCGAGCTGCCCGGCATCGAGCGCATCCGCTTCGTGACCAGCCATCCCAAGGAATTCTCGCAGCGCCTCATCGACACCTACGCCAAGGTGCCCAAGCTGTGCAACCACCTCTACCTGCCCGCGCAGCACGGCTCGGACCGCACGCTGGCAGCGATGAAGCGCGGCTATACGGCGCTGGAATACAAGTCGGTGATCCGCCGCATGCGCAAGGTGCGTCCGGATATCACGGTGCAGTCGGACTTCATCGTGGGCTTTCCTGGCGAGACCGAGGAAGATTTCGAGGCGCTCATGAAGCTGGTGGCGGATGTGGGCTTTGATAACAGTTTCTCCTTCATCTTCAGCGCGCGCCCCGGCACGCCGGCGGCCAACCTGCCGGATGACACCCCGCAGGAAGTCAAACTGGCGCGCCTGCAGCGCCTGCAGGCCGCGCTCAACGACAATGCCGCCAGGATCAGTGCGGCCCAGGTCGGGACCGTGCAGCGCGTGCTGGTGGAAGGCGTCTCCAAGCGCCGCGAGCATGAATTGCAGGGCCGTACCGAGAGCAACCGCGTGGTCAACTTCGATGGCGGCCCGAACGGCCAGCGCCTGATCGGACAGATCATCGAGGTCAGCGTGACCGAAGCCTTCCCCTTTTCGCTGCGTGGCGAGATCGTGACCCAGCATTGATGTTTCAATCCCCCTAACCGGAATCGTGCATTGAAAAAAATTCCCAACCAGCCGCACCACTTCACGCCCCAGCCGCTGGACAACAGGCGCCTGGCCAACCTGTGCGGTGCGCTCGATGAAAACCTGCGCCAGATCTCGGCGGCGCTGGATGTGACCATCTTCCGTCGCGGCGACCGCTTCATCGTCACCGGCACCAATGCCGAGCGCGCGGTGGAAGTGCTGGAACGCTTCTACGACAAGGCCGACCGCCCGGTGGCGGTGGATGATATCCAGCTGGCCTTGGTCGAGCAGCGCGCCAACGCCGCCGCCGATGAAGAAGCGGGCCTGCCGCCCTTGCCGGCGCGCCGTGGCAAGGCCGCCGCCGTGGCTGCTGCGGTCGAAGAAGACAAGGACAGCCAGGATCCGCTGCCCGAAAGCCCGGTACTGAAGACCCGCAAGCACGACCTGCGCGGTCGCACGCCCCACCAGAGCCAGTACCTGAACGCCATCCTGGAACACGACATCACCTTCGGCGTGGGTCCGGCCGGCACCGGCAAGACCTACCTGGCCGTGGCCTGCGCGGTCGATGCGCTGGAACGCGACGCCGTGCAGCGCATCGTGCTCACGCGCCCGGCGGTGGAAGCGGGCGAGCGCCTGGGCTTCCTGCCGGGCGACCTGGCGCAGAAGGTCGATCCCTATCTACGTCCGCTGTATGACGCGCTGTACGACCTGCTGGGCTTTGATCGCACGCAGAAGCTCTTCGAGAAGCAGGCCATCGAGATCGCACCGCTGGCCTACATGCGCGGTCGCACGCTCAACCACGCCTTCATCATCCTCGACGAAGCGCAGAACACCACGCCGGAACAGATGAAGATGTTCCTGACCCGCATCGGTTTCGGCAGCAAGGCCGTCATCACTGGTGACGTCACCCAGGTGGACCTGCACCATGGCCAGAAGAGCGGCCTGGTCGATGCGATCTCGGTGTTGCACGATGTGCGCGGCATCGCCTTCTCGCGCTTTACCAGCGCCGACGTGGTGCGCCATCCGCTGGTGGCGCGCATCGTCGATGCCTATGACGCCGCTGGCAACAGCAAACCCGATACCGCGCGCGCCACTGCCCGCACCGCGACCAACCTCCTGACCAAATCCGCCAAGCCGCGCCATGCCAAAACATAAACTCACGCTGTCGGTGCAATATGCCGATGAGCGTCTCAAGAAGACCATTACCACCCCCCTGCTGCGCCGCTGGGTGCAAGCCGCGCTGTTCGCACCGGCTGAATTGACGCTGCGTTTCGTGGGCTCTGAAGAAGGCCGCGACCTCAACCGCGACTATCGCGGCAAGGACTACGCCACCAACGTGCTGACCTTTGCCTATACCGAAGATGAAGACAGCGAAGTGACCGAGGCCGACATCATCTTCTGCACCGACGTGCTGGAGAAGGAAGCCGCTGAGCAGAAGAAGAGCGTGGAAGAACATACGGCCCACCTGGTGGTGCATGGCGTGCTGCATGCACAGGGGTATGACCACGAGGACGATGAGGAAGCCGAAGAGATGGAAGCGCTGGAGACCGAGATTCTGGCGGCTCTGGGTTATGCCAATCCCTATGCGGCGCGTTGATGGCCTGAATACTCGAACATGGCTCCCACGACGGTCTGCTGCTGCAGGCCGTTTTTTTTGGATGCACGGATGGCCAGGCAGTCATTATTTATCACTCTGCCTATCGAAAAATTGATCGATGACGCTGTTGCGATCAGCAAATGATTCTTTTGATGTCGCCGTATCAACAATGCGAGGGTGAATGCAGCAATATTTTCCTGCATTTCAGGAAAACCCCGATGGGAATCATGGCTGTACTGAACAAGAATGCCTCTCATACCAAACAAAAACTTATTTCGGGGAGGTTGTCATGAAGAACTTGAAGATCGGCCATCGTCTTGGCCTTGGCTTTGCCGCCGTACTCATCCTGCTGGTGGCGGTCGCCGCCTTCGGCCTGCAGCAAGTGTCGCGCCTGAACGATCGTATCGTCCTCCTGACCTCCGTCGATGAGGGCAAGCTGGAAGCCTTGTCCAAAGTGCAATTCGCTATCGGCCTGCGCGCCATCGCTGCGCGCAACCTGACCTTGGTGCCGTCGGCGGCTGAACAAAAGAATGACCTGGACCTGGTCGGTTCGGCGCAAAAGGACATCGATGCCGGCATGGCCGAGCTGGGCCGCCTGATGCAGCATCCGGCCAGCTCGCCGCAGGAACGCGAGATGCTGGACAATCTGCGCCAGCTGGAAGCGCAATACCTGCCGGTGGCGGTCAATATCGTCAAGCTGGTCACCTCGCAACAAGGTGACGCGGCGCGGACTTCGCTGGTCAAGGATTGCATGCCCATCCTCAATCGCGTCATCGCCCAGGTCGAACAATTCAACAAGCTGCTGCGCAAGAATTCCCAAGCCAACGTGGAAGAGGCCGAAGCCGCCTATACCCTGGCCAAGTGGACCATGCTGGCCGCCAGCCTGGCAGCCCTGACACTGGGCGGTGTAGTGGCCTGGCTGCTGACCCGCTCCATCTCCCGTCCGCTGGCCCAGGCCGTGAGCGTGGCGCAGAGCGTGCAATCGGGTGACCTGGGCAGCCGCATCGAAGTCACCAGCAAGGATGAGCTCGGCCAGCTGATGAGCGCCCTCAAGGGCATGAACGACAGCCTGGTGAACATCGTCGGCGAAGTGCGCCAGGGCACCGACACCATTGCCGTGGCCTCCGATGAAATCAAGCAAGGCAACCTGGACCTGTCCAACCGTACCGAACAACAGGCCGGTTCCCTGCAGGAAACCGCCTCGGCGATGGAGCAGCTCACCGCCACCGTCAAGCAGAACGCCGACAATGCCCGTGAAGCCAACCGCCTGGCCGACAACGCTTCGCAAGTGGCCGCCCGGGGCGGCGCCGCCGTGGGCCGCGTGGTCGACACCATGAACTCCATCAGCGCGTCCTCGCACAAGATCGTGGACATCATCAGCGTCATCGACGGCATCGCCTTCCAGACCAATATCCTGGCCTTGAATGCCGCTGTGGAAGCCGCCCGTGCCGGTGAACAGGGACGCGGCTTTGCGGTGGTGGCCTCCGAGGTGCGCACCCTGGCGCAGCGCTCGGCAGTGGCTGCCAAGGAAATCGAGGCGCTCATCAATGAATCCGTCGCCAAGGTCGTCACCGGTGAAAAGCAGGTCAGCGAAGCCGGTTCGACCATGCATGAAGTCGTGCAGAGCATCAAGAGCGTGACCCACATCATGCAGGACATCAGCGCGGCCAGCGCCGAGCAGACCAGCGGCCTGGAACAGATCAACCGCGCCGTGGCCCAGATCGACGAAGCCACCCAGCAGAATGCTGCCCTGGTCGAGCAAGCCGCGGCCGCCGCTGCCTCGATGCAACAGCAGAGCGTGGCGCTGACCGAAGTGGTCAGCATCTTCAAGCTCAGCCCCGTCCAGGCCGCACCCCAGTACTTGCGCTCGGAAGAACGGCAGACCGCTGTCGTGTCCGGGCCGGTGCACATGGAGGCGCTCAGCTACGCATGAGACAACGCAGCCCGGACCGGGCTGCTGCAATAACGACAGCAAGAGCAATACCGTTTCCCTGATGAAGTCCTTGCCGGCATCCGTGATGCCGGCTTTTTTTTGCACGCGCACCTCTGACCTGCCGGTCGTGCTTTCCGGCGAGCAAGAAGATGATGAACAACACGCGGGGCAGGCTTGCCTTGGCCGGCCCTTTAGTGGACTTGTCACATAATTGTTGTATCCTATGGCTCTTCGAAACTACGTCGGGCTCGCGCCTAACGCCATGCAAGATCACCCTAGTAGCGTCAAGTCTGACGCTAAACCCCATCGTTCGCTGTTCGAACGACTCACCGCACTGATTTCCCCCGAACCCGAAAACCGGGCAGAACTGCTCGAAGTGTTGCACGATGCACACGAGCGCAATCTCATCGATGCCGATGCGCTGTCGATGATCGAAGGCGTGTTCCAGGTGTCCGACCTGGCCGTGCGCGACATCATGGTCCCGCGCTCGCAGATGGACACCATCGATATTTCCAAGCCCATCGAAACCTGGATGCCCGAAGTGCTGGCGACCTCGCACTCGCGCTTCCCGGCAGTCGATGGCGAACGCGACAAGGTGGTCGGCATCCTGCTGGCCAAGGACCTGCTGCGCTATTACGCCGAAGAATCCTTCGATGTGCGCGACATGCTGCGCCCGGCCATCTTCATTCCCGAATCCAAGCGCCTGAATGTGCTGCTGCGCGATTTCCGCGCCAACCGCAACCACATGGCCGTGGTGGTGGATGAATACGGCGGCGTGGCTGGCCTGATCACCATCGAGGATGTGCTGGAACAGATCGTCGGCGACATCGAGGATGAATACGATTTCGACGAAGCCGAAGACAATGTGCTGGCCTTGAAGGATGGCCCGCACGGTGCGCGCTGGCGCGTCAAGGCCTTGACCGAGATCGAGCAGTTCAACGAAGAAGTGGGCAGCCGCTTCTCCGACGAAGACGCCGACACCATCGGCGGCCTGGTGGCCAACCATGTGGGCCGGGTGCCGCGCAAGGGCGACGAGTTCGATATCGACGGCCTGCACTTCGAGGTGCTGCGCGCCGATGCGCGCCAGGTGCATGTGTTGCTGGTATCGCAATTACCGCCGGCGCCGGTCAACGACCAATAGCGCCTGATCCTGCCGGTCCGATTGTGAATTCCCCCTCCCCTCACGACCTGCCCCTCCCGCACGGGCAGACCGCTGCGCGCGGTCGCCTGGGCGCGGCAGCCTGGCTGCTCATGCCGGTGGCTGCGGGCGCCATCAACGTGTTTGCCTTTGCGCCCTTCAAGCTGTGGCCCTTGCAGATCCTGGCGCTGGCCTGGCTGTTCCACGGCGTGCTGGCGCAACCGCAGGCGAGCGTACGCAGCCAGTTCCTGCGCGGCTGGCTGTACGGCTTTGGCTGGGCAGCAGCGGGCGTGCACTGGCTCTACATCAGCATGCATGACTACGGCGGCATGCCGGCCTGGATGGCGGCGCTGGCCGTGGCCCTGCTGGCGCTCTATCTTGGTCTGTACGCGGGGGCGGCGACAGCGGCGGCCAGTTGGCTGCGCACGCGCTGGTCGTCCTCGCCGCTGGTGCTGGCGCTGTTCATGCTGCCGGCGCTATGGGCGCTGGCGGAATGGGCGCGCGGCTGGGTCTTTACGGGTTTCCCCTGGCTGATCTCGGGTTATGCCCATACCGCCGGGCCGCTGGCCGGCTTTGCGCCGGTGGGCGGGGTCTACCTGGTCGGTTGGGTCGCCGCGCTGATCGCGGGCAGCCTGGCGCTGTTGTGGATGGGCCTGTCCCGCAAGGGCGTGGCCGGCACCGGCCAGCGCATCATCCTGCCGCTGTGCGCGGCGGCCTTGCTGTGCGCTGGCGGCGTGGCGCTGCGCCTGGTGAAATGGACTGCACCGCAAGGGCAGCCGATCTCGGTGCGGCTCCTGCAGGGCAATATCCCGCAGGAAATGAAATTCTCCAATGACGCCCTGGTCGCCACGCTGGGCATGTACGAGCAGATGATCAGTGCGGCCCCGGCCGACCTGATCGCCACGCCCGAGACCGCCATTCCGCTGTTGCCGCAGCAGTTGCCGCCGGATTACCTGGAGCGCATCGCCCGTTTTGCGCAGGTCAGCGGCAGCCATCTGGCGCTGGGTATTCCCCTCTCCGACGGGCCGCAGCTGTACGCCAACTCGGTGCTGGGCTTCGGCCCGGGCATGGGGTCGGCGCTCTTGCCTTATCGTTACGACAAGCATCATCTGGTGCCCTTCGGTGAATTCATCCCGCCGGGTTTCCGCTGGTTCGTCGACATGATGCACATCCCGCTGGGCGACATGACGCGCGGTGCGCCGGTGCAATCGCCCTTTGGCGTGAAAGACCAATGGGTGCTGCCCAACATCTGCTACGAAGACCTGTTCGGCGAGGAGATCGCCGGCCAGCTGCGCGCGGCCTATCGCGCCGCCCAGCCGGAGGCCAGCGTGCTGCTCAACCTGTCCAACATCGCCTGGTTCGGCAATTCGATCGCCCTGCCCCAGCATCTGCAGATCTCGCAGATGCGCACCCTGGAGACGGGCCGCCCGATGCTGCGCGCCACCAATACGGGCGCAACCGCCGTGATCCTGCCGGGCGGCGCCACCAGTGAACTGCCACCCTTCACGCGCGGCGTGCTGGCCGCCCAGGTACAAGGCTACGGCGGCCAGACGCCATACATTCTGCTGGGCAACAAGCTGGTGCTGGGCCTGGCCTTGCTGGCGCTGCTGCTGGCCTGGGGTCGCAACAAGGCGGCCCGCATCCGCCATTGATGCCCAGACGCTGAGATGCCGACCGGGCAAAACCGGGTCAAAGGCCCCAAAAGGCGCTAAAATCCGAGGTTTTCGCAATTCCTCCGCCGGTTCGCCAGGCAACCACACACGATGCTGACATTTCAACAAATCATCCTCAAGTTGCAAGAATATTGGGACGCTCAGGGCTGCGCACTGCTGCAACCCTACGACATGGAAGTCGGCGCGGGCACCTCGCACACCGCGACCTTCCTGCGCGCGATCGGTCCGGAACCCTGGCGTGCCGCCTACGTCCAGCCTTCGCGCCGTCCCAAGGATGGCCGCTATGGCGAGAACCCCAACCGCATGCAGCACTACTACCAGTACCAGGTGGTGTTGAAGCCGGCGCCGGAAAACATCCTGGACCTGTACCTGGGTTCGCTGGAAGCGCTGGGCCTGGACCTGAAGCAGAATGACGTGCGCTTCGTCGAGGACGACTGGGAAAACCCCACCCTGGGTGCCTGGGGCCTGGGCTGGGAAGTGTGGCTGAACGGCATGGAAGTGACCCAGTTCACCTACTTCCAGCAGGTCGGCGGCCTGGACTGCAAGCCGGTGCTGGGCGAGATCACCTACGGCATCGAGCGTCTGGCCATGTACCTGCAGGGCGTGGAAAACGTCTATGACCTGGTCTGGACCGAGTGGACCGAGAACGGCGTCAAGAAGCACCTGACCTATGGCGACGTGTTCCACCAGAACGAAGTGGAACAATCCACCTTCAACTTCGAGTACTCCAACACCGAGTTCCTGTTCTCGCTGTTTAGCAACTACGAAGCCGAGGCCAAGCGCCTCATGGAAGTGCCGCTGGCGCTGCCGGCCTACGAACAGGTGCTCAAGGCCGCCCACACCTTCAACATGCTCGACGCCCGTGGCGCCATCTCGGTCACCGAGCGCGCGGCCTACATCGGCCGCATCCGCAATCTCTCGCGGGCGGTGGCGCAGGCCTACTTCGAATCGCGCGAGCGCCTGGGCTTCCCGATGCTGGGCCAGGGTCCGGCCAAGGCTGCGGCCTGAAGCGCAACGCCATGACATGATGCGGCGCTGGTCCTTCCCGACCGGCGTCCCGAGCAAGACAGCAAGACAGACAACATGAACCAGACACTCCTCGTAGAACTCGTCACCGAAGAACTGCCTCCCAAGGCCTTGGCCAAGCTGGGCGATGCCTTCGCCACGGGCATCTTCAATGGCCTGCAAAGCCGCGGCTATCTCGAATCCGATGCCACCGCCACCGCCTATGCGACCCCGCGCCGCCTGGCCGTCTCGATCACCCAGGTGCGCGCCGCCTCGCCGGACAAATCGATCCGCGAAAAAGTGCTGCCGGTGAGCGTCGCCCTGGACGCCGAAGGCCGCCCGTCGGCGCCGCTGGTGAAGAAGCTGGCCGCACTGGCCGCCTCCACGGGCGCCACCGTGATCACCCCGGACCAGCTGGAACGCGCCCAGGATGGCAAGGCCGAAAGCTTCTTCTACACCTATACCGCCAAGGGTTCGGCGCTGGCCGTGGGCCTGCAGGCAGCGCTCGACGAGAGCCTGTCCAAGCTGCCCATCCCCAAGGTCATGAGCTACCAGCGCCAGTTCGGCCGTGCCGCCGGCGAGACGGTGCATTTCGTGCGTCCGGCCCACTACCTGGTGGCGCTGCTGGGCAACGATGTGGTGCCGATCAATACGCTGGGCCTGGATGCGGGCCGCACCACGCTGGGCCATCGCTTCCTGTCTTCCGGCGCGCTGCAGATCGCTTCGCCCGACGTCTATGTCGAGGCACTGGCTACGCAAGGCAAGGTCATCGCCAGCTTCACCGAGCGCCGCGAGAAGATCCGCGCCGCGCTGCTGGCCAAGGCTGGCGCCGACCAGGTGCTGATGCCCGAATCGCTGCTGGACGAAGTCACTGCGCTGGTGGAATGGCCGGTGGTCTATGAATGCAAGTTCGAGGACGAATTCCTGGCGGTGCCGCAGGAATGCCTGATCCTGACCATGCAGACCAACCAGAAGTATTTTGCGCTGACCGACGCCAATGGCCGTCTGCGTTCGCGCTTCCTGATCGTCTCCAACCTGGAGACCGCGCATCCCGAACACATCATCGGCGGCAACGAGCGCGTGGTGCGCCCGCGCCTGTCGGACGCCAAGTTCTTCTTCGAGCAGGACAAGAAGAAGACCCTGGCCGATCGCGTGCCGCAGCTGGCCAACGTGGTCTATCACAACAAGCTGGGCAACCAGTTGCAACGCACCGAGCGCGTGCAGGCGCTGGCCGGCAAGATCGCCAGCCTGCTGGGCGGCGACGTCAAGCTGGCCGAACGCGGCGCGCTGCTGGCCAAGGCCGACCTGCTCACCGACATGGTGGGCGAGTTCCCTGAGCTGCAAGGCATCATGGGCACGTACTATGCGCGTCACGATGGCGAAGCGGACGAAGTCGCACTGGCCGCCTCCGAACACTACCAGCCGCGCTTTGCCGGCGACGCCCTGCCGACCACCGCCACCGGCACCGCCGTGGCCCTGGCCGACAAGCTGGAAACCCTGGTCGGCATCTGGGGCATCGGCCTGCAGCCCACCGGCGACAAGGACCCCTTCGCCCTGCGCCGGCACGCCCTGGGCGTGCTGCGCATGCTGGTGGAAAAGCGCCTGCCGCTGTCGCTGACCGCCTTGCTGGATGCGGCCGCCGGACTGTTCGCCGGCAACGCCAACTTCAAGGACCCGCGCGCGGACGTGCAAGCCTTCATCTACGACCGCCTGCGCGGCCTGCTGCGCGAGCGCGGCTTTGCGCAGAACGAAGTGGAAGCCGTGGTGGCGCAGCAACCCGAGGTGCTGGACAACGTGGTGGAACGCCTGCAGGCCGTGCAAGCCTTCGCCGCCCTGCCCGAAGCCGAGGCCCTGGCTGCGGCCAACAAGCGCATCACCAACATTCTCAAGAAGATCGAAGGCGTGGCCATCGACGCCCACGGCGCCGTGCAGGAAAGCCTGCTGCAGGAAGCGGCCGAGCAAGGCCTCTTCGCGGCCATGCAGACCACCCGTCCGCAGGTCGAGGCGGCCTATGCCAAGGGTGACTTTGCCGGGGCCTTGAAGGCACTGGCGCAGTTGCGCCAGAATGTCGATGCCTTCTTCAACGACGTCATGGTCAATGCCGAGGACGAGCAACTGCGCAAGAACCGCCAGGCCTTGCTGGCTGCGCTGCACGGCATGCTCAACCAGGTCGCCGACATCTCCAAGCTGGCGGCGTAAGACCTGCGCCCCCAGCCGTTTTTGCAGTACCGCTCCGCCGCGCATGGGCCTGTTCCTGCGCGGCGGTGTTCATGAAGGGAAGCCGCTGGCATGAAACTGATCATCCTCGACCGCGATGGCGTCATCAACCAGGATTCGGACGCCTTCATCAAGTCGCCCGACGAGTGGATCCCCATCAAGGGATCGCTGGAAGCCATTGCACGCCTGAACCAGGCCGGTTACCGGGTGGTGGTGGCGACCAACCAGTCGGGCGTGGCGCGCGGCCTGTTCGACATCAAGACCCTCAACGCCATCCACCAGAAGATGCACACCGCCGCCCAGCAGGCGGGCGCGGACATCGACGCGGTGTTCTTCTGCCCGCACTCGGCCGACGACAATTGCGATTGCCGCAAGCCCAAGCCGGGCATGTTCCACGAGATCGCCAAGCGCTTCAATATCAGCCTGCGCGGCGGCGTGGTCACCGTGGGCGATTCGCTGCGCGACCTGCAGGCCGGCTACGTGGCTGGGTGCGCGCCCTGCCTGGTGCTGACCGGCAAGGGCGAGAAGACCCAGGCCAAGGGCGGCTTGCCGCCGGGCACGCTGGTCTTCCCGGATTTATCGGCCGTGGTTGATTTCATCCTGAAACCGGTGGTCGGCGTTTCGGTATAGTGCGGGCCATCCGCCTGGCTGCGGAGCCTGTCCATTCACAACATCAACATGCCTCATCGGCATGGGAGAAACGATTTTGCGCCTTGTCCTGATTCTTCGCTCGGTGGTCTTCATGGTCCTCATGGCCGTGGCCACCATCATCTGGTCCTTCGCCTGCCTGCTGTCGGCGCCCTTCCCCTATCCCCAGCGCTACTGGTGGACCTCGCGCTGGAACGTCTTCGTGATCTGGACCGCGCGCGTGATCTGCGGCATCCGTTACGAGATCCGCGGCGCCGAGAACCTCCCGGACGCCCCGGTGATCCTGCTCTCCAAGCACCAGTCGGCCTGGGAGACCATCTTCTATGTCATCAACATGCCGCGTCCGCTGGTGTTCGTATTCAAGAAGGAACTGACCTACGTTCCCTTCTTCGGCTGGGGCATCGCCCTGCTGCGCATGATCCCGATCGACCGCAAGAAGGGTCGCGACGCCTTCGCCCAGGTGCTGGAGCACGGCACACGCCGTCTGCGCGACGGCCAGTGGATCATGATGTTCCCCGAAGGCACGCGCACCACCGTGGGCTCGCAGGGCAAGTACAAGGCCGGCGGTTCGCGCCTGGCGGTGGAAACCAATACCCTGGTCGTGCCCATTGCGATGAACTCCGGCCAATGCTGGCCCAAGGGCAGCTTCATCAAGAAACCGGGGCTCATCACGGTGTCCATCGGCAAGCCGATTTCGCCGGAAGGCTTGAATCCCCAGGAGTTGAACGAGCGCGTCGAAAATTGGATAGAATCCGAGATGCGCGTGATTTCGCCGGACGTCTATAAAAACAGCGCGCCCCGGCCAGCCGCTTCAGCCGCTACTTCCAGCGATGCTGCACGGTCTTGATCCTTAGCCAACAGCAACACAGGACGCCGCCACTGCCTTGATACTGCTCCGCAAACCCAAGCCCAATCCCGACCAGCTCTCGCTGCAACTGGACTTGTTTGCGGCGCCCACTCCCGCGTCCTCCGCGACGGCAGTGCCCGTGGCCGATCCTGGCCCGGCCCTGCCTTCACCGACCGTACAGCCGCCACTCATCGTCACCCCCAATCCGGTGGTCCACGCCGCGCCGCTGCCCACGCCCCTGATCCCCGACGTGCCGGCACCCGCCAGCCCGCTGCTGGCGCCGCCCAGCGGCCGGCCGGCCGATGGCAAGCGCCGTATCCAGCTGGGTGAGCACACCATCGACTTCGCCCTGCTGCGCTCCAAGCGTCGCACCATCGGTTTTCTGGTCAGCGACGAGGGCTTGCGCGTGACCGCGCCCAAATGGGTGACGCTGGGCGAGATCGACAACGCCATCCGCGAAAAGCAGCGCTGGATCCTCTCCAAGCTCAACGAGCGCCGCGAGCGTTCGGCGCGTCGCCTGCAACCGCAGATGCAATGGCGCGACGGTGCCACCCTGCCCTACCTGGGCAGCGACATCACCCTGCGCATCCGCACCGGGCAGCGCCAGGCGGTGTACCTCGATGAGCTCACGCGCGAGCTCAACATCAGCCTGCCCGCCGACGCCGGCGAGCAGCAGTTGAAGGATCGCGTGCAGGGCTGGATACAGGCGCGCGCCGAAGAACTGTTCGGCAAGCGGCTCATGATCTATGCCGAAAAACTGGGCGTGCAATATCGCTCCTACGCCCTGTCCTCGGCCACCACGCAATGGGGCTCCTGTACCTCGGATGCGCGCATCCGCCTGAACTGGCGGCTGATGCATTTCGCCCTGCCGCTGATCGACTACGTGATCGCGCATGAGCTCGCGCATCTGCGCGAGATGAACCACAGCCCGCGCTTCTGGGCTACGGTGCAATCGATCTTCCCCGAATTCGAATCCGCCAAGAAGGCGCTGCGCGACAGCGCGCCGGAGACCATGCCGATCTTCTGAGCGGCATGGCCCGCGCCGCCTTGTACCCGGTGCGCTCTCTCAGAAACTCACGTTCACCCCCACATCCAGCGACCGTCCATAGCCCGGCAAAGCTTGCAGGCTGCCGCTCCTGGCTTGCGCCAGCCCGGCCAGATAGACGCCGCCCAGCGGCTCGGCATAGTTGCGATTGAACAGGTTGCTGATACCCGCCGAGACGCTGATGTGCTGGTTGAAGCGATAGCTGCTCTTGAGATTGACCACGCTGTAGCTGGCCGTGACCGGTTCCAGGCGATTGCTGTCCACCCGGCTCTTGCGCGCCACGTAGTTCAGCTCGGCGCGATTGGTCCATGCGCCCCAGCTCTGTTCCAGCGCGGCCAGGATGTTGAGCGGCATCATGTGATACAGGTTGCCGCCATCGACGCGCTTGCCGCGCGTGAGGCCGGCCTTGCTGGTGAAGGCGATGTCGCCCAGGCTGGCGTCGCGCCAGAGCGGCCATTTCCACGCGGCGTTGATGCCGTAGAGGCGGGCATCGTGATTGGCGAATTGCAGATAGGCCCCCGACGCAGCCGCCACACCATAGGGATTGAAGCGGCCGATGGGATCGGCATCGATATAGTTCTCGACGTAGCTGAAGTAGGGTGTGAGCCTGAAGAACCAGCGGCGCTCGCTACCCTCACCGCCCTCGCTGTCTTCGCTGTGCCAGTCGGCCGTGCCTGAGAGCGTGTGCGCAACTTCAGGCTTGAGATCGATGTCGCCCACGTAACCGTTGCCATCCCCGAACCAGTTGGTCATACGCATGGCCATGCCGCCACGGCCCCAGGTATAGCGCTCGTACAGGTTGGGCGAGCGGGTCTTGCGAGCGTAACCGAACTCATAGCGGCTGCCAGCATCGGCTTCCAGCCGGGCCAGTGCGGTCAGGTCGATGTTGTTGTCGGTCTTGGCGTGGCCGCGCGCATTGAAGGCGTTGGCGGCATTGAGGTCAGGCTGGTTCATCATGTTGGTGCCATAGGATTGAACATTGCCGGTATCGGTCTTGACCAGTTCGTCGCGCAAGCCCAGCAGGGTGCTCCAGCGGGCGTCGAGCTTGTGCTCCCATTCGGCGAAGAGCGCGAAACGATCGCGCTTGCCGCCGTTGATATTCACATAGGTGCGCGGGCTCATCATCATCGAGCCGGCTACTGGCGGCCAGACGTCGTCGAGATGGAAGCTATGGTATTCGTGGCCCACGCGCAGCACGCTGCTGCTGTCGGCAGCGAGGTCGATATCGGCGCGCAACGCATAACCAAGGTCGCGGCCTTGTGTCTGCATGGGCATGGTGCCGCGCCGTTCGGTGCCGAAGAAACCCATCTCATGCTCGGTACGCTGCCAGTACAGCTTGCCGGACAGCCTGCCCCAGTCGAAACGACGTTCGTAGCCCAGGTTGGCGAAGGTGGAGCGGTTGCCGGTCATGTCCATGTATTCGTTGGGAAAGCCCTGGTAGGGAATGTACTGCTGGCCCACCTTCACTACCAATTGCTGGCCCTCGCCGCGCGCGGCCAGAGTGAGCGCATGGTTGTTGCTCTGGTAGAGACTGGAGAGCACCTTGTCGCCATTGCCGTTGACGTAACTCTCGGCGCGCGACTGGCTGGCCACGTAGGCTACGGAGAGCTGGTCACTGGCCACGGTGGCATTGACCGAAGCCGACACCTCCGAATTGACGCTGCGTGCCGACGCCGAGAAACCACCCTTGGTCAGCCATTGCCCGGGCTGGCTCGCAAACTGCGGTGCAGGCGAACTCAGTTCAATGCTGCCGCCGATGCTGTCGCCACCCACGCTGACTGGCGTGATGCCGGCGATCACGCGCGTCATGCCCACCTGCGCGGGCGGCATGTACGACATCGGCGCATTCATCTGGTTGCCGCAGGCAGCCGTGACTTCCATGCCGTCCAGCCGGATCTTGAGGCGATCTGCGGCAAAGCCATTGAGCACCGGCAAGGCCGATACACCGCCTCCGGCGGCGGTGGCGTAACCGGGCTGGTCATTGAGCAGCGCAGCGCTGTCGGCACTGGGTGGTGTCGTGGAGGGCTTGTCGCTGCGTACCGTGATGGCAGGCAGCGGCGTCTGTTCATCACTGCTTGCGAACACATCGCCGCACACGGTGAAAGCCAGCGCGATGGCGCAGGCGCATGGAGTCAATTGCATGGAAATCCCCTGTGGTTGTCTTTATCGATACCGTCTGCGAGCAAACGGGAAGGCGGGATTATGGACAGGGGACAGGATGGGAAGCTGCGACATATTGTCGCGTTGGACGCCACGGCACGAGGAGATGGCCGCAAAAGCGCCATGCACGCGCCTCTCTCGACGCTGCGTCAAATTGACGCAGCGTTTTGACGAGTTTCAGCAGGAAAAACGATCTGCCGATCTCAGGGTTTCAGGTAGCGCTCCGCCAGGGTTTCATACAAGGGCGGTGCGAACACCTTGGAGACCGCCGAGGCGATCAGCGCGGTAGCCATCAGCGAAATGACCAAGGCGTGACCATCGACCATTTCCATGACGATCACGAAGGCGGTGATGGGTGACTGCGTCACGGCCGCAAGATAGCCCACCATGGCCAGCGCCACCAGCATGGGGAGCGAGGTGCCGCCGAAGAGCAAGTGCAGCAGGTTGCCGAAGCCAGCGCCGATGGACAGCGAAGGCGCGAAGATGCCGCCCGGCAGGCCCGGCAGATAGGAGCCGATCATGGAAGCGAACTTGAGGAAAGGGTAGAACACCGACAGCCCCTGACCATCATTGAGCAAACCATGCGCCTGCTCGTAGCCGCTGCCGAAGGTGGCGCCGCCTGCGGCCACGCCGATGACGGCGACGATGAAGCCGCAGACCGCCGCGAAGACCACCGGGCGCTCGGCGCGCAGTGTCACCAGCGCTGGCGGAATCCAGCGCGTGGGGTTGAGGATGAGCCAGCAGAACAGCCCGCCGGCCACGCCCATGAGCACGGCCGTGACGATCACCGCCAGGATCAGCCGGCCACTGGTCTCACCCGGAAAGGCGATGGAACCGAAGTAGGTGTAGTTGCCATTGATGGACAGCGCCACCAGGCCGGCGAAGATGATGGTGGTGATGACCACGCCACTGGCGCGCTGCTCGAAGCTGCGCGAGAGTTCCTCGATGGCGAACACGATGCCGGCCAGCGGGGTGTTGAAGGCAGCAGCCAGACCGGCGGCGGCGCCGGCCAGGATCAGGCGGCGCTCCATGTGCTCGTAGCCGGACGGATACAGGCGGCGCAGGTTGTACATGATGGCTGCGCCAATCTGCACCGTCGGACCCTCGCGGCCAATGGTCATGCCCCCGGCGATGGCCACCACCGACAGCACGATCTTGCCCAGCAATACGCGCAGCGACAGCAGCGTGCTGCCGCGCTCGGCAGTATCGCCATGCAGCGTGGCGATGGCCTGCGGGATGCCGCTGCCTTCGGAGCCCGGGAAGTAGCGGCGCGTGAGCCATACGCAAGCCGCGCAGACGGCTGGCGTGAGCAGCAGCGGCAACCAGGGCGAGCGGTGTTCGATGCTGCGGAACACGCCGAAACCGAGCTCGATGGCCTGGGCGTAGAGCACCGCGACCAGGCCGACGATGACGGCGCCGCTCCAGAGGATGCCGTATTCGACCCACAGGCGGCGCAGGTGGCTTTTGGATAGTTGGTAGAGACTCAATTGGCGTTCCTGCTGTTCTTGTGATGATGCGCTTGAAGGCAAGGGCCTGCCGGGGCAATGAAAAAAGCCCGCGTGAGCGGGCTGGCAGGCTGACCGACGGCGGCCTCAGTCGGCGGCGTCGAACTGTTCCTTCTTCTGGATGAATTCGATCTTGTAGCCATCCGGGTCGGTGACGAAGGCGATCACGGTCTTGCCATGCTTCATCGGACCGGCTTCACGGGTGACCGTGCCCCCTTTGGCCTTGACCGCGTCGCAGGCGGCATAGGCGTCGTCAACTTCGATGGCGATGTGGCCGTAGCCGGTGCCCAGGTCGTAGGCATCGGTGTCCCAGTTGTGGGTCAGTTCCAGCACGGTGTGGTCGCGCTCCTCGCCATAGCCGACGAAGGCCAGGGTGAACTTGCCGTCGGGATAGTCATTCTTGCGCAGCAGCTTCATGCCCAGCACCTGGGTGTAGAAATCGATGGAGCGATCCAGATTTCCCACGCGCAGCATCGTATGCAACATTCTCACTTGGCGACTCCTTTTCATAGCTAATGTGAAGCAAGGTGACATTATCCCCCATTTGGGCGCCGCCCGCCGGCAGGGGGCCACGGACCGGCCGACAACAAAAAAAACGGACAACCCTGCGGTTGTCCGTCTTCCTCAAGATGGCTGGATGTCGTCAGCCTGGCTCACCGACCAGATGAGCACTTCGTGGCGCCTCTATCACTGCCATCAACGCCCGTAATAGTAGTAATCGGGACGTTCATCGTAGCGATAGGTGCGCACCTCGGTGCGCTCCACATAGCGCACCGGGCGCGGCGGCGGCGGTGCGTAATAGCGCGGCTGTTCATAGACCACCTGTTGCGGCGGCTGGTAATACACCGGCTGCGGCGCTTCATAGTAGACCTGCTGCGGCGGGGCCTGGTAGACCGGCGCGCTGTTGGCGTTGGCGATCAGGGAACCGATGGCGACGGCCCCGATGATCCCGGCAGCGATGGCCACTCCGTTGCCGCCACGGTCATGCGCCATGGCGGGCGTGCTCACGACGGCAGCCGAGGCAAGAAGGGTGGTGGCGATCAATACCGATGCGATTTTTTTGCTGGCCATGATTGGCTCCTGTCAAAGAAGTCCGCGCTTTCTGCCCTCCACTTCTGGCTTCTACTCTCGCGGCACGATTCCAATATAGACCAGCTTCAGTTCGAATCCATCAAATATGAATCTTCGTTACAGTTCTTACGGCTCGACGACAGGCTGTGACAATTGCCGCTCCCCCTCTCGCGTAACGCAGAAGCTCATTGCTGGCGTGCAGCCAGCAGATTGGCCAGGGCCACGAACTGTTCCATCGGCACGGCTTCCGGGCGCGCCTGCGGGTCGATGCCGGCCTGGCGCAGTTCATCCTCGCTGAACAAGCCGGCCACGCAATTGCGGATCACCTTGCGCCGCTGCGAGAACGCCTTGGTCACGACCTGTTCCAGCAAGGCCTGCTGGCAAGCCAGCGGCTGGGCCAGCGGAATCATGCGCACGATGGCCGAATCGACCTTGGGCGGCGGATCGAACGCGGTGGGCGGCACCACGAACAGCAATTCCATGTGATAGCGCCATTGCAGCATCACCGACAGGCGGCCATAGGCCTTGCTGCCCGGCTCGGCCACCATGCGCTCGACCACTTCCTTCTGCAGCATGAAGTGCTGGTCCTGCACTTGCGGGGCGATCTCGGCCAGATGGAACAGCAGCGGGCTGGAGATGTTGTAGGGCAGGTTGCCGACCACGCGCAGCTTGCGGCCCTCGGGCACCGGGATGGTAGAAAAATCGAACTTGAGCGCATCGGCTGAATGCACCGTCAGGCGCGCGGCATCGAAGCGTTTCTTGAGGCGTTCGACCAGGTCGCGGTCCAGCTCCACCACGTGCAGGTGGCGCAGTCCTTCCAGCAGCAGTGCGGTCATGGCGGCCAGTCCGGGACCGATCTCGACCATGGCGTCGTCGGCTGCGGGGGCGATGGAAGTGATGATGTCGTGCAGCACCATCTCATCGGTAAGGAAGTTCTGGCCGAAGCGTTTGCGCGGGATATGTTTCATGGGGATTCCAGTGTTCTTGCGATGATTCAGGCCCGCTTCTGGCGGCGCGCCATGTCGGCGGCGGCACGCACGGCCACCAGCATGCTGCCATGGTCGGCATGACCCAGGCCGGCGGCGGCCAGGTCGAGGGCAGTGCCATGATCGACCGAGGTGCGAATGAGCGGCAGGCCCAGGGTGATATTGATGCCGTGGCCGAAGCTGGCGAATTTCAGGACCGGCAGGCCCTGGTCGTGGTACATGGCCAGCACGCAGTCGGCGTCTTCCAGGTATTTGGGCTGGAACAGGGTATCGGCCGGATACGGTCCACGCGCGTCGATGCCGCGCGCGCGCGCCGCTTCCAGCGCGGGGCTGATGACCTCGATTTCTTCACGGCCCAGGTAGCCATTCTCACCGGCGTGCGGGTTCAAGCCCGTGACCAGGATGCGCGGGCGGGCGATGCCGAACTTGCTGCGCAGGTCGGCGTGCAGGATGTCCAGCGTGCGCGCCAGGCTGTCGGCGGTAATCGCCGCCGGGACATCCTTCAGGGCCAGGTGGGTGGTGGCCAGCGCCACGCGCAGGTGCGGCGACTGGCCGCCGGCCAGCATCATCACCACTTGCGGCGTGTGGGTGACCTCGGCCAGGTATTCGGTATGCCCGGTAAAAGCCACGCCGGCATCGTTGATGGTGCTCTTTTGCAGCGGTGCGGTGACGATGGCTGCGAATGCGCCCGCCAAGGCGCCCTGCACGGCCAGGTCCAGCGCCTGCAGGACGGCGCGACCATTGCGCGCATCCAGCAAGCCAGGACGGACCGGCTCGGCCACCGGGCAATCGATGACGGTGAGGCAATCGGTGGGGAAATGCGGCAAGCCACTGTTGCGCCAGGCCTGGATGGAGATGGCGGCCACGCGCATCTGCGCATCGATCTCATAGGCGCTCTGGGCCAGCAGGGCGGCGTCGCCCAGGAGGATGCAGCGCACCTCGTGGCGCAGCTCCCAGGCGGCGCGCAGCGAGATCTCGGGACCAATGCCTGCCGGTTCACCGCAGGTCAGCGCGAGGATGGGTCGGTTCATGGCGTCTCACGATATCGGGGCTTCAAAAATGCAAGGGCCGGCTGTGCGGCCGGCCTCTTGCGCGGACAAGGGCGCAGATGCGCCCGCTGCCGGGACTTATTCGTCGTTGCGGTATTCGACGTAGGCGCGGTCGCGGATCTGGCGCATCCAGTCTTCGGTGGCCTCTTCGATCTTGCGTTCGCGGATGGCCTGGCGCGCAGCCTGGCGGGCGCGCTCCTTGGAGGCGTCATCGGTCTTGCGCTCCACCACCTGGATGAGGTGATAGCCGAACGGCGTCTCGATGGGCTGGCTGACTTCGCCCGGCTTCAACTGATCCATGGCGCGCTCGAATTCCGGCACGGTATCGCCCGGATAGACCCAGCCCAGGTCACCGCCCTTGGAGGCGGACAAGTCATTGGAATACAGCTTGGCCAGTTCCTCGAAGGTGGCCGAACCGTGGTCCAGGCGCTCCTTGAGTTCAGTCAGCTTGCGCTTGGCTTCGGCGGCGGTGACGACCTGGTTGACCTTGATGAGGATGTGTCGCACATGGGTCTGCTGCACCGCCGGCGCTGCCGCCTGGGCGCCATCAGCGGCACGGCGACCCACCAGCTTGAGGATGTGGAAGCCATTGCCGCTCTTCAACAGACCGCTGACCTGGCCATCCTGCAGCTTGGCCACGCCATCCAGGAACAGCTGCGGCAGGCGATCGGCAGGACGCCAGCCGAGGTCGCCGCCGGAGAGCGCGTCGGAGGAGTCGGAATAGGCGGCGGCGGTCTTGGCGAAGTCGGCACCGGTCTTCAGCTGGCGCAGCACATCCTCGGCACGCTCGCGGCGCTGGGCCAGTTGCTCGGGGGTGGCGTTCTCGGGCACGCGGATGAGGATCTGGGCGATATCCAGTTCCTGGCGCTGGCCGCCGGCGTTGGCTTCGGCGGCAAGGTAGTTGTCGACCTCGGACTCGGTGACCACCACCTTGTTGTCCACTTCGCGCTCGCGCAGGCGCTGGCTGAGTATTTCGCGGCGGATCTCTTCACGGAAGCTGGCGTAGTTCATGCCTTCGGCTTCCAGGCGGGTGCGGAATTGCGCCATGGACAGCTTGTTCTGGTCGGCGATGCGCTGCATGGCGCGGTCCAGCATGGCGTCATCGACAACGATACCGTTTTCCTTGGCCATCTGGGCCTGGGCGCGCTCGACGATCATGCGCTCCACCAGCTGGCGCACCAGTTGGTCACGCGGGGGCAATTGCACGTTCTGCGCGGACATGCGCTTGACCACGCTGGCCAAGCGATCGGCCACTTCCTGGCGGGTGATGACTTCGTTGTTGACCACGACCATGATCGAATCGACTGGACGGGGCTCCATGCGTGCCTGGCTGGGCGCGGGCGCTGCTGCAGTGGCCTTGGCCGGCGCCGGCGCGGCTGCCTTGGCGGGCGCAGCCGGGCTGGCGGCGGGCGGCGTACCCTTGGCAGGAGCCGGCTGGGCCGAGGTTTCTGGCGGAGTGACCGGGATGATGGTCGTGGCGAACTGCGCCTGCGCATTGCTGATCACGCCCAGCATGCACAGCAGCGCGGTCACTGTTTTGGTTGTTGCGAGGAGTGGTGTACGCATATTACGCATGGACTGTCGTTGGTTCGAAAAGGTTAGAAGTTGTTGCCGGGGGTAGAGTCTGGCAGGTTCACTTTCTGGTAGCCAGGCACGCTGCTCTTGATGGCGTCCATGGGGTTGGAACCGATCTGGGAGAAGCCGTTGAGTTCAAGCTGGAAGAAGAAGCCCGTGGATGCCTTGGTGGACGAGGTCGGGATACGTTGCGCCACCACGCGGAAGACCCAGCAGTCGGCCTTGTATTCGAGACCCAGCAAGCCTTCGGCCACGGTACGGTCGGGAATGGAGTAGTTGATGCGGCCCACCGCGTAGAGACGCTGGGACAGCGGCCACTGGCCCGACACGTCGACCTGCTTGAGCGGATCGAGTACGCCCGTGTAGGGATTGACGTAGGTGCGGTCCAGACGGTATTGCAGGTTCAACACCCGCTTGGGCGCCGGTTGCCAGCGGATCCCGAAGTTGGAACGCACCATCTGGCGCAAGGTCTCGCTGTACTGCACCGTATTGTCGGTGGAGAATTCACGCGTGATCTGGCCGCCCAGCGCCAGCAGCAGATCGGACTTGCTGCCCAGGCTGCCGGAGGACGTGGTGGTGCTGGCCGTGGTCGAGGTGCTGGTGAGGTCGACTTTGGGGTCGGCAAAGTAATAACGCTGGCCGACGGTGGCGCGCAGGCGCTCCAAGCCGTTTTCCTCGATCAGGCGCGAGGTCACGGCCGCTGTCAGTTGGTTGGCGTCGCTGATGCGGTCGTGGCCGACGAAGCGGTTCTCGCTGAAGATCTGCGCGAAGTTGAAGTCTGCCAGGCCGGAGTCGAAGATCGGCAGCTTGGTCTGGTCGCGGTAGGGCGTACGCACGTAGAACAGCCGCGGCTCCAACGTCTGGGTCATGCTGCGCCCGAGCAGGTCGGATTCGCGCTCGAAGATCAGCCCCGAATCCAGCGACAGCGTGGGCACCGTGCGCGTAAGGTTGGTCTGCTGGCCCGGCGCGAGATTGTTCAGCTTGTAGCTGGTCGCGTCCAGCATGACCTTGGGCGTGATGAAGTAACCCGGCCGCACGATGGGGTAGGACACCGACTGGGTCAGGTAGGCGCGATCGCCGCCGACCAGGCTACCACTGGAAAAGCGCGTGAAGTCGGCCACGGTATTGAAATCGAAACCGCCAATATCGTATCGGGTGCCGTTGAAGGTAATCTGCGGCACGCGGTCATACGGCTTGACGATAGGGGCGTTCACGTCTTGCAGCAACTGGTACTTGGAGACCTGACCCACCAGGGTCCAGTAGGTGCTGCTGTAGGTCAGGCTGGCGGTGCGTGGCAACAGGCGCGTGGTACTGCCGGTGATGGAGTGAGAGAAATCGGACGCATAATCATTGTCCGAAGCCTTGTTCAGATTCCAATCCAGTTGCAGTCCCGGCGCCAGAATTTGGGTATGGCGCGAAGACAGCGAATAGCGCCCCGTCCCCGTCACCCTGTCCTGAATGCCTTCGGCGGTGAACATCCCATTATAGGACTCGCCCAGGTAGCGCGTCTCGGCCCCCATCTGCAATCCGCGCCGGGCGATGTACTTGGGCACCAGCGTCAGGTCATAGTTGGGCGCCAGATTGAAGTAATAAGGCACGGCAAGCTCGAAACCGCCGGTGCTGGTCGCGCCGATGGTGGGAGGCAGCACACCGGACTTGCGCTCTCCTGAGAGGGCGAAGGACATCCAGGGGGCCCCCAGGATCGGCACATCCTTGAAATACAGCAGGCCGCCGCGCACGGTACCGACGTCGCGTCCGCTGTCCAGGTCCATGGTGTTGGCGCGCAGATACCAGTCGGGATCGGGCGCCTCGCAGGTGCTGTAGGTTCCCTGGGTCACCAGCGCCCGGTCGTCGGAGATGAAATCGATGCGCTCGGCCTTGCCGCGCCCGCCATTCTTGCCGATCAGATAAGTCGGGCTGCTGACATACCCCGCGCCGGTCCCCATGTTCATTTCGGCGTGGTCACCGGTGTACTGGTCCTGCAGGCGGCGCATCCAGACGTGGCCGGTGGCTTCGACCTCGTCCTGGATGATGCGGTATTCGGCCTTGTCGGCCTTGATGGTGGTCGGTCCCTTGACCACTTCGACGTCGCGATCCAGGTTGACCTGGCGGTCAGGGCGGCCGGTCATCTGCTCGGCGCTGACGTTGACGGGAGCGTCCTGGTCCTGCGCAGGCGCGGCGGCCGGCGCGGGCATGGACATCTGCGCATACACGGAAAGGGGCAACAGCGCCGAGGCCGAGGCCACGGCCATTGCCGAGGAGAACAGACGCGCCAGCCGCCAGTTGACAGTACGTTCAGTTAAAGACTTGGAAAACCGGATCATGAAAAGAGTGGTCAGATACCGTGCAGGCGGATTTTTTGGGATGAATCCCTTATTATATGGGAACTCAACCTCGTCAAACGATTTCCTCCGATAGTTCATGTCTTCACCTGGCTCCACCCCTGATCCCCGTCTGTCCGAACTGCATGCCTGGCTGGCCTCCCTGGCCGATACCCCGGTGCTGCCCGCTACCCTGCGTCCGGCCTCGGCCGACGCCAGCTTCCGCCGCTATTTCCGGGTGGATACCCCGGATGGCGGCTCGGCCATCGTCATGGATGCGCCTCCTCCCCAGGAGGACGTGCGCCCCTTCGTCGAGGTGGCAGGCCTGTTCGCCGCGACCGGCGTGACCGTCCCCAAGGTGTTGGCGCAGGACTGCGACCGCGGCTTCCTGCTGCTCTCCGACCTGGGTTCGACCACCTACCTGTCGCAACTGTCGGCCGATAGCGCGCACGCACTATACATGGATGCGATCGAGGCCCTGGTACTTTTACAAGCGCAAAGCAAGCCCGAAGCCCTGCCCGAATACGACCGCGCCCTGCTGCTGCGCGAGCTGGAGCTGTTCCGCGAGTGGTATATCGGCAAGCACCTGGGCGTGACGCTCACCGACGAACAGAACGCGGTGCTGGACAAGACCTTCGACGCCATCCTGGCCAACAACCTGGCCCAACCTCAGGTCTACGTGCATCGCGACTACCATTCGCGCAACTTGATGGTGCTGCCCAAGGGCAACCCGGGCATTCTCGATTTCCAGGATGCGGTCTATGGCCCCATCACCTACGACCTGGTCTCGCTGCTGCGCGACGCCTACATCCAGTGGGATGAAGAGATGGTGCTGGACTGGGCCATCCGCTACTGGGAAAAGGCGCGCCGCGCCGGCCTGCCGGTCACGCCCGACATCGATACCTTCTACCGCGACTTCGAATGGATGGGCCTGCAGCGCCACCTGAAGGTGCTGGGCATCTTCGCCCGCCTGTGGCACCGCGACGGCAAGGATGGCTACCTCAAGGACATCCCGCTGGTGATGGAATACACCCTCAAGACCGCGCGCCGCTACGTGGCCTTCACGCCGCTGGTGCGCCTGATCGAGAAGCTGGAGCAGGAACACGCGCCCAAGTTCGGCTACACCTTCTGAGGCGCCGACCATGAAAGCCATGATCTTCGCAGCCGGCCGCGGTGAGCGCATGCGTCCGCTGACCGATAGCTGCCCCAAGCCGCTCCTGAAAGTCCGTGGCCGCCCGCTCATCGTCTGGCAGATCCTCTCGCTGGTACGCGCCGGCATCACCGAGATCGTCATCAATCACGCCCATCTGGGCCAGATGATCGAGGACACCCTCGGCGACGGCAGCCGCTTCGGCGCCCGACTGCTCTACTCGCCCGAAGGCACGGCGCTGGAGACTGCCGGTGGCATCGCCCAGGCGCGCCACCTGCTGGGGGAGGAGCCGTTCATCGCGGTCTCGGGCGACATCTGGTGCCCGCATTTCGACTACAGCGAACTGCTGACCGTGCTGGAAGACGAAGACCCCTGGGGCAAGCCGCTGCCGGAAGACCAGCGCGACATGGCCTGGCTGTACCTGGTCAAGAATCCGCCCTTCCATCCCGAGGGCGACTTCGCCCTGAACAACTTTGCGCTGGCCAACGAAGGCCAGCCCAAGCTGACCTTCGCCAACATCGGCGTGTATCGCCCGCAGATGTTCGACGGCATCCCCCCCGGGACCCACGCCAAGCTGGGACCGCTGCTGCGCCAATACGCCGACCAGGGCCGCATCGGCGGCGATGTCTATCGGGGTGAATGGCACAACGTCGGCACCATCGACCAACTGGAAGCACTGAACCTGCCACCGCAAGGAAACCGACCATGAGCTTCGACGCCTCCCCCTTCGCCGCCCGCCGCGCCCGCCTGCTGGCCAGCCTGCAACAAGCCGGGGGCGGCGTGGCCATCATCCCGACCGCGCCCGAGGTGATGCGCAACCGTGACGCCGATTATCCGTATCGCCACGACAGCTATTTCTACTACCTGACCGGGTTCACCGAGCCGGAAGCGGTTCTTGTGCTGGTAGCCGGCAAGGAAAACCGCAGCATCCTGTTCTGTCGCGACAAGAACCTGGAACGCGAGATCTGGGACGGCTATCGCCACGGTCCGCAGGCCGCGCAGCAACTGTTCGCGCTGGACGCGGCGCATCCCATCGAAGAACTCGACAAGAGCATGCCCGCCCTGCTCTCCGACGCCCGCGCCGTGTACTACGCGCTGGGCCACGATGACAAGCGCGATGCGCAGTTGCAGCGCTGGCTGCAAGGCGTGCGCGCCCTGGCTCGCAGCGGCGTGTCGGCGCCTGCGGCCGTGGTCGATGTGAGTGTGCTGCTGGATGACATGCGCCTGTTCAAGGACGCCTACGAGATCGACGTCATGAAGCGCGCCGGCATCATCTCCGCCGAAGCGCATTGCCGCGCCATGCGCATCTGCCGTCCTGGCCTGCGCGAATACCATCTGGAAGCCGAACTGCTGCACGAATTCCGCCGCAACGGTTCGCAATACCCGGCCTATGGCTCCATCGTCGCCACCGGCGCCAACAGTTGCGTGCTGCACTATCGCGCGGGTGACGCCGAGATCAAGGACGGCGACCTGGTCCTGATCGATGCCGGTTGCGAACTGGACAGCTACGCCGCCGACATCACCCGCACCTTCCCGGCCAATGGCGCCTTCAGCGGCCCGCAGAAGGCGCTCTACGAGATCGTGCTGGCCGCACAGGCCGCTGCCATCGCCGAGACCGCGCCCGGCAAACGCTTCATGGATGGCCATGACGCCGCCGTACGCGTACTGGCGCAGGGCATGCTCGATACCGGTCTGCTGGACAAGTCCAAGGTCGGCTCGCTGGAGGATGTGATCGAGAAAGGCGACTATCGCCAGTTCTACATGCACCGTACCGGCCACTGGCTGGGCATGGACGTGCATGACGTGGGCGACTACCGCGACCCCGCCACGGCCGACGGCAACAAACCCTGGCGCACCCTGCAACCTGGCATGGTGCTGACCATCGAGCCGGGCATCTATGTGCGCCCGGGCGAGGGCGTGCCGGAGCAGTTCTGGAACATCGGCATCCGCATCGAGGATGACGCGCACGTCACCCCCTCCGGCTGCGAACTCTTGACCACGGGCGTGCCCAGCAAGGTCGAGGATATCGAAGCCCTGATGCGCCAGGGCTGAACCGCCCACCGCTGCAGGCCGCGCATGCGCCGGATCAAGCCCGTCCGGCGCGGCTCCGCTACAATGACGCCTTCCTGAATCTTCTGTAGAAGGCATCTCCCGGCATCATGGAATCCGTCGATTTCGACCTGATCATCTGCGGCGGCGGCCCGGTCGGCCAGAGCGTGGCCGGCCTGCTGGCGCGTCGCCAATTGCCTGCCGCACGCATCGCGCTGGTGGACATGAAGTCGCCCGAACAGGCGGCGACCGACCCCCGCACCATCGCCCTGTCCTACGGCAGCCGCCAGATCCTCGATGAACTGGGCGCCTGGGACGATATCGGGCGTAGCGCCACCGCCATCGAGCAGATCCACGTCTCGCGCCGCGGCCACTTCGGCCGCACCCTGCTGGACCGCAAGGATTACCAGTTGCCCGCGCTGGGCTATGTAGCGCGCTATGGCGAAGTCAACCGCGCCCTGGCCTCGGCCATCGCCCCGCTGGGGCTGAGCCTGATGCGGCCTGCCGAAGCCCAGCAGATCGAGGAAGAAGACGAGCACGTCGCCGTCACGCTGAAGGATGGCCGCATACTGCGCGCGCAGTTGGTGGTCCAGGCCGAAGGCGGTGTCTTCGGCGAGCAGCAGCACAAGACCCTGCAGCGCGATTATCAGCAACTCGGCATCATCGCCCATGTGCAGGCCGATGGCGTGATCGCCCATCGCGCCTTCGAACGTTTCACCGATGAAGGCCCGCTGGCCCTGCTGCCGCAGGACGACGGCTATGCGCTGGTGTGGTGCGTGCGCCCGGCCACCGGCGAACAATTGATGGCGCTGGAGGATGCCGGCTTCCTGGCGGCCTTGCAGCGCACCTTCGGCGAACGGGTGGGCCGCTTTACCCGCATCAGAGCGCGCCACGCCTTCCCGCTGGGCTTGAACGCCCGCCCCGGCCAGAGCCGGCGCGTGGTGGCCATCGGTAATGCCGCCCAGACCCTGCACCCGGTGGCCGGCCAGGGCCTGAACCTGGGCCTGCGTGACGCCCGCGTGCTGGCCGATGTGCTGGCGCGGGAGATCTCCCCCCAGGCCTTGCAGGCCTTCGAGCGCCAGCGCGGCCAGGATCGCAGCCTGACCATCCGACTGACGGACCTGATGGCCCGCATCTTTGCCGGCTCGCCCCAGGGTTCTCCCCTGCAAGCGGCACTGGGCCTGTCGCTGGGCGCCATCGACCTGCTCCCCGGGGCGCGCGGCCTGCTGGCCGAGCACATGATGTTCGGTCGCCGATGAGGTGAATAATGCTGCAGTTGCGCGACGTCCTGTCGTCGCGCAGGCGGTCAGGAAATGCGACAATGCTGACTTGCGGCGTCCGCCGCTCCACCCAGCATTCCATCCAGCAGATCTGCATTTGCCATGAAACAAGACCCGCGCTTCAAGAATCTCTTCATCCTCGACCACCCGCTGATCCAGCACAAGCTCTCGCACATGCGCGACAAGCGCACCTCCACGCGCACCTTCCGCGACCTGCTGCGCGAGATCACGCTGCTGATGGGTTACGAGATCACCCGCGACCTGCCGCTAACCACCGAGACCATCGAGACCCCGCTGGTGACCTATGAAGCCCCGGTGATCGCCGGCAAGAAGCTGGCCGTGGTGCCGGTGCTGCGCGCGGGCGTGGGCATGAGCGATGGCCTGCTGGAACTGATCCCCTCGGCACGCGTGGGCCATATCGGCGTCTACCGCGATGAACATCACAAGCCGGTGGAATACCTGGTGCGCCTGCCGGACCTGCAGGACCGCATCATGATCCTGTGCGACCCCATGGTCGCCACCGGCAACTCGGCCGTCTATGCCGTGGACGCCTTGAAGAAACGCGGCGTGCCAGCCTCGCATATCATGTTCGTGGCGCTGGTGGCGGCGCCGGAAGGCGTGCAGGTGTTTGCCGATGCCCACCCCGACGTCAAGCTCTACGTCGCTTCGCTGGATTCGCATCTGGATGAGGATGCCTACATCGTGCCGGGCCTGGGCGATGCCGGGGATCGTATTTTCGGCACCAAGTAAACGCCGCTCTCCGCTTCTGCGGAAGCAAAGAAAAACGGGCTACGCAATCACTGCGCAGCCCGTTGTCATTTCTGCTGGGGCAGATGAAACTCAGTCCACCGCCTTGACCATATCTTCGATGACCTTCTTGGCGTCGCCAAAGACCATCATGGTCTTGTCCATGTAGAACAGTTCATTGTCCAGGCCGGCGTAACCGGCGGCCATGGAGCGCTTGTTCACGATCACGGTCTTGGCCTTGTAGGCTTCCAGAATCGGCATGCCCGCGATGGGCGACTTGGGGTCCTTGGCCGCCGGGTTGACCACGTCGTTGGCTCCCAGCACCAGCACTACATCGGCCTGGGCGAATTCGCTGTTGATGTCTTCCATCTCGAAGACCTGGTCATAGGGCACTTCGGCCTCGGCCAGCAGCACGTTCATGTGACCCGGCATGCGGCCGGCCACGGGGTGGATCGCATATTTCACGGTCACGCCGTTGTGGGTCAGCTTTTCGGTCAATTCCTTCAGCGCGTGCTGCGCGCGCGCCACTGCCAGGCCGTAACCCGGCACGATGATGACGGTTTCGGCATTGCCCATCAGGAAGGCCGCATCATCGGCCGATCCCGACTTGACGTTGCGCTGCTGCTGCGCGCCGCCACCGGCCGCCGCTGCCTCGCCGCCAAACCCGCCCAGGAGCACGTTGAAGAAGGAGCGGTTCATCGCCTTGCACATGATGTAGGAGAGGATCGCACCGGAAGAACCGACCAGCGAACCGGCGATGATAAGCATGGAGTTGTTCAGCGAAAAACCGATGCCCGCCGCCGCCCAGCCGGAATAGCTGTTCAACATTGACACCACCACCGGCATGTCGGCGCCGCCGATGGGGATGATGATGAGCACGCCCAGCGCAAAGGCAATGGCCGCCATGATGATGAAGGGCAGCCAGTTCTGCGTCAGCACGAAGATGATGCCGAAGCCGATCATGGCCACGGCCAGCAGCAGGTTCAGGAAATGCTGGCCGGCGAAGTTGACCGGCGCGCCCTGGAACAGGCGGAACTTGTACTTGCCCGAGAGCTTGCCGAAGGCGATCACCGAGCCGGAGAAGGTGATGGCGCCCACGAAGGTGCCGATGAACAGTTCCACCCGGTTGCCCACGGGGATCAACTGCCCGTGCGCCGAAATACCCAGCGCCCACGGCTCGGCCACTGCCGCCACCGCAATACAGACTGCCGCCAGACCAATGAGCGAGTGCATCGCCGCCACCAGTTCGGGCATCTTGGTCATCTCGACGCTGCGCGCGAGATAGGCGCCGATGCCGCCACCGACGATCACGCCGCCGGCCACCAGCAGGTAACCGATGTCACCGGAAGGATTGCCGCCCTCGCCCTTGATCTTGACGATCAGCGCCAGCGTGGTCAGCACCGCGATCACCATGCCGGCGATGCCGAAGCTGTTGCCGCGCCGCGCCGTAGCTGGATGCGACAGGCCCTTCAAGGCCTGGATGAAGCAGATCGATGCGATCAGGTACAGCAGGGTCACCAGGTTCATGCTCATGCTTGTTCTCCCGACTTGACCTTGGGCTCTTTCTTCTTGAACATTTCCAGCATGCGCTGGGTCACCATGAAGCCGCCAAACACATTGACCGCCGCCAGCGCCACGGCCAGCGTGCCGGCGATGCGGCCTACCGGGCCTTCTGTCAGGCCTGCGGCCAGCATGGCGCCGATGATGATGATGGCCGAGATGGCATTGGTCACCGCCATCAGGGGCGTATGCAGGGCGGGGGTCACGGTCCAGACCACGTGATAGCCGACGTAGATGGCCAGCACGAAGATGATCAGGTTGATGATGGTATGGCTGACTTCCATGGTGTTCCTCCTTGTTGTGCGGTCCGCCGGTAAAACTACAAGCGGGCCGAACGGTTCTTGGTGAGGGTCAGATCGCTTTGAGGCTGGTGATGCGGTTCTTGTCGTCCACGAAGACCACCTTGGGCTTGTAGGTGGCGACTTCCTCATCGCTCATCGGCGCATAGGTACAGATGATGAGCAGGTCGCCCAGGTGCGCCAGGCGGGCTGCCGCGCCGTTCAACGATATCTCGCCGCTGCCGCGCTTGCCGCGGATGGCGTAGGTGGAAAAACGTTCGCCGTTGTTGACGTTGTAGAGTTCGATCTTCTCGAACTCGCGGATGTCGGCGGCTTCCAGCAGGTCTTCGTCGATTCCGCAGGAGCCTTCGTAGTTCAGGTCGCACTGGGTGACCGAGGCGCGATGGATCTTCGCGCGCAGCATGATGCGTTGCATGTACTTCTTCCTTCTTGATTCCGTGGATGATGGGCTTGGTTGCCCGGGTATTCTGCCGGGCCGGCAGATTCATTTGCGCAGGATCTCGCCGCCCTGGCAGAGCAGCGTGGCCGCGACGATATCGTCTTCCCTGTTGATGACCAGCTTGCCTTCGGCATCGATGATCAGTTTCAGGAAATCCAGCACGTTGCGGGCATACAGCGCCGAGGCATCGGCCGCCACCAGAGCCGCCAGGTTGCCTTCGCCGATGATGTGCACACCATGCTTGATGACGGTCTTGCCGGGTTCCGACAAGGGACAGTTGCCGCCCTGGTCGACCGCCATGTCCAGGATCACTGAACCGGGCTTCATGGCCTTGACCGTGTCTTCGCTGATCAGCACCGGCGCCTTGCGTCCGGGGATCAGGGCGGTGGTGATGATGATGTCGGCCTGTTTGGCGCGTTCGTGGACCAGCTCGGCCTGGCGCTTCATCCAGTCCGGCGGCATGGGGCGGGCATAGCCGCCCACGCCCTGGGCAATCTCTTTTTCTTCCTCGGTCAGGAAGGGAACGTCCAGGAACTTGGCGCCCAGCGATTCGATCTGTTCCTTCACGGCAGGGCGCACGTCGGAGGCTTCGATCACCGCCCCCAGCCGCTTGGCCGTCGCGATGGCCTGCAGGCCGGCCACGCCGGCGCCCATGATGAGCATGCGCGCGGCCTTGACGGTGCCAGCGGCGGTCATGAGCATGGGCATGAAGCGCTGGTAGGTATTGGCGGCCATGAGCACGGCCTTGTAGCCGGCAATGTTGGCCTGCGAGGACAGCACGTCCATGGACTGCGCCCGGGTGGTGCGGGGGGCGGCTTCCAGGGCGAAGGCAGTGAGGCCGGCGGCGGCCATGGCGGCGATGTTGTCGGCGTCGAAGGGGTTGAGCATGCCGATGACGACGGTGCCAGGCTTGATGCGGGCGCGTTCGGCCTGGTCAGGGGCGCGCACCTTGAGGAGGATTTCCGCGGTAAAGACAGCGTCGGCGCTGCCGATGCTGGCGCCGACGGCGACGAAGGCTTCGTCGGGAATGCTGGACTTCAGGCCCGCGGACGACTGGACCATCACTTCGTGCTTTGCGGCAACCAGCTTCTTGACGGTTTCCGGGGTCGCCGCAACCCGCGTTTCTCCGTCCCGGCTTTCGGCGGGAATCCCAATCCTCATGCGAAGCTCCTTGTTGTTGAATTCTTACCGCGATCTTACACGACTCATCTTGCCCGCCGACAGATTTGCGGCTTCGGCAGACAAGGCGCCATCGGCCCGCGGCGGGGCTTCGCGCTGAAGAGTCGGCGGCGACAGGGTAAAATGCCGGATTCACGAGGTCATCAATGTCTGAAGTCTGGAAACCCTCTGTCACCGTGGCCGCCATCATCGAGCGCGGCGGCCGCTTCCTGATGGTGGAAGAGCATAGCGCGGGTGGATTGCGCATCAACCAGCCGGCCGGCCATCTGGAACCGGGCGAGTCCCTGATCGAGGCGGCCGCGCGCGAGGCGCTGGAAGAATCGGCGCACATCTTCACGCCAACGGCGCTGGTCGGCACTTATCTTTCACGCAACGTGTCGTCCTCGCGCGGCGGCCTGTCGGTCACCTACCTGCGCTTCGCCTTCGCCGGCACGGTGGGCGAACCGCTCGAACGAGCGCTGGATGAGGGCATCCTGCGCGTTCTCTGGATGACGCGCGAGGAACTGGCGGCTTGTGCTGAACGCCACCGCAGCCCGCTGGTGCTGCGTTGCGTGGACGACTACCTGGCCGGCCAGCGGGCGCCGCTGGAACTGGTGCATACCGATCCCAGCGCGATCGGGCCCGTGGCGGATCAATAAGTAGCAGCGCGGCTGCGCGCATGGAACGGATAGAACATGAGCAAGAAAAGAGTGGTCATCGGCATGTCGGGCGGCGTGGATTCGTCGGTCTCGGCGTGGCTGCTGAAGGAACAGGGGTATGAGGTCATCGGCCTGTTCATGAAGAACTGGGAAGACGACGACGATTCGGAATACTGCTCCACCCGTGAAGACTGGATCGACGCGGTCAGCGTGGCCGATGTGGTGGGCGTGGATATCGAAGCAGTGAACTTCGCTTCTGAATACAAGGACCGCGTCTTCGCCGAATTCCTGCGTGAATACCAGGCCGGCCGCACGCCCAACCCGGACGTGCTGTGCAATGCCGAGATCAAGTTCAAGGCGTTCCTCGACCACGCCATGAAGCTGGGCGCCGACCTGATCGCCACCGGCCACTATGCACGCGTGCGCCAGGGGCCACAGGGCGACTTCCAGCTGCTCAAGGCACTCGACGCCAGCAAGGACCAGAGCTATTTCCTGCATCGCCTGAATCAGGAACAGCTCTCGCGCACCGCCTTCCCCTTGGGAGAGATCCACAAGACCGAGGTGCGCAGGATCGCCGAGCAGCTGCAACTGCCCAATGCCAAGAAGAAGGACTCGACCGGCATCTGCTTCATCGGCGAGCGCCCCTTCCGCGAATTCCTGAACCGCTACCTCTCCTACAAGCCGGGCCCGATCAAGACCGCCGACGGCCAGACCGTGGGCGAACATGTGGGACTGTCGTTCTACACGCTGGGCCAGCGCAAGGGCATCGGCATCGGCGGCCTCAAGGCGCACCAGAATGCCGATGGCCATGGCGATGCCTGGTACGTGGCGCGCAAGGATGTGGAAAACAATACCCTCTACATCGTGCAGGGTCATGACCATCCCTGGCTGCTCTCGCCCACCCTGTCAGCCGGCCAGGTCAGCTGGGTGGCCGGCCATGCCCCGCAAATGGCTGCGCTGTCGGCCAAGACGCGCTACCGCCAGGCCGATGTGCCCTGCGGCTTCAGCGATGCCGGCGCCAGCTTCTCGCTGGCCTTCGACACCCCGCAATGGGCGGTCACCCCGGGCCAGTCGGCTGTGCTGTATGACGGCGACGTCTGCCTGGGCGGCGGCATCATCGAAACCGGAGCCTTGCCGGACTGAAGTTACCCATCAGCAATCAGATCGGACGCCCTGCAGCGATTTCGCTACAGGGCGTTTCCTTTTTGGCAACATTGACAGCTCCTGTAGGCTGGAACTGTTTCCCTGCTGCAGCCAAATGATAAAAATTATCAATCACACCGATAAAAGGGCTTGCAATCCAGCCGCAAATGGCAAATAATCTAAATAAGAATTGTTCGCATTTAATAGGAGGTGATTGTAATGAGCCAACTGAACGACCACAGCATGGAACGTCGCAACAAGCCGGGCACCACCGCCAACGGAACGCCGATCACCCGCATCAAGAGCACGGACCTGTTCCGTCAGATGCGTGAACTCGAGATCGATCACGGTGGTCGCATCTACAAGTTGCGACTGACCCAGTTGAACAAGCTGATCCTGACGGCCTGAGCCGTCCGGTATCAGACCAGGTGGATAAACAGGCCAGCCAGCGTTGATCGTCAGACGCGTCGCCAGCCAAGCTAGCCTAGTGAGGAGAGTTTGATGGTTACCGACAACATGACGTCCGCATTCGTGGAACCCAACGGCGCGCCGGCACAACCTGAACTTCTGGTTTCCGCCGTACTGCATCTGATGTCGCACTACACCGCCAACAACAGCCAGGAAACGCAGAGCTGCGTGAAACTGGCCTCGGTCATCGAGAGGCACCTGAAGGCCTTGGCGGAATTGCCCAACCTGGCGCCGGTCTTGCGGGCGACGTGCCAGCAACTGTCGGAACAGTGGGCCACCGTAGTGGAGCGGACGATGCCGCCGCCGGAAAAATTCAATTTCTTCTCGCGCATGGTTGCAGGAGCGAGATCCGCATAGGGCCTGTTGAAGCAGGCAGCGAGGCGTACAATGATCGTATGTGTTTGTAACAACATCTCCGAGGGAAAGATCCATCAGGCGGTCGATGCAGGCATGACATCCATGGCCGAGTTGCGCAAGCAGCTCGGCGTTGGCACTTGCTGCGGCAAATGCCATTCCTGTGCCAAGAACGTCTTGCGTGAGTGCCTCAGCAGTGCACGTCAAACACAACAACAGGGTGTGCGGCCGGTGGTTTTCCACCCGTCGCTGGCTGCCGCCTGAACCAGATCAATGAACGCCACGTCACCTTTACTCATGAGCATGTCCCCACCCAGCGCGCTGATGCGCCAGGTACGCAAGATTGGCCCGCTGGGCCTGATTATCCTGTTGCATATCGCTTTCTTCTGGGCGCTGCAAAGCGGCCTGGTCAAGCAGGCCGTCAATGCCGTGCCCAAGGAAGTGATCGCCACCTTCATCGTCCCCGAGAAAGCACCTGAGCCGGCCCCGCCCAAGGCCCAACCGGCGCCGCCCAAGGAAGTGAAGATCGTCAAGAAGGCGGTAACACCGCCCAAGCCCATCCCGGTGACCGAAACGCCCGCCCCCACGGCCATCACGGCGCCCCCGCAGCAGCCGCAGCCTGCCGCCCCGGCACCGCAGGTCGCCGCCGAACCGACTCCGGCGCCCGCCGCGCCGCCCGGACCGGTACTGCCCAAGCAGATCACCTCCGGCATCGAATACATCGAACGCCCCAACCCGACCTATCCCAGCGTCTCGCGTCGCATGGGCGAGGAAGGCGTGGTGGAATTCCGCGTGACCGTCAATACCAGCGGCCGCGCCGAGAAGGTCGAGATCACCAAGTCCTCGGGCTATTCGAGGCTGGACGACGCCGCCCGCAACGCCATCATGCGCGCCGTCTTCAAGCCCTACATCGAGAATGGCAAGGCCATTACCGTCAGCACCGTGGGCAGCCTGGCCTTCCGCCTGAACTGACAGCCGCTTTCGTATCACCATCCCCATCATTGACAGAAATAGAAGGAAACATCATGGAAGTTAGTCCGTACGGTCTGGAAAGCCTCTGGGCGCAAGGCGATTTCGTCACCAAGGGCGTTGCCGTCCTGTTGCTGGCCATGTCGATCGCATCCTGGTACGTGATCATCACCAAGGCGCTGCAGCTGCTGCGCTTCCGCAAGGCCTCGGCGGCCGCTGGCCACCAGTTCTGGGACACCACCAGCCTGCCCGAAGGTGTAGCCACCCTGGGCCTGGACAATCCCTTCGCGGATGTAGCCAAGGCCGGCGTGACCGCGATGAGCCACCACACCGCCCACAAGGGCCATCTGCACGACCAGCTGTCGGTGAGCGACTGGGTCACCCTGTCGCTGCGCCAGGCCATCGACGAAGCCTCCGGCAAGCTGCAGACCGGCATGGCCGTGCTGGCATCGGTAGGCTCCACCGCTCCCTTCGTGGGCCTGTTCGGCACCGTCTGGGGCATCTACCATGCACTGGTGTCCATCGGCACCACCGGCCAGGCCAGCATCGACAAGGTGGCCGGCCCCGTGGGCGAAGCCCTGATCATGACTGCGCTGGGTCTGGCCGTGGCCATCCCCGCCACCTTCGGCTACAACGCCCTGGTGCGCGGCAACAAGACCACCATCGCCAAACTCAACAAGTTCGGCTTCGACCTGCACGCCCTGTTCGTCACCGGCGCCCGCACTGCCGGTGAAGACGGCCAGCCCAATGGCGGCAAGGCCAAGCTGACCGCCGTCGGGAGGGCATGATGGCGATGGGTTCCCTGTCCGATTCGGACGACGATTTCAACCCGGAGATCAACACCACGCCGCTGGTGGATGTGATGCTGGTGCTGCTGATCATCTTCATCATCACCATTCCGGTCATGAACCATGCAGTCAAGATCGACCTGCCCAAGGCCAGCAGCCAGCCGGACCAGGTCAAGCCGGAAAGCATCAACCTGTCCATCGATGCCAGTGGCAATGTCTTCTGGAATGAGGAAAAGATCGACAGCGGTGAATTGAGCGTACGCATCGCCGCCGCCGCCCAGAAGCAGCCGCAACCCGAACTGCATCTGCGCGCCGAACGCACCACCCAGTACGAGAAGGTGGCGCAGGTGATGTCGGCGGCGCAATCCGGTGGATTGGCCAAGATCGGCTTCGTGACGGATCCTGACAAAAAATAACCTTTTGGCCGCCCGCACAGGATGCGGGTAGCCAATGCCAACGGCAGCAAACATCCTGCCCTCAAGGCTTTACAATAAGAACCTCTTTCGCTTGGCGAAGGGGGTTTTTTTTTGATATTTTTGGCAAGCGGCAATAGAGGCAAGAATGATTCCCGCTAATTGTTGATGATGAATTGAAACTCCTGGGCTATGATCCCGTCCGTCCGCAGCCAGGCAGCTCTACGTCACCCAGCAAAGCGGTCTCTTTCATCCACATTTCTCGTACAAAGGCGTCCCATGAAAGGCGATCCCGCAGTCATCAAATTGCTCAACGCTCAACTGACCAATGAGCTCACCGCCATCAACCAGTATTTCCTGCATGCACGCATGTACAAGCATTGGGGCCTGGACAAGATCGGCGCCAAGGAATACGCCGAATCCATCGGCGAAATGAAGCACGCCGACAAGTTGATCGACCGCATCCTCATGCTCGACGGCCTGCCCAACCTGCAGGCCCTGCACAAGCTGATGATCGGCGAGAACACCCAGGAGATGCTGCAATGCGACCTGAAGCTGGAGCAAGCCGCCCAGAAGACGGTCAAGGAAGGCATCGCCACCTGCGAACAGCATGGTGACTACGTCTCCCGCGAGCTGTTCCAGATGATCCTGGACGACACCGAAGAACACATCGACTGGCTGGAAACCCAACTGGACCTGATCGACAAGGTCGGCATCCAGAATTACCTGCAGAGCCAGATGTCCCCGGCCGACGAATAAGCGGCGACAGGCAAACAAAAAGCGCGCTTCAGAAGCGCGCTTTTTTTATGCCCGGGACCAGGACCGCTCAGATGTGCGGCGCCGTGTCCTTGAAGGAAACCCGCTCGGACACCTTGTCGAACAGGCGCGCCAGCATGGGATAGTCCTCGCGCCAGGCCAGGTCGGGAAAACGGAACGCCAGCCAGCCCAGCCCACAGCACACCGCCACATCGGCCAGCGAATAATGGTTGCCGACACAGAAGGGCTTTTCGCCCAGGCCGTCCGCCATCGCCTTCAAGGAAGCCTCGACCTTGCTCCATTGGCGCTTGATCCATTCCGGGCTTTGCTGCTTGGTTGGGCGCAAGGTCTTTTCCAGACGCACCAGCACGGCCGCGTCCAGCATGCCGTCGGCCAGCGCTTCCCAGCATTTGATCTCGGCGCGCTCGCGGCCATTGGGCGGCAGCAGCTTGCCTACCGGCGTGAGGGTATCCAGGTACTCGACGATCACGCGGGAATCAAACATCGCGCCACCATCGTCCATCAACAGACAAGGCACCTTGCCAAGGGGATTGCTTTGCTGGATGGTGGTCGACGCGCTCCAGACATCTTCCAGGATGAATTCGTAATCGATCTTTTTTTCGGCCATCACGACGCGCACCTTGCGCACGAACGGACTGGCATTGGAGCCGATGAGTTTTAGCATAGCGTTTCGAGTAATGTTCTGGCTGGATTATAACATTCGCATTTTCTGCCTCATTCTGGAAGCCCCGTGTAGAAACGGGAAAGCAACACCCCGCTAAAACTGGGCCGTGGCGTCGCCCAATGGTAGAATTGCCGGCCCGGGCGATTGCGGTTCTGCAGCCAATGCTGCCAAACACCCGCCAATCTTCAGTCAACGCACCTCATCCGTTTCCACCATGTCCCTCTCTGCTCTCTCGGCCCTGTCCCCGCTGGACGGCCGCTACGCCTCCAAGACCGATAAACTGCGTCCGCTGCTCTCTGAAGCGGGCTTCATGCACCATCGCGTGAAGGTCGAGATTGCCTGGCTGCAAGCCCTGTCCGAAGCCGGCTTTGCCGAGATCAAGCCGTTCTCGGCCAATGCCCTTGCCCTGCTGGACAAGCTGGCTGCGGACTTCACCGAAGCCGACGCCGCGCGCATCAAGGAAATCGAAGCCGTCACCAACCACGACGTGAAGGCAGTCGAATACTGGCTCAAGGAAAAAGTGAAGGATGTGCCCGAACTGGTGGCTGCCTCCGAATTCATCCACTTCGCCTGCACCTCCGAAGACATCAACAACACCTCGCACGGCATGATGCTCAAAGCCGCGCGCGACACCGTGCTGCTGCCTTCGCTGCAAGCCGTGATCACCAAGCTGACCGAACTGGCCCACGAACATGCTGCCGTGCCGATGCTCTCGCGCACCCACGGCCAGCCGGCCAGCCCGACCACCCTGGGCAAGGAAGTGGCCAACGTCGTGGCGCGCCTGCAACGCGCGGCCAAGCGCATCGCCAGTGTCGAGATCCTGGGCAAGATGAATGGTGCCGTGGGCAACTACAACGCCCACCTGTCGGCCTACCCGCAGACCGACTGGGCCGCCTTCTCCAAGGAAGTCGTGGAACAGCGCCTGGGCCTGACCTTCAACCCCTACACCATCCAGATCGAGCCGCACGACTACATGGCCGAACTGTTCGATGCCGTGGCCCGCACCAACACCATCCTGCTGGACCTGAACCGCGACATCTGGGGTTACATCTCCCTGGGCTACTTCAAGCAGCGCACCAAGGCCGGCGAAATCGGTTCCTCGACCATGCCGCACAAGGTCAATCCGATCGATTTCGAAAACTCCGAAGGCAACCTGGGCATGGCCAACGCCGTGCTGAAGCACCTCGCCGAAAAGCTGCCGGTCTCGCGCTGGCAGCGTGACCTGACCGACTCCACCGTGCTGCGCAACATCGGGGTGGGCTTCGGCTACACCCTGCTGGCCTATGACAGCTGCCTGCGTGGCCTGAACAAGCTGGAAGTGAATCCCCAGCGTCTGGCCGACGACCTCGACGCCACCTGGGAAGTGCTGGCCGAGCCGGTGCAGACCGTCATGCGCCGCTATGGCATCGAGAATCCGTATGAGCAGCTCAAGGAACTGACCCGCGGCAAGGGCATCTCCAAGGACGCCCTGCGCGACTTCATCAATGGCCTGGCCATCCCGCAAGAGGCCAAGGACCACCTGCTGGCCATGACGCCGGCCAACTACATCGGCACCGCCGTGGAACTGGCCAAGCAGATCTAAGCCGGTTCGGCTCCTGCTTCCGGTCCCGTCCGGCATCAGAAATCGGCAATGCAGAATGGCGCACAGCAATGTGCGCCATTTTTCATTTGCAGCACCGGTTAACGTAATAAAGTGGCGATTACTCGCAAAAGCGGACGGCTGATATGCCGTTTCCCCAAGTAATAAGGGCTGGGAAAGCTCTTTATACTCGACATTTGCAAAAAAGTGGCATGATGCCCCGCATCAAGAAAACTGCCCCGTCTCTTGATGCCGTCCGGCTTGCCAGCCCGATAGAACCATTTGTCGAGCCAGCCGCTCCAAACGCCACCTACTCGTCACCACCTATGGACCGCTACACCAAACCCGCCATTCTGCTGCACTGGCTGATCGCCCTGCTGATCATCTCCGCCTTCGGGCTGGGGCTGACCATGGTCGACATTCCCGGCCTCACGCCCACCAAGCTGAAGTATTTTTCCTGGCACAAGTGGCTGGGCGTGACCGTGCTGGCCCTGGCCTGCGCACGTCTGCTGTGGCGTCTGACGCACCGTGCGCCGGCTTATCCGGCGCACATGCCGCAATGGCAACAGTCGGCCGCGCATGGGCTGCACCTGGGCCTGTACGCGCTGATGTTCGCCATTCCTGTTTCCGGTTATTTCTACAGCCTGGCCGCAGGTGTCCCGGTGGTCTACCTGGGCGTGCTGCCGCTGCCGGTGTTCATGGCGCCCAATCCGGAGCTCAAGCCCCTGCTCAAGGAAACCCACTACTGGCTCAACATGATCCTGCTGGGCGCGTTTGCCCTGCATGTGCTGGCTGCGCTGAAGCACCAATTCATCGACCGCGACAATATCTTCAAGCGCATCCTGCCGTAGGCATCCACGGCAGTCCGCAGATTCTTTCCTCCCGCTCGTTTTTTCAACGGAACCCGATATGACTCTCAACCGCTTCATCAAACCGACCCTGCTGGCGCTGGCCGCTGCTTCCTTCGCCCTCTCCGCCCAGGCTGCTCCGCTGAAGGTGGATGCCGCCAAGAGCAACGTGGTAGCCACCTTCAAGCAACTGAACGTACCGGTGGACGCCAAGTTCAAGAAGTTCGCCGCCACCATCGACTTCGACGCCGCCAAGCCGGCTGAGGGCAAGGCCAACGTCGACATCGACGTGACCAGCTTCGACCTCGGCGAGCCCGACTACAACAAGGAAGTGCAGAAGAAGGAGTGGTTCAACGCCGCCCAATTCCCCAAGGCCAGCTTCGTCTCCAGCAGCATCAAGGCGGCCGGCGCGGGCAAGTACGATGTCGCTGGCAAGCTGACCATCAAGGGCAAGACCACCGACGTGAGCTTCCCCCTGACCGTGAAGAAGGAAGGGGCGGCCCAGGTCTTCGACGGTGTCCTGCCCATCAAGCGCCTGACCTACAACATCGGCGAAGGTGAATGGAAAGACACCGGCATGGTGGCCGATGAAGTCACGATCAAGTTCCACATCGTTGCACAGTAAGCGATAAATCAAAACAGCAGTTCCGCGCCATGACGCCCCGCTGCCCGCGGGCTTCCTCTGCGATTTTTCACACATCAAGGAAACACAACACATGAAACTGAACCACCTCCTGCTCGCCCTGGTCGCCGCCGGCGCCGCCATGTCCGCCAATGCCGCCGACATCTACAGCATCGATCCCAGCCACACCTATCCCAGCTTCGAAGCTGACCACATGGGCGTGTCGATCTGGCGCGGCAAGTTCGACAAGACCAGCGGCACCGTGACCCTGGATCGCGCCGCCAAGACCGGCACCGTGGACATCACCATCGATACCGCCTCGATCGACTTCGGCCACGCCAAGATGAACGAGCACGCCAAGAGCGCCGACATGTTCGACGTGGCCAAGTACCCGACCGCGCAGTACAAGGGCAACATCAAGTTCAACGGCGACAAGCCGGCCACCGTCGAAGGCGAGCTGACCCTGCATGGCGTGACCAAGCCGGTGACCCTGACCCTGAACAAGTTCAACTGCATCCAGCATCCCATGCTCAAGCGTGAAGTCTGCGGCGGCGATGCCTCGGCTAGCTTCAACCGTGCCGACTTCGGCATCGACTACGGCGCCAAGTACGGCTTCTCGATGGAAACCAAGCTGGCTATCCAGGTCGAAGCAGTCAAGACCAACTGATCCGGGGGATCCTTTTCCGGCGCGGTCGATGTCCTGACCGCACCCGGCAGCAAGGCAGAGCCGATGCGATAATGCATCGGCTTTTTTATTGCCCGGCTTGCTTGCGATCATGGAGCCATCGGGCCGCAGGCCGCACAATGGCTCGCATTCGCCGTTTTGCTGCCCTGCAAAACTTTTTAAAACGCGCTAATCTAGCGCCGTTCCCCAAGGAGCAAGTAGCATGTCCTTAGCCGACCTTCGTAAAGACTACAGCCGCGCCAGTCTGTCCGAGACCGAGACCGCCGCCGACCCCATCGACCAGTTTGCGATCTGGTTCGACGAGGCCAGCCGGGCCCAGATCCCCGAGCCCAACGCCATGAGCGTGGCCACCGTGGGCAAGGATGGACGACCGTCGTCGCGCATCGTGCTGATCAAGCAGTTCGACCAGCAAGGCTTTACCTGGTTTACCAACTATGACAGCCGCAAAGGCGTCGATGTAGCAGAAAATCCTTACGTCGCCTTGTTGTTCCACTGGGTAGAACTAGAGCGCCAGGTCCGCATCGAAGGAAAAATCGAGCGCGTGAGCCAGGAAGAAAGTGACGCCTATTTCTACAGTCGCCCGCTGGCCAGCCAGCTCGGCGCGATTGCCTCGCAGCAAAGCCGCACCGTAGAAAGCCGCGAAAAGCTGGAACAGCAATACGAAACAACCAAGCAGCAATTCGGCGAACATCCCTCCCGTCCCGAACACTGGGGCGGCTACCGGGTCATCCCCGAACGCATCGAATTCTGGCAAGGCCGCCCATCCCGCATGCATGACCGCGTGCTCTATACACGTGATGCCAGCGGGCAATGGCAGCGGCAACGCCTGCAGCCCTGAGGACGAGCACACCTGCCTGGCAGGGCTGTTGAGCATCCACATCACTGACGCGGAGGAACATCGTGTTTTGGGAAAAGAAGCTTGACGCCTGGGTAGAAAACATTCGTAACGTATCGGCCCTGCCCCTGCGGCTGGTGCTGTGGAACGGACAGCAGTACGACTTCGGCAGCGGCACGCCCGAGGTCACGCTCAAGGTTCCCAACGCATCAGCCATCACCTCTCTGCTCACCCCCTCGCTGGCCAACCTCGGGGAAGCCTATGTCGAAGGCAAGATCGAGGTCGAAGGCAAGGTCAAGAGCATCATCCAGGTCGCCAACGGCCTGGCCTCCAATACCCTCAAGGCCCAAGGCCGGCTGGGGCGCATGGTGCGCAGCGTGACCCACACCAGGAAGCGCGACGCCGAAGCCATCCAGTATCACTACGACGTCTCCAACGACTTCTACAAGCTCTTCCTGGACGAGCACATGGTCTATTCCTGCGCCTACTTCGAGAACGGCGACGAAGACCTCGCCACGGCCCAGGTCAAGAAGATCGACCATATCCTGGAGAAGATCCAGCTCAGGCCCGGCCAGACTCTGCTCGACATCGGCTGCGGCTGGGGCGCGCTGGTGCTGCGCGCCGCACAGAAATATGGTGCGCGTTGCGTGGGCGTCACCCTGTCCCGCAACCAGTACGCGCTGGCGCGCGAGCGCGTGGAGGCGGCCGGCTTGTCGGATCGCATCGAGATCCGCCTGCAGGATTACCGCGACGTCACCGGCAGCTTCGACCGCATCACCAGCGTGGGCATGTTCGAGCATGTGGGCATCAAGAATCTGCCGAGCTATTTTGCCCAGATCAGGAATTTGCTGGCCGATGGCGGCATGGCGATGAACCACGGCATCACCAGCACTGACATCGAGAACGGCGAATCTCCCTATGGCGCGGGTGAATTCATCGACAAGTACGTCTTCCCCGCCGGCGAGCTGCCGCACATCAGCACCGTGCTCAAGACCATGCAGGAAGGCGGGCTGGAAGCCTTCGACGTGGAAAACCTGCGCCGCCACTACGCCCGCACCTGCGGCATCTGGGCCGACAATTTCGAAGCCAATACCGAGGCCATCCATCGGGTGACCGACGAGAAGCACTACCGCATCTGGCGCGTCTATCTCGCCGGCAGCGCCTACGGCTTCGAACGCGACTGGATCTCGCTGTACCAGGTGGTCTGCACCAAGGCGGGCCGCAGTGCGCAGCAGTTGCCATGGTCGCGCAAGTACATCTACGCACAACAATAAGCATTCGCCAGCCCCATAAAGCAACGGGCCTGCCCTATTCGTAGGGCAGGCCCGTTGTACTTTTTGTACGCGCAGCTAGGGTTTATTCGCCTCGCTCTTCTCGGCAAGCACCTTCGTAGGCGCATCGGGATGACCGAACGTTTGCCACAGCTGCTGCCGGAACAGGCCAACGACACCTGATCAATGGACTTCATTCATGATCGCCAGGCCGACGGACCTCGCATCCGCTGCCTCCATATCGTCGACGACTTCACCAAGCAAGGCGTGACCATCGAAGTCGCTACGTCGAAACCAGCATTTACGCAGCCGCGCAAGCCAACGCAGAATGCCCACCTCGCGAACCTCAACAACCGGTTCAGGGACGAATGCCTCAATGACCATGGGTTCTCGACCTCGGATGAAGCTCGTTATCTGCTCGAGGCAGGGTGCCAAGATTACAATTCAGTGCGACCACGGTGAAGACTAGCGGCTCCATTTATCTGTGCTGACCGCTGGTTCGGTCCCGCGATTCCATAGAAGGAGAGTCAGGTGAAGCTTGAGCAAAATGAAGCGAATGCAAAATATGACGCATTCTTGATGGATATGGATGAACAGCTTGAATGGCTGGAAGAGGAAGCCGCGAAGCATGCTATTACGTTGGATGGAACGCCAGCTGACTTCGAGAATCTGGAGCGGCTATTTGATTTGATGGCAGGCAGTCAAGATAAAGAATTCGTCACCAAACTCAGTATTACTTTCGCGCGCCATCTAGGGGAAATCGTGCGCTTGAACAATGGTGGGCAATGGCGCCTATCGCAAGAAGATAAAAGCAGTCCTCATTTCGCCATGCCGGTCATCGTTTCCCACTCCCCCGTTGCAGGATTGGAATTTGCTCCAATTCTGGTCATGCGATCCTACGCGATATACCGAAAAGAAGGTACGTTGAGGCGAGCGGTTCAGGCGCAGACTCATCCGCGCCCTTTGGACTTGAGCGGCTTGGCTGAGGATTGACTGATCAAAGCATGGCCGACCATCTCGATCAGCCAGTAAGGCCGACTTACTCAGCCTTGCTCTTCTCGGCAAAGACTTCGCGCAGCTTGGCCACCTTGGGCGCAACCACGAAGGCGCAATATCCCTGGAAGGGGTGCTGCACGAAATAGTTCTGGTGATAATCCTCGGCCCGGTAGTAGGGCTGGGGCGGCGACAATTCGGTCACGATGGGCGCATCCCACACCAGCGCCATTTCGGCAATGATATGGCGGGCCGTGTCATGCTGCGCTTCATCCTGGTAGTAGATGACTGAGCGATACTGGGTCCCGACATCATTGCCCTGGCGGTTCAGGGTGGTGGGATCGTGGATGGTGAAGAAGATCTCCAGCAGCTCGCGGTAGCTGATCTGCTGTGGATCGAACTCCAGCTTGACCACTTCTGCATGTCCGGTCTGGCCGCCACACACCTGCTCATAGCTGGGATTGACGACGCTGCCGCCGGTGTAGCCGGACTCCACCGACTCCACCCCGCGCACCTGCTGGTAGACCGCCTCCAGGCACCAGAAGCAGCCGCCGCCCAGTACTGCGATTTCCTTGGTCATCATGTCCTCCCGATTCATTTGCTCCGGATGCAACTCTAACCGAAAACGAGCAGCCCCGCGCAAGGCTGCCGGAACACTTTTCAGTTCGACAACAAGCGTGCAGAACAGTGGACCAGACGAGGTGCAAAGGACACAAAAACGTAAATCCTGGTTAATAAGCTCATCAATAGCCGGTAAAATCTGCTCGCGGCAGACAACGAGGGGTCGTTGACTGGCGCGCAAGACATGAATTTTCCGGCGGGGTCCGGAATGTACGTCACTTTCCATCCTTGTCGTGGTGCGCATGGCGGGAATGCGTGCATCACTACACGGGGCAAGAACAACAATGCAAGTCAGCAAGCCGGAAAGCGCGCAGGGGAAGCCGCTTTCCTATCGCCCGGATATCGACGGGCTCAGGGCCATCGCCATTGTTTCAGTCGTGGTTTTCCATGCGTTTCCGCAGGCCATGCCGGGCGGTTTCATTGGGGTGGACATCTTTTTCGTGATCTCGGGCTTCCTGATTTCATCGATCATCTTCCGCCAGCTGGACCAGGGCCGTTTCTCCTTCACGGACTTCTATGTCCACCGCATCCGGCGCATCTTTCCCGCGCTGATCCTGGTGCTGGCCGCCTGCTTCGTGCTGGGCTGGTTCTCGCTGCTGCCTGACGAGTACCGCCAACTGGGCAAGCATATGGCCGCCGGCGCGGGCTTCATCCAGAACTTCGTGCTCTGGAAGGAATCGGGCTACTTCGATGTCGAGTCCGACATGAAGCCGCTGCTGCACCTGTGGTCGCTGTCGGTGGAAGAACAGTTCTACCTGGTCTATCCACTGCTGGTCTGGGGGCTCTGGCGCGCCCGGATGCCGCTGCGCAATAGCCTGGTGCTGCTGATGCTGGCCTCTTTCGGCCTGAACCTCTGGTGGGTGACGCAAGATCCGATCAAGACCTTCTACCTGCCGTTCACACGGGTGTGGGAATTGCTGGCTGGGGCCTTGTGTGCGTTCGGCGTGATGCGCAACGGCGTGGCCTTCTCCGCATCGTTCAGATTGCCCCACCTGCCCTCCATCCACCTGCGCTCCGTCCTGGGCCTGGCGCTGCTGCTGTGCGGCCTGGTGCTGATCGACCGGCACCGCTACTTCCCTGGTGCATGGGCGCTGCTGCCGGTGGCGGGCGCGGTGCTGCTGGTGAGCAGCGGACTGCAGGCGTGGGTCAACCGCCACGTCCTGAGCCGGCCGTTGATGGTGTGGATCGGTCTGATCAGCTATCCGCTCTACCTGTGGCATTGGCCCATCCTGTCGTTCATGCACATCCTCACCCCGACCCGGCCGGGAGCACAGTTGCGCCTGGCGGCCGTGGCCCTGAGCGTGCTGCTGGCGTGGCTGACCTACCGGCTGCTGGAACGCCCGGTGCGCTTCGGCCCCAAGTCCTGGATGGTGCCAGCCCTGCTGACGCTGCTGCTGGGCGTAACTGCAACGGCTGGCTACAACGACTTCCAGCGCAATGGCCTGTCCTTCCGCCTGGCTACCCGCTATGCCGAACAGCCGCTGTTCGTGGGCACCACCGACGCCACCTGCACGGCCGATGGCGGTGCAGGGTTGGAATTCTGCCGGCAGTCACGTCCCGGCGCACCGACCATTGCCGTCATCGGCGATTCTCACGCCTGGCATCTCTACGATGGCCTGGCCAGTTATGCCGAGCACAGCGGCGACATCATTGGTATGCGCGCGGTCGGGGCATGCCTTGGATTTTCGGGAGTCTCCGCTGATGCCAAGCGCCACGACTGTGCTCCCGTCAAGGACAACATCGCCAGCGCAGCCAAGCAGCCCAGCGTACGGACGGTGATCCTCTCCGCGCGTCTGGACATCTACGATCGCGAGCTGCCTAGCGCCGTCTTCGAAGGCGCGCTGCGCGACATGCTGGCTACGCTTACTGCGGCCGGCAAAAAGGTGATTTTCGTCATGGATATCCCCATCCTGGATTTCCATCCGAAATACTGCCTGGACATCAGCATGCCCCTTCGCCCCAAGACTTCGTCGCTGCCCAACTGCGCCATCACACAGGCCGTCTTTGCGCAGCATACCCAGCACTATCGGGATACCGTCGCCTCCTTGCTCAGGCAATTCCCGCAGGTGCAAGTGTTCGATGCAGCGGCCCCGCTATGCGATCACCAGCAATGCTGGGCCATGAAGGACGGGCAATTGCTCTATCGCGACTACGATCATCTATCCTCGGTCGGCTCCACCCTGGAGGCCCAATCCCTCTGGCCGCTCATCCACCCTGCCCCACAGCCCGGCCTGCGGGCAGCCGCCTCCAAGGCCAGCGCGGCACGCAAAAGAAGCTAGCGCCCCGCAGGCCAGCCGGACGGCAGGCGCGGTCAGTATCCGTTATCATGTGCGCATCTGCGCCGCTGCGCTGCCTTCACCGGCGCGCAGCAGGCGTCCACCAACCCGATCCGATTCCTGATGCACACTCGTTTTCCGCGCGCCGATGCGCGTCAGTTCGACGCCGCGCACTTCCGCCAGGCGCTGTCCCAATTCGCCACCGGCGTGACCGTGATCACCACGCGCCTGGCCGACGGCACCTTGCTGGGCCTGACCGCCAGCTCTTTCAACTCGGTCTCGCTGGACCCGCCGCTGGTGCTCTGGAGCCTGGGCAGCAAGGCCAACAGCATGCCGGTCTTCTCCGGCAATTCGCACTACGTCATCAACATCCTCAGCGCCGACCAGGCCCATCTGGCGCAGCAGTTCGCCAGCAAGATGGAGAACCGTTTCGAAGGCGTCGCCTATACTCTCTCCCGCACCGGCCAGCCCATTCTGGAGGGCGCGTCAGCCTGGTTCGAATGCCATAACCGCAGCCAGTATCCCGAGGGCGACCATGTCATCTTCGTGGGAGAGGTCGAACATTGCGAAGCCGATCCGCAGGCAGCGCTGGTTTTCCATGGCGGGCGTTTCATCAAGACGGGCGATCTCTGAGATAGGCGCTTACGCCCATGAAAAAAGCGCCTCGCAAGGCGCTTTTTTCGTTGGGATGGAAGGACGACTCAGAACTTGTAGCCGACCGACAGGAAGGTGACGATGGGGTCCAGAGTGATGGTGGTCTTGTAGCGCTGCGGACCCAGGCCAGCAAAGGCACCCGCCGGATTGGCAGTGATATCGGCGTCAGTCTTGAGCGGAATGTAGGACACCGACAAGCTGGCCGACCAGCGGTCGTTGAAGGCGTAGGTCGCGCCACCGGTCAGCACCGGCGCCCAGGAGGAGCTCAGGTTGGCCGTGGCGGTACCGCCGCTGTTGAGCGACGCGCGGTTCTGGAAGGCCTGCGACAGCGAAACGTCCGAATACCACACATAGGTCACACCGGCGCCGACGAAGGGGCGGAAGGCATCCTGGGCGCCGCCGAAGTACCACTTGGCGACGATGGCCGGGCTCCACTGCTTGGCCTTGCCCAGTTCACCCAATGCTTGCAGGTCGCCAGTGCCCTTGAGCTTGAACTCGGGAGGAATGCCCAGGTCGGCGGTCACTGCGAAGTTGTCAGTGAAGAAGTGGGTGAAGGCAATCCCCAGGGTATCCGCATTGCTGACCGTAGAAGTGCTGTTGGGGAAGAAACCGGCTTGCGGACCATTGAGCTTGGTCAGGCCGCTGCTCGAATCCTGCGGCTGCAGATGGAACCAGCCGACGTTGACGACATTGCTACCAGCGCTCTGTGCCATGACCGGCGCAGCAAAAGCGGCCATCACGGACAACGCGGCGATTTTGGGCAAGAAAGAAAATTGTTTTTGCATTGCTGTCTCCAAGAGTTGCGGGCGTGGCCCGGTTTTTTTGTTCCCGGCAGCTCGCGTCTGACGGGACCTTATCTACGGCTGATGACCGCTTTTCGTTATGTCTTGTCCGGCGTAATGATCAGTAACTTTGCATCACCTGAATTTACGCCCACACACCAAAAAGAACGTGCGTACTATTCTTGAGGCACACTATGCCAGCTTTGTCACAATTTGTATAGAAGTTGTGAAGCGATGTAGGCTTTTGGCAACCACGTACTGACCCAAGAGTCAGTACGGGTGCGGTTCAGCGGGGGATGAGGGCGAGGACAGAGTCGCCTGAATCAGCCTTGGAGCAGGCGTGCCAGCAAACCTTGGGAGTCAAAGGCAGCGCGCCGCAAGCGGTCGTTGACGCCCTGCCATTGGCCGCTGATGGGCAGCGCTTCGACCACGATCAGGTCGGCGCCAGTGTGATCCATGTCGCGCAGGGCGGCATAGAGGTCATGCGCATAGGCGTCGGCTGTGTCGGGCATGGTGCGGGTCACGCTGACCAGGCCGGAGCGCTGCAGGCGGGCAATCAGGGCGATCTTCTTGCCCAGCGCCGCCAGTTTCTCCAGCACCGTGGCCAGCTCATCCGGGGCGACCTGGACGACTGGCGTATGCGGCGCGTAGTGCGCATCGAGCGTGCCCGAAGCGCGCGGCGCGCTCGCATCGGGTGTGGCCAGCGGCACGCCGAGAACGGCCTCGATGCGCTCGGCGCTGATCTGGCCGGGACGCAGCAGCACCGGACCATGGGTATCGATACGGGACAGATCGACAATGGTCGATTCGATGCCCACCTCGCTCTGTCCGCCGTCGAGCACATAATCCACGAGACTGTCGGCGTCGCTGCCGAATTCCTCGCGCACGTGCTCGGCCGTGGTCGGGCTGACATGGCCGAACTTGTTGGCCGACGGGCCTGCGATGCCGCCCTTGCCGCCGCGGAATTCGCGCAGCAAGGCCTGCGCCACCGGATGCGCAGGACAACGCACGCCCACCGAATCCTGACCACCGGCCACGGCGTCGGGAATATGCGCGGCGCGCTTCAAGATGAGTGTGAGCGGCCCTGGCCAGAACGAGGCGATCAGACGACGCGCCTCCACCGGCACCGAGGCCGCCCAGTAGCCGATATCGGCCTCGGGGGAGACGTGCACGATCACCGGGTGATTGGCCGGACGGCCCTTGGCGGCATAGATGGCCGCAATCGCCGCCGGATTTTCGGCATCGCCGCCCAGGCCATAGACGGTCTCGGTCGGGAAGGCCACCAGCCCGCCCTGCTCCAGCGTGCGCGCCGCATGCATGACGGCCGCCGCGTCAATGACCGGAGAAGAGGCGCTCTTGTCGTTCATCGCCCGCCCTCTTACAGGGCAATGCCAAGGATGGCGCACGCCGCCGCCAGCTGCTGCTGCGCATCGGCCAGCGTAGCGCCGGTGAAGGTGACGTGGCCCATCTTGCGGCCACGGCGCGCCTCGGCCTTGCCATACAAGTGCACGTGTGCGCCCGGCAGCGCCAGCACCTGGTCCCAGGCGGGTTCGCGCTGGGCGTCGGTGTCGCCCTCGTACCAGACATCGCCCAGGATGTTCAACATCACCGATGGCGAATGCTGGCGCGTATCGCCCAGCGGCAGGCGCGCCATGGCGCGAGCCTGTTGTTCGAACTGGCTGGTGACGCAGGCATCGATGGTGTAGTGGCCGCTGTTGTGCGGGCGCGGGGCCATTTCATTGACCACCAGCGCACCGTCTTCCAGCACGAAGAATTCGATGCACAGCACGCCCACGTACTGCAGCGCGCCGATGATCTGCAACGCGGCCTGCTGTGCACGCGCAGCAGCATCAGCCTTGATGTTGGGACCGGGTACGGTGGTGGTGAAGAGGATGCCATCGCGATGCACGTTCTCGGCAATCGGATAGACCACGGCCTGGCCATCATGGCCACGCGCCACCAGCACCGAGACTTCATAGGCCAGCGGCAGCATCTTTTCCAGCACACAGGTCACGCCGCCCATCGAAGCGAAGGCGGCGCGCACTTCCTCGATGCTGCGCACGCGCACCTGGCCCTTGCCGTCGTATCCCATGCGGGCGGTCTTGAGGATGCCCGGCAGCAGGTTCGCGTCCAGTCCCCCGATGTCAGCCTCGCTGTTGATGACCAGGTGCGGCGCCGGCAGCACGCCGGACTGCGAGCCGCATTCGGTGAAGAAGGCCTTCTCGGCGGTGCGGTCCTGGGCAATCGACACACCCGATGCGGCGGGGGCGACGAAGGTCTGCGCCGCCAGCGTGGCCAGGCTCTTGGCCGAGACATTCTCGAACTCGGTGGTGATCGCTGCACACAGCGCGCCCAGTTCAGCCAGCGCCGGGCCGTCGTCGTAGGCCGCGTTGATAAGACGGTCCGCCACCTGCCCGGCCGGGCAATCGGCGTCGGCTTCCAGCACGGCGACCTTGAAACCCATGCTCTGCGCCGCCTGGGCGAACATGCGGCCGAGCTGGCCGCCGCCCATCACGCCCAGCCAGGTGGCCGGAGTGGTCGAGGGAACGGCGGGACGAAGGGTGGAGGCGGACTGCTGGGTCATACAGGCAACTTCATGTCGAGGGCGACTTGCGTCTGGGTCTTGCGGAAGGCTTCCAGCTTTTCAGCCAGGGCCGCGTCAGTGGTGGCCAGCATGGCGATGGCGGAGAGCGCCGCATTGGCGGCGCCGGCTTCACCGATGGCATAGGTGGCCACCGGAATGCCCTTGGGCATCTGCACGATGGACAACAGCGAATCCTCACCGCGCAGATACTTGGAAGGCACCGGCACGCCCAGCACCGGCACAATGGTCTTGGCGGCGATCATGCCCGGCAGGTGCGCCGCACCGCCGGCGCCGGCGATGATGGCGCGCAGGCCGCGCGTGCGGGCGCTTTCGGCATAGGCGAACATCTGGTCCGGCATGCGGTGCGCGGAGATCACCTGCGCTTCGAACGGCACGCCGAAGTCCTTGAGGATGGCGACCGCATTCTGCATCACTTCCCAGTCCGAGGACGAACCCATGACTACGCCGACCAAAGGCTTGACGGTATCGCTCATGATCTCAGTCCTTCAGCTTGTTGCCGGTCAGACGCTCCAGCGCTTCGCGGTACTTGGCGCCGGTCTTTTCGATGACGTCAGCCGGCAGCGGCGGCGCCGGCGGGGTCTTCTGCCAGCCCTCGACGGTTTCCAGGTAGTCGCGCACGAACTGCTTGTCGAAGGACGGCGGCGAGATACCGACCTGGTAGCTGTCGGCAGGCCAGAAGCGCGAGGAGTCGGCGGTCAGCACTTCATCCATCAGGTGCAGCACGCCGTTGTCGTCCAGGCCGAACTCGAACTTGGTGTCGGCGATGATGATGCCGCGGGTCGCCGCATAGTCAGCCGCTTCCTTGTAGAGCTGGATGGCGACGTCGCGGATCTTGTGGGCCAGTTCGGTGCCGATGCGCTTCTCGGTTTCTTCGAAGCTGATGTTTTCGTCGTGTTCGCCCAGGTCGGCCTTGGCGGCCGGGGTGAAGATCGGCTGTTCCAGCTTGGAAGCCTGTTGCAGGCCGGCCGGTAGCCGGATGCCGCAGATCGCGCCGGTGGCCTGGTAATCCTTCCAGCCCGAACCGATGATGTAGCCGCGCACCACAGCTTCCACCAGGATGGGCTTCAAGCGCTTGGCCACCACGGCGCGTCCGCGCACCTGCTCCACTTCGGCCGGGCTCACCACGGACTCGGGATCGACGCCGGTCAGGTGGTTGGGCACGATGTGGCCCAGCTTGTCGAACCAGAAATCGCTCATCTGGTTGAGCACCTTGCCCTTGCCGGGGATCGGTTCATTCATGATGACGTCGAAGGCCGACAGGCGGTCGGTGGTCACGATCAACAGCTTGTCGTCGCCGACGGCATAGTTTTCGCGGACCTTGCCTGTGCCCAGCAGCGGCAGGGAAGTGATCGAGGATTTGTAGAGACTGCTCATGGTGGTCTTCTCGTAAAGTCAAAAACCGGAACCGCCATTTTCAGGGCGATTCCGGTCGGTTAGTGCAGGCGCTTGATTGAGTGCTAAGCGCTTACTGGACGATCTGCGCCAGTTCACCGCTCTTGTACTTCTCGGCGATCTTTTCCAGCGAGATCGGCTTGATCTTGCCAGCCTGGCCTTCGCAACCGAAGGACAGGAAGCGCGCCTTGCAGACCAGCTTGGCCGCTTCGCGGGCTGGCTTGAGGTAATCGCGCGGGTCGAACTTGGACGGGTTCTCGAACAGATAGCGACGGATCGCACCAGTCATGGCCAGGCGGATGTCGGTATCGATGTTGATCTTGCGCACGCCGTGCTTGATGCCTTCCTGGATTTCCTCGACCGGCACGCCATAGGTTTCCTTCATGTCGCCGCCGAATTCGCGGATCTCGGCCAGCAGTTCCTGCGGCACCGAAGACGAACCGTGCATCACCAGGTGAGTGTTGGGGATGCGGGCGTGGATTTCCTTGATGCGGTCAATGGCCAGGATGTCGCCGGTGGGCTTGCGCGAGAACTTGTAGGCGCCGTGCGAAGTACCGATGGCAATGGCCAGCGCGTCGCACTGGGTGGCCTTGACGAAGTCGGCGGCCTGGTTCACGTCGGTCAGCAGCTGTTCGCGGGTCATGGTGCCGTCAGCGCCGTGGCCGTCTTCCTTGTCGCCCTTCATGGTTTCCAGCGAACCCAGCACGCCCAGTTCGGCTTCGACGGTGACGCCGATGGCGTGCGAGAACTCCACCACCTTGCGCGAGACTTCGACGTTGTACTCGTAGCTGGCCACGGTCTTGCCGTCGGCTTCCAACGAGCCATCCATCATCACAGACGAGAAACCGGACTTGATGGCCGCCATGCAGACCGCCGGCGACTGGCCGTGATCCTGGTGCATCACCACGGGGATGTGCGGATAGGCTTCCACGGCCGCCGAGATCAGGTGGCGCAGGAAGGCTTCGCCAGCATACTTGCGGGCGCCGGCGGAGGCTTGCATGATCACGGGCGCGCCGACTTCATTGGCCGCTTCCATGATGGCGGTGACCTGCTCCAGGTTATTGACGTTGAATGCTGGCAGACCGTAGCCGTTTTCGGCAGCGTGGTCCAGCAATTGACGCATGGATACGAGAGGCATGATGAAAACTCCAGAACGATAAAAAATCAGTACTCGCCAACGCGCAGGATCTTCAGCGCATTGGTGCCGCCGACCTGGCCGATGGGCTCGCCCCAGGTGACCACGATCAGGTCTCCCTTCTGCACCACGCCTTGCGCCAGCAGCAGATCCTGGGCGCCCTTCAACATGGCTTCGGTGTCGGGACACTGCGCCAGTTCCAGCGTATGCACATTGCGGAACAGCGCCGCCTTGCGGCGGGTCGCGACATTGGGAGTGATCGCAAAGATCGGGATATCGATGTTGTGACGGCTCATCCACAGCGCCGTCGAACCGGATTCGGTGAGCGCGGCAATGGCCTTCACGCGCAGATGGTGCGCGGTAAAGAGCGCGCCATAGGCAATGGACTGGTCCACGCGGGTGAAGCGCAGGTTCAGGAAGTCCGCATCCAGCTGCACATTATCGGAGCGCTCGGCTTCCAGGCAAATGGCGTGCATGGCTTCCACGGTTTCCACCGGATACTTGCCGGAGGCGGTCTCGGCCGAGGTCATGACGGCGTCGGTGCCATCGAGCACGGCGTTGGCCACGTCAGAGACTTCGGCGCGGGTCGGCACGGCATTGACGATCATGGACTCCATCATCTGGGTCGCGGTGATCGTCAGCTTGTTGGAGGCGCGCGCCATCTTGATCATGCGCTTCTGCAGGCCCGGCACGGCGGCGTTGCCCACTTCCACGGCCAGGTCGCCACGGGCCACCATGATGCCGTCAGAGGCGTCCAGGATTTCCTGCAGCAGCGGGATCGCTTCGGCGCGCTCGATCTTGGCGATCATCATCGGCTTGTGGCCGAAGGGCTCACCAGCGACATTGGAGAGCTGGCGCGCCATTTCCATGTCGGTGGCGTTCTTGGGGAAGGACACGGCCACGTAGTCGGCCTGGAAGCTCATGGCGGTCTTGATGTCGTCCATGTCCTTGGCGGTGAGCGCCGGCGCGGACAGGCCGCCGCCCTGGCGGTTGATGCCCTTGTTGTTGGACAGTTCGCCACCGATCTTCACTACCGTATGGATCTCGTTGCCCATGACGCGCTCGACCTTGAGCACGATCAGGCCGTCGTTCAACAGCAGCACATCGTTGCCCTTCAAGTCACGCGGCAGCGCCTTGTAGTCCAGACCCACGCGCTCCTGGTTGCCCATCTGGCAATCGGCGTCGAGGATGAACTTGTCGCCATTGGCCAGCATGATCTTGCCATTCTCGAACTTGCCCACGCGAATCTTGGGGCCTTGCAGGTCGGCCATGATGGCGACCTTCTTGCCGCATTCGTCGGCCACTTCGCGCACCAGGGTGGCGCGGTCGATGTGGTCCTGCGGCTTGCCGTGGGAGAAGTTCAGGCGCACGACATCAACGCCGGCGCGGATCATGCGGGTCAGGGTCTCGCGGTCGCTCGAGGCGGGGCCGATGGTGGCGACGATTTTTGTTGCTCTGGACATGAAAACCTTCTGGTTGCGACTTTTTTTGATGAAGAAGCCCGCTGCCCGGCCCGATGCAGGGCCGTTCAGGCGGAGAGCTTCCGCCCCGGGACGCGCGTCTCCTGCGCGTTCCCCTTTGGTGATGCTACAGACTCAGAATCCGGTTCAGGCCGCCACCGCCGCGCAAGGCGCGGCGTGCCGCCGTCATTGCTTGCTGCCTGCGGCGCTTATGCCGGCGCTTATTGCGCGCGTTGCAGCAGGATCTCGACCGCCGGCAGGGTCTTGCCTTCCAGGAATTCCAGGAAGGCGCCGCCACCGGTGGAGATGTAGCCGACCTTGTCGGCGATGTTGTACTTGGCAATGGCCGCCAGGGTGTCGCCACCGCCGGCAATGGAGAAACCCGAGGAGGCGGCGATAGCGCGCGCCAGGGTTTCGGTGCCGCCACCGAACTGATCGAACTCGAACACACCCACCGGGCCATTCCAGACGATAGTGCCAGCACGGCCCAGCTGTTCGGCCAGGGCGGCAGCGGTCTGAGGACCGATGTCGAAGATCATGTCGTCGTCGGCCACGTCAGCAGCCGCCTTCACGGTGGCCACTGCGGTCGGCGAGAATTCCTTGCCCACCACCACGTCGGTGGGGATGGGCACCGAAGCGCCGCGCTTGGCCATGAGGTCGATGATGGCCTTGGCGTCGTCCACCAGGTCAGGCTCGGCCAGCGACTTGCCGATCTTCAGGCCGGCGGCCAGCATGAAGGTATTGGCGATGCCGCCACCGACGATGAGGTTGTCGACCTTCTCGGCCAGGGTCTTCAAGATAGTCAGCTTGGTGGACACCTTGGAGCCGGCCACGATGGCCACCAGCGGACGGGCCGGCTGGTTCAGGGCCAGGCCCAAGGCATCGAGCTCGGCCGCCAGCAGCGGACCGGCACAGGCGACGGGGGCGAACTTGGCCACGCCGTAGGTGGTGGCTTCGGCGCGGTGGGCGGTGCCGAAGGCGTCGTTGACGTAGATATCGCAGAGCTTGGCGATCTTTTGCGCCAGCTCGTCACTGTTCTTCTTTTCGCCCTTGTTCAGACGGCAATTTTCCAGCAGCACCACCTGGCCCGGCTGCACGTCCACGCCGTCGACCCAGTCGGCCACCAGCTTGACCTCGCTGCCCAGCAGTTCGGACAGGCGCTTGGCCACTGGCGCCAGCGAATCTTCGGGCTTGAACTCGCCTTCCGTGGGACGGCCGAGGTGAGACGTCACCATCACCGCAGCACCTGCCTGCTGGGCTTCGCGAATGGCCGGGACCGAAGCGCGGATGCGCGTATCTTCGGTGATATTGCCGGCATCATCCTGCGGCACGTTCAGATCGGCGCGGATGAAGACACGTTTGCCCTGCAGTTGCTTGTTGGAGATGAGGTCGCTCAGTCGGTTGAATTTCATAGGTAGGAATTCTAAGAAGGGGGCGAAAAACGTCGTATTTTACTCCAGCCTGACCTGCTCCAGACGGCTTTTTGGCAGGTCCGCGGGCCGCTGGACGGTGCCGCCCGCCCTTGCAGGCAAGTTCACAACATCCAGCGCAATACTGTAAAGAGTGTCATTCCGGCCACAATAGTTCCCAGAAGATGCCGCGTCGCAGCAAAGAAAATGGCGCCGCCGATGCCTGCAAGCAACTTCGGATTGGCCAGACTGAGCTCGATGACGCCCCGCGCAGTGACCAGGTCGGGGAAGATGATGGCTGCCATCGCCGCCGCCGGGGCGTAGCCCAGCGCGTGCTTCAGGCGCGGCGGCAGCTTGACGGCATGACCGAAGAGGAAGAAGCCGCTGCGGGTGATCAAGGTGGACAAGGTCATCAGCACGATGGCCGACCAGATGTACCAGTCGCTCATGCAGCCCGCTCCTCTTCCTCGTCTTTACTGGGAAGCAACTTGTCGGCCAGCATGGCCGCGCTCATGCCCAGCACCATGGCCAGCAGCAAACCCAAGCGGTAAGGCAGCTCCAGCGCCAGCACCGCCACGGTGCCGGACACCACCACCCCGGCCAGCGCCGGCAGGCTGCTGGTCATCGGGATCATGATGGCGATCAGCGCCAGGGTGCCGGCGAAGCCGATGTTCCAGCTCTCCGGGATCTGGCTGGCCAGCAGGATGCCGATGGTGGCGCCGAGTTGCCAGGCCAGCCAGCCCGGATAGCAGATGGCCGAGAAATAACCGATCTTGCCGGCAGGTTGACCAAAGGTCGAGGGTGGGAAACGCTGCGGGAAGAAGGCCATCGAGATATCGCCATTGAAGAAGCCATACCAGATGCGGCGATACCAGGGCAGATGCTCAAAGTGCGGCGCCACGGCGGCAGAGAAGATGATGAAACGCAGGTTGACGATCATGGCCGTAAAGAACACCACCAAGAGGGGCGTCCCCACCGCCAGCAACGGCAACACCGCGAACTGCGCCGAGCCGGCGTAGACCAGCAGGCTCATTCCCAGCGACTGGAAGATGCTCATGCCCGACTTCACCATGGCCATGCCCGAGACCACGCCCCAGGCCAGCACGGCCGGTATGGTCGAGGCGCTGGCGCGCCAGCCTTCCTGGAAGGCTTCCTTCTCGATGCGGCGCTGTTCCGGCAGGGGGCTGCGCAGCCCCCGGGCTGAGTCGGACTCGCCTGTCTCCTGTTGCATTCTGGTTATTCCGTGAGGAACTTGCTTGTTTGCATTCTTACTCAGATTGACAATTGTACAGATGAAAGTTTTTACTCGCGTGAATCCGCTAGAATGGAGATCTTTGCTGTACACCAGTGCTTTGCACCCCTAGAGCAACCCTAGAAAATCCGGGAGAGAGATGATGTCCATGGCTGACCGCGACGGCAAGATCTGGAAGGACGGCAAGCTCATCGATTGGCGCGACGCCACCGTCCATGTGCTGACCCACACGCTGCACTACGGCATGGGCGTCTTCGAGGGTGTGCGCGCCTACAAGACCCCTGACGGGACCGCCATCTTCCGCCTGCAGGAACATACCCGTCGCCTGCTGAACTCGGCCAAGATCTTCCAGATGGACGTCCCCTACGACCACGACACTCTGGCCCAAGCCCAGCGCCAGGTGGTGCGCGAGAACCAGCTGGAGTCCTGCTACATCCGCCCGCTGATCTGGATCGGCTCGGAGAAGCTGGGCGTCTCGGCCAAGGGCAACCAGATCCATGTGGCCGTGGCGGCCTGGTCCTGGGGCGCCTACCTGGGCGAGGATGGCCTCAACAAGGGCATCCGGGTGAAGACCTCCTCCTTTTCGCGCCACCACGTCAATGTCTCGCTGGTGCGCGCCAAGGCCTGCGGCTACTACATCAATTCCATCCTGGCCAACCAGGAAGCGCTGGCCGACGGCTACGATGAAGCCCTGCTGCTGGACACCGAAGGCTATGTCTCGGAAGGTTCGGGTGAAAATGTCTTCATCGTCAAGAACGGCAAGATCTATACTCCCGACCTGGCCTCCTGCCTGGATGGCATCACCCGCGACGCCGTCTTGACCATGGCGCGCGACCTGGGCATCGAAGTCATCGAAAAACGCATCACCCGCGACGAGATGTACTGCGCCGACGAAGCCTTCTTCACTGGCACCGCCGCCGAGATCACGCCGATCCGCGAACTGGATCGGCGCGTCATCGGCAGCGGCGCGCGCGGCCCGGTGACGGAAAAGCTGCAGACGCTGTTCTTCGACGTGGTGGCCGGGCGCGCGCCGCAGTACAAGCACTGGCTCACGCTGGTGTGAGGCGCTAAGCTAACGCTGTCCTGAAGCTGTTCACGCAACACAAACGTTCAACCTGTTTCAATTGCACTACCCACGGAGAAAAAGATGAGCCAAGCTCAAGCATCGCAGGGCGTCGTCCTGCTCGAAGGCAAGGACCTGCCGGCCCACTGCCCCGGCCCCGGCATGACCACCTGGAACTCGCATCCGCGCGTGTTCCTGGAACTGGACGCGCATGGCGCGGCCAAATGTCCATACTGCGGCACCCAGTACCAGCTCAAGCCGGGCACCGTAGTCAAGGGCCACTGAGTCCGCCAAGCCAGACACGAGAGGGCCCGCAAGGCCCTCTTTTCATCTGAACCGGAGTTTTGTCATGCCGCGCACCACACTGATCCATGGCTCCCCCGATGACATCGAGGCGGCCTACTACGACGCCCTCGCCCGCGCCGATCTGGACGCACTCATGGCGCTATGGGCCGAGGACGAGGAAATCGTCTGCATCCATCCCGGCGCGCAGCGCCTGGTGGGTCATGCCGAGATCCGCGCAGTCTGGGAAGACATCCTTTCCAGCGGCGGCCTGCATATCCGGCCGCGGCAGTTGCATGCAACGCAGAACATGATGACCTCGGTGCATAGCGTCATCGAAGAAATCGATCACGGCAACGAACAACCCGATGTCCACGTGATTGCCACCAACGTCTACCTCAAGACCGCCATGGGCTGGCGCATCGTGATGCACCATGCTTCGGTGGCGCCGGGGGCAGCGCCGGTGGAGGCGGTGGCCAGCGGGGCGATGCTGCACTGAGTCCGTCACCGAAGTACCAAGCACTGAAGCACCGAACATAGCGCAAGGCCGTCCCATGCTTTACATTCCGCCCCGCTGGCTTCCCGGCGGGCATCTCCAGACCATCTACCCGTCCACCTTCGTGCGCAAGCCGGCGGTGGCCTACCGGCGCGAACGCTGGGAAGCGCCGGACGGTGACTTCATCGACATCGACTTCGTCGATGGCCAGCCGGGCCGGCCCCTGGTGGTGCTGTTCCACGGCCTGGAAGGCTCGTCCGACAGCCACTACAGCCGCGCCCTGATGGCCGAGGTGGCGCGCCGTGGCTGGCATGGAGCGATCCCCCATTTCCGCGGCTGCTCGGGCGAAATCAACCTCGCTCCGCGCTTCTACCACTCGGGCGACAGCGCCGAGCTGGACTGGATCATCCGCCGCCTGAAGCTGCGCCAGCAAGACCTGGCCGCGACGCACTTCTATGCCTGCGGCGTCTCGCTCGGCGCCAATGCGCTGCTGCGCTGGCTGGGCGAATCGCAGCACCAGGCCGAGATCCTCGACGCCGCCTGCGCCGTCTCTGCGCCGCTGGACCTGGCCGGTGGCGGTGCGGCGCTGGGGGCGGGCTTCAACCGGCTCTACACCTGGGTGTTCCTGCGCACCATGCGGCCCAAATGCCTGGCCAAGCTGGACCAGTTCCCGGGCCTGTTCGACCGCGAGGCGCTGCTGTCGGCGCGCGACCTGTACGCCTTCGACAATATCGTCACCGCGCCCCTGCACGGCTATCGCAATACCGAAGACTACTGGGACCGCGCCAGCGCCAAGCACATCCTGCACGACATCACCGTGCCCACGCTGGTGCTCAATGCCCGCAACGATCCCTTCCTCCCGGAACAGCATCTGCCGCGCACGGCGGCGCCGGAAGTGGTGCTGGACTATCCTGAGCAAGGCGGCCATGTCGGCTTTGCCGACGGCGGACCGCCCGGTCGCCTGGACTGGCTGCCGCGACGGTTGCTGCATTTCCTGGAGGGCAAGTCCGAAAGCAGCTTCCCGACCCAGGCGGAGGCGTTCCATGGATGAGGTGGTGCGCCAGGCCATGGCCAGATGGCCCAATGTACCGCACTGCTTTGGCTGGCTGCGGCTGGACGCACGCGGCGGCTGGCGCATGCGCGACGAGCGCGCACAGCAGCTGGACCTGCCGGGCGATCCCATCCGCCACCCTGCCCTGCTGGCGTTCATTGACCGCAACTATGACTGCGACGAGACCGGCCGCTGGTATTTCCAGAATGGTCCGCAGCGGGTCTATGTCGATCTGGAATGGATGCCGCTGATTGCACGCACGCAACCGGGCTTGAATGACGCGTTACAGCTGGTGCTGCACACCGGCACAGCGCTGCCCGCCCTCGAGGCCGCATGGATGGATGAAAGCGGACGGCTGTATCTGCAAGCCGGTGGTCAGTTCAGCGGCGTCGATGATCGCGACCTGGCGCAGTTGCTGCCCTGCCTGCAGGCGGGGGGCCGCACGGACGAAGCGGCGCTCATGGCCTGGATGGAAGGCGACGATAGTGTCTCGCTGCAGTTCATCCATGACACCCAGGCCGTGCCGCTGCAGCGCATCGCCGCCGCCACGCTGGCCTCGCGCTTTGGTTTCGTCTCGCTGCCGCGCGCCCAGCAGGATTGAGCCTGCCCTCTAGTTGGCTAGCTGCGGTCCTTCATCTCTTTCTGCTCATCCTTCCAGCGTTCCTTCCACTCCCGCTCACGCGCATCGATCTGCGACTGGTCGTAGAAAGTCGCATCCGGCGCGCGGCGGGCGATACCCAACTGATCGATGGCGGCCAGCAAGCTGCCATTCAAGGCATAGGACTCGGCCAGGGCCAGATGCTGCAAGGCCTGCTTGCCCTGGGACGCATAGGCCTTGGCCAGCAATTGCTGCACCTGGGCGTCGCTGCGGTAGAGCTGGGCCTGGTCGCGCAGATAGGCCACGGCCTCATCGGTGCGGCGCGCAGCAATGAGCGCATCGGCGTACTGACGGGCGATAGTGCGCGAGATCGGAAACTGCTTGCGCAGCGCATCGGCCAGTTGCAGCGCTTGCTGTGACTGCTTGCGGGCGATCTTGATATCGATGTCGAGACTACCGAACATGATGCCGGTCTTCATCGGGATGGCCGCTTCCTGGGCTTCCTTCAGGGCGGTCTCGGCCTGTTCGAACTTGTTCTGGCGATAGTAGACGTAGGCCAGGCCATACTTGGCTGCGGCGGTCTGCAACTTGGTGTTCTGGCGGGCCTGGGCGATGAATTTCTCGGCATTCTCGCGCAAGCCTTGCACCGTGTCGTTCTGCAGCACCTGGGTGCGTGCGCGCACCAACTGAAACTCGGGATTATCGACGCGCTGCTTGTAGCGCTGGTCGCGGATGCGCGCCTCGATATCGGCAATACGCTCGGTGGTCAGCGGGTGCGTCATCAGGTAGGGCGGCACGGCATCGCTGTAGTTGCGTGAGGCCGCCTGCAGGCGCCCGAAGAAGGTCACCATGCCAGACGGATCGAAGCCGCCATCACGCATGATCTGCAAGCCGATGCGATCGGCTTCACGTTCAGCGTCGCGGCTGAAGTTGAGCTGGCGCTGCACGGCCAGGCCGGTGCCGCCCATCATGGTCGCCATGGCGGCATCGCCACCGGCCTTGGACACCCCGGCCAGTGCGCCCAGCACGATGGCAGCCAGCTGGATCATGGAATTCTGCTTCTGCTGACCCAGCATGCGCGCGATGTGGCGCTGCGCGACGTGGCCGATCTCGTGCGACATCACGCCCGCCAGCTCGGACTCCGACTGCGCCGCCAGCACCAGCCCGCTATTGACGCCGATGAAGCCGCCCGGCAAGGCGAAGGCGTTGAGCATGGGATCGCGCACCATGAAGAACTGGAAGTCGAAACCGGCCTCGCCGCGTACCTCAGGGTGGATGGAGACCAGGTTCAGGCCGAAATTGTTGAGGTATTCGGAGATCGGGCCATCATCGACATAATCGCGATCGCTGCGGATATCGCGCATGATCTCTTCGCCCAATCGGCGCTCCATCAGCGGCGACAGGCCTTCGCGCTCGGTATCGCCCAGCGTGGGCAGGCTCTGCGCCACGCCCGGATGAGGTAGCAGGGTCAGCGGCGCAGCAGGCAACAGCAGCAGGGCCGCGCTCAGCAGTCGGGTGATCAGCTTGCGCGCTGGCCGACGTGAGCAGGCAATGGCATCAGGAACGTATCGTTGCATGGACGAAGACGGGGACGGGTAAAGGAGCAATGGCGTCGCAAGGCAGCTTGCGACCTGCCTGCTATGATACCCGCTCCTTCGTTTCCTACTGAATTTTGGCACATCCTATGACCACATCCGGCGCACCCGCCCCCAACGGCGGCCTCACCCATTTCGACCAGGGCGGACAGGCCCATATGGTCGATGTCGGCGGCAAGCACGAGAGCCATCGCGTGGCCGTGGCCACTGGCGTGATCCGCATGCAGCCCGCCACGCTGGCCATCATCGAGTCTGGCACAGCCAAGAAGGGCGATGTCCTGGGCATTGCCCGCATCGCCGCCATCATGGCCGCCAAGCGCACGGGCGAGCTGATTCCGCTGTGCCATCCGCTGGCGCTGACGCACGTGTCGGTGGACTTCGAGACCGATGCCGCCAGCGCCTCCGTGCGCTGCACCGCCCGCGTGGAAACCTTCGGCAAGACCGGGGTGGAAATGGAGGCGCTGACCGCCGTGCAGATCGGTCTGCTGACCGTCTACGACATGAGCAAGGCGGTCGACAAGACCATGGTCATGAGCGATATCTGCGTCACCGACAAGCGCGGCGGCAAGAGCGACATCAGCATGCCGCGTCCCTGAGACGCCGGGCAGTGCCAAAAAAAAACGCGCCTTCGGGCGCGTTTTTCGTGACAGGGCCAGCCCGCTCATCCTCGGCAATTGGCCGGAGCGTACTTGGCCGGCAAGGTGCCCGCCACGAAGCCGGTATTGGCGGTGGCGCCCTGCGGTACTGCGGCCTGCTTCACGCCTGCTGCCGCACATTGCCATTGGATGGTGCCGGAGGCGATGGTCGGCGTGAGGGTGAGCGTGCCGCCCTCGCCCACCTGCGCGCTATAGGTGATGGTGATGACGCCGCCTACGCCGCGCGGCTGCATCGGCGAGACGCTGATGCCGGTGACGTTGGCCGTGGGCGTAAAGGCGGGCAGGCCCAGTTGCGCCACGGTGAAGACGCCGTTGTTGGAGCTGATCTGCTCGGTCACGGCCAGCTTGTAGGGCTCGGCCAGGTTGAAGCCTTCGGACACGCGTGCACGGGCGATGTAGTCCTGGTATTGCGAAGCGCCCAGCATGGCCAGGATGCCGACGATGGCCAGCGTCACCATCAGTTCGAGCAGGGTGAAGCCTTGTTGGGATGAACGGGTGACGGCTGCTTTCATGGGTTCCTCGTGAAAATGAAAGGGCGTTGCCAGTATGGGCAAGGCCGGAAATACGCACTAGCGAATAAGTTGCAAAGCTTAGCGCTTTGATGCCTGTTGGCGCTGACCTGGGTCAACGCCGCGCAAGACTTGAAAGTACTTCGGGAAAAACTTCGGCCACCGCCCCTCGGCAGCAAGGGCGGGCTAGCCCGCCAGTTGCTGCCGGCGGCGCTTCAGGCTCAGGCCGATCAGCACCACCCCCAGCGCGCCCACCAGGCCAGGCAGGCTCAGGTGCACGGAGGCGCCTGGCACCAGGAATTCGGTCTGGTCGATGAAGTCCTGCAACAGCCCCTGGATGGCCGCATCGCTGAAGATCATGCCACCGGCAATATAGCCCAGCAAGGCAGCACCCAGCGTGACGATAACTGGGAATCTTTCCATCAGTTTCAAGACCAGCGTACTGCCCCAGACGATGATGGGAATGCTGACCACGATCCCGAACACCACCAGCATGAGCCGGTGTTCGCCGGAGGCCTGTTCGGCCGCGCTGGCAATGGCGATCACATTGTCCAGGCTCATCACCAGGTCGGCCACGATGACGGTCTTGACCGCGCCCCACAGGCGTTCGCTGCCATCGACCTCGGCGTGGTCCTCATCCTCATTGAGCAGCTTGATGCCGATCCACAGCAGGAGCAGACCGCCCACCAGTTTCAGGTAAGGCAACTGCAGCATGGTCACGGCAAAGGAGATGAGCGCGATGCGGATGGCGATGGCGCCAACGGTCCCCCATACGATGCCCTTCATGCGCAACTTGTCCGGCAGGTTGCGGCAGGCCAGGGCGATGACGATGGCATTGTCGCCGCCGAGCAGGATATCGATCAGGATGATCTGCACGACCGCGATCCAGTTCAGGTTGGCAAGCAATTCCATGGTGATCCTTGTCGAGGAAACGGCGATGCGGCCTACATACGATCCAACAGATGAGCCCGCGCCACCAGAAAACGACATGGGGAGCCGGAGCTCCCCATGCAGATGTTGCTGGACGATTTTCCGCCCGAGACGCCGGGCGCCGGGGCGGAAAAGGTCTGGCTATTACAGCACCGACTTCAGCAGACGGCCCATTTCGGACGGGTTGCGGGTGACCTTGATGCCGCACTCTTCCATGATGGCCAGCTTGGCTTCGGCGGTGTCAGCACCACCGGAGATCAGGGCGCCTGCGTGGCCCATGCGCTTGCCCGGGGGCGCGGTCACACCGGCGATGAAGCCCACCACCGGCTTCTTCATGTTGTCCTTGATCCAACGTGCAGCATTGGCTTCGTCAGGACCACCGATTTCACCGATCATGATGACGGCGTCGGTTTCCGGATCGTCGTTGAAGGCCTTCATGACGTCGATGTGCTTCAGACCATTGATCGGGTCGCCACCGATACCGACGGCGGAAGACTGGCCCAGGCCCAGGGCGGTCAACTGGCCCACGGCTTCATAGGTCAGGGTGCCCGAGCGGGACACCACGCCGATGCGGCCCTTCTTGTGGATGTGGCCGGGCATGATGCCGATCTTGATTTCGTCCGGGGTGATCAGGCCGGGGCAGTTCGGGCCCAGCAGCAGGGTCTTGGAACCGGCCTTGGCCATGCGGTCCTTCAGGGCCAGCATGTCACGCACGGGGATGCCTTCGGTGATGCAGATGGCCAGGTCCAGCTCGGCTTCGACGGCTTCCCAGATGGCGGCGGCAGCGCCGGCGGGCGGCACGTAGATCACCGAGACGGTGGCGCCGGTGGCGTTCTTGGCTTCGGTGACGTTGGCGTAGATGGGGATGCCTTCGAAGTCTTCACCGGCCTTCTTCGGGTTCACGCCTGCGACGAAGGCGTTCTTGCCGTTCGCGTAGTCGCGGCACATGCGGGTGTGGAACTGGCCGGTCTTGCCGGTGATACCTTGGGTGATGACCTTGGTGTCTTTGTTGATGAGGATCGACATTTCTCTTCCTTGACTGTGATGCCTGCGCCGCGGGCGGCGCCTGGGCTGCAATGGCTTGCAGCCGGCGGCTCGCGCCGCGCAGGCTTGCGTGTTGGGTTACTTACTTGGCGGCTGCCACGACCTTTTGGGCGGCTTCTTCCATGGAATCGGCCGAGATGATCGGCAGACCGGAATCGGCCAGCAGCTTCTTGCCCAGGTCTTCGTTGGTGCCCTTCATGCGCACCACGAGGGGCACCTTCAGCGAGACCGCCTTGGAAGCCGCGATCACGCCTTCGGCGATCACGTCACAGCGCATGATGCCGCCGAAGATGTTGACCAGGATGGCCTTCAGTTCGGGGTTCTTCAGCATGATCTTGAAGGCTTCGGTGACCTTCTCGGTGGTAGCGCCGCCGCCCACGTCCAGGAAGTTGGCCGGCTCGCCGCCGAACAGCTTGATGGTGTCCATGGTGGCCATGGCCAGGCCGGCGCCGTTGACCAGGCAGCCGATGTTGCCGTCCAGGGAAATGTAGGCCAGGTCGAACTTGGAGGCTTCGACTTCAGCCGGATCTTCTTCGTCCAGGTCGCGGTAGGCGACGATTTCCGGATGACGGAACAGGGCGTTGGAGTCGAAGTTGAACTTGGCGTCCAGGGCGATGACCTTGCCGTCGCCGGTCAGGATCAGGGGGTTGATTTCAGCCAGGGAAGCGTCGGTTTCCCAGTAGGCCTTGTACAGACCTTGCAGGTTCTTGCGGGCTGCGGGGATGGAAGCAGCAGGCACGCCGATCTTGGCGGCCACGTCGTCGGCTTGCGCATCGGTCAGGCCATCGATCGGGTCGATGATGACGTTGTGGATCTTTTCCGGGTTGCTGTGGGCCACTTCTTCGATGTCCATGCCGCCTTCGCTGGAGGCCATCAGCACGACCTTCTGCGAAACGCGGTCGGTCACCAGGGAAACGTACAGTTCCTTCTTGATGTCAGCGCCTTCTTCGATCAGCAGGCGACGGACCTTCTGGCCTTCAGCACCGGTCTGGTGGGTGACCAGCTGCATGCCCATGATCTGGTTGGCGTATTCCTTGACCTGTTCGATGGACTTGGCCACCTTCACGCCACCGCCCTTGCCGCGACCACCCGCATGGATCTGGGCTTTGACGACCCACACCGGACCACCCAGCTCTTTGGCGGCCGCTTCGACTTCGTCGACCGACATGCACGGAATGCCGCGCGGCACGGTTACGCCGAACTGGCGCAGGATTTCTTTACCCTGATACTCATGGATTTTCATGGGAGCTTCCCTTTAGACACTGAATGAATGAAACTTGCCGGATTGAAATTCGGTGGCCAGCGCAATGCCGACCGACGAGAAAGCAGACTGCAACCCGCAGGCGGGTGTCGCATCCGTAACCGGATGGGGACGGGCGCAGGCGTGAGCTGCGCGGGTTGCGCGTGAATTCGTAGAATTGGGCATATGCATGCCGTCTGCTTTTAGTTGGTCTGATATTCGTGACGCGCCGGCTTGCGCCAGTGCGTTCGCATTATCCATTCCTGCTGCTGTCGTGAGCCTTACATCGTGGCGCCGTCTGAAAAACGGCTACCGGCGATATCTCCTCAGGCTTGCGCGCCGCAGCAAAAACTTCCGAATTTTAGCACAGGCAAGACGGGGTGTTGGCTGGTAGCGCTAACAGGCTGGAGAAAGAGCAGAAATTACCGCTGGTCGGGAGAGGTACCGCACCAAATCCCGGATACCGGGAAAACGGCCTGCCGAATCGCCCAGCAATTACCTCGAGGCAACGGCTCGGACGGTCGTGCAAGGCGCGGTCAGTTCAGATCGTCCTCGTCCAGCCAGGCGGTCTGGAAGGCCTCGCGGATGCTGCGATGAGAAAAGCCACGCTGCTGCAGGAAGCGCATCTGCTTTGCGCGGGTCTCGGCATCCGCCGGGGGTGTACTGAATTTACGGCGCAGCACCTGGGCGGCCCGCTCGGCTTCGCCGGAGGCCAGATCCGCCTTCAGATCGGCGATGGCCTCGCCTTCGATGCCATGGCCATGCAATTCGGAGAGGATGCGCTGGTTGCCATAGCGCGCGGCGCGACGATGCACCAGCGATTCGGAAAAGCGTTCCTGGGAAAGGAAGCGGGACTGCTCCAGCCATTGGAGCAGCGCTTCGATGTCATCGCCCTCTTGCGCGTAAGGGGCAAGCTTACGCGCAAGTTCCAGGCGACTATGCTCACGTGAAGAGAGATATTTGAGCGCCCGTGCTTTCAGGCTGATCGGCGGTCTGGGCATGACGTTCGACTACACGGACGAAGGAACAGATGAATACACGGGAAACTGATGCAGTAAAAACCATTCAGGGCATCGCAACGGTGAGGCAAGGATGCAATGAAAGGGTAATGCAGTGAGGCGATAAAGCGATGATGCGATGATGCAATACTGCAGCAAAACAACCGCAGTGCCGCGCAACTCCCCCAGTCGCCCGCATTGCGGAACAACCAGGATACGACGACTACGACTGCATCCCATCGCCCACCAGAACAGCAACGCGTGGCAGGCGCAGGGCAATCAAACGCCTCCCTGTCGGCAACGGCTCAGGCAAACCTAGCCGCCACGAAGGCGCATGAATGAGAGAGGACGATCAGGAGGCTTTCGCTTTCGCTTCGGTTTCCGCTTCGCCACCCGCCAGTTCCGGCACACCGAGGGCCACGCGCACCTTGTTCTCGATCTCGCGCGCCAGTTCCGGATGTTCCTTCAGGTAGTTGCGGGCATTGTCCTTGCCCTGGCCGATGCGCTCACCGTTATAGCTGTACCAGGCGCCGGACTTCTCGACCACCTTGTGCTCGGAACCGAGGTCCAGGATCTCGCCTTCGCGCGAGGTGCCTTCGCCATACAGGATGTCGAAGTGGGCTTCGCGGAACGGCGGAGCGACCTTGTTCTTGACGACCTTGACCTTGGTCTCGCTGCCGATGACTTCGTCGCCGGACTTGATCGAGCCGGTGCGACGGATGTCCAGGCGCACGGAGGCGTAGAACTTCAGCGCGTTACCGCCGGTGGTGGTTTCGGGGTTGCCGAACATGACGCCGATCTTCATGCGGATCTGGTTGATGAAGATGACGGTGGTATTGGTGCGGTTGATGCTGCCGGTCAGCTTGCGCAGCGCCTGCGACATCAGGCGAGCTTGCAGGCCAGGCAGGGAGTCGCCCATGTCGCCTTCGATTTCAGCCTTGGGGGTCAGTGCGGCGACGGAGTCGACCACGATCAGGTCCACGGCACCGGAGCGCACCAGGGCGTCACAGATTTCCAGGGCCTGTTCGCCGGTGTCGGGCTGCGAGATCAGCAGGTCGCTCAGGTTCACGCCCAGCTTTTGCGCGTAGGTGACGTCCAGTGCGTGCTCGGCATCGATGAAGGCGCAGGTGCCGCCCAGCTTCTGCATCTCGGCAATCGCTTGCAGGGTCAGGGTGGTCTTGCCCGAGGATTCTGGACCATAGATCTCGATGACGCGGCCACGCGGCAGGCCGCCGATGCCCAGGGCGATGTCCAGGCCCAGGGAGCCGGTGGAGACCGACTGGATTTCCTCAGCGATGACGCCATCTTCCATGCGCATCACCGAGCCCTTGCCAAACTGCTTTTCAATCTGTGCCAACGCGGCGGCCAGCGCCTTGCTCTTCTCAGAGTTGTTCGCAGCTTTTTTGTCGTCCATAAGTCTCTCTCGGCAAAATGTCGTGAAGAAGGGGTACCCGGGGAAATGTCATGCTGGGGCGGCCGGTGGGCCGGCAATACAATGCGATGCCTGTGCGGCTGGGCCGCGCGCATCGGTGCAATGCCCCGATAGAGAGATACTGTATAAAAAAACAGTGCTTCGTGCAAGCGTTTTGTTCGTCGCCCTGGAAGCGTTCGGAAGGAAAGCCACAATTATAAGAGAGTCATGGCCCCTCCAAGCGGCTAAATCGCAGAGGAATGATGCAAGCGCGGCAAAAAAACGGCACACTCGCGACTTGGTAGAATTTTTCGTCAGCTTTACGTCAATATAAGTGTAAAACTACGCCATCTTGACGATTGTTGTATTAAAGCAATATTTTGCAGTCCACATCGTTGGATACATTGTTCCCATGAGTTTAGTGCCTTTCAGCCATATCAGCGCCCTGCGCAGCCTGATCATCGACGACATGCCGACGATGCGTCAGAACATCCGCATGCACCTGGGGCAGCTGGGCGTGACCAAGGTCGATCAGGCCGCCACGCCTGATGAGGCCATCCGCTTCGTGCAATCGGGCAACTATGACCTGATCATCTGCGACTACAACCTGAACAAGGAAAGCAACGGCCAGCAGTTGCTGGAGTTCTTCCGCACCCAGAACATGCTCTCGCCGACCTGCATGTTCATCATGGTCACCGCCGAGAGCGGCTACAACCTGGTGGCCAGCGCGGCCGAGTTCCAGCCTGACGCCTACATGTTGAAGCCGCTGACGGCCAGCCGCATCGCCGAGCGCGTGGACCGCCTGCTGGAAAAGCAGCACGCCATGCTGCCGGTGACCGAGAAGATGAAGCGCAAGGACATCAGCGGCGCCATCGCCGAATGCGACAACGTGCTCAAGGCGGCGCCCAAGTGGATCGTCGAGATCATGAAGACCAAGGGCACGCTGCTCATCGAGCAGCGTCGCGTGGATGAGGCCCGCGAAGTCTACAAGCAGGCACTGGGCATGCGCGACGACCTGGTCTGGGCCAAGATCGGCCTGGCCCGTTGCAATATCGTGGCCGGCCAGATGGATGATGCCCGCACCATCGTCGAAGATGTGCTGGCGCAGAACAAGCAGTTCATCGCCGCCTATGACCTGCTGGCCCAGATCGACGAGGCCCAGGGCAACCAGGAAGGAGCGCTGGAGGCGCTCACGCGCTCATCGGAGATCATTCCTTCGGCGCGCCGCAGCCGGCTGGTGGGCGACGTGGCCTATCGCAGCGGCCACCTCGACCAGGCGCGCGAGGCCTATGACAAAGTGCTCAAGCACACCAAGGGCTCGCTGACCGCACAACCCACCGACCTGCTCTCGCTGGCCCAGGTGCATATCGACAGTGGTGACGCCGATGCGGCGCTGCGCCTGCTGGAAAGCGCCCCGCGCCGCTATGAGGAATCCAAGATATTCGTTTCCGCCCAGGCCGCCGTGCAAGCCCAGGCCTACGTACAGCTGGGCGATACCATCTCGGCCCAGCAGGCCTTCGAGACCGCCCGCCAGGCCGCCGGCGAAGAGACCTCGGACATGGCCACGCTGGCCCTGGCCAAGGCCGCCTTCTCGATGGGCCGCGACGAGGAAGGCAGCAAGCTCATCGCCGACGCCGTCAAGTCCGATCACGAAAACAAGACCCTGCTGATGCTGGCGCGCAAGGTGCTGGCCGATACCGGCCGCGCCAGCCTGGCCGACGAGCTGGTCGATGGCGCCGTCAAGCACTGCATGAGCGTCATCGCCGAAGCCAACGCCCTCATGCGCAGCGCCAAGCCGGATGAATCGCTGGCCAAGCTGGAGGAAGCGCTGGCCAGCATGCCGGAGAACACCGGCGTGCTGCTGGCCTCGGCCCAACTGCATCTGCTGTGGATGAGCCAGCGCGGGTGGAATGAGGAATACGTCAAGCGCGTGCGCCGTTACCTGGCCACGCTGGATCGCCTGATTCCGGGCAACGATAGAGTCGCCAAGATGCACAAGTTCCTGCGCGACACCCTGAGCAAAGTAGCCCCGAAGAGCTGACCATGGATCCCAAGCTTGCCGCGATCATCATTCACGACATCAAGAATTCCCTGGGCGTTCTGGAGGGCGAATTGCGCCGTCTTTCCGACGACGTCCCGCGCGTCCAGCAGGCCCACGTGACCTGCCTGGCCTTGCAGGAAAAGCTGATCGCTTTCCTCACGCTCTACAAGGCCGACTCCCAGGGGCTGCGCGCGCAGGTGGACGCGGTCTCGCCGCAGGACTTCCTGCAGTCGCTGGTGCGCGAGCAGGCCGTCGCGCGCGCCCAGGGCGCCATCACCCTCGTGGTCGACGAGACGGATATGCCCATCATCGGCTTTTTCGATGAACACCTGGTGGCGCTGGCACTGGAGGCTGCGCTGCAGAACGCCAGCCGGTTTGCGCGCACGCGCATCGCGCTGGGCTGCCGCAATCACCCTGAGGGCGGCGTCGTCTTCAGTGTGCGCGACGATGGTCCCGGCATCGGCACCCAGGAAAAGAAACCCTCCACCGGATTGGGCATGGACCTGTGCAACGCCATCGCCACTGCGCACAACAAGGAGACGCGCCAGGGCGAGGCGCGCCTGTCCAATCATCCCGAGGGCGGCGCAATCTTCGAACTCTGCCTGCCCTGAATGCGCACGGCGGGGCTGCTGGCGCAGCCTCTTCGGCGCAGTGTCTCTTAGCTACTTCATCACACCGCGGCCTCCCTGGCTCACTGCGTTAGCGCCCACTACTGCACCGTGCCACTCCATGAGCGCACATTGGCAGGACCGCATCACCACAGCGGTACATCACCACTCATCTACAGGACCGCATGACTGCTGCCGGCAGCAATAGCGCGCCTGGCGCAATCGCATCAATGGCTGGAGGAAAGGGAGAGGAAGCAGGAGGACGAGGAAACGCAAGAGCGTCGGTACATCAAGGCAAGGCGTGGAACGGGCATAAAAAAACCGCCGGCAAAAGCCGGCGGTAAAACGGACTGGCGACGCTCATCCACTAACCGCCGCCTTCCGCGCCAAACTGTTACTTGTTACATGAACCTTGGTGTCCCGCTCAGACGGAAACCGGGTCGATCTGCTGGATACCGGCCAGCACCCAGCCACCTTGGCCGGCAGCCGGCTTGGACAGGTTCCAGATTTCCGCGAACTGGGCCGGCGAAGCGGTCGGATCTTCCTTGATGAAGCCGAAGAACTTCACGCTGGCCAGATAGTCGTTGCCCACGGTTTCCACACCCAGCACTTCGGCATCCAGCGAGACCACATCGGTCTGGTTGCTGGCGGCGCCGCGTTCCTGGATCTGCAGACGCAGCTCGGCAAACATCTCAGGCGTGGTGAATTCGCGGATGTCGTTGATGTCGGCCTTGTCCCATGCCGCTTGCAGGCGGATGAAATAGGTCTTGGCATTGCGCACGAAGCCCACGGTGTCGAAACCGGCCGGCACGCCATAGGCCGGAGCCTGTTCGGCATTGCCGAAGCCACCGCCGAAACCGCCTTGCGTCGCTGCGGCTGCAGACTGGTCGGTCTTGAGCATGGAGCCGATCTGGGGCGTGGCCGAAGCGTTGTCAGCCGCTTGCGGTGCTGCACCCGCCCAGGCCGGCGCCGGCTGCGAAGCTTCCGACTTGCGACGGAACATGCGCACCACGAACATGATCGCCAGGGCGATCAGGGCCACGGTCAGGATGGTGCTGATCATGCTGGCCAGGGCGCCGCCCAGGCCGAAGTGCGACAGCAGCGCGCCCAGGCCCAGACCCAGCAGCGCGCCACCCAGCAGACCCTTCCACATGCTCGGCTTGGCAGCGGCGGCAGCCGGAGCCGCCGCAGGGGCGGCCGGCTTGGCGGCGGCGGCCTGGTTCTGCTGCATCGGGGCAGGGCTCTGCGCCTGACGGCTGGCGCTCGAGGACTGTTTGCCGATCGAGCCGCCGCCGCCAAGACGTTTGGCTTCAACGGTCGAAATGCCAACAGACAGCGTCATCACCGCCACTATCAGCGCGACAAATGCTTTTTTCATGCTTTCTCCTAGAGGATTCTGATGATGTGATGCGGTCACATCGGCCGTGATTCGTGAAACTGGTGGTTTGCCCTGGAAGGATCAGCACCGGCGCAGGCTGGCGGGTGCTGGCCGCAGACGCGCAGTTGCCTGCTGTCGCACGACGCGTGGCCTCGATGGTTCAGGGGCGGTTCAGCGGGCGCAGCAAGACAGGTCGCGCGCAGCGACGGGATCAGGCCCGGGGAGGACGTCCTGCGCGGGGCAGGAAGGGAGGTTGCAGGGCGGCATCGCTACTGAGAGCGGGCGCCAGGCTTGAAGTTTGCGGCACGACGGCCAGCGACTGGATCAGGACTGGTTCGTCACCGATGCCGGCATGCGTGGAAAAATCTTCACCGTTGTCCAGATAACCGGCGCTGTCGTCGTCGGACGAGCCGTTATCGGCCAGCAGCGCCTGCGACGCATCGTCGGCGGCGGCCTGGTCGGACAGGGAGACCGTCTTGTCGGCCAGGTGCTGCACGGCGGCAGCCTGCACGGGGACAGGACCGGCAAAATCGGTTGCGGCCATCGAGCTGGCGTACGTCAGCACCGCTGCAAATACTTGCACCGGCAACAGACAGATCAGCAGAAGGACCCACAAACGTTTCATCGGAGATTCCGGATATTCCAGCAATGGATGCGGGAAATTATAACAACAAAAATTGTGCTGCCAGCAAGTAAATGTTGCTGACGCTCCATACTATAAGGCCTAAGCTTCAGAGTTCAATGCCTATGGCTGAATTGTTACACTTCATTGTTACTGCCGTCCGAGGCAAGGGAAGCAAGGGAAGCAACGGAAGCAACGGAAGCAACGGAAGCGTGCGCACAGACAAGCGTATCAGGATAACCCTGATTTGCATTGGCCAATGAATTAGTGGAATATGAATGAAAAGTTCCACAAGAATTCGACAACACGAGACAAATCAGCCGAGCCCGCCTCGCTGACCGATTCCTATGCGCATCCTCCTTGCTGAAGACGACAGCGTACTGGCCGACGGTCTGACCCGGTCCCTGCGCCATTCCGGCTACGCCGCCGACTGCGTCAAGAATGGCGTGGAGGCCGATTCGGCGCTCTCCACCCAGGACTTCGACCTGCTGATCCTGGACCTGGGCCTGCCCAAGATGTCCGGCCTGGAAGTGCTGCGCCGCCTGCGCGCACGCAACTCGCGTCTGCCGGTGCTGATCCTGACCGCTGCTGACTCGGTGGAACAGCGCGTGCAGGGCCTGGACCTGGGCGCAGACGACTACATGGCCAAGCCCTTCGCCCTCTCCGAACTGGAAGCGCGGGTGCGCGCCCTGACCCGGCGCGGCGCCGGCGGCGGACCGACGGTGATCCGCCATGGCCCGCTCTCCTATGACCAGGTCGGCCGCATCGCCTACATCGGCGAACAGATGCTGGAATTATCTGCGCGGGAACTGGGCCTGCTGGAAGTATTATTGCAACGCACGGGCCGCCTGGTCTCCAAGGAACAGCTGGTGGACCACCTGTGCGAATGGGGAGAGGAAGTCAGCAACAATGCCATCGAGGTCTATGTCCATCGCCTGCGCAAGAAAATCGAAGTTGGCGGCGTCCGCATCGCAACCGTGCGCGGGCTGGGCTATTGCCTGGAGAAACTGCCCGAGGCCGGCAATGCCGCAGTGCTGGCCGCATCCAACAACGCTGCCTGATTCCCTTCCCGCTCGTGCGGTACGCCTGCGCGCCGGACAGCCATGAGCGCGCGCGATCCCGCCCAGGGTGCTACCGAGCAGGCCGCCGACGCCCCGGCACCGCGTAAGAAGCGCCGCGCCGCCCTGGCCACCCAGCCGGTGGAGCGCATCCAGCGCTCCCTCTTCGGCGAAATCCTCGACTGGATGCTGGCCCCGCTGCTGCTGCTGTGGCCGATGAGCATCGCCATCACCTACCTGATCGCCCAGTCGATCGCCAACCAGCCCTTCGACCGCGCCCTGGAAGACAGCGTCACCGTGCTCGCGCAACAGGTCTCCGAAGTCAATGGCAAGGTCGTAGCGCGGCTGCCGGTCTCGGCGCGCGACCTGCTGCGCGCCGACGACATCGACAACATCTACTACAAGGTCACCGGCCCCGAGGGGGAATACATCGAAGGCGATGTGGACATGCCGCAGCCGCCGCCCGACGAGGACCGCAGCACTATCGGCACGGTGCAGTTCCGCAATGACATCCTGCACGGCAGCGACGTGCGCATCGCCACGCTGCAGGTGGACCTGCGCCGCAGCGCCGCCCAGCGCGCTGCCTCGCGCGAGCCGCGCCTGGCCACGGTGCAGGTGGGCGAGACGCTGGAAAAGCGCGCCCAGCTGGCCAATGAAATCATCAAGGGCGTGATCCTGCCGCAGTTCATCATCCTGCCGGTGGCGCTGGCGCTGGTGTGGTTTGCGCTCTCGCGCGGCCTGTCGCCGCTGTCGGAACTGCAGCAGCGCATCCGCGCGCGCCGGCCCGATGATCTCTCGCCCATCGATTCCGGCCAGGTGCCGGAGGAAATCTCGCCGCTGGTGCGTTCCCTCAACGACATGCTGGCGCGGCTGTCGCAGACCATCGCCATCCAGAAGCGTTTCATCGCCGATGCTGCGCACCAGATGAAGACCCCGCTGGCGGGCATGCGCATGCAATCCGAACTGGCGCTGCGCCAGGATGACCAGGTCGATGTGCGGCGTTCGCTGGAACAGCTGGCCAAGAGTTCGGAAACCGCCACGCGCCTGGTCAACCAGTTGCTCTCGCTGGCCCGCGCCGAAAACCAGCAATCGCAATCCGGCGGCATGATCCCGGTGGAACTCAATGAGCTGGCCCGCAGCGTCGTGCAGGACTGGGTGCCGATGTCCTTCACCCAGCGCATCGACCTGGGCTTCGAGCAACCCGATCATCCCATCCTCATCACCGGCAATCCGGTGATGCTGCGCGAACTATTGTCCAACCTGCTGGACAATGCCCTGCATTACACCCCGCATGACGGCAATGGCCGCGTCACCGTGCGCGCCCGCACCGACGAGGGCGGTGGCCTGGCCATCCTGGAAGTGGAAGACAACGGCCCCGGCATTCCGATTGCCGAGCGCGCCAATGTGTTCGAGCGCTTCTATCGCATCCTCGGCACGCCCAGCACCGGCAGCGGCCTGGGCCTGGCCATCGTGCGCGAGATCGCCCAGCAGCACGAAGCGGTGGTGGAGATCACCAGCAATCCGCGCAGCACCGATCCCAAGTATCCGGGCTGCGTCTTTCGCGTGAGCTTTCGCATGATGCCGCGCACGCCCTTCTTCGATGACATCACCTGACATGGACCACGGCGCCCTCCCCTCCGATCCTGGCAACCAATGGCACCGCACCCGCCGCATGACGGCCTGGCTGCTGGCGCTGTGGTTCCTGGCCACGTTCTTCTTCATCTATTTCGCGCGCGAGCTGGACCGGGTACACCTGTTCGGCTGGCCGATCTCCTTCTACATGGCCGCGCAAGGGATGATGCTGATCTACCTGGCCATCGTGGTCATCTACGTGCGCCGCATGCGGCGCATCGAACAACTGGTGCGGCGGGAACAAGGCGAGAGCGGCAATGGAGAGTAACAAGGACTTCTTCCGGCGCCTGTGCCGCTACTACGGGCTCTACACGCTGGGCTTCATCGCCTTCCTGTGCGTGCTGGCCATCCTGGAACGCGAGGGCATGCCGCGCACCTGGATCGGCTACCTGTTCCTGTTCGTCACCATCGGCCTGTACGCCGGCATCGGCGTGGTCTGCCGCACCTCCGACGTGCCCGAATACTATGTCGCCGGTCGGCGCGTGCCACCGCTCTTCAACGGCATGGCCACTGCCGCCGACTGGATCTCGGCGGCGACCTTCATCAGCCTGGCCGGCGGCCTCTACCTGCAAGGCTTCGACGGCCTGGCCTACATCCTCGGCTGGACCGGCGGCTATTGCCTGGTGGCGCTGCTGATCGCCCCCTACCTGCGCAAGTTCGGCCAGTACACCATCGCCGATTTCCTCGCTGCGCGCTATCCGGGCCGGCCGGGCAGCCAGGGCGTCAACGTCATCCGCATCCTTGCTGTAGCCGCCACCATCCTGATCTCCTTCACCTACGTGGTGGCGCAGATCTATGGCGTGGGCCTGATCACGTCGCGCTTCACCGGCATCGATTTTTCCATCGGCATCTTCCTGGGACTGGCCAGCATCCTGGTGTGCTCCTTCCTGGGCGGCATGCGCGCCATCACCTGGACCCAGGTCGCGCAGTACATCATCATCCTGCTGGCCTACCTGATCCCGGTGATCTGGCTCTCGGCCAAGCACACCACGGTGCCGGTGCCGCCGGTGGCCTATGGCGCGGTGCTGCCCAAGCTCAGCGCCATCGAGCAGCGGCTGGAGGACGATCCCAAGGAAAAGGACATCCGCAAGATCTTCCAGGCGCGCGCCGACGACTATGAGCGCAAGCTCAAGGACCTGCCGCAATCCTGGGTCGATGGCCGCCTCGAAGCGCACAACCACGCCGACCAGGTCCGCCGCGACAACCACGCCTCCCTGGCCGAGATCAAGGCGGCCAGCCGGGCGCTGTCGTCCTATCCCAAGTCCCCCGAGGAAGCCGAACGCAAATGGACCGACGCTCGCGCGGCCAACCTGGCGCGCGCCCAGCCACCGGTTTCGCAGACCGAACCCTTCCCTGGCCGCGACCAGGAGAGTTCGGACATCAAGCGCAACAATTTCCTGGCGCTGGTGTTCTGCCTCATGCTCGGCACGGCCGCCCTGCCGCACATCCTGATGCGCTACTACACCACGCCCACCGTGGCCGGGGCGCGCACCTCGGTGTTCTGGACGCTGTTCTTCATCATGCTGATCTACCTCACCGTGCCGGCCCTGACCGTGCTGGTGAAGTACGACATCTACACCTCGCTGGTGGGCAGCAGCTACAGCCACCTGCCCGACTGGGTGTACTACTGGGCCAACATGGACAAGCTCAATCCGCTGGTCTCCATCACCGACCTGAACCGCGACGGCCTGGTGCAGCTGGGCGAGATTTCCATGGATGGCGACATCATCGTGCTGGCCATGCCGGAGATCGCCGGCCTGCCCTATTTCGTCTCCGGGCTGGTGGCCGCTGGCGGCCTGGCGGCGGCGCTGTCCACCGCGGATGGACTGTTGCTGACCATCTCCAATGCGCTCTCGCATGACATCTACTACAAGGTGGTGGACCCCAGCGCCTCCACGCAGAAACGCGTGACCATTTCCAAGCTGCTGTTGCTGGTGGTGGCGCTGCTGGCGGCCTATGCGGCCTCGCTCAAGCCGGGTGACATCCTCTCGATGGTGGGCGCGGCCTTCTCATTGGCCGCTTCGACACTCTTCCCGGCGCTGGTGCTAGGGGTGTTCTGGAAGCGCGCCAACCAGGCCGGCGCGATTGCGGGGATCGTCTGCGGCTTCCTGATGTGCGTGTACTACATGCTGCACACCAATCCCTCCTTCGGCGGCAGCGCGGCGGGCCAGTGGTTCCACATCGCGCCGATCTCGGCGGGCATCTTCGGTGTGCCGGTGGGGATGGCCGCGATGGTGATCGTGAGCCTGCTCACGCCGCCCCCGGATGAAGCGACCATTGCGCTGATCGATCACATCCGCACGCCCTGAATGGCCGGACGGTCCAGGGTTCAGATGGAGAGCTGCAAGCCCTGTGCTTCTTCGGCGGGCAGCACGGTCACAGCCACCTGCATGCTCTGCTGGCCGCCGCCGATGAGCACACCGCGCAAGGGCGAGATATCGAGGAAATCGCGCCCCCAGCCCAGCGTGATGTGACTGGTATCGGGGAAGACGCCATTGGTCGGATCGGCATCGATCCAGCTTCCTTCCGCGCCCTCCGCGCCAGGGCAATACACCGACACCCAGGCATGGGAAGCATCCGCGCCAATCAGACGCGGCTGGCCCGGCGGCGGTTCGGTCAGCAGATAACCGCTCACATAGCGCGCCGCCAGCCCGATGGAACGCAGGCAGGACAACATCAGGTGGGCAAAGTCCTGGCACACGCCGCGCCGATTGACGAAGACCTCGGTGACCGGCGTGGAGACGGTGGTGGCTGCAGGATCAAAGGCGAATTCCTCATGGATGCGCAGCATCAGCGTGCGCACCCCCTCCAGCACCGACACCCCCGGCCCGAAACACTCGGCTGCATAGCGGATGAATTCACGCTTGATGCGCACATGGGAGGATTCAAACAGGAAATTGGACGCCTCCAGCATCCCCGGCGTCATCACGCGCCCGCCGTGATAGGCCATCTGCATGGCCGCCTCATCCCAGGCCATCTGCGCCTGCGGCTGGCCGCGCGCGCTCAGCGCCACCCAGGAATCGGCTTGCACATCGAGACTGGTGTGATCGGTATCGAGCGAAAAGGCCTTGATGATGTTGCCGAAATTATCTTCGTAGCTGCGCACCAGCTGCGGCTGCGGAAGGATGTTGACGGTATGCGAAAGACAGGCCTGCCAGGGCAGCTCGCGCGGTGTCAGGTGCAGCACCTGGTGCGACAGCCGCACCGGCAGCGCGTACTGGTAGGTGGTCTGGTGATGGATGCGATAGACGTGGCGGTCGCTCATGGCTGTCCTCTCAGACCCCCTGGCTGACCGGTGCGGTCAGCGGCGTGAAGTAATGGCGCGAGAGATCATCGGAGAGCATGTAGCCGCCGCTGACGGCGTCTCGCATCAGTTGCGTCAGGCGTGCATTGGCCTGTTCCACGTTCGGATGCTCATGGGCGAATTCGCTCAGGTTCATCGCCTCCAGCTGGCTGGACAGATGGCTGGGAATGGTCATGCTGAGCAAGCCCAGCTGTTGCGCGATCTCGCTCATGTACTGCTGCAGCATGCGGAACTGGTAGGCCATGCCATGCGGATTACTCACGTCGAACACCAGCAGGTGCAGCACCGGCAGCCATTCCGGTGTGCGGCGATAGCGCACGCGATAGGTGACGATGCTGCTGGCCGCCTCCAGCAGCCAGGACAACGCCGCCGTCTGGCGCTGCGGCGGCAGCCGCAGGAAGTTGTCGAACAGCGCGGCCATGTTGGCCATGCGCTCGATGTGGCGACCCACCATCAGGAATTGCCAGGCGGCGTCGCGCGTCATGTCATCCAGCGCATGACCGGCCAGACCCGAGCAGGCATCGATCACATTGCCCAGCACGTGCTGCGCAGCCGCCGGGGTATTGATGCGTTCCTGCACCATGGCCGGCATCTTGGTCAGCGCATGCCAGTTGTCCAGCGAGAGGTGTTCGCGCACCTGGTAGGCGGCATTGGCCAGCTGGCGCAATTGCGTGGCCACGCTCACCGGGACGGACGGGTCCACCACCGCCGCCTGCAGGCTCTGCTGCAGGCCGGTGATGGTCGGGCGCGGGTCCGACTTGGGCATCTGCACGCCCAGCTGGCTGCAGATCCAGGAGACGCTGCCGAGCATGCCGCGGCTCTCGGTCTGGCCATCCATGGTGTATTGCAAGGTCGTACGTAACAGGCGCGCAAGGTTCTTGACGCGTTCCGAATAGCGCCCCATCCAGAACAGGTTCTCGCCCGAGTGCGAAGAGACGTCCACCGTGCCCTTGATGAGGGTGACGTTTTCGGCACCATGCCCCTCGTGGGCGTCATTGGCCTCCAGTCTGTCGGCCTCCCGCAGCACCCACACATCCTTGCTGGTGCCGCCCTGCTGCATCGACACCACATCGCGCCGCTGACGCGGCGCCACGCGAGTCAAGCCGCCCGGCATCACCTGATACCCACCCTCGCCATCGGCCACCACAAACACCCGCAGGCTGATGGTGCGATTCATGAGGCGATAATCGCCACTGCGCGACATGACCGGCGCTTGCGACAGCCGTACCCATTCCTGCGCAGCATAGGCATGCGGTTGCAATTGCAGGCTTTCGATCAGGCGCCGACGCGCCGCGCCGGTGACGCTGTGGCCAAACACCGGTTGCATGCGCATGGAAGAAAACGCCGGCACGATCACCAGTTCATCGAAGTGCGCCAGCGTGTAATCCAGTGCAGGCTTCTCGCCACACCACCACGAGGCCACCGAAGGCAGCAGCAGCGCTTCGCCATACAGGCGTTCATTGATGGCCGGCAGGAAGCCATGCAGCGCCGTCGATTCCAGCACGCCGCTGCCCAGCGAATTGGCGATGACCACATTGCCCAGGCGCGCCGCCTGGGTCAGTCCCGGCACGCCCAGCGCGGAATCAGCGCGTAGCTCCAGCGGATCGCAATAGTCATCGTCCATGCGGCGCAAGATGGCGTGGACGCGACGCAGGCCATTGAGCGTCTTCAGGAAGACCTGCTCGCCGCGCACCGTCAGGTCCACCCCTTCCACCAGCGGGAAGCCCAGCGTATGCGCCAGGAAGGCATGTTCGGAATAGGTTTCGTTATAGGGACCGGGCGTGAGCAGCACGATCAGCGGCACTTCCCCCTGGGCCGGGGCCAGCCGCGCCAACATCGCGCGCAAGGTATGGAAGTAGCGATGCGGCGACTCCACATGCATGTCGCGCAAGGCTTCGGGCATGGCGCGCGCCATGATCTGGCGGTTCTGCAAGGCGTAGCCGGTGCCGGAGGGTCCTTGGGTGCGATCCGACACCACCCACCAGGTGCCATCGAGCGAGCGCGCCAGGTCGATCGCATAGGCGTGCAGATGCACGCCGCCCGGCGGCTGCCAGCCGTGACAGGGCATCAGGTAGCCATGCTGGCCGAACACCAGCGCCGGCGGCAGCAAGCCTTCGGCGATCAGGGTCTGCGGTCCATAGATATCGGAGAGCAGTCCATTCATCAGCCGCGCCCGCTGGGCTACGGCGCGCTCCAGGAAATCCCATTCCTCCGACGACACCAGATGCGGCAGCAGGTCCAGCTCCCAGGGCCGGTTGGCGCCCTTGGGGTCGGCATAGACGTTGTAGGTCACGCCGTCGGAGGCGATGGCGTCGCGCACCTCGTTGGCGCGTCGGCGCAGCATGTCCGGCGACAGGTTTTCAAGCTGGTCGATCAGCGTTCGCCAGTGCGGGCGCAGGCGGCCGTCGGCTGCCAGCATCTCGTCGTAACGATCGCTGGCCACCGGATAGCTTTCCAGGAGACGCTGGGGCATAAGTCATTGGCGGCCGGGCGGCGCACGCGCACAGGGCAGGCCCCGCTGCGGCGTGTCGCGCTGGAAGCAGCGCGGGGCCGCGCCCGGCTCAGTTTTAGAAGTAGCGTAAGTCTAACGTAAAAGGAAACTCGATAGACGCTCGCGCCGGCGTGACCTGCAATTTTCCCGGCGTATGGTTCATGCGGAAATAACGCGCCAGACGGCGGCTTTCCGCCTCGAAGGCATTGACCGGGAAGGTCTCGTAATTGCGTCCGCCCGGATGCACCACGTGGTACTGGCAACCGCCGAGGCTGCGGCCATTCCAGGTGTCGACCAGGTCGAAGGTCAGCGGTGAATCCACCGGGATGGTGGGGTGCAGCGCCGACGGCGGCTGCCAGGCCCGGTAGCGCACGCCGGCCACGAACTGTCCGACCGTGCCGGTGGGCTGCAGCGGCACCGAGACACCGTTGCAGGTGAGCACGTAGCGGTCGGACGCCATGCCGCTGATCTTGACCTGCAGGCGTTCCAGCGACGAATCCACGTAGCGCGCCGTGCCGCCGCCGCTGCTCTCTTCGCCCAGCACATGCCAGGGTTCCAGTGCAGTACGCAATTCGATCTGCATGCCCTTGACCGCATAGTCACCGATCTTGGGGCAGCGGAATTCCATGTGCGGGGCGAACCACTCGGCACGCATGGGGTAGCCGGCCTCGTTCATGTCGGCCATCACATCGGCAAAATCCTGCTCGATGAAGTGCGGCAGCAGGAAGCGGTCATGCAGCTCGGTCCCCCAACGCACCAGGCGCGCCGGCTTGTAGGGCTGCTTCCAGAACCGCGCCACCAGGCCGCGCAGCAGCAATTGCTGGGTCAGGCTCATGCGCGCATGGGGCGGCATCTCGAAGGCGCGCAGCTCCAGCAGGCCCAGGCGACCAGTGGCACTGTCGGGCGAATACATCTTGTCGATGCAGAACTCGGCGCGGTGGGTGTTGCCGGTGACGTCGATCAAGAGATTACGTAACAATCGGTCAACCAGCCAGGGCGGGCAACCGCCACGGGCGACCTGCTTGTCCATCTCGCTGAAGGCCAGTTCGATTTCCACCGTCGAATCATTGCGCGCCTCATCGATGCGCGGGGCCTGCGAGGTCGGACCGATGAACATGCCCGAGAACAGGTAGGACAGCGAAGGATGGTTGTGCCAATACGAGATCAGGCTGCGCAGCAGGTCGGGGCGACGCAGGAAAGGCGAATCGCTGGTGGTGATGCCGCCCAGCACCATGTGGTTGCCGCCGCCAGTGCCGGAGTGATGACCATCGAGCATGAATTTCTCGGTGGTCAGGCGCGAGGCGCGTGCGGCGTCGTAGAGGTGCGTGGTCTGTTCGACCAGCTCGCTCCAGTTGTTGGCGGGCTGGATGTTGACTTCGATCACACCGGGGTCGGGCGTGACGCTGAACTTGCGCAGGCGCGGATCATGCGGCGGCTCATAGCCTTCCAGCAGCACCGGCTGTTTCAGTTCCTCGGCCACGGCCTCGATGGCGGCGACCAGTTCCAGGTAATGTTCCAGTTGCGCCAAGGGCGGCATGAACAGGTAGAACACGCCATTGCGCACCTCGGCACTGAGTGCAGTGCGAGTCAGCCAGTTGGCCGATTCAAAGGGCGCGGGCACAGGCTGGGTCGCGCTTGCTGCATTGGCGCGGCCCATATCGGAAGCGGTGGCAGCGCTGGAAGCAGTGGCAGCCCTGCTGCCAGCCTTGCCCAGACCCGCCAAGGGTTCTTGCGGACTGCCCATCTGGCGGCGGATCTCGGCGCTGCCCGGCAAGGGGCGGAAGGCCTGGGTCGGATCGGCCGGATAGACGGCCGGATACTCGCCCTCCTTCACCCAGGGCAGCGAATCCAGCGGCAGGCGATAGCCCAAGGGAGAGTCACCGGGATAGAGGTAGCAGCGTTCGCTGCGCAGGAACCACGCACCGCTCTGCCAGCTCTGTCCATCATCGCTGCGCGCCAGCGGCAAGACGTGGCCCACCGCGCTTTGCAGGCCCTGCGTGAAGACCTTCATGAGGCGCTCGCGCTCCTGCTTGTCATCCACGCGCGAATCGAAGGGATCGACATTGCCCGGCAGGCGGCGTTCGCGCCACATGTAGTAGAACACGTCTTCATAGGCCGGGAAGACGTTCTTGCCATCCACCTGAAGACGCTGCGCCACGCGATGCAGGAAGTGGCTGGTGACGATCTTGTCGCTCACGTTGGGCCGGGTCTCGTCACCGATCAAGGCCGGATTGAGCCAGATCGGTTCGCCATCGCGCCGCCAATAGCAATTGAGCGCCCAGCGCGGCAGTTGCTCGCCCGGATACCACTTGCCCTGGCCGAAATGCGGCAGGCCCTGCGCGGCATACTTGTCGCGCATGCGGTGATAGAGCTCGGCGGCCAGCGGCTTCTTGGTCGGGCCCATGGCGGCGGTATTCCACTCGGGCTCGTCGGGATGATCCAGCGAGACGAAGGTCGGCTCGCCGCCCATGGTCAGGCGCACGTCATTGGCTTGCAGGTCGGCATCGATGGCATGGCCCAGCTTTTCGATGTCGGCCCATTGTTCTTCGCTATAGGGCTTGGTCACGCGCGGCGCTTCCCAGATGCGCTTGACCGACATCAGGTGCTCGAACTCCACCTCACAAGGATCGACCAGGCCGCTGACCGGCGCGGCCGAGGCCGGCTCGGGCGTGCAGGACAAGGGAATGTGACCTTCGCCGGCAAACAGGCCCGAGGTCGGATCGAGTCCGACCCAGCCGGCGCCGGGCAGGTAGACCTCGCACCAGGCGTGCAGGTCGGTGAAGTCGGCTTCGGGGCCGGAAGGACCGTCCAGCGATTTCTGGTCGGCAGTCAGCTGGATCAGGTAACCGGACACGAAGCGCGCCGCCAGCCCCAGGTGGCGCAGCAACTGCACCAGCAGCCAGGACGAGTCGCGGCAGGAACCGGATTTCAGTTCCAGCGTTTCTTCCGGCGTCTGCACGCCCGGCTCCATGCGGATGGTATAGCCGATGTGATTGGCCAGCTTCTGGTTCAGCGCCACCAGGAAGTTGGCGCTGCCGACCTTCTCGCGCGGGATGCTCTTGAGGAACGCTGCGAACAGCGGCGACAGCGGCAGCTTCTGCCGGTAGGGCATCAGTTCATTCTGCAGGTCCTTGGCGTACTCGAAGGGGAACTCCTCGGCATAGGGTTCGAGGAAGAAATCGAAGGGATTGATGACCGACATCTCGGCCACCAGATCGACCTCGATCTTGAATTCGGTGGTCTTCTCGGGAAACACCAGGCGCGCCAGGTAATTGGATTCCGGGTCCTGCTGCCAGTTGATGAAATGCGGCTCCGGCAGCACCCGCAGCGAATAGCTCAGGATGCGCGTGCGGCTGTGCGGCGCGGGACGCAAGCGGATGACTTGCGGCCCCAGGTTGATGGCGCGGTCGTACTTGTAAGAAGTGACATGGTTCAGGGCCACGTGGATCGACATGGAATTCCTTTACGACAAGCAAATGGTCAAGCCTGGTGGCTCGTATTATGGGTCACATGCAGGCAACACATGCATACCTGTTTTTTCTTACCGCCTTGTTACCTCGTTGGTTACCTTGTTACTTTCGTGATCGACCGTAGTCCTCACTGGATTTTGTTAGTTTTCGAAAAGCGCCGGGCGCATGCTTGCTGGCCTTACCTGTGATGCATATTAATGAAATCCCGCAGGCGCGGGTAGATTTCATTGCCCCAGCGGCGGCCATTGAAGACACCGTAATGGCCCACCGCCGTCTGAACATGGTGCAGGCGCATATAGGGCCGGATGCCGCTGCACAGTTCCTGTGCGGCCAAGGTCTGGCCGACGGCGCAGATGTCATCCTTCTCGCCTTCGATGGTAAAGAGCGCCGTACGGCGGATCGCGCGCGGCTCCACCGGCCGTCCTGCATAGCTCAGCTTGCCCAGCGGCAAGGCGTGTTCCTGGAAGACCGTACGCACGGTTTCCAGATAGAACTCGGCTGGCAGGTCGGCCATGGCGAAATATTCTTCGTAGAAGTCCTTGATCTGGTCCGCCCGGGCGTGCTCACCATCGACCAGATGGTGGTAGAGCTTGCCGAAGGCCTCGACATGGCGACTCAGGTTCATGTTCATGAACGCCGCCAGCTGCACAAAGCCCGGATAGACCCGCCGCCCCGCACCGGCGTGGCGGGCCGGCACGGTGCTGATCATGTTCTTTTCGAACCAGGCGATGGGCTTGCTCTTGGCCAGGGCGTTGACAGCGGTGGGATTGACGCGGGTATCGATCGGCCCGGCCATCAGCGTCATGCTGCGCGGCTGGGCCGGATGCCCGTCGGCCGCCATCACGGCAGCCGCGGTCAGCGCCGCGACCGTGGGCTGGCACACCGCCAGCAGATGGGCGCCGGGGCCGAGCACGCCGAGGAAGTCGATGATGTGGCTGACATACTCGTCCAGGCCGAAGCGGCCATGGGCGGTAGCCACATCACGCGCATTGCGCCAGTCGGTGATGTAGACGTCGTGGTCGCGCAGCAAGGTCCTGACGGTGCCGCGCAGGAGGGTGGCGAAGTGCCCTGACATGGGCGCCACCACCAGCACCTTGGGCTGGACGGTGGCGCTGTCCTTGCGGAAATGCAGCAGGCCGCAGAAGGGCGTGGCGTGGATTTCCTCTTCATGCACCGAAATCGTGCGCCCCTCCTCTTCCACGGTCGCGATGCCGAATGGCGGACGCGCATGGGTGAGCTGGGTGCGCGCAAAGACCTCGCAGGCCGAGGCCATCTTGCGCCAATAGGGATGCACTGGCATCCCCGGCCAGGTTGCGCCCAGCGCCTGCGCCATCATCCGGGCGCAAGCCCGCAGCGGATCGGTGGCATCGGCGTAGTTCTGGTAGAGCTGATAGGTAGGGATCATGGGAACGCCGCCTCTGGATGGTCTTTTCGCCTGTCGATCGTCCTGTCGAGGATGCAATTGTCGTGCCACGGAATCGCCCGCCTTGCCGCCCGCGGCGGCAGACCCGCTCTTCCCGCGAGCTGGCACAAGCTTTGCAAGCAAGCAGACAGAGGCCCGCAACGTGGCCTGGCCCGCACCGATGCGCAGACGGGGCGGGCAACGTGACACCGCCGCGCAAGCGGTAGCGCGCCCAAAGTCAACCTGCACAAAACAGATAAAGGACTGACATGCCTAAGACGACTTTGCGCATCACCAGCAAGAACTACTCTTCATGGTCCCTGCGCGGCTGGCTCATGGCCAGGTTCGCCGGGCTCTCCTTCGAGGAAGACATCGTGCCGCCGGACGATCCGTCGGCGCGGGCAGAGATCCTGCTGCTGTCTTCTTCCATCCTGGTGCCCAGCCTCCACCATGGCGACGTACTGGTATGGGATACGCTGGCCATTGCCGAATATCTCAATGAAATCCGCCCCGCCGCCAAGCTGCTGCCGGCCGACCTGGCCGCCCGCGCGCACTGCCGCTCGGTGTGCGGCGAAATGCATTCGGGTTTCTCGGCCCTGCGCGCGGCGCTGCCGATGAATCTCAAGGGCCACTTCCCCAACTTCAAGGTGTGGTCGCGCGCCGAGGCCGACATCGTGCGCATCACCACGATCTGGAAGGAATGCCTGGCCAAGTACGGCGGCCCCTTCCTGTTCGGCGAACAGCGCACCGTGGCCGATGCCATGTATGCCCCGGTGGTGACCCGATTCATGACCTATGACGTCAAGCTCGACCCGATCTGCACCGCCTACGCCAAGCGCATCATGGCCATGCCGGAGATGCAGGAGTGGATCACGGCGGCCAAGAAGGAACCGGAGGACATCGACGAACTGGACGTGGAATTCTAGGGCGCAGCACCAGGAAGGATCGCGCCCGTTTTTGTCGCAGGCCCATGGCGGGAGACCGCAGAAAGGACGGATGTGATGAATACCGTAGCGGAAGCAAGCGTATTGGCGCAGAACACCTTCTCGCATGTGAGCGAGGGCGACACGCCCTATGAAACGGGCGGTCTGCGCGATTTCTTCCTGTATCGCGACCTGGGCATTGCGGCCGCCACCGGTGGCCAGGTGGTGGCGCAACTGGTCAAGGCCAACACCGCGCCGCAGGCCGGCACCGGCTGGCATCGGCATGAGGCCAACTTCCACATCGTCATCATGTTAAAGGGCTGGGCCCGCTTCATGTACGAGACCGAGGTCACGCTAGTCAAGGCAGGCGATTGCGTCCACCAGCGGCCCGGCATCGTGCACTTCCTGTTCGACTATTCGCCCGACATGGAGTATCTCGAAATCGTTAGTCCGGCCGACTTCAAGACCATCGCCATGCCGGCCCCCTGCGAGGTTCCAGCACCCACGCCTTGGAATAACTGAAGCCGCAGCGGGTCTGCCTTTCATGGGGGCAGGCCTGCGTCGGCGAGGACAAAAGCATGCAATTTTCCTCTGTCAAAAATTTCAAGCCTCTGTTAGGCTTTCTTCATGCACGCTGGCTCTGGCGTGCAGCGGCAGTCCCTTAGCGCCATCGCATCACGCTGCAGTCACGCTGTAGTTTTGCCGTACCCATCGCCTCTGTTTTCGTTACAACCTACTTAGAAAGATTCCCGCTCCCCACGGGAACGCGAAGCAAACCTATGGCACATTTTTTCGATGAGATGTATTCAGGAGAGAGCCGCGGCAATGAGGCCCAGGTGCGCCAGCACTACGCCGAATTCGCCAACTGGCTGTCCGCGCAATCGGCGGAGACCATCGCCCGCAAACGTGCCGAGTCCGACCTGATCTTCCGCCGCGTCGGCATTACCTTCGCGGTCTATGGCAACGATGCCGGCACCGAGCGCCTGATCCCCTTCGACATCATTCCGCGCATCATCCACAAGGCCGAATGGGCCAGGCTGGAAGCCGGACTGGTCCAGCGCGTGCGGGCGCTGAACATGTTCATCCACGACATCTACCACGAGCAGAAGATCGTCAAGGCCGGCATCATCCCGCCCGAGCAGATCTTCCAGAACGCGCAATACCGGCGCGAGATGCAGGATGTGAACGTGGTCAACGACATCTACGCCCACATCGCCGGGGTCGATATCGTGCGCGCCGGCGAGGGTGAGTTCTACGTGCTGGAAGACAACCTGCGCGTGCCCTCCGGCGTCTCCTACATGCTGGAGAACCGCAAGATGATGATGCGGCTCTTTCCCGATCTCTTCACGCGCCACAAGATCGCTCCCGTCGATCATTACCCCGACCTGCTGCTGGACAACCTGCGCTCGGTGGCGCCGGCCGGCGTGACCGATCCGACCGTGGTGGTGATGACGCCGGGCATGTACAACTCGGCCTATTTCGAACATGCCTTCCTGGCCCAGCAGATGGGCGTGGAGCTGGTCGAGGGGCAGGACCTGTTCGTCAAGGACAACGTGGTCTACATGCGCACCACGCGCGGCCCCAAGCGGGTCGACGTGATCTATCGCCGCATCGATGACGACTTCCTCGATCCGCTGGCCTTCCGTCCCGATTCCGCCCTGGGTGTGCCGGGCCTGTTGCAGGCCTACCGCGCCGGCAAGGTGACGCTGACCAATGCGATCGGCACCGGTGTGGCCGACGACAAGTCGATCTATCCCTATGTGCCGGACATGGTGCGCTTCTACCTGTCCGAAGATCCTATCCTCAACAACGTGCCGACCTACCAGTGCCGCAAGAAGGAGGATCTCTCCTACACCCTGGCCAACCTGGAAAAGCTGGTGGTCAAGGAAGTGCACGGCGCCGGCGGCTACGGCATGCTAGTCGGCCCGGCCTCGACCAAACAGGAGATCGAGGACTTCCGCGCGCGCATCATCGCCAAGCCTGATGGCTACATTGCCCAGCCCACGCTGGCCCTGTCGGTCTGCCCGACCTATGTCGAATCGGGCATCGCGCCGCGCCACCTCGATCTGCGTCCCTTCGTCTTGTCGGGCAAGCAGATCACCATGGTCAAGGGCGGACTCACGCGCGTGGCCCTGAAGGAAGGCTCGCTGGTGGTGAACTCGTCGCAGGGCGGCGGCACCAAGGACACCTGGATTCTGGAGAAATAAGATGCTCAGCCGTACCGCCGATCACCTCTTCTGGATGGCCCGCTACACCGAGCGCGCCGAAAACACCGCCCGCATGCTCGACGTGCATGTGCAGACCGCCTTGCTGCCGCAATCCACCGACGACGCCGAGCAGGGCTGGCGCGCCGTGCTGGGCATTTCGGAACTGCTCTATGGCTACAACCAGAAATACGACAAGCTCACGCAGAAGGATGTCATCGACTTCATGGTGCGCGATCCCAACAACCCGTCGTCGATCGCCTCCTGCCTGCGCCAGGCCCGCGAGAATGCGCGCGCCGTGCGCGGTGCGCTGACCACCGAAGCCTGGGAAATCCAGAACGCCACCTGGATCAAGATGCAGTCCTACCTGCAGACCAATGCGCTGGAGCAGAATCCGAGCGACTTCTTCGAATGGGTCAAGCATCGTTCGCATCTCTCGCGGGGCGTGACCATCGGCACCATGCTGGAGGACGAGGCCTTCCACTTCATCCGCCTGGGGACCTTCCTGGAGCGGGCCGACAACACGGCGCGCATCATCGACGTCAAGTTCCACGGCGCCAAGGAGACGCAGTCGCACAAGCAGGGCCAGTCACAGTCACAGTCGCAATCGCAGAGCCAGGGCACTGCGCAAGAAGCCAGCCAGCTCGACTTCTATTACTGGGCCGCGATCCTGCGTTCGGTGTCGGGCTTCGAGATCTACCGCAAGGTCTATCGCGACGTCATCACCCCCGAACGCGTGGCCGAGCTGCTGATCCTGCGCGCGGACATGCCGCGCTCGCTGTTGGCCTGCATGGGCAATGTGATCTCCAACCTGCACCATGTGCGCAACGATGTCTCGGCCGACACCGAGCGCTTTGCCGGCAAGCTGCATGCGGACCTGAAATTCGCCCGCATCGAGGAAATCCTGGAAGCCGGCCTGCACGATACGCTCACCGAATTCCTGGAGCGCATCTTCGAGCTGGGCAATCGAATCAGCCGTGATTTTCTTGTTCCTTTGGCAGCATAGGCAGTCCCGGCTGTGCTTCCATGGAAATAAAGGAGCACAGCCGCTGTCATCTTTTCTGGAAACAGGCCGTTACTGTAGGTACGTCACGACAGATGCCCCCGGCGCGCACGCTTGTGCACCGGGCCTTACGGTAAAATCCGGCTTTCCGTTTCCAAGTATCAAGATTCCATCATGACCTACTGCGTAGCCATGCGCCTCAACAGCGGCCTGGTGTTTCTGTCCGATTCGCGCACCAATGCGGGTGTTGACCATATCGGCACCTTCCGCAAGATGAGTGTTTACGAGAATCCGGGCGACCGCGTGATGGTCATGATGACCGCCGGCAACCTGTCGATTTCGCAATCGATCCGCCAGATGCTGACCGAGCGCACCAATGCCGAGGGACGCAGCATCTGGACAGTCACGTCCATGTACGAAGCCGCGCAGATCCTGGGCGACGCCATCCGCGCCGTGCATGACCGTGAAGCGGCCGAGCTGAGCAAGTTCGGCATCGACTTCAACGTCAGCATCATCTTCGGCGGGCAGATCCGGGGCGAGCGCTGCCGCCTGTTCCAGATGTATTCGGCGGGCAACTTCATCGAATCGCACGACGAAAATACCTACTTCCAGATTGGCGAATCCAAGTACGGCAAGCCCATCATCGACCGCGTTGTCGCCCCGCAGACCTCGCTGGACGAGGCCGCCAAGTGCGCCCTGATCTCGATGGATTCGACGCTGAAGTCCAATATCTCGGTGGGCCTGCCGCTGGACCTGCTGGTCTACCAGAGCGAAGACCTGGCCGTGACCCGCTTCGTCACCATCGACGAGCAGAACCAGTATTTCCAGATGATCCGCCGCAGCTGGGGATCGCAGTTGAAGCGCGTCTTCGAAGCCATCGACGACCCGGTCTGGGATGCGCCGCCGGAAGATACGCAGAACGTCCTCTCCAGCGTCGGCGACATCAGCGAGCCGGTACGCGTGCCGCCGCCCAATGGCGTGGCGCGTGGCCTGCAGGCCGCGCCGCGACAGATCTTGGCTGAACAGGATGGGGATGTCGGGCAGGCAAGCTGAACTGTTAGATTTTTCCTTTTGGAAACTTAGTCTTTGTTTTAACAAAACTAAGTTTTCATTTGACAGGAAATTCCCTCCCAGAAATAAAAAAGGCTGCATTCCAGGGAATGCAGCCTTTTTACTTTATAAATCGTTAAAACGATTTACAGGGATCGATCAGCGCACGATGGTCTGTGCTTCGCCCTCGGCACGCGCGCGGATGGCGCCGATGCGGTAGACGGTCTCGCCAGCCGCCTTCAGATGCGCTTCGGCAGCGTCGGCGTTTTCCTTGGAGACGATCACGGTCATGCCGATGCCGCAGTTGAAGACGCGGTGCATCTCGGCGTCAGCCACGCCGCCGTGCTGCTGCAGCCAGGTGAACAGCGGTGGCATGGTCCAGGACTTGGCGTCCAGCTCGGCGGTCAGGTGATCCTGCAGCACGCGCGGGATGTTCTCGACCAGGCCGCCACCGGTGATGTGGACCATGCCCTTGACTTCCAGCTTTTCCATCAGCGACAGCAGCGGCTTGACGTAGATGCGGGTCGGAGCCATGAGCACATCGGCCAGCTTGCGGCCGTGGAAGTCGGCTTCCAGGTCGGGCTTGGCCACGTCCAGGATCTTGCGCACCAGCGAATAACCGTTGGAGTGCGCGCCCGAGGAGGCCAGGCCCAGCACCACGTCACCCGGGGCGATCTTGGTGCCGTCGATGATCTTGGACTTTTCCACTGCGCCGACGGCAAAACCGGCCAGGTCGTATTCACCGTCCGGGTACATGCTGGGCATTTCAGCGGTTTCACCGCCGATCAGGGCGCAGCCGGCCTGTTCGCAACCGGCGGCGATGCCCTTGATGACGTCGGTGGCCGAGGGCACGTCGAGCTTGCCGCAGGCAAAGTAATCGAGGAAGAACAGCGGCTCGGCGCCCTGCACCAGAATGTCGTTGACGCTCATGGCCACCAGGTCGATACCGACCGTATCGTGACGGTTGAGGTGGAAGGCCAGCTTCAGCTTGGTGCCCACGCCGTCGGTGCCGGACACCAGCACCGGCTCCTTGTACTTCTTGCTGATCTCGAACAAGGCGCCGAAACCGCCAATGCCGCCCAGCACGCCTTCGCGGGTGGTGCGCTTGGCGAAAGGCTTGATCGCTTCGACCAGGGCGTCACCGGCATCGATATCGACGCCAGCGTCACGGTAGGAGAGGGAGACATTGGAAGGTGAAGTCATGATGAAATTGCCAGTGAAGACGGTAAAATAGGGGGATTGCAGGGTGCGATCGCCCTGCCAAGCCGTGATTTTAACAAAACCGACACTCCCGAACTCCGATTCCATGCCTTTTTCTTTGTCCGAAGAGCAAAAACAGAACCTGGCTTGGCTCATTGTCGGTTTTTTGCTATTGGCGCTGCTGATCGCCCTGGGGCCCATGCTCTCCCCCTTCGTCGCCGCCGGCATCATCGGCTACGCCTTGAATCCGGGCGTGGACTGGATCGCCAGCCGCCGCCTGGGGCCGGTTCGGGTGCCGCGTTTCGTGGCTGTGACCATCATGGTGCTGCTGCTGATCCTGGCGGGCCTGGCGCTGGTGCTCATCGTGGTGCCGCTGGTGCTGCGCCAGATCCCGCTGCTGCAGGCCCAGGTGCCGCCGCTGCTGGACAAGTTGAACGCCTTCGTCTCGCCGCGCCTGCACCAGTTGGGCATCGACGTGCGCCTGGACCTGGCCGGCATCAAGTCCCTGCTCACGCAGCAGATCAGCACCAGCAGCGATGAAGTCTGGACCTCGGTGCTGGCCTCGGCCAAGGTGGGCGGCACGGCGCTGTTGACCTGGCTGGCCAATCTGCTGTTCGTGCCGATGGTGCTGTTCTACCTGTTGCAGGATTGGCATCAGTTCATCAAGCGCATGCAGATCCTGATCCCGCGCCGTTGGGCTGGCCGCATCAATACCATGGCTGCCGAGGTCGATGGCCTGCTGGGACAGTACCTGCGCGGCCAATTGCTGGTGATGCTGGTGCTGGCGGTCTATTATTCGGTTGCGCTGACCGCTGCCGGCTTCGACAGCGCGCTGCCGGTGGGTGTGCTCACCGGCCTGCTGGTCTTCATCCCCTATGTCGGTTTCGGCCTGGGGCTGGTGCTGGCGATCCTGGCGGCGATCCTGCAGTTCGATGGCGCCATCGGACTGTTGTGGGTGGCCCTGATTTATGGCGTGGGACAGGTGCTGGAAAGCTTCATCCTCACGCCCAAGCTGGTGGGCGAGCGGATCGGCTTGCACCCGCTGGTGGTGATATTCGCCCTGCTGGCCTTTGGCCAGCTGTTCGGCTTTGTCGGCGTGCTGCTGGCGCTGCCGGCCTCGGCCATCGTCTCGGTGATCGCGCTGCATGTGCGACGCGAATACCTGGCCAGCAATTTTTACAACCGTTGAACCATGTATGATCCAACCCAGCCTCCCTGCCATTGCAGGAAGCTGCGCAGGCTCGGGCGCTTGGCGCCGTCCTGCATTAACTGGCCGCAAGCTGCTTGCGGCCTTCGTAGCTGATACACGCCGATGAAACAGATTCCGCTCGACCTGAGCGCGGACCAGCCGCAGAGCTTTGACAGCTTCGTGACCGGCCGCAATGCAGAACTGCTGGAGCGCTTGAAGCTGCTGGCCACGGCCGGCGTGGACCAGTCCACCCAGACCGGCAGCGCCAGCACCGACCGCTTCCTCTACCTCTGGGCCGAAGCCGGCGCAGGCAAGACCCACCTGCTGCAAGCCCTGGCCAGCAGCGTCGCACAGGAAGGCCACCAGGCCCGCCTGATCCGCGCCGATTCGCCAGACTCAGCCTTCGACTACAGCCCGCAGATCACCCATTACCTGCTCGATGATGTCGATCAGTTGTTCGAGGAGCAACAGATCGCCGCCTTCAACCTGTTCAACCAGATCCGCGAACAGGGCGGCTGGATGGTCTGCTCCGGCACCCTGCCGCCGACCCGGCTGGAGCTGCGCGAAGACCTGCGCACCCGGCTGGGCTGGGGCCTGATCTACCAGGTGCATGATCTCTCGGACGACGAGAAGATTGCCGCCCTCTTGCAGATCACGCTGGACCGCGGCCTGGAGATCCCCCCCGCCGTAATGATGTACATGCTCACCCACTACCGCCGCGACATGCCCTCGCTGTCGCGCATGCTCGACGCGCTGGACCGCTACTCGCTGGCCACCAAGCGCGCCATCACCCTGCCTTTGCTGCGCGAACTGTTACAACAGGAATCCGGAGAACAATGAACCTCGCCCTTTTCGATCTCGACCACACCCTGCTGCCGCTCGACTCCGACCACGAGTGGGGTGAATTCATGGCGCGCATCGGCGCCGTGGATGCCGACAGCTTCCGCAAGGCCAATGACCAATGGTTCGCCCATTACCAGAATGGCACGCTGGACCCGGTGGCCTACCTGGAATTCGCGCTGGGCAACCTGGCGCGCTTTTCGCGCGAGCAGCTCGATGAGATGCACCTGCAATTCATGGACGAAGTGGTCAAGCCCGCCATCCTGCCGCAAGCCGTGGCGCTGGTGAAGCAGCACCTGGACGCCGGCGACCTGGTGGCCATCGTCACCGCCACCAACCACTTCGTGACCAAGCCCATCGCCTCGCACTTCGGCGTGGAACACCTGATCGCCGCCATGCCGGCGCTGGACGCCCAAGGCAACCTCACCGGCAAGCTCGACGGCACGCCGACCTTCGGCCCCGGCAAGATCGTCCATACCGAAGCCTGGCTGGACCGCCTGGGCCACGCCCTCGACAAGTTCGAACGCAGCTACTTCTACAGCGATTCGCAGAACGACATTCCGCTGTTGGAACGCGTGACCGATCCCATTGCCACCAACCCCAACGACAAGCTGCTGGCGCATGCCCAGGCGCGCGGCTGGCCGGTGCTGAACCTCTTTGCCGACGGCCACGCGCAATGATCAAGAAACTGATTCGCTCCATCCTGGGCCGAGGCAAGACGGCCGCAGCAGCAGCCAGCGCCGAGACCCCCGCGCCCGCCAGGAAGACCCGCGCCAAGGCCGGCGCAGACGGCAAGATCGAGCCCGATGTGCTGGGCCCCAAGGAACATGGCATCGATCCCAGCCTGGTCTCGCCCAATGCCGTGCGGGTCACGCAAACCCTGCAGGAAGCCGGCTACAAGGCCTTCATCGTCGGCGGCGCGGTGCGCGACCTGCTGCTGGGGATCAAGCCCAAGGACTTCGACGTGGCCACCAACGCCACGCCGGAACAGGTCAAGCAACTGTTCCGCCGCGCCTTCATCATCGGCCGCCGCTTCCAGATCGTGCATGTGATGTTCGGCCAGGAACTCATCGAGGTCACCACCTTCCGCGGCGCCTCCGCCGAAGCCGCGCCCAAGGATGAACATGGCCGCGTGCTGCGCGACAACACCTTCGGCGAGCAGCACGAAGACGCCACCCGGCGCGACTTCACCATCAACGCGATGTACTACGATCCGGCCAGCCAGGCCGTGCTGGACTACCACGGCGGCATCGCCGACATCCGCGACAAGAAGCTGCGCATCATCGGCGAACCCGAGGCGCGCTACCGCGAAGATCCGGTGCGCATGCTGCGCGTGGTGCGCTTTGCGGCCAAGCTCAAGTTCACCATCGACCCGGCCAGCAGCGCGCCCATCCGCGTGATGGCCCCGCTGATCGACAACGTGCCGGCCGCGCGCGTGTTCGATGAGATGTTGAAGCTGCTCATGAGCGGCCACGCCCTGGCCTGCCTGCAGCAGCTGCGCAAGGAAGGTCTGCATCATGGCCTCTTGCCGCTGCTGGACGTGGTGCTGGAACAGCCGCTGGGCGAGAAGTTCGTCACCCTGGCGCTGGCCGATACCGATGCCCGCGTCAAGCAGGGCAAGGGTGTCTCGCCGGGCTTCCTGTTCGCTTCGCTGCTGTGGCACCAGGTGCTGGAGAAGTGGCGCGCCTACCAGGCGGCCGGCGAATATCCCATTCCCGCGCTGCACCTGGCGGCCGACGATGTGCTGGACGCCCAGACCGAAAAGCTGGCCCTGCAGCGCAAGATCGCCTCCGACATGCGCGACATCTGGGCCATGCAACCGCGCTTCGAACGCCGCGTGGGCAAGGCGCCCTACAAGCTGCTGGAACACCTGCGCCTGCGCGCCGGCTTCGATTTCCTGCTGCTGCGCTGCCAGTCCGGCGAACTCGATGCGGAGCTGGGCGAATGGTGGGAAGCCTTCATCGCCGGCACCAGCGCGGAACGCGAAGAACTGATCGCCCGCAAGCCCGCCGATCCAGCTAGCGCCCCTGGCGGCCCGAAGAAACGCAAGCGTCGCGGCGGACGCACCCGCAGCCGTAGCGGCGGCGAAGCTGGCTTCAATGACAGCGCACCAGCCGGCGATGTGGCCCCTGCCCCAGCAGAGGCCCCGGCCCGTGCAGAAACCGCAGCGGCCGACGCCGATAGCGGCGCGGCGCCCGCACCCAAGCGCCGTCGCCGTCGCCGCAGCACCGGCGGTGCCGAGGGCGCAGGCGGTGATACGGGCGCTGCCAACGGCAGCGACTGAGGCTGAGGCTTAGGATGATGGAACCCGCTTCCACGCTGGCCTGGATCGGTATCGGCGGCAACCTGGGTGACGCCCGCGCCACCGTCGAAGCGGCCATTGCGCGGCTGGCGGCGCTGCCGCAGACGCAGCTGCTGCGCAGCTCCTCGCTGTATCGCACCGCGCCCATCGATTCCAGTGGTGACGATTACGTCAATGCCGTAGCGCTGCTGAGCACCACCCTGCCGGCGCTGGACTTGCTGCATGCCTTGCAGGCCATCGAATTGCAGCACGGGCGTGAGCGCCCCTATCGCAATGCGCCGCGTACGCTGGATCTGGATGTGCTGATGTATGGCGAGGCCCGCATCGCGGACGAGGAATTGACGGTGCCGCATCCGCGCATGGCGCAACGCGCCTTCGTGCTGGCCCCCTTGCTGGAAATCGACGAGAACGCAGTGATACCGGGCGTGGGCGCAGCGCGGCCCTTGCTGGATGCGATCACGGACCAGCCCATCAGCAGGATCTGATCCGTAAAAAACAAGGGCGGCAACGCCGCCCTCCTCCACCCGTCAATCACAGCGCGCTGCCGCTGGCCGTCCCCCGCGCCACTGGGCGCAATTCATGCAGCCGGCGATGATGGCCCTTGAGCCACAGCGGCAATTCATGGGCCGGCATGGGCTTGCCGATCAGGTAACCCTGGCCCAGGCTGCAACCGAAGTCTTGCAGCAGCCGCCAGTCTTCCATCGTTTCCACCCCTTCGGCCACGGTCACCAGCTCCAAACGCTGCGCCATATCCAGCGCGGATTGCAGGATCACGCGCAGGTTCTTGCGGTCATGCGCGCCATGCACGAAGGAACGGTCGATCTTCAGCTCCGTGAAGGGGATGCGCGCCAGTTGCTGCATCGAGGAAAAGCCGGTGCCGTAATCGTCAATGGACAGCCCGAATCCCTTCAGGCGCAAGCGCGCCAGCATGCCCAGCGAATTGCCCTTATGCGCCACCACCGAACTCTCGGTGATTTCCAGCACCACGTGCTCGGCCGGCAGCGCATGCTTGTCCACCAGTTCCAGGATGCGATGCAGGAAGTCAGGCTTCTCCAGCAACAGGGGCGACAGGTTCACCGCCACCTTGATGGCCAGCCCCCGGCTATGCCAGATGGCGGCCTGCCCCATGGCCTGGTCCATCATGGCCAGGGTGAGCGGATGGATCAGCCCGCATTGCTCGGCCAGCGGAATGAAACGGTCCGGCGACACCATCCCGCGCTGCGGATGAATCCAACGCGCCAGCGCCTCCACCCCCTTGAGGATACCGGTCTGCACATCCACCTTGGGCTGGAAGTAGGGCAGCACCTGGCCGCCTTCGATGGCTGCGCCCAGGTCATGCTCGCACATCGAAGGCTGGGGATCGAGATCGGCCTGTTGTGCATCCCCATGCGGACGGAACGACTCCAAGGCCGCAAGCAACTGGTTCTGGTTGAGCGGCTTTTGCAGTACGCCAATGAGATTCATGCCCAGCGCATGGATCATGGTCTCCACCGACAGCAGCAACGAGGTCTCGCGACTGGAGGCGACGATGAGGGGAACATCGATGCCCTTCTGCTGCAACTGCTGGATCAGCTCAATGCCATCCATGCCGGGCATTTCCAGGTCCACCACCATCAGGCTGGGCGGCAGCATCAGCAGCCCCAGCAGGTCCAGCGCTTCGTTGCCGTTGCCGGCCTCGTAGATCAGGTCCGCACCCAGCTGCTGCAGCAGCTGCACGCTGTGCTGGCGCTGCACGGCGCTGTCATCGACCACCAGCGCGGATTTGATCAGCTCGTTGAGGTTATCGGCAGGCATATTGTTCTATCACGGCAGAGATGTGTTCCAGTGTGATGACGTCACCGACGCCACCCTGTTGTATCGCTTCCTTGGGCATCCCGAAGACCACGCTGCTGGCTTCGTCCTGGGCATAGGTGGCGCCGCCGCAATCGGCCATCTCGCGCATGCCGCGCGCGCCGTCATCGCCCATGCCCGTCATGATGATGCCCACTGCATTGCTGCCAGCGGCCTTGGCCAGCGAGCGGAACAGCACATCCACCGAGGGCTTGTGCCGACTCACCAGCGGGCCGTCGAGTGTTTCCACATAGTACTGCAGGCCCTCCCGCCTGACCACCAGATGCCGTCCGCCGGGGGCGATCAGCACGCGTCCCGGCAGGATCCGGTCGAGATGCTCGGCTTCCTTGACCTCGGCCCCCGAGATCCGGTACAAGCGCTCGGCAAAGCTGCGGGTAAAGCGCTGCGGCATGTGCTGCACCACCACGATGCCGGGACAACGCTGGCTTAGCTTGCCCAGCACCCGCTCCAGTGCCTGCGGTCCGCCGGTGGACGCGCCAATGGCCACTATCCTTGCGGTGGCCGGCCTGAGCCCATCTTCCGGGCCGGGCGGCTGCAGCACCGCATCGGCCGTATAGCGCTGCAAGACCGCTCCCCAAGCTGCATCATGCAGCATTTCGCGCGCGCCTGCCTTGACCAGGCTCAGTCCCAGGCGAGCCGGCCCCTGGGGCGCACGCCGCCCCTCCCCCGCTTGCATGGCGGCGCGGATCGCGCCGGCCAGTTCCTCCACGGCCTGCTGCAGGAAATCACGCACGCCCAGTTGCGGACGGGCAATCACGCTCACCGCCCCGGCGGCCAGCGCCTCGGCGGCAAGCGCATTGTCCGGCCCCACGTGCGCACTGCACATGATCACCGGAGTGGGCCGGGTCGCCATGATCTGGCGCAGAAAGCTCACGCCATCCATGCGGGGCATCTTGATATCGAGCACGATCACATCCGGCCATTGCTGCTGCATCTTGCGCAGCGCGAAGACCGGATCAGGCGCCGTGCCGATGACGCGGATATCGGGCGTCTGCGCCAGCACCTGCTGCATCAGCTGGCGCACCACCGAGGAGTCATCGACCACCATGACGCGGATCATCGCCGGCGTGCTCATGCGGGTTTCCGGTAGATCGACGGCGAATGCATGTCCAACCCCAGGTCCATGCCGTGCAGGGACTCGGAGTGTCCGACTACCAGATAGCCGCCCGGCCGCAGCCGCGCGATCACGTCGCGCAGCACCTGCAGCTTGGTCTCGCAATCGAAATAGATGATGACGTTGCGCAGGAAGATCAGGTCGTACTGACCATCGTCATGCTCGTCCAGCCGGGTGAGATTGCGCTGCGCGAACTGGACCTTGGCGCGCAGGTCGGCCTGCACCAGGAAATGCCCTTCGTACTCGCCTATGCCCATGAGGCAATAACGGCGCAGATACGCGCGCGGGATATTCTGCCCACGCACCATGGGATAGAGCGCACGCCGGGCGAAACGCAGCACCCGCGTACTGATGTCGGAAGCGAACACCGACCAGCTTGCGCCAGGCCGGTGATGGTCCAGCAGCATGGCCAGAGTATAGGCTTCTTCACCGGTGGCGCTGGCCGCGCTCCAGATGCGCAGTTGCGGCTGCTGGGCCAACTGCGGCAGCCATTGCCCGACCAGGAAATCGAAGTGACCTGGTTCACGGAAAAAATAGGTTTCGTTGGTGGTGATCAGATCGATGGCGCGCTGGCGCTCCTGCGCCCCCGCTTCGCTGCTGATCAGCGCGTGGTACTGGCCCAGGTGGCGCAAGCCCAGTTCGTTCAGGCGGCCCGCCAGGCGACTCTGCAGCAAGGCCTTCTTGGACAAGGGCAGGTGCAACCCGATCTGCTGCTTGAACAAGCGCTGGAACAGCAGCATGTCATGGTCGCTGACCTCTTCTTCCAGTGCGATGCCGTAGGGGCCGGTCATTACGGCTACTCCTGCGCCGCACCGCTGATGCTGCCGATGGCTTCGGGCCCGCCGCCGAGTGCATCCTCGGCGCTCATGCCCAAGAGACTGGCCAGTTCATCCACCGACAACACCCGTGGCACATCCAGCACCACCAGGAAGCGCTCGTTGACATTGATCATGCCATCGACGAAGTCAGCGCGGATGCCCGCCCCGAAGGAGGGACGCGGCTCGATCTGGTCCACGCCGATGCAGAGCACCGCGCTGACTGCATCCACCATCACACCCAGCAGCAATTGCTGCTCGTCCTGCTGCAGTTCCATGATGATGACGCAGGTCCGCTTTGCTACCACGGTGGGAGCGCGCCCCAGGCGCACCGACAAATCGATCACCGGCACCACCGAACCGCGCAGGTTGATCACCCCGCGCAGGAAGGCGGGCATCAGCGGCACTTCGGTCAGGCCGGAAAACTCGATGATCTCGCGGATGCTGGCAATGGGCATGGCAAAGCTCTCGGTTCCCACCAGGAAGGTGAGGAACTGGCGGCTCTCGACCACCTCTTCCTGCGCGCGGCGGCGCTTGCTCTGGCCGTTCAGGGACACGCTAGGCATGGCCTGCTCTCCTTGCTGGTCCGGTTGGGCTCTTCACTGGACGGTTCTCCTCAGAAGCGCTTGAAGGACGATTCATCGACACCGGGCTCATCCTCGGGCGCATCGAGCATGGACAGGCGCCGCACGCTCTCGGACTTGCCGCCCGAGCGCGGCAGCGGCACCGCCTTGCTGGCGCGCGGGGGGCTCTTGCGCGGCTCGCCGACCTGGAAGAAGCGCATCAGGTCTTGCAGATGGATAGCCTGGGCGCTCATCTCTTCCGAGGTGGCCGACAGCTCTTCCGAGGCCGAGGCCGTCATCTGGGTAGTCTGCGCCATCTGGTGCACGGCATTGTTGATCTGCTCCAGGCCGGTCGATTGTTCGTGCGAGGCCGCAGCGATCTCCTGCACCAGGTCAGCGGTCTTGCGGATCGACGGGACCATCTGGTTCAACAGGCCGCCGGCCTTCTCGGCCAGGCCCACGCTGTTCTCGGCCACCGCAATGATTTCCTGGGCGGCGCTCTGGGAGCGTTCGGCCAGCTTGCGCACTTCGGCGGCGACCACCGCAAAGCCCTTGCCGTGCTCACCGGCGCGCGCCGCTTCGATGGCCGCGTTCAGCGCCAGCAGATTGGTCTGGTAGGCGATGTCATCGATGATGCCGATCTTGCTGGCGATCTGCTTCATCGCCGCCACTGTCTCGCGCACTGCTTCCCCGCCTTCGGTAGCGGCAGTGGCCGAAAGACTGGCGATGCCATCGGTGGTGCGGGCGTTGTCGGCGTTCTGGGCGATGGTGGCCGTGATCTCTTCCACCGAGGCGCTGGTTTCCTCGACGTTGGCGGCCTGCTGCGCGGAGTTGTGCGACAGCGCCTGCGAGGAGGATGAGATCTGTTCCGAGGCCGAGGCAAGTGAGGTGGCGGTGCCGCTGACATCGCCGATGACATCGGTCCACTTGTTGATCATCTGCTGGGTGCTGTAGAGCACGCTGATCTTGTCGCCCTTGGGCAGCGGCACCACCACGGTGAGATCGCCCTCGGCCACGCGACGCAGCACGCTCATGGCGTCACGCGGCTCGCCGCCGATCTGCGAGCGGATGATGCGATAGGACAGCCACAGGCAGGCAAACAGCACCACCACCGAGGCGGCCAGCAGCCAGAAGATCTTCTGCTCCAGCTCGGCGTAGTCCTTGCCGGCCTGCCGCACGTTGGCCTGGGTGCGCTCGTCCACCAGGCGCAGGAAATCGTTGACCGGGCTCATCAGCTTGCCGAACAGTGCGCGGTAGGTCTGGTCGAACACCAGTTCCTGCGCCATGGCCTGGTTGGGCGCGCCGATGACGGTGTACTTGCCTTCGCCGTCATCGAACTCGCCCTTGACCGCATGAAAGGCCGTGATCTCGATCTTGGCCAGCTGGTCGCCCAGCTTCAGGGCTTCCTGCATCTTGGCCAGTTCTTCGTCGGTGAAGCCGGCGCGCTTCATCAGCTCGCTCAGCGGCACCGCCGGCGCGCCGGGGTCCAGGGCCAGCTTGCGGGCGTTGACCAGGTCCCAGTTGAAGCGGTCATAGTTGGAAGGCCGCGCGCGCTTGCCGTTGCGGATATCCATGATCATGTAGTAACGATCCTCGTCATTCGGATCGCCCGTGGTCACGTAGGCGCGCGCGAACTTGGTCATGTCCTCGGTGGTGCGACGCAGTTCATTGGCCAGCGCCGTGGAGTCGTAGCGCGACTGGTGCGCACGTTCCAGCTCCATGTTGGCGTCCTTGAGTGCGCCGGTCAGGCTGACCACCACCGCTACCAGGATGGACAGCACCAGGGCCAGCCAGATGAAGAGCTGCTTGATGCTCATCCTGTGGGTCATTGTTTCTCGCATGCTCGCGTCCCCTTGTTCTGGCTCGTGCCTGTCATGGTGCGGAGGCCACGCCGCGTTCGGCATAGGCCTGCGCACTGCCTTGTTCCTGCTGCTGGGTGTGATGGACCAGATGGGCGATGTCCAGGATCAGCGCCACCCGTCCATCGCCCAGGATGGTCGAACCCGACAATCCCTTGACCTTGCCGAACAGCCGCCCTAGCGGCTTGATCACCGCCTGGCACTCGCCCAGCAGGCCATCGACCAGCAGGCCCGCGCGCAGCGGTCCGTACTGGACGATGACCAGGCTGTTGCGCCCGCGCTCGCGCGCCGGCAGGTCGAACAGTTCGCGCAGTGGCACGAAGGGCAAGGGCTCATCGCGCACGTTCACGATATGGCTGCCCGGCTGCTGCGGCGGCATGTCGATGCATTCCACCACCATGTCCAGCGGAATGACGAAGACCGCATTGCCCACCACCACCTGGAAACCGGAAATGATGGCCAGCGTCAGCGGCAGCCGCAGACGCACCACGGTGCCGCGCCCGCGTCCGGTATCGATGCTCACCTCCCCGTGCAGCGCCTCGATATTGCGCCTGACCACATCCATGCCCACGCCACGGCCCGACAGTTCGGTCACCTGCCGGGCGGTGGAAAAACCGGGCTCGAAGACGAAGCGATAGATCTCGGCATCGCTCAGTTCTGCATCGGGACTGGCCAGCCCCTGCGCCACCGCCTTGGCCAGGATGGCCTCGCGGTCCATGCCGCGGCCATCGTCCATGACTTCGATGACCACGCTGCCCGATTCATGGATGGCGTTGAGCTGCAGGCTGGCCTTGGCCGGCTTGCCGGCGGCGATGCGCTCGGTCGCCGGTTCGATGCCATGGTCGATGGCGTTGCGCACGATGTGCATGAGCGGGTCGGCCAGACGTTCCACCATGGACTTGTCCAGCTCGGTGTCGGAGCCGGTCATGACCAGGTCGATGTCCTTGCCGAGGTCGCGCGCGATGTCGCGCACGATGCGCGGGAAACGCTGGAACACTTCGTTGATCTGCACCATCCGCAAGGTCAGCGCGGCGTCGCGGATCTGCTCCATCAGGGTATCGATGGCCTGGGTGGCTTCCTCGAACTGGCTGTCCTTGCGACGACGCGCGATCAGCCGCGCACTGGCGCCGGCGATGACCAGTTCGCCGACCAGGTCGATGAGCTGGTCGAGCTTGGAGACTTCGATCTTGATGAATTTCTGTTCCTGGGCGCGACGCTCGTCCAGCGCACGCGGCCGTTGCAGCACTCCCTCTGCCGCCATGGGTTCCACGGCTGCGACCACGGCGTCCGAGGGCGTGGCGCTGGCCGCTTCCAGGCTCTGCCACTGCGCCTGGTCGAACAGCGCCAGACCGCGCCAAGCGACGGCCAAGCGGACGGCATCCTGCGGGGCCAGGCGCGCCAGGCACTGGGCGTAGGCCGACAGCGGCGCGCGCGGCGGCAGGATGTCGATGCGACTGTCATCGCGCACGAACTCGAATACATTTTCCAGCGTCTGCAGCGTGGAGTCGGCGGCCAGGCAGACTTCCATGCCCAGGTAGCAACTCTCGGCATCCATCGCCGCCGCCTCGGGAATGGCCGATTCGACCGTGACCAACGCCACGATGCGGCCCAGCGAACGCAGGTAGTGCAGGAAGGACAAGGGATCGAGCCCATCGCGCAGCACGTTCTCGTTCAATTGCAGCGAGAGATGCCAATACGGGACACGGGTGGCGGCCTGATCGGCTGTCGCGCTCTCGCTGCCCGCTGCGCCGCGCAAAGCCGCCAGCGGTAAAGGCGCGGACACGGGCACGCTGTCCACCGACAAGGCGGCGACCGCATCGAGCTCGGCCAGCAAGGCGGCGCGCCGCTCGGCATTGGGTTCTTCGGCTTCCTGGCCGCGCTCGATGGCGTCGACCAGCTCGCCGATGTAATCGCTACACTGCAGCAGCAGCGACATCAGATGGCTATCCAGCGCCAGCCTCTCCTCGCGCACCCGTTCCAGCACGTGTTCGAGATGATGGGTGAACTGGACGATGCTGTCGAAGGCGAACAGGCCGGCCGAACCCTTGATGGTATGCGCGGCGCGAAAGATGGCGTGGATGCCATCGCGGCTGGGGCCTTCCATTTCGGTCTGCAACAGGGCCGCCTCCATGGCCACCAGCAGTTCGCGGGCTTCCTGCACCATGGCGTCGCGGGCGGAGTCCTTGCTCATGCGGCCTCCATGCCGAAACGATCATGCAACTGCAACAGGTCGAATGCGACCAGCAAGGCCGGGCTCGCACCGACGATTTCCAGGCTGCGTCCCTGTTCGAGCAGCTCGCGCCGCAGCAGCAACAGCAGTTGTATGCCGGCGGTGTCGATCTCATCCACTCCGGCCAGGTCCAGTTGCACCTGCGGCTGCGCCAGCGTGAGCACGTGCAGCAGCTCGGGCTTGCGCTCGGCGGCCTGGAAAATGGTCAGGCCGCCACTCACCTGGAGCAGCAGCTTGTCCTCTTGCACGGTGAGGGTCACTGGCATGTTGTGCTTCTCGGCTTTCTCTCGTTCTGTATTGCTCTGTATTGCTCAACTGTATTGCTCAACTGTATTGCTCAACTGTATTGCTCTGTATTGCTGCACTGTATCGGACCGGCCTTGCGCCGCGCTGACGCGTTCAGGGCAAGATCAGCTTGGCCACCGCGTCGAGCAGCACCGGCGGCTGGAAGGGCTTGTGCACCCAGGCGCGGATGCCAGCGGCCTTGCCTTCCTGCTTGCGGGCCTCGCTGCTTTCGGTGGTGAGCATGATGACCGGCGTGAATTTGTAGGCCGGCATCTGCTTCATCTCGCGCACGAAGGACAGGCCGTCCAGATGGGGCATGTTCAGATCCGAAATGACCAGGTTGAACTTGCGGCCATCCAGGTGGGCCAGGGCCTGCTTGCCGTCGGCGGCTTCCTCGACGTGATAGCCGGCGCTCCTCAAGGCCGCCGAGATGGTCTGGCGCAGGCTGAAGGAGTCATCGACGATCAGTATGTTTTTTTCCATCGCCCGTCCTCAGAAGAAATCCACTTGCGAAGCCGTCACTGCGCCGCCTTGCTGGCCGGCGTGGACCTGGCGCTGTTCCTGGGTGGTATAGGTCTTTTCGAGATCGGCCAGCCATTGCTGTGCACTGGGCAATGCCCCCGGCGCATCCTCTGCCGCGGCTGCCCGCAGACGTGCGATGTCGTGCTGCACGTGGTCAAGTATCTGGCTGATACGATCCTGGAATTGCAGATGGACCAGGATGTCGCAGACTTCGCGGTCCACTTCACGGCTTTCGTCTTCCAGTTGTTCTACGGTACTGGACAGTTTCATGGCCGACTGGCGGAAATCAGCGATGACCTGGTCGATCACGGCGCGCGATTGTTCCACGATCTCGCCCTCGCCGGCGGGAGCCTCGCCGGACGCGCCCAGCACCGCCTGGATCTGCTGGCGCGCGCTCTTGGCGCGGGCGGCGATCTGGCGACTGTTTTCGGCAGAACGCTCGGCCAGTTCCTGCCAGCTCTGCTCGTTGTTCAGGAGATCGGTCACGCCGGTCTGCCCGGCCAGTTGCTCGTTCTGCTGGGCCAGGCGACGGATCTCGTCGTTGGCGGCCAAGAGCGTATCCAGGCGGCTGGCCAGCGCCTGGCGCGAACTGAGCATGCCCTCCAGCGCCGTGGCGATGCCACCCAACTGGTCGGCCGCATGCTGGACGGTCTGCAGGATTTCGCCGCCCGCACCATGACGGGCCGGGTCGAGCGTGCCCTCCAGCCGTTCGTGGATGCCCACGAAACGCGCGGTCAGGCTGTCGATGGCCGATTGCGTCTGCGCCCGCGCCAGTTGCACATTGCCCTGCCAGACCGGCAGCACCTCGCGCAGCAGGCCGTCGAGTTGCTGGCCGGCATCTTCCTGCGCGGCGCCAGCCGCCGGCGGCGCGGGCAGTGCTGGCGCGACCGCGCTGGCCTGGGCAGGCGGCGGGGCCGGCAGGCAGGTCAGGTAGAACGCGCCGCCGATGAGCAAGCCCACCAACGCACCCAGCCACCAGTGCTGCGCCAGCATCATGAACAACAACAGGTTCACCAGGCACAGCACCGGCAAGATATTGCGAAGCGATTTCACAGCCACTATCCCAAGGTCGTCATCATCAGTCATGGCCGGCGGGCGGATTGGCCTGCCCGTTGCCCGCCGTCGGCGTTTTTCATTGCGTCAGTCAATCTGTCAGGCCTTCGTCAGGGTATCAGGGTGTTTACGGCATCTCTGCGCTGATCTTTTGGCAACAGGAAAAATATTCACACTGATTTTCATCTGACCAGTCCGAATGGACTGGTTGGTGCAGGCTGCCCCTGGCACTAAAGGCGGGCGCTGCCGGTCTATCGTGCAAGCGCACCTGTGGACAGCTTATTGTGCGGCTAGCCCGCAGCAGTCCTTGCGAGGAATAGGGGCCGGTTTACGCCTGAGTTGTGGTTCATGGCGGCATCGATCATGGGTGCGTTATCAGGGAACAAACATCTCCCTGGGGCAGCGCAGCGCCGCAGAGGATGAAATCAACTACAATGCCGCACCCGGCGCGCCCGGGGGAAAGACACCATGGAACTGGAAAGCTACCGCTACATTGCAATCGACGGCCCCATCGGGGCGGGCAAGACCTCACTGGCCACGCGCCTGGCCACGCTCTGGGGAGCGCAGGCCTTGCTGGAACAGCCGGAGGGCAATCCCTTCCTGGCCGAGTTCTACCGGGATGCGGCGCGGCATGTCTTCCAGACCCAGACTTTCTTCCTGCTGCAACGCATGGGGCAGTTGCAGGCGCCACTGGATCCGGCGCTGGCCGAGGGCCGCTTCATCGCCGACTTCATGCTGGAAAAGAACATCCTGTTCGCCCAGCTGACCCTGGCCGGCGACGAACTGGCGCTCTACGACGCCCTGCATCGCCAGTTGCAGCCGCAGGTGCGCATTCCGGACCTGGTGATCCACCTGCAGGCGCCGCCGGAGGTCTTGCAGGCCCGCATCGGCGCACGCGGCATCGCCATGGAGCAGGCCATCTCGCTGGATTACCTGCAACGGCTGTCGGAATGCTACAGTCATTTTTTCTATCACTACGAAGACGCGCCGGTGCTGACCGTCAACACCGAGCATCTGGATCCTGCGCACAAGGACGCCGATCTGGCCATCCTGCTGCAGCACATCCAGGAGATGCACGGCAAGCGCGCCTTTCTCAATCACGGAGGTTGAATTCTTCATGGCAGGCTATCTTCAGGAATCGGGCGCCGCACGCGCCAAGCCGGTGACCACCCACACCCTGCAGGCGATGCGCGCCCAGGGCGACAAGATCAGCATGCTGACCTGTTATGACGCCAGCTTCGCTACGCTCATGGAGCGCGCCGGGCTGGAAACGGTCTTGATCGGCGACTCGCTGGGCATGGTCTGCCAGGGCCATGATTCGACCCTGCCGGTGACGATCCAGGATGTGGCCTACCACACGGCGGCAGTGGCGCGCGGCACGCGCACCATGCTGATCATCGCCGACCTGCCCTTCGGCACCTACCCGACCCGCAAAGAAGCCTTCCGCAATGCCGCCCTGCTGATGCAGGCGGGCGCGCAGATGATCAAGCTCGAAGGCGGCGTCTGGCTGGCCGATACCATCAAGTTCCTCACCGAGCGCGGCATCCCGGTGTGCGCCCACATCGGCTTGACGCCGCAATCGGTACACCAGTTGGGCGGCTTCAAGGTCCAGGGCAAGACCAGCGATGGCGCCACCCAATTGCATGCCGATGCACTGGCCGTGCAACAGGCGGGCGCCTCACTGGTGGTGATCGAAGCGGTGCCCGCCACGCTGGGCAAGGAAGTGACCGACCGCCTGAGCATTCCTACCATCGGCATTGGCGCCGGCCCTGATTGCTCGGGCCAGGTGCTGGTGATGCATGACATGCTGGGTGTCTTCCCCGGCCACAAGAGCCGCTTCGTGCGCAACTTCATGGACGGGGCCAGCGGTATCGAGGAGGCGGTGCGCCGCTATGTGGCTGCGGTCAAGGACGGCAGCTTCCCGGCGCAGGAGCATTGCTTCTGATTGCATGGCTCTTGCAGGGGCTGTGGACAAGAAAAAGGCCAGCGTGATGTGCGCTGGCCTTTTGCTTTGTTGCCGATGCTAGAGCGTCTTACTCGAAGAATTCCTTGACCTTGTCCTTCCAGGTCTTGGTCTGCGGGCTGTGCTTGGCGCCGCCTTCGGTGGTGAGCTGCTCGAACTCGCGCAGCAGTTCCTTCTGGCGTTCGGTCAGCTTGACCGGGGTTTCCACCACGACGTGGCAGAACAGGTCGCCCGGATAACCGGAACGCACACCCTTGATGCCCTTGCCGCGCAGACGGAAGGTCTTGCCGCTCTGGGTGCCTTCGGGAATCGAGAAGGACGCCTTGCCGTTGAGCGTGGGGGCTTCGATCTCGCCGCCCAGCGCCGCCTTGGCGAAGGAGATCGGCATCTCGCAATGCAGGTCGTCGCCATCGCGCTGGAAGACGTCGTGCGGCTTGATGTGGATTTCCACATACAGGTCGCCCGGAGGACCGCCGTTGACGCCCGGCTCACCGTTGCCGGAGGAGCGGATGCGCATGCCATCGTCGATGCCTTCGGGAATCTTCACCTCCAGCGTCTTGTTGCGCTTGATGCGGCCAGCGCCGGCGCAGGTGGGGCAAGGTTCCGGGATGATCTTGCCGCTGCCGTGGCACTTGGGGCAGGTCTGCTGGATGCTGAAGAAGCCCTGCTGCATGCGCACCTGGCCATGACCGCCGCAGGTGGTGCAAGTGACCGGCGAGGTGCCGGGCTTGGCGCCGCTGCCGTGGCAGGTATCGCACTGGTCCCAGGAGGGCACGCGGATGGTGGTGTCGAAGCCGTGGGCGGCCTGCTCCAGCGTAATTTCCAGGTTGTAGCGCAGGTCGGCGCCGCGATAGACCTGCGGACCGGCACTGCGACCGCGGCCACCGCCGCCGCCAAAGATGTCGCCGAAGATGTCGCCGAAGGCATCGGCAAAGCCGCCTGCACCCGCACCACCGCCTGCTCCCATGTTGGGATCGACGCCGGCATGGCCGTAGCGGTCGTAGGCCTCGCGCTTCTGCGGGTCCGACAGCATCTCGTAGGCTTCCTTGACCTCCTTGAACTTGTCTTCCGCGCCCTTGCTGTCGGGGTTGCGGTCAGGATGGTACTTCATCGCCAGCTTGCGATAAGCCTTCTTGATCTCGTCGTCGCTGGCGTTCTTCGCCAGTCCGAGCACTTCGTAAAAATCGCGTTTTGCCATGTTGTATAACCCACCTTGTTATTGTGTTCCGTCGCTGCTGCGATGGCCTGCATCTGCGGCCGCGCACGCACGACCGGAAACCAACAATGTGAAAAAGCCGAGTTCAGCTTTTGACTGCGGACTCGGCGTACCGGCCTGGCCGAAAAGACAACCCGGCCGGGTGGATGCTTCTGGAGCTCGTTCCTAAAAATCCGCCCGGGCTGCGGAAAATCCGCACCCGGGCGCGAGTGTAGACCTCAGATGAAACGAGGTTCAGACCCGGATTACTTCACTTCCTTGAAGTCTGCGTCGACCACGTTGTCGTCCTTCGGTGCGGCGCCACCGGCAGCACCGGCCTGTGCACCAGCGGCACCGGCTGCACCGCCGGCAGCGGCGGCTTGCGCCTGCTGGTCGGCATACATCTTCTCGCCCAGCTTCTGGGCGGCGGTCGACAGCGCCTCGGTCTTGGCGTCGATGGTGGCCTTGTCGTCACCCTTCAGGGCTTCTTCCAGGTTCTTGATGGCGGCTTCGATGACGTCCTTCTCACCGGCTTCCAGCTTGTCGCCGTATTCGCCCAGGGCCTTCTTGGTCGAGTGTACCAGCGCATCGCCCTGGTTACGGGTCTCGGCCAGTTCCTTGAGGCGCTTGTCTTCCTCGGCGTTGGCTTCGGCGTCGCGCACCATCTTTTCGATCTCTTCCTCATTCAGGCCGGAGTTGGCCTTGATGGTGATCTTGTTTTCCTTGCCGGTGGCCTTGTCCTTGGCGCCCACGTGCAGGATGCCGTTGGCGTCGATGTCGAAGGTCACTTCGATCTGCGGGGTGCCGCGCGGTGCCGGCGGGATGCCTTCCAGGTTGAATTCGCCCAGGGCCTTGTTGCCCACGGCCATTTCACGTTCGCCCTGGTAGACCTTGATGGTCACGGCCGGCTGGTTGTCGTCGGCCGTGGAGAACACCTGGCTGAACTTGGTCGGGATGGTGGTGTTCTTCTTGATCATCTTGGTCATGACGCCGCCCATGGTTTCGATACCCAGCGACAGCGGGGTCACGTCCAGCAGCAGCACGTCCTTGCGGTCGCCCGAGAGGACCGAACCCTGAATCGCAGCGCCCACGGCGACGGCTTCGTCGGGGTTGACGTCACGGCGCGGATCCTTGCCGAAGAATTCCTTGACCTTCTCGATGACCTTGGGCATGCGGGTCATGCCGCCGACCAGGATCACGTCGTCGATGTCGGAGACCTTCACGCCGGCATCCTTGATGGCGGTGCGGCAAGGTTCGATGGTCTTGGCGATCAGTTCCTCAACCAGGGACTCCAGCTTGGCGCGGGTGATCTTCAGGTTCAGGTGGACCGGCGCGCCATTGGCCATGGCGATGTAGGGCTCGTTGATCTCAGTCTGTTGCGAGGACGACAGCTCGATCTTGGCGCGCTCGGCCGAGGCCTTGATGCGCTGCAGGGCGATGGCGTCCTTGGACAGGTCCAGGCCGTTGATCTTCTTGAATTCCTCGATGATGTAGTCGATCAGGCGCTGGTCGAAGTCTTCGCCACCCAGGAAGGTGTCACCGTTGGTGGACAGCACTTCGAACTGCTTTTCGCCATCGACGTCGGCGATTTCGATGATGGACACGTCGAAGGTGCCGCCGCCCAGGTCATACACGGCGATCTTGCGGTCACCCTTTTCGGCCTTGTCCAGGCCGAAGGCCAGCGCGGCTGCGGTCGGCTCGTTGATGATGCGCTTGACGTCCAGACCGGCGATGCGGCCAGCGTCCTTGGTGGCCTGACGCTGGGCGTCGTTGAAGTAGGCCGGCACCGTGATGACGGCTTCGGTGACTTCTTCGCCCAGGTAGTCTTCGGCGGTCTTCTTCATCTTGCGCAGCACTTCTGCCGAGATCTGCGGCGGGGCCAGCTTCTTGTCGCGCACGCCGATCCAGGCGTCGCCGTTGTCGGCGGCCACGATCTGGTAGGGCATCAGATTGATGTCCTTCTGCACTTCCTTCTCGGTGAACTTGCGGCCGATCAGGCGCTTGGCGGCGTAGATGGTGTTCTTGGGGTTGGTGACGGCCTGGCGCTTGGCGGGAGCGCCGACCAGGATTTCGCCGTCTTCCTGATATGCAATGATGGAAGGCGTGGTACGTGCGCCTTCGGAGTTCTCGATCACCTTGGGCTGGTTGCCTTCCATGACGGCAACGCAAGAGTTGGTGGTGCCCAGGTCAATGCCAATGATTTTTCCCATGATTTTTCCTTCGATCTTTCAGCCCTGGATGCCGGGCTACAGTAGTTTTGAATGGTTTTAATATGTGGAGGAAAGATGGACTTTCAAGCGCCGGAACCACCGGAATAAGCAAAAATGATGCCTTTTCCTTTGTTCCCCTCCCGGCGCCAGTCCGCTTACTTTCCCTGGGCGACCGTCACCAGCGCCGGACGCAGCAGGCGCTCGGAAATCATATAGCCTTTTTGCAGCACGGCCACCACGGTATTGGCTTCCTGCTCGGCCGGCACGGCCGAGACGGCCTGGTGCTTCATGGGGTCCAGCTTGTCACCGGCTTGCGGGTTGACCTCTTGCAGCTTGTTCTTCTCGAAGGCCGAGGAGAGTTGCTTCAAGGTCATGTCCACGCCTTCCTTGAGCGATTCCAGGGAAGCGTTTTCGATCTTCAGGGCCATTTCCAGGCTGTCCTTGACGGCCAACAGCGACTCGGCAAACCCTTCGATGGCGAACTTGTGGGCCTTGGCGATGTCTTCCTGAGCACGGCGGCGGATGTTCTCGCCTTCGGCACGGGCGCGCAGGAAGGCGTCCTGCAGTTCGGCAGCCTTGGCTTCGGCGGCGGCCAGCTTCTCTTCCAGGGTCGGCTCGGCGGCAGCAGCCGGTGCAGCCTGCTCGGCTGCGGTGGCAGCGGCGGCGTCAGCAGCCTGGTTGTCTTGCTGGACGGATTGGGCTTCCTGTTTTTCCATGTCTTGCATTCCTGAATTACCTCCAACAAATCAATAGGTTACGTACGTGCGGCAGGCGCTTGCAGCACGCCACCCGACCACGGGATGCGGCTCAGGTAAGGCATGTCCCTAGTTTTTCAAGGGCTTTTTGCCTATTCCTGCCGATGCGAGAATAAAAATGTCACGCGCGCTTACAGAAATTACCGAGCTGAGCTACAAGTTAATGCAAGCTCAACCTAATATGAATTCAAGCCCGGTCGTGGGCTGGCTTCCCCGTTTGCCCCTTTTTCTTCACTCTTGTCGCGCCAACAAGGTGTCATCATGAAACTGCCCCTGCTTGCAGCCACCCTCCTGGTCGCCCTCTACAGCCTGCTGGCCACAGCCTGGATCAGCTATACCCATCTGGTCGGCGAGTTCACGCTCTGACCAGCGGGGCTGCTTGTTGTGTCAAGGCAAGAATAGTTGCCACTGGGATCGGCAACGTTTCCAAAAAGCCAATTAAAAGGAACTAGCCTGCTATTTTAGCAGGCCAGTAGGAGCGGGCCGGCAATTCCGGCCGCGCCCTTCATTTCCATCGGGAAAATTATTGAGGCGCACCCAGCGCCTTGGCGCGCTCCGCCGAAATGGCGGCGTCTTGCGCCATCTGCTCGCGGGCGGCGGCATTGCTCATGGTCGGCCAGCCGGCCAGGTGCTGTTCGACGATCTCGACCATGCCGGCAATCCAGGCCGGGGACTCGTTCAGGCAGGGGATGAAGTGGAATTCCTTGCCGCCGGCATGCAAGAACTCATCCTTGACCTCCATCGCAATCTCTTCCAGGGTTTCCAGGCAGTCGCTGGTAAAGCCCGGACACATCACGTCGATGCGGTGCACGCCTTGCCGACCCAGCGCCTGTACGGTGGGCGCGGTGTAGGGCTGCAGCCATTCGGCCTTGCCGAAGCGGGACTGGAAGGTGACCAGATATTGCTCATCGTTCAGGCCCAGCGATTGCGCCAGCAGCCGCGCCGTCTTGTAGCACTCGCAATGATAGGGATCGCCCAGTTGCAGGGTGCGCTTGGGCACGCCGTGGAAACTCATGACCAGCTTGTCGGGCCGCCCGTTGACTTCCCAGTGATCCAGCACCGACTGGCGCAGCGCCTGGATGTAGCCCTCCTGGTCATGGTAATTGCGGATCAGGCGCAGCTCGGGAATGTTGCGCACCTTGCGGTAATGGTCGAAGACCGCGTCGAAGATCGATGCCGTGGTCGTCCCGGAATACTGGGGATAGGCGGGCAGCACCAGGATGCGGGTGCAACCCTGCTGCTTGAGCTGGTCCAGCACCTGCGGCAGCGAGGGCGATCCATAACGCATCGCATGCACCACCTGCAGCTGGTGATGGCCACGTGCGGCCAGTTGCGCACCGAGGGCAGCGGCCTGGCGCTCGGTATGCACACGCAACGGCGAGCCTTGCTCGGTCCAGATGCTGGCATACTTCTCGGCGGACTTGGAGGAACGGAACGGCAGGATGACGCCATTGAGGATGAACCACCAGACGGCGCGCGGTATCTCGACCACGCGCGGGTCCGACAGGAACTGCCCGAGGTAGCGCCGCAGGGCAGGCGCATTGGGCGCGTCGGGAGTGCCCAGGTTGACCAGCACGATGGCGGTGGAGGCGGAACTGCCGTGGGTATGCTTCGGTTCGGTGCGAAAGGCCATGGTCGATTCTGTTGGTGTTCTTGTGAGGGAGGCCGACGTTCAGCTCAGGAGGCCAGCAGCTCGCGGGCGTGCTTGCGCGTGGTGGCGGTGATTTCCAGGCCGCCCAGCATGCGGGCGATTTCTTCCACGCGCGCCTTGGCGTCGAGTCCGTCGATGTCGGAAAGGGTCTTGCCGCCCTCACTGCGCTTCTTGACCTGGTAATGCTGGTTGGCCTGGCTGGCCACCTGCGGCAGGTGGGTCACGCACAGCACCTGGCGATCCTGGCCCAGGCGCTTCAACAAGCGTCCGACCACCTCGGCCACGGCGCCGCCGATGCCGCTGTCGACTTCGTCGAAGATCAGGGTAGGAATGCTGGTGGCGGCCGAGGCGATCACCGAAATGGCCAGCGAGATACGCGCCAGTTCGCCGCCGGACGCCACCTTGGCCAGCGCCCGCGGGGCCACGCCGGCGTGGCCGGCGACCAGGAATTCCACCTGTTCCAGCCCGTAGGCGGCCGGTTCGACTTCGTTCAGGGCGATCTCAAAGCGCCCACCCGCCATCGACAGGTCCTGCATCGCCGCCGTCACCGCCTCACCCAGCGCGGCAGCGGCCTTGGCGCGCGCCTTGGAAAGTTTCTGCGCCAGGGCGAGATAGGCTTGCCTGAGCTTGTCTTCCTGCGCGCGCAAGGCGTCGAGGTCGCTGGCGTCGGCCAGTTGCTTCAATTGTTCGGAGAGCTTGCGGTATTCCTCCGGAAGCTCATCAGGCTGCACGTGGAACTTGCGGGCGGTGGAGTGGATGGCTTCCAGGCGCTCTTCCACTTCCTGCAAGCGCGCCGGATCGAGTTCGACCCGGCCCAGGTAATCGTTCAAGGCATAGACCGCTTCCTGCAGCTGGATCTGCGCCGGCTCGAGGGCATCGAGTACAGGCTTCAGGGCAGTATCGACATCGACCAGCTTGGTGAGCTTCTGCGTGATCGAGGACAGCTGCGAGAGGATGGGCGACTCCGATTCCGAGATCACGCCCAGCGCTTCCTGCGCCCCGCCGATCAGGGCGGCGGCATGCGAGAGGCGGCTGTGCTCGGTGCTGATCTCGGCCCATTCGCCGGGCTTGACCGCCAGCTTGTGCAGCTCGGCCACCTGCCACTCCAGGCGCTCGCGCTCCAGCAGCACATTGCGTGCATCCTGCTCGAACTGTTCGCGCTGGCGCGCCAACGCTCGCCAGGTCTTGTAGGCCGCGGCCACCTCACGCGCCTGCTCCAGGAGACCGGCCTGGCTGTCCAGCAACTGCCGCTGGGCATCGGCCTTCATCAGCGACTGGTGCGCATGCTGGCCGTGGATATCGACCAGCATCTCGCCGACTTCGCGCAACTGCGCGGCGGTGGCAGCGCTGCCATTGATGTAGGCCTTGCTGCGCCCGGCATTGTCGATCACCCGGCGCAGCAGCACACCGCCGTGCTCGTCGGCGAATTCGTGTTCTTCCAGCCAGGCCTGGACCTCAGGGGTGGCGCTGAAATCGGCGCTCACGTCCGCCTTGGCCGCGCCCTCGCGCACCACGCTGGGATCGCCCCGTCCGCCCAGGGCCAGCGCCAGGGCATCGATGAGGATGGATTTGCCGGCGCCAGTCTCGCCGGTGAAGACGGAAAATCCGCGCGCGAATTCGAGCTCGATGGCATCGACAATCACGAAGTCGCGGATCGTTAAGGTACGCAGCATGGTGGTCTCGCAGCGGGTTGGACGGACGGGCCGGTGTTCTCGGGCGAGCCGGCACGGGCTGGCCGGGCTCGGTATTGCGGGCTTATTGTAATCGGCCTTCTATGGACGGGTATTCATTCCAGTGCAGCTTCTCGCGCAGGGTGTCGAAATAGCTCCAGCCCTGGGGATGCAGGAAGGTGATCTTGTGCGCCGAGCGGCGGATCACGATGCGGTCGCCATGCAGCACGCTGGTCAAGGACTGCATGTCGAAGTTGGCGCTGACCTCGCGTCCGGAGACGACCTGGATGACGATCTCGCAGGAATCCGACAGCGTGATCGGCCGATTGGACAGCGAGTGCGGCGAAATGGGCACCATCACGATGCCATGCAGGCTGGGATGCAGGATCGGCCCGCCCGCCGAGAGCGCGTAGGCGGTCGAGCCGGTGGGCGTGGCCACGATGAGGCCATCGGAGCGCTGGTTGTACATGAACCGTCCATCGACTTCCACCCGCAGCTCGACCATGCCGGAGGTGGCACCCCGCGCCACCACCACGTCGTTCAAGGCCAGGGCGCGGAAGATCTCGCCGCCCTCGCGGTAGACCCGCGCTTCCAGCAGCGAACGCGACTCGGCCTCGACCTTGCCTTCCAGCATATCGGCCAGAGCCGGTATCATGCGGTCTTGCGCGATATCGGTAATGAAGCCCAGACGACCCTGGTTGATGCCGATGAGCGGGACATTGTAGGGCGCCAGCTGGCGCGCAATGCCCAGCATGGTGCCGTCGCCGCCGACCACGATGGCCACGTCGGCATGCTGGCCGATCTGCTCGGGGGTCAGGCTGTCATAGCCTTGCAGGGCGACGTTCTCGGCGGTTTCCGCCTCGAACACCACGGTATGACCATGCGACTCGAGGAACACGGCAATGTCCGACAAGATCTGCGCAATGCCGACGGCCTGGAACTTGCCGACGATGGCGACGGTTTTGGGTACGGCTGCCTGAACGGGTAATTTGATGGGCCACATGCTGCGGATTAGACCATAATTTGAGATGACATTGTAATGAAACCAAGCGCCCCCACCCTGCCCGCCTCGCCGGCCGCCTCCCCCATCCAGGCGGTCCTGTTCGACCTCGACGATACCCTGTGGGCCATCGAACCCGTGCTGGTGCGCGCCGAAACCCTGCTCTACGACTGGCTGCGCCAGCATGCACCCGCCGTGGCGGCTGCCCACACCATCGCCAGCCTGCGCGAGCGCCGCATGGCGCTGATGCAGACCGATCCCGCCTACCGCATCAATCTCTGGAAGCTGCGCCATACGGCGCTCTCGGGGGTCTTCCGTGAACACGACGTGGACCTGGCGCTGGTCGACCCGGCCATGACCCTGTTCTCTGAAGCGCGTAGCACCGTCGCGCTGTTCGACGACGTGGAGCCGGCCCTGCTGCGCCTGAAGGGCAAGCTCACCCTGGGCTCGGTCTCCAACGGCTTTGCCGACCTGGAGCGCATCGGGCTGGCCGGCCACTTTGAGGTCTCCATTGCCGCGCATCGCTTCGGCCGCGCCAAGCCCGACCCGGCCATCTTCCACGCCGCCTGCGAAGCGCTGCAGGTGGCGCCGGGCGCGACCGTCTATGTCGGCGACGATCCCTTGCTGGACGTACAAGGCGCCCAGCAGGCGGGCCTCAAAGCAGTCTGGATGAACCGCTTCGGGCGCGCGCTGCCGGACGGCATCCGGCCCGACGCCGTCTGCCGCGACCTGCATGAGCTGCATGACTGGCTGGAGGCGCAGTCCAAGGCATGAAGAAGGGGCAAATCAGGCCATCGGCGCCGGTGGCGTCACTTTTTGCAGAATAAGCCGCTAGAATATGCACCATGCAACTCGATAACCGCGCCCGCACACTGCTCAAGGCCCTGGTCGAACGGTATATCGCCGACGGCCAGCCGGTCGGTTCGCGCGCCCTGTCGAAACTGTCGGGCCTGGAACTGTCACCGGCCACCATCCGCAACATCATGGCCGATCTCGAAGAGATGGGCTTCGTCGCCAGCCCGCACACCTCGGCTGGCCGCGTACCCACGCCGCGCGGCTATCGCATGTTCGTCGATACCCTGCTCACCGTCGAGGCCATCGACGAAAGCGCGCTGGAAGGCCGCCTGCAGGCGCGCCTGCAGCACAGCGCCTCGCCGCAGAAGATCATCACCAATGCAGCCCAGGTGCTGTCTTCGCTGTCGCAGTTTGCCGGCGTGGTGATGACGCCCAAGCGCGAGTCGGTATTCCAGCAGATCGAGTTCCTGCGGCTGTCCGAAAAGCGCATCTTGCTGGTGATCGTCGACCAGGGCGGCGACGTGCAGAATCGCATGCTGCTCACCGAGGTCGATTACACCCCCAGCCAGCTGACCCAGGCCGCCAACTACATCAACCAGCACTACGCCGGCCAGTCCTTCGACCAGGTGCGCATGCACCTGCAGGGTGAGCTGCGCCAGTTGCGCGACGACATGACCACGCTCATGCACGCTGCCGTCGAAGCCGGCAGCGACGCCATGAGCGAGGAAGCCGATAACAACGTAGTCATCTCCGGCGAGCGCAACCTGCTGTCGGTGACCGACCTGTCGTCCAACATGAATTCGCTGCGCCGTCTCTTCGACATGTTCGAGCAGAAGACCGGGCTCTTGCAGTTGCTGGATGTCTCCAGCAAGGCCACCGGCGTGCAGATCTTCATCGGCGGCGAGTCCCAGCTGATGCCCATGGATGACATGAGCATCGTCACCGCGCCCTATGAAGTCAATGGCCGCATCGTCGGCACGCTGGGCGTGATCGGACCGACCCGCATGGCCTATGAGCGCGTCATCCCTATCGTCGATATCACGGCCAAGCTGCTCTCCAGCGCCTTGAGCCAGCATTGAATCCGCAGCGCGGGCCGGAATGCAAAAAAGCCACGTGAGGTCCACGTGGCTTTTTTGCATCCGACAGCGCGGGGAGCTTACGTCGCGCTTATTTCTTCAGTTTCTTGCAGTTCTTGCAATGACCGTAGAGGGCCAGCGCGTGATCGGCGATCTCGAAACCGTGCTCCTGGGCAATCTTCAGCTGGCGCTTCTCGATCTCGGCGTCGAAGAATTCCTCGACCTTGCCGCAGTCCAGGCAGACCAGGTGGTCGTGGTGCGAGCCCTCGTTGAGTTCGAAGACGGCCTTGCCGGTCTCGAAGTGATTGCGCTGGAGCAAGCCGGCCTGCTCGAACTGGGTCAGCACCCGGTAGACGGTGGCCAGACCGACATCGAGATTGTCGGAAAGCAATTGTTTATAGACATCTTCGGCGCTCAGGTGGCGCACCGAGGTGTTCTGGAAGATCTCCAGGATCTTCAGGCGAGGTAGCGTAGCCTTCAGGCCGCTGGCCTTCAGTTCGGATGGATTGTTCGGCATGGTAGAGTGGGTTCCCGGGTTTTGACTGGTCTCAAACAGGCGCGCGGGTCCGCGGGGAAGGCCTGGGGACGGTTCCGGCTGGCTGTGGAGAAAGCCTTTTGCTGACGGAACGCACTCATGCCTATTTAAGAAGTAAGTTCTAGCTTATCATATAGCGCTTTAGGCTCATGGCTCAACCCGGTTGAAAACTTTATGCACATGCTTTCCCGTCTGAAGTCCCGTCATCATTCCGTCGCAATCGGCCTGGCCGCCTTGCTGGCGCTGTCGCTGGCCGGCTGTTCCTCGACCAAGGCTCCGGACCAGGCTGCGGCCGATGCCCAGGGCGTGAAAGTGAGCGGCAAGAGCAACAGCCTGTTCGGTTTCCTGCGCCCCTACCGCATCGACATCCAGCAGGGCAACTTCGTCTCCCGCGAGATGGTGGCGCAACTGCGTCCGGGCCTCACGCGCGACCAGGTGCGCTTCGTGCTGGGTACGCCGCTGCTGACCGACATGTTCCACACCAACCGCTGGGACTACGATTTCCGCCTGGCCAAGGGCAATGGCGAAATCATGACCAGCCGCGTGACCGTGTTCTTCAAGGATGACCTGCTGGACCATGTGCAAGGCGGCCAGGACCTGCCCACCGAGAGCGAATACCTGACCCTGATCACCGACGCCAAGGTCGGCTCCAAGGCGAAACTGACCGACGACGACGTCAAACCGGCCTCGCCCGTCGCCCCGTCTTCCGCCAACAAGTAATCCCGAGATTGTCATGACCGTATTGAATATCGCCGTAGCCGGCGCCTCCGGGCGCATGGGCCGCATGCTCATCGAAGCCATCCTCAACGCCGACGACCTCCAGCTGGCCGGCGCGCTCGACACCCCGACCTCCCCCAGCATCGGTACCGATGCCGGCCTGTTCCTGGGCAAGGCCACGGGCGTACTGATCGAGTCCGACCTGGCGCGCGGATTGGCGAAGGCGGACGTGCTGATCGACTTTACCCGTCCCGAAGGCACCCTCAAGCATCTGGAATACTGCGCCGCGCATGGCGTGAAGGTCGTCATCGGCACCACCGGCTTCGAGCCCGAAGGCAAGGCCGCCATCGCGGCCTACGCCGAGAAGACCGCCATCATGGCCGCACCCAACATGAGCGTGGGCGTGAACGTGACCATGAAGCTGCTGGAGATGGCCGCCAAGAACTTCTCGCACGGCTACGACATCGAGATCATCGAAGCCCATCACCGCTTCAAGGTCGATGCGCCCTCCGGCACCGCGCTGAAGATGGGCGAAGTCATCGCCGACGCGCTGGGCAAGAAGCTCGACGACGTCGCCGTCTATGCCCGCGAAGGCGTGACCGGCGAACGCGATCCCTCTTCCATCGGTTTTGCCACCGTGCGCGGCGGCGACATCATCGGCGACCACACGGTCCTGTTTGCCGGCATCGGCGAGCGCATCGAGATTTCGCACAAGTCCTCCAGCCGCGTCTCGTACGCCATGGGCAGCCTGCGCGCCGCACGCTACCTGGCCGACAAGCAAACCGGCCTGTACGACATGCAGGATGTGCTGGGCTTCAAGTAAGCCGAGCCCGGAACCACAGGAAATGCCCGACGCTGCCGCGCCCCACCAGGTCCGGCAGCGAATTTTTTTGGGGTCGGCCGCTCCAAGCGACTGCTCCGCACTTCACTGTCATTGACTCCCTGCCGCGTCCGCGCGGCGTCTTTCCCGAAAGCACGCACCATGGAACAGAACATTGGATTTGCCCATTACTGGGCGCAAGGCGACGCCGTTTCCCACTCGGTGGCCTATCTGCTGCTGATCATGTCCATCGCCAGCTGGTACTACATTCTCTCCAAGGCCTGGGCGGCCTGGCGCATCCGCCGCGGCAGCAACGCCCTGGAGCGCTTCTGGCAGGCCCCGACGCTGGCCGACGCCACCGCCGCTATGCAGCGCCTGGACAGCGAACAGATCTACACCCCCATGGCCGAGCGCGCTGCCGAAGCCGCCGACATCGGCACACGCCAGCAAGGCACGCCATCGCTGAACGCCGCCACCGATCCGGGCGAACTGATCACGCGCACCCTGCGCCGTGAAATCAACCGCGTCTCGGCGCGTCTGGAACGCGGCCTGACGCTGCTGGCCTCGGTCGGCTCGACCGCCCCCTTCGTGGGCCTGTTCGGCACCGTCTGGGGCATCTACCACGCACTGGTGGCGGTCTCGGCCAGTGGCACGGTGCAGATCGACAAGGTTGCCGGTCCGGTGGGCGAAGCGCTGATCATGACCGCGCTGGGCCTGCTGGTGGCTATTCCTGCGGTGCTGGCCTATAACGCCTTCACCCGTATCAACCGCGTGGTACTGGCCGAACTGGACGGCTTCGCCCATGACCTGCATGCCTATCTGACCACCGGCGAGCGCGTGGGCGGCGTGCGCCGTCAATGAACCAGAGGAGAGCATCATGAGTTTCGGAGGATTCAACGACAACCAGAACTCGGCCCCGATGGCCGACATCAACGTCACCCCCATGGTGGACGTGATGCTGGTGCTGCTGGTGATCTTCATCATCACCGCGCCCATGTTCACCCACGCGCTCAAGCTGGACCTGCCCACCGCGCAGTCCGCGCCCGCGCCGGAAAAGCCGGAGACCATCACCCTAGGCATCGACGCGGCCGGCAAGCTGTACTGGAACGACCAGCCGGTCTCCAGCGCAGAACTCGATGCGCGCCTGGCTGCCGCGGCGGGTAAGCAACCGCAACCGGAACTGCAGCTGCGCGCCGACAAGTCCACCCGCTATCAGACCATTGCCGAAGTGATGTCGGCCGCGCAGGGAGCGGGCCTGAGCAAGCTGGGCTTCGTCACCGATCCCAAAACACCGGCGCACGTGCAAGAAAAGAAAGAGAACTGAGGAAGGAAACCTGATCCATGGCCACCGTACAACTGGCGGGCGACCGCATCACCGACTGGGACAGCTTTCATACCGAAAGCGCGCAAGCCTTCGGCTTCCCCGATTTCTATGGCCGCAACATGGATGCCTGGGTCGATTGCCTGTCCTACCTGCGCGACGATGAAGGCATGTGCCGCTTCAAGCTCAAGCCCAAGGAAGTGCTGACCATCGAGATCAGCCACAGCGCCGACCTGCACAAGCGCCTGCCGGACCTGGTGGAAGATGTGGAATTCTGCTGCACGGCCATCAATGACCGTTGCGAGGATTACGGCGAACCGCCGGTGATTGAACTGGTGTGGAAGTAAGGACCTTCTTCCAGCCCTTGATGCTTGAGGCTTGAGGCTTGATGCTTGATGCTTGATGCGATGACGACCGTTCGGCCTGAGTAGCGGCATAGCCGCGTATCGAAGGTTCGCCGACGGCGCGCCCCTTCGACAGGTTCAGGACTGGCTTCGACACGGCCCCAGCGGGGGCCTGCTCAGGTCGAACGGTGCCTGATACATCGCGACCATTGATCTGCTTGACTGCTCAACCAATCAACCAATCGATCAATCAATCAACTCATCCCCGTCATAGAACGGATAAGGCCCCTCGAACTCCCCGATGAAGGCCGTATGGCTGACCAGGCTCCTGCCCGCCTCATCCCACCAATGCAACTGGAATCCCGGCGGCTCCATCACGAAACAGGAAGGCGCCTGCGCATCCAGATCCAGCTGGACCTGGTGCGATACGCCCGGACAAGTCGTCGCCAGCGTGCCGCCGAAGCGACGCTGGATGGATCGGTGCAGATGCCCGCACAGGATGCGCTCCACCTGCGGGTGCTTGCGCACCACCGCCTCCAGCGCATGCGGATCGGCCAGCCCCATGTCATCCATGTGGCCGATGCCGGTGGTAAAGGGCGGATGATGCATGGCGATCACGGTGGGCCGCTGCGCTTGCTGCGCCAGCACCTCATCGAGCCATTGCAGGCTGTGCGGTGACAGCGCACCGCCGCTCTGGCGCGGAATCACGGTATCAAGCGCGATGATGCGGATCGGGTGATCTTCGATCACGTATTCGATGCGCTCTCCCCCCTGCTGCAGATAGGCATGTTCCGGAAAAGCCGCGCGCAGCGCATTGCGCTCATCGTGATTGCCCGGCAGCAGGTAGTAAGGCATGGCCAGCGGGGCCAGCAGTTCGCGCAGGCAGGCATATTCCGAGGGCTTGCCGAAATCGACCAGGTCGCCCGTGATGACCAGCGCATCGGGACGCTGCTTCAGGCCGTTGACCTGGGCCACGCAACGGCGCAGGCTCTCGGCGGTATCGACCACGCGATAGGATTTCTTGCCGTCGGTCTTGATGTGCAGGTCGGAAATCTGTCCCAGTATCATGCGGTCTCCTTCGCGGCGCGCGGCGCCATGCTCACCAGCGCCGTGGCCGGTACGCGGATGGCGATCTGCTGCCCGGCTTCCCACCAGCCGCGGCGGCTGGTTTCGGCGATCACCGGGCGCTCTGCGCCGATCTCGATTTCAAAGCGGGTGCGGTCACCCAGGAAAAACGTGTTGATCAGCTTACCGCGCAGGCAATGCGCATCGGCGTCGGTGATATCGATCACCTCCACATCTTCAGGCCGGAACAGCGCCTGCGCCGGCTGTCCCGCCACCGCATCCGGCGGCAGCGGCAAGGTGCCGGTAGGCAACTGCAGGCGGTCTCCCGCCACGATACCATCGACCCGGTTCATCGCGCCGATGAACTCGGCCACGAAGTCATTGGCGGGATGATAGTAGATCTCCTGGGGCGTACCGATCTGCGAAATCTTGCCGCGCTCCATGACCACGATGCGGTCGCCCAGGGCCATCGCCTCGCCCTGGTCATGGGTCACGTAGATGGCGGTAATGCCCAAGCTGCGCAAGAGCTTGTTGAGATCGCTGCGCACCGCTTCGCGCAGCTTGGCGTCCAGCGCCGTGAGCGGTTCATCCAGCAACAGCACGCGCGGCTCCATGGCCAGCGCGCGCGCCAGCGCCACACGCTGCTTCTGGCCGCCCGAGAGCTGGTCCACGCGGCGGTGCGACAGACCTTGCAGATGCACCATCTCCAGCAGGCGCTCGACCCGCTCGGCGCGCTCGCCGGCGGCGATCTTGCGGATCTTCATGCCGTAGGCGATGTTCTCGCCCACGCTCATGTTGGGAAACAGCGCGTAGTTCTGGAACACCATGCCCACCCCGCGTTTCTCGATGGGCAGCATGGTCACATCTTCCTCGCCGAACAGCACGCGGCCGCCCTCGTCAGGAAACTCCAGGCCGGCAATCATGCGCAGCGTGGTGGTCTTGCCGCAGCCGGAAGGCCCCAACAGGACCAGGGTTTCGCCCGGATGGATCTGCAGGTCCAGCGGCTGCAGCGCGCGCGTGCCATTGGCAAAGGACTTGGCGCACTGGGAGAGACGGATAGAGACGGCTTCTTGATTGGACTTCATAGACTGACTTTCTTGCGCGTTGCCTGGGTCGCCCACTGCATGCCGATCAGGAGCGGAATGATCATGAAAAAGAAGATCAGCGTATAGGCCGATCCCACCTCCAGCCGCATCGATGCATAGGCATCGGCCAGGCCCACCGGCAGGGTCTGGGTCAGCGGCGTGTGCAGCATCCAGGTGATGTTGAATTCACCGATGGACAGCGTCACCACCATCAGCGCCCCGGCCAGGATGCCCGAGGCGGCATTGGGAATGACGATGCCGAAGAAGCGGCGCAGGCGTCCTGCGCCCAGACTCGCAGCGGCTTCTTCCAGCTGGGCCAGTTGCGAGGATTGCATCACCGCCAGCACCGGACGCACCATGAAGGGCAGCGTGAAGATCACGTGACCTACCAGGATGAACCACAGGCTGGCGCGGAACTCGCGGTACTGGCCATAGGCCATGATCAGCGCCAGCGCCGTGGCCAGGCCGGGCACGGCCACCGGCATCATCAGCAGTTCCTCGATCACGCGCGCCAGGCGGCTGTTGCCACCGCGATAGCGCGCCAGCATGTAGGCCAGCGGCACACCGGCGGCCAGCGTCACCACCAGGCAAGCCAGTGCGATGAAGAGCGAACGCCAGATGGTGGGCTGGTACATCTCCCACACCTGGGCCACCCAGCGCAGCGTCAGGCCGCTGGACAGGCCGACGAAGAAATTCTCGGTCACGCCGGCCAGCATCGACAGCACCACCGGCACCACCAGGAAGGCGCACACCAGGAGCGTAAAGCCCAGTTGAAGATAGAAACGGAAACGATTCTGCATGTGCTGCTCCTTATGCCGCCGCCGCGACGCCGCTGCCGGTGAGCGAGCGCGCCAGCGCCAGCACGGCCCAGGTGATCACGCCCAGCACGATGGACAGGGAGGCCGCCGTAGCAAAGTTGGCATAGCCGGTAAACTCGTTATAGATCGTCATGGGCAGTACATCGATGTTGGCCGCCAGCGTGAAGGCCGTCCCGAAGGCGCCCACACTGGTAGCAAAGCAGATCGCACCCGACGAGACCAGCGCGGGCAGCAGCGCCGGTAGCACCACATGCAGCAACACCTGCCAGGGCCGCGCGCCGAGCGAACGGGCCGCTTCTTCCAGCGAAGGATCGAGCTTCTCGGCGGCCGCCACGACGGTAAGGATCACGCGCGGAATCGAGAAATACAGGTAACCCAGAAACAGGCCCGCCAGTGAATACGCAAACACCAGCGATTCCCCGAAGAGCCAGTTGGTCAATGCACCAATGAGACCCTGACGCCCCGCCAGCATGATGACCATGAAGCCGACCACCACGCCGGGGAAAGCCAGCGGGAAGGTCAGCATGGCCAGCAGCAGCGACTGGCCAGCAAAGCGATGACGTTGCAGGAACAAGCCAACGAAGACCGAGATGGCCAGGGTCGCTGCGGTGACCGCCGCCGAGAGCGCCAGCGTGGACATCAGGCTGGCAAAGTAGTGGCGGTTGGTCAGCACCGACAGGTAGGCCATGGCCCCATCGGGGCCGGAGGCGCCCACGCCCACCAGCCGCGCCATGGGCAGCAGCCAGAAGGCGCAGAACAGCGTCAGGCCCGGTACGGCGAAGCACAGCCACACCTGGTTGCCCGCCACGCGTGGACGGCTGACTGGCGGGCGGGCTGGACTGGCCGAGGTGGGAAGAACGGTTTTCATGCTTGCTCCTGCGCCCTGCATTTATCGCACTTCAGCCAGGTAGCGCTCGCCGAACTTGCGCTGGGCTTCGGCCATCTTGCCGTAGTCCACCGACTTGGCGCGGGCATATTCGGCAGCCGGCAGGAAGCGCGATTCGGCTTCCTTGGACATGGCCGAGGCACGCACCGGACGCAGGTAGGCATTGGCCCAGATGGCCTGGCCCTGGTCGGACAGCAGGAAGTCCAGCACCTTCTTGGCCTCCGCCTGGTGCGGGGCATTCTTCACCAGCGAGACCACGTAGGGCACGGTCACGGTGCCTTCGCTGGGGATCACGAAGGCCACGTTGGCGTGGTCCTTGTACTTGGCGCGGTAGGCGTCGAAGTCATAGCCCAGCAGGATGGGGATCTCACCCGAGATCAGGCGTGCATAGGAGGTCTGCTTGGGAACGATGGGCTGGTTCTTCTGCAGGTTCTTGAAGTAGCCGATGGCCGGCGAGAAATCGTCCAGCGTGCCGCCCAGCGCCTGGTTGATCGCCACCGCACCGACATAGCCGACGAAAGCCGAGGCCGGGTCGAGGTAGCCGATCAGGCCCTTGTATTCCGGCTTTTGCAGGTCAGCCCAGGACTTGGGGACCGGCTTGCCCTTCAGGGCGTCGACATTGACCATGATGCCCATGGTGCCGGAGTGGATGGTGAACCAGTAACCGTCCGGGTCCTTCAGACCATTGGGAATGTCGTTCCAGTGCGCCGGCTTGTAGGCGGCGACCAGGTCCTTGTTCTTGGCCTCGATGCCGAAGGACACGCCCAGGTAGGCGAAGTCCGCCACCGGGCTGGCCTTTTCAGCCGTCAGCTGGGCCAGCGCCTGGCCGCTGTTCTTGTTGTCCGGCGGCACGGTCACGCCGGTCTTTTCCTTGATGGCCTTGATCTGGGCGGCCCAGTCAGCCCATTCGGGCGGACAGTTGTAGCAGATCGCGGTCTGGGCCTGGGCGGCCAGGGAAGCCGACAGCAACAGCGCGCCGGCAGCGGTTTGAATAACACGTTTGAGGAACATGTCAGGTCCTTTCCTATAGGTTGAACAACGAAAGTACGACAAAGAAATCAGCAATCCACGCCCGTGGCGGGAAGCGCGACCGAGCCCCCGCTGCGCACGGCGTGGGGCAGGATGTGGCGCAGCCAGGACGCGCTCAGTGCGGGGTCGGGCGCAGCAGCGGCTGCGGCGGTCGCATTGCGTTCGATGGCCTCCACCAACACGCGCAGGGCGACTTCGCCGATCTGTTCGGAGGGCTGCACCACGCTGGCCAGCACCGGCTCCATGAGCGCCCCCACGGGGATGCCGTCGAAGCCCATCACCGAGATATCGTCCGGCACCTTCATCCCCAGCGCGCGCAAGTCGCGCATGGCGCTCATGGCCAGCAGGTCGTTGGAACAGAACAGGGCGGTGGGGCGCTGACGCGGATCGGCCATCATCTGCTGGTAATCCGCAGCGGCGGTGAGGGTGTGGCGCTCGACCTCGATGGCCGCCATGGGCGTGAGCCCGGCGGCGCGCATGGCGTCCAGGTAGCCGTAGTAGCGCTGCATGGCGCGGTCGGAAGCATTGAAGCGGCCCGACAGCATCTGGATGCGGCGATGGCCCAGCCCGATCAGGTGCGCCACCGCATCGCAGGCCGCCGCGCGGTTGTCCACCGACACCGAGGCGCGCGCCGGCGCGGCCGTCTGGTCCGTTCCGAGCTGGTTGTAGGCCAGCACGAAGGGAATGCGCTCGCGCTCCAGCAAGTCCAGCGTGGCATTGGCGCTGGCGTCGGCGACGGTGAGGATCATGCCGTCCACCCGATGGCTCAGCAGCAGTTCGACTGCCGCCGTCTCTTCCTCCGGCAGGTATTCAGTGGTGGTGAACATGACCGAATAATCCAGCGCCCGGGCGGCCAGTTCGATGCCCTGCAGGCACTGCGCAAAGACTGTGTTGGACAGCGTGGGCACCACCACCCCCACCGTACGGGAATTGCCTGCACGCAAGTTGCGCCCCGTGAAATTGGGCCGGAAGCCCAGTTCGGCGATGCTGCGATGGATCTTTTCGGCTGTTTCCGCGCTCACGGAGCCTGGCTTGTTGAGCAGGCGCGACACGGTGGCGATGGACACGCCCGCCAGATGGGCGACTTGTTTGATCGATGGACGCACGGCAGACCCAGGGCAATGAAAACGATTTCATGATGCCCATCGTTTGTTACCCCTTCATGACCACAAGCAAGCACCTGGGCCTGCCAATTTCGGGCAAAAGGCCCAAAAAAATTGTCGAATCGAAATTATTCGATATTGAATAGAAAATATTTCGACTTCCGACAAGAAGGATTTCGATGGTGGTTTCATAGGGGCTCGAGGGGACAACCCTGAAGCGCCCCCTCGACGGAGCCGCGCCCCACAAGGCGCAGGCTCCGGTTGCTTCGCTGCTCACCCCTGTTGCCGCCCTGCACTGGCGCAGGGGTTTTTGCCCGCCCCCTTTCCGGGGGGCGGGTTTTTTTCAGGCAGGGCAACACGACGATGGCTGGCGCCCGGCGCCCCTGCGCCCGGGACTGCCGCGCCCGGGTGGCGAGCCGGTATAATGCAGGGTTTCGAATCGCAATCCCTTCCCAACCGCATTCCATCGTATCAGCCCGTCATGCAAGATAAATACAGCCCAGCCGAAGTCGAACAGTCCGCACAGCAGCACTGGAACGCCATCGACGCCTACAAGACCGTCGAAAACGCCCGCGACAAAGAGGGCCGCGACAAGAAGAAGTTCTACGCCTGCTCGATGCTGCCCTATCCCTCCGGCAAGCTGCACATGGGCCACGTGCGCAACTACACCATCAACGATGTGATATACCGCTACCTGCGCATGAACGGCTACAACGTCTTGATGCCCATGGGCTGGGACGCCTTCGGCATGCCCGCCGAGAACGCCGCCATGGCCAATGGCGTGCCGCCGGCGCAATGGACCTATTCCAACATCGACTACATGAAGTCGCAGATGCAGTCCATGGGCCTGGCCATCGACTGGTCGCGCGAGATGACCGCCTGCCGTCCCGAGTACTACAAGTGGAACCAGTGGATGTTCCTGAAGATGCTGGAGAAGGGCATCATCTACAAGAAGACCGGCACCGTGAACTGGGACCCGATCGACCAGACCGTGCTGGCCAACGAGCAGGTCATCGACGGCCGTGGCTGGCGCTCGGGCGCCGTGATCGAGAAGCGCGAGATCCCGATGTACTACGCCAAGATCACCGACTACGCCGACGAACTGCTGGAACACGTCGAGACCAAGCTGCCCGGCTGGCCCGAGCGCGTGCGCCTGATGCAGGCCAACTGGATCGGCAAGTCCACCGGCGTGCGCTTCGCCTTCCCGCACCAGATCAAGGGCGCTGACGGCCAGTTGATCAACGACGGCAAGCTCTTCGTCTTCACCACCCGCGCCGACACCATCATGGGCGTGACCTTCTGCGCCGTGGCCCCGGAACACCCGCTGGCCACGCTCGCCGCAGCCAACAACCCGGCCCTGCAAGCCTTTGTCGCCGAATGCAAGCAAGGCAGCGTGATCGAGGCCGACATGGCGACGATGGAAAAGAAGGGCATGCCCACCGGCCTCTACGTCACCCATCCGCTCACCGGTGAGCAGGTCGAAGTCTGGGTCGGCAACTATGTGCTCATCACCTACGGCGACGGCGCCGTGATGGGCGTGCCGGCGCATGACGAGCGCGACTTCGCCTTCGCCCGCAAATACAACCTGCCGATCAAGCAGGTCATCGGCGTGGAAGGCAAGACCTACTCCACCGAAGCCTGGCAAGAATGGTACGGCGACAAGGAAGCTGGCAAGACCATCGCCTCGGGCAAGTACGATGGCCTGAGTTACCAGGCCGCCGTCGATGCCGTCGCCGCCGACCTGGCAGCACAGGGCCTGGGCGAGAAGAAGGTGACGTTCCGCCTGCGCGACTGGGGCATCTCGCGCCAGCGTTACTGGGGCACCCCCATCCCCATCATCCACTGCCCGGATTGCGGCGACGTGCCCGTGCCCGAAAAGGACCTGCCGGTGGTGCTGCCGGAAGACTGCGTGCCCGACGGCAGCGGCAATCCGCTCAACAAGCACGAGCAATTCCTCAAGGTCGACTGCCCCTGCTGCGGCAAGCCGGCCCGCCGCGAAACCGACACCATGGACACCTTCGTGGATTCGTCCTGGTACTACATGCGCTATACCTCGCCGGGCAGCAACGAGGCCATGGTGGACGCCCGCAACGATTACTGGATGCCCATGGACCAGTACATCGGCGGCATCGAACACGCCGTGCTGCACCTGCTGTACGCGCGCTTCTGGACCAAGGTCATGCGCGACTTCGGCCTGGTCAAGTTCGACGAGCCCTTCACCAACCTGTTGACCCAAGGCATGGTCTTGAACGAGACCTACTATCGCGAAGACGCCGCCGGCAAGAAGACCTGGTACAACCCGGCTGATGTGGACCTGTCCTTCGACGACAAAGGCCGTCCGGTCTCGGCCGTGTTGAAGGAAGACGGCCAGCCGGTCATGATCGGCGGCACCGAGAAGATGTCCAAGTCCAAGAACAACGGCATCGACCCGCAAGCGCAGATCGACCAGTACGGCGCCGACACGGCCCGCCTGTTCACCATGTTCGCGTCCCCCCCGGAACAGACCCTGGAATGGTCCGGCGCCGGTGTCGAAGGCGCCAACCGCTTCCTGCGCCGCGTCTGGGCGTTCGGCTACAACAATGCCGCGCGCATCACCGCCGCAGGCAGTGTCGATGCGGCCCAGCTCGACGATGGCCTCAAGACCCTGCGCCGCGAAGTGCACAAGGTCCTGCAGCAGGCCGACAACGACTTCAAGCGCATCCAGTACAACACCGTGGTCTCGGCCTGCATGAAGATGCTCAACACGCTGGAGGCGGCCAAGCCGGCTGCTGGCGCGGCTGGTGACGCGGTGATCGCGGAGTGCTTCTCGATCTTCCTGCGCGTCCTGAACCCGGTGGCCCCGCACATCACCCATGTGCTGTGGCAGGAACTGGGCTATGCCAAGGCGCAGGGCGACATCCTCGACGCCGACTGGCCGCAGGTCGACGCCGCTGCGCTGGAACAAAGCGAGATCAAGCTGGTGGTGCAGGTCAACGGCAAGCTGCGTGGCGAAGTGACGGTGTCCAAGGATGCCGACAAGGCCGCCATCGAAGCTGCTGCCCTGGCCAACGAGGACGTCAGGAAATTCCTCACCGGCGCGCCCAAGAAGGTGATCGTGGTGCCCGGCAAGCTGGTCAACATCGTCGCCTGATCCGGGCCAACCCAACCGACCGATATCCATGCACGCTCAAGTCCAAATCAAGCGTTTCCCGCAATGGCTGCTGATGGTGGCCGCCGCCGTATTGCTCTCGGCCTGCGGCTTCCACCTGCGCGGGGCAGCCGATCTGCCCTTCAAGACCATCTACCTGGGCTTCCCGCCCAATTCGCAGGTAGGCGTGCAACTGAAGCGCAACATCGAAGCCAGCGGCGCCACCGTCGTCGATGACGCCAAAGAAGCCGAGGCCAACCTCAAGGTCCTGGCCGACTCGCGCGACCGCCAGGTGCTGACCTTGAACACCAATGGCCGCGTGCGTGAATACGCGCTGTTCCAGAACTTCAGCTTCTCGGTCACCGATGCCAAGGGCGTGATCATCATCCCGCCCACGGCCATCACCCTGCGCCGCGTCATTACCTATGACGAAAACCAGGAACTGGCCAAGCAGGCGGAAGAAACCCTGCTCTATCGCGACATGCAGTCCGACCTGGTACAGCAGATCCTGCGCCGCCTGTCGGCGTCCAAGACGGCCATCAAGAACGAGAAGGCTGCGGCCGACTCGGATTCCTGACCCGGCCCGATCCGCCATGCAACTGCGCCACGACTCCCTGGACGCCCATCTCGGCAAATCGCTGGCGCCGCTCTACGTGATCGCCAGCGACGAACATCTGCTGGCGCTGGAGGCGGCCGACAAGATCCGCCGCAGCGCCCGCGCCAACGGTTATACCGAGCGCGAAGTCCTGGTGGTGGAACGCAGCTTCAAGTGGGGCGAACTGCTGGCGGCCAACCAGTCGCAATCGCTGTTCGGCGACAAGAAGCTCATCGAACTGCGCATCCCCACCGGCAAGCCCGGCAAGGATGGCGGCCAGGCGCTGCAGGATTACGCCGCCAATCTCTCGCCCGACAACCTCACCATCATCAGCCTGCCCAAGCTGGACTGGGCCACGCAGAAGGCGGCCTGGGTCGGCGCGCTGCAGCAGGCGGCGGTCTATATCGACATCCCGCTGGTGGAGCGCGCCCAGTTGCCCGGCTGGATCGGCAACCGGCTGGCGGCCCAGCAGCAGAGCGCCGACCGGCCCTGCCTGGACTTCATCGCCGACCGCGTGGAAGGCAACCTGCTGGCCGCGCACCAGGAAATCCAGAAGCTGGCCCTGCTCTACCCGGCCGGCCAGCTCAGTTTCGAACAGGTGCAGGACGCCGTGCTCAACGTGGCGCGCTACGACGTCTTCAAGCTCAACGAAGCCATGCTCTCGGGCGACATCGCGCGGCTGACGCGCATGATGGAAGGCTTGAAGGGCGAAGGCGAGGCCCTGCCGCTGGTGCTGTGGGCCGTCACCGAAGAAATCCGCACACTGCTCAAGCTCAAGTCCGGCATGGCCCAGGGCAAACCCGTGGGTGCGCTGTTGAAGGAATACCGCATCTGGGGCCCGCGCGAACGCCTGATGGAACCGGCCCTGCGCCGCATCAGCCTGGCCGCGCTGGAACAGGCCCTGCAGGAAGCCGCCCTGGTGGACCGCATGGTCAAGGGCCTGCGCGCCCGCAGCTTTGCCGGCGACCCGTGGGACGCCCTGTTGCAGTTGGGCCTGAAGCTGGCCCGCGGACGCTGATTCAACCACATCGAACCCGACGCGCCCAGCGCGCCCCGGAGAAAACCGCATGGAAAACATCGACCTCTACATGAACCGCATCGGCCAGCAGGCCCGTGCCGCCTCGCGCGCCATGGCGCGCGCCGATACCGCTGCCAAGAACCAGGCGCTGCTGCTCATTGCCGCCGCCATCCGGCGCGACGCCGACGCCCTGCGCGCCGCCAATGCGCTGGACCTGGAAGCAGCCCGCGCCAACGGCCTGGCCGACGCCATGCTGGACCGCCTGACGCTGTCGGACAAGGCCATCGCCACCATGGCCGAAGGCCTGGAACAGATCGCCTCCCTGCCCGACCCCATCGGCGAGATCAGCAACATGAAGTACCGCCCCACCGGCATCCAGGTCGGCCAGATGCGCGTGCCACTGGGCGTGATCGGCATCATCTACGAAGCCCGTCCCAACGTGACCGTGGACGCCGCCGGCCTGTGCATCAAGAGCGGCAACGCCACCATCCTGCGCGGCGGTTCCGAAGCGATCCATTGCAACCAGGCCCTGGCCAAGCTGGTCAAGGAAGGCCTGGCCGGCGCCGGCCTGCCGGAACAAGCGGTGCAAGTGGTCGAGACCACCGACCGCGCCGCCGTGGGTGCGCTCATCACCATGCAGGAGTACGTGGACGTGATCGTCCCGCGCGGCGGCAAGGGCCTGATCGAGCGCCTGATGAAGGAAGCCAAGGTGCCCATGATCAAGCACCTGGACGGCATCTGCCATGTGTACATCGATGACAAGGCCGACACCCGCAAGGCGCTGGACGTAGCCTTCAACGCCAAGTGCCATCGCTATGGCACCTGCAACACCATGGAAACCCTGCTGGTCGCGCGCAACATCGCCGCGGCCATCCTGCCGCCGCTGTCGGAACTGTATCGCGTCAAGGAAGTGGAACTGCGCTGCGACGCCGAAGCCGCCGAGATCCTGGCCGGCTACCCGCTGCTCAAAGCCGCCACCGAAGAAGACTGGGACACCGAATACCTGGCCCCCATCCTCGCCGTGAAGGTGGTGGCCGACATGGACGAGGCCATCGAACACATCAACCGCCATTCGTCCCAGCACACCGAGAGCATCATCACCGAGGACTACACCCGCGCCATGCGTTTCCTGCGCGAAGTGGATTCGGCCTCGGTCATGGTCAATGCCTCCACGCGCTTTGCCGACGGCTTCGAATACGGCCTGGGCGCCGAGATCGGCATCTCCAACGACAAGCTGCACGCACGCGGCCCGGTCGGACTGGAAGGCCTGACCTCGCTGAAGTACATAGTGCTGGGCAATGGCCAGGTACGCCAGTAAGCCCTTATCCCCTCCTCAACGCCTACGCCATCGACAAGGACAGCCATGCTCTGGATCAAAGCCCTGCACATCGTCTTCATCGCCTCCTGGTTCGCCGGGCTGTTCTACCTGCCGCGCATCTTCGTGAACCTGGCCCAGGAAACCGAGGTGGCGACCCGCGAACGCCTGTTGGGCATGGCGCGCCGGCTGTACCGCTTCACCGGCATGATCTCGCTGGTGGCGCTGGCGCTGGGCGTGTGGCTACTGGTCCTGACCTGGCAATTCTGGAAGGGACCGGGCAATGGCTGGCTGCATGCCAAGCTGTTCCTGGTGGTGCTGGTGATCGGCTACCAGCATGCCTGCGGTTCGCTGCTCAAGAAATTCGAAAACGGCAAGAACGTGCGCAGCCACGTCTGGTATCGCTGGTTCAACGAAGTGCCGGTGCTGCTGATGCTGGCCATCGTGATTCTGGTCGTCGTCAAGCCGTTCTGACCGTTCTGCATCGTCCCAGTCCACGTACGCTTCATTCCACACCCACATCCTTCCGGAGCCGGTCATGAGCAAAGTCTGTGAGTACTTCTTCGCGCCGCATTCGCCCTTCGCCTACCTGGGCCACGATCGTTTCGTCGCCCTGGCCGACAAATACCAGGTGCAGATCCTGCCCAAGCCGTTCGACCTGTCCAAGATCTTCGGCGTCTCCGGTGGCCTGCCGCTGGCCAAGCGCGCGCCGCAGCGCCAGGCCTATCGCTTGAAGGAACTGGCGCGCTGGAGCGAATTCCTGGGCAAGCCCATGATCCTGCAGCCGGCCCATTTCCCGGTCAACAGCGACAATGCCGCGCGCCTGATCATCGCCACCCAGCTGGCCCACGGCACCGCCGCCGCACTACGCCTGGCCGGCGCGGTCATGCGCGCAGTCTGGGAAGAACAGAAGAACATCGCCGATCCCGACACCCTGGTAACCATCGCCAATGTCCTGGAACACGATGGCGCAGCCCTGCTGAAGTCGGCCGAGACAGCCAGCGTGCAAGCCGAATTCGACCGCTTCACCGACGAAGCCAATGCCGCCAGCGTCTTTGGCGCGCCCTGGTTCATCTATGAAGGCGAAGGCTACTGGGGCCAGGATCGCCTGGACTTCCTCGAGCGGGCTTTCGCGAAAGCCTGAGCGGCCAGCGTACAATGACGCCGGACTGCGCAATGACTTCCAGCGCAGTCCGGCGTTTTCATTTCTGAAACCCCTGTTTTCCAACGGATAAAAGGTACTCCCATGCAATCCCCCGACACCAACTACTCTTACTTCTGCCCCTGCCCGCGCGGCCTGGAAGCCGCCCTGGCCGAAGAACTCAACGAGATCGCCCAGCACGCCGGCCCCGCCGCCAACCTCAAGGTGCACAACCAGGTGCCCGGCGGCGTGCACTGCTCGGGCACGCTCCTGGCGGCCTACCAGATGAACCTGCACTCGCGCATCGCCAGCCGCGTGCTGTTGCGCATGGGCCATGGTTCCTACAAGAACGAAAACGACATCTACGACCTGACGCTCGCGCAAGCCTGGGAAGACTGGTTCAAGGTCTCGCACACCATCCGCGTGGATCTGACCGCAGTGAAGTCGCCCCTGCGCAGCCTGGAATTCAGCACGCTCAAGATCAAGGACGCCATCTGCGACCGCTTCCTCGACCAGTTCAAGCTGCGCCCCTCGGTCAACACCCGCACGCCTGACATGCGCATTGCCGGCTTCGTCGACGCCCACAACTTCACGGTCTACCTGGATACCTCGGGCGAGGCGCTGTTCAAGCGCGGCTGGCGCGAAGAGACCGGCGACGCGCCGCTGCGCGAGAACCTGGCCGCCGGCCTCCTGCGCACCGCCGGCTGGAAGCCGGGCGTGCCGCTGTTCGATCCCATGTGCGGTTCCGGCACCATCCTGGCCGAAGCGGCGCAGATCATCGCCGGCGTACCGCCGGGCGCGCGCCGCCGCTTCGCCTTCGAGAAGTTCAGCAACTTCGATGCCGATGCCTGGTTCGCCATCAAGGGCGATTTCAAACCCAATCCGATTCCAACCACGCCCACGCTCTTCGGCAGCGACATCTCCGGCGACATGGTGGAACTGACCCGCAAGAACCTGGTGCGCGCCGGCGTGCACTTCGAAGTGCCGCTGAAGCAGATCGAAGCCCAGGAAATCAAACCGCCGGTGGACGCCGAGGGCAAGCCGCTGGTCGGCATCATCCTCACCAACCCGCCCTACGGCGAGCGGATCGGGGTGCGCGGCGACCGTGCCCTGCCCACCGAGGAATTGTTTGCGCAGTTCTTCAGCGCCTTCTCCAGCACCCTGAAGCAGCGCTTTGCCGGCTGGAGCGTGTTCCTGTTCTCGGCTGACCTGGGCCTGCCCAAGCTGATGCGCCTGAAGGAAGCCCGCAAGACACCTTTCTTCAACGGCGCCCTGGAATGCCGCCTGTTCCGCTTCGACATGGTGGCCGGCTACAACCGCCGCGAAGAAGCCAAGCCGGTCTCGCGCGACAGCGAAGACTGATCTTCGCGGGCACGGATGGATTGTCAACCTCACCAAGACAATCCATCCCGCCCCAGCCGGTTTATCCGGCCCGCCTTCTCCCCTACAGTGTGGACATGGCCATTGCCGATTGCGCCGCAAGAAAAACGCGCAACGCAGGCCATCCTTCATCCACTCCACACTTTCCCGGGATCATCATGAGCACCGTCACCGTCAACACCCGCGCCGACTACGCCGCCTTCCTGCTGCGCGTTACCATGGGCATCTTCTTCCTGGTCCACGCCGGCCTGAAGATCTTCGTCTTCACCCCGGCCGGCACCGTCGGCTTCTTTGCTTCGCTGGGCGTACCGGGCTGGTTCGCCTATCCGGTCATCGCACTGGAAGTGGTCGGCGGCATTGCGCTGGTACTGGGCTACTATGGCCGCTGGCTGGCCCTGCCGCTGGCAGCCGACCTGCTGGGCGCGATCGTGCTGGTGCATGGCAAGGCCGGCTTCTTCTTCACCAACCCCAAGGGCGGCTGGGAATACCTGGCGCTGTGGATCGTCGGCCTGATCGCGGTGTTCCTGCTGGGCGACGGCGCCTTTGCCTTGAAGCGTGAAGAGCCGCGCAGATAACAGCACAGCTCATCCCAAGTCATCACAGGTCATACAAACCGCCGGGCCGCGCGCCCGGCGCAAATGTTTTATATCATTTAGTGCAATATCCGAGGAACCCCATCATGTCCACCACCACTGCCGCCGATAGCCTCCCCCTGCCCTCGCTGTTCGTCTCGCACGGCTCGCCCATGCTGGCGGTGGAGCCAGGCCGCACCGGTCCGCTGCTGGCCGGCATCGGCGCGACGCTGCCGCGTCCGCGTGGCATCGTGGTGGTGTCGCCGCACTGGGAAACCTTCACCCCGCGAGTGGGCAACCAGGCCAAGCCGCGGGTGATCCACGACTTCGGCGGTTTCCCGCAAGCACTCTACGAACTGGACTACCCCGCCCCCGGCGCCCCGGCCCTGGCCGAGCACGTGGCGCAACGCCTGCGCGACGGCGGCCTGCCGGCCCATACCGATGGCGGCTGGGGCCTGGACCATGGTGCCTGGGTGCCGCTGCGCTACCTGTATCCCCAGGCCGATGTGCCGGTGATCCAGCTGTCGCTACAATCGCAGCAGCCGCCGGCCTATCACTTCCAGGTGGGCCAGTTGCTGGCGCCCCTGGCCCGGGAAGGCATCCTGCTGGTGGGCTCGGGCAGCTTCACGCACAACCTGCGCGAACTGCGCCGCAATGACGCAGACAGCGGCGATGCCCCGCATACGCTGCAATTCCTGCAATGGTTCCTGGACCGCATGCAGGCCGGCGACCGCGACGCCCTGTTCGGCTACCGGACCACCGCCCCGCACGCCGTGCGCAATCATCCCAGCGACGAGCACCTGCTGACCCTCTTCTTTGCCATGGGTGCGGCCGATGACTGGACCCAACTGGTACACCTGGACAGTGGTTCGACGTATCATAGCCTGCGCATGGACGCCTTTGCCTTCGGCACCGGCTCCCGCCTGCTGGCGAAACAACCAGTCGCCGCCTGAGTCGCCCCATCCTCGAGGGCGCACGCGGCGCCTTCAGGGGATAGATGATTTGAACAAACTGCGCGAAATCGAATGCTTCATCGCCGTGGCCGACCTGGGCAGCTTCGTCAAGGCAGCCGAGGCCCTCGGCATTTCCAAGGCGGCGGTCTCGCGCACGGTGCTGGAACTGGAAGCCCGCCTGGGCTCGCGGCTGATGCAGCGGACCACGCGCCGGCTCTCGCTCACCGAAGCCGGCGCCCTCTATCTGGAACGCTGCAAGCAGATCGTCGCCGCCCTCGAAGAGGCCGATGACCTGCTCTCCTCCGGCAACGCCAAACCCACCGGCCTGTTGCGCATCAATGCCCCGCTCACCTTCGGCGTCTTGCACCTGGCCCCGCTGTGGCCGATGTTCCTGGAGCGCCATCCCGAGATCTCGCTGGACATTACCTTGTCGGACCGCATCGTCGATATCATCGACGAGGGTTACGACATGGCCATCCGCATCGCCCGCCTGTCCGACTCCACCCTGGTCCATCGCAAGCTGACCAGCACCAGCCTGCATGTCTGCGCCTCGCCCGCCTATCTCGACGCCCACGGCACGCCCGCCCATCCGCACGAACTGGCGCAGCACCAAACCATCAGCTACAGCTACAACCAGAGCAAGGACGAATGGCAGTTCAGCGGCCCGGAAGGTCCGGTGAGCGTGCGCGTGAGTTCGCGCCTGCACGTCAACAATGGCGACAGCTGCGTCCAGGCGGCGCTGGGCGGCATCGGCATCACCCGCCAGCCCACCTTCATGATCGACCAGCACCTGCGCAGCGGCCAGCTGGTCTCCATCCTGGAGGACTATGGCTCGCCCGAACTGGGCATCTACGCGGTCTATCCCAGCCGCACCCACCTGCCGGCCAAGATGCGGGCCATGCTGGATTTCCTCACCGAGGCCTTCGCCCAGGTCCACTGGAACGACTGAGGCGGCATCCCGCCGCGTTCTCATTCTCCGCCTGTGGCTTCCCGCAGGACGGAGATGAAACGCCTGCTGCAAATTTTTTCATGCGGACCCGCCTGCCGGCTGACTCGCCTTGTAGGGTACACGCTCCTTCCTTCCGATCTGCGGCCTTATAGCCCGATTCAGGCTCCTGACTCGCTTTCGCTTCCAATCTGCAAGGCCTCGGCGGCATTGACACTACGTTTTGCTTGAAGCACAGTGACCACATAGCAGACGCAACGTCCACAATGCGGACAAATAAAACATCAAGCGTCGATGAACCACTCAACAGGAGACACCCATGAGCAGCCCCATGCCCGCCGATTCGCGCATGCAGCCCTATCAATTCCCCAACCCCAAGGAAGCGCCGCTGGAGATCGTCGTCAACCCGGCCATTCCCGAGGATGAGCGCATCTGGGTGCCGCAGGCCGATAACGTCTGGTTCCGCCCGCTCTGCCTGAATGTCTCGCAGGGCTACTGGACCAACCTGCTGCGCGTACGCAAGTCCGGCGTGCTGTCGCGCCACCGCCATCCGGCGCCGGTGCATGGCATGGTGCTCAAGGGAAAATGGCGTTATCTGGAACACGACTGGATCGCCGAACAAGGCAGCTACGTCTTCGAACCGCCCGGCGAGACCCACACCCTCTACGTGCCCGAAGACGTGGAAGAGATGATCACCTACTTCCACATCACCGGCGTCATGTTCTATTGCGATCCCTGGGGCAAGTTCGAAGGCTACGAGGATGTCTTCACCAAGCTCGACATGTGCCGCAAGCACTATGAAGCGGTTGGACTGGGCAGTGATTACGTCGATCGCTTCGTACGCTGAGGATGAATGAAATGACTTATTCCCGCGCATCCTATGACTTTGGCGACTGCGTGGCCGTGGTCACCGGCGGCCATGGCGGCATCGGCGCAGCCATCAGCGCGCGCCTGGCCGCAGGCGGCGCGCAGGTCGTGGTCTGGGACCAGCAGCACGACGCTACCTCGCCCTATCGGCAACAAAGCATCGACATCACCGACGCCCCTGCGGTCATGCAGGCCGCCCAGCAATTGCTGGCCGACACTGGCCGCATCGATTTCCTCATCAACAACGCTGGTTACGCTGGCCCCACCGTGCCGCTGGACGAGTATGACGTGGATGAGTGGCATCGCATCGTGCAGGTCAACCTGCTGGGCGTCTTCCATGCCTGCCGCAGCGTGACGCCGGCCATGCGCGCGGCCGGACGCGGACGCATCGTCAACATCGCCTCGCTGGCCGGCAAGGAAGGCACGCCCAATGCCTCGGCCTACAGCGCCGCCAAGGCGGGCGTGCTGGCGCTGACCAAGTCGCTGGGCAAGGAGCTGGCCGAGAGCGGCGTGCTGGTCAACGCCATTGCACCCGCCGCCGTGAAGACCGCGCTGCTGGAACAGATGTCGCCAGCGCATGTGCAGACCATGATCGCCAAGAGCCCCATGCATCGCCTGGGCAGCGTCGATGAGGTCGCCGACATGTGCGCATGGCTGTGCTCCGGTTCCTGCAGCTTCAATACCGGCGCAGTGTTCGATCTCTCGGGCGGGCGCGCGACCTACTGAGCGGCTTGCCGCTCGAGCAACAGCATCATCCGGGCAAGCAAGGATCGCCACCAGAGCCAGGCCACATCGAGGCCTCACTCGGGCGGCGCCGGAGCAGTAGCAGGGACGGCATCCACAACGTCCCCAAGACAGCATCCTTGCACGACGCTTCGGCCATGTCATCGACAGCGAGCACCGCAACAGACGGAGCCGGCACGAAGCAAGCCAATGGCATTGACTCATTCACACTGGAGACGTAACCCATGGAAGTCCAAAAGGAAAAGAGCCCCCGGCTCAAACGCATACAGGTGGTCGCACTGAGCTTCCTGATGCTGGCAGGCATCGTCAACTACCTCGACCGCAGCACCCTGTCCATCGCCAATCACTCGGTGAGCCAGGAACTCAATCTCTCCGCCTCGCAGATGGGCCTGTTGCTCTCGGCCTTCTCGCTGGCCTATGCCTTCTCGCAATTGCCCATCGGCGCCATGCTCGACAAGTTCGGCGCACGTGTGATGCTGGGCGCGGGCATGTTCATCTGGTCGGTGGCGCAACTGGCCGGCGGCTTCGTCAACAACCTGCAGCAGTTCCTGGTGGCGCGGGTATTCCTGGGGCTGGGCGAAGCGCCGCAGTTCCCGGCCGGCGCCAAGGTGGTCTCGGAATGGTTTGCCATGCGCGAGCGCGGCGGGCCGACCGGCATCTTCGTGGCCTCCTCCACCATCGGACCGGCGCTGGCGCCGCCCATCCTGACGATCCTGATGCTCTCCTTCGGCTGGCGCATGATGTTCGTCATCATGGGCGTGCTGGGCATCGCCGTCTCGGTGGGCTGGTACCTGTTCTACCGCAATCGCAACGAAGTCCAGCTCACGCCCTCCGAAGTGCTCTACCTGGCCGATGACCACGACAATGATCCCAACGCCAATGCCAAGCTGAGCTGGAGCGAATGGAAGAGCCTCTTCACCTACCGCACCACCTGGGGCATGCTGTTCGGCTTCATGGGCGTGATCTACATGGTGTGGCTGTACCTGACCTGGCTGCCGGCCTACCTGGAGCATGAGCGCCACCTCTCCATTGCGCGCACCGGCTGGGTGGTGGTGATTCCCTACATCTTCGGCACGCTCGGCATGCTCTCTTCCGGCTATATCGCCGATGGCCTGATGAAGCGCGGCATGCCCGCCATCCGCAGCCGCAAATGGCCGATCTGCGCAGGCCTGATCGGCGCCGGCGCCTTCACCATTCCGGCGGCCTACACCCCCAGCACCACCATGGCCATCGTCTACATCTCGCTGGCCATGGCCTTCGTGAACATGGCTTCGGGTGGCGCGTGGGCGCTGGTGTCGGTGGCCATTCCGCGCCGCCTGGTGGCGTCGCTGGGCAGCATGCAGAACTTCGGCGGCTATCTCGGCGGCTCGCTCGCCCCCGTGATCACGGGCGTGGTGGTGGACCAGACCCACTCCTTCGTCAATGCCCTCCTGATCAGCGCCGCCGTCGCCTTTGCCGCAGCACTGGTCTACATGTTCGTGGTGGACAAACCCATCGAGTCCCACGCCTGACCGCTCTAACTGTCATGTACCAGTAGCCTGACCCGATGCCGCCGCCTGCGGGTAGCGGCATCCAGCCAGTCTCCTGCCACTCACCACAAGGAAAACAATGAGCTTCATTCCCGATCTGCTCAAGGGCAAGACCGCCCTGGTCACCGGCGGTACGCAAGGCATAGGCGCGGCTGTCGCGCGACAACTGGCTGCACTCGGCGCCCACGTGATCGCCGCCGGCCTGCCGCCCTTTGCGCATGAAGAGTTCGAAGGCAGCGGCATCACCCTGGTGGAGATGAACGTGGCCAGTGAAGAGAGCGTACGCGCTGCATTGGCCGGTCTCACGCAACTGGACATCGTGGTCAACTGCGCCGGCATCATCAAGCGAGGTGCGGAACTGGAGACGGAAGTATTCGAGCAGGTTATCGCCGTGAACCTCACCGGCACCATGCGCGTATGCGCCGCCGCGCGCGAGCTGCTCAGGCAGTCCAGGGGCTGCATCGTCAATACGGCGTCCATGCTCAGCTTCTTCGGCGGCGGCCTGGTGCCGGGCTATAGCGCCAGCAAGGGCGGCGTGGCGCAACTGACCAAGTCGCTGGCCATTGCCTACGCCGCTGACGGCATCCGCGTCAATGCGGTGGCGCCCGGCTGGATCGCCACCCCGCTGACCCAGGCCCTGCAGGACGACCCCGTGCGCGCCGGCCCCATCCTGGCGCGCACCCCGCTGGGCCGCTGGGGCCAGCCGGAAGACGTCGGCCAGGTGGTGGCCTTCCTGTGTTCACCGGCGGCGTCCTTCATGACCGGCGCCATCGTGCCGGTGGATGGCGGCTACCTGGTGGCCTGAGCCATCCGCCCCGCTTTCACGTGCAATGCCATTTGCCCGCGCCGATGCTCCAGGCGGCGCGGGATTTTTTACGCAGGGGCTCCGCTATAATCTCCCGCGACTCCGTTTCCATCGCCCGCGCTCATGCCCGCCCACGCCCCACATCCAGACGACGCCACCAGGATCGCCGGCACCGCCGCCTTCTCCAAGTTCATGGTGGTGCTGCAACTGATCGCCGACCAGGACGCGCCCTTGAACATTGCGCAACTGGCCGCATTGTCGGGCTATCCGCGGCCGACCGTCTATCGCATCCTGGCCGCGCTGATGGCTGAAGGCATGGTGGTGGAAAACCCGCGCAACAAGCAGTACGAAGTCGGCCCGCGTCTGATCAATCTCGCCAGCCGCGCCTGGGACCGCAGCGACATCCGCACCACCGCCATCGAGTCCTTGCGCCAGCTGCGCGACCTCACCCGCGAGACCGTGCACCTGGCCGTGCCCAGCGATCACAGCATGGTCTACATCGAGAAGCTGGAAAGTCCGCAAGCGGTGCGCATGGATTCGCGCATCGGCACCCGCGTGACCTTGTATTCGAGTTCAGTGGGCAAGGCCTATCTGGCCGGCCTGGATGAGGTGCACCGCGAACGTCTGATGCGTACGCTGCATCTGCAAGCCTTCACCGCCAACACGCATACCGACCTTGCCGCCCTGCGCGCCGATGTGGAAGACACCCGCGCACGCGGCTACGCCGAAGACCGTGAGGAAAACGAAGCCCAGATTTTCTGCTACGGCGCGGCCATCGTCGGTGCCGATGGCGCGCCGGTCGCCTGCGTGAGCGTGAGCATTCCGCTCTATCGTCGCCTGCCCGATGCACAGCAGGCCTATGTGCAGCCACTGCTGCAAGCCTGTGCGACGATCTCGCGCAAGCTCGCCGGACCGGGCTGATCCCGGTCCGGCCTTGCTACAACACATCCATCAAGGGATCACCCGATCAGGCCTCCGGCGGCAACTCCACCTTGTAGATCTCCTTGCCGTCCGTGTTGTGCAGCGTGACGGTGAGCGTCTTGCTCTTCGCATCGATCTTGCCGATGCCAAAGAATTGCAGCAGTTCCGCCGGTGAGCGGTTCTGCTTCATGTCCGCCGGGATGCTGACGAAACGCACATCCGGACCGAAGGTGCGATCGATCTCGCCAGGCCCGAAGGTGCCGGCATTGATCGGCCCGCCGACGAATTCCCAGAAGGGCTTGAAGTCGGTGAACTGGGCCCGCTCCGGTGCGTAGTGCGTGGCCGAGGCGTAATGCACGTCGGCCGTCACCCAGACCACGTTCTTGATGTCATGCTGCTTGATGAAGCGCAGCAGCTCGGCCACTTCCAGTTCGCGTCCGGACGGCTTGCCATTGTCGGCATTGGCCCAGGCTTCGAAGGTCCCCTGGGGCACATCCGGGTTCAGGTCCGGCACCACGATGGAGAGCGGCATATCGCTGGCGATCAGCTTCCAGGTCGAGCGCGAACGCAGCAGCGCCTGCTTGATCCAGCGCATCTGCTCGGGGCCGAGGAAATCGGCATCGTGCCCGCCCTTCTGGCGGTTGGGCGAATTGCGGCCGCGATAGCTGCGCTCGTCCAGCATGAACACTTCCAGCAGCGGCCCATGGTTGAACGCGCGATAGATGCGGAAAGGATCGGCGCTGTCGATGCGGAAGGGATTGTGTTCGAACATGGCCTGACGCGCGCGGGCGGCCAGCACATCGATGTTGCGTTCGTCGTAGCGTTTTTCCGCCGCGCCGATCTCCTGGCCCGGATACCAGTTGTTGCGCACCTCGTGGTCGTCCCACTGCACCAGGAAAGGCACTTCGGCGGCGAAGCGGCGCTTGTTGGCGTCCAGCATGTTGTAGGCGAAGTTGCCGCGATAGTCGTCCAGCGTCTGCGCTACCTTGGACTTTGCTTCGGTCACCACATTGCGCCACAGGCTGCCATCGTCCAGCTTCACTTCAGCCTGGATCGGACCATCGGCATAGATCTGGTCACCCGAATGAATGAAGAAATCCGGCCGGAAGCGGCGCATGCTTTCGTACACGCGATAACCGCCCCACTGCTCGTTGATGCCCCAGCCCTGGCCGGCTTCATCGCCCGAGAAGGCAAAGGTGATGTCACGCGCCTGGCCGTGCACGGATGCCGGCATCATGAGACTGCCGGTAAGCGGCTCGCTCAGCGCCGACTCATGCACCAGGTCCTGGAAGCGTACGCGGTAGTAGATGCGCTGACCGGCAGGCAAGTCGCGCAGGTCCACGCGGGCGGTGTAGTCCTCCCGCGCCAGCGCCGTGGGGCCAGCGATACGGACGGGGTTGGTGAAGTTCTCGCTGGTCGAGTACTCGACCAGCATGCGCGCATTGCGGTCGGCCCGCGCCCAGAGGATGGCGCTGTCGCGGGTGACATCCCCGCTCATGACGCCGCCCGGCAATTGCGGGCGCAGGCGTTCGGAAGTGACGATGGCCGGTGCGGCCGGGGTGGCGGACAATGCGGCCGGGCTGGCAAGCGCGGCGGCGGTGCTGACGGTGGTGACCGCACTGTCGCGCAGGAAGCGGCGGCGGCTGTGGTCGGCTGGCGGGTTCTGGTCTGGCATGGCGACTCCTGTGAGGGGGTGAGCGATACACGGGGGGATTGCAATTTAGCAATCGAATGTGACCGTCCGATGAAACCCACCTGACCAATGCTGACCCACGACGAATGCCAACCACCACTTGAGAAAATGCGGCCGTGAGGCCGCGTGCTCATGCTGCTACCTGCGACAAACGCAAGCCGATGTCGCCAATGCGATGCAAGGGCTTTTACTGGAAGTCAGTCGAAACAGAGACTTTTTCCCAGGCATCGATGTCCGCCCCTATCTTCGCCATCTTCTCCCGGACCAGTTTCACTGCATCGCTGCCGAGCAAGAGATGGACGGGCGCGTCAGGAGCGCAGGCAATATCGAGCAGCACTTGCGCCGCCTTGGCAGGATCGCCGAGTTGACGTCCGCTCTTGTCCTGACGCGCAGAACGAATCGGGTCGATCACCGCATCGTAATCGGGAATGCTGCGCGGCGAGCGCACCATGGACCGCCCAGCCCAATCGGTACGGAAAGAGCCTGGCGCCACTGCGGTGACCTTGATACCGAAATCAGCCACTTCCTTGGCAAGCGTTTCGGAAATGCCTTCCAATGCAAACTTGCTGCCGCAGTAGTAGGCGATACCGGGCATGGTAATGAAACCACCCATGGAGGTGATGTTGATGATATGACCGCTACGACGGGCACGCATCGACGGCAGCACCGCTTTGATCATGGCGACGGCACCGAATACGTTGACGTCGAACTGACGCCGCATTTCATCCAGTGATGACTCTTCAAGAGCGCCTTCGTGTCCATAACCAGCGTTATTGACCAGGACATCGATCGGCCCCACACCCTCGACCGCCGAGGCGATTGCCCCGTCAATGGAGGAGAAATCGGTCACGTCGAGGACGATAGCCTTTGCGCCTCCCGGGGCGATGTTCTCAAATTCTCGTTTGGCGTCCTGGCTTCGTACTGTGCCTATTACTGAATGACCTGCCTGCAAGGCGGCATCCGCAAAAGCATGACCGAATCCTGAACTGACGCCGGTGATCAGAAAGTTCAATTTCCTGGATACTCCCATCGCTATCTCCATCTATCCTCTGATAAAACCTCCCTGAGGAACCCATGCAGTTCCTCACCCGGGGAAGTCGATGAGGTGGATGATAGGCAAGCGCGTCAGATCGCGCCATGTCGGTTGGCATTCAATGTTTGCCTAAAACTATGAAAACACCTATGTTGGAAGGCATGAAGAAATCGGCACCGAAAGAATTGCGTGGGCATTTGAGTCCACAATTGAGTGCGCACCAGCGCATGGTGGAGCTGCTTACCCAGCTCGCTCCTGAGGAAGGCTATCACCTGTCGCGGCTTGCGGATGTCAGGTTCTTGAGGTCCAACCGCGCGTTGACTGAAACGCCCGTCTTGTACGAGCCGGGCATCGTCGTGGTCGTTCAGGGACGAAAGCGCGGATTCCTGGGCGGACAGACCTATCTCTATGACGCGCAACACTATCTGGCCGTCTCCGTTCCCGTGCCCTTCACGATGGAAACCGACGCCAGTGCGAAGGCGCCGTTGCTGGCAATCTACTTCCGGCTGGACTTTCAACTTCTTGCGGAGGTGCTCTTGCAGATGGACGAGGCCGATATATCCGCAAGCCCGCAGACCATGTTTGCTACGCGCATGGACCACAGGATGCAGGCATCCGTTCTCCGTTTTCTGGAAGCCGTGAGTATCCCGATGGAAGCGCGGATCCTGGGCAAGGCATTGGTGAAGGAAATCTATCTGCGCGTACTGACCGGCGAGCAGGGCGCCTCGATGAGAGCAGCGCTGCGCAATGATGGACAGTACGGGAAAGTGGCCAGGGCAATCCGGAAGATCCACGCCGCCTACGCAGACAAACTGGACGTTGAACAGCTTGCGCAGGAAGCCGGGATGAGCCCGCCTTCCTTTCACGCGCATTTCAAGTCGGTCACGGCCACTTCTCCGATGCAATATCTCAAGTCGACGCGCTTGCATCAGGCGCGTTTGCTGATGCTGCGCAACGGCCTGACGGTGGCCGCCGCAAGCGCACGCGTCGGCTATGAAAGCGCATCGCAGTTCAGCCGTGAATTCAAACGTCTGTTTGGAAGGTCCCCGGTTCAAGAGGTGGCGCGGATGAGAAGTGCGTACGCGCTCCCCGATCCGGAACCGTCCGCGATGTTTGTGTCATCGCATTAAGGTCGTAGGTAATCTGCCGTCTCCTTGACGTCGAGGTGAACCGCACCCCAGTGTTGCTACCCGTCCCATGGAGGATGATTGCCGAAGTCCTTGGCAAGATAGTCGACGAAGCGCCGCACTTTTACCGGGATTCCCCGCGCGCTCGGATAGACCGCTTGGATGGCCAATTCAGAAGTGCGGTAATCCGGCAGCAATGCCAGCAGCCGCCCCTCCCTGATGTGCTCGCCAAAGACGAAGGCTGGCCCGTAGGCCACGCCCGCACCAGCCAATGCGCAGGCCAGCAGCATCTGCATGTTGTTGGCCACTACCCGACAGGGGCCGTCGATGCGATACGAGCGCTGCGATGCGTCGATGAAGGTCCAGTCCCCGGCGGACACGGCCTCGCTGAAGGCCAGACGCGGTGCGGCCGCCAGATCGGCTGGCGTAAGCGGCATGCCATACCGTTTGATAAATTCCGGCGCGGCGCACACGACCATGGGGCAGGAGGCAAGACGACGCATGACAAGCGCGGGATCGTCGAGTCGCCCGATGCGGATGGCGACGTCCACGCCGGCATCGAGCAGGTCGATATAGCGATCGCCCAGCAAGACTTCCACGTTGACCTCGGGGTGGTCCGCCACATAGCGCGCGACCACCTCGCCCAGATGCATCGCACCGAAGGTGATCGGCGTGGCCACACGGAGGGTTCCGCGCACGCTGGCCTGGGCGGCGGCGGCTTCCCGGTTCGCCTCATCGAGCGCGGCAAGAATGTGCCGACAACGTTCGTAGTAGCTCCGGCCCACATCGGTGAGGCTCAGGCTGCGTGTCGTACGCTGAAACAAACGGGCATTCAATTCGGATTCGATCTGGCTGACGTGCTTGCCCGCCATCGCTGGCGACAGTTTCAAGCGCCGCGCCGCCCCGGCAAAACTGCCTTCCTCCACCGCCACCACGAAGACATGGAGGCTCATCAGTTGGTCCATGCCACTTCCTTATTCGATCTTCACAGTATCGACTGTAGCTAACAATTCGCCAATTATAAATTTAAGGAATCGAATCTAACATTGCCTTACCGAATCACACAGGGAGCAGAGAAATGAAAATCGAAACGAACGGAATCCGCATCCATGTGACCCTGCAAGGCAGCGGTGAGCTGGCGCTGGTGTTCCTGCATTACTACGGTGGCTCGTCGCGCACCTGGGATGCGGTGGCGAAAAGACTGGCAGACCGGTACCGGATCATCGCCACCGATCATCGCGGCTGGGGTCAATCCGATGCGCCTGCCGAGGGCTATGGCATTGCCGATCTGGCAGCCGACGCCGAGGGCGTCATCGCGGCGCTGGGGCTGCGACGCTTCATCCTCGTGGGGCATTCCATGGGTGGCAAGGTCGCGCAACTGATGGCGTCGCGCCGGCCGCACGGGCTCGAAGGGCTGATCCTGGTGGCGCCGTCGCCACCCTCGCCCATGCTGCTTTCCGATGAGCAGCGCAGGATGCTGGTCGGCGCCTACCAGTCGCGGGAATCGGTGGAGTTCGTCCTCGATCATGTGCTCACGACCCAGCCCCTGAGCGCCGCCATGCGGGCCCAGGTCATCGAGGACAGCTTGCGGGCAGCGCCGCAGGCCAAGCGCGCCTGGCCCAACGTCGCGATGGCGGAGGACATCACGACCGACGTGGCTGCCATCGATGTCCCTACCCTCGTCATCTCTGGAGAGCACGACCAGGTAGACCGGGTAACGACATTGCAGGCCGAGCTTCTGCCGCGTCTGCCGCACGCAGTCCTCCACATCCTGCCCGGCGTGGGCCACCTGTCGCCACTGGAGAGCCCCGAAGCGGTGGCGCAGCAGATCACCAGCTTCATCGGCGCCCTGTCGGAGAAAAAACCGGGCTGAACGGGAAGGGGGAGGTGCAGGCCATGCATGCTGCGCACCAAAATGCAGCCCACCTCCCTCACCCCGGCGGAATATGCACGAAGTTCGTGCGCCACCATAGCTGACATCTCGCTGACGCACCACAAAAGTCCTTTCAAATCAACGTACTGCGAATTTCTCACCAAAATGGAACGGAAATTGCTTGAGTCGTGGCTTTCAAGCATTTTCTCGCACACTTTTTGGGAGATTTTCTGGTGGACGATCACAAAAACGGCGCAGACGCCCTCTTCATCCTGCTGGGGGCGATCATGATCCTGGCCATGCATGCCGGTTTCGCCTTCCTTGAGCTGGGCACAGTGCGCAAGAAGAACCAGGTCAATGCCCTGGTCAAGATCCTGGCGGACTTTGCGGTGTCGACCATCGTCTATTTCTTCATCGGCTATTACGTCGCCTATGGCGTGAGCTTCTTCGCCGGCGCCGAGACGCTGGCGCAGCGCAGCGGCTTCGAGCTGGTGAAGTTCTTCTTCCTGCTGACCTTTGCCGCCGCGATCCCGGCCATCATCTCGGGCGGCATTGCCGAGCGTTCCAAGTTCAATCCGCAGCTGGTGGCCACGGCCGTGCTGGTGGGCCTGGTCTATCCCTTCTTCGAAGGCATTGCCTGGAACCAGCACCTGGGCGTGCAAGCCTGGCTGGCCGCTACCTTCGGCGCAGAATTCCACGACTTTGCCGGCTCCATCGTGGTCCACGCCGTCGGCGGCTGGATCGCCCTGCCCGCCGTGCTGCTGCTGGGTGCGCGCCGAGGCCGCTACAGCAAGGAAGGCGCGGTCGCTGCGCATCCGCCCTCCAACATCCCCTTCCTGGCACTGGGTGCGTGGATCCTGACGGTGGGCTGGTTCGGCTTCAACGTGATGAGCGCGCAGACGCTGGACAAGATGAATGGCCTGGTCGCGATGAATTCGCTCATGGCCATGGCCGGCGGCACGCTGGTGGCGCTGCTGATGGGCCGCAACGACCCCGGCTTCGCCTACAACGGCCCGCTGGCCGGACTGGTGGCGGTATGCGCAGGCTCGGACCTGATGCACCCGCTGGGCGCGCTGGTCACCGGCGGCATGGCCGGGGCGATCTTCGTGTGGATGTTTACCCGCACCCAGAACAAATGGAAGATCGACGACGTGCTGGGCGTGTGGCCGCTGCACGGGCTGTGCGGATTGTGGGGCGGCCTGGCGGCAGGCATCTTCGGCCTGCAGGCGCTGGGGGGGCGGGGTGGCGTGTCCTTCCTGTCACAACTGATCGGCAGCGTGATGGGCATTGTCATTGCGGCGCTGGGCGGGTGGATCGTGTATGGCTTGCTCAAGAAGGCAGTCGGTATCCGCCTTGATCCGGAGCAGGAATTCGAAGGGGCGGATCTGGCCATTCACAAGATTTCTTCTACGGCGGAGAGGGAGACGAGTTGGTAATCTGATCAAGGTGCTCGGCGATGCACGGTCCTATGATCGTGTTGGTCGAGCCGACCTGCTCCCATGAGGCCATCCACTCAATCTACAAATATCGGCCATGGAATGTACATCGTCCTGAGGCAAAGTCTCGCCCCTGATGGCGCAATGATGTCGCATCGATGCTCTCAAGATCTTGGCAAGGTGCTGACGTTGCTGTGTCGATTTTTCTCTGGCGGTGACCGTGGAAGATGGACGAATGAAAACAATAGAACTGGCCGGTGGCGATCACGCCGTCCTGGCGCTGCATGGGCTATACGGAAATCCACTGGAATTGCGCTATGTTGGCCGGCAACTGCAACGCGCAGGCTATACCGTCGTGATCCCCCTTATTCCCGGCTATGGATATGCCCGAGGCAGCGCCGGGAGCGTCAAGACAGCCACATGGCAGCACTGGTATCAAGAAGTGGAGCGTGAGTTTGATGCGCTTAAAAAGAGATACAAGACCGTTTCGGTGATCGGCTTGTGCATTGGCGCCGTACTCGCCTTGCGCCTGGCAGAAGAGCGTAGTTCGGGCATTGCGGCGCTGGGTCTGTTTGCTCCCACACTCGCCTACGATGGCTGGAGCATTCCTCGTTACAGGTTCTTGCTTCCGCTGGTCTACTACACGCCATTCCGGTTCACCTATGCCTATCAGGAGCGCTTCCCCTACGGACTCAAGAACGAGGTATTGCGTAACAGGATCGCGCAGGAGATGCGCAAGAGCGACGCCAGCCAAGCAGGTGCTTCCGCCTTGCCTGCAGAAGGTATCTTCCAGGCACATCGATTGATCCGCAAGGTCCGCCGTCATCTGGGCGACGTAAGAACGCCGACGCTGATCGTCCATGCTGCCCAAGACGACGTGGCCAGCCGTAAAAGTGCCGATCTGGTCGAGGCGAAGATTGGCGCCCAGTGCCGCAAGAAAGTCATTCTGCAGAATAGCTATCACATGATTACGCTTGATAACGATAAGGAAATCGTTGCCCGCGAAATCGTCGACTTTCTGGCCGTTCAGCGCTTCAAGGCCGATGCACGCCCGAGTCCGGTATCGACGGTACAGAGATTACGGTTCATGGCCGGCTGACAAGACCCACCGCGTATAGGGTGCTCGGTGTGATACCTCCTCCTTTCTTCCTTACATCGCCGGTCGATATGGATCGACGGCCGATGAGCGGGTGACTGCGCATGCCAACGCCATATTTCCTGTAACTGCCAAGGAAAATCACAGTGACCCAACACGTAACCGAATTCGACCTCGGGAAGATCGAGATTCACCGCCTGTTTGCTACCCCGTTGGCCAGTATTGCCGTGCCGGATGCGGACCAACTGAACCAAGCACTCTCTGCTGAGATATTCAGCCGGCAGCGTCATCATCCTTCAGTGCAGCACAGCAATGTGGGAGGCTGGCAATCTGCGCCGGACATATGTTCCTGGCAGAGTCCCGCCATCACCAAACTGATCGACTGGGCGCGATATTTTGCCAACCAGCTGACTGCCATCAACGCGCCAGACGGGCTAGTCGCTTCCACGCTGGATTGGCATATCGAAGGTTGGGCCAACATCAATTCCCATGGTTGTTCCAATGCCATGCATGCGCATCCGGGGGCATTCTGGTCATTGGTATATTGGGTTGACGATGGCTCCGAAGAAGGCGATACCGCGCCTCGCGGCGGCGAACTGGAGTTCTTTGACCCACGGGGCATTCTGCCAGCCATCTATGCGCCCAAGCTTCGCTTCAGGATTGAAGGGTGTCTGAATGCCGGCTATACGCAGATAGTCCATCCCATCTCTGGCCGCATGATTGCTTTTCCCTCCTGGATGCAGCATTGCGTCACACCCTATCTGGGTCACCGCCCGCGCATTTCCATTGCACTCAATTTCTCGCTTTGATACCAATGGACCGATTGGCGCCGCCGCAATATCCGATCAGATCAGATGCTGCAGATGCCGATATCCCGCAACCCTGGCAAATTCGGCAAGCGTCCAGATAGCAGAGTTCGCGCCCCAGCAACCATCCGGCACCTCGAAGAAGACGGTCGACATCAGTAGTCTGCGTCCATCGCCAACGGGCATACTCTTTTCCAGTATCGCGTAGATCCCCTCGAGAAACACCGCACGCATCGCGCTATCCACAACACCCTCTGGCACTTTGATCTCGACCATGCACGGGATAACCGAGTCAGGTATGGCAGACCCTCCGACACTCCAGGACGCCGCCTCCATTTCCTGAAAAACAGCCCAGGACAACATCCGCTTGCTGGTTTGCGCCGGCATCTGTTCCGTGTCTGCTGCGAACGATGCGATCTGATGTGCGGCCGCTGTGCGGGCATCGTCCGTCAATACTCCCCTGGGGATCTGAATCACGATATTGGGCATCTGCGCTCCTCTGATTTGTTGGAGTCGCTATTGAAGCTCTTTACGGAGTTAGGAATAATAGTCAGATATGACAATTATATTGCTGAATCCGACATGCGCGATTTCACCATCCTCATCCTTCCAGGCGCCTACAGCGCCAGCGTGGCGGTTACACAGGACATCCTCGCTGCCGCAGCAGCGGTGGCGAGACACATGAATTGCCCAGGCCCCGCATGGCGGACGGTCTCACCGGATGGCGGCCTTGTACCATTGAGCGCAGGCTTGTCCATTGATACCCAGCCTCTCCCCAGGCCACGCAAGGATGATCGTTCGCTATGGATAGTGCCTGGCCTGGGACTCGGTGGGGTTGATGAGATCAACGCCGTCCTATCCAGCAGTGCAAGTGTTCGATCGGCAGAGGTATTGAAGCGCCACGTCGAGAATGGCGGGTGCGCCGCTGCTTCCTGTTCGGGTGTATTCCTGCTGCAGGCGGCAGGCCTGCTGCAAGGTCGGCGCGCAACGACATCATGGTGGTTGGCGCCGCAACTGGCGAAAATCGCGCCAGATTGCATCGTCGAATCCGACAGGATATTGGTATGCGATGGTGCCATTACCACCGCCGGAGCCGCCTTTGCGCAGACGGACCTGATGCTTCATCTCATCCAGAAGCAATTCGGCGAGTCGCTTGCACAGGTCGTATCCAAGGTGTTGTTGCTAGACAGACGGCAAGCGCAATCCATGTTTGTGGTGCCATCCATGCTAGCCAGCGGCAACACCTTGCTGGAACGTCTGACCACGCGCATAGAGCGCACTCTCCCTGACGTTCCCAGTGTTGCCGGACTAGCCCGTGAGTTCGGCATGTCCGAACGTACCCTGGCCAGGCGGGTTCGCGCGGCAACAGGTGCAGGACCCTCGGCATTGATACAACAGATTCGGCTCAATCGCGCCAGAACCCTGCTTGCAGACAGCCGTCTCCCGTTGGAGGCCATTGCCGCGCGCGTGGGCTATGAGGACCCCAGCGCGTTGTGGCGCTTGATGCGAAAACTGACGGGACGCAGCCCGGGAAAATTTCGCTCAGACTAAAGGTCGGGCAAGCAGAAGCGGACACCTCTGATTTGCCGACATCTCAATGATCACAGTACGGCGCTTCCTTCAGCAAGGTCGGCCATATCGCCGCCCAGTCTCCCTCATGGGATAGCCCTGGCAGCACTCTCTGATGCGCGCAGGCTCCGACCTGCTGGACGAACGCCGTGGCAAACCGTTGCGGCACGATGACGTCGTCGCTTCCACTGAAATGAAGCTGTGCAATCCTAGCTACGCGGCTTGCCACATCGATGGCGTTGAGTGAATCCGACATCGGCGTCACCTTGTGCCAGCGGTTCAACGCTACGTGATCCAGATTGCCCGCCACCGTGCGCACGGTGGCCACATCGTTGCGGCGTGCGGCGATCAACACCGCGATGGCGCCGCCGCCGGAATATCCGACCAGATTGACACGCTGGCCAGGAACGCGGTCAAGGTAATGCCCGACCGCCTCGTTCATTGCCGCTACCACCTCGGGAGCAAATCGTTTGCCCGTCCAATAACTGACATTGCAGGCGGGGTTGCTGGCCATGGGCGTGAATTGGCAAGGCCGCGCCAGGTAGACCACGTTGGCGCTGTTGTCCGCCGCCGCCAGCGACAATCCCAAGGCTTTGCGCGGAGTGGGATCTGCGGACGGCTCGTAGCGGCTACGCCAGGCCAGGCCATCGCCCTCGATATACAGGTTCAATGGCTGGTCCGGGCGGGTGATGCGCACATAGGCGGTCAGCAGGAAGGGGCCGTTCCTGGTGACTTCGCGCCGCAGGCCAGCCGCTTGCGTCAACGTATCGGCGTTCGCCAAGGGGTCGCTGGCGCAAGCGGACAAGAGCAGCAGCAGGGCTGCAATGAGCAGACGGCTCATGACTGGCATCGTGTCAGCGTGAATTGATCTTGTGTTGATGAACATGCCGGGAAACATGGCGACTGAAGACAGCTCCTTCATAGGTCCGGCCAGGCCGGGATCGAGTCCTACGATGAAATGCGGAAGCCGGGTTCCTGCTGCTCTACCTTCTCCAGCACAACGACGCTCCAGCTTACATCAGTCCGATCGAACATATCTGGACGTTCGCTGAGGTGTCGCGCCTGCAAACCGGATTGCGCCGCCAGTTCAACAGTTTCGTGCGGTGAGACATCAAACATCTGCCTGCCAGGAGGAACAGGACCATGCCGCAATGTCATCATGACCTTCCCCTTGGGACGTAACAACCCGGCAATCGCTTGCATCGCAATTTCGCGCTCCTGTTTTTCCAGATGCATCCATACCGCAGTAAGCAATATCAAGTCAAAAGTTCGCCCCAGTTGCCTGGCTACCTGCAGATCAGGAAGATGGTCATCAATCCAGTGGATATCGAGCATGGCGTGACGTCGCTGGCCTTCTTCCCGCAATTCCTTGGAGGGTTCTATTGCCGTGACAGCATGCCCCTTGCGCGCCAGCGCCGCGGAGTCGCGGCCAGAGCCTGCGCCTATATCGAGGATTTCGCTGGGCCGGGCTGGAAACAAATGGAGGACGTCATGATGGAGGGCCTCGAATTCGATGCTTTCATACTGCGTTGCCAACATCGCCGCGTTTTCTCCATAGCCGGCGGTGCCTGCCACTTTCTTTTCCATCTTCTTCCTCTCGTTCTCAACACTCATCAATGGCGCTGGTTGCTGCTGGTTGCCAGCTACCGCTTGTTCTCCCACCCGCTGATTTCCAATGCGTGCGTCTCCACCCACGTATCCAAAGCACAAACGATGCTGCTCAGCGATACGCCCAGCGGTGTCAGCGAATATTCAACATGGGGCGGAACGGTCTGGTAACTCATGCGACTCACCAGGCCATGTTGCTCCAGACGGCGCAAGGCCTGGATCAGCATCTTTTCCGATACGCCACCAATGCGCCTTCTCAACTCAGCTGTTCGATACGTCTTCTCACTTAACGCATGCAAGACGAGCAGGGTCCATTTTTCGGCCAGCAGCGCCAGCACGTCGCGCGCGGGACAATCCGCCAGAAACACACTGCAGTCAATCTGGCGGAATTTTTTTCTCTCTTTTTCCATACTTACCATCAGGTTAGTACTTTAACTATCGTAACTTAGGGCTCACTATTATCAGCCACAAGTTGCCTGTCGCGGCAATTGATGTCGTTGATGCTGTTTATCTTACTTTTTATGGTGATAGTGATGAAACTGATTGTCCTGATTTTCGCATCCGTACTCTCGGCAATGAGTGCGGCAACCGTCCACGCTGCTGATGGCCCGCAATTGACGGCGGCACACACCTTCTCTCAAGCTCCGGGTATTTATCGTGTGCTTGTTGGTGACTTCAAAGTCACTGTGCTGACCGACGGCACCACCCCCGTGCCTTTCGACCAGATCATGCATGGCATGGACAAGCACGCGCTGACCGCCCAATTCCGCGATGCCGGGGAGCCGGTGAATCGTGAAACCTCCATCAATGCCTTTCTGATCGATACCGGCGAACGACGCATTCTGATCGACAGCGGCGCCGGCAAGGTCTTTGGTTCTTGCTGCGGCCATCTGGTCGAGACGCTCAAGATCGCCGGCTATGATCCAGCCTCCATTGATGCCGTGCTCTTGACGCATGTCCATGGCGACCATTCGGCAGGTCTCGCCCGGGACGGTGAAAGGCAGTTTCCCAACGCGGATGTCTTCCTGGCCAAGAGCGAGCTGGATTACTGGATGAGTGATTCGGCCAAAGCGCAGGCCAAGGCCAGCCACCAGCAGATGTTCGTTGAAGGACGGGCAGCGCTGGCGCCTTATCTGGCGGCGGGACGCATCAAGACATTCAGCGGAAGAACAACGCTGTTCCCGGGCATCGAAGCCATTCCGGCGCCGGGCCACACGCCGGGGCATAGCTTCTACGATATCGAAAGCCGAGGTCGTCGGATGCGGGTCGTCGGCGATATCATCCATGCCGCAGAGGTACAACTTCCCCATCCGAACGTGACCGTGGATTTCGATGCGGACGAGGCGCAGGCCGCCCGAACCCGGATAGCAGCGCTGGAAGATCTGTCGCAGTCGCATGAACTGGTAGCGGGACCGCACCTCTCCTTTCCTGGACTGGGGCATATCATCCGCGCCGGAGATGGCTTTGCCTGGGCGCCCATTCCTTATTCGGCCGTCGTGCGGGACGTGGGCAATTGAAAACAGGCCCTCTTCATCGCCCCATCAGTCCGGCAAGGAACGGATTGCCTCCAACAAGAAATTGGCCGATTTGGGTGCCGGCCTGGAACGATTAGTGATGGCATAGACCTTGTTGGCCGTGGGCAGATCAATCCGGCGCATCTGTATTACCTTGTCTGCGTGCCCAGCCTTGGCCGTGAACTGATCGACCACCGCGATGCCGATACGCGCCTCTACCAGCGATCGCGCCAAGGTATAGGTCTGCACCGTGACCTTGACATCGGGAGGGGGAGACACGCCTGCCAGCCACGCTGATACCGACGCGCCCAGATGGGAGCGGATATCAATCGAGATGAAAGGCTGTCCAGCAATCTCATCTGGCGTGATGGGTGTATCGAGCCGCTCGTGCGGCCACCACTTGGCCGGCGCGATGGCATAGATATCACAGTCGCACACGACCGTAGTGATCAGGTTGGGATGCGAGATCGGTTGCATGGTCAGGGCGATATCGACCTCGTTGAGCAACAGCGAGTACAGCAGTTCGCGAGTATGCGAGGCCGACAGCAGGCATTCCGAATCGGGATGCGCCTGGCACCACAATGCCACGGCCTTGGGCGCAAGGTGATGTGCAATGGCCGGCGTGGCCGCAATGCGCAAGGGCGCCTCGCTCCCGCTGGCGAGATTGCTGACCACCCGCCGAATGCGCGCCAGCTGCTCGTCAAACGGCTGCAGTTCCTGCTGCAGCCGTAATGCTTCCGGGGTGGGAACGAGCTTCCCGCCCGCACGCAGAAACAATGCAAAGCCCACCGTTTGTTCGGCGTGTCGCAGCATCTTGCTGATGGCCGGCTGCGTCACATTGAGCAATCTTGCCGCCCCGATGGCGCTGCCGGTCTGCATGATGGCGCTGAAAATCTCGATATGACGCAGGCGCATGGCAGCTCCAGACAATGGAAAAACAAGTATATAACCTGAGGTTATGGGGCAGCAATTTCTTCTCATTGGACGATGGCCAGCCCGCTCTCCTATAGTCCACACATGCAGGTGACGGCACGGCTTGCCGATCATCCGACATCAAGAAAATCGACAATATTGAGGAGAAGATGCCAATGACAACTACGCGAGCGCAGAAAATGATCTGCCTGTCGGCCCTGTTCCTGGCCTGGGCCGTGGGCTATGCAGACCGCATCGTGATGAGCACGGCGATCATACCGATCAGCAAGGAATTCGCCCTTGATGCGCAGCAGGCCGGCATGGTGCTCAGCGCCTTCTACGTCAGCTATGCGCTCATGCAACTCATGGGCGGCTGGCTGTCCGACCGCTACGGCTCACGCATCGTCGTTGTCATGTGTGTGGTGGCCTGGTCCTTGTTTACCGGGCTCACCAGCATGGCCTGGTCATTCGCCTCACTGCTGCTGATCCGCTTCCTGTTTGGCGCTGGAGAAGGATGTTTCTCCCCTGCCAGCTCGGTCACCGTCGCGGAAGTCTTTCCGCAACAAGAGCGTGCACGCGCCAAATCCTTTCTGATCTCCACGGTCTTTCTGGGCAATGCGGTCGGCTCAGGAATGGTGGCGCTGACGGTGGTCTATCTCGGCTGGCGCGGCACCTTCCACATTCTTGCCTTCGTGGGCATGATCGTGGCCGCAATCCTGTGGCTGGCGCTGAGAAGCGGCATGGCCGCGCAACAGGCAAAAGGCGCCGCGCGCCCAAGGAATCAACTGCGCGAGCTGGTCAAGAATCCCACCGCCTTGCGCCTGACCGCCATCTGGTTCTGTACCAGCATCGTCTATATCGGGATGATCTCCTGGATGCCCTCCTTTCTGCTGAAGGTGTATCAGATCGATCTGCTGCACATCGGCATCGCATCGGCGATCCCCTATCTGCTGGCGTTTCTGGGCACCAATGTGGTGGGCTGGCTGCTGGACAAGCACGGCAAGGGGCGCGAGAAGTACTTCATGATGGGTGGCGCGCTTGGTTGCGCGGTGTTTCTGGCGCTCATGATCTCGACCTCGGTCATCGAGTTGCTGGTGATCTACTGGACCTTGTGCCTGCTGTCCTTCAATTTCGTCTACGCCACCGTCTTTTCCGTCCCGCTGAAGCACTTCCCTTCGCACCTGATCGGCAGCGCCACTGGCCTGATGAATTTTGGCGGCCAGCTGGCAGGCTCAGTCGCGCCGGTGGTCATGGGCAGCCTGATCGTCGCGTTCAATGGCGCTTACCTGGCCGCCTTCTGGTTCCTGGTGGGTGCTGCCCTGCTGTCCTTCCTCATTGCCATGACCTGGCGGCTGGCGCCGCCATCGGCGCCATCGGCACCCATTCCGGAGACGGCGTCTTCCCGCACTTCCTGATTCTTTTCAACAAATTCATACGAGACATGCAGATGCAAAACAGCCCCGAATTCGATCTGTTGATCACCGGCGGATCGGTCATCGATGGCAGCAAGGCGCCACGATTCCACGCCGATATCGGTGTTCGCCATGGCCGCATTGCCGAGATCGGCAATCTATCGCATCGCCAGGCGGCGCAAAAGATAGACGCCAGCGGAAAAATCGTCGCGCCTGGCTTCATCGATTCCCATACCCATGATGATCAGGCGGTGCTATCGCAACCCGACATGACATTCAAGATCTCGCAGGGCGTCACCACGGTGATCACTGGGAACTGCGGTATCAGCATCGCACCGCTGCGCGCCGGCACGCCGTTGCCGGCGCCGCTCAGCCTGCTCGACGATGCCGACGGGACCCGCTTCGAAACATTCAGCAGCTATCTGGACGCTTTGCGCCAGACCCCATCGGCAGTCAACGTCGCGGCCATGGTGGGCCATTCAACCTTGCGCGTGATGACGATGGATGCGCTGGAAAGAGAAGCCCGGCCAGACGAGATCAGCGCCATGAACGCCCTGCTGGATGAAGCACTGGAAGCCGGCGCCATCGGCATTTCCACCGGAACCTACTACCCGCCCGCGGCGCATGCAAGCACCCAGGAAGTCATCGATGTGTGCCGCCCCATCGCCGGGACCGGCGCACTCTACGTCACGCATATGCGCGACGAGGCCGACAAGTCGATGGAGGCGCTGGAGGAGAGCTTCCTGATCGGCCGGGAGCTGAATGCACCGGTGGTGATTTCGCACCACAAGTTGCAGCGTGCACATAACTTCGGCAAGTCCTCCGAGACCCTGGCGCGCATACGCCAGGCCATGCAATGCCAGTGCGTGGCACTGGACTGCTATCCCTACAACGCCAGTTCCACCATGCTGCACCGGGACCCCAAGCGCTTGGTCGGGCGCATCTTGATCAGCTCAAGCAAGCCGCATCCGGAGCAGGCTGGCCGCGAGCTCGATGCCATCGCCGCCGAATGGGGCGTGAGCAAGGAAGAAGCCGCAGCGCGCCTGCAGCCCGCCAGCGCCGTCTATTTCGGCATGGATGAAGCTGACGTACGCAACATCCTCGCTTTCGACGAGACCATGATCGGATCGGACGGCATCCCCACCGGGGAAAAGCCGCATCCCCGGCTGTGGGGAACCTTTCCCCGCATCCTGGGGCATTACAGCCGGGATCTCGGGCTCTTCGATCTGGAAGTCGCCGTCTGGAAAATGACGGGCCTGACGGCGCGCAATTTCAAGCTCCACGAACGTGGCACGCTCGAGGTCGGTCATCACGCCGACATCGTGGTGTTCGATGCGGCCACGATTCGGGATACCGCCAGTTATGAAACTCCTGCAGAACCCGCCCAAGGCATCGATGCCGTCATCGTCAATGGCGTGGTGACATGGCGCCACGGACGACACATGGGGGCAAGGGCGGGCCGCGTAATTACTCGTCACGTGGCGGGCAAGCGGAGCGATCAAGCGCCCTGCCGCTCCGAGGCAAGCAGCTGACCAGGCCACCAGAGGATAGATCATGAAATATCACAGCAACAACACTTCATCATTCGCGCGGGCGTCGTCAATTGTCTTGACCGCCATGCTGCTGGGCGCCATGACGCAAACATCCTTCGCCCAGGACAAGGAAACGACGAGCCAGCGCAAGCTGGCACAAGACCCGGTCTTCGAAGCCTCCATCACCCATCTCCAGTCCGCGCAGGATGCCGGACGGGCGACCTCACGCAGCCTGGTGCTGGCCTATCTCGCCCGCATCCGCGCCTACGACCAGCAAGGCCCGTCACTCAACACCATCGTCACGCTCAATCCCAAAGCCCTTGAAGAGGCAGACCAGCTCGACCGCGAGCGTCGCCAGTCCGGACCTCGCGGTCCCCTGCACGGCATCCCTATCCTGGTCAAGGACAACTACGACACCGTGGACATGCCCACCACCGGCGGGACACTGGCCCTGGCCACCCTGCAGGCCCAGGCGGATGCTTTCCAGGTCAAGCGTTTGCGTGAGGCCGGCGCGGTCATCCTCGGCAAGACCACGATGCACGAATTGGCCGCCGGCGTGACCACAGTCTCCTCCCTGACAGGATTCACCCGCAATCCCTATGACCCGCGACGTGCCCCCGGAGGCTCCAGTGGCGGCACCGGCGCTGCCGTGGCGGCAAGCTTCGCCGCAGCGGGGATGGGCAGCGACACCTGTGGCTCGATCCGCATCCCAGCAGCGCATCAGAACCTGTACGGCTTGCGCACGACGCGCGGATTGGCCAGCCGCAGCGGCGTCATGCCGCTCTCCTCGACCCAGGACGTCGCCGCCCCGCTGGCAAGGTCGGTGGAAGATCTTGCAATCATGCTGGACGCCACGGTGGGCAGCGATCCGCAGGACAGCTCCACCGTGGACGCCAATGGCCGCGTCCCCAAGTCGTATCGGGACGGTCTGCGGGCCGCCAGTCTGCAGGGGGCCAGGATCGGCGTCCTCCGCACACTCTTCGGCGCCGCGCCCGAGGATGCGGAAGTTACTGCCGCCATCAACAAGGCGCTGCAACAACTCAAGGACCAGGGCGCGATTGTCAGCGACGTCACCATCCCGGAACTCGACGGCTTGCTCAGCGGCAGCAGCATCATTCCCTATGAGTTCAAATATGACCTGAGCGCTTATCTCCAGAGTCATCCGGGCGCTCCGGTCGGCAGCCTTGGCGAGATCCTGGCGCGGGGCATGGAGCATGAGCTGCTCGAGCCGGGCTTGCGCCTGCGCAACAGCGTGGACCTGCAGAACCCGAAGGACAAGGAGGAGCTGGAGAAGGTGATGCATAAACGGAGCGCCTTGAAGAGCCTGATGACCGATGTCATGCAGAGAAACCATCTCGATACGCTCGTCTATCCCACCATCCAGCGCAAGGCCGCCTTGATCGGAGAGCCGCAAGGCGGCGCCATGAATTGCCAGCTGAGCGCCACGACGGGATTGCCGGCGCTTGCCTTGCCGGTCGGCTTTACCGAAGACGGCTTGCCGGTATCGCTGGAGCTGCTGGCGCCGGAATTTGCAGAGCCCGCCTTGCTCGGCCTTGCCTATGGATGGGAGCAAAAGATCGGCCCACGGCGGCCGCCGTTCAGCACGCCGGCCCTGGTCGCAGGCAAAGCGCCGGGACTCAGGCGCGTCAAGCCCATCGTGCTGGCGCAGCCCGGCGATGCATCGGTACGCGTAGAGCTTGCCTACGATCCGGTCACCGCCCGGCTGGACTATCACGCCAGCGCCAGGAAGGTGGCGGCGTCCGATGTAATCAGCCTGGCGCTACAGCGCGGCGAGGCCGACAAGCCGGGACCGGTGATCGCCAACCTGCTGCGGCAACACCAGAAGAGCGTCACGGCATCGATCGTACTGCAGGGAAAAGACCGTGAAGCGCTGCTGGCAGGGAAGCTCTACGTGGATTTCTACACACGAAGCGCTCCCTTGGGAGCTGGACGCCAGCCGCTGGTGCTGGCTGACTGAGGATGCACGGGGCTGCCGCCGGGTCGTATTTGGCGGCAAAGCAATCATAGCTGTAGATGCCTCACGAGCTACCACGACCGTGCTCGCCAATTGGGCTAGCAAAAAAGAACTGAATCTTTCAGTGGATCAATTCAGAGTCGCAGGATCGGGGGGGATGGTTTCCTCGGCGCTACAAGACCGGGTTACGCGCTCGCTTGAGCAGCTCCTCGATCTGCTGTCCCTGTAATGCGTTTATCGTGCCACGTTCAAGCGCTAAAGGAATGTTGCGCAAAGCAAGCTCACGATACAAGTCAGCAGCGGCTGCGTCGGTTTCGTCCAGTGAAGCCACATGCTTCTGGATCGTTCCTCTATCCCCCCGCGCTACACAACCTCCCATGCCATTTGCGAGTCCAGCGTGCTGCACTGCTGCGACGGTACCCCGGAGAAGCGGCATCAGTGCATCCATGGCTTGACGCTCTGAGGCACCAAAGTGCGCCCACAGCTTCGCGCCCTCTTTCAACAGCGCAATCAGGAAGGGGCCTACGTAATATGCTGATGCATGATAGAGCGGGCGGATACCAGCTGGCAGAGTCATCGGCACACATCCGATACACCGTGCCAATGCTTCCAATTTTCCCAGCAAAGCTTCTTCCGCTTCAATTCCGACCGTGCAACCTGGGAGTCCTGAAAGGGCTACATCTGGGTTGGCAAACATCTGCAAGGGATGAAATCCTCCAATCAAAGCTCCGCGCTCTTTTGCAGATGAGAGCGCCGAAACTTCAGTGGCTCCCGAGCAATGGACTACGGCTGTTCCAGGTCTCCACGATACCTCTTCACAGACTTTGCCAATCACATCGTCGGGCACGGTCAAAAAGACAATGGATGCTTGATCCGCGACTTCCTGAGGCGAGCTCACGATTCTGGAATCCGGGCAGCGCCCATGGAATTGGGCAAGATTGGCGTCGCTTCTGCTGCAGATCGCCACAACAGAATGTCCGGCCTGCGTAAATGCTTCCGCGAGCGTCTGAGCGACCTTGCCAGCCCCTACGAACCCGATTCGAGAAAATGGATTATCTGTGCCCATGACTTATCTCGGATAGACGTTCCAATCCCGCGAGGTTTTCGGCCTACAACGAGCCTCACGGCGCCGCCCCTCAGCGTTAAATGGCCAGAAGTGGCTCTAGCCAAAGCGGCAACTATTGATGCGTTCTCCGGGATCTTGCATATAGTTGCGTATCACAACCATATACCAGGCCAAGTCGTTTAGCAACGACCAATTTCATGCATGGCGGCCTCAGCGTTGATGGATCGACTCTTATCTCCGCAGCTTCGATTGATCCGAATAGCGTGTTTGACCTATGCCGGTTCCGATCTTGGCCGATGGATCTACCTGGTTCCTGCTTGTGTTGCCTCTTGGCTTCGCGTTTCCAGATCGTGCTGAGCTTGCGCCGTGAGATTGGCGAGAACCTGCGTTTGCACAACGGCGCTGGCACCATCCTCTTTTCCCAGGGCAATCCAAGTGCGTCGGCAAGACGCTTCAACAGCTTGCGCAGGAGCGCAACACCGATCTGGTCAGCGCCGCCATTGAGGTTCCTTCCTTTCCGGTTATTGGGCTTCTTGTGGATTTAGTCGGATTGGTTGATGGACAATCTCTCCCCGGGAAATAGGTCGGGTTGCCAGATGTTTTTGTATCGATTTTTCTATAGTCATAAGATCCGGAAAACTAATTTAGACATGGCCGCTTCTGGCCGGCAACAGACGTCCGATGCTTCTCTCATATTGCAGACATCCAGCCGTTGGCTTCAATATTTGCCAAAGCATCTTCAAAATGTTCCATTGCTATATCGCAGTTGACGCGATAGCCTCCCTTCGGATGAGCACCATCGATTTTGGCACTCAAAACTCCCGGAGTATTAACGAGCATTGCCAGTAGCTCGTCTTGCTCTTTAATCGCAGATAGTGCATTGCCTCCAAGTCTTATGAGTCTTAAATAGCCCATCATTTCACTTTATAAAGTTGATCTGGAACGTCCGTTCTGGCCGAACGCAGACTTCATTTCGCAAGATTAAAACTCACCAGGAACAATCAGTTCTTCAGGTAAGACGGAGGGAACGATGTCGAGCAGTTCTCTTGGAATAAATTGGACAAGATGCCCCTCGTCGTCGGCATCGCGCGCATCAGGCACATGGGCGACTCCAATCGGGTCCCACAGATAATGCAGAATCTCATCTATACGTTGATGCAGTTCGGCATCATGAGCAGTAACAGACATTCCTATCCTCTTCAATTCGATATCCAGCTCATGGTGGTATTTGGATACTCGTTCATCGCATCAGTCACGCCGCCAACACAGCATCAAAATAATGGTTCCCCCCCTCATCGACATACCCATTCCCAAGATGCATACCTGCTGCATTCAGCAGCCGCCTGTACTCCGCCTCCCCCAGAGACAGCGATAGCTGCCCTGTCTGGATATCTCTCCACTCGCATCGGATAGCCGGCGCACTAAACAGGAAGCGCCCGCCTGGCCGAAGAGCTTGCGCCACCTTTTTGATCATCCCTCGTTGATCACTCTCGGAAAGGAGGAAAAGAAGTCCCACCGCCACTGCACCGTCAAACTTTCTGCCAAAAAGCGTGCTCTCCTGTATCGTTTCACAAACCGCACGCGCTTGCGGGAAGCGATCGGAGAACATGGCCAGCAGTGTTGGAGAAGCGTCGATCCCAAAGACCGTAACACCGGCATCGATTAATGCCTGGGAAATCGGCACCCCTGATCCGCAACCAATATCCACTACCTCGCTGCCCGGACCAAGTCCGCTCGCCCACTGCCTCACGATCTCGCTGCCAATATTGGATCGAGCTGCTGCAAATCCTGCGGCCACTGCTTCCCAGGCCTTTGCGTTGTCCATTGAAGGGCTCCTTCTTCTCTGAATTGCCAGGCTATTCATTCGCCGCGGCCAGCCAACAGCCAGAACAGCAGCGCAATGAGGCTCACAGCGGCGCCCAGAAAACATACGCCCTGCCATCCCCTGGCTGCATAGATTGCAGTGGTGGAAATGGCCCCCAGGCCACTGCCTACCGCGTAAAACAACATATAGACGCCCACCAGCCGGCTATGCGCTTGCGGGCTGGTCCGGAAAATCATGCTTTGATTCGTTACATGCAAAGCCTGACCACCCAGGTCGAGCAGGATGATCCCCGCCACCAATGCCCACAAGGAAGACTCCATCAGCGAAAGCGGCCACCATGCCAGCAGCAGCACCGATAATGCAACTGCACTGGTGCGTTGCGCATGCCCCTGGTCTGACCATCTTCCGGCCTTCGATGCCGCCAGTGCCCCAATGACACCCACCAGTCCGAACGAGCCAATCACGGTGTGCGAGAAATGGTAGGGACTTGCGCTCAGCGGCAGGACCAGCGCACTCCAGAAGACATTGAAGGCGGCGAACATCAGCATTGCCAGCACACCACGCACCTGCAGCACTTTATCATCACGCAGCAAGCTCCACATCGACTTGATGAGTACCAGATACCTCAACCCGTTCGCTTGCACTGGTAGCGCCGGCAGGCGCTTCCACAACGGCCACGCCAGGCACAGCATCATGATCGCCGCACAGAGGTAGACGCCCCGCCACCCCGTGACATCGCTGACCGCGCCCGAGAATACGCGCGACAGCAGCAAACCGATGAACACGCCGCTTTGCGCCGCACCCACTACACGTCCACGTTCCTCTTCTCCTGCGGCGCTTGCCGCATAGGCGATGAGCCCTTGCGTCATGGCCGTACCCAACAGGCCGACCGCCAGCATACCCGCCAAAAGCACATAGGAAGAGCGCGCCAAGCCCACTGTCACAAGCGCACACACCAGGGCAAGCAATTGAATGCCCATCAGCTTCTTGCGCGGGACCTTGTCGCCCAGTGGAACCAGAAGGAGCAAGGCAAGTGCACAGCCCACCTGGGTGGCGGTAACGACACCGCCAACTGCCGCCTGGTTGATCTTGAAGTCGTCAGACAGCGCATCCAGCAAAGGCTGGGCGTAATAGACGTTGGCCACGCTCAAGCCGCTTGCAATCGCAAACAGGAGAAGCAAGCCTTGGGATAAGGGAGGGGAAGAAGTCGCCATGCCATCAACTGGTTCTGATTTAAAACCAGTTGAATGCTATGTCACATGGTTTTAAAATGCAACCACTTTACCATCCATACCAGCCAGGAAGAGCCATGCCAAGTCCAGCGGATCATAACGAAAAACATTGCCCCGTCGCACGTAGCGTGGACGTGGTGGGAGACCGATGGGCGCTGCTGATCGTGCGGGATGCCTTTGATGGGATACGCAGGTTCGGTGACTTTCAGCGTAACTTGTCGGTATCGAAGAATATCCTGGCAGATCGCTTGCGAAAGCTCGTGGACGCCAACATTCTGGAAACGCAGGCGGCATCGGACGGGACTTCATATCAGGAATATGTACTGACCGAAGCCGGCCTCAGGCTGTTTCCACTGGTCGTGGCGCTGAGGCAATGGGGCGAGGCGCATTTGTTCAAGCGCGGTGAGAAACACTCGGTGCTCATCGATATGGAGACCGGAAAGCCGGTGGCCTACATGGCGCCCCTTTCCCGGGATGGAACATACCTGGAACCCGTACGGACACTTGTCAGAAAGGTGAAATGAGTGGCGTGGCAACGGTAACTGCTACAGATTGGCAAAACCACTATTCCGACGTTTGCCAGTTCAAGATCTTCCTTGGTCTACCACTGGCTTTGTTATAACGGCAGACCGGCATGCCAGCCCCCCCAAGAACCGGGCGAGGGCCGTCCAGGCATGCTGAACCGCAAATACAGCGGGCAATCAAGCCTCCAACTCCCTGCGCACAATCTCCGCCCCCGCACTGAGCGCATTGAGCTTCCCCCGCGCCACCTCGCGCGGCAGCGGCGCCATTCCGCAGTTGGTGCATGGATAGAGCTTGTCCGCCTCCACAAACTGCAAGGCGCGGCGTAAGGTCGCCGCCACTTCCTCGGCGCTCTCCACTGCATGATTGGCCACATCGATGGCGCCGACCATCACCTTCTTGCCGCGAATGAGCTCAATGAGATCCATCGGCACGCGCGCGTTGTGGCATTCCAGCGAAACGATATCGATGCTGGAGGCCTGCAACTTCGGGAAGGTCTCCTCGTACTGCCGCCACTCGGACCCCAGCGTCTTCTTCCAGTCGGTGTTGGCTTTGATGCCGTAGCCATAGCAGATGTGCACCGCGGTCTCGCACTTGAGCCCTTCGATGGCGCGCTCCAGGGTGGCCACGCCCCAGTCGTTGACTTCATCGAAGAAGACATTGAAAGCCGGTTCATCGAACTGGATGATGTCCACCCCCGCCGCTTCGAGCTCGCGGGCTTCCTGGTTGAGGAGGGTGGCGAATTCCCAGGCCAGTTTTTCACGGCTCTTGTAGTGGCTGTCGTAGAGGGTATCGATCATCGTCATGGGGCCAGGCAGCGCCCACTTGATCGGCTGGTCGGTCTGGCTGCGCAGGAATCGCGCATCGTCCACGAACACCGGCTTCGGGCGCGACACGGCGCCGACCACGGTCGGCACGCTGGCGTCGTAGCGATTGCGGATGCGCACGGTCTCGCGCTTGGCGAAATCGACGCCGTCGAGGTGTTCGATGAAGGTGGTCACGAAATGCTGGCGCGTCTGTTCGCCGTCGCTGACGATGTCGATGCCGGCATGCTGCTGCTCTTGCAGCGACAGGCGCAGGGCGTCGCGCTTGGCGTCCTCGAGTTCTGCACCTTGCAGCTTCCAGGGTGACCAGAGTTTTTCGGGCTCGGCCAGCCAGGCGGGTTTCGGCAGGCTGCCGGCGGTGGAGGTGGGCAATCGTTTTTTCACGGTGGAAGACCTTGTAGGTGGAGAGATCAATGAGCGTAACTGGCCGACCACTGTTCGAGCATGGCCTGGTAGGGCTTGATGAAGTGTTCCTCGGCAAACCGGCCCTGCTCGACCGCCAGGCGGCTGCGCTCTTCGCGGTCATAGACGATGCGCGTGAGCGAATAGTCCTGATGCTTCAGGCTGGGCTGGTAGGTCTTGCCGGCGGCGGAATTGGCGTTGTAGATCTCGGGGCGATAGATCTTCTGGAAGGTCTCCATGGTGCTGATGGTGCTGATCAGTTCCAGGTTGGTGTAATCGCCCAGCAGATCACCGCTGAAGTAGAACGCCAGCGGGGCCGCGCTGTCAGGCGGCATGAAGTAGCGCACCTTCAGGCCCATCTTGCCGAAGTAGGCGTCGGTCAGCGAATATTCATCCTGCAGGTATTCCACTCCGAGCACCGGATGCTGGTTTTCGGTGCGCTCATAGGTCCGGCTGCTGGCCACGCTCAGGCAGATCACGGGCGGCTTGCTGAAGTGCGCCTGGTAGGCCTGCGACTGCACGAAGCGCTTGAAGAGCTTGCCATGCAGCTCGCCGAAATGCTCCGGCACGCTGAAACTGGGCTGGCCCTTGGTGTGCTCCAGCAGCACGACGCTGAAGTCGTAATCGCGCACGTAGGAAGAAAAGTTGTTGCCGACGATGCCGTCGATACGCTCGCCGGTCCGGTGATCGACGATATTGGTCTTCAACACCTCGATGAGCGGCAGCGCCTGGGCGTGGTCTTCGCCCGCAAAGCCCATCTCGACGGAAATGATGTCCAGTTCCACGGCATAGCGGTCGCCCTTGGGGTTGTCCCAGTGCGCCAGCGCGTTGAAGCGGTTGTTGATCATGCGGAAGGTGTTGCGCAGGTTTTCCTGGCGCTGCGCCCCGCGGGCCAGATTGGCGAAGTTGGTGGTGATGCGGGTGTTGTCGGCGGGACGATAGTCCTCGTCGAAACAGATGCGCTTGATGGCAAATGACAAATCTTTATCCATGATGATCCGGCCCCGTGATTGCTGAACTCAAGTCTGCGCGCTGCCAGGCAGCACCGGCAACGGCTGACTCGATGTGGTCAATGTGTGGAGTGAATTCTATGCGGATGCAATCATGAATAAAAATGATTTGATCTCATCGATCCATTATATTTGCTCATATATCTATTTCGTCCAGCGCCAGGTGTTCCTCGGGCCGACCGGAATCAGGCAGTCAACACCACCTTGCGGCACTCTTCCAGCTTGTCGTTGAAGATCTGGTAACCGCGCGCGGCGTCTTCCAGCGGCAGGCGGTGGGTGATGATGGCTTCCGGACGCAGCCGGCCTTCCTCGATGCTGGCCAGCAACTCCGGCATGTAGTGCTGGACGTGGGTCTGGCCGGTCTTGACGGTGACGCCCTTCTCGAAGATGTCGCCGAACAGGAAACCATGGATGAAGCCGGCATACACGCCCGGCACGCTGATGACGCCACCGCGCCGCACGGAGGCGATGCAATGGCGTAGCGCCTGGCCGCTGCTGCCTTCCAGCTTCAGCGTGGTCATGGCGCTCTCCAGCACGCTGCCCTTGGCCTCGAAACCGACCGCATCGATCACCCCATCCACACCCCGCCCGGCGGTATTGGAGATGATGTACTCGGCCGGATCGACCTGGTCGAAATTGACGGGGATGACGTCGTACTGCTCCTGGGCAAAGCGCAGCCGATAGGCATGGTGATCGACCATGAAGATCTTTTCTGCACCCAGCATGCGCGCCGAGGCCGCCGCCATCTGGCCGACCGGGCCGGCACCGTAGATGGCGATGGTGGAGCCTTCACGTACACCGGCGTTCTTCACGGCCTGATAGCCGGTAGGGAGGATATCGCTCAAGAACAGCACCTGCTCGTCAGCCAGCGGCGAGTCGATGCAAATCGGTCCGACGTCGGCCTTGGGCACGCGCACGTATTCGGCCTGTCCGCCGGGCATGCCGCCATACAAGTGGCTGTAGCCGAACATGGCCGCGCCGGAACGGATGCCCTTGGCATTCATCAACGCGCCGCGGTCGGGGTTGGTGGTTTCGCAGGCGGCGTAGAGGTGCTGGTCGCAGAAGAAACACTGCCCGCAGGCGATCACGAAAGGCACCACGACGCGGTCGCCTTTCTTGAGGCGCTTGACGGCCGGTCCCGTTTCCACCACCACGCCCATGAATTCGTGGCCGAGGATGTCGCCGGCCCGGGTAGCCGGGATCTTGCCCCGGTACAGGTGCAGGTCGGAGCCGCAGATGGCGGTGGCGGTGACCTTGAGGATGACGTCGTCGGCTTCCTGGATGATCGGGTCGGGTACCGTCTCGACCCGGACATCGTGGGCGGAATGGTAGAGCAAGGCGCGCATGGCGTCTCCTTCTCGGCAACGGGTTGATCTTGTTGGGGGGGCGCCTGCTTTACTGCGGCGAACGGGCTTGGTCCTGCACTACGTCGAACTCGGGCTTGGCGATTTCCTTGTTGGCGTTGTCGGTGCTGGTCTCGCGGTTCTCGACGTGGTCGCTGCGCGCCTGGCGGGCGGTGGCGTCCGACGAGGATTGCGCCGGACTGGGGTTGGCCCGGGTGGGGAGTTTGGATTCGATGGCCATGACAGGAGCTCCTGGGTGCGTGAGGGAAAAAGGATGCCAATACAAACGGCCGCGCGCGGCGGCCGTTCGCTAGGCGTCAAGTGGCGCTGGGATGGCATCACTTGCTGTTCTTGTGGCTTTGCTGGCCAGCCTTCACGTGCTGCTCATGCGAGCCGCCCTGGGAAGAGCCGCCAGCGCTGGCCGACTTGCTGCCGCTGCCGGAAGAGGATTCGGAGCCGGGGGAATTCTTGTGGCTCTGCTGTCCTGCCTTGACGTGCTGTTCGTGGCTACCGCCGCGGGTATGTTCGCTAGACATGTGCTATCTCCTTGCTCGGTTGAATAGAAGAGTCGAAGGGTCGTCCTGCTCTGTCAGTGACCCGAAGGCCCGGCGCGGTCAGCCTGCGCTGGCCGCTGCCGTGCGCCTTCGGTATCAAGAGTAGGGAGCTTGGAACAGTGCAGCCATCAGCGAGGCCCGCCATGCAGTGTCGGCCGGCGCTGACGGACACGTCAGTCCGTTTTGATGAGCGCGCAACGGAGCGTCGATTCTGGCATGGACGTCAGAGGACGGCGCGATGGGGTATGCAGGCTGGCCGACATACCGGACCGATCGAGGGCGCTAGGATCATGACTGAATCGCGCATCACGCGTTTCCATCAACATTATTCCTAGCCAAGGAGGACAGCATGAGCGACGCCATCAACAAGCACACCCACGGCGAACACACCTCGGGACCGCAGGACCTGCAACCGCAACCGGCGGGCGAACACAATGCGCACAGCGGCACCAATGAACGCGACCTGCGCGGCGGTGGTGAGCGCTATGCGCCGGGCGACAGCCGCGAGTACGGATCGAAGAACAAGCCCGAGGGAGAGAACTACTCCGACCTGGACCTGCGCGAGAACAGTCCGCAACTGTAATTGCCCGAAGGCATCAGGCACAGCCGCCCGCCCGGTGCAGGCGGCTGGCCGCTTCATTCTTCACGGTCGAATTCGGCCAGCACCATTTCCACTTGCAGGCACTGCAGCTTGAGTTCCTTGATGGCGCGCCGGTAGCGCTTGAAATGCTTGCGGTCAGGCAGCCCTTCGCTACCCTTGCTGAGTCTGACCACGTCATGGACGATCACCTGCAAGATGCCTGCAGCCTGTTCGTGAGAGGCCTTGAGCCGGTTCACGCCCTCGATCAGTGCTTGTTTCTTCTTCATTGTTCTTCCCAGTACAGTAGGCTCAACATCGAACAGGCAATGGAGTGCGTTGCCTGTCGTTTGTTCCGCAGCGGCCCTCCCCATCGCAGTTAACTCATCCATCCCGGCACTGGTTCCAGTCCAGCGCTCATCCATTCCCGGCCCATGGGCGCGACGCGCACCGCGCCTCATCTGCTGCCGCTTTTATCCCCTGTAGCGCTTGTATCGCCGAGCTCCGACGACGATGATGAAAGTTCGTCACAAGGAGAACACGATGAATAGAGAACAGCATTTTCTCAACAGTCTCGACGCCCTGCGTTCGGCAAGCCGACAAGCCAATGATGCACTGGAGAGCGTGGGCGGCATCGAAACCTCGCGCGTAGTGGACCTGAACGACCGCCGCCACGCCATCCATGCGTTCCGTATGCGCCTGGCCGAGATGAAGTGGATGTGCCTGCAGATGGAGATCGTCCTGTCGGAGGCGCCCTTCACCCGCAATGCCTGCAATGACGGTCGCGCATAGGCTCTTCTTCAGTGGTTCTGGCAAGACTGACAGTACTTGCCACCCCTCAGTCGAGCGCTGCACCGATATGGTTGGCGCAAGGGTATCCCTAAGATGAGGACTCGTAGGGCAGTGACGGCCCTGCGGATTTTTCCACCCTCAAGACATCAGGAGATACATCATGGCAAACCAGAACCAAGGCTCGACCAGCAACCGCGGCTTCGCTTCGATGGATGAAAACAAGCAGCGTGAAATCGCCAGCCAGGGCGGCAAGGCCGCCCACGAAAAGGGCACCGCCCACGAGTTCACTTCGGAAGAGGCGCGTGAGGCCGGCCGCAAGGGCGGCCAGAACAGCCACGGCGGCGGCAACCAGGGCGGCAACAACAACGGTTGATTCCGTTAGCTGCATGCCTCTGGCAGAGGACCCTGCGGGGTCCTCTTTCTTTTTCCTCTTCCTTTTTCCTCTCGCTGTTGTTTCTCGCCGCCAGCCCACAGAGACGAGCGCAGCGCCCTGGCTCGGAACTTTCACCCTTCCCCTTCCGCCCCCTGCCCGCCATAGACCGTCCGTACGTTCCTGAGGGAGGTTTCTACATGGCGAACAGCGTGCCTCGTCCGTGCACAGGCAGCTTCCCATGGATGCTCGCCAGCAGCGTGCGCAACTCGGCGCGATAGTCGAGCACCACCGCGCGGTTGCAATACGGGCTCCACGACGGATCGACCACCCCGGACGGTTCCTGGGTGCGCGTATCGGCCGCCGCATTCAGCCGCGTCTGGCGCGCCAGCACCAGACTGGCGCGCAGATCGAGCAGGGTCGAGGCCACCGTCCAGTACTTGCGGCGCGCGCTCCATTCCACGCCACAGGCTGTGCAGATCAGCGCCAGCCGAGCGCGCACGTTCTTGTGTACCAGCGCTTGCGGTCCCTCGCTCCAGGTGCCGCCGAAAAGCAGCGGGCCGGCATGGTTGAGATAGGCTTCCAGGCACAGCGACAGCATCAGCAAGGCCGACAGGAACACCCAGCGCGAGCTGCTTTCATCTTCACCCGCCTTGCGGATGAGCACGTCTGCGCCATGCCAGAGTTCGGCATAGGTCAACGGCGGTTGCGGTGGATCGAAGGGAGCGTCCCGGTCCTGGTCTTGCATGATGGATGGTCCTCATTGATGGGGTACGCGGCAGGGTGTCAGGACAGCGCCGTATCGAGCACCATCATCAGCACGAAGCCGGCGATAAGGCAGCAGGTCGCTGCCAGTGCATCGTGGCGGCGATGCGGATCGGGAATGACTTCGTGGGCCAGCACGAACAGCATGGCGCCGGCGGCGCCGCCCAGCGCCCAGGGCAACAGCGCCGACGACAAGGCCACGACGGCCGCGCCCGCCACGGCCGCCAGCGGCTCGACGAGACCGGAGAGGATGCCGCAGCCGATGGCGTCGGCCCGCGAGTAGCCGATCCCGCGCAGGGCCGTAGCCACGATCATGCCTTCGGGAATATCCTGCAAGGCGATCCCGAAGGTCAGCACCGAGGCCTGCTCGGCCGGCACGCCGCCATAGGCCACGCCCACGGCCAGGCCTTCGGGCAGATTGTGCAATCCCACCGTCAGCACGAACAGCCAGACCCGCCGCAGTGCGGCCTGCCGCGCGGCGTCGTCATGCCCTTGGCCGGCACGCTGCAACAGCAATACCAGCAAGGCGCCGACCACTACGCTGGCGCCGATGACCAGGCTGGCCTGGCCCTGCCCCATGCCGGCAGTGCGCACACTTTGCAAGGCCGGAAGGATGAGCGAGAACACCGACGCCGCCAGCATGACGCCAGCGCCAAAACCGGTGCAGCAATCGGCCATGCGTGCGGAAAAACGGCGCGAGAAAAACAGCGGCAAGGTGCCTGCCGCAGTGGCGGCAGCGGCGGCCATGCCGCCACAGTAGGCGTGCCAGATACGCGTATCGCGTACGCTCCACCAGCCCATGGCCGCACAAACCAGCGTCAGCGCCAACGCCACCATGGGCCAACGGATCGGCATGCGGTGCTCCGCTGCCAGGCCAGCAGCGCCCGCCGGACAAGCGATGGCAGCGATTGTCGCAGAGCTGGGGGCTGATGGCTTGACATCCTCGAACATGGTTCTCCCGGGGCAAAGAGGTAGTGCTGACGTACCGCTGCATGATCGGAGCAGTCTAGCCAAGGCCACCGTGCTATCCCATCGGACTAACACTGAATCACCCGCTCATCGCCCTCTGACGCACACAGCCGCGCTAAGGATGTCCGACATGCCGATGCGCTGCTCGCCACCGGAAGTTTTCCGCAGCGCCCGATGGTATGGATGAGCACCTGCCACCTAGCATCGTCACTGAGCTGGATACTGCGCGGCGATTCTTCCAATCCACTGCGCATGGTCCGGCCACTCCCCAACTCAACGCACTCTCATCCCCAACCCCTACAAGGAGACGGACATGTTTGCCCACAACAAACGCTTGCAATACACCGTGCGTGTGGCTGCGCCCAACCCCGGCCTGGCCAACCTGATGCTGGAACAATTCGGCGGCCCGCAGGGCGAGCTGGCGGCGGCCTGCCGCTACTTCACCCAGGCCCTGGCCGAGGATGATCCCGGTCGCAAGGACATGCTCTTCGACATCGCCACCGAAGAACTGAGCCACCTCGAAGTGATCGGCAATATCGTGGTCATGCTCAACAAGGGCGCCAAGGGCAAGCTCGCCGAAGGCGTGGAAGAAGAAGGCCTGCTCTACAAGGACATCACCGCCGCCGGCAACGACAGCCACGTCACCCAGCTGCTCTACGGCGCGGGTGCGCCGCTGGTCAATTCGGCGGGCGTCCCATGGAGCGCCGCCTATATCGACACCATCGGCGAACCCACTGCCGACCTGCGCTCCAACATCGCCGCCGAAGCGCGCGCCAAGATCGTCTATGAGCGCCTGATCAATCTCACCGATGACCCTGGCGTGAAGGAGGCGCTGGGCTTCCTGATGACGCGCGAGATCGCGCACCAGAAGTCCTTCGAAAAAGCGCTCTATGCCATCCGTCCCAATTTCCCTCCCGGGAAGATGCCGGGCGATCCGCGTTTCTCGCGTGTCTACGTCAACCTCTCGCAAGGGCTGGGCGAGCAGACCGGGCCGTGGAACGACGGCAAGCAATGGGAACGGCTGGACGGTGCCGATGCGCTCACACCGGTCGATGGAGGTGATGGCCAGGCCAGTGTGGAGCTGAGCGCCGAAGAGCAGGCCGTGCTGGACCAGCTGGCCGCCCGCACCGCCTCGGCCCAGGACGGTGAACCGCTGACCGGCGCCGAGCTGGGCTCTTCCGATCCGGAGATGAACCTCAAGGCCAAGAAGCCCTGACTGCCCTGAGCCCGAGCTCCCCCGAAGGCGCAGCGGCCAGGTGCTGCTGCGCCGTCCCACTTACCCAAGGAGATTGCCATGACCACCGATGTCAACGAAAACCTGCTGGCCTGGCTCAAGGACGCCCATGCCATGGAGCAGCAGGCCGAGCAGATGCTCAAGGCCCAGGCCAGCCGTATCGATCACTATCCTGAACTCAAGGCGCGGCTGGAATCCCACCTGCAGGAAACCCTGGGCCAGCAAGAATTGGTGGAAGGTTGCATCAAGCGTCTCAACGGTAGCGCCTCGATGATGAAGGACCTGGCCGGCCGCATGACTGCCTTTGCCCAGGCCGCCGGCGGCATGACCCAGCACGATGAAGTGGTCAAGGGCGCCATCGCTGGCTACGTCTTCGAAAACCTGGAGATCGCCTGCTACACCTCGCTCATCGCCGCCGCCCGCGAAGCCGGCGACACCGAGACCGAACAGGTGTGTACGCAGATCCTGGAACAGGAAAAGGCCATGAGCAGCTGGATGCTCAACCACCTGCCCACGGTCACGCGCGACTTCCTGGTCCGTTCGGCCACGCCCGGGCAGAAGGCCAAGGTATGAACGCGCTGGGTGATGCTGATCGGGAGCACGGCATGCACAACGAGGCAGCCGCCACCGTGGCGGCCTTTCCCTTTGCGTCGCTGGCGCTGGCCGAGAAGGCCTATGCCGCCCTGCGCGAGCGCGGCTTTCCGGCGGACCGGCTGGAGCTGCGGGTGATGGATGATGAAGCGGGCCCGTCCAGCGGTAACTTCATTCTGGAGTACAAGGAAACCGACGTGCATCAGGATAGCAGCTGGATGGACATGGCCGGCAGCCGCGACGATCCCAACGTGGGAGCGGGCCGGCAAGAGGTGTTCTGGTCTTGCGAAGCTCTGCTGCTGGTCACCAGCGACGATCCCCACATCCACAATGCGTTGCAGGAAATCTATCGCGCCAACGGCATGGACTTCGACGCCGCGCACCGCCGGCCACGCTGAATTCAGCCTGCTTGTACGCGGCTGGACCACTGCGCCAGCCAGGGCGCGACATCGGCGGCGGCCATCGGGCGGGCGTACAGGTAACCTTGCCCATACACCGCGCCCAGTTCGCGCAGCACGGCCAGATGCTGTGGCGTCTCCAGGCCTTCCACCACGCACGCCAAGTCCATGTCCAGCGTCAACGCCAGCAGGGACTTGACGATCTTCAGGCTCACCGCATCCTGCCCGATGTCGGCCACGAAGCTCTTGTCGATCTTGATGCGGGTCAGCGGCAGCGCATGCAGGTGGCTCAGGCTGGCATAGCCGGTGCCGAAATCGTCGAGGGTGATGCCGCAGCCGAGCTGGCGCAGCGAATTGATGAGCTGGCGGGTCTTTTCCAGGTCCTGCAGCAGCGCGGTCTCGGTGATCTCCAGATCCAGTCGCGCAGGACAGAATCCGGATTCCCTGATGAGCTTGATGATCTCGGCCATCCCCTCGCTGCTGTTGATGTCATTGGCCGAGAGGTTGAAGGACAGGCGGATCTGCGCCGGCCAGCTGGCGGCGGCGGCCAGCGCCTTCCTGAGCAGGATCACGCTCAACTGGTTGATGATGCCCATGCGCTCGGCCGCCGGAATGAACTCGACCGGCGAGACAGCGCCCTTGACCGTGCTGTGCCAGCGCGCCAGCGCTTCGAAGGCGATCACCTGGCCGTCGTCCAGACGCACGATGGGCTGGAAGAAGACCGACAGTTCACGCTCGAAATCGGCCAGCCGCAAGGCCTGTTCGATGTTGGACTTGCGCCGGATCTGGGCCTTGTCGTGTTCCGAGAAGAGCGTGACCGTGCCGCGCCTTTCCCGCTTGCCCTGGTAGAGCGCGTAGTCGGCATGCTCGTAGAGCGCGGCGGCCTCGCCGGCCATGTCGGGGAAAGTGGCCACGCCTACCGAGGCGGCAATCTGCACCATCGCCTTGTCCAGCACAAAGGGCTGGCGAAGGGTGTGGCAGAGCTGCCGGCCGATCTCCTGCAGGGCCGCATCGCTCAGGTCGCGGTCGATGATGAGTGCGAACTCGTCGCCGCCCAGCCGCGCCAGGTGCAGCGCCGGGTCGCTGCACGCGGCCAGCAGGCGCTGGCCGACCTGCTCCAGCAGGCGATCACCATGGCTGTGGCCATACAGGTCGTTGACCGCCTTGAAGCCATCGAGGTCGAGGATGGCCACGGCGAAGCGCTCCTGCGCACCGTGGGCGCGCGCGCAGATATCGTTGAGCTGGGCAAAGAACTTGCGCCGGTTGGGGATCTGCGTGAGCGAGTCCACATTGGCCAATTGCAGGTTCTCGTCGCTGAGCACGGCGGTCCTGACCTGGGCTTCGACCAGGCGGGTAAAGTCCCGATAGTGACTGTTGACGATGACCAGCATGCCGATGGTGACCAGCACCACATTGAGCGCAGCGGCCACGAAGACGGGGATGTGCGTGGACAGGAAGAAGACCGTGAAGATGCCGTTGACAATCAGGGCCGCCGTCAGCGCCGCCGAGCGCAGGTACATCAGGCAGAAGATGCAGCAGATGACCGTGATGCCCATGTAGAAGGCCACATGCGCCTGGGCATAGGCGTTGCCATAGGGGAAGAGCATGATCGACCACAACGAGAAGCTCAGCGCGATCGGCGCCACCAGCAGGTTGGTCCGGCGCAGCGCCTGAGCCGCCGCGACAGGCGTGGGAACCAGATGGCGGTTGTGCCACCAGAACAGCAGCCGTACCGAACACAGCACGCTGAGCACGGCCGGGAAATACAGCCCCAGCCAGAGCGGAGCCAGGTCGAGATAGGTGTAGGCCAAGGCCCAGCTGTTGATGATGAGGATGAGATACATCATCGGCATCTTGGTCGAGAACGCCTGGTATTGCGCGATCACTAGCTGCGGCCGCCCGTGGTCGACACGCCAGTGATTACGTAACCTGCTCATCAATGAGGAAAGACGCATCTGTGGGATTTTCTGCCGGAAAGCCGTCGCCAGGCGACGGTGCTGGGTCTGTGGACCAAAGGTCAACATTATAACGTCCGGCAAAGCCGGTCCAACTCAGGAAAACCCTGACGGAAAGCGGATTTCCGGCGGGCAACCTCACCTGATGAGCCAATTTCCGGTCAACCATTCCTGTTGCGCAGGATGCAATTAGGCAGCTTGTCCTACAGCATCCTCGCGCAACCTCATCTAAAATCGGCGTAACCAAAAATCAAGGTGCGCCATGTCGACCGCCCTCTCCCCTGATCGCCTGCCGGCGCTTCCGCCCGAGGCGTTTTTTGCGTTGGACCCGCAGTGGCGTTTCGTCTTCCTCGACGGCCCCGCCCAGGCGCTGTTGAACCCGCATGGCCAGGACCTGCTGGGCCGCCCCATCTGGCAGGCCTGCCCCGAGCTGCTGGGCAGTCCGCTGGAAGACTGTCTGCGGGCCGTGCAGGCCGACCAGCACAGCCATGAAGCCGTGCTGATCCATCCGCATCACCAGCCGGGACCGGCCTATGCGGTCTCCTGCTATGCGGGCGCACACGGTCTGTCGGTGAGCCTGCGCGCCATCGCGGCGCAGTCGCCATCAGAACATGGCCAGCAGCAGACGCGCCTGCGCAATGAAGCGGTGGCCGAACTGGCCCGGTTGACCGACGAATCCGAGCGGCGGCGCCGCTTCTACGAAACCTTCTTCGCCACCACCCCCGACCTGGCCTACGCCTGGGACCTGGAGCATCGCTTCACCTACGCCAACCGGGTGCTGTTGCAGATGTGGGGCAAGACCTGGGATGAGGCCATCGGCAAGACTTGCCTGGAGCTGGGCTATGAACCCTGGCACGCCGAGATGCACAGTCGCGAAATCGAACAGGTGCGCGCCACCAAACGCCCGGTGCGCGGCGATGTGCCCTTCAATGGCACGTTCGGACGGCGCATCTATGACTACATCATCTTCCCCGTCCTGGGACCGGATGGCGAAGTCGAAGCGGTCGCCGGCACCACCCGCGACGTGACCGACCGCAAGCACAGCGAAGCGCGCCAGCAGGCGCTGCTGCACCTGGCCGACGCGATCCGCGCCACCGATTCGCCGCAAGACATCGCCAGCGCCGCCGCCCACATCATCGGCGACGCGCTCACGGCGCGCTGGGTGAGTTTCCACACTCTCGGGCCGCAACTGCAGTGCCAGGACCTGGGCCAATGGCGCTTCCATCGCGACAACGATGCCGAGCGTGGACTGCAGGCGCATGCCCGGCGATCACTGCAGCGGGTGCTGGAGCAGGGCCATCCCATGCTGGTGGCCGATGTGTCCAGCGACGCCCGCACTGTCGCGCTGGCCGACGAGCAGCGCGCGCTGGGCGTGGCGTCCTTCATGGATGTGCCGGTGCTGGCGCAGGACCAGCCGGTGGCGCTGGTGCAGGTGAGCAGCGATGCGCCACGCGTCTGGACCGAGAACGAGCTGGCCATCGTACGCGAAGTCAGCGAACGCGCCTGCGCCGCCTTCGAACGCATCCGCAACCAGCGCGCCCTGGCCGAGAGCGAAGCGCGGCTGCGCGCCATCAATGAGTCGCTGGAAGCCGAAGTCAGCGCGCGCACGCGCGAGCTGATGGCCACCGAAGAAGCGCTGCGCCACTCCCAGAAGATCGAAGCCATCGGCCAGCTCACCGGCGGCCTGGCGCATGATTTCAACAATCTGCTGGGCGGCATCAGCGGTAGCCTCGACCTCATGCGTGTGCGTCTGGTGCAGGGACGCGGCGAGGAACTGCTGCGCTACGTCGAACTGGCCTCCCGCAGCACCCAGCGCGCCGCCTCGCTCACGCAGCGGCTGCTGGCCTTTGCGCGCCGCCAGACGCTGGCGCCCAAGCCGACCCGCGTCAATGCGCTCATCAACGGCATGGAAGAGCTGATCCGCCGCACCATCGGGCCTTCCATCGTGCTGGAAGTGGTGGGCGCGGGGGGCCTCTGGCCGACCTTCGTGGATGGTCCGCAACTGGAGAGCGCGCTGCTGAACCTGTGCATCAACGCCCGCGACGCCATGCCCGGCGGTGGACGGCTGACCATCGAGACCGCCAACAAATGGCTGGACGACAAATGGGCGCACGAGCGCGACCTGCCCCCCGGCCAATACGTCTGCATCTCGGTCACCGACAGCGGCGTGGGCATGCCGCCCGATGTGCTGGCGCGCGCCTTCGATCCCTTCTTCACCACCAAGCCCATCGGCGCCGGCACCGGGCTGGGGCTGTCGATGGTGTATGGTTTTGCGCGGCAGTCGGGCGGACAGGTGCGGCTGTATTCGGAAGTGGGACAAGGCACCACGGTATCGATCTACCTGCCGCGCCACCACCACGATGAGGCCGAACAGGACGAGGCCGACGCCTTCGATGAAACGGCTGCGGGCGACGGCAACGGCGAGGTCGTGCTGGTGGTCGATGACGAGGCCTCCATCCGCATGCTGGTGGCGGAGATCCTCAGTGACGCTGGCTATGACGTGCTGCAGGCCGAGGACGGGCCGGGCGCGCTGCGCATCCTGCAATCGAAGCAGCGTATCGATCTGCTCATCACCGACGTGGGCCTGCCGGGTGACCTCAATGGCCGTCAGGTGGCCGACGCCGGACGCGCCGCGCGGCCGGATCTGCACGTACTCTTCATTACCGGTTACGCCGAAAACGCCGCATTCGGCAACGGCCATCTGGAGCCGGGCATGCAACTGATGACCAAGCCCTTCAAGATGGAAGCGCTGGCGCGCCGGGTGCAGAGCATTCTGGAAAGCCGGGTCACGCCGCACTGAGCGGCGCAGGGGCAGATACCGCGCCGCTGCTCAGGCCAAGGGCGCCTGACCGTCCAGGGCTGCGCCCAGCCGCCATGACACCGCCTGCGCCGCGCTGCGCAGACGTTGCGCCACCGCGCCCTCCAGCGCGGTATCGTAGCTGCCGCTACTACCCATGACCGCCATCACCAGCGCCAGTTGTCCGGCGTGATTGAACACCGGCGCGGCCAGGGTATTGATGCCTGGCACCGGATGCCCCAGCGCCTGGTCCATGCCCTGCGCCCGGATCTTCGCCAACTGCGCGGCATAACGGACATGCAGGCTGCCATCGGCATGGCAGACCGATTCCAGCGCGGCCCCTTCCATCCTGATCCCGTCCAGCGCCAGCGCGCCGGCCAACCCATCTGCCGGCGCACAGGCCGCGCACACGCGGCCAATGGCGGTATGCACCATCGACAGCACGGTGCCGATACGCAGACTCACGTGCTGCGGCCGCGAGGATTCCTCCAGCCGTACCACGGTCGGCCCCAGGGGACCTGCCACCGCCAGCGCCACCGACAAACCCGTCTCCTGCGCCAATGCGGCCACCTCGGCCTCGGCTTCGCGCAGCGGCGACAGCCGTTGCAAGGCGGCCAGCCCCAGTTCCAGGCCGAGCGCCCCGGGCAGGAAATTGCCCTGCGCATCCCGCATGAGCAGGCCGATCTTCTGCAAGCTCACCAGGTGCGGAAAGGCCTTGGCCGCCGGCATGCCGGCCAGCCGCGCGAGGTCGCCCAGCGGCAGCGGACGGCCCGCCGCCAGCAGGGCGTCGAGCAACTGGCCGGTGTTGTCCAGCGACTGGATGCCGCGCTGGCCGCGGGCATCGCTATCGGCTGGGGTGTCGTCAGGGGGCAGGTATTTCATGCGGCTTCCTCGTTCAACTGACTGCTGATGCTGGCGATGCAGGCGCGCAACTCGCGTGCGACCGCGCCGCGCCAGCCGGTGTCGATGCTGCCGCTGGGACCGATGACGGTGAGCAGCAGCGACAGGACCTGATCCTGGCCCAGCAAAGGCATGCACAGGCTGGACACGCCCGGACTGGGTGCATCGATGGCGCGCTCCAGGCCACGCTGGCGGATCGCCTCCAGCTCTGCCTGGAACTGCCGGATGCGCGCGCGGCTGGCCTCCGGGTGCTGGCGCTCCCACGTTGGGAGCCACTGCTGGGGCGGCTGGAAGGCGCAGCAGGTACGGCCGGTGGCGGTATCGGCCAGCGCCATGACGCTGCCCACGTGCAGGTTCAGGTGCAAGGGCTTGCCGGCGTGGGCGTAGTGGACGATGGTCGGCCCTTCCGGGGTGGGCAGCGAGACCGCCACGCTGCAACCCGTGGCCGCGCTCAGGTGTTGCGCCTGCGCAATGGCCAGGCGATAGGCCGGCTGTTGCGACAGCCGCGCCACGCCCAGGCGCAGCGCCAGCGGACCGGCCTCATAGTGGCCCTCGGCCGGCGTGCGCTTGATCAGCCCCAGCCGCAACAGGCTCACCAGATAGGTATGGGCTTGCGCCGAGGTCAGGCCGGCAGCGGCGGCCAGCGCCACCAGCGGCATGGGCTGGCGCGCCGCCGCCAGCGCCTGCAGCAGGCGGCCGGCCACTTCCACGCTCTGGATTCCTCGTTGTGTCTTGGCAGGCGGCTGGGGCATCGGCAATTTCCGGTCGTGATCGAAAGGGATAGAAGCGAAAGTCGAAGGCTGGATTCTAATCCACCGCGCAGCTCCCTGATTCCCTCTCTGCCGGCTCGGACGATGCTTCGAGGATTCTCATCGCCCGGAATACAATTAACCACCAGCAAGCGCATTTGATATTGACTAATACAGATCCACTCACTAAGATGTGTTCACCCCGGCCACACCGGGCCACCCAAAAACACACCAGAACCACCACGACGTGGACGGAGACCAGCCCCCAAGGCGCCAGACATTGCCTGCGCTCGTCCCCGCTCCAGCCCGCAACCCGATAGAGAGGTAGCCATGGCCAAGGCCTTTGCATCCCAGGCAGATCTCGAAGCCAAGAAGATCAGCTTCGTCCAACTTTCCGACAACGCCTACGCCTACACGGCAGAGGGCGACCCCAATTCCGGCGTCATCATCGGCGACGACAGCGTGATGGTGATCGACACCACCGCCACGCCGGCCATGGCCCAGGACCTCATCGCGCGCATCCGCGCCATCACCGACAAACCCATCAAGTACGTGGTGCTGTCGCACTATCACGCGGTGCGCGTGCTGGGCGCCTCGGCCTATCTGCAGGAAGGCGGCGAGCAGGTCATCGCCAGCCGCGGCACCTACGAAATGATCGTCGAGCGCGGCGAAGCCGACATGAAGTCCGAGATCGAGCGCTTCCCGCGCCTGTTCGCCGGCGTCGAGACCGTGCCCGGCCTGACCTGGCCGACCATGGTGTTCGAGAAGGAGATGACGATCTTCATGGGCAAGCTGGAAGTGAAGATCGCCCATCTCGGCGCGGGCCACACCAAGGGCGACACGGTGGTGTGGATTCCCAGCCAGAAGGTGCTGTTCTCCGGCGACCTGGTCGAATACGACGCCGCCTGCTATTGCGGCGACGCCCAGCTCGAACAATGGCCGGCCACCCTGGATGCGCTCTCGGCCCTGCAGGCCGAAGCCCTGGTGCCGGGACGCGGCCCGGCCCTGGTGGGCCGCGAACAGGTCGAGCAAGGCATCGCCTACACCCGCGATTTCGTCTCCACGCTGCTGCGCGCCGGCAAGGACGCCGTGGCCGGCAAGATGAGCCTGAAGGAAGCCATGGCGCATACGCGCAGCCTGATGGACCCCAAGTTCGGCCAGGTCTTCATCTACGAGCATTGCCTGCCCTTCGACGTGACCCGCGCCTTTGACGAAGCCTCCGGCATCAGTCATCCGCGCATCTGGACCGCCGAGCGCGACAAGGAAATGTGGAAGGCGCTGCAAGCCTGATGGCGGCAGGAAAGCGAGGAGACCAAGAATGAACCAGAACCCAGCCATCGATTACCAGCAGCAACGCTTTGCCTGGACACCCTGCGCCGAACAGCATCTGCTGGGACATGCGCCGGTGCATCCGGTGGTCATCATCGGCGCCGGCCCGGTCGGCCTGACCTGCGCCATCGACCTGGCCCGGCAAGGCATCGCGGTGGTGCTGGTGGACGACGACGACACCCTCTCCACCGGCTCACGGGCGATCTGCTTTGCCAAGCGCACCCTGGACATCTTCGACCGCCTCGGCTGCGGCCAGCGCATGGTGGACAAGGGCGTGGGCTGGAATCGCGGCAAGGTGTTCCTGCGCGATCAGGCGGTGTACGAATTCGACCTGCTGCCCGAGAGCGGCCATGCGCGTCCGGCCTTCATCAACCTGCAGCAATACTATGTCGAAGGCTATCTGCTGGAGCAGGCGCAGCAGTGGCCCAGCATCGAGATCCGCTGGAAGAGCAAGGTCAGCGCCATCGCCCACCATGAGGACCATGAAGCGCTCACCGTCGACACCCCGCAGGGCAGCTACACGCTCAAGGCGCAGTACGTGGTGGCCGCCGACGGTTCGCGCAGCCCGCTGCGCAAGATGATGGGACTGGAAAGCCAGGGCCATACCTTCCGCGACCGCTTCCTCATCGCCGACGTCAAGATGGACGCCCCCTTCCCGGCCGAGCGCTGGTTCTGGTTCGATCCGCCTTTCCATCCGCAACAATCGGTGCTGCTGCACCGCCAGCCCGACGACGTCTGGCGCATCGACTTCCAGCTGGGCTGGGACGCCGATCCGGTGCTGGAAAAGACGCCCGAGCGCGTCATCCCGCGGGTGCGCGCATTGCTGGGCGAGCAGGTGTCCTTCTCGCTGGAATGGGTCAGCGTCTATACCTTCTCCTGCGTACGCATGGAGCGCTTCCGCCACGGCCGGGTGCTGTTCGTGGGTGACGCCGCGCATTGTGTCTCGCCCTTCGGCGCACGTGGGGCCAACAGCGGCATCCAGGACGCCGAGAACCTGGCCTGGAAACTGGCCCATGTGCTGCAAGGCAAGGCGCCCGACAGCCTGCTGGACAGCTATGCCAGCGAGCGCGAATATGCCGCCGACGAGAACCTGCTCAACTCCACCCGCTCCACCGATTTCATCACACCCAAGAGCGCGGTCAGCCGCGCCTTCCGCGACGCCGTCCTGGGCCTGGCGCGCGAGCATGCCTTCGCCCGCCGATTGGTCAACAGCGGCCGCCTGTCGCTGCCGGCCACGCTGGACGACTCGCCGCTGAACACGCCGGACCAGGCCGTCGCGCCAGAGGCTCTGGCCTTCACCGGCCCGATGCGGCCCGGCGCGCCCTGCTGCGATGCGCCCCTGCTGCAGGCAGGCCAGCCGGCCTGGCTGTTGCCGCAACTGGGTGACCAGTTCGTGCTGATGATCTTTGCCGCGCCAGCCCAGTTGCCCGCCGCTACGCGGCATGCACTGGCGGCGCTGACCCAGCCTGGGGCACTGAAACTGCTCTTCATCAGTGCGCAAGCCGCCACGCAAGAGGACGAACGGGTGCTGCAGACGCTCGCTGGCCAAGCCATCCAGGTACAGGACATCGACACCCTGGCAGCCCAGCGCTACGACGCCCGTCCTGGCAGTTGCTACCTGATCCGTCCTGACCAGCACGTCAGCGCACGCTGGCGCAGCACCGACGCGACCGATGTCGCACAGGCGCTGCTGCGCGCCACCGGACATGCCACCGGCGCGACCCAGGCGCTGGCGGCGTAAGGACAAGGTAAGCCTAAGGCAAGACCGACCAACAACATCAACACACCGGAGACCTGCATGACCCTCAACACCGAACCCAACCTGAGCCGCCCGGACGACTTCTACGAAGCCCTCATCGACATGCATCGCGGGCTGGACGATGAGGCCAGCCAGGCCGTCAATGCACGTCTGATCCTGCTGCTGTGCAATCACATCGGCGGCCACGAAGTGCTGCTCGACGCCATGCGCAGTGCCCGCGCCGGCGTCGCCCCGCCCCTGGCTGAAGCGGCCTGAACGGTGCGCACGGCCATGCATCAGGCCGTGCCACCAGCGAATTTCACCTCAACGATATCCACAAGAGCGCCCCAGGCGCCGACCCAACGGAGACAACCATGATGACCCCATCCCCGGCCGGCGCGACGCTGTCCGCCGCCCCCAGCCTTGCCAGCCAGGCCGAAGACGCGATCTACCGCAAGGTCTGGCTGCGCATCATCCCCTTCCTCTTCATCTGCTACGTGGTCTCCTTCCTGGACCGCATCAACATCGGCTTTGCGCAACTGCAGATGAAGCAGGACCTGGGCTTCAGCGACGCCATGTATGGCCTGGGCGCAGCCGTGTTCTACGTCGGCTACGTGCTCTTCGAAGTGCCCAGCAACATGGCCCTGGCGCGTTTCGGCGCGCGCCGCACCTTCTCGCGCATCATGGTGCTGTGGGGACTGGCTTCAGTAGGCATGATGGCCGTGAGCGATGCGACGCACTTCTATGTGCTGCGCTTCCTGCTGGGCGTATTCGAGGCGGGATTCTTCCCCGGCATCGTGCTCTATCTCAGTTACTGGTTCCCGGCCCGCCGCCGTGCGGCGGTGATGGCCATCTTCTTTGCCGGCGTGGCCGTGGCGGGGGTGCTGGGGGGACTGGTCTCGGGCTGGATCATGCGTGACATGGCCGGCGTGATGGGGCTGTATGGCTGGCAATGGATGTTTGCCATCGAGGGCGCACCGGCGGTGGTGCTGGGCCTGCTGGCGATCTTCCTGCTGGCCGACGGGCCGGCCCAGGCCAAGTGGCTCAGCCCCGAAGAACGCAGCTTCCTGCAAGCCCGCCATAGCCAGGAAGCGCTGCGCACCCACCATGTCAGCGCCCATTCGCTGGCCGCGCTCAGGCAGGCACTGTCGCATCGCACCACCTACCTGTTCGCCTTCATCTACTTCGCCCTGACCTGCGGCTCGCTGACGCTGAACTTCTGGATGCCGCTGATGATCCGCGACTTCGGCATCAAGGACGTGGTCGAGGTTTCGCTCTATAGCGTCATTCCCAACGCCATCGGTGCGGTCGGCCTGATCCTGATCGCGCGCCGGTCCGACCGCCGCAATGAGCGTCACGGCCACTTCGCCGTCTGCACCACCGGCGGCGCGCTGGCGCTGGCGGCGCTGACGCTGCATCCCTCCAGCTTTGCGGTCTCGCTGGCCCTGCTGTCGGTGGCGGCGGTGCTGATCTTCGCGGCCCTGCCCATCTTCTGGTCGCTGCCGCCGGGCCTGTTGCCCGCGCAGACCATCGCCCCGGGCATCGCCTTCATTTCCAGCGTGGGCATTACCAGCGGCATCGTCAGCCCCTGGCTGATCGGGCTGGTCAAGACACGGACCGGCAACATGGATATCGCGCTCTATATCCTGGCGGGCTTGTTGTTGCTCAGTGGATTGGCGATGTGGAGCCTGATTCCGAGGAAGGCGTCTCCCGAAGGCTCATACAAGCCCACCTGAAACCTAGCACTTCGTCGAGCGACTCAAGCTGTCCCGCCCACGCGGGACAGCTTGTTTATCGCCCGCTGATTGAATCGATCCGAATCGTCTCGCCGTCTTGATCAATAACGGTCAGTCTAGCTCGCGACCAACGGGACTCAAATGCAACCATGACGCCGTTTCCGGACTGTCGGGTGCAAACAGATCGCATTGGCGCACAAGTTCCGCCAGACAGAAGCGAGGCCGTGCAGGCAAGGAGCCAAGTATCCATCCATGATGAGATGAACGCTGCAGGTCCAGCGTCCCGCCTGTTCCTGGTTTCAGACCCAATTTCTCCATATCAGCAATATTCAGGTGGATCGCAGGTTCACCATGAGTCAACAGTACTTTCAGTTTCATTCTCTCTCCGATTCAGATTAATTCGGCCTAGCGCCGCGGCTATCCGTTAAGCGGAACTCCTTCAGGCCGAGAAACAAATTTCAGCATCCGGCATGCTGGTCAACAAACTGTCAGAATTTGTTGTTACAGTTGCGCCGCCAGTCCTCGGGGGACGCCTGGTCCGACCGATCAGGCCAGACCGGCCCGCAACCACCTGAACACTCCTTGCCCAGCCACCACCGCCATCCCGCCTCGCCGACATGAAAATGAAGACCACCTCGCCGCAACTGACGGCCTATGAAGAAGTCAAGCCTGGCTTCGGCTGGATCGATGCGCTGGTGCTGGCGGTGCTGTTCGGCCTGCTGTGGAGCGCGCTGCACTTCGGCAAGGGTATGCTGGTCCACTTCGATCCATCCGACCAGTTGGAGGTGGACAGCTCGCCGGCCATGATCCCCTATTACGCCGGACGCACGCTCTTGCGCATGTGGATCGCCTTCGCGTTTTCGTTATTCTTCGCCATCGGCACCGGCTACCTGGCCGCCAAGAACCGCCGCGCGCGCGCCCTGATCCTGCCGGCGCTGGACATCCTGCAATCGGTGCCGGTACTGGGCTTCCTCTCGGCCACCGTGGCCGGCTTCATGGCGCTGTTCCCGGGTAGCCTGATGGGCGTGGAATGCGCGGCCATCTTCGCCATCTTCACTGGGCAGGTGTGGAACATGGCCTTCGGCTTCTATCACTCCATGGTCACCATCCCGACCGACATGCAGGAAGCCGCCACCACCTATCGCCTCACCGCCTGGCAGCGCTTCCGTACGGTGGAACTGCCGGCCTCGGCGCACAGCCTGATCTGGAACTCGATGATGTCCTTCGGCGGCGGCTGGTTCTTCGTGGCGCAGAGCGAGGCCATCAGCGTCATGAACAAGGACCTGAAGCTGCCCGGCCTGGGTTCCTACATGGCCCAGGCCATCGACCAGGGCGACCATACGGCGGCGCTGTGGGCAGTCATCGCCATGCTGGCGCTGATCCTGGTGAGCGACCAGCTGGTCTGGCGGCCGCTGTTGGCCTGGGCCGACAAGTTCAAGATCGAACTGACCGAATCGACTTCGCCGCCCACTTCCTGGGTCTATGACCTGCTGCGCGGTTCCTACGTCTTCACCTGGCTCGATGAGAAATGCTGGCAGCCGCTGGGCGACTGGCTGGCGCGCCATCGTCCGAGCACCTCGGCCGCACCGACACCGGCCCGCATCACCCGCGAACGCTGGACCAAGCGCGTGATTACCGGCCTGATCTGCGGCCTGCTGATCTTCGAAGCGCTGCGCGGCCTGGTGGCGGCCATCGATGCGCTGCATGGCGCGATGAGCTGGAGCCTGTTCGGCCACATCGTCTGGCTGGGCTTCCTGACCATGCTCCGGGTGCTGGCCATGACGGTGGTGGCCACCCTGATCTGGACCCCGGTGGGCGTGTGGATCGGCTCCAAGCCGAACATCGCCCGCTTCGCCCAGCCGCTGGCGCAGATCGGCGCATCCTTCCCGGTCAACATGACCTTCCCGCTGGTGGTGGGCTGGTTCGTGGCCGGCAACGTGAGCATGAACTGGGGCAGCATCCTGTTGATCGCCATGGGCACGCAGTGGTACATCCTCTTCAACGTGATTGCCGGGGCCATGGCCATTCCCAATGACCTCAAGGAAGCCGCCCGCATGTACGGCCTGTCGCGCTGGAACCTGTGGAAGACGCTGGTCCTGCCGGCCATCTTCCCGTTCTGGGTGACCGGTGCGTGTACCGCCGCTGGCGGCGCCTGGAATGCCTCCATCGTGGCCGAACTGGCCAGTTGGGGCGATGTCTCGCTCAAGGCCGATGGCCTGGGCGCCTATATCTCGGCGGTCACCAAGTCCGGTGATACGCCTCTCATCATCGCCAGTATCGGCGTGATGTCCATGTTCGTCGTGCTGATGAACAAGTTTGTCTGGCGTCGCCTGTATGCCTTCGCCGAACGCCGTTTCCGTCTCGATTGACCTTGAGCCACGCCATGACCATGACTTCTCCGCAACAACGTCCCGCCGTCGCTGAACTGTGCGCCGTCAGCAAATCCTATAACACTGCCGGCGGCCACGAGCTCAAGGTGCTGGACAATATCGACCTGGCCGTCCACGAAGGTGAACTGCTGGCCCTCTTGGGCCAGTCCGGCTCGGGCAAGTCCACCATCCTGCGCTGCCTGACCGGCCTGGTGGAACCCAGCTCGGGCCACACCATGGCTGCGGGCAAACCGCTCTATGGCGTCAATCGCGATGCCTCGGTGGTGTTCCAGACCTTCGCGCTCTACCCGTGGCTGACGGTGGAACAGAATGTGGCCGTGGGCCTGATGTCGCACAACCCGACCCGCGAAGAACGCGATGCGGCGGTGGACCGCGCCATCGAACTGATCGGCCTGGGCAACTACCACAGCGCCTATCCACGCGAGCTCTCGGGCGGCATGCGCCAGCGCGTGGGCATTGCGCGGGCGCTGGTGTCCAAGCCCAAGCTCTTGTGCCTGGACGAAGCCTTCAGCGCCCTGGACGTGCTGACCGCGGAAAACCTGCGCCAGGAACTGATCAGCCTGTGGCGCGCGCCGGACAGCGGCCTGACCTCGATCTTCATGGTTACCCACAACATCGAAGAGGCGGTGGAAATGGCCACGCGCATCGTCGTGGTGTTCCCGCGTCCGGGCCGCCTGGGCCTGGTGCTGGACAATCCGCTGCCCTATCCGCGCGATACCAAGAGCCCGGAATTCCAGCGCCTGGTCAACATCATCCACGAAGCCATCACCACCCTCACGCTGCCCGACCTGCCGCCGGAAGTGCATGTACCGGGCGAACCGATCTCGCGCGGACGCAAGCGCATGGAGTCGATCCCGCTGATCCCGGTGGGCCAGATCCTGGGCCTGATGAGCCTGTTGCACGACGAGCCGGAACTCAACAACATCTACGACATCTCCGACGAGATCGGCAAGGAATTCGGCGAGACCATCGCTACCGTGAAGGCGGCGGAAATCCTGGAACTGGTGGATACGCCCAAGCAGGAGGTCTACCTGACCGACCTGGGCCGCCGCTTCGTGGCGGCCGACCGCCAGGGCCAGCGCGCCATCTTTGCCGAGCAGGTCTACAAGCTGCGCATCTTCCACATCATCCTGGCCTTGCTGGGCGAGGCCGAGGAAATCGAGGCAGAGCGCGTGTTGAAGGACATCGGCAGCGCGCTGCCCTACGACAATCCCGAAAAGACCTTCGAGACCATGATCGCCTGGGGCCGCTATGCCGGTCTGATGGACTACAACGCCAAGACCGGCATGGTCTTCGTACCCAAGGATGAGGATGACGAAGACGGCGCTTCCAGCTGATCCGAACTGAGCTGATCTGTGCGGATCCGGCCTGAGCGGATCTGCACAGCGAAGAATGTTCTCTTCAACGCAGCGCCGGCATCCCCGGCGTGCGCGCCAGCGGCGCCTGTTCCAGCGGCGCGGCCAATGATCGGTCCTGGCGGATCTTGAACACCGAGACCACCTTCAGCAAACTGCTGGCCTGCTGCGACAGTGATTGCGCGGCGGCGCTGGCCTCTTCCACCAGGGCGGCGTTCTGCTGGGTCACCTGGTCCATCTGCACCATGGCCGTATTGATCTGCTCGATGCCGCTGCCCTGTTCCTGGGTGGCGGTGGCGATGTTGTTCATGATCTCGCCGAACCGTTGCACCGAGGCCACGATCTGGGCCATCTGCTGGCCAGCATCGCTGACCAGCTGCGAGCCGGCCCCGACGTGCGACATCGATTCGCCGATCAGCTCCTTGATCTCCTTGGCCGCCACCGCACTGCGCTGGGCCAGCGAGCGCACTTCGGAGGCCACCACCGCAAAGCCGCGTCCCTGCTCACCTGCACGTGCAGCTTCCACCGCCGCATTCAACGCCAGGATATTGGTCTGGAAGGCGATGCCTTCGATGACGCTGATGATGTCGGACATCTTGCTGCTGCTGGCGGTGATCCGGTCCATGGTCTGCACCACGCGGTCGAAGGCCTGGTTGCCCGCAGCTGCAGTCTCGGAAGCGCCACCCGACAGGCGTAGCGCCTCGCCGGCATGCTGGGTGTTCTGGCGCACGGTGGTGGTCAGCTCTTCCATGCTGGCGGCGGTCTCTTCGAGAGACGCAGCCTGCTCTTCGGTGCGCTGCGACAGGTCGAAGTTGCCCTGGGCGATCTGGCCGCTGGCCACCGAGATGGTCTCGGCGGCGGACTTGATGCCGTGTGCGATCACGTTCAACTGGTAACGCATCTGTTCGATCGAGGCCATCAGGCTAGAGCTGTCGCCCTCGCGCACGCGCACCGTGGCGGTCAGGTCGCCGCTGGCGATGTCACGCGCGACGGCTTGCGCCTCGGAGGGTTCAGCGCCGAGCTGGCGCAGGATGCTGCGGGCGATCAACGCCGAGGCCGCCACACCGACCAGCAGCGCGGCCAGCGCCGCCGCCAGCGTCACCATGCGCAGCCATGCATAGGTGCTGCGCGCGCTGGCGGCAGCTTCATCGTTGAGCTGGTCCTCGAACTCCGCCAGCTCAGTGAGCGACTTGATCCAGGCCTGCTGCTTGGGGCGCACCTGGGTGATGAGCACCTTGCCCGCCTCGGCCGCCTTGTTGTCCAGGCCCAGCTGCACGGCCTTGGCCATCAGCGGCAAGGTCGCGGCCTCATCGTTCTTGATCTGCACCAGCAACTGCCGCTCGCGCTCAGTGGTGGCGGCTTCGGTGGTGAACATCTTGTCCAATGCGGCATACGCATCGGCATACAATTTTTCCTGGCGCGCCAGGGTCTGCGCTTCCACCTGCATGTCGGCCTGCTCATCGAGCAAGGCAATGTTGCGGATAGCCAATGCGCGCTGACTCAGCGCATTGCGCAAGGCAGTGACCAGCTTGATCTCGGCATTGTTGACGTTGGTGATGTCGGTGAGCGCATCATTGACGCGCGCCATGCCATATAAACCCAGTGCGGAAATGCTCAGCAGAAATATCAGGATGAGGCCAAAGCCCAATGCCAGCCTGGTGACGACTTTCAAATTGCCCATAATGTGCCCCCTGTAGGATATCCTCCGGCCGATCCCATGATGAGGCCGGAGAGAGTTTGACGGAGCTTGTCGGGAGACGGACTGCAAAACCTGCCTGCTTGAGACTGGCGTCGGGGTGGTTTGCGTTGTGATGGTTATTGTTGCAAATGTGGCAGAAAGAACGCCGACAAGCAGGAGCCAGTCTATGCCTCTGCCGGTTACGCCAAAGCGATGATTAGCGAGGCTTTACGGGTTCTCTAAAATCTAGATTTTACGTACATTTCAGTTTTGTCCATACATTCGGCGGCGCTGACGTTTTCTGCACCATCGCCCGCAAAAGCTCATCAGGCGGGCGATTCAGCCTTGCGACGCAGACGGCTGGCGCTTACTGCCGTCGCCAGCGCCGTGGCCGCTGCCGCGAGCCACAATGCGATACGGATCGCCTCGCCATCTTGGATGGGATTCATCTGCAACGCGCCCTGCGCCACGGCGGCGGCGGTATGCACGGCCAGGATCACGCCCAGCAGCGCCGCCCCCAGGCATTGCCCGAAGGTACGCATGATGGCCAGCACGCCGGAGGCATTGCCGCTGCGCTCGCGCGACACATTGCCGAGCATCTCGCGGTTGTTGGGGCTCTGGAAGAATCCGAAGCCCATGCCGCAGACCAGTGCGCGCCAGCCGATATCCCAAGGCTGGGCCTGATCGGGCAGCAAGGCCAGCAGCACCAGCCCCAGCGCAAAGAGCGCTAGCCCCAGGCTCGACAGCAGCGCCGGCGAATGGCGGTCGGCCAGGCGGCCGGCATGGGGCGCGACCAGCACGATGCCCAGCGGCCAGGGCGTGAACAAGGCGGCCGATTCGAAGGCCGTGTAGCCATAGGCGTTCTGGAACAGGAAAGGCAGGGCCACGAAGGCAATGCCCTGTCCCACGAAGGAAGCCAGCGAGGTCAGCGCGGCCAGCGAGAAACGCGGGTTGGCAAAGATGTCCAGCGGCAACAATGGATCAGCGGCACGACGCTGGCCGCGCACGAAGGCCAGGCCAGCCAGCAGCGCCGTGGCCGCATAGGCGGCGGCGGTGAAGGCGGCCCCGCTGCCCTGGCCGGGTTCGGCGAAACGCGCGCAGGTGTCGGCGCCCATGATCAGCGCCCCCATCGCCAGGGCCGACCAGAGTGCGCCGGCCAGATCGAAGGCGGCCTGGGCCGGCTTGCGCGTATCCGGCACGGCGTTCCAGGCCAGCCACACCGCCAGCACGCCCAGCGGCACATTGATGGCGAAGATCCATTCCCAGCCCAGCGTGGCCAGCAAGGTGCCGCCCAGCACCGGCCCCACTGCCGTGCTGGCAGCGACCAGCACGGCATTCAGACCAAGGATGCGGCCCAGCAGACGATTCGGGAAGATGGTGCGATGGATCGCCGGCGCAATGCTGAGCATGGCCGCGCCGCCCAGTCCCTGCAGGATGCGCATGAGGATCAGCAGCGTCACCGAGCCCGACAGCGCACAGCCCAGCGAGGCCAGCGTGAACACTGCCAGCCCGGCGCGGAACTGGACGCGAAAGCCGATGCGCGAGGACAGCGCCGCGAAGGCCGCCAGGGTCATGGCCGTGGCCAGCAAGTAGGCATTGGCCACCCAGATCGACACGGCTGCCGAGGTCTGCAGGGCCTGGCTGATCTGGGGCAGCGCGACGTTGATGATGGTGCCGTCGAAGACCGCCATGGTGGTGGCGGTCATGACGGCCAGCATGGCGCGGCGGCGTTGCTTGCCGGGCAAGCCTTCATCGTTGGGGTGGTCGGAGAACAGTTCCATGGTGGGGATCGGCAAAAAGCGGGACAGGTCTTCACTATAGCCATGCGGCAGACAAGGCGGAAGACGCATGGCTTGCAATGGATCATTGCATGCGACGCCATGTCTGGCGTGATCGTGCTAGCATCCCCGTCATGACCGGAACCGACCTGAACCTGCTCATCGCCCTAGATGCCCTCATCGCCGAAGCCAGCGTGGCCGGGGCCGCGCGTCGGCTCGGCCTGAGCGCCTCGGCCATGAGCCGTACTCTCACGCGGCTGCGCGAAGCCACCGGCGACCACCTGCTGGTGCGCGCCGGACGCCAGATGGTGCTCACCCCCTGCGCCGAAGCGCTGCGCGAACGCGTGCGTAATGTGGTCCACGAGGCGCGTTCCGTGCTGCGCCCGTCGGTGCCGGAGCTGGACCTGAGCCGGCTGGAGCGCGACTTCAGCATCCGCGCCAACGATGGTTTCATCGAAGCCCTGGGCGCCCAGCTGATCGAGTCCGTGACCGCAGAGGCGCCGCTGGTACGGCTGCGCTTCGTGCCCAAGGTGGAGCGCGGGCCGGTGCCGCTGCGTGAAGGCAGCGCCGACCTGGAGATTGGCGTGGCCAGCGAGATGGGACCGGAGGTACGCCTGCAGACGCTGTTCCGCGATCGCTTCGTGGGAGCAGTGCGCACCGGCCATCCGCTGGCAGCGCTGCGCCGGGTCAGCGCCGAACGCTATTGCGCCTTCGAACACGTCAGCGCTTCGCCGCGCGGCATCGCCACCGGCCCGTTGGACGAGGCCCTGGCCGCGCAAGGATGGGCAAGAAAGATCGTGGCGGTGGTGCCGAGCTTTCCCGGTGCGCTGGCCGTGGCGCGCACCTCGGACCTGGTGACGATGGTGCCGGGAACGTTCATCACCAATGGTGGCGCAGCCCGCAAGGATGGCAGCGCCGCCGGCATCCATGTATTCGAACTGCCACTGCCGCTGCCGCCCATTGTCATTTCGCTGATGTGGCATCCACGGGTGGAGTTGGACCCGGCGCATCGCTGGCTGCGCGACAAAGTACGCGCCATCTGCGCACCGCTGGCGCAACGCCGGCCCGGCAAACCCTAAATTTTGTATCAGGAAACGCCCATGCAATTGCAAGCCATCCATCACGTCGCCCTGATCTGTTCCGACTATGCCGCCTCCCGCGCCTTCTACGTCGACCTGCTGGGCCTGCGGGTCGTGGCCGAGCATTACCGCGAGGCGCGCCAGTCCTGGAAGCTGGACCTGGCCCTGCCTGCCGGTGGACAACTGGAACTGTTCTCCTTTCCCGCGCCACCGGCGCGGCCTTCGCGGCCCGAGGCCTGCGGCCTGCGCCATCTCTGCTTTGCCGTGCAAGACGTGGCCGCCGCCAAGGCCTGGCTGGAATCACAGGGCGTGGCGGTGGAAGAGATCCGCGTCGATGAATACACGCACAAGCGCTTCACCTTCTTCGCCGATCCCGATGGCTTGCCGCTGGAGCTGTATGAGCAGCCGGTAGCGTGATGGTGCAGAAAACGCCAACATAAATAACGCCGCGTGAGAAGCTCACGCGGCGTCGATTTTCCTCTTCAGCCTGGACCGCCGCGCCAGCAACGGGAAAGAGCCCACAGGCTCTGCGCCGAGGCCAGCGCGGCGCGATCACATCAGAAGTCCACCTGTGCCGATAACACCAGCGTACGACCTGCGCCGTAGCCGGCATAGCTGTTCTGCATGATCCAGTAATGCTTGTCGAACAGGTTTTCCAGGTTGGCGCGATAGGTGATGGTCTGGCCGCCCAGCCGGCTGGTGTAGCGCGCGCTCAGGTCCATGCGGGTCCAGCCTGGCACCTTGACGGTATTGGCGTCGCTGTACCAGCTCGCGCCGGTGTTGATGATGCGCGTATTGAGCGCCAGGCCCTGCAGCCACGGGGTATCCCAGTCGGCCCCGAGGTTGAAGTTGTGCTTGGGCACGGCGCCGATCTCCTTGCCGTCATTGGTGCCACCGACGGTATGCGACTGGCGCGTCTCGAAGAAGGTCCCGCTGGCCAGGAGACGCAAGCCGCGCTGCACTTCGCCATAGGCTGACAGCTCCAGCCCGCGCACGCGCGCGCGGCCATCCTGGGTGGCGAAGGTCTGCGAACCGAGCACGGCCGTGGAGCTGTTGGCGCGTTCGATCTGGAACACCGCTGCGGTAGTGGTGACACGCCCCCAGTCGAGCTTCACGCCGCTCTCGTACTGCTTGGTCTTGTAGGGCGCAAAGGCCTGGCCGGCATTGGCGTACTGCGCGCCGGCAAAGCCGCCCGCCGACAGGCCGGCGGTGTAGTTGGCATACAGCGAGAGGTTGTCCAGCGGCTTGACCACCACGCCCAGCACCGGCGAATAGCCGATCTTGTTGCTGCTGGAGCTGGTACTGAAGCTGTTGCTATAGACCTGCTGGCGGCGCAGGCCGCCGGTGAGCAGCAAGCGACCATCGGCGATGGACACGGTGTCGGTCAAGGCCAGGCCGCTCAGGCGCGTCTGGCTCTGCGGCAGGGGCTCGCCACGGGCGGCGGTGACCGGGGCCAGCGGCGCGGGGTGATAGAGATTGGAGGCCACGCCGGTGGCGTTGACGAAGTAGAAGTAGCTGGTCTGCTGGTCCAGCGTATTGGCCGCCACGCTCAAGGTATGCTGCACCGGTCCGGTGGCAAAGCGCGCACGCAGACCCACATCGGCCGAGGTGCTGACGACCTTCTGGTCGTAGTAGCCATTGCGCACCGAGGTCGCGCCATCCAGGCCGGTGATGGTGGCGCTGGGGAAGCTCTGCGCCGTCGCGCCTTCGTGATAGCCGATTGCCCCATAGGCAGTCAGTTGCTCGGTGAGATCGTATTCCAGCCGGGTGGCCACGACCTTGTCGTCGATCTGCAGGGTGTTGCCGGGATAGAGGTTGCTGTCGCCCGCCGGGGCCGACGGCATGCTGGTGGTGCCGATGCTGAACTGCGGACGGAAGTTGCGGGTGTCTTCGTGCTGGGTGTAGGCGTCCAGGGTCCAGCGCAGCTTGCGCCCGGTGTAGTCCAGCGCCAGCGAGCCCATGCTCTGCTGCTGGCGGTTGTCGGCCACGCTGGTGCGCCCATCGGCATAGAGCGCATTGACGCGGATGCCCCACTCCTTGTCCTGGCCGAAACGCCGGCCGATGTCGCCCTGCAGGCCCAGCTGGGCGCTGCCCACATAGGTCGCGGTGAGGCTGGAGACCGGCTCCTCGCCAGCGCGCTTGCTGACCAGGTTGATCGCGCCACCCACGCCGCCGGCCGGCCCCATGCCATACATCAGGGTGCCGGGTCCCTTGAGCACTTCCACCCGCTCCAGCATGGCAGTGGACATGCGGCTCAACGAGACCAGTCCATAGAGGCCATTGAAGCCGGTGTCATTGACCGACACCGGCAGGCCACGGATCTGGTAGCTGTCACCGAAGCCGCCATCGCCGTTGGTATTGCGCACCGAGGCTTCGCTGGTGATGACATCGCCCACGGTACGGGCTTGCAGGTTCCTGATGCCTTCGGCAGTGTAGTTCAGGGTCGAGAAGGGGGTATCGAGCACATCCTGCGTACCCAGTACGCCCAGGCCGCCGCCGCGCGCCACCTGGCCGCCGGCATAGGCTGCGGGCAGGCCGTTGTCACTGCTGCCGGTGACGGTCACGGTGGGCAGGCTGGCGTCCTGGGGCGTGCCGCTGTCCTGGGCGAATGCGGCCGGCGCGGCCAGCAATGTCCCCACGACCAGCAGGCGCGCGGCTTGCGCGACGGCGGTGGGACGGGTGCAAAGAGGGGAAGAAAACTCGCTGGACTGCCAGTGGCGCTGTGCCTGCCGCATGGTGCTTACCTTTCGGATCGATGAATGATGGAGAAGATGGGGATACACTTCCGGATGCAAAAAAGAAGCGTTCTCATCTACATTGACCCTCGACTTCCGAAAACGGATCAGCCCGTTGCAAAAAATCTTCTGTCGGCACCGCCACGCCAGCCCCGCGGGCATTGCTATACTCGCGCTGCCCCTGCCCCTCAGGCCAAGCTCATCACTCCATGACCATCCAGACCAAAGCTTCCGCCCTCTCCCGCTTCAATTCCACTACCCTGCTGGGCGCTGCTGTCGCGCTGGGCATGCTCTATTTCGGCCGCGAGATCCTGGCGCCGCTGGCGGTGGCCGGCATTGCCAGCCTGATCATCCTGCCGCTGGTGCGCAAGCTCGATGCGCTTGGCCTGAACCGCGCGGGGGCGGCCATCGTCTCCGTGCTGCTGGTGGGCTCCTGCCTGGTGGCGCTGGCGGTGGTGCTGGCCTTCCAGCTGGTCAGCGTCACCAGTGACCTGCCGCAGTACCGCGAAGCCATCCAGGACAAGGTGGAAAGCGTGCGCGCCATGACCGAGCGCCCCTTCGCGCGGCTGGAAGCCGAACTGAGCGCGGTGATTCCGCAGCCGGTGCCGGAAACCGCCCGTAGCGGCAAGAAGGCCAGCCATGCCGCCGCCACTGTGCCGGCGCCCGCGGCCGAAGCCGATACCCGCATGTCGGTGCGAGGGGCGATCAAGCGCCTCTTTGCGCTGGCCTGGGGACCGATCGGCCAGGCCGGTATCGTGCTGGTGCTGCTGGTGTTCATCCTGCTGGAGCAGGAATCGCTGCGCGAGCGCTTGATCCGCCTGGCCGGCCTCACCGAGATGAGCCGCACCATGCAGGCGCTGGGGGATGCGGCCGAAGGGGTGTCGCGCTTCTTCTTCTCGCAGTTCCTGGTCAACCTGGGATTCGGCCTGATCATGGGCGCGGTGCTGGCTGCGGGCGGCGTGCCGCATGCGGTGCTGTGGGGCACGCTGGCCGGCGTGCTGCGCTTCGTGCCTTACCTGGGCGCGCTGGCCTCGGGGGTAATGATCGCCATCTTCATTGCGGCCATCGATCCGGGCTGGTGGCTGGCCTTGTCCTTCCTGGCCTTCTATGGCTGCCTGGAAGTGATCGTGGCCAACTTCATCGAGCCGCGCATCTATGGCCATAGTTCGGGACTGTCGCCATTGGCGGTGATCGTCTCGGCGCTGTTCTGGGGCACGCTGTGGGGACCCATTGGCCTGCTGCTCTCCACCCCGTTGACGCTGTGCCTGGTGGTGGCGGGACGCCACGTCGCCGCGCTGGAACCCATCAGCATCCTCCTGGGCGAAGCGCCCGACATGAGCCATGCCGAACGCTTCTACCAGCGCGCCCTGGCCGGCGAATCCGACGCCATCATCCGCGATGCGCGCGGCCATCTGCAAAAGCAGAGCTTCGCCAAGTATTGCGACCAGATCCTGCTGCCGGGCCTGGCCTTGGCTGCACTGGACCTGCGCCATGGCCGTATCGAAGGCGCGCAGCAAGAACGGCTGCTGCGCTCGGTCTCGCAGCTCACCGAAGTGCTCACGCAAAGCCCAGGCGCGCCACGCAGCCTGCGTCGCCGGCGCGAAGTGCCTTTGCTCAACAGCGGCGTGGGCGCGCATCTGCGCGAACTGCGCCAGGCGCGCCTGGGCCGCTGGCAGGGTTCGCTGGATGTACCGCAGGGGTCGGTGGTGCTGTGCGGCGGCTTGCGCGGTGAGCGCGATGACCTGCTTTCCGAACTGCTGGTGCATGCGCTGCGCGTGACCGGCATCGATGCCCGCAGCATCACGCTGGACCAGCCGGAGCAAGAACAGCCGGATACCAGCAAGGCGGAACTGGTGTCCATCGTGTTCCTGGTCTATCCGGTGCGCGAGAAGCTGGAGGCGTGGATGGCGGTGGTGCATGACCTGAGGGAGAACCTGCCGCATGCGCTGCTGGTCACCATCCGCCCCTCATTCTTCAACGAAGAGGTAGAGGCCACGACCGTGAAAGAACAGGTGGACATGGTGCTGTCGTCCTTCGAAGAGGGGCTTGCGTTTGCGTCTACGCATATGCGGCCCGCCATCAAGGCCTGATGCGCTTGTCGCTGCGACCTGACGGCACCGGGACAGCAAGGAGAGAGCCGGTACGCAGCCGCTGGTGGTCAGTTGCGCAGCATCAGCTGACCGCCAGCATGCAGTAAGTCCTCAAGCTGCACGGCTGGTTTTGATGCCTTGCCCTGCAGCCCAGGCGTTCACATCGTCGCGCCGGATCGCCGCAGCCATCAAGCCAGGAAAAGCATCGGGAGTGCACGCAAAACTGGGCACACCCAGGCTGGCCAGTTTGGAGGCCAGCTCCTTGTCGTAGGCAGGAGCGCCTTCATCACTGAGGGCCAGCAGCGCGATGAACTGCACCCCTGACTCGACCAACTCCTGCGCACGGCGGAGCAAGCCGGCTTCCACCCCGCCCTCGTACAGATCGGAAATCAACACGAGGATGGTGTTGCGTGGCTCCTTGATGAGAGTCTGACAGTAGCCAACGGCACCGTTGATGTCGGTACCGCCGCCCAACTGCACGCCAAAGAGAAGATCAACCGGATCCTGCAATTGCTCGGTCATGTCGACCACCTGGGTATCGAACACGACCAGTTTGGTGGCTACCGAGGGCAGGCTGGCCATGACCGCGCCGAAGATGCTGGAATACACCACGGACGCCGCCATGGAGCCGCTCTGGTCTATGCACAGGACCACCTCGCGCTGCGGGCGACGCGCCTTGCGACCGTATCCGATGAGTGTCTGGGGCACGATGGTCCGGTAGTCCGGTTGCCAATGGCGCAGATTGGCGCGCAGGGTGCGGTTCCAGTCGATCTCGGCATGGCGCGGGCGGCGATTGCGCTGGCTCCTGTCCAATGCGCCGGTGATGGCACTGCGCATGGGCTCGTCCAGCAACTTCAGGAGCGCATCCACCACACGTCGCACTACCATGCGCGCTGTCTCGCGCGTCTCGGCAGGAATGACGCTGTTGAGCGAGACCAGGCTCGCCACCAGGTGGACATCCGGTTGTGCCGATTCCAGCATTTCCGGCTGCAGCAGCATCTCGCGCATGTTCAATCTGTCGAGTGCGTCGCGCTGCATGACTTGCACGATAGAACTGGGAAAGTAGTTGCGTATGTCGCCCAACCAACGGGCCACGCTGGGAGCCGAACTACCCCGACCGCCCTTGCGTTGCAGCCCCTGGCCGCCCTGGGGGTCGTACAAGGCATTGAGTGCCTGGTCGATACCGCTCAGGCTATCCGACAGGCAGCCGCAGCTTTTCTCGGCTTGCGTACCAAGTACCAGACGCCAGCGTTGCAGGCGGTCGGTGGGCGGTGCCTCGGGGGAGGCTACGGAGGCCGTAGCGGGATTGGGAACGTGGCTTGTCATGGGAATTCCTCAGTCATTCACTCTTGCCTGGACGGTCAGCCGGCTCGGCCGTCAGGCCCAGTAACAGACGCAGTGTGGGGAGGGCCATAGCGGCACGCTCTGCACTCCAGCTCCCGGCACTGACTTGTGGGGCTGCGGCACCGGCGGCACCGTGGGAAGCGCGTACGCCCAGGTCATGCCGTTCACTTTGGGAAAAGCGGGCAAAGCTGCGTCGCACCAGTGGAACGATCTGCACGAAATGCTCGTCGCTCAGGTTGGCCAGCCAGTGATCGACCAGGCTCCATACCTGCACATCATGCAGCAAGACCATGGCGTTCTGGTTGAGGAATCCCTCCAGCCAATACGCCGAGTCCAGCGGTTCCATGCCGGACGAGAGGTGACGGGCCAATTGCGTGGCCACTTCTTCCTGTGACAGATGATGTGCATCGAGCATCAGGCGACAGCACAGGCCACGCAGCAAGGCGTGCGCAGATTCACCCAATGCGATCTGCTTCAAGGCTCCCTGCCAGGCGACGACCTGCTCTGCGCCTTCATGCAAGGCCACCGCTTCGTGTGTGGCGAGAATGGACTGGCGCAATGACAGTGCTGCCGACTCATCCACTCCCTGGCACGCCAAGGGCAGGCCAATGGCACCACGTACGATCAAGCCATCCAGGAGCTGCGCGAGCAATGCGCTGTCGGTCTGGCGCACGCTGCCATAGCGGAACACGCGCACCAGGGGAGGTACCGCTCCGATGAGCTGTATCGCATCCCCGGTAAGCGCAGCGCGTGCCTGCAATGCAGCGCTCACCACCTCCACGGCACCCGCCAATTCGGCCATGAGCACCTGGTCGATCAGCTCGGCCAGGTCTTCCAGGAGAGTGAGCCGGACACATTGCTCGGCAACGCGAGCGCATGCGGCTTGCTCCAGCGTCGCGCCGTAGCGGCTGGCCTCGATCACACGGATGGCAAACCCGGGTTGCCACTCCAACGCCCAACTCTCGCGGAAAGTGCCGCGGTTGCCGCGTGTTGCGCGCGCGGGCTCTCCCCAGTTCACGCCGATCAGGCGCAGGCGATGCAGGAAGTGACTGCGGGCGAGTTCCATCTCCTGGCGCAGATCCAGGTCCAGCAGGCGATGCGCGGCCTCGACCTTGAGACGCAGCTTTTTCTGCGCTTGTTCGATGTCACGCTGCAAGGGAACCGCGGGCACATCGACCGGCACCTGCCCCATGACATCACCGACCGTGAGCGCAAGATGGATGAGCCGCAAAGGCGCTGATTCCCCCATGCACATGACGGTACGCACGGCCTCGTCCAGTTCATCCAGCCCCGGATGGGCACGGCCTCGCATGACGGCCAGGGTATTGGCCAGTCGCGTGGCCTCGATGACGTGGGCACTGGAGCAATCCACCTGGTGCTCGCGCAACACCCTTGCCACGCGGGCGAGCCAGCGGGTGGCACGGTCAGGCTGGTGGCCGGCGTGTTGCAACCCCTGCCCATGCGCAGGAGATGCATGCCACAAGTGGTGGTACCAGCCCGGCGCGGCCACTCCCGCGCCATAGCCGCTGTCCAGCGTAAGGTGATGATAGGTCCATGGCACCCAGGTTGCCTCGGTCTTGACCTTCGGCAAACCTTTCAGGATCGCCGCATCCGCCTTGGCGGTATGTGCCGCCATCAACGCCGGGGTATGCCAGGCACCACACACGACGGCGATACGTTGATGCCCCTCCTTGATCGCCTCGCGCACGCATTGACGCATGTGGGCTTCACGCTGGGCCTCGCGCTGCTCATCCTCGGCAGAGCGTTCATGCGGCCAGGTTTCACGCAGGCTCGTCATCGCTTCGGCGATGCCACTGAACAAGTCCTCGCCATCGCCGCGCTCTTCAATGAGTTGATTCCACCAGCTTTCCCCGTCGGCAAAACCTGCCGCGTGAGCCAGCGCATCCAGCGGATCATGTCGCCACGGCTGGAAGCTCTTCTGCGCCCCATCTGCCGGCTGCGCGTCGGTTGGAAGCCGGGCAACTTCCTCTTCAGGCGAGGCGGATGGTCCAGGGGACTCCGGGGACGGCGGGACTGACAAGGGCGTCTCCAATGCAGGTGCCGCACTCGCTTCAGCAGACAAGGAAGAGCGCCGCGCCTGCTCCTGCGCCAAACGGACTGCCTGGGGCAAATCGATGAAACGCGTGGGTATGCCCTCGCGTACTCCGAATTGCAACGCCTGCCACTCGGGCGAGAACTCCGCGAACGGGTAGAAGACGGCGTCTTCGCTGCTGCCGGGGGCATACACCAGCAGCGCAACAGGCGGTTTGATTTCCTGGTGCAAGACGTAGGGAATGAGCGCATTGGCGTCCGGCGGACCTTCGATCAAGATACAGTCAGGCTGCAGGCTGAGCAGCGCATGCCGCAGGCTGCGGGCGCAGCCGGGTCCGTGGTGGCGGATGCCGAAGTAGTGCACCGGACCCGGCGTTGATGCAGGGCCGGATGCGGCTTTGGTGGTCGAAGACAGGTCTGCCATGGCAGATTCGGCGGCGGGATCAGAGTTGCTCACGGCAGGCGCGGTAGAGTTCCATCCAGTCGGGGCGTTCCTTGACCACGGTCTCCAGATATTCCTTCCACACCACCTGGTCTTGCACGGGGTCTTTCACGATGGCACCGATGAGGCCCGATGCAATGTCGGCGGCATGCAGGGAGCCGTCCCCAAAATGCCCAGCCAGGGCCATGCCGCTGTTGATCACGGAGATAGCCTCTGCCGTGGAGAGCGTGGAGGATGGCGACTTGATGCGCGTCTTGCCATCTTCCGTCTGGCCATTGCGCAACTCACGGAAGATCTGCACCACGCGGCGAATTTCGCTAAGTCCCGGCGGCTCGGCAGGCAACTCCAGGGCACGGCCGAGTTCGGCCACGCGCTTGGCGACGATCTGCACTTCCTCCTGTTCACTGGAGGGAACGGGCAACACCACCGTGTTGAAGCGGCGCTTCAAGGCACTGGAGAGTTCATTGACACCCTTGTCGCGGTTGTTGGCCGTCGCAATGACGGAAAAGCCGCGTATGGCCTGCACTTCACTGCCCAATTCAGGAATGGGCAAGGTCTTTTCCGAGAGTACCGTGATGAGGGTGTCTTGGACATCTGCGGGGATGCGGGTCAACTCCTCCACGCGGGCGATCTTTCCCAACTTCATGGCCTGCACCAGAGGACTGGGAACCAGAGCGTTTTCGGAAGGGCCATGCGCCAGCAACTGCGCATAATTCCAACCGTAACGCAATTGCTCCTCACTGGTCCCTGCAGTCCCCTGGATCAGCATGGTGGAGTCGCCACTGATGGCGGCCGCCAGATGTTCTGACACCCAGGATTTGGCGGTGCCCGGCACGCCGTAGAGCAAGAGCGCACGGTCGGTCGCCAGGGTAGACACGGCGATCTCCATCAGGCGTGGCGATCCGATGTATTTGGTACTGACTTCAAAACCGTTGTCGAGCTTGCCGCCCATCAGGTAGGTGACCACCGCCCAGGGCGAAAGCTTCCAATTCGCGGGGCGCTGGCGTTTGTCTACCTTTTGCAGGTTCTCCAGCTCCTCTGCGAACTGGTGCTCGGCGTGCTGACGTAAGACTTGCTGTGTATTGGCATTCATGGATAGGGCTCTGGTCTCGATTGAAGGGGAGCAGTGATTGATACCTGCGGTCTGGGAGGTCGGTTCTCGATAGGGATCCGTGAGGGACTCAGTTGCCCTCAAGCGGAGGCAACACCAACTGTGCGAGGCGTTCGCGGCAATCCCGCACCTGGATGCACTGCATCAGGCAGGTCGCCAACGCATCGATTTCGTGGAGGCTGCGCTCAAGGTCGATGAGACGCAGGCTGTCGGGGTGCAAGACGCACATCAATTCCGGCAAATGCTCACGCAGGGCATATTGGTCATGCTGATTCCCCTTGGCCAGGCTGGTCCGCAAGATGGGGAGCAATTTCATCGAAAAAACGGATGACAACTGCTGGCCCACCGGACAACCCTCCAGAATCAGCCCGAGCAAGGAGTACAGGTGCTTTTTGTCGGCCAGGCGTCGCTCATAAAATTGCTCGCGCTGCGCCGGCGCAAGTAACGCCAGCATGGCTTGCGGGGAGCCCAAGTCTTCCTGGTCGACAAGTTCGATCAATGCCTCGCACCACGCCGCATTGCGCTGACGAACGGCTGCCTGCGACCATGCGCGCAGCAGTGCGGCCTTCCAATCGCTCTGCATGCTCCAGACAAGGATTTGCGCGGGGCTTCTTCCCGTGTGTTGTTCCCACCAGGACAAGGGCGTACGCCGCACCAACTGGAACAACCACCACGCATGTTCCCCCAGTTTTTCATAGGCGGGGCGTTTGATTTCCAGTTGATCGGCCTGCCAGTCCTCACCCACCTGCATCGGCGCATCCATCGTTTCGCCGACCAGCGGGCGCAGGCGTTCCACCATGCGCAGCGCATAGGCGCTGCCGGGAAGATCCGACAACAACTCTGCGGCAATCCGGCGCACATCCTGGGAGCGATCCTTGCCGAGTTGGGTTTGCAGGAAGGATTCATCAGCGGAATTCAAGCCGGTCGCCAGGCATTCGATCAGCGCGGCGCGCTCCTTGGCGGGCAAGCTTCCCCACTCCTGGCTCAAACGTTCACGTGCGGCATCGGGGTCCGTGGCACGCTGGCCAAGCAAGACCTGGCGGCGCTGCTCCAGGCTGCCTTCACGCCACAGGGTTTGCGTATCCGCCTGCTCATGTACACCCGCTGCATAGGCCCATTGGGGATTGCACTTCGCCAGCCAGCGCCCGCGCTCACCGATGACTGCGCCGATCTCCCCGCGCAGCGCCGTGTTGCCGGCTCCCATTTGCAGCAAGAGGGGCAGCTTGACCGAAGGCACATGCAAACCCGCCCGGTCCATCTCCCGCAACACTTGCACCTGCAGACGCAGCAAACCGATGGACATCACCCGCTCAAGCAAAGGCAGCCATGCTGGCGGAGCCCGCCTGCGCGATTCTGGTGCCGCCACCTCGACTGGCACGGAGACGTCGGAGGCAGGCAGCCATGCCACCCGGCGCGCCAGCGCCAATGCACCGGCCACGCGCAACAACTGTCCGGGCGCGGCAGAGGGCTCTGTGGACAGGCGTTCATGGAGCGCCGATGCGATCGGGTCTCGCGCTGTGGCAGGCGGCAGCGTCCAATGTCTGTCCGCCCCGACCAAGGCCACCTTGACCAACTCATCCCAATGGTCAAGGCTCCCGATATCCAGCGCCCCGGTTGTTGAAGTTGTTGAAGTTGTCACCGTCATTGCTCCTGTGGCGCGTGTGTGGCCGCCCAATACTCCGCGGCGTTCCACGCCAGCAGCGGGGTGAGTCGCTCACCATTCCATTCGCCAAAGACATTGAAGGCCTGTCCGCCGGACAGCGCCATCATTTGCCATGCGTGTGTATCCACTATGCGCAGGTCCACGCTGGGTCGGACCTGGCTGCCTGGGTCGGCGCTGAGATGCAAAGTCCATTCCGGCACTGCATCGGATCCGAGGCCAGCCTCCGTCTTTTGGGGTTCATGGTGCATCAGGTGCACATCCCTAAAACATACCGGGCTTTGCATCAGCCACGGATTGGCCAGGCATTGCTTCGCCATCGCCATCCATTCCTGGCCTTCGTCACGCCAACATGTGGCGGCGAATGCTTGCGCAAGTGCCACGTCAGCGGCTCCCTCTGCCGCATCGTCCGTACCTGCCGGGGTAGCAGCGCCTACGGCCAGCGCCCGCAAGGCCTGATCGCCCGGATAGAAAGCCAGCTCGGCTCCATACAGCTGGCCCACGGCCCAACCCATCTCCACAGGTCTGGTCGCATGCGCATAGTCCAGCAGCAAGGCACGTCGCTGCGTGTGCGTACCTTGCAACCACACCCGGTGTTCGGTCAAGCGGTTCTCCAGCTCGGTCACCACATTGGCCAATACCCGCCATTGATCGGTGACCCGTTCACCCACCACAAGCACCTCATCGCGGTCATACGACCAGCCTAGCGCCTGGCGCACATGCGACTGCATGCTCGCTGGCAGCTGCTCATAGCGTTGCAGCGCATCCAGCAGCAATTGCAGGCTGCCCAGCCGCTGCAGCAGGCGAGCAGGCCAATCGCGGCCCTGGCCCACCAGCGTCATCGCATTGGTCAGCAGCTGCCCCAGCCTGGCTGCCTGTGCGTCCACCATGCGTGCAGCCATGGCTTGCCAGTTCTGCTCTTGCTCAGTGCTCAGCGTGGCCAGCCCCTGGCGCATCAGGTCATCCAACCACAATGCCAACTCGCGCGCCCCTGCGCACATGCGTTGCAGGCGCTGTGCCTGACGCTTGAGCACAAGTGCCGGATCCGGCGGCGCTGCGCTGGCCGCCACGGCGGCCTTGATCTCTTTCTTTTCTGCGCGATCCCTGCGCGAACTGAGCCACTCGGTGACCCAACCAGGCTCGACTGCCGTGAACGCACTGCTGTCGCGCGCCAAGAAAAGGAGCAAAGCCAAACCATGTTTGCAGGGGAATTTACGACTGGGGCAACTGCATTTGAAACTCGGGACGCCAGCCACGAAATGGACTTGCGTTTGATAAGGCTTGCTTCCGCTACCTTGGCATTCGCCCCATACGGCTTCATCGCTTGCCCCCAGCGCAGGCCACTTGGCCGGGACAACCAGGCCCTGTGCGGCCTTGGTCGAAGACGCGTCTGGCGACATGGCCAGCACTTGATCAGTGCTCAGCGTAGGACGACTCAATGCACTCACCCCTTGACAGATTAATGTTGGAACCGCAACCGGCTCATTGGAAAACCGTCAGCAGGTCTTCCCGACTCCGTTGCGGGCTGGAAATTCTACCAAAGTGGGGCGAGCGCTTGTGCCCATTCAAACCGCCGGCACGATTCAACGTACATATGCAGTAACCATTCGGTCATCAAGGTCCGTTCCCGTGATGATCTCCGCGAAGGGTTGCTCGCTTCGCAACCGTCCGCCCAAAACAAAGCCGCCCGGCTTGCACCGGGCGGCTTTGTCACATCAGGCTGATGAGACTGGTGACGGATCAGCGCTTCAGTTGCGACAGATCACGCACGGCACCGCGATCAGCCGACGTGGTCAGCGCCGCATACGCCTGCAGTGCCTGCGAGACCACCCGCTGGCGGTTACCCGGCTGCCATGCGGCGTCGCCACGGGCTTCCATGGCGGCGCGGCGCTTGGCCAGGTCGTCGCTGGAGATGCGCAGGTTGATGCTGCGGTTGGGGATGTCGATGTCGATCATGTCGCCCTCTTCCACCAGACCGATGGCGCCGCCTTCAGCCGCTTCCGGGGAGGCGTGGCCGATCACCAGGCCGGAGGAACCGCCGGAGAAGCGGCCATCGGTAAACAACGCGCACGCCTTGCCCAGGCCCTTGGACTTGATGTACGAGGTCGGGTACAGCATTTCCTGCATGCCGGGGCCGCCCTTGGGGCCTTCGTAGCGCACGATGACGACATCGCCGGCCTTGACCTTGTCGCCCAGGATGCCTTCCACAGCGGCGTCCTGGCTTTCGAAGACACGTGCGGTGCCGGAGAACTTCAGGATGCTTTCATCCACGCCCGCAGTCTTGACGATGCAACCCTTCTCGGCGATGTTGCCGTAGAGGACGGCCAGGCCGCCATCCTGCGAGTAGGCGTGTTCGCGATCACGGATGCAGCCGTTGGCGCGGTCCAGGTCGTTGTCCTCGAAGCGTTCTTCCTGCGAGAAGGCCACCTGCGTGGGCACGCCGCCGGGCGCAGCGCGGAACAGCTTGTGCACGGCTGGATCGCTGGAAACGCGGATGTCGAACTTCTCGATGGCTTCGCCCAGGGTCTTGCTGTGCACGGTGGGACGCGAGGTATCCAGCAGGCCGGCGCGGGCCAGTTCGCCCAGGATGGAGATGATGCCGCCGGCGCGGTGCACGTCTTCGATGTGGTACTTGTTGGTCATCGGCGCGACCTTGCACAGGCAGGGCACGCGGCGCGAGATGCGGTCGATGTCGGCCATGGTGAATTCCACCTTGGCTTCGTGCGCGGCAGCCAGCAGGTGCAGCACGGTGTTGGTGGAGCCGCCCATGGAGACGTCCAGGGTCATGGCGTTTTCCCAGGTTTCCTTGGTGCAGATGTTGCGCGGCAGGATGCTGTAGTCATCCTGTTCGTAGTGGCGCTTGGCCAGTTCGACGATCAGGCGGCCAGCGCGCAGGAACAGTTCCTTGCGGTCGGCGTGGGTGGCGACGATGGTGCCATTGCCCGGCAGCGACAGGCCCAGCACTTCGGTCAGGCAGTTCATCGAGTTGGCGGTGAACATGCCCGAGCAGGAACCGCAGGTGGGGCAGGCCGAGCGTTCCACTTCGGCCACGTCGGCGTCCGAGATGTTCTTGTCGCCGGCCTGGATCATGGCGTCCACCAGGTCCAGCTTGATGACCTTCTTGTCGGTATTGACGGTCTTGATGACCTTGCCGGCTTCCATCGGGCCGCCGGAGACGAAGACCACCGGGATGTTCAAGCGCATGGCGGCCATCAGCATGCCCGGGGTGATCTTGTCGCAGTTGGAGATGCAGACCATGGCGTCGGCGCAGTGGGCGTTGACCATGTATTCCACCGAGTCGGCGATCAGGTCGCGCGAGGGCAGCGAGTACAGCATGCCGTCGTGGCCCATGGCGATGCCATCATCCACGGCGATGGTGTTGAATTCCTTGGCCACGCCGCCGGCCGCCTCGATCTCGCGCGCCACCAGCTGGCCCAGGTCCTTCAGGTGGACGTGGCCGGGCACGAACTGGGTAAAGGAGTTGACCACCGCGATGATGGGCTTGGTGAAATCGCCATCCTTCATGCCAGTGGCGCGCCACAGCGCGCGTGCGCCGGCCATGTTGCGGCCTTGGGTGGTGGTATAGGAACGGTAGGTTGGCATGATGGGTGTCTCCTCAGAGGCGGCTTAGGGAAAATGGGACGGTAAGGGTGCCTCGGGCGCTTCCATTTGTCCAATATATAATTCGATTCCTATTAATATCGATCAGATATTATTCATCCGCAACATTATTCGCCCATCCTGATGATCCAGGGCCTATGGCGCTCAGGCTTCCTCCCCGGCCTTCCTCACCGTGATCGGCTCGACCACGCTCAGCAGCAGCACCAGGCACAGCAGCGATGTCCCCACCATGTAGAGGAAGACGCTGCTCCAGTCATAGCGGTCCAGCAACATGCCCACGGCCAGGGGCGCACAGGCGCCGCCGATCTGGCCCAGCGAATTGACGATGCCGAAGGCTGCCGGATAGGTGGCCTTGGTCGCCAGGCCCATGGGATAGGCCGAGTAGCCGGCAAAGCCGATGCCCAGCATCAGGCCCGACAGCATCAGCATGGCGCCGAGGTAGAGCACGCTGTCGGGCGCTTGCACCAGCAGCAGGGTCATCAGGGCCGTGCCCAGCGCACCCAGCAGCATCATGGGCTTGCGTCGGCCACCCAGCAGGCGGTCCGAGATCACGCCGCCGAGCATGTTGCCGGCGACCGCACCGATGAAGGGCGCCGAGGCGAGGAAGCCCATCTTCACCGAGGCAAAGCCCTTGACCGTGACCAGGTAGGTCGGAATCCACGACATGAAGATATTGCTGATGCCGATCATGCAGCCATAGCCGATGGCCACGCCGATCACGTTCCAGGACGTGAACACCTGGCGCAGCGTTTCCAGGCGCGGCACGCGGCGGGTGCGGTTGATGCCGTCCAGCCAGGGCATCGGCGTCACTTGCGCGCCCACATGGGCGCGGCTGCTGGCGGTGGCGGTGGCGGGGCCGGCCGCAACATCCTGGGTGATGTAGCGGCGTTCGGCCTCATTGCAGAAACGGTTCTCGGAGGGCGAATTGGTCACCAGGAAGAACCACAGGATGGCCAGGAAGATGCCGGGCACGGCAAATACGTAAAAGATTTCGCGCCAGCCCCAGAGCTGGATGACGATGATGCAGACCGTGGGCACGATCAGGGGACCCAGCTTGGAGGCGGCAATCCAGAGGCCGGTGGCGGTGCCCTTTTCCTCGGGCGGGAACCAGCGGTTGATCACGTTGGTACAGCCGATGCCCAACGGTCCCTCGGACAAGCCCAGACCCACACGGTAGAGCTGCAACAGCAAGACCGAAGAGGTGGTGCCCATGAGCCCGGTGAAGAGCGAGGTCAGCAACATGAAGACGGAAAAGAGAATGCCGGTGGTCTTTTCGCTCAGGCGCTTGTACATCAGCCCGACCGGAATCTGCACCAGGCCATAGGCAAACGAAAACAGGCTCACGATCAATCCGGCTTCAGTGTTGGTGATGCCGTATTCCTTCTTCATGTAGGGCAAGGCGATACCGAAATTGGCGCGGTCGGCGCAGGCGATGGCCCAGATCAGGAAGATCAGGCCCATCACCACCCAGCGGTAACGGGTCGGCTTCTGCCCGGCCAGGGCGGCGGCGGGAGTAACAGATGCAGCGGGTGCAGCGGGTGCGGCGGAACTGCCGCGGCCGACCGGGTCGGCGGCGTCGACATGATGCATTGTCGGGCTCCTTGATGGCGTGTCTCGTGGTTATCGTTATGGCGGCGGCAAGGCGCGCTCAGGACGGCAGCGGGTGGCGGCTCGGGGGTGATCCCAGGTTCATGCTTGTCTCCAGTGCGGGTGGCGGGCCTTGTTATGCGTCCCGTGCGGGATCTGTTGGCGCCCGGCGTTCATCGCGGCTCTCTTGGGGGCCGATGCCGGGAATCATGGCCGCGCCCTTGCATGGCGTCCAATCTTTTCTGGCTATCAGGTGATGTGCAGATTGAATCGATAGGGAGGGATATTGATACCTGATCTGCCACCATTTCCTGAATCAATTGATAGCCTTTTCGGATTGGACGTGCCGCCGGAATGCCCGCATCATCCGCCGGCATTGCCATCGAACGAGAAGGAGTCCCCTCATGAAACGCCACGTGCTGCAGCTCAACCCCATCCTGGTCCCGGCCATCAATGACAAGCTCGAGAGCCTCTACCACATGCACCGCCTGTTCGAACAGGATGACAAGGAAGCCTACATCGCGCGCCACGGCGCCGTCATCGAAGGGGTCATCACCGGTGGCCACACCGGCATCAGCAATGCGCTCATGGATAGCCTGCCGGCCCTGAAGGTGGTGGCCGTCAATGGCGTAGGCACCGATGCGGTCGACCTGAACCACGCCCGCAGCAAGGGGCTGCCGGTCACCGGCACCTTCGGCGCGCTCACCGAGGATGTGGCCGACCTGGCGCTGGGCCTGATGCTGGCGGTGAGCCGGCAGATCTGTCCGGGCCATGCCTTCATGCAGCGCGGCGACTGGGTGCGCCATCCGTCGCCTACGGCCATCCCGCTGTCGCGGCGCCTGAGCGGCAAGCGCGTGGGCATCGTCGGCATGGGCAAGGTCGGTCGCGCCATCGCCCAGCGCGCTGCCGCTTTCGGCTGCCCGATCGCCTATACCGACCTGCGCGCCATGGACGACCTGCCCTACGCGTTCCAGCCGGAACTGCTGCAACTGGCGCGTGAGAGCGATGTGCTGGTACTGGCCGCCGCCGCCGACAAGGCGCAGGGCATCATCAATGCGACCGTGCTCGATGCCTTGGGACGCGAAGGCATCCTCATCAACATCGCCCGCGGCAAGCTGGTGGTGGAGGAGGATCTGGTGGATGCGCTGCAGCGCGGCGTGATCGCCGGGGCGGGGCTGGATGTGTTCGTGGACGAACCGAACGTGCCGGCCGCCTTGCTGCAGATGGACCAGGTGGTGCTGCAGGCGCACCGCGCCAGCGCCACCGTGGAATCGCGCACCGCCATGGGCGAGATGGTGCTGGCCAGCCTGGCGCAAGGCCTGGCGGGACAACGCCCCGAGGGCAGTCTCACCACCTGAACCTGATCATGGCCGCGCCCGGGAGCGGCCATGCCTATAATGCAGGCGCTCCCCTTACCGGCGAATCCTCATGCTCGATCTGGCTCAAGTCCGTTGTTTCGTGGTCGCTGCGACCGAACTCAATTTCCGCCGGGCGGCGGCGCTGCTGAACATGACCCAGCCACCCCTGTCGCGGCAGATCCATCTGCTGGAGCACAGGCTGGGCGTGCAATTGTTCGAGCGGGTCGGCCGCGCGGTGCGGCTGACCACCGAAGGCCGCGTCTTCCTGGCCGATGCGTCGCGCCTGCTGCAATTGTCCGAACAGGCCGAGAGCACGGTGCGCCGCGCCAGCCAAGGCAAGACCGGGCGCGTGCGGGTAGGCTTCACCGGCGCGGCTGGCTATGAGCTGATTCCGGAGTTGCTGATGCAGGCGCGCACAAGCCTGCCCGAGATCGATGTGGTGCTCTTCGAACTGATTTCGGTCGCGCAACTGGAAGCCTTCACCGCCAACACCATCGACATCGGCTTCCTGCGGCCTGTATCGTCACGCCAGCCGCTGGAACTGCAACTGGTGGACGAGGAAGCGCTGGTGCTGGCCATGCCCCAGGGTCATGCGCTGGCCGCCTACGACCGCATCGCCACGACCCAGCTCGATGGCCAGCCCTTCATCATGCATTCGCCCACGCATGGCAAGTATTTCTACGAACGCATCATGGCCATGCTGGGCGCGGCGGATGTCAAACCCGATTTCACCCAGTACATCGATCAGAGCCACACCATCCTCTCGCTGGTACGCGCCGGGCTGGGCGTTGGCATCCTGCCGGCCTCTGCGCAGCGCTTCCATTACGACCGGGTGGAGTTCCGCCCGCTGGCCGGCGAAGCGCCGCGCGCCGAGATGAGCATGGCCTGGCGGCCCGACCAGGACAATCCGGCGGTCACGGCCTTCCGCCTGATGGCCGCCGATTACTGCGCCGCGCGCGCAGCAAACCTGCGCCAGGCCACTGCGCGCTGAGATCAACCGCCCGCGCGGCTCAAGTGCTCATACAGGATCACCGCACCCACACCAATCAGCACCACGCCGCCGATGATCTCGGCGCGCTTGCCGATGAGGTGGCCCAGCACGCGGCCCACCATCACGCCGATGGTGACCATGGTGGTGGTGGCCAGGCCGATCAACAGGGCTGCTTCGAGGATGTTGACGTCGATGAAGGCCAGCCCCACGCCCACGGCCATGGCGTCGATGCTGGTGGCTACCGCTGTGAGGGCCAGCATTACCACCGACTGCTTTTGCGGGGCGGCGCTGGCGTCCTCGTCTTCATCATCGTCGCTCATGCCTTCGCGGATCATGCGCACACCCAGCACCAGCAAGAGCGTAAAGGCGATCCAGTGATCCCATTGGGAGACCCACTTGGTGGCCACCGAACCGGCGAACCAGCCGATGAGGGGCGTGATGGCTTCGATCACACCGAACAGCAGGCCGATACGCAAGGCCTGCAGGAAACGCGGTTTCTGCATGGCGGCGCCCTTGCCGATGGCTGCCGCAAAGGCGTCAGTGGACATCGCAAGCGCGAGGAGAACGAGAGCGGGGAAATTCATGAGCGGGGATTCCTTGGCCGGGCGAAAGTCCATGGACGCGCCTGCGCGCCCAGCCTGGCCGCAGGAAACGTCTATGGTCTCGCCTACCGATTGGCTACCCGCGCCACGGCAGCTGCTGCTGCCGAGAATGTTGACACGGGCTCTTCCGGATGATCCGGAAGCTGGCTACTCCCCAAAGAGAAGGCCGCATTCTAGCGCATGGCGGCGGGCTTGTACAAGGCTGTGCTGGCACTGTTGCTGTCACGCACGGACCCGTGCAAGGTCATCATTCTGTCAGCCACTGCGCGCCATGCGCGCGTACGCGCTGCGGGTCGCTCTGCAACAGGCCCAGCTCGCTGATGCCGTCCAGCAGGCGGCTGCGGCGATAGGCGCCGTCGGCGGCACGGGCTTCTTTGCCATCCTGCAACTGGGCGGCGAAGTCGCGCACGATCTGCGCCTGCAAGGGCGTGTGGGTCTGGCTGACCAGCTCGCCCAGCACGTACTTGCTGACCCGGCTGTCCTGGCTGGCCGACTGGCGCAGGCGCGCCTGCGTCATGAAACCTTGGCGGTAGCCGATTTCCAGCTGGCTGTCGGCGCGGTCATCGATCTGGTGGTAGGTGTAGTTCTGCGATTGCCGGGTGCTGTCCAGATGCAGCGGCAGGTCGGGCTGCAGCGATTGATGGTAGGACGCTATCAGCCGCGACTGGGCCTGCTGCACGATGCTGCGATCGGCCTGGGCGGCGCCGGACAAGGTGGTGCGCTGCGAAACCTGATAATCGAATCCATCGACCTCGTCACGGCGCAAGGGATTGGTACGGGCGCTGTTGCCAGTGATGGAGGCGCTGAAATCCCCCAGCCCGGAAAGCATACGGCGATCATTGGCGTCGGCCGCCAGCAGTGCAGGCGTCTGGTCCCGCACAGGCGCGGCGGCGCTGGCATGCAATTGCGCAAAGGCGTCCTTGAACAGGGCCATCAGGCCGGCATCCCCTTGTCCGCGCCGGGCGGCGGCGTCGAACTGTTCCAGGTAACTGGCAATGGCGCGCTGGCGCTGCTGCGTGCTGCCGGTCACGGGGGCTGCGGTGACGTCCAGGCCGACTTTCATGGCGCCGGCAGCGGTATGGGCCGTCACGCTGCGCTGGCTGCCGTCGATCTGCAGTTGCAGGCTCAGGTCATCGCCCAGCGTGGCGGTGAAATCAAGCGCGGCCAGCTGGTGCGTATCGAACTGCATCAGCTTGTCCAGCGCCAGGGTGGGCGGACGTCCGGCCAGCCCCTGGATGGCCTGGTCGAAGGCTTCGCCCAGGGACGTCACGGCGGCGCGGTCTTCGTCGCTGAGGCTGCCCTGGGACACCTTGAAATCGACTGCCACGCCATCCGCATTGGCCCCCAGTTGCACGTCGATGCGCGCCCCGGCGTTGGTGGTCAGCGTGAGCGCGATGCGCTGACTGGCGAAACGGTGCAACTGGTCGCGCAGGATGGCATGCACGCCATCGTCCCCTTGCGCGGCAGTGGCCGACTGGAGCACCGACTGCGAATAAGCCGAACTGCCCACGCTGGCCTGGTCCAGCAGGGCCTTGCCCAGTCCGCTCCAGCGGCCCGCCGTGTCGCTGGCGGCGAGGTTGCGGGCCAGCCGCACAGAGAGCGGGTCGTCCTGACGATGTTCCCAGACCGCCGGGGTAGCCAGTCGCCCGTCGGCGGAATACAGCGACAGCGCAGGGGGCGAGGGACGCAGGCCGAGCGCAGCGGCGGAGGAAGTCGTTGATGGGGTCGATGAGGTCGATGCAGTGCTCGCAGCGCTGGCTGCGGACGTCGCTGCTGCGGCAGGAAGATAGACCGGTGCGGACGACACCGAGGTCAATGGACTCATGAGCGTAAGAGACAAGAGGCGATAGCACTCTAACGGTGCCGTATCGCCGCTTCTTTAGCTGGACGCACGGGGCGTCTCGATACGATGCGTCTCTACTGATCTAGGCAGCCGGGTGCGGCGGTTCCACCGGATCCACATGGGTCATCACATCGAGCACATGATGCGCCTCTAGCACGTGCCGCCGCGCTGCCGTGGCGATGGCGTGGCCGGCCGTGACGGTGAGCGCGCCATCGATTTCCAGATGCACATCCACCAGCGTGAGGTCGCCCATGCGCCGGGTGCGCAGGTCATGCACGCCTTGTACGCCAGGCGTGGCTAGCAGGGTGGCGCGGATGGCCTGGGCTTCTTCTGCCGAGACGGCGCGATCCATCAGGTCATGCAGCGCGCTCCAGAAGAAGCCCCAGCCAGTGCGCACCACCATCAGGCCGACCACGGCGGCGGCGACGGGGTCCAGCAGCGTGAAGCCGGCCAGGCTGCCGACGATGCCCAGCGCCACCACCAGCGAAGAGGCAGCGTCCGAGCGCGCATGCCAGGCATTGGCCACCAGCATGCTGGAGCGCACCCGCTCGGCGATGCGCAACATGTAGCGAAACAGCAGTTCCTTGGCCAGCAAGGCGGTCAGGGCCACCCACAGGGCCGCCACATGCACCGGCGGCGTATGGCCATAGGTCTGGATCTTCTGCGCCGCTGAAAACAGCATGCCCACGCCCACGGCCAGCAGCAGCGCGCCCAGCGCCAGCGAGGCGGCGTTTTCGTAACGCTGGTGACCATACTGGTGATCGTCGTCAGGCTGCTTGCGGCTGTGATGGCCGGCCAGCAAGACGACAAAATCCGACACCAGGTCGGACAGGGAATGGATGCCATCGGCAATGAGCGCCTGCGAGCCCGAGAACACGCCCGCCGTGACCTGCAGGATCACCAGGGCGATATTGACCAGGATGCTCACCAGCGTACTGGTACGGCCGGCGCGATGGCGGGCATCGTCGGCCTTGAAGTCTTCTATTTGGGTACTTAACATAAAACCAACGATAAGAGCCTAATCTAGAGCGAATGTCGTCAAAACTTGTGCTTATAGTCAAATTACTAGATCATCTTGCCACATTACAATGACGGTCGTAGCGCACCGTGGGGGGCGACAGGCCGGCAATCGGCCAGAGCTAGTGCAACAGCAGGAGGCATGCCAGCGCCAACGCTTGCCCGCCGTCCTGTGCCGATCACAGTGCGCATGATACCCGGCCAACCCGGTGCAGCCATTCATCGAGGACCAGCATGAACCAAGCAAACCCGCAACCACTGTCGTTCTCGTTCGACAGGGCCAGCGGCGAACTGAGCGCCACGTTTACGCCTATGGAGGGCTTTCCGCCACTCACGCTGGCCTTCCTGAAACAGGCCATGACGGACCACGGCCTCACCAAACTGTTCTTCCAGGATTCGGTCTTGAACGCCTTCGTGCGCAAGGCCGAAGGGGCCAAGGAGGCGGTCAGCCAGGTCATCGCCGAACGGCGCGACGGCGAATTCGCGCTGGAGGTGGCCGATGACCTGATGACGGCGTCGCTGACCCTGGTGCCGCCCTATGGCGGCCGCGCCAAGAGCGTGGAAGTGGTCAACGCCATCCGCGCCGCCGGCATCAGCTACGGCATCCTGCACGAGACGCTGCGCCACGCCCTTTCGGCGGGCCAGTGCAACAAGGTGGTGATCGCCCAGGGCCTCATGCCGACCCCGGCCGAACCGGCGCGCTTCGAGAGCCTGCTGGAAGAAAAGGAAGAAGAGCTGGCCGACATCGACGAGGACGCCGTGGTCTCCTATGCCGACATGGGCCACATCCTGCAGGTCTCGGTGGGTGATCCGCTGATGCGGCGCATCCCGCCGATGCCGGGCCAGGATGGCATCGACATCCGCGGCGGCAAGGTGCCGGCCCGTCCGATTGCCGACATCGGCTTTGCCAAGGACTGCGTGGGCGCCGAACCGAGTCCGGACGACCCTGACCTGCTCATCGCGATGGTGCCGGGCCAGCCTTCACTGATCAAGAATGGCGTGAAGGTCAACCCGGTCATCGATGTGGAAAACGTCGACCTCTCCACCGGCAACCTCACCTTCGAGGGCACGGTACGGGTCTCGGGCGACGTCATGACCGGCATGAAGCTGCACGTGGGCGGCGATGTGGTGGTCAATGGCACCGTGGAAGCGGCCGAGATCGTGGCCGGCGGCAGCGTCACGGTCAAGGGTGGCGTGATCGGCCATAGCGAGGGCGTGGCGGCCAGTGCTGGCACCACCGCCATCGCCTCGCGCATCAGCTCGCAGAAATCGGTGCAGGTGATGTTTGCCGAGAGCGCCCACATCGAAGCCGCCGACGACATCCTGGTGCTGGGCAACGCGCGCCACTGCGAACTGCTGGCCGGCAACGAGATCACGGTGGGCAAGGGCAATCCGCGCACCGGCCACATCATCGGCGGGCGCGTGGAAGCCACCAACATCATCCGCGCCAATGTCATCGGTGCGCCCACCGCTGCGCACACGCGCATACAGGTCGGCCTGGACCCCTACCTGGAAGAAAAGATCGCCATCAAGGAACAGGAATACAGCCGCAAGGTAGCCGAGCTGGACCGCACCATCAAGCAGCAGAGCTACTACAAGCTCAATCCCGACAAGGCCACCCCCGAACTGCTGCACGAGACGAGCGACAAGCGCAAGGCGCTGGCCTATGAGGTCAAGGTCTTGCTGGAAGAAGTGAGCCAGATGAAGGAAGGCATGGTCGCCGCTGAAGATGCGCGCATCATCGTGGCCAAGGCCGTCCATGAAGGCACGGAATTGCGCATCGGCCATGAAGTGTGGCCGGTGCAGTCGGATCTGGGCGGCGGCACGGCCCAACTGTTCGAAGGCGATATCCGCTACAACCCGAAGAAGTAAACTCTTCATCCAGGCCTGTGGATAAATCATTTATATCATTCCACCTGATCTTATCCACAGGCTGACATCGACGCTCATGCAAGATCAGCTTCACCTCGCCGACCTGGCGTATCTACGTGAACTGGCGGCCCGCAGCGCAGCCGTCGCGCAGGACTGCAACTGCCGCGCCAGCGACAGCAGCGGCTGGATCAGCCTGCCGCTGTCGTTGCCGGAGACGCAGCTGGACGATATCGCCACCCTCATCGTCGATCCCTACGACGAACCCACCTTCACCGAATACCATCCCGACGGGACCCGCTATGCCTCGCCCGAGGCGCCCATCGCACCCCGCTGGTATCCCTACAACCGCTGCAATATCGCCCGCTGCACCCGATGCGGCCGCCACTACCTGCGCTACATGGAGGCCGGCGGTTACTTCGTGGACCGGCGCATCCGTGCGCTGGATGCGCCGCAACGGGTGGTCGAAGCGCCGTAGCCCTCCTCAGCTGCGGCTGAGGCGGCTGGCCATCAGGATCTGGTACAGCGTATCGGCCGGACGCGACAGCCGGCGCGCCGTCAGCGCCACATATTCCACATCGGGCAAGGCCGGCAAGGCTGCGTGATTGAGCGGCGGCACCAGGTCGCGCGAGGCCAGGTGCTGTGGCAAGGCCGCCAGTCCCAGCCCGCCCCGGGCCGCGGCCATGCAACCGGCATGGCTGCCGCTGGTGCAGACGATGCGCCAGTGATGCCCCGACTTGCCCAGCGCCTGCAAGGTGGCGGCGCGGGTGATACTGGGCTCGGGCAAGAGGATCAGCGGCAGCGGCTCGGACAGGTCCACCAGGGTGTCAGGACGGGTCAGCCATTGCATGGGGGTGGAAAACATGCTGTGGCCGCGCGACTCGCCGCTGCGGCGCTTGCCCACCAGCAGATCGAGCTTGCCCTGGTCCAGCGAGGCATACAGCTCGCTGGTGAGACCGATGGTGATTTCCAGTTCGACCTCGGGATGCTGGCTGCGGAAGGCCGCCAGCATGTCCGGCAGCGGCCCCATGGCAAGGTCATCAGAGGTGCCGAAACGCACCCGGCCGCGCAGGCGCGGCGCGCTGAACTGCGCCTCGGCGCGGGCGTGCGCCTGCAGGATCAGGCGTGCATGCACCAGCAGGCTCTCGCCATCGGCGGTCAGGGCCAGCGAATGGGTATCGCGCACGAACAGCCGCCGTCCCAGGCTTTCTTCGAGCCGGCGGATGTGGTCGCTGACGGTGGACTGGGTCAGGCCCAGCTGGCGGCCCGCTTCGGTAAAGCTGGCCGAGCTGGCGGCAGTGCTGAAGGTCTGTAGCCATATGGGATTGAGCATGACGGTATTATCATCGGCATTTCCGATGACAGTCAACGTTATCAGAGGGGTTCCCGATGGCCGTGGCTTTTCCTATGATGAGGACAAACCCATCCTTCCATCGAGTCCGCCATGAACCGCTTTCTCCCCGACCGTTTCACCCAGTTGCTTATCGGCACCGTGCTGCTGGCGACGCTCTTCCCAGCCACGGGCAGCTTCGAGCAATTCATGCACGTGGCCAGCAATGTGGCCATCTCGCTGCTGTTCTTCCTGCACGGCGCCAAGCTCTCGCGCGAAGCCGCGCTGGCGGGCTTGAAGCAGCCACGGCTGCACCTGCTCACGCTGGGCTCCACCTTCCTGCTGTTCCCGCTGCTGGGCCTGGGGCTCAAGGCCGTGGCGCCGGACCTGCTTACGCCGCAACTGTGGATGGGCGTGCTGTTCGTCTGCACGCTCTCCTCGACGGTGCAGTCCTCGATCGGCTTCACCTCGATTGCGCGCGGCAATGTGCCGGCGGCGATCTGCGGCGCCACCGCTTCCAACCTGCTGGGCATCCTGGTCACGCCGCTGCTGGTGACGCTGCTGTTGCACCGTCACCATGAAGCCAATGGCCTGTCGCAGGTGCTGAGCATCCTGCTGCAGCTGCTGCTGCCCTTCGTGCTGGGCAATCTGCTGCGCCCGTGGATAGGCGACTGGATCAACCGCCACAAGGTGATCGTCAACGTGGTCGATCGTGGCGGCATCCTGCTCTCGGTCTACGCCGCCTTCAGCGCTGCGGTGGCGCAGGGCATCTGGCACCTGTTCCCGCCCGGCCAGCTGGCGCTGCTGGTGCTGGTCAATGCGGTGCTGCTGGGTGCGGTCCTGCTGATCACCACCTATGGCGCACGCGCAATGAAGATGCCGCGCGGTGACGAGATCGTGCTGGTCTTCTGCGGTTCCAAGAAGTCGCTGGCCTCGGGCATCCCCATCGCCTCGGTGCTCTTTGCCGGCAGCGGCGCGGCGGTGGTGCTGCTGCCCATCATGCTGTTCCACCAGATGCAGCTGATGCTGTGCGCAGTGCTGGCGCGGCGCTATGCGGCCCAGCAAGACCGTCTCGATGCGGATGAGGCATCCTCGCAGCGCGCCGCTCCCCTGGCCGCCTCGCGCTGACGGCCAGCGGGTAGCGAGCACCACATTGTTCTTCCTTGGCGAGGGCTACTGACAGGATGGTGTCAGTAGCCCTCGCGCATGATGCGTCGCATGCCAACCGGCATGTTACGCATCCCTCAACAAAACAAGGAAGAATCATGCAAACCCAAGTCAACTGGTTCGAGATCGCCACCAAGGATCTGCAGCGCGCCACCCGCTTCTACGAAACCGTCTTCGCCACCCAGCTGCGCCAGGAACAGATGTCCGAAGAAGGACCGATGGCCATCTTCGTGCGGGATGACGGCCAGTCCATCGGTTGCCTGACCGGCCCCGGCTGGCTGGAGCCCAGCCGCCAGGGCACGCTGATCTACCTCGATGCCGGCCCCTCGATCCAGGCCGTGCTGGACCGGGTGCGCGAGGCCGGCGGTGAGATCGTCATGGAACGCTTCCAGCTGCCCAACGACATCGGCTACATCGCCCAGTTCATCGATAGCGAAGGCAACCGCCTGGCGCTGCATGCGATGAACTAACGGGGCGCAGGAGAGCAGGATGCGCGCACCTTGCACAGCAGCATCGAAGCCGGTGGTCATTGCTCCGGCGGCATGCCAGAATGGCGCGCATCCTGTTTCCCTGCCCCTGCCATGCGTCGAGCCGACCGCCTCTTCCAGATCACCCAATACCTGCGCGGACGCCGCCTCACCACTGCCCGCCAGCTGGCGACCTGGCTGTCGGTGTCCGAGCGCACCATCTATCGCGACATCCGTGACCTCTCGCTCTCGGGCGTGCCGGTGGATGGCGAGGCCGGTGTCGGCTATCGCATCAAGCCCGGCTATGACCTGCCGCCGCTGATGTTCAATGCCGACGAAATCGATGCCCTGGTCATCGGCATGCGCATGGTGCAGGCCTGGGGCGGCCCGCAACTGGGCGCATCGGCGGCGTCGGCGCTGGCCAAGGTAGTGCTGGCCCTGCCCAAGGAAAAACGCGATTTCGTCGAAGCCACGCCCTTGTTTGCGCCGGCCGTGCCGGATGCATGCGGACAGGGCGAACGGCTGGAGGCGATCCGCCAGGCCATCGGCAGCCGCCACAAGCTGCTGCTGGATTACAGCGATGCCCAGCAGCGCGCCAGCCAGCGCGTGGTGTGGCCGCTGGCGCTGGCCTTCTTCGGCGGTACCTGGCTGTTGGCGGCCTGGTGCGAGGCGCGCGAAGACTTCCGCTCCTTCCGTCTGGACCGGGTGCAGCAGATGAGCGAGCAAGGCCATTATCCTGACCGCAATGGCCGCCGCCTGCCCGACTTCGTGCGCGCCATGCAACGTCAGGTGCGCCAGGCGCGTGCGCAGGGACCGGCCTGACCCGGGCGCAAACACGCAAAGCGCATATGCTGCTGCGAATTGATTCGTTCGCACGCGGCCTGGCAGCACGTAGGCTGACATGTCTCTCACTGCCACGGAGCCTGTCGCCATGCACGCCGCCCCGCTTTCCCCTGCCCTTGCCAACGTCTCGCTGGAGGACCGCTGCGTGCTGTGCGTGGGCGGTCTCACCGGGGCGCGCAACCACTACCGCACCCAGATCGAAACCCGCGCCGGTCGCTTCCTGCATCACGATGGCGGGCGCGAGGACAACCTGCACCGCCTCACCCCCATGCTGGCCGCCGCCGATATCGTCATCTGCGCCTCGGGCAACATCAGTCACAACGCCTATCACCTGGTCAAGAGCACCTGCAAGAAGCTGGGCAAGCCCTGCGTGCTGGTCAAAGGGACCGGCATCGCATCCTTTCTGGATGGCCTGGGCCACCTGGCGCAAGCCCAGGCCACGCATGACGGTCCATCGGCGCGCGGTGACCGCGTGATCCGGCGGCGCAGCTGAGGTGGCAGCAAGCTGACATCATGCCGATTGGAATATCGGCAAAAGCCCCCTACAATCGACTCCCTGGCCGTCATCGACGGCATTATCGACCCATCCGACCCATGCCAAACGGGCAATTTTTTGGGAGTCCGCTTGAAAATCGTACGTCGTCTGGCCGCCGCTGCGCCGGCGCTGATGCTGGCCTGCTCGGCCGCGCTGGCTCCCGCTGCGCAGGCCGCCCCGCAACCCAGCTTCGGCATCGAGGTCGGCAATGCCTTGCTGTGCCTGAACCAGCTCAACAGCAAGTATTTCTATGATTACCTGTTCGCCGCCTTCGGGCCGCCCTACAAGACCGAGGGCGGGGCCTACTGGTTCAAGGCCACCAATGTCACGCTGTGGGGCATGCAGGCCACCGATTTCCTGGTCAATGACGGCAACAGCCAGGCCGACTTCATCGGCGCCTATTTCAGCACCACCCCGGTCAAGCTGAGCGACGCCATCAAGGCCGCGCTGGGCATCCGCTTCACGCCGGAAGATGACTCGGCCTATCCGATGCGGCAGTCGCAGGCCGGCAGCAAGATCGTCTACAACGATATCAACGCCAAGATGTATTGCGCCAAGTCCAAGTTCCTGGTGCCGGGACCGGAGCAGCCGGCACCAGGAACTTGGACTTGGCGCAATAC